>QIRE01000004.1_pt1 | contig 649916 bp, 621 predicted proteins | sample 2940141 | NCBI WGS metagenome assembly QIRE01 (sample SAMN09273532, study PRJNA473421) | Gut metagenome, whole genome shotgun sequencing project. | isolation source: gut tissue | host: Folsomia candida VU population | place: Netherlands: Amsterdam | collected 2016-03-06 | reverse complement strand
GGGATGATCACGTCGTGGGTGAAAGCCTGAACCATAACCTGGTCTTCGTGGCCTTCCTGGTAGGTGTTGCCAACGGAGTCGGCGGTGAAGGCGCCGGCAGTGATCAGGCCTTGTTTTTCGCCGGTAACCGACATGTACGCTGGTGTTGCCATGGGAGGTGCTCCTTGCGGATAAAGTTAGGGTGCCCGGGAGGCGAAATCGCCCGGTGGGTGCCAAAGCTATATCAAGGACCGTGCCAGCTTTGCCAAAGTCTCCGTGATACGGGGGCGAAACTGCTGTTAAGTGCATGTTTCAAGATGTTTCATGCCAAATTAAGGCCAAAAGTGCGCAACTTCTTGCGCAGTACTGCGCAAGAAGTTGCGCACTCGGCTACAGGCGACGGTACTCGGGGGCTGTAGCGATATCGGGCGGCGATTTTGCGAATCAAGTGCGCAAGAAGTTGCGCACCATGGCACATGGCTACTATGTCGCCAGATCATCTAAAACCGAAATGGCCAATCCATCGCCCCTTTTTGCCATTGCGTCACTGGCACGCCGCCCTCCGATTGCTTGAAAGTCCCTATCCAGAGCCCACCCCGTTTAACACCGGTAGGCTTGAGCGCGGCAAACCGTCTTATAAATGAAACACCGCCCTCAGCTATACTCCCCCGCAATTTCGATCTGGCCCCGAGGACTGACTGTGAAGAACTGGACGTTGCGCCAACGCATTTTGGCGAGCTTTGCGGTGATTATCGCCATCATGTTGCTGATGGTGGTCGTCTCGTATTCTCGGCTGTTGAAGATCGAAGCCAGTGAAAACAGCGTCCGTGACGACGCGATTCCCGGCGTCTATTACAGCTCGATGATCCGCGGCGCGTGGGTCGACAGTTACCTGCAGACCCAGGAGTTGCTGGGGCTGAAAGAAGGGCAGGGCGTCAGCAGTGAAGACGCGGCGGACTACCAGTCCTTCGAGAAACGTCTCCAGGAGCAGATGGCCAACTACCGCAACACCGTGACCACCGACGAGGACCGGATCGAGTTCGCCGCGTTTGAAAAGGATCACGACAACTACATGAAGATCCAGGACGCCGTGCTGGATCTGCACAAGCGCAATCTGGAAGCCGATGCGGTCAAGCTGTTCAACGAGAAGCTGACCCCGGCCTGGGTCGGCGGGCGTATGAAACTCAACGACATCATCGGCGAGAACAAGAAAGTCGCCGACCAGGCCATGGCCAACATCGACGACGCGGTGGCGGCAGCCAAGGTCAGCATGTTTGTCTCGTTGCTGGTGGCCGTGCTGGCTGCCGGTTTCTGCGGTCTGTTGCTGATGCGCGCGATCATGGCGCCGATGAACCGCATCGTGCAGATCCTCGAAGTCATGCGTACCGGCGACCTGAGCAGCCGCTTGAACCTTGAGCGCAAGGATGAGTTCGGCGCCGTGGAAACCGGCTTCAACGACATGATGACCGAGCTCACCTCGCTGGTGTCCCAGGCCCAGCGCTCGTCGGTGCAGGTCACCACGTCGGTGACAGAGATCGCCGCCACCTCCAAGCAACAACAGGCGACCGCCACCGAAACCGCTGCCACCACGACCGAAATCGGCGCGACGTCTCGCGAGATCGCGGCGACCTCCCGTGACCTCGTGCGCACCATGACCGAAGTGTCCACCGCCGCCGATCAGGCCTCGGTACTCGCCGGTTCCGGCCAACAAGGCCTGGCGCGCATGGAAGACACCATGCACTCGGTGATGGGCGCTGCGGACTTGGTGAACGCCAAACTGGCGATCCTCAACGAGAAGGCCGGCAACATCAATCAGGTGGTCGTGACCATCGTCAAGGTCGCCGACCAGACCAACCTGTTGTCCTTGAACGCCGCGATCGAAGCGGAGAAGGCCGGAGAGTACGGTCGCGGTTTCGCCGTGGTCGCCACTGAAGTGCGGCGTCTGGCGGATCAGACGGCTGTCGCTACTTATGACATCGAACAGATGGTTCGCGAGATCCAGTCGGCGGTGTCGGCCGGGGTGATGGGCATGGACAAGTTCTCCGAGGAAGTGCGTCGCGGCATGTCCGAGGTCCAGCAAGTGGGCGAGCAGCTCTCGCAGATCATCCATCAGGTGCAGGCGCTGGCGCCGCGGGTGTTGATGGTCAACGAAGGCATGCAGGCCCAGGCCACGGGCGCCGAGCAGATCAACCATGCGCTGGTGCAACTGGGTGATGCCAGCAGCCAGACCGTCGAGTCGTTGCGTCAGGCCAGTTTCGCCATCGACGAACTGAGCCAGGTGGCCGTGGGCCTGCGCAGCGGCGTTTCGCGATTCAAAGTCTGATGAGCGAAATCACCGCCAAACGCAGCGCTGCACCGATGGCGAAGCAGGCGTTGTTCCTGCTGTTTCGCATCGGCAGTGAACGCTACGCCCTGCGTGCCACGGAAGTGGCCGAAGTGCTGCCGCGCCTGCCGTTGAAGCCGATTGCCCGGGCGCCGCACTGGGTGGCGGGGGTGTTTGCCTATCGGGGTTCGGTAGTGCCGGTGATCGACCTCAGTGCCCTGACGTTCGGTCATCCTGCCGAAGCGCGCACCAGCACGCGGCTGGTGCTGGTGCATTACCGCGCGGATGACTCGCAGCCGTCGCAATGGCTCGGCCTGATCCTCGAACAGGCCACCGATACCCTGCGCTGCAACCCGGATGATTTCCAGCCATACGGCCTCGACAATCGTCAGGCGCCGTACCTGGGCCCGGTGCGCGAAGACGCTCGCGGACTGGTGCAATGGGTTCGAGTCAATGATCTGTTGGACGAGACGGTGCGCCCGCTGTTGTTCCCGACGCCGCCGCTGGACCCGGCGCGGCTTGAGGAGCAGCCATGAGCAGCGACCAGCGCTTCTTCGATTTTCTCAAGGAACGCATCGGTCTCGACGTCGCCTCGGTCGGGCCGGCGATCATCGAGCGGGCGGTGCGCCAGCGCATCATCCTGTCGCAGATGGTCACGGCCGATGAATATTGGCAAACGCTGCAAGGTTCACGGGACGAACAGCAAGCGCTGATCGAGGCGGTGATCGTCCCCGAGACCTGGTTTTTCCGTTACCCGGAATCCTTCGCCACCTTGGGAAAACTGGCGCGCAAGCGCCTGGCCGAGCTGAACAACATGCGTGCGCTGCGCATTCTCAGCCTGCCGTGCTCCACCGGTGAAGAACCTTATTCGATTGCCATGGCGTTGCTCGATGCGGGCCTCAAGCCCCATCAGTTCAAGGTCGATGGCATGGATGTCAGCCCCTTGTCGGTGGACAAGGCGCAACGGGCGCTGTACGGCAAGAACTCGTTTCGCGGCCAGGAACTGGCGTTCCGCGAACGGCATTTCATGCCGGAGGACGAAGGCTATCGCCTGAATGAGTACGTGCGCGAACAGGTGCGTTTACAGGTCGGCAATGTGCTGGATCCGACGCTGTTGGCCAGCGAGCCACCGTTCGATTTCGTGTTCTGTCGCAACCTGCTGATCTATTTCGATCAACCGACCCAGCAACAGGTGTTCGCCGTACTCAAGCGCCTGACCCATGTGGATGGCGTACTGTTTATCGGCCCGGCTGAGGGCAGCCTGCTCGGACGGCTGGGCATGCGCTCGATCGGGATTCCGCAGTCTTTCGCGTTCAGTCGCCACAGCGACCCGCAACCCGAACCATTGCCAATGCCGGTCGCCATCCCGACACCGTTGCCCGTGCGCCAGCCGGTGCGCAGCGCGCCTCCGCCGCCCGTGCGCAACCGGCCGTTTGCCGCGGTGACACCGTTGCCCGCCACCGTCAAAAGCCCGAATCCCGACGCCACGACCCTGCTGGCCAACATCGCTGCCCTGGCCAACGAAGGCAAAAGCGCCGAAGCCCGCGCTGCGTGCGAACAGTATTTGCGCAGCCATGAGCCGGTGGCCCAGGTGTTTTACTGGCTTGGCCTGCTCAGCGATGTTGCCGGCAGTGCTCTCGAAGCCCAGGGTTTTTACCGCAAGGCTTTGTACCTCGAGCCGCAACACGCCGAAGCCTTGATGCACCTGGCCGGGTTGCTGCAGGCCCAGGGCGACACGGCCGGTGCCAGACGATTGCAGGAGCGCGCCGCCCGCAGCGGCCGCACCGCCGACAGTGAGCGTAAATGATGATCCCGTCCGACACCTTGAACGTCACCCACGAAGACGCCCGGGCCATCGACGATTGCTGGAATCGCATCGGCATCCACGGCGACAAGTCCTGCCCGCTGCTGGAAGAACACATTCACTGTCGCAATTGCTCGGTGTATTCCGCCGCCGCCACGCGCCTGCTCGACCGCTATGCGCTGCAGCAGGACGAACGCGATCCGGTGGCGATCCAGGTTGAGACCGAGCTGAAAACCCGTTCGCTGCTGATGTTCCGCCTCGGCGAAGAATGGCTCGGCCTGGCCACCCGCAGTCTGGTGGAGGTCGCGCCGTTGCAGGCGATTCACTCTCTGCCGCATCAGCGCTCCCGGGCCTTGCTCGGCGTGGCGAACGTGCGCGGTGCGCTGGTGGCGTGCCTGTCGCTGGTCGAACTGCTCGACCTCGACAGCAACGCCGCCCCGGCGACGGGCGCACGGATCATGCCGCGCATGCTGATCATCGCGGCCCAGGGCGGGCCGGTGGTGGTGCCGGTGGACGAAGTCGACGGGATTCACGCCATCGACGAGCGAATCCTCGATGCCGCGTCGCGTTCCGGGGCGCAGGCCAGTGCGAAATACACCCGAGGCGTGCTGCCTTTCAAAGGTCGCAGCCTGCGTTGGCTGGATGAAGAACAGTTGCTGTCCGCCGTGACCCGGAGCCTCACATGACCCCCGAGCAAATGCGCGACGCCTCCCTGCTGGAGCTGTTCAGTCTCGAAGCCGAAGCCCAGACCCTGGTGCTCAGCGCCGGGCTGCTGGCGCTGGAACGCAATCCGACCCAGGCCGATCAGCTCGAGTCGTGCATGCGGGCGGCGCATTCGTTGAAAGGTGCGGCGCGGATTGTCGGCATCGACAGCGGCGTCAGCGTCGCCCACGTGATGGAAGACTGTCTGGTCAGTGCGCAGGAAGGGCGGCTGTTCCTGCGCCCGGAACATATCGACGCGCTGTTGCAGGGCACAGACTTGCTGATGCGCATTGCCACGCCGGCCAACGGCCCGCAACCGGCGGACATCGAGGCTTACGTGGCGTTGATGGGCAGTTTGCTCGATCCGGCTGCGCCGGCAGTGGTAACCGTCGCTCCGAGCGCGCCGCCGATGGCCGAGTTGCAGCTTCAGCCTCCGCCGATGGTCGAGCCGGCGCCCGTTGAAATCCCCGTCGAGGTTGCCGAGCCGGAACCAGCACCGCGCAAGAGCAAGCGCACCACCGAAGGCGGCGAGCGGGTTCTGCGGGTTACCGCCGAGCGCCTGAACAGCCTGCTCGATCTGTCGAGCAAATCCCTGGTGGAAACCCAGCGTCTGAAGCCGCATCTGGCCACGATGCAACGCCTCAAGCGCATGCAGAACAACGGTCTGCGGGCGCTGGAAAGTCTCAATGTGCATCTCAAGGAGCATGCCCTGAGCCTTGAGGCCCAGGAAGCGCTGGAGGACGCGCGGCGTTTGCTCGCCGAATCCCAACAGTTGCTGGCAGAAAAAAACGCCGAGCTCGACGAGTTTGCCTGGCAAGCGAGCCAGCGCGCGCAAGTGCTCTACGACACCGCGCTGGCTTGCCGCATGCGGCCGTTCGCCGATGTGCTGTCGGGTCAGGTGCGGATGGTGCGCGACCTCGGTCGCAGCCTCGGCAAACAGGTGCGACTGGAGATTGAAGGCGAGAAAACCCAGGTCGACCGCGATGTGTTGGAAAAGCTCGAAGCACCGCTGACGCACCTGCTGCGCAACGCGGTCGATCACGGCATCGAAACGCCGGAAGAGCGCCTGCTCAAAGGCAAGCCCGAAGAAGGGCTGATCCGCCTGCGCGCCTCACACCAGGCCGGGTTGCTGGTACTGGAACTGAGCGACGACGGCAACGGCGTGGACCTGGAAAAGGTGCGCCGCAGTATCGTCGAACGCCAGTTGTCGCCCGCCGAAACCGCCGCCCAGTTGAGCGAAGAAGAACTGCTGACCTTCCTGTTCCTGCCGGGCTTCAGCCTGCGCGACAAGGTCACCGAAGTGTCCGGCCGTGGCGTCGGCCTCGATGCCGTTCAGCACATGGTCCGCCAGTTGCGCGGCGCGGTGGTGCTGGAGCAGACGGCAGGCGAGGGCAGCCGCTTCCATCTGGAAGTACCGCTGACCCTTTCCGTGGTGCGCAGTCTGGTGGTGGAGGTCGGCGATGAGGCCTACGCCTTCCCGCTGGCCCACATCGAGCGTATGTGCGACCTGGCACCGGACGACATCGTGCAGGTCGAAGGGCGCCAGCATTTCTGGCACGAGGGCCGCCATGTCGGGCTCGTTGCGGCCAGTCAGTTATTGCAGCGTCCGGCCAGCCAGAACAGCGGCGATACCCTGAAAGTCGTGGTGATCCGCGAGCGCGACGCGATCTATGGCGTGGCGGTCGAGCGTTTCATCGGCGAGCGCACGCTGGTGGTGCTGCCGCTGGACGAGCGACTGGGCAAGGTGCAGGACATTTCCGCCGGCGCTCTGCTCGACGATGGCTCGGTGGTGCTGATCGTCGATGTCGAAGACATGCTGCGTTCGGTGGACAAACTGCTCAACACCGGGCGTCTGGAGCGCATTGCCCGCCACGGCCATCAGGCCGCAGAAGCGGCGCGCAAACGGATTCTGGTGGTCGACGATTCGCTGACCGTGCGCGAGTTGCAACGCAAGCTGTTGCTCAATCGCGGTTATGACGTGGCCGTTGCGGTGGACGGCATGGACGGCTGGAACGCCCTGCGCTCCGAGGACTTTGACCTGCTGATCACCGACATCGACATGCCGCGCATGGACGGCATCGAACTGGTCTCGCTGTTGCGCCGCGACAACCGTCTGCAATCGCTGCCGGTGATGGTGGTGTCCTACAAGGATCGCGAGGAAGACCGGCGCCGTGGACTGGACGCCGGAGCCGACTATTATTTAGCCAAGGCCAGTTTTCATGACGACGCCCTGCTCGACGCGGTGGTTGAGCTCATCGGAGGAGCGCGGGCATGAAAATCGCAATCGTCAACGACATGCCTTTGGCGGTGGAGGCCCTGCGCCGGGCGCTGGCCTTCGAGCCGGCGCATCAGGTGGTGTGGGTCGCCAGCAACGGCGCCGAAGCGGTGCGCCTGTGCGCGGAAAACACCCCGGACCTGATCCTGATGGATCTGATCATGCCGGTGATGGATGGCGTCGAGGCTACCCGGCGAATCATGGCCGAGAGCCCGTGCGCGATTGTCATCGTTACCGTTGACCGCCAGCAGAACGTGCACCGGGTGTTCGAAGCCATGGGCCACGGCGCGCTGGATGTGGTCGACACGCCGGCCCTTGGCGCCGGCAACGCCCAGCAGGCAGCGGCACCGCTGTTGCGCAAGATTCTGAATATCGGCTGGCTGATCGGCGAGAAAACCGCTCGCGCCCGCCCGGCCCAGACGACACCGCGCAGTTCCGGGTCGTGCCAGCGGCTGGTGGCGATCGGATCGTCAGCCGGTGGGCCGGCGGCGCTGGAGGTTTTGCTCAAAGGCCTGCCGCGCAATTTTTCCGCGGCCATCGTGCTGGTGCAGCATGTCGATCAGGTGTTCGCCGCCGGCATGGCCGAATGGCTGGCCAGCGCCAGCGGCCTGGACGTGCGCCTGGCCCGGGAAGGCGAGCCGCCGCAGGCCGGCGCGGTGTTGCTGGCCGGCACCAATCATCACATCCGATTACTCAAGAACGGCACGCTGGCCTACACCGCCGAGCCGGTCAACGAAATCTACCGCCCCTCGATCGACGTGTTTTTCGAAAGCGTCGCCAACTACTGGAACGGTGACGCAGTAGGGGTTTTATTGACCGGGATGGGACGCGACGGGGCGCAAGGGCTTAAGCTCATGCGCCAACAGGGTTACCTGACCATCGCGCAGGATCAGCAAAGCAGTGCGGTGTACGGCATGCCCAAGGCCGCCGCGGCCATTGATGCAGCCGTAGAAATCCGTCCACTGGAAAAGATAGCGCCACGATTGCTGGAGATTTTTCCCAAATGAACACGTCCATCCGCAATCCTGGCCCCCGCAGCACTCAGGTGACCGCCCATGAATGACTTACAGATCGATGACATCAAAACCGACGAGAACGCCGCCATGGTGTTGTTGGTGGACGATCAGGCGATGATCGGCGAAGCCGTGCGCCGTGGGCTGTCGAATGAAGAGAACATCGACTTCCACTTTTGCTCCGACCCGCATCAGGCCGTGGCTCACGCGGTGCGGATCAAACCCACGGTGATCCTGCAGGATCTGGTGATGCCCGGCCTCGATGGCCTGAGCCTGGTGCGCGAATACCGCAATCACCCGGCGACCAAGGACATTCCGATCATCGTCCTGTCGACCAAGGAAGACCCGCTGATCAAGAGTGCGGCGTTTTCGGCCGGGGCCAACGATTACCTGGTGAAGCTGCCGGACAACATCGAACTGGTGGCGCGCATCCGTTATCACTCGCGCTCCTACATGACCCTGCTGCAACGGGACGCGGCCTATCGCGCGTTGCGGGTCAGCCAGCAGCAATTGCTCGACACCAACCTGGTCTTGCAGCGGCTGATGAACTCCGACGGCCTGACCGGGCTGTCCAACCGCCGGCACTTCGACGAATACCTGGAACTGGAATGGCGCCGTTCGCTGCGTGACCAGAGTCAGTTGTCGCTGCTGATGATCGACGTCGACTACTTCAAGTCCTACAACGACACGTTCGGCCACGTCGAAGGCGACGAAGCCCTGCGCAAGGTCGCCACGGCGATCCGCGAGGCCAGCGCCCGGCCGTCGGACCTGCCGGCGCGTTATGGCGGTGAAGAGTTTGCGCTGGTGCTGCCCAACACCTCGCCGGGCGGGGCGCGACTGGTGGCGGAGAAGCTGCGCCAGACCGTGGCGGCACTGAAGATTCCGCACAATGCCCCGAGCGAAGGTTCGAGCCTGACCATCAGCATCGGCCTGGCGACGATGGTGCCGGAGGCGGGCAGTGACTGCCGGTTGCTGATCTCGGCGGCGGACCGTGGTTTGTATCTGGCGAAGAACAATGGGCGCAATCAGGTGAGGATCGAATGAACCATCGGGTTCATTCGCCTCAAGAGCCGCCAGACGGGCTGCCGTGACAGCTTGATTACGTTATACTCGCCGGCTTTCAAAAGTTCGCCAACGAGTGCTGCCCGTCATGGAAATCAACCCGATCCTGAACACCATCAAGGACCTGTCCGAGCGCTCCGAAACTATTCGGGGGTATCTTTGACTACGATCAAAAGCATGAGCGTCTGATCGAAGTCAATCGCGAGCTTGAAGATCCTGCAGTCTGGAACAAACCTGAATACGCCCAGGAACTGGGCCGCGAGCGCGCTGCGCTGGCGCAGATCGTCGACACCCTCGACGAACTGAACGGTGGCCTGGCCGATTGCCGCGAGCTGCTGGACATGGCCGTTGAAGAGAACGACGAGGGCGCGGTCAACGACGTCGTCGAAGTCCTTCAAGGTCTGGAAGAGTCCCTGTCCAAGCTCGAATTCCGCCGTATGTTCAGCCACGAGATGGACCCGAACAACGCCTACCTGGACATCCAGGCCGGTTCCGGCGGCACCGAAGCCCAGGACTGGGCCAACATCCTGCTGCGCATGTACCTGCGCTGGGCCGACAAACGCGGTTTCGACGCGACCATCATGGAGCTGTCGGCCGGTGAAGTCGCCGGGATCAAGGGCGCTACCGTGCACATCAAGGGCGAATACGCCTTTGGCTGGCTGCGGACCGAGATCGGCGTGCACCGTCTGGTGCGCAAGAGCCCGTTCGACTCCGGCAACCGTCGCCACACCTCGTTCTCCGCGGTGTTCGTCTCGCCAGAGATCGACGACAAGGTGGAAATCGAAATCAACCCGGCAGACCTGCGGATCGACACCTATCGTTCCTCCGGTGCCGGTGGTCAGCACGTAAACACCACCGACTCGGCCGTACGTATCACCCACGTACCGACCAACACCGTGGTCAGCTGCCAGAACGAACGTTCCCAGCACGCGAACAAGGACACCGCCATGAAAATGCTGCGGGCCAAGTTGTACGAGCAGGAAATGCAGAAGCGCAACGCGGCGTCCCAGGCGCTGGAAGACACCAAGTCGGATATCGGCTGGGGTCACCAGATCCGTTCGTACGTGCTCGATGCGTCGCGGATCAAGGATCTGCGCACCAACATCGAACGCAGCGATTGCGACAAGGTGCTCGACGGCGACATCGACGAATACCTGGAAGCCAGCCTGAAATCGGGGCTGTAAGCTTTCACCCGACCTCAAGTCCCCCGCCATCGGCGGGGGCAACGAACCTGTGATGGAATATTTAAAGACATGAGCGACCAACAACTCGATCCGCAAGCCCTGCAACAGGAAGAAAACTCCCTGATCGCCCTGCGCAAGGAAAAGCTTGCTGCCGAGCGCGCCAAGGGCAATGCCTTTCCGAACGACTTCCGCCGCGAAAACTACTGCGAAGCACTGCAGAAACAGTACGCGGACAAGACCAAGGAAGAGCTGGCAGAGGCTGCGATCCCGGTCAAGGTTGCGGGTCGCATCATGCTCAACCGTGGCTCGTTCATGGTGATCCAGGACATGACCGGTCGCATCCAGGTCTACGTCAACCGCAAGACCCTGTCCGAAGACACCCTGGCCGCGGTGAAAACCTGGGACATGGGCGACATCATCGCCGCCGAAGGCACCCTGGCCCGTTCCGGCAAGGGCGACCTGTACGTCGAGATGACCAGTGTGCGCCTGCTGACCAAATCCCTGCGCCCGCTGCCGGACAAGCACCACGGCCTGACCGACACCGAACAGCGCTACCGTCAGCGCTACGTTGACCTGATCGTCAACGAAGACGTGCGTCAGACCTTCCGCGTGCGTTCGCAAGTGATCGCGCACATCCGTAGCTTCCTGATGAAGCGCGACTTCCTCGAAGTCGAAACGCCGATGCTGCAGACCATCCCTGGCGGCGCCGCGGCCAAGCCGTTCGAAACCCACCACAACGCGCTGGACATGGAAATGTTCCTGCGTATCGCCCCAGAGCTGTACCTCAAGCGTCTGGTGGTTGGTGGCTTCGAAAAAGTGTTCGAGATCAACCGCAACTTCCGTAACGAAGGCGTTTCGACTCGTCACAACCCTGAATTCACCATGTTGGAGTTCTACCAGGCTTACGCCGACTACGAAGACAACATGGACCTGACCGAAGAACTGTTCCGTGAACTGGCGCAGCTGGTTCTGGGCAGCACCGACGTGCCGTACGGCGACAAGGTGTTCCACTTCGGCGAGCCGTTCGTGCGCCTGTCGGTGTTCGATTCGATCCTCAAGTACAACCCTGAGCTGACCGCCGATGACCTGAACGACATCGACAAGGCTCGCGCCATCGCCAAGAAGGCCGGTGCCAAGGTGCTGGGCTTCGAAGGTCTGGGCAAACTGCAGGTGATGATTTTCGAAGAACTGGTCGAGCACAAGCTGGAGCAGCCGCACTTCATCACTCAGTACCCGTTCGAAGTGTCGCCGCTGGCCCGTCGCAACGATGACAACCCGAACGTCACCGACCGCTTCGAGCTGTTCATCGGCGGCCGTGAAATCGCCAACGCCTACTCCGAGTTGAACGACGCGGAAGACCAGGCCGAACGCTTCATGGCGCAGGTGGCCGACAAGGACGCCGGCGACGACGAAGCCATGCACTACGACGCCGACTTCGTTCGCGCGCTGGAGTACGGCATGCCGCCAACGGCCGGTGAAGGTATCGGTATCGACCGTCTGGTGATGTTGCTGACCAACTCGCCGTCGATCCGCGACGTGATCCTGTTCCCGCACATGCGGCCACAAGCGTAAGTGTTTCAATAAAAAAGCCGCCTGAAATGGGCGGCTTTTTATTGCCTGTCTGGTACAAACGTATCAAATGGTTAATTTTGAAGAAAACAACAGAGGTATGCCTGTCGTGATCGGTGCAATGGCTCAAGAGGGTGCAGCGGGAATCGCCACTGCGGTCGCTGAAAGTGTTCAGTACCAGGGCCGCAAGGCCAGCCGACAGGGCAGCGAGCAGCGTCGGCAGGACATTCTCGACGCGGCGATGCGCATTGTCGTGCGCGACGGCGTGCGTGCCGTGCGCCACCGTGCGGTGGCGGCCGAAGCCGGTGTGCCGTTGTCGGCGACCACCTATTACTTCAAGGACATCGATGACCTGCTCACCGATACCTTCGCCCAATACGTTGAACGCAGCGCGGCCTACATGGCCAAGTTGTGGATCAACAACGAAGGCCTGCTGCGCGAAATGGTGGTCAGCGGCGACGGCAGCCCGGAGTCGCGCTCGCAGCTGGCGGACGATATCGCCCGGTTGATGGCTGACTACGTGCACCGGCAACTGGTCAATCGCCGCGAGCACTTGATGGCCGAACAGGCCTTCCGTCAGGAAGCGCTGCTCAACCCGCGTCTGGCGGTATTGGTGCGCTCCCACCAGCAGATTCTGTTGCAGGGCACCTGCCAGTTGTTCCAGGTGTTGGGCTCACGCGAGCCGCAGCAGGATGCCAAGGTGTTGACGGCGATTATCGGACGGATGGAATATCAGGGCCTGCTCAACGACGCCGAGCCTTTGGCCGAAGAGGACATGCTCGGCATTCTTACCCGCTATATGCATCTGGTGCTGGCGTCGATGTAACGCTCCCACAGGTCCGGTGGCGAGTTCGGTTCATAGGGAGTGTTGAATGAAAGCCTGGCGTGGCGCGTTGATCGCGCTGTCGTTCCTGCTGCTCAGCGGTTGTCTGGTGACCTTCAAGGAGCCGCTGCCCGCCAGTGAGCCGGCACCCAAGGGCCTGCTCGGCCAATGGTCGAGCACCAACGCCTGGGGCGAGCCGATGAACCTGGAACTGACGCGCCTGGGCAACGACCGCTATCAGGCGGTTGCGTACTTCAAGGCCAGACCCCGCGAGCGCGAAGCCTATCCATTCACCGTGTCACGCCATGGCAACCGCTGGTATCTGTCGGCGAAGGTGCCGGCGCAGTATGGCGGGCACTTCACCATCGCCGGTTTCGAGATTACCGATAAGCACGAACTGGTGATCTACAACCTCGATCTCGAACAGATCAACCAGGCCATCGCGCAGAAAAGCCTCGACGGCCAGGGCTTCCAGACCGATGACGGCGAGGGCGTGCAAGTCGACAGCGCTCTCGAAAAGGTCTTTGCTTACCTCGACGACCCGGCCAATTCCGACGTTTTCGTCGAAGCGGCGCGCTACCAGCATCAGGCCAAGGCCAAATAATTCAGTTCGTCACGTTTTCTACAGGAGTTTCGGGTGGACGATTACCAGCAGACGATACGCACGCTGTCCGATCGCATTGTGCTGGCGCAGACGCCGATTCGCGTCCTTGACGCAGTCAAGTGGGACGAGAACATCCGCAAGGGTTTTCTCAAGGCCAAGGGCAAGGAATTGCCGGCGGTGGATCGCGACTACTACCTCAACCGGCCGCTGTCTTTCGATTCGAGCAAGGTGAAGCTGGAATTCCAGAACATCGAGCGCGACATCACCCGCCAGCTCGGCCAGTTCAACCCGGTCGGCCAGATCATGCGCCGCATGTGCAAGGAATACCGGATGGTGGTGCGCATGCTCGAAGCGCGCGGCACCGAGGATTTCGGCCTGATTTCCCAGGAACTGTACGGCGCTGCGTCCGATGCGTTCCACGCCGGTGACCCGACCTTGGCCGACCTTGGCCTGATGATGTCGGACTACCTGAACAACATCGACGGCCGTGGCGACCTGAAGGACGAACCGAAGATCCTCACCGCCAAGGATGCCGTGCACCTGCTGCAAACCCGCCTGAACAAGGTGTTCGGCGAGGCCGAGGAAACCATCCGCGTGTTCGAGTCCGACGGGATCGTCGCCGACGCGGCGGCGGGCGCCGACTACATCAAGATCCGCACCGACGCGATGTTCAACGACCGCGACGTGCGCGCGCTGGAAGTCCACGAAGGCCTGGTGCACGTCGGCACCACGCTCAACGGTCTGAACCAGCCGATCTGCACCTTCCTGTCCAAGGGCCCGCCCTCGTCGACGGTGACTCAGGAAGGCCTGGCGATCCTGATGGAAATCATCACCTTCGCCTCCTACCCGAGCCGCTTGCGCAAACTGACCAACCGCACCCGCGCCATTCATATGGTCGAGGAGGGCGCGGACTTCCTGCAGATCTTCGAGTTCTTCCGCGAGCAGGGCTTTGAAATGGCCGAAAGCTACGGCAATGCCAGTCGGGTTTTCCGGGGATCGACGCCGACCGGTCTGCCATTCACCAAAGACTTGTCCTACCTCAAGGGCTTCATCATGGTTTACAACTACATTCAGTTGGCCGTGCGCAAGGGCAAGCTTGAGCAGATCCCGCTGTTGTTCTGCGGCAAGACAACCCTTGAGGACATGCGAACCCTGCGTCAGCTGGTGGACGAAGGCCTGGTGGTACCGCCGAAGTATCTGCCGGACCAGTTCCGCGACATGAACGCGTTGTCGGCGTGGATGTGCTTCTCCAACTTCCTCAATCACTTGAGCCTGGACCGGATCGAGGCCGATTACTCGAACATCCTGTAGCCCCCTTGAACGTTCCCACGCGATGCGTGGGAACCCGAATTTCGCGAGGTTTCAACGGATGAGAATCCTCGGCATCTTCTGCCTGCTCCTGACCCTCGGCGGTTGCAGCTCTTTGCTGTTCTACCCCGAGCCGGGCCAGTTGTTCACCCCGGAGAGGGCCAAACTCGAATACCGCACCGTCACCCTGACCACCGCCGACGGCCTCAAGCTGAACGCGTGGTGGCTGCCGGCCAAACCGGGTGTCGAGGTCAAGGGCACGGTCCTGCACCTGCACGGCAACGGCGGCAACCTGCCGATGCACCTGGGCGGGAGCTGGTGGTTGCCGAAAAACGGCTATCAAGTGCTGCTGGTGGACTATCGCGGTTACGGCTTGTCCGAGGGCGAGCCGAGTCTGCCGGCGATCTATCAGGACATCGACGCCGCGTTCGCCTGGCTGGACAAGGCGCCGGAAGTCAAAGGCAAACCGCTGGTGTTGCTGGGCCAGAGCCTGGGCGGCTCGATGGCCGTGCATTGGCTGGTGCAACATCCGGAAAGACAAAAACAGCTCAAGGCGCTGGTGCTCGACGGCGTGCCCGCCAGTTACCGCAGCGTCGGCCAATACGCCCTCAGCACCTCATGGATGACCTGGCCGTTCCAGGTGCCGCTGTCGTGGCTGGTGCCGGACGGTGACAGCGCGATCAATGCGATGCCGCAACTTAACGGCGTGCCGAAACTGATCTTCCACAGCCTCGACGATCCGCTGGTGCCCCTTTCCAACGGCATCCGTCTGTATCAAGCTGCGCCGCCGCCTCGCGTGCTGCAACTGACCCGAGGTGGCCATGTGCAGACCTTCGGCGACCCGGTGTGGCGCCAGGTGATGCTGCGCTACCTCGACGATCCCGAGCACTTCAACGGCCTGCGCCGCCTCGGCGAGATCCCGAATTATCCGCCTCCCCAGAATTCTGAAGCTGAACCACCAGAGAGTCCGCAATGAGTGAAGAACGTAACGCCATCCCGCTGATCATCACCGGTATCTGCAGCATCCTCGGCACTGTTGGTGCCCTGTGGTACTACGGTTACCTGCACTTCGCCAAACCCGAGGATGCGTTGCTGCTCAACGAATTCACCATGCTCAAGACCATTCCCGGCGAAGACTACAAAGTCTCTCTGGACCCGGCGCCGCAAGTGGCGCAATGCATCGATGGCGTGCTGGTGCTGTTCGACACCGAACAGAAAGGCCTGACCGGGGTGTTGATCAACGGCCAGAAAAAGGCTGTGCGCTGCATGGGCCAGGAGACCCCGCAGAAGCTGGAAGAGTAAGCCTGCGGCAAACAAAAGCCCCGCCTGATCAACTCAGGCGGGGCTTTTTCGTTACCGCGTGACGCTTAGTTCGAGCTGACAGCCGAACGCGGAATCACCGGCTGGTTGTCGTTGGAAATGGTCACTTCCACCCGACGGTTCATCGCACGGCCCGAGACGCTGCCGTTATCCGCCACCGGGTATTCCTTGCCATAACCCTGCACCACGATGCGCGACGGATCGACGCCCATTTTGATCAGCGCCACCTGCACCGAAGTCGCACGACGCTCGGACAGCGACTGGTTGTAGTTTGCCGCGCCAGTGCTGTCGGTGTAGCCCTCGACGATCACTTTGCGATCAGGGTTTTCCTGAAGGAATTGCGCCAGTTTGTTGATGTTCACCAGGCCGCTGGATTTCAGGTCGGCCTTGTTGGTGGCGAACAGCACGTCACCGAAGGTCACCAGCGTACCGCGATCGGTCTGCTTGGCGTTGAGGCTGTCCTGCAACTGCTTGATCTGTTGATCGCGGGCATCCAGACGTGCCTGGGCACGTTGGGCGGAGGCGTTCTTCAGGTTGTTTTCAGCGGTGCGCAGGGCGATGGTCTGCTTGGCCACTTCCACGCGCTGGTTGGTCAGGTAGGCCAGTTGGTCGACCTTGGCCGCGTTTTCCTTGTCCAGATAGGCCTTGTCAGCCTTGTCCAGGTAATCGCTGGCGTCCTTGGTTTCCAGTGCGGCCACTTTGCTCGCCTGCGGGTTGGCCTGCAGACCGGCGTAGTTGGTGCGCGCCTGTTCCAGGTTCGGGTTCGGCGGCGTCGAGCAGGCAGCCAGGGCAACACTTGCGGCCAGCAGAGCGGGGATCATCAGTTGTTTACGCATAATCGTTCGTCCTTTCTATCGGTAAGAGATTCAGCCTTGCAGTCGGGATGCGCGCTTATTGCACGGTGCGCTGACTTTCCTGACGCAGTTCCTGAACACCTTTCTGGGCATCCTTCACAGCGAGTTCAGCTTTCGCCGCCTGAGCTTTGCGTTCTGCTACGCGAGCGTCCCACTCGGCTTGCTCGGACAGCTTGCGAGCCTCGTCATACTTCTTGTCGTGCATGGCGATTTCGGCTTGTTTGAGCTTGTCCTGTGCCTGCTTCATTTCCACGGCGGCGAATTCGGTGCCACCGGCACTGACCGCGCTGTTGACCGCCGATTGGGTGACGGCGTACTGCTCGGTCGGTGGATTGCCGGCGCAACCGGCCAGCACGAAGCTGGTGCCGATGGCGAGAGCGGCCAGTTTCAGACCGCGCAGGTGGGAGAACGAGGTTTGGGTCTTCATGGTCTTCAACTCCATTGGTTAACTCCTTGAAAGCTTCGAAATCCATCCTGGTAGCGGAGCCGCAACCGTCATGTGCAAGTGCGTTTTGAAACGCTCGTTCCAGGCGTGGTTACCTGTTCCGACCGAAGGCTTTTTTTAAAAGTTCAGAAAAGATGGCTCATCGCCAAAAAATATTCTGACCGAATGGACAGGGCTCTAAACCGGGAACTTTGGACGCGCGCAGCGGTATCCCCGAGCCATTTCAGACTCGGGGACAGGGCTGTTCAAGGGAGAGGAGAGGCAGGAAAAATCAGTGTTTCTGCTTACCGACGGCGGCCGATAAATCGTGCAGATGACGCCGCGACAACGCGAGAAAACGCGGCGTCGGGCCGACGTCTTCATACAGCGGATCACCTTCCTCATCGGTCGCGACCACGGTCGAACCTTTCACATACGGCAGGCTCGCTTCGAACTCCTCAAGGGCGGCGCCGATCAGCTCGCCGAGCAGTTCTTCGGCGTGGCGTTTGGGGTACATCTCGGCGATCGCGGCCAGCCGTGCGGCCGCTTCCACATCCAGATGAATCGTGTAGCCGGTCTCGGTCAGACGACCCTTGGCGGTTTCTTCCCAATGCTGGGCGAGTTCACGGATTTTCATAATGACCTCATGTCGCACCTGCTCGTGGCAGGTCTGGGTGAGTGTCCGCCGTCAGCCGGCGGCAAGCCGTTGTGGGGCTTACTGTTGAGACTAGCTTCAAGCCTCAAGGTTTAAAGTCCCTTCGTCGTCTGCTTGTAAGAAGCGTCCCAGAGCGGCACTCTCTGTTCATCCACTCACTTGCGATCCGTCACCGATTACTGCTGGAGAGATGCTGATGACCGATATTGATGCACGCTTGCGCGAAGACGTTCACCTGCTCGGTGAGCTGTTGGGCAACACCATCCGTGACCAGTACGGCGAGGCGTTTCTCGACAAGATCGAGCAGATTCGCAAGGGCGCCAAGGCTGACCGACGCGGCTCGATGGATGCGGAGCTCAGCGCCAGCCTCAATCAGTTGAGCGAAGACGAATTGCTCCCGGTGGCGCGGGCGTTCAACCAGTTTCTCAACCTGGCGAACATCGCCGAGCAGTACCAGCTCATCCATCGCCGCGAAGAGTCGCAGGCCGCACCGTTCGAGTCCCGCGTGCTGCCGGAATTGCTCGCCCGTTTACGTGAAGAAGGGCACAGCGCCGACTCCCTTGCCCGACAGTTGTCGCGACTGGAAATCGAACTGGTGCTGACCGCGCACCCGACCGAAGTGGCCCGGCGCACGCTGATCCAGAAGTACGACGCGATCGCCGCGCAACTGGCGGCCCAGGATCACCGCGACCTGACCAGCGCCGAGCGCGAGCAGATCCAGAACACCCTGCAACGTTTGATCGCCGAAGCCTGGCACACCGAAGAAATCCGCCGCACCCGGCCGACCCCGGTGGACGAGGCCAAATGGGGTTTTGCAGTGATCGAGCACTCGCTGTGGCAGGCGATTCCCAACCATATGCGCAAGGCCGATCAGGCACTGTTCGCCGCCACGGGCCTGCGTTTGCCGCTGGAGGCTGCGCCGATCCGCTTCGCTTCGTGGATGGGCGGCGACCGTGACGGCAACCCGAACGTGACCGCTGCCGTGACCCGCGAAGTACTGTTGCTGGCGCGCTGGATGGCAGCAGATTTGTATTTGCGCGATGTCGATCACCTGGCGGCTGAACTGTCGATGCAACAGGCCAGCGAATCGCTCAAGGCCAAGGCCGGCGACAGCGCCGAACCCTATCGCGCCGTGCTCAAGCAATTGCGTGAACGCCTGCGCGCTACGCGCAACTGGGCTCATGCATCGCTGGCGGCGAACACTCCGGCCCCGGCGGATGTGCTGCACAACAACCGCGACCTGCTCGATCCGCTGGAGCTGTGCTACCACTCGCTGCACGAGTGCGGCATGGGTGTGATCGCCGACGGGCCGTTGCTCGATTGTTTGCGCAGGGCCGTGACCTTCGGCCTGTTCCTGGTGCGCCTCGATGTGCGTCAGGATTCGTCGCGACACAGCGCGGCCATGACCGAAATCACCGATTACCTCGGCCTCGGTCGCTATGAAGACTGGGACGAAGAACAACGCATCAGCTTCCTGACCCGCGAACTGCAAAACCGTCGGCCGTTGCTGCCGGCGCATTTCAAACCCTCGGCGGACACTGCCGAAGTGCTCGCCACCTGCAAGGAAATCGCTGCCGCGCCGGGCGCTTCGCTGGGCTCCTACGTGATCTCCATGGCCGGCGCTGCCTCGGATGTGCTGGCGGTGCAACTGCTGCTCAAAGAGTCTGGCGTACTGCGGCCAATGCGCGTGGTGCCGCTGTTCGAAACCCTCGCCGACCTCGACAACGCCGGCCCGGTGATCGAGCGCCTGTTGCTGTTGCCGGGTTATCGCGCGCGTCTGCAAGGCCCGCAGGAAGTGATGATCGGTTACTCCGACTCGGCCAAGGACGCCGGCACCACCGCAGCGGCCTGGGCGCAATATCGGGCGCAGGAGCGGCTGGTGGAAATCTGTCGCGAGCAGCAAGTTGAGCTGCTGCTGTTTCACGGTCGCGGTGGCACCGTGGGCCGTGGTGGTGGCCCGGCTCACGCGGCGATCCTGTCGCAGCCGCCGGGTTCGGTGGCCGGGCGTTTCCGCACCACCGAGCAGGGGGAAATGATTCGATTCAAATTCGGCCTGCCGGACATCGCCGAACAGAACCTCAATCTGTACCTGGCGGCCGTGCTTGAAGCGACCCTGTTGCCACCACCGCCTCCGACGCTGGAGTGGCGGCATCTGATGGATGAATTGGCCGCCGACGGTGTCAGCGCCTACCGTGCCGTGGTGCGGGAAAATCCGCAGTTCGTCGAGTATTTCCGTCAGTCCACGCCGGAGCAGGAGTTGGGACGTTTGCCATTGGGCAGTCGTCCGGCCAAGCGCCGTGCTGGTGGCATTGAAAGCCTGCGGGCGATTCCGTGGATCTTCGGCTGGACCCAGACCCGCCTGATGCTGCCGGCCTGGCTCGGCTGGGAAACCGCGTTGAGCAAGGCGCTGGCGCGTGGCGAAGGCGAATTGCTGGGGCAGATGCGCGAGCAGTGGCCGTTTTTCCGTACGCGCATCGACATGCTGGAGATGGTGCTGGCCAAGGCTGACGCCGACATTGCGCTGTCCTACGACGAGCGACTGGTTGAGTCGGACTTGTTACCTTTGGGTGTGCACTTACGCGACCTATTGTCGCAGGCATGTTCCGTGGTTCTCGGCCTGACCGGTCAGTCGCAACTGCTGGCACATAGCCCGGACACCCTCGAATTCATCCGTCTGCGCAACACCTATCTCGACCCGCTGCATCTATTGCAGGCCGAACTGCTGGCGCGTTCGCGGCAGCAGAATGTCGAGCAGGGCAGCCCGGTGGAACAGGCGTTGCTGGTGTCTGTGGCGGGGATTGCCGCCGGTTTGCGAAATACCGGCTAAGGTTTTCTGCGTGGGGCGGGGCACCCGGGGCAAGCGTCGGGTGCCGTTTATCAATCGTGGGGAAAATGCGGTCAGGCGACAGTTAGTGATGGGGTTGCGACTTGGGGAACCGCGTCGCAAGGTCGCGGCAGGCGCCGGTTTCTCCGACTTTTGGCGTCTTGTGTGGGCGCAGCCTGCTGTGTATCTTGGTCAGCCTCTGGCCGTTTGGGCGGTCACGACCCTATTTCCAGGATTTCGCCCCATGAGGCGAATCCGTTGTTTTGCAAAAGCTTTTTATAAAAAAATTGAGGAGCACATCTAATGCGCGTCATTCTGCTGGGAGCTCCCGGGGCCGGTAAAGGTACTCAGGCTAAGTTCATCACCGAGAAATTCGGCATCCCGCAAATCTCCACCGGCGACATGCTGCGTGCTGCGGTCAAGGCCGGCACTCCGCTGGGCGTTCAAGCCAAGAGCATCATGGATGCCGGCGGCCTGGTGTCGGATGACCTGATCATCGCACTGGTCAAGGACCGCATCGCTCAGTCTGACTGCGCCAACGGTTTCCTGTTCGACGGTTTCCCGCGCACCATTCCTCAGGCTGAAGCGCTGGTGACTGCCGGTGTCGAGCTGGATGCCGTGGTTGAAATCGCTGTTGAAGACGAAGAAATCGTTCAGCGTATCGCTGGCCGTCGCGTTCACGAGGCCAGCGGTCGCGTGTACCACATCGTCTACAACCCGCCGAAAATTGCCGGTAAAGACGACATCACCGGTGAAGAGCTGGTGCAGCGCAAGGACGACACCGAAGAAACCGTGCGCCATCGCCTGTCGGTCTACCACTCGCAGACCAAGCCGCTGGTGGATTTCTACCAGAAGCTGTCGGCTGCCAACGGCAAGCCGAAGTACAGCCATATCCCGGGTGTCGGTTCGGTTGAAGCGATCACCGCCAAGGTTCTTGAAGCGCTGAGCTGAAAAACCTGATCCGCTGCATCATCCACGGCCCGCTTGCGGGCCGTAGTTGTTTATACTGGCGCACTTTTTCCCCACCTGATTTACGGACACATCGATGAGCACCTTGCTGGCCCTGGACACCGCGACTGAAGCTTGCTCCGTTGCCTTGCTGCATGACGGCAAGGTCACGAGCCATTACGAGGTGATCCCGCGCCTGCACGCGCAGAAACTGCTGCCGATGATCCAGCAACTGCTGGCCGACGCCGGCACCACGCTGCAAGCCGTGGACGCTATCGCCTTCGGTCGTGGCCCGGGCGCTTTCACCGGTGTGCGCATCGCCATCGGCGTGGTGCAAGGCCTGGCGTTTGCGCTGGATCGCCCTGTGTTGCCGGTGTCGAATCTGGCGGTGCTGGCGCAACGTGCTTATCGCGAACACGGCGTGAGCCAGGTCGCGGCGGCCATCGATGCGCGCATGGATGAAGTGTATTGGGGCTGCTATCGCGAGACGGCCGGGGAGATGCGTCTGGTCGGCACCGAAGCGGTGTTGCCGCCGGAAGTCGCCGCGCTGCCGGACGATGCGACTGGCGACTGGTTCGGTGCCGGCACCGGTTGGGGCTACGGCGAGCGCATCGCGGTCAATCTGAGCGGTTCCGACGCGGGCATGCTGCCCCATGCCGAAGACCTGCTGACGCTGGCCCGCTTCGCCTGGGAGCGCGGTGAGTCGATCCCGGCAGACGACGCCCAGCCGGTTTACCTGCGCGATAAAGTGGCCACCCCGAAAGCCCGCTGAAGACAATCTCCCTGTGGCACCCGCCACAGGGTTCCGCCAGCTCCTGCCAATCGTCAGTTTCCAACGCCCCGCTTTAAACCTTTTGTCTTTTATGTGTTCTAGTTATCACTCGGCGATTTGCTAAGTCGGTCAGGTGCCGCTAAATTGCCATCATCGATACCGAGCATGACTTTATGCGTATAGACGGCGTTTCCACTCAGTCCTACCCCATCAAGCGCAAGCCTCGCAAAGGCAATCCGGCGCTGGATGAGTCCGTCGAGGATATCGACGGCGAGCTGGAATTCCCCACCGAGGCGCAACTGGCCGCCCGTGCCGCCAAAAACGCTGCGCAACGCCTGAGCAATCTGCCCGCCCGCCAACAAGACATGATTTATCACCGTGCGATGAAGAAAAGCGTGGCCATGGCCCTGGCCAGCTACCTGAGCACCGCCGGTTTTGTCGATTGGGACGCAGACGTGCTGGGCCTCGACCTTTACATCTGATGGATCTGCCTTACTACCTCGGTTGCCCGTCCTGGAGTGAAAACGCCTGGCGCGAGTATCTGTATCCGGTAGACGCCAAGACCTCTGATTTCCTCGGTCTCTATTCGCAAGTGTTCAACGCCGTGGAAGGCAACACAACCTTCTATGCCAGCCCCTCGCCGGCCACCGTGCAGCGTTGGGCCGAGGTCATGCCCGAGCACTTTCGCTTCACCGCAAAATTCCCCGGCGACATCAGCCATAGCGGCGATCTGCGCGATCAACTGACCGCCGCTGAAACCTTTATCCAGTTACTCAGCCCTCTCGGCGAGCGTGTGTCGCCGCTGTGGCTGCAACTGTCGAAGAGCTTCACTCCGCAACGTCTGCCAGAGCTTGCAGCCTTCATCGACGCGTTTGATCGGCCATTGGCGGTGGAAGTGCGGCACGAACAGTTCTTCGCCAAGGGCGAAAGCGAACGCCTGCTCAATCGTCTGCTGCTGGATCGCGGTGTGGAGCGCATCTGCCTCGATCCGCGCGCGTTGTTCAGTTGTCTGTCCACCGAGTCTTCGGTGATCCACGCCCAATCGAAAAAGCCCCGGGTGCCAACCCGTCCGGCAGCGTTCACCCAGTTTCCGCAGGTGCGCTTCATCGGCCATCCCGAGCTTGAAGCCAATGATCCGTTCCTGGTGCCGTGGGTGGCGAAAATCGCCGAATGGATCGAAGAAGGGCGCACGCCGTACATCTTCCTGCACACCGCCGACAACCTTCTGGCGGCGAAGCTCGCGCAACGTTTCCATGCACAACTGATGCAACGTTTGCCTGGCCTGCCGTCCCTGCCTGAGCTATACAGAGAGCCCGCTGCCGAGCAACTTGGCCTGCTCTGAGGCGGATTCTTTTTCCTGCCCAGGAGCCTGCCGATGGACGCCCAAGCCCGCAAAGAACAAGCCCGTAAAGCCGAAGCCTTCAAAGCCCTGCATGAACGTCCCGGGATTTTCGTGATTCCCAATCCGTGGGACGCAGGTTCGGCGAAGATGCTGGCCAGTCTGGGCTACCAGGCGTTGGCGACCACCAGTGCCGGTTATGCGTTTTCCCAGGGCAAACCCGATGGCGCTTTGGGGCTCGAACAGACTCTGGACAATGTTCGGGCAATTGCCGCAGCCACGGATCTGCCGGTGGCGGTGGACCTGGAAAACGGTTTCGCTGACGCTCCAGCCGAGTCCGCGCAAAGCCTGTTGCGCGCAGCCGAAGCGGGTGCAGTGGGTGGCTCGATCGAGGATGCCACTGGCCGTCCGGATGCTCCGATCTACTGCTTCGAACACGCGGTGGCGCGGATCGAACCCGCCGTCGCAGCGGTGCGAACGCTGCCGTTTCCCTTCACCCTGACGGCTCGCGCGGAAAACTACCTGCATGGCAATCCGGATATCAACGACACCATTCGCCGTTTGCAGGCGTTCGCCGAGGCTGGCGCCGACGTGCTCTACGCTCCGGGTCTGAGGACGGCTGAAGAAGTGTTGGCGGTGGTGCGCGCAGTCGCGCCGAAACCGGTCAACGTATTGATGTCCGGTGGCCTGAAACTGACCGTGCAGCAGCTGGAAGAAATGGGTGTGAAGCGGATCAGCACCGGCTCGGCGCTGGCTCTGGCGGCGTTTGGCGAGTTTTTCCGGGCTGCCGAGGAAATCCAGCAATCGGGCACGTTCGGCTTCACTTCGCGTTCGATGCCGTATGCCAAGGCCAATCAATTCTTCAAGGGTTGAGGCGGGGCGGGATCAGGCGGCGATGCGCAGGTTCTGCTGAACGATCGGGCGTACCCAGCCGTTATCGAAGTCCAGGGCTTTCTGCTGTTCGACGATTTCTTCCGGCGGGAACGGCGGGTAAGGCTGCAGCAGATCCAGGTCGAACTCGGCAATCGGCAGGTACAGCGGCTTTTTCTGCGGGGCAGGGCCCGGTTCCGGAATCGGCTGGCCGTTGTTGATCACGACCGGACGAACCCAGCTGCTGTCGAAATCCTGCTGCTTTTGCTGAGTCTTGATGGCTTCTGGCGGGAACGGAGGGTATGGCTCGGCCAGTGTCATGTCGATTTCGGCAATCGGCAGGAACAGCGGCTCAGGCGGGCGAACCGGGGTTTCCACCACGTTGCATTCGCGCTGGCTGATGATGTGCGCGTGCAGTTCGCTGCCGACTGTCGGTTCTTCAGGGCTTTGCAGATCAACCGGTGGGAATGTGCCGCAGGCCGGCACCACATCACTCGACTGTTCGGCCATCGCCTGGGCAAAGAAATCCTGCCACAGGTGACTGACGCCGCTCAGTGCTTGAGTGTTTTGACGGCTGAAATCGCCATGGGGCGAGATGTAGCCAATCGATGTGGGAAGAATGCCTGACATTTTTTTCGGTTGACGCTCAGCTCTGGCAAAATGCGCGTTGATTGGGTTATCGGCGGTTTTTGCCGATCCTTAACTTTTTTGAGCGTGTTTTCCATGATTGAGCAACCCGCGGCCTGCCGCATCCATGTCGAAGCCCTCGGCCCGACGTTCGAGGCGCAGGCCGAGCAGTGGGCCGAGCGCCTGAATCTGCCGTTGCAGGTGGCTGACGGCGAGTTCGCCTTGCAGGTCGGCGAGCAGGGTTTGCAACTGCAACAACTGGGGCCGGATGCGCCGGGGCCGGTGCGGGTCGACTTCGTCGAGGGTGGCGCGGCCCATCGTCGGTTGTACGGCGGCGGCAGCGGTCAGATGATCGCCAAGGCGGTCGGCATCGCCCAGGGTGTGCGTCCGCGGGTGCTGGATGCCACGGCGGGGCTCGGGAAAGATGCGTTCGTGCTGGCGAGCCTGGGCTGCGAGATGAGCCTGATCGAGCGCCAGCCGCTGATCGGCGCCTTGCTGGAGGATGGCCTGGCCCGCGCGGCGGAAGATTTCGACGTGGCGCCGATCGTGGCGCGGATGACGCTGCTCAAGGGCAACTCCATCGACGTGATGCGCAACTGGGAGGGCGAGCCGCCGCAGGTGATCTACCTTGACCCGATGTTCCCGCACCGTGAGAAAACCGCGCTGGTGAAGAAGGAAATGCGCCTGTTCCGTCCGCTGGTGGGCGATGACCCGGATGCGCCGGCCTTGCTGGAAGCCGCGTTGGCGCTGGCCACGCATCGGGTAGTGGTCAAGCGCCCGCGCAAGGCGCCGTGCATCGAAGGGCCGAAGCCGAGCCATGCGCTGGACGGCAAGTCCAGTCGCTACGACATCTACCCGAAGAAAGCGCTCAAGGCCTGAATCTTCCCACAAGAAAATCCCACGCATGGCGTGGGATTTTTGTTTTCAGGGGCGATAGGCCCGCATGAACAGCTCGACCACTTCCTGCACATGGCTTTCCGCTGCCTCGCCCGTCAGTGGTTCACCGCAGCCGTACAGCAGCCGGAAATTCCCCGCGCCCTTGATCAGGCAGAAGAAGTGCTCGGCGGCGTTGTGCGGGTTGTCGATGCTCAGCACGCCGGTTTCATGAATCCGCCGCAGCAAGCGCTCCATGCCTTGCACCATGCGCTGGGGACCGGCCTCGAAGAAGATCAGTGACAGCTTCGGATCCTGACTGCCCAGCGCCATGATCAGGCGATGCAGGTTCACCGACTCGTTGCTGTTGATCAGGTGATGAAAGCCTCTGGCAATGTTCAGCAACACATTTTCCACCGCGATGCCGTCCGGCAATTCGAAGAACAGCGGCGGCAATTGCTCCTCGCATTTGGCGACGACGGCGGCGGAAAACAGCGTTTCCTTGTCATTGAAATGGCTGTAGACCGTCAGCTTCGACACGCCAGCCTCGGCGGCCACCGCGTCCATGCTGGTGTTGGCATAGCCGTGACTCAGGAACAGGATTTTCGCCGCTTCGAGAATCGCCTGGCGCTTGGCCGGATCCTTCGGGCGGCCGGGGCCGTTTGGAGCTGAAAGATTGTTCGACATTCTTCGCTTTTAATACTGGACTGGTGAGTTTGCTATTAATAACATACCGGTCAGTATAATTATTCCAAGCCTCCTTAGCGAAAGGTCCTTCACCATGTTCCGCCATGCGTTGTCCTTTGCGGTGCCAGTCACTCTGGCGTTCTTATTGTCGGCATGTGGCAAGGAAGAGGTGACGCAAGTCAGCGTGCGACCGGCCATGGTGGTGCAGCCAGAGCCTTCGGCGCAGGCGATGGAAAGTTATCCGGGCGAGGTTCGTGCCCGGTATGAACCGGATCTGGCGTTCCGTATCGGTGGCAAAGTCAGCCGACGACTGGTCGAGGAAGGCCAGCGCGTGAAGGCCGATCAGCCGCTGGCCGAACTCGATCCGCAGGACGTGCGCCTGCAACTGGAAGCCACCCGCGCCCAGGTCACTGCCGCCGAAGCCAATCTGAATCTGGTGCGCGCCGAGCGTGACCGCTACAAGACTCTGATGGAACGGCAGATGGTCAGCCGCTCGGCCTACGACAATGCCGAAAACCTCTACCGTTCCGGCGAAGCCCGCCTCAAACAGATCAAAGCCGAATTCAACGTCTCGACCAATCAGGCCAGTTACGCCGTGCTGCGTGCGCCACAGGATGGCGTGGTCGCCAAACGCTCGGTAGAGGTCGGACAAGTGGTCGCCGCCGGGCAGACCGTTTTCACCCTCGCCACCGATGGTGAGCGTGAAGTACTGATCAGCCTGCCGGAACAGAGCTTCGGTCGCTTCAAGGTCGGCCAGCCAGTGTCGGTGGAGCTGTGGACTCAACAGAACCAGCGCTTCGCCGGGCAGATCCGCGAGCTGTCGCCGGCCGCCGATCCGAAATCCCGCACCTTCGCCGCGCGCATTTCATTCACCGCCGGCAAAGTCCCGGCAGAACTCGGCCAGAGCGCCCGGGTATTCGTGCAGACCGCCGACGTAATCCCGCTGTCGGTGCCGCTCTCGGCCCTGACCGCCGAAAACGGCGCGACCTATGTCTGGGTCGTCAGCGCCAACAACACCTTGAAAAAGACGCCCGTGCGCATCGGTCCGTTCGGGGAGAAAACCGTGCCGGTGCTCGAAGGCCTCAACGCCAGCGACTGGGTAGTGGCCGCCGGCGTGCATGTGCTGCTGGAAGGGCAGCAGGTGCGTCCCGTGGATCGCTCCAACCGTGTGGTCAATCTGGCGGACAAGGAGTAAGGCCCGATGCGCTTCAACCTTTCCGAATGGGCGCTGCGTAATCGCCAGATCGTACTGTTCCTGATGCTTCTACTGGCCATCGTCGGCGCCTTGTCCTACACCAAGCTGGGGCAGAGTGAAGACCCGCCGTTCACCTTCAAGGCCATGGTCATCCAGACCCGCTGGCCGGGCGCCACGGCGCAGGAAGTCTCGCGTCAGGTCACCGAGCGCATCGAAAAGAAACTGATGGAAACCGGCGAGTACGAACGCATTGTCTCGTTCTCCCGCCCCGGTGAATCCCAGGTCACGTTCATTGCCCGCGACTCGATGCATTCGGTGGAAATTCCGGACCTCTGGTATCAGGTGCGCAAGAAGGTCAGCGACATCCGCCAGACCCTCCCGCCGGGGATTCAGGGCCCCTTTTTCAACGATGAATTCGGCACCACGTTCGGCAATATCTATGCGCTGACCGGCGACGGTTTCGACTACGCCGTGCTCAAGGATTACGCCGACCGCATCCAGATCCAGCTGCAGCGGGTCAAGGATGTGGGCAAGGTCGATCTGCTCGGGCTGCAGGACGAGAAGATCTGGGTCGAGTTGTCCAACGTCAAACTCGCCACGCTCGGCTTGCCATTGGCGGCAGTGCAGCAGGCGCTGGAAGAACAGAACGCGGTATCCACCGCCGGGTTCTTCGAAACCGGCAGCGAGCGGTTGCAGCTTCGGGTTTCGGGGAATTTTCAGACAGTCGACGAGATCAGGAACTTCCCGATCCGCGTCGGTGATCGTACGTTCCGTATCTCTGATGTCGCTGATGTGCGGCGCGGTTTCAACGATCCGCCGGCACCGCGCATGCGCTTCATGGGCGAAGACGCGATCGGGCTTGCGGTGGCGATGAAGGACGGTGGCGACATTCTGGTGCTGGGCAAGGCCCTGGAAGTCGAATTCTCCCGCATCCAGAAAAACCTGCCGGCCGGCATGCAGTTGCGCAAGGTGTCCGATCAGCCGGCGGCGGTGAAAAGTGGTGTTGGCGAGTTCGTCCAGGTGTTGGTTGAAGCGCTGGCCATCGTGTTGCTGGTGAGTTTCTTCTCCCTCGGCGTGCGCACCGGCATGGTGGTGGCGCTGACCATTCCGCTGGTGCTGGCGATGACGTTCGCCTGCATGTATTACCTCGGTATCGGCCTGCACAAGATTTCCCTCGGCGCGCTGGTGCTGGCGCTGGGCTTGCTGGTGGACGACGCGATCATTGCCGTGGAAATGATGGCAATCAAAATGGAGCAGGGCTTCGACCGGATCAAGGCGGCCAGTTACGCCTGGACCAGCACTGCATTCCCGATGCTCACCGGTACGCTGATCACCGCCGCAGGCTTCCTGCCGATTGCCACCGCGCAGTCCGGCACCGGTGAATACACCCGCTCGATCTTCCAGGTTGTCACCATCGCGTTGCTCGCTTCATGGGTGGCGGCGGTGATGTTTGTGCCGTACCTCGGGGAAAAACTCCTGCCGGATCTGGCGAAAATTCACGCCGCCAAACACGGTTCGGGGGACGGACATCCGGACCCTTATGCCACACCGTTTTACCAGCGGGTACGACGGCTGGTGGAATGGTGCGTGCGTCGGCGCAAAACGGTGATCGTGCTGACGGTGGGGCTGTTCGTCGCCTCGGTGATGCTGTTCAAGTTCGTCCCGCAGCAGTTCTTCCCGGCCTCCAACCGGCTGGAGCTGATGGTCGATCTGAAACTGGCCGAAGGCGCTTCGCTGGCCAACACCACCGCCGAGGTCAAGCGACTGGAAGCGATGCTCAAGGATCACGCCGGCATCGACAATTACGTGGCCTACGTCGGCACCGGATCGCCGCGTTTCTACCTGCCGCTGGATCAACAACTGCCAGCGGCGAGCTTCGCCCAGTTCGTCGTGCTGGCGAAAACCATCGAGGAGCGTGAGGCGCTGCGTACGTGGCTGATCGATACCTTGAACGAGCAATTCCCGGCCCTGCGCTCGCGGGTCACGCGGCTGGAAAACGGCCCGCCGGTCGGTTATCCGGTGCAGTTCCGTGTCACCGGCGAGCACATCGAAGAAGTCCGGGCCCTGGCGCGGAAAGTCGCGGCCAAGGTTCGCGAGAATCCGCATGTGGTGAACGTGCATCTGGACTGGGAAGAGCCGAGTAAGGTCGTGTACCTGAACATTGATCAGGATCGCGCCCGGGCACTGGGTGTGAGCACGGCGAATCTGGCGAAATTCCTCCAGAGTTCGCTGACCGGTTCCAGCGTCAGCCAGTACCGCGAAGACAACGAATTGATTGAAATCCTCCTGCGCGGCACCGTGCACGAGCGCACCGAACTGTCGCTGCTGCCGAGTCTGGCAGTGCCGACCGACAACGGTCGCAGCGTTGCGCTGTCGCAGATTGCCACGCTGGAATATGGCTTCGAGGAAGGCATCATCTGGCACCGCAACCGGCTGCCGACCGTGACCGTGCGTGCGGACATTTATGGCAAGGAACAGCCGGCGTCGCTGGTCAAACAGATCATGCCGACACTTGATCCGATTCGGGCTGAGTTGCCTGACGGTTACCTGTTGGATGTCGGCGGTACCGTCGAGGATTCCGAGCGTGGGCAGAAGTCGGTGAATGCCGGTGTGCCGATGTTCATTGTCGTGGTGCTGACGTTGCTGATGGTGCAACTGCGCAGTTTCTCGCGCACGGCGATGGTGTTTCTGACGGCGCCGCTGGGGTTGATCGGGGTGACGCTGTTTCTGTTGGTATTCCGTCAGCCGTTCGGGTTTGTTGCGATGCTCGGGACGATTGCGTTGTCGGGGATGATCATGCGCAACTCGGTGATTCTGGTGGATCAGATCGAGCAGGATATCGCGGCGGGGCTCAGGCCTTGGCAGGCGATTATCGAGGCGACGGTGCGGCGGTTTCGGCCGATTGTGTTGACGGCTTTGGCGGCGGTGCTGGCGATGATTCCGTTGTCGCGCAGTGTGTTTTTCGGGCCGATGGCGGTGGCGATCATGGGGGGGTTGATTGTGGCGACGGCTCTGACGCTTTTGTTTTTGCCGGCGTTGTATGCGGCTTGGTTCCGGGTGCGTAAGGAGGTTTGATTTTGTTTGAGCGTGGCGGCCTTTGGGCCGGCCATGCTCTGGGTGTTCTTTGTGAATATCCGTTGCTTCGGGTGCTGCCGCTGGCGGTTCCGCTCTTACAGCGGCTCACTTTTTCAAACGCCAAAAAGTAAGCAAAAGGCTGGGCCCCGGCGTTCGGCACCTCGCTTTGGCTCGGTGTTCCTTCGTTCCGGGATTCATCCGGGGGCATCGCCTCCGGTTTGCTTCGCTGCACCTCCTCTCGATGTATTCGACTTCGTCGAACGGCGCTTCGCGCCTCCCCCCGGATAAACCCCTCCACTCAGCCTGCCGATGGGGCCGGCACGTCAAAAGCGGTACTCGAGCTAACGCTCATTGTGTTGAGTGGGGCGGCTGCGCCGCATGCGGTGGGGTCTCCTACAGCTTTTTCAGAATTCTCTGATATTGAGGCCGTCCGGTCTGGGGTGTTGTACTCGATCTTCTGTTTTTACGAGTGCTCGAGAGGTTTTTCATGAAGAAGCCGCCGGTGTTGAAAGGACGGTCCGATCCGGTATTCGACTTGTTGGCGCGGGCGCCTCACAAGCAGCATCTGGTGGATTATCTGGCGCTGCTCAAGCCTCTTGATGATCGGGGGCGTTATTTGCCTTTTGAGGATTTGCGCTATCGCTGGGCGCCGGGGCTGGATGCTCGTTTGTGTTGGGCGTTGGTGAAGAGGGCGAGGGCTGCGCAGTACATCAATCTCCTGCCATTGAGCGAGCCACCGCAGTGGGGCAAGTATTTGCTGACACCCTCGGCACGGAAAACCCTTTCGGCCGTCGATCTGCAGACGACTTCCGCTTCGCTGGAGTGCATGACCGGGCAGATTGGCGAACGGTCGCATTTCAGTTATTTGCTCAATGATCTGATCGAAGACGAAGTGATCGCCAGCAGCCAGTTGGAAGGTGCGGCCACGACCACGCGAGTTGCCAAGGACATGCTCAAGTATCAACGGCAGCCGCGCACGCCGGATGAGCGCATGGTCATGGGCAATTACAGGATGATGAATTTCGCCTGGGAAAACCGTTACCAGCCCTTGAGCGTCGACTTGATCGCGGCAATGCATCGGGTGGGCGTCGAGGGGATCGATGACGCGCAATACAGTCCCGGTTTTTTCAGGACGAACGATGAAGTGGTGGTACAGGATGGCGAGGGCAACACGGTGCATGCACCGCCGCCGGCTGTCGGGCTGGTGATGCGTTTGCAGAGGCTTGTACGCTGGATCAATCAGCCACTCGGTTCACCTCAAGAAAGGGACTACCTGCACCCGTTGATCAAGGCGATCACGCTGCATTTTTCTCTGGGCTACGAACATCCGTTTCGCGATGGCAACGGACGGGTCGCGAGGGCGTTGTTCTACTGGTTCATGTTCAAGCACGAGTTTTCGGCATTTCGCTACATTGCGATCAGTCCTTTGCTGCGCAATGCGCCGGTGAAGTACGGGCGGTCGTATTTGCACAGCGAGGCCGATGAGCTGGATCTGACGTATTTCATCGAGTTTCAGTGTTCGGTGATTCAGCGTGCAGTCAGTCGCTTCACGGATGTCTATCGCAAAAGCCTGGCGTACGCGGAAGACTTTGAGCGCTGGCTGATGGCGTCGGGTTTTTTCGAGCGGCTGACGCAAAAGCAGCGGGCGCTGTATCAGGTGGCCAAGAGCGGAGTGGCGAAGGAGTTTACGGCGAGCTACGTGAGGGAACACTTGGGTTGTTCTTGCAGCACGGCGATGTCAGCCCTGAATGGGCTGGTCGAGTTGCAGGTCTTCGAGAAAAGGAAAATGGGCAGCGAGTGGGTGTTCTTTTTACGCAGTCCAGCCAGAGAGTTAAAGGACGGGAGCGAGTTGTCTCGCTCCCGTGCAGCGTCGGCCTAGAGGCTGCCAAACACCTTCTTCGCCAGACTCGTCGCCGCAGCGGCCGGGTTCTTGCGAATGGTTTCTTCCTGTTTGCCGATCATTTCGAACAGGCCGTTCAGTGCCTGTTCGGTGACGTAGTTTTCGACATTGGCGCTTTTTGCATCCACTACGCCCAACGTTGCAGCCTGGCCGGCGAAGGCGTTGTATTTCTGCGCCACGCCGACTTTGTCGGTCGCCTGTTTGACGATCGGCAGGAACTTGGCGCGGATCTGTTCGCGGCTGGATTTGTCCAGGTACTGCGTCGCGGAGTCGTTGCCACCGCTGAGGATGCCTTTGGCGTCGGCTACGCTCATTTTCTTCACAGCATCGACCAGGATCGGCTGGGCCTGGGTCACGGCGGTTTCCGCGGCCTTGTTCATGGCGGTTTCCAGTTCATCGACCTGGGCGCCCATGCCGAACGCTTTCATCTTGCCGGCGACTTTGCCGAGTTTGCCCGGCAGCTCGATTTTCACGTCCGGGTTATTGCTGAAGCCGCCCGGCGTGCCGAGTTGTTTGACGGCGAGTTGCGCACCTTGGGTTAGGGCGTCCTTGAGGCCGCCGGTGGCGTCGCCTTGCGACAGGTCGCTCAGTGACAGGGCCATAGCGTTGGCGGAGATCATCAGGCCCGCGCACAGGCCGGCGAAGCGAAGGGTTGGACGGAGCATGAAAGCTTCCTTGTTCAAAAGAATTAGCGGGCGGCGTCGACGCGGATCTTCAGCGGCTGCGGATCCTTGCCATCAAGCTGCACGGCATGGTTTTCGGTGGTGATGAACATCAGCTCGCCGTTGACTTCGATGCGTGCGCTGACCGAATAGCGGTGACCGGGTTTGACCTGGGCCGGATCGTAGCTCAAGTGGAACGGCAGCGGCACCTGGCCTTTGACCGGGCCTTTCTGTTCGTCGAGCACTACCGCCGGAGCATCGGCCAGCGAGACGTCCTGCAGGCTTACGCTCAAGGTTGCGCTCGGTGGCAGGGCGATGCGTTGCAGGTAGAACACTTCACCGTCGAGGCTGGCTTTGCCGGCTGGCGAGGTCGATTGGCAGGCGCTGAGCAATGTGGCGGCGGCCAGCAGGGATAGTTTTTTCATCGGAAATCTCCGTATCGACGGCGCCAGAAGAAGCCTGGCGCCTGTAGGAATTTAGTCGCTCTGCGCAGGGGCGGCGGGCTGATCGGCTGCATCTTCACTGCGATGCAACGCCACCTGACGAATCGACAAACGAATCTCCGCCGGCAATACCCGTTTGGCTGCGCCTTCGGCCAGTTCGCCGAGCAGTTCGTGATAGCTCAATTTGCCTGCTTCGTCGCGACGCAACACGTCGAGGTCGAGCATGGTCTGGATGAAGTGGCGGAACAGGCTCTTGTCGAAGAACTCCGGTGCGTTCAGGCCATGCAGGATCGACAGGCGTTGGGCCATGACCGTGCACAGGTCTTCCAGCTCTTCGGCGCTGATGGTGTTCTGGCCTGCGTTGAGCAGCAACGACACGGTCATGTAGAAGCGTTGCAGGGTCTGGGCGATGCTCTTCGACAGCAGGGTCAGCAGCACGAAATGCCGCGAGCTTGGCGCCGGACGCAGGTACACGTCTTTCTCGAAGCGCAGCAGGCCTTGTTCGACGAACGCTTCCAGCCACTGATCGATCACCGCGTCCAGTTCGTCCAGGGTCCAACGGATGAACAGCTCCGATTGCAGGTACGGATACAGCGCGCGGGTGTAGCGCAGGATCTGTTCGCGGCTCATGCGCGATGCACTCTGGAAGAAGCTCGCCAGCAGCGCCGGCAGGGCGAAGATGTGTAGCACGTTGTTGCGGTAGTAAGTCATCAGGACGGCGTTCTGCTCGTCCAGATACAGAATCTTGCCCAGCGCATCATTCTGCTCGGACAGCAGGTCCATGTCCTTCACGTGTTCGATCAGCGCCCGGCCATCGCCCTCCGGCAACGTGGTATGCGGCGAGTACGGGACTTTGCGCAGCAGCGCCAGGTACAGATCCAGCACCCGCGCCATGGCCCGATCGTCGAGCGCCAGCCGGGTGGTCGACAGCAGCGCCAGCGCCACCAGATTCACCGGGTTGATCGCCGCCGCTTCGTTCAGATGCTGCGCGACTTTCTCGCCGAGGCGATTGGTGGTTTCGTTGAGCCACGCGGGTTTGTACTGCGGGCCGAGTTCCTGCTGACGCCAGCCCGGTTGTTCGCTGTCGAGGAATTCCGCGAGCTTGATCGGTTCGCCGAAGTTCACCGCCACCTGGCCGAAGCGCTGCTTGAGCGCGCCGATGACTTTGAAGATGTCGAAGATCGACTCTTTCTTCTTGCTCGCACCGCGCAGTTCGCCGAGGTAGGTACGACCTTCAAGTACACGCTCGTAACCGATGTACACCGGCACGAACACGATCGGCATCCGCGACGAACGCAGGAAGCTGCGCATGGTGATCGCCAGCATCCCGGTTTTCGGTTGCAGCATGCGCCCGGTACGCGAGCGACCGCCCTCGACGAAGTATTCGACCGGGAAACCTTTGGTGAACAGGGTGTGCAGGTATTCGTTGAACACCGAGGTGTACAGCGGGTTGCCCTTGAACGTGCGGCGCATGAAGAACGCACCGCCACGGCGCAGCAGACTGCCGATCACCGGCATGTTGAGGTTGATCCCGGCGGCAATGTGCGGCGGGGTCAGGCCGTTGCGAAACAGCAAGTACGACAGCAGCAGATAGTCGATGTGGCTGCGATGGCACGGCACGTAGATCACTTCGTGACCCTGGGCGGCCTTCTGTACGCCTTCGATGTGGTTGACCTTGATCCCGTCGTAGATCTTGTTCCAGAACCAGCTCAGCACCACTTCCAGAAAACGGATCGCGGTGTAGGTGTAGTCCGAGGCGATCTCGTTGCCGTAGCGCAGGGCCTGGGCCTTGGCTTTTTCCGGGGAGATGTTTTCGCGTTCGGCTTCGTCGAGGATCGCTTGCTTGACCAGTGGCTGGTTGAGCAGGCCTTTGACGAGGTTGCGGCGGTGGGAAATGTCCGGGCCGATCACCGCAGCCTTGAGATTGCGAAAGTGCACCCGCAGGATTCGCTGGGCCATGCGCACGGTGCGCTCGTGGCCTTTGTTGTGTTCGATCAGTTCGCGCAGATGGATCGGTGCGGAGAATTGCACGCGGGTCTTGCGGCCCAGAATCATGATGCTCAGCAGGCGACGCAGACGTCCGGTGACGGCCCAGCTGTCGGCGAACAGCAATTTCCACGGGCTGTTCTCGCTGTCCGGCGACTGGCCCCAAAATACACTGACCGGAATGATCTGCGCGTCTTCGGCGGCATTCTGGCTCAGGGCGCTGACCAGTCGGGTCAGGGTCGGCGGCGCACCGCGCTTGTCCTGGCGGCCGAGCCAGTCCGGGTCCGGCGTCAGGTAGAAGAACGCCGCCGGCTCCAGCAGATTTCCGACTGACACCGGCAGCACCGGGCGCGGCAAACCGGCCTTGGTGCATTCGGTGTCGACCACCGCCAGATCGGTCAGCGATGGGTTTTGCAGGACGTAGAACACCGGACGACTGCGGTCGAGGTTGAGGGTGAACGACGACTGGTTGATCGTCTCGGAGCGAACCCAGAGATACAACAGTCGGCGCAAGGTGCCAAACACAAGACGGCGGAACGGGGAACGGGTCATACGGCTTCTGCATGAGTGGATAAACCGAGCGTTTGCTCGGGCGGTCGACAGTTTGCCGGATTACTCGAAAATCGGCAAAAAAGCGGCGAAGTAATCTCCTGTTGAGAGTTTTGTCGCCTGTCATATACTCGGCGCTCTGTCGCCGGGGCCCTTTTATGGACGTCGGACGCAGGCTGACGTTCCGCAAAGGCTTTCCTGCGAAAAGCCTGTTCAATAATAAAAAAGGAGTATGAACAGATGGCAACACGTGAAACCGGCAACGTGAAGTGGTTCAACGACGCCAAGGGCTACGGCTTCATTCAGCGCGAAGACGGGGTGGACGTGTTCGTGCACTACCGCGCGATCCGCGGCGAAGGCCACCGTTCGCTGACCGAGGGTCAGCAGGTTGAATACGCGGTGGTGGAAGGGCAGAAGGGCTTGCAGGCCGAGGATGTTGTAGGCCTCTGATCTTCAAGACAGAAAGATCGTCCGTTCACTGCTCAAGCCTGCGGACGGTCTTTTTTCAATTGCCACAAGTGCTACTGGATGAATAAACACCTGTCAGTTATGACAGTAGACGGTTTCTTGCTCCAGCCCTAGCTTCTCTGATATCAGCCCCGGCCCGATTGAGCTCCGGGAATCGCTGTCATTGGAGAGGGTACGGTCATGTTGAAAACGATTGCATATGCCCTAATGCTGAGCCTTGTCGGTTGCACAGCGAACGCTCCCCCTGCAGACAAAAGTTCCAGCACATCTTCGGGGCGAATGAATACCTTGGCCGTACCGTCGGACAGTTTCCAAGGTGTGTCGGCTGCTCAGCCAGCGCTGTTTCAAGTAGTCGAAGCACCGGCTGGCGAGCTGAACGCCGATACGCTCGGCGCTGAAGCCAACGTGCAAGTCAGCTATCCAAGCCTGGCGGTGAAAGACACCGTCGGCATTCGGCTGACAGGTGTGGCATTGCGTGACGCGCCCATTCAGGCGGTCTCCACGGTAGGTGTTCTGACGTTCAAGTTATCCAAGGCATGGATCACCGAAAACAAGGGGCGCACAGTCACCCTGACGTACACCTACAGGGTTGGCGGTGTCGGCAGTCTGATCACTTCAGCGCCATTGAGCATCCGCGTGGTGGGCGCTCAGGGACAGAGCGTGTTCAAGGTGGTCGAAGCACCGGCCGGCGAGCTGAACGCCGATACGCTCGGCGCTGAAGCCAACGTGCAAGTCAGCTATCCGCGCCTGGCGGTGAAAGACACCGTCGGCATTCGACTGACAGGTGTGGCATTGCGTGACGCGCCCATTCAGGCGGTTTCCACTGTGGGCGTCCAAACCTTCAAGCTGCCCAAGGCATGGCTCGTTGAGAACAAGGGGCGCACGGTCAGCCTGACGTACACCTACAAGGTTGGCGGTGCCGGCAGTCTGATCACTTCAGCGCCATTGAGCATCCGCGTGGTGGGCGCTCAGGGACAGAGCGTGTTCAAGGTGGTCGAAGCACCGGCCGGCGAGCTGAACGCCGATACGCTCGGCGCTGAAGCCAACGTGCAAGTCAGCTATCCAAGCCTGGCGGTGAAAGACACCGTCGGCATTCGACTGACAGGTGTGGCATTGCGTGACGCGCCCATTCAGACGGTTTCCACTTTGGGCGTTCAGACCTTCAAGCTGCCCAAGGCATGGCTCGTTGAGAACAAGGGGCGCACGGTCAGCCTGACGTACACCTATAAAGTTGCAGGCGTCGGGAACCTGATCACTTCATCGCCCTTGCCGATCAAGGTGACAGGGGTTGCCGCTCCGGGCGATGGCCAACGTGTCGCCAATGAGTTGAACGCGCAATATTCAACAGTTAGCAATACCTGTCCAAATAGTCCGAACCAGGGCGCATGGTACTGCAGCGGTGTGTTGATCCGCACAGTCGATGATTCGACGTCATTTCGAGCCTGGAATCCTAGTCCGGGTGCCGTCAAATTAGGTGCGGTGTCATACAGTTACATGAAGACGGGTATTGGCATGAATCAACTGCAAGGCAGCCGAACCCAGGGTTTTGTCCTGGAAACGGGGCAGAACTTTACCGCCAATGGGGGCTATCCGCTTCGAGTCCTGTGTTCATATCCCTATGATGCGGGAACTCTGATTCGCGGCGCGGCCGGCTGCGGGGCCGCGAGCAATTTCCCGAGCAACAGTGGCCCATGTGCCGCTCAAGGTCTCACCACGCTGGCGGGCTGGCGTGCGCATTTTCAGCAATATCCAGCCAACAGCACTAACCGCTATCACCATCAATGCAGTTTTGGTGTGGATAAGGCGGGGTTCGAACTCAGTTTGCTTTCGCGAGAAAATCCAGCGGGTGAACTGGCCGCGTGGCGACAAAACGAGGTGATGATTCAGACTTGGCCGCAGAACACTTCGAATCTGCCGATCAAGGCGTTCATCTACTTCAATACGGCAAGCAGGGCGGTCGGTGTGGAAGGAGCGAAGAATATTCAGCGGGACTTTCTGAAAAGCACAGGCAGGCGTATCCCTGTCATTAAAGTCTCACCTAACGCAGCAACTATTTTCAGTTACTCCGCTGGCGATCAAGGGATCTAGGACAAAAATCAGGCGCCGTGTCCGTCGCAGGATAGACATGGCGCCCGATTGTTCAGGCAGTTTTCCAGGTGATCTCTTCTTCACCATCGGTGCTGATCCGAATCCAGCGATCCGCCGTTTCCTCACCTTCTTCCTCGACCCACGTCCCCGGCGCGCAGCGCACTTCGACGTTCAGCGCGGCAAAGGCTGCGCGGGCGCAGGCGATGTCGTCGTCCCATGGGGTCGCATCGCTTTCCAGGTACAGGCTGTTCCACTTGCCCACGGCTTTTGGCAGCCAGGTCACCGGGATGTTGCCGGCCTTGCACTTGTAGGTCTGACCTTTCTGTACCCAGTCGCTGCACGGGCCAAGGGCGGCGCCCAGCCAGGCGGAAATGGCCTTGTGGTCGACGTCGGCGTCTTTCAGGTAAATCTCGATGTCCGGTTGGCGCATGGATATCCTCACTGCGGGTCTGAAAAATCCATTCGCGGATTTAGCCGGCCCCGGGTCGTTGCCCGGGACCAAAAGTTATTGAAGAACGAAATAATCGTAGCGCATCGACACAGTGGTCACGAACGGCTCGGGCTGTTCGATCACTGCGGCACGGCGTTCGGCACTGGCGCGCCAGCCGTGGGGTGTCATCGCCAGCAGGTTGGCGCGATCCTCGGGCTTGTCCAGCGTCAGCTTGAATTCGAGGGTTTCACTGTGCGCCAGCGCCATGCCTTCCGGCACCAGGGCCAGGTGCTTGTCGTCGGTGTACTCGCGCACTTCGTCGTACAGGCGCTCGCGCAGTTCCATCAGATGGCCGCTGGTCGGGCCGACTTTCATCAGGCCGCCGCCGACGCTGAGCAGACGCTTGGCTTCTTCCCAATCCAGTGGACTGAAGACGCTGGCCAGAAACTGGCAACTGCCGGAAGCCAAAGGCACCCGGGCCATGCTGGCGATCAACCAGGTCAGCGCCGGATTGCGTTTGCAGGCGCGCTTGACCGCTTCCTTCGAAATATCCAGCGCGTAACCGTCAGCATCCGGCAAGGCCTCGGCGATCTGCGCGGTGTAATAACCCTCGCCACAACCGATATCGACCCAGCGGGCCGGCGCATAACTCGCCGCCAGTTCCGCCAGACGCTTGGCTACCGGCGCGTAATGGCCGGCGTTCAGGAAGTCGCGGCGAGCCTCGACCATCGCCTGATTGTCGCCGGGATCACGGCTGTTCTTGTGCTGCACCGGCAACAGGTTCAGGTAACCCTGGCGCGCACGGTCGAAGCGGTGGCCGGCGGGGCAGACCACGCCATTGTCCACCGCGTTCAGCGGTTCACTGCAGATCGGGCACGCGAGCATCAGGCGAGCAACTTGATCAGGGTCTGGTAGTAGATCTCGGTCAGCACGTCGAGGTCGGCCGCCAGCACGCGCTCGTTGACCTGGTGGATGGTCGCGTTGACCGGGCCCAGCTCAACAACCTGCGTGCCCATGGTCGCGATGAAACGGCCATCGGAGGTGCCGCCGCTGGTGGACGCCTTGGTCTCGCGACCGGTGATCTGCTTGATGCTCGACGACACCGCGTCGAGCAGCGCGCCCGGCTCGGTGAGGAACGGCAGACCGGACAGCGCCCAGTCGATGTGCCAGTCCAGGCCGTGCTTGTCGAGGATGTCGGCGACGCGCTTTTGCAGGCCTTCGACCGTCGATTCGGTGGAGAAACGGAAGTTGAACAACGCCACCAGATCGCCCGGAATCACGTTGGTCGCGCCGGTGCCGGAGTTGACGTTGGAAATCTGGAAACTGGTCGGCGGGAAGAAGTCGTTGCCGTGATCCCAATGCTCGGCGGCCAGCTCGGCCAGAGCCGGGGCAGCGAGGTGGATCGGGTTCTTCGCCAGGTGCGGATAGGCCACGTGTCCCTGCACGCCGCGCACGGTCAGTTTGGCGCCGAGGGAGCCGCGACGACCGTTCTTCACCACGTCGCCCACCAGGGTAGTGCTCGATGGCTCGCCGACGATGCACCAGTCCAGACGCTCGTTACGTGCGGCCAGACGCTCGACCACAGCCTTGGTGCCGTGATGCGCCGGGCCTTCTTCGTCGCTGGTGATCAGGAACGCAACCTTGCCCTTGTGATCCGGGTAGTCGGCGACGAAGCGCTCGGCGGCTACAGTCATGGATGCCAGGCTGCCTTTCATGTCCGCCGCGCCACGGCCGCAGAGCATGCCGTGCTCGTCGATCACTGCGTTGAACGGGTCGATCTGCCACGCCGTCACCGGACCGGTCGGCACCACGTCGGTGTGACCAGCGAAGCACAGCACCGGGCCGTCGTGTTTGCCGTGGATCGCCCAGAAGTTATCCACATCTTCAATGCGCATCGGCTCCAGGGTGAAACCGGCATCGCCCAGGCGCTGCATCATCTGCTTCTGGCAATCGGCGTCGACCGGCGTCACGGACGGACGGCGAATCAGGTCGATGGCGAGTTGGAGGGTCGGCGAAAGGTCGGCGTGGGCCGTCATGGAAAACTCCGGATGCTTGAAATTGGGCAAGGGCCAATGTGGGAGCCAGCCTGCTGGCGGTGGCGGTGTGTCAGTCAACATAAAGGCTGATTGTTACATTGCCATCGCGAGCAGGCTCGCTCTCACAGGGTTGGATATCACGCCAAGCCCCGCAAAATGGCGGTTATCTTAAAGCAAAACGGCGACCATTGGCCGCCGTTTAGTGCATCGCAGAGGATTTAGACAGCCGGTGCCGGTTCAGGCGCCGGCGCCGGTTTCGGCAGCGACGACAGGAACGCCATGATCAGCGCTGCCACGTACGGCAGCGACTGCACCAGCAGCATGGTCACCCAGAAGCGCATGTCGTTGCTCGGCAGGCCCTGCACCAGGAAGATCCCCAGCGCCGCGCCCCACAACAGCAGCATGATGAACAGCTCTTCCCGGGCCTCGGAAATCGCTACCCAGAAGCCATGGTTGTCAGCGTTTTTCGGCGTGCGGAAGAACGGAATGCTGCTGGTGAAGAAGCCGTACAGCACCGCTTTGGCGATGGTGTGCGACAACGCCAGACCGGCCAGTGCCGCGCAGAACGCATCCTTCAGGTTCACGCCCACGGCGCGACGGTAGAGGAAGATGATCTTGCCGACCTTGAACACGAACAGCGCCAACGGCGGAATTGCGAAAATCAGCAGCGGCGGATCGACCCGTTGCGGCACGATGATCATTGCCGCCGACCACAACAGCGCGCCGACAGTGAAGAAGATGTTCATGCCGTCCGCGACCCACGGCAGCCAGCCCGCGAGGAAGTGGTAACGCTGGCCACGGGTCAGTTCGGTGTCCTTGCCGCGCAGCAGGCTGCCGGTGTGACGCTTGATGATCTGGATCGCACCGTAGGCCCAGCGGAAACGCTGCTTCTTGAAGTCGATGAAGGTGTCCGGCATCAGACCCTTGCCGTAACTGTCGTGGTAATACGCCGCCGACAGGCCTTTCTCGAATACCCGCAGACCGAGCTCTGCGTCTTCACAGATACACCAGTCGGCCCAGCCCAGTTCTTCGAGCACCGAGCGACGGGTCATGGTCATGGTGCCGTGCTGGATGATCGCGTCGCGGTCGTTGCGGGTCACCATGCCGATGTGGAAGAAGCCTTTGTATTCGGCGTAGCAGAGTTTCTTGAAGGTGGTTTCGTTCTGGTCGCGGTAGTCCTGCGGCGACTGCACCACGGCGATTTTCGGGTCAGCGAAGTGCGGCACCATGTGCTTGAGCCAGTTCGGGTGCACGCAGTAGTCGGAGTCGATCACCGCGATCACTTCGGCGTCCTTGGCGGTGTGCGGGATCAGGTAGTTCAGCGCACCACCCTTGAAACCGGCCAGGGGCGAGACGTGGAAGAACTTGAAGCGCGGGCCGAGGGTTTCGCAGTAGTCGCGCACCGGTTCCCAGACCGCCGGATCCTTGGTGTTGTTGTCGATGATCAGGACTTCGAAGTCCGGGTAATCGAGGTTGGCCAGGGCGTCGAGGGTCTGTTTGACCATCTCCGGCGGCTCGTTGTAGCAAGGCACGTGGATCGAGACTTTCGGGCGGTAGTCGGAATCGCCGACCACCGGCAGGAATTCACGGCGACGCTTGTGAATCCACACGGCCTCGGCCAGTTCGTGGGCTTCGGTCAGCAGCACGATGAACACCCCGAGCGCACCAAGCGCCAGCAGGAAACCCACCGTCAGGCTGAACCACGTGCTGTATTGCTGACTGTAGTCGTAGCCGATCCACACCAGCACCGAACCGCACAGGAACGCGATAAAGGTCAGGAAGGTACGGCCGCGCTGGCGCAGGGCCGAGCCGTCGATCATCAGCAGGGTCAGCGACAACAGCGCCAGCACCACCGAACCGATGGCCAGCACGCGCCATTGCGGGATCGCCACGACCGGGCCTTCGAAGTTGAATTTCTGCTGGCGCGCGGCGTTGAACACGCCCCAGTAAGCGCCGACCGAACCTTCGTCGCTGGCCTTCCACGGCTGGTCAAACGCTTCGATCACGAAGTAGTTGAAGCCCTGGCGGTTGAGTTTGTTGACCAGCGTGCGCAGGTAGATCGCCTGATCCGCCGGCGACGCATCGGCGCCACCGCGCATGCGGCCGTTGCTCGGCCAGCCCACTTCGGACAGCAGCAGTGGTTTTTTCGGGAACATCTTTTTCAGGTCGCGAGCGCGGTCGAAAACGAACTGCCCGGCCTTGTCCACCGGAATGAATTCCCAGTAGGGCAGAACGTGCGCGGCGATCAGGTCGACGTGCTTGGCCAGCTCCGGGTGCTCTTCCCAGACGTGCCACTGTTCGGAGGTGGTCACCGGCACTTTCACCGCTGCGCGTACGCGGTCGAGCAGTACGCTGAGTTGTTCGGCGGTGATTTCCTTGCGGAAGATCGCTTCGTTGCCGACCACCACGCGCACCACGCTGCGCGAGGTATTGGCCAGTTCGATGGCGCGGGTGATTTCGCGCTCGTTGCGTTCCTGGTCCGGGCTGATCCAGATCCCCAGGGTCACGCGCAGGCCGAACTCTTCAGCCAGTTTCGGGATGTCCTGCAGGGAACCGTCGACCGAGTAGATGCGGATGTTGTCCGTCAGCTTGCTCATGATCTCCAGGTCGCGGCGCATTTCATCGTCGGACGGATACTGATCCTTCTGCGGGAACTGTCCTTGCTGGAACGGTGAGTAGGAGAAGCCGGAGATCTGCTCCGGCCAGTTCGGCGCGGAGACGGGGCGGTTGATCAGCGCCCAGAAACCGGTGAACAGGGCGGCGATTGCCAGAACCACCACCAGGTTGAGTCCAAATTTACGCGATGACATAGCTGTGTCGGGTTCCAAGGTCTGTGGAACGAAGGGTCGGCTGGTTGACGCCTGAGGGCGCGCATCCTACACCGGCAGTTCGCCGAGTCCTACAACAGACAGGGAAATGCCGGACGTTGGGCAATCCAACCCGACTTAAGTTCTTTCGTTTCAGCATGTAAGGCAAATCTTTGTTACGTGCAGCTTTAATTAAAGCAGGCAGGTTCGCCGTTCATAGCGCAAAGATGCTCTTGGCCGCCGACGGCCCTATAATGCGCGCCGGTTTTTGGGGTAATGGTCATGAGTACAGAAGATCCGCGGTTTGCAGGCATCGCCCGTTTGTATGGCGTTGAGGGGATGGCGCGTTTGCGCGCCGCCCACGTGGCGATTGTCGGCGTTGGCGGCGTCGGTTCCTGGGCGGCGGAAGCCATGGCCCGTTGCGGGGTGGGCGAGATTTCGCTGTTCGACCTCGACGATGTCTGCGTCAGCAACGCCAACCGGCAGCTGCATGCGCTGGACAGCACGGTCGGCAAACCCAAGGTCGAGGTGATGGCCGAGCGTCTGCGCGGGATCAACCCGGACTGCAAGGTGCACGCCGTGGCGGACTTCGTCACCCGCGACACCATGGCCGAATACATCACGCCGAACATCGACTGCGTGATCGACTGCATCGATGCGGTCAACGCCAAGGCGGCGCTGATCGCCTGGTGCAAGCGCCGCAAGATCCAGATCATCACCACCGGCGGTGCCGGCGGGCAGATCGATCCGACGTTGATTCAGGTCTGCGACCTCAACCGCACCTTCAACGATCCACTGGCCTCGAAAGTGCGCTCGACATTGCGCCGCGATTACGGCTTCTCGCGCACCGTGACCCGTCACTACAGCGTGCCGTGCGTGTTCTCCACCGAACAGCTGCGGTATCCGAAACCGGACGGCAGCATCTGCCTGCAAAAGAGTTTTGTCGGCGACGGCGTGAAACTGGACTGCGCCGGCGGCTTTGGCGCGGTGATGATGGTGACGGCGACGTTCGGCATGGTCGCGGCGACCAAGGCGGTGGACAAGATTGTGGCGGGCGTCCGGCGCCCGGCGGATCGGGTCAAGCCTCAGGCCTGAAGCAGAGGGCTGCGCAGCAGCCCTTTTTACTGCGCCAGCTCGTTCATTCGCTGCAACACGGCATTCAAGCCATTGCTGCGCGACGGCGACAACTGCCGCGACAGCCCCAGCTGATTGAACCAGTCCGGCAGATCGACTTGCTGCAACTCGCCGGAGGTCAGACCGTTGACCCGCAGCAGCAACAACGCCACCAACCCGCGAATCATCCGCGCATCGCTGCTCGCCGCGAACTGCCAGTGACCGTCGCGTAACTCGCCGACCAGCCACACCTGGCTTTCGCAGCCATGCACCCGGTTGGCATCACACTTGTCCGCATCGCTCAACGGCGGCAGACGATCCCCAAACTGCATCAGCAGCCGCGCACGTTGTTCCCAACCGGCGGCGTTCTGAAATGTTTGCAGGGCTTCGGTGGCCTCGACCGGCAGGCTCATCGCAACAACTCCAGTGCCTGATCCAGCGCTTCAAAGAACCGCTCCAGATCCTCGGAATCGTTGTACAGCGCCAGCGACACACGAATCGCGCCGGCCAGCTCAAAGCGTTTGAGCAGCGGCATCGCGCAGTGGTGCCCGGCACGTACGGCAATGCCCTGTTCAGTCAGCAAATGCGCCAGATCGGCGTTATGCACGCCTTCGACGACAAAACTGGCCAGCGCCAGTTGTGGCTTGCCCAGCAGACGGATGCCATTGCGGGCGGCGAGGCCACGCAACAGGTAATCGTGCAGCGCGGCTTCGTGGGCGGCTACGGCGTCCAGATCCAGACCGGCGAGGTAGTCGAGGGTCGCGCCAAGGCCGATCACGCTGGCAATCGGCGGTGTGCCCGCCTCGAAGCCCAGCGGGGCAGGGCGGAAGCGCGCGTCGTGGTAATTGGCCTCCAGCACCATCTCGCCACCGAACTGCCATGGGCGCAGTCGCTCGAGCGCTTCGTTGCGCCCGAACAGCACGCCAAGGCCATCGGGACCGTACAGCTTGTGGCTGGAAAATACGTAAAAGTCGCAACCCAGGGCCTGCACGTCATGCCGACCATGGACCACGCCTTGAGCGCCATCGACCACGGTCAGCGCGTTCTGCGCCTTGGCCATCGCCAGCAATGCAGGCAAGGGTTGCCAGGCTCCGAGCACGTTGGACAACTGGCTGACCGCCAGCAGACGGGTGCGCGGGCCGATCAGGTGAACGGCGGCGGTGAGGTCGATCACCCCGTCATCGTCCAGCGGCAGGATCACCAGTTTGAGGTCGCGACGTTGTGCCAGTTGCTGCCAAGGCAGCAGGTTGGCGTGATGCTCCAGGGCGCTGATGACAATTTCATCGCCCGGATGGAAAAGATGTTCCAGGCCGTAAGCCAGGAGATTCAGCGCGCTGGTGGCGCCGTGGGTGAAGATGATCTGCCCGCTGTCACCGACATTCAGCCACTGGGCAACCTTCAGGCGACTGTCCTCGAACGCCTGCGTGGCATGGGCGCCGGGCAGATGCTGGGCACGATGCACGTTGGCCGCGCCATTGGCGTAGTAATGCGCCAGTGCGTCAAGCAGGGCCTGGGGTTTTTGCGTGGTGGCGGCGTTGTCCAGATAGGTCTGGTCTTGCCGTTGCAGGGCGGCGATGGCCGGGAAATCGGCGCGCCAGGGGGAGGGAATCATCATGCTTTCGAGCCCTGGTGAACTTGGGCGGGTGTACGCCAAACCCTGTGGAAGCGAGCAAGCCCGCTCCCACAGAAGGATTACGCGGCGCTTAGTTGTGAGCGTGCAGCGCTTCGTTCAGTTCGATCGCCGATTTGTGGGTCTTGCATTCCACGGCACCGGTTTCCGAATTGCGACGGAACAGCAGGTCGGTCTGACCGGCCAGTTCACGGGCCTTGACCACTTTGACCAGGTTGTTGTGCTCGTCCAGCAGCGCCACCTTGGTGCCGGCGGTCACGTACAGGCCCGACTCGACGGTGTTGCGGTCGCCCAACGGGATACCGATACCGGCGTTGGCGCCGATCAGGCAGCCTTCGCCGACCTTGATCACGATGTTACCGCCGCCCGACAGGGTGCCCATGGTCGAGCAGCCGCCGCCCAGGTCCGAACCCTTGCCGACGAACACGCCAGCAGAGACGCGGCCTTCGATCATGCCCGGGCCTTCGGTACCGGCGTTGAAGTTGATGAAACCTTCGTGCATCACGGTGGTGCCTTCGCCCACATAGGCGCCCAGACGCAGACGTGCGGCGTCAGCGATACGCACGCCGGCCGGAACCACGTAGTCGGTCATTTTCGGGAACTTGTCCACCGAGAACACTTCCAGCAGCTCGCCGCGCAGACGGGCTTCGAGTTGCAGCTCGGCCAGTTCGCTCAGGTCGATCGCGCCCTGGCTGGTCCAGGCAACGTTTGGCAGCAGCGGGAAGATCCCGGCCAGGCTCACGCCGTGCGGCTTGACCAGACGATGGGACAGCAGGTGCAGCTTGAGGTAAGCCTCAGGCGTGGAAGTCAGTTGCGCGTCTTCGGCCAGCAGGGTGGCGACCAGCGGCTTGTGGCTTTCGGCCAGGCGGGTCAGCAGCTTGCCTTGTACCGCGTCGATGCCTTTCACGGCTTCAGCCAGTTGGGCGGCTTGTGCGGTGGTGAAGGTGATGGCCTGGTTGCCTTCGGTGTAACCGAGGATCGGTGCAACAGCGGCGACCAGCTCGGCCGAAGGATTGAGCAGCGGCTGAGCGTAGAACACTTCCAGCCATGCGCCTTGACGGTTCTGGGTGCCGACGCCGAAGGCAATACTGAACAGGGAATTGGACATGTGAATACCTCTGCAAAAAGTGACGGGCTGCTTACTTGAGGGCGGCCGCGTAGATATCTGGCTTGAAGCCAATCAGGGTTCGGTCACCGAGATCGAGCACCGGGCGCTTGATCATCGAGGGTTGAGCGAGCATCAGTTCGATGGCTTTCGACTGGTCGAGATCGGCTTTGCGTTCGTCGTCGAGTTTGCGAAAGGTCGTGCCTGCGCGGTTCAACACCGTTTGCCAGCCGTGTTCGTCACACCATTGGGTCAGGTGTTCACGGTCGATGCCGGCAGTTTTGTAGTCGTGGAAGTCGTAGCTGACAGCGTGTTCATCGAGCCAGGTGCGCGCCTTTTTCATGGTGTCGCAGGCTTTGATGCCGAAAAGGTGCAACGTTTTGCTTGAAACGGTCAAGGAATCGCCCCCTTTACAGGTGCTGGAGAAAAATGGTGTCGGATTATGCCATGACCAAACCGTTTCGCGGCGGCCGAGGTTGATTTCCCGGACGGGGGCTGCGACATAGGTGCAACGGTCAGCCACAGCCTAAGCGGCTAATATGGCAGTTCAACGCTGTCGATTGTCTGAGATTTCCGCTTTATGCAAACCGCTTATACGGTCCTGATCCTGCTGATGCTGGTCAGTGTTTCGCGTCTGGTCGGACGGGTCATCCCGTTGCCGCTGCCGCTGGTACAGATCGCCGCCGGGGCTTTGCTGGCCTGGCCGACTCTCGGCCTGCACGTGGCTCTGGATCCCGAGCTGTTCCTGTTTCTGTTCCTGCCGCCGCTGCTGTTTTCCGATGGCTGGCGCATGCCCAAGCGCGAATTGTGGCGTCTGCGCGGGCCGGTGCTGACGCTGGCGGTCGGGTTGGTGCTGTTTACCGTGGTCGGTGCCGGCTACTTCATTCATTGGCTACTGCCGACGATTCCATTGCCGGTGGCGTTCGCGCTGGCGGCGGTGTTGTCGCCGACGGATGCCGTGGCGGTGTCGGCCATTTCGCAGAACCGCTTGCCGACGCCGTTGATGCACATGCTGCAAGGCGAAGCGCTGATGAACGATGCCTCGGGCCTGGTGACGTTCAAGTTCGCCCTGGTGGCGGCGGTCACTGGCGCGTTTTCCTTGGCCAACGCCAGTCTGACGTTCGTGCTGGTGGCGGTCGGCGGGTTGGCGGTCGGTGTGGCACTCAGTTGGCTGGTCGGCCGATTGCGAGCATGGATGATCGCCCGGGGCTGGGACGACCCGGCGACCCACGTGGTGTTCATGTTGCTGCTGCCGTTTGCCGCTTACGTGTTGGCCGAACGGCTCGGCGCCTCGGGCATTCTTTCGGCGGTGGCGGCGGGGATGATGCAGAGCTGGCTCGATCTGCTGCCGCGCCAGACCAGCACCCGTTTGCTCAACCGCAGCGTCTGGTCGTTGCTTGAATTCGCCTTCAACGGTTTGATTTTCCTGCTGCTCGGCCTGCAATTGCCGGACATCATCAAGGCTGTGGTCAGCCACGAAACGTCATTGTGGCCGACGCTGTTCTACCGCTGCCTCGACGTGGTGGCGATTTTCCTGGCGCTGGTGCTGTTGCGCTTTATCTGGGTGCAGAGCATCTGGCGCCTGTCGGTGTTGCTGCGTCGCTTGCGCGGCAAGGGTGAATTGACACAAGTGCCGACGGCCCGGTCCTGCTGGCTGCTGACCGTCGGCGGTGTGCGCGGTGCGGTGACCCTGGCGGGCGTGATGTCGGTGCCGATGCTGATGGGCAGCGAGGCGTTTCCCGAGCGTGATTTGCTGATCTTCATCGCCGCCGGGGTGATTCTGATGTCGCTGGTTGCAGCCTGCATCGCCTTGCCGTTGCTGCTGCGCGGAATCCAGAAAAGCCCCGACGACAAACGCCGCCAGGAAGTCCGTGACGCCTGGCGCAAGACCGCCGAAGCGGCGATCCACGCGCTGGAAGTCGAGGAGGTCAACCCACAGGATGCTGCGCAAGCGGCACTGTCGGCGGAGCTCAAGGCGCGGATCATGTCCGAGTATCGCCATCAACTGGAGGTGTTCAACGATTCGGCTGAAGCCCAGGCGCTGGCATTCCAGATGGATCTGCTTGAGCGCCGCTTGCGTCTCAAGGCGCTGCGCGCGCAACGCCTTGAGTTGTACAGCCTCAGCCGTCAGCACCAGATTGGCGATGACGTGCTGCGTGAAGTGTTGGGCGAGCTGGATTTGAGTGAGGCGAATCTGGGGCAGGTCAAATAGGAAAAGCGTTACTTGGGATAGAGCAATCTCATCAGACGTTTGTCTTTCTTGCTGATCTTGCGGTTGATCGGCACCTCCCAGTTACCCACTGTCAATGTGTTTGCCACCGGGTGATGCATGATCGATTTTCGGTCGTAGGAGGTATAGATCGCGTCCAGTGTGTCGAAGGATGCGAACAGGTTCCTGTCGACCTGTTCCTCGGTCAGCGGGTTCATTTCACGGTTCTTGTAGAACTCGTACACCTTCGGCTTATCCCACGGAATATTGGCCTTGGGGTGCTGATGTTCGTGCATCGCACCCAATGCGTGGCCGAATTCGTGGATCACGATCACCTCGAAGTCTTCATGTTCCGGTTTGACCCCCAGGTTCATGGTGGGATGGTCGGGGTGGATCAACAGGGCATCGGTGCCCAGCATCGAGCTGTTGTCATTGTTCTTTGTTGCAATACGGATGTCGCCTTTCAAATTGTCGACAAATTCAAACTTCAGGTTGATGTACGGCAGCCATTGCCTGGCCGCAGCGATAATCCTGTTCTTGTGATCGGTATCGGGTGAATCCATGAAAGCCACTTTCAAGGTTCGGCCGTTGGCCCATAGCTTTGAATAGTCAATGACGGAACGTTTGCGTCGGGTGCCAGTATTTGCGCCTGCATTGGTGGGGTTTTCATTGATGGCCGCCGTGTACGCAGCTTGATCATCGGGCCATTGAATAAGTTGGCAATCCAGCAGGTTGTTCATGTTCACTTCTTCCTTGAAGTTAAAGTCTTGAGTTCGTTTTAGGCGCAGAGATATGCGCGGCTCAAGACTAACGTCTGGCCGGACGGCAAGTGGGGTAAATAGTTGGAGGATCTGTAACTTGTTGTATGAGGCGCCCGTGCCGGATTGTCCGGCGCGGGCGTTCAGGCATTATTTGTGGCGCAGGACGAAATCGCGAATGCGCTCGGCCGCTTCCACGCATTCCGCCAGCGGCGCGACCAGCGCCATGCGTACACGACCGGCCCCAGGGTTGACCCCGTCGACATCCCGGGACAGGTACGAACCCGGCACCACGGTCACGTGCTCTTCGGCAAACAGATCACGGCAGAACGCCGCGTCGTCACCTTGCACGTTCGGCCACAGGTAGAAGCTGCCATCCGGACGCTGCACATCCATCACTGGGCTCAGGATCGCCAGCACGGCATCGAACTTCTCGCGATACAGCGCACGGTTGGCGCGTACATGCACTTCATCGTTCCACGCGGCAACGCTGGCCAGTTGCGTCTGAACCGGCATCGCGCAGCCGTGGTAGGTGCGATACAGCAGGAAGCCCTTGAGGATATCGGCGTCGCCGGCAACGAAACCGGAGCGCAGGCCCGGCAGATTCGAGCGCTTGGACAGGCTGTGGAACACCACGCAACGCTTGAAATCCTTGCGACCCAGTTCGGCGCAAGCGCTGAGCAGGCCCGGCGGTGGCGTTTGCTCGTCGAAGTACAGCTCGCTGTAGCACTCGTCGGCGGCGATCACGAAGTCGTACTCGTCGGCCAGGGCGATCAGCTTTTTCAGGACGTCGACCGGAATCAGCGCGCCGGTCGGGTTGCCTGGCGAGCACAGGAACAGGATCTGGCAGCGTTTCCAGATCTCCGGCGACACCGCGTCGAAGTCCGGGTTGAAGCCGTTTTCATCCAGGCATGGCAGGTAGTGCGGCTTGGCGCCGGCGAGGAACGCCGCACCTTCGTAGATCTGATAGAACGGGTTCGGGCTGACCACCAGCGCGTCGTCACCACGGTTGACCACGGTCTGGGTGAAGGCGAACAGCGCTTCACGGGTGCCGTTGACCGGCAGCACATTGCGCGCCGGATCGATCCAGCCGCCCGGTACGTTGAAGCGACGTTCGCACCAGGCCGCAATGGCCTCGCGCAGGGCCGGGATGCCCAGGGTGGTCGGGTACACCGCCATCTGATCCAGATTGTTGGCCAGCGCCTCGGCGACAAAGCTTGGCGAACGGTGTTTCGGCTCGCCGATGGACAGCGCGATCGGGCGCTTGTCCGGGTTCGGCGTGACGCTGCCGAGCAGGGCGCGGAGCTTTTCGAACGGGTAGGGCTGCAACTGGGTCAGAGCGTTGTTCATCGGTGCTGGGTCTCGTGCAAAGCGGTTGAATCCGGGCGCTCAGTCAAATGCTGATACGCGACAGTTTGATATCGGGTTCCTGATTGACGCTGAGCTGCTCGACGATGGCATCCTGCAAACGGCTGCACAGCAGCGGGTCGGACAGCGGCTGATTGTGGGCGTCGGTGATGAAGAACACGTCTTCCACCCGCTCGCCCAGGGTGGCGATCTTGGCGTTCTGCAGCGACAGATCGAACTCCAGGAAAATCCCGCCGATCCGTGCCAGCAGGCCCGGACGGTCGGGTGCGGTGAGTTCCAGCACCGTCACCGGACGCTGGGCGTCGTTGTGGATCGTCACTTGTGGTGCGAACGCAAAGTGCTTGAGCTGGCGCGGCACCCGACGCTGGATGATGGTCGGGTAATCGTCCGGGTTGCGCAGGGCTTCGGTCAGGCCGTCGCGAATCTGTTTGACCCGGGTCGGATTGTCGCCGATGGATTCGCCTTCCGTATCGAGCACGATGTAGGTGTCGAGGGTGAACTGGCTGCTGGAGGTGATGACCCGGGCGTCGTGAATGTTCAGGTTGAGCTGGTCCATCGCGGCCACGGTCACAGCGAAGAAGTCGTGCTGGTCCGGCGCATAAATGAAGATCTGCGTGCCACCCTCGAATTCGCGCTGGGTGGTTTCCTTGATCAGCACCAGCGGCCCGCCGTCGGCCGGCTGCTGGAGAATCGCATCGCTGTGCCAGGCCACGTCGCCGGCAGTGTGGCGCAGGAAATAGTCATCGCCCAGTTGCGCCCACAACTGCTCGACATCGTCCGGATCGGTGCCACCGCGCACCAGAATATCCAGCGCTGCGCTCTGGGTCTGGCGGATCTGTTCTTCGCGATCCACCGGGTTTTCCAGTCCGCGGCGCAGGGCGCGCTTGGTCTCGGTGTAGAGCTGGCGCAACAGGCTCGCGCGCCAGGAGTTCCACAGGGTCGGGTTGGTCGCGTTGATGTCGGCCACGGTCAGCACGTACAGGTAATCCAGACGGGTTTCATCACCGACCGCCAGGGCGAAGTCATGGATCACCTGCGGGTCGGACAAATCCTTGCGCTGGGCGGTGGTCGACATCACCAGGTGATTTTGCACCAGCCAGACGATCAGGCGGCTGTCCCACACCGGCAGTTGGTGGCGCTGACAGAACGCCTCGGCATCGACCGCGCCGATCTCCGAGTGGTCGCCATGCCGGCCCTTGCCGATGTCGTGATACAGGCCTGCCATGTAGATGAGTTCGGGCTTGGGCAGCTTGGCCATGAGCTTGGCGGCCAGCGGGAATTTCTCCGACACCTGGGTGTACTGCAATTTACGCAGGTGCTTGATCAGATTCAGCGTGTGCGCATCGACCGTATAGATGTGGAACAGGTCGTGCTGCATCTGCCCGACGATGAAGCCGAACTCCGGCAGGTAGCGCCCGAGAATGCCGTAGCGGTTCATTCGCCGCAGGTTGCGGTGGATGCCGATCTTGCACTTGAACAGTTCGATGAACAGGCTGGTATTGCGGATGTCGTTGCGAAAGTTGTCGTCGATCAGGTGACGGTTTTCCCGCAGCAGACGAATGGTGTCGGCGCGCACGCCTTTGATTTCCGGCTGCTGGGCCATCAGCACGAAGATCTCGAGCATGGCGAACGGCGTACGGCGGAACACGTTGTCGTTGCGTGCCTCGATGTAACCGTCGTGCAGCTGGAAGCGCGAGTTGATCGGCTGCGGTGGCGCTTCGTCTTCCGGTGCGAGGATGACTTCCTCGAAGTGCTGGATGATCAGGTCGCTGAGCTGGGCGATGCTCATCACCACGCGGAAATACTGCTGCATGAAGTTTTCGACGGCCTGCTTGGCGTCGTCACCTTCAAACCCCAGCAGCCCCGCAATGGTGCGTTGATGATCGAACAGCAGGCGGTCTTCGGAGCGGCCGGCCAGCATGTGCAGGGCATAGCGCACTTTCCACAGGAATTCCTGGGACGACGCCAGCAGTGCGTTTTCGCTCTCGACCAGGAAGCCTTCGCCTGCCAGGGCGCGCAGGTTCAGGGTGCCGTACTGGCGACGGGCAACCCACAGAATCGTCTGAATATCCCGTAGTCCGCCGGGCGAGCCTTTGACGTTGGGTTCCAGGTTGTATTCGGTGTCGTTGTACTTGTGGTGGCGGGCCTTCTGCTCGGCGCGCTTGGCCAGGAAGAACTCCTTGGCCGGCCACATATGGGCGGTGCTGGTGACATCGAGCATGCGCTGGCGCAGACGCTCGGGGCCGCAGATGGTGCGGCTTTCCATCAGGTTGGTGACCACCGTCAGGTCGGCGCGGGCCTCTTCGGCGCACTCGTCCACCGAACGAACGCTCTGACCGACTTCCAGGCCGATGTCCCACAACAGTGTGAGAAAACGCTCGATGGAATCGCGGAAGATTTCGTGATCGGCGCTGTCCAGCAGGATCAGCAGGTCGATATCGGAATAGGGGTGCAACTCACCGCGACCGTAGCCGCCGACCGCGACCAGCGCGATGTCGGCGTCTTCGCTCCAGTTGAACTGGTCCCAGGCCTTTTGCAGGATGTTGTCGACGAACCAGGCGCGATCCTCGATCAGTCGCCGGATGTCGCGGCCGCTGCGAAAACGTGCGTCGAGCACTTCGCGGGCCTGGCGGATCGCCTTCTTGAAGGCGGCGATAGGGCTCGCTTTCAGGGCCAGTTCAGCCTGGAACTGGCCGCGGTCGAAGAGTTCGGGATCCACCTGCGGCATCGATTGGCTTTCCTTCTATAGGCTGGGAGCGGTGTCGGGATCAGGCCGATACGCGCGGGATCGTGTCATCGCTGCGCAGGGTGAAGATCTCATAGCCGGTGTCGGTGACAAGCAAAGTGTGTTCCCACTGTGCCGACAGCTTGCGATCCTTGGTGATCGCGGTCCAGCCGTCGCCCAGTACCTTGGTGTCGGCCTTGCCCTGGTTGATCATCGGTTCGATGGTGAAGGTCATGCCGGCCTTCAGTTCCATGCCGGTGCCTGCGCGGCCGTAGTGCAGGATCTGCGGCTCTTCGTGGAACACCTTGCCGATGCCGTGACCGCAGAACTCGCGCACCACGGAGAAGCCGTTCTTTTCAGCGTGCTTCTGGATGATCTCGCCGATGTCGCCGAGACGGCAGCCGGGTTTGACGATCTCGATCGCCTTGTACATGCATTCCTGGGTGACCTGGGACAGGCGCTCGGCCCAGACCGGCACGGTGCCGACGTGGAACATGCGGCTGGTGTCGCCGTGGTAGCCGTCCTTGATTACGGTGACATCGATGTTCAGGGTGTCGCCGTTTTTCAGTGGCTTGTCGTTCGGGATGCCGTGGCAGACCACGTGGTTGATCGAGGTGCAGATCGACTTCGGGTAGCCCTTGTAGTTGAGCGGGGCAGGGATGGCCTTCTGCACGTCGACAATGTAGTCGTGGCAGATCTGGTTCAGCTCATCGGTGGTCACGCCCGGCTTGACGTGTTCGGCAATCATTTCCAGCACATCGGCGGCCAGTTTGCCGGCGACACGCATGGCGGCGATGTCCTCGGGGGTTTTGAGGGTGACGGTCATACAGGCTCTCTCTGCGCTCGGTGGCGCTTGTTGATACGGGCAGGGCGGCGGTTTTCGCCTGGTGGCCCTGAAAAACGCGATTCTAACAGACCAAAGGCGCAAATCCGCGCCTGCGTGCATCGCTTCGACCTATACAATAGTGCGCGGCAGGGCGATTCCAAGGGGCTGGCGCCCATGTCCCTGACGCGATTACAGATTCCGGGTTCCGTTTGCGCCCTTCCTGTGATATAAAATGCGCCGCTTTCCGGGGATAGCTCCGGGAGCATTAACCCACACACGTGTCGACACGATGACCTGGGTGCCTTTGATCCTCGGATCAGGGGTTGGTCATTGGGATACGTGGAGGCCCAACCCGACTTATCAAGGAACTATCATGTCCCAAGTCAACATGCGCGATATGCTGAAGGCCGGTGTGCACTTCGGTCACCAAACCCGTTACTGGAACCCGAAAATGGGTAAATACATTTTCGGCGCGCGTAACAAGATTCACATCATCAACCTTGAAAAAACCCTGCCAATGTTCAACGAAGCTCTGACTTTCGTAGAGCGTCTGGCCCAGGGCAAAAACAAGATTCTGTTCGTCGGCACCAAGCGTTCCGCTGGCAAGATCGTTGCTGAAGAAGCAGCACGTTGCGGTTCGCCGTACGTCGATCACCGCTGGTTGGGCGGCATGCTGACCAACTTCAAAACCATCCGTGCTTCCATCAAGCGTCTGCGTGACCTTGAAGTACAAGCCGAAGACGGTACTTTCGCCAAGCTGACCAAGAAAGAAGCGCTGATGCGCTCCCGTGATCTTGAGAAGCTGGATCGCTCCCTGGGCGGCATCAAGGACATGGGCGGTCTGCCAGACGCACTGTTCGTGATCGACGTTGACCACGAGCGCATCGCGATCACCGAAGCCAACAAGCTGGGCATCCCGGTCATCGGCGTTGTCGATACCAACAGCAGCCCGGAAGGCGTTGACTACATCATCCCAGGCAACGATGACGCAATCCGCGCTATCCAGCTGTACATGGGTTCGATGGCTGACGCAGTAATCCGCGGTCGCAACAACGTTGCTGGCGGTACTGTTGAGTTCGCAGCTGAAGAAACTCAGGCTGCAGCTGAGTAATTGACGCCCTGGCGTTGACTCAGTAAGCAAAAAGGGGGCTTGGCCCCCTTTTTGCCACCTCGAAAACCAACTTGTCGGCAGCGCAGCTACAGCATTTGTAACGTGCAGCGGCTACAAGGTGGCTCGGGAAGAATTGAACGCCCGTTCGATCGGGTGGAATGGTTGAAAACCTATCCAAGAGGAATTTGAAAATGGCAGCAATTACTGCAGCGTTGGTTAAAGAACTGCGCGAGCGTACCGGCGAAGGCATGATGGATTGCAAGAAAGCCCTGGAAAAGGCTGACGGCGACATCGAAAAAGCCATTGATGACATGCGTGCTTCGGGCGCGATCAAGGCTGCCAAGAAAGCTGGCAACGTTGCCGCTGAAGGCGCAATCGCCATCAAGTCGAACGACAAGGCAGCCGTACTGCTGGAAGTCAACTCGCAGACCGACTTCCTGGCCCTGCAAGACGACTTCAAAAACTTCGTTGCTGCCAGCGTAGAAAAAGCCTTCGACGAAAAACTGACCGACGCAGCTCCGCTGATCGCCGCTCAGGAATCGGCTCGTGAAGCTCTGGTTGCCAAAGTTGGCGAGAACGTCAACATCCGTCGTCTGGTACGCGTAGAGGGTGACGTTGTCGGCACCTACCTGCACGGTAACAAGATCGGTGTTGCTGTTGTCCTGAAAGGCGGTGACGTCGAGCTGGCCAAAGACATCGCGATGCACGTTGCTGCAAGCAACCCTGAGTTCCTGCTGCCTTCGCAAGTCTCCGACGAAGCGATCGAGCGCGAGAAGGCTGTGTTCCTGCAGCTGAACGAAGAGAAGATCAAAGGCAAGCCAGAAAACATTGTTGAGAACATGGTCAAAGGCCGTATCAGCAAGTTCCTGGCAGAAGCGAGCCTGGTTGAGCAGGCGTTCGTCAAGAACCCTGAAGTCAAGGTTGGCGATCTGGCCAAGAAAGCCGGTGCTGAAATCGTTTCCTTCACCTACTTCAAAGTAGGCGAAGGCATCGAGAAGCCGGTCGACAACTTCGCTGAAGAAGTTGCTGCCCAGCTGGCTGCCGCCAAGCAATAAGACGGTTTTTCAACTGTCGCCCGAAAGAGGCTGCCCGCTCACGCGCGCAGCCTCTTTTCAGATAGGGTTACCAATTTTTAATTGGTTTCCCCTTGGAACTGACTTACAAAGCCATGTTCCGATGGCGCTGAAGCAGCGCCAAGCTAGAGTGAACGCCAGCTGTAAACAGCTCGCAAAGAATTTTTAAATACGCCGCAGGAGAGATTCGCAATGGCTCAGCAGGGCAGTGGTTATCAGGCTCGCTATAAACGCATTCTACTCAAGCTTAGCGGCGAGGCCCTGATGGGCTCGGAAGAGTTCGGGATTGATCCGAAAGTGCTGGATCGCATGGCGCTGGAAGTCGGCCAGTTGGTCGGTATCGGTGTTCAGGTCGGTCTGGTGATCGGTGGCGGCAACCTGTTCCGCGGTGAAGCGCTGAGCAAGGCCGGCATGGATCGGGTCACGGGCGACCACATGGGCATGCTGGCCACTGTGATGAACGCCCTGGCCATGCGCGATGCGCTGGAACGTGCCAATATCTCGGCCATCGTGATGTCGGCCATCTCCATGGTCGGTGTGACCGATCACTATGATCGTCGCAAGGCCATGCGTCACCTGAACTCCAAGGACGTGGTGATTTTCGCGGCCGGTACCGGCAATCCGTTCTTTACCACGGATTCGGCAGCCTGCCTGCGCGCAATCGAAATCGATGCGGACGTCGTGCTCAAGGCGACCAAGGTCGACGGCGTCTACACTGCCGACCCGTTCAAAGACCCGCATGCCGAGAAGTTCGATCATCTGACTTATGATGAAGTACTGGATCGCAAGCTGGGTGTAATGGATCTGACGGCCATCTGCCTGTGCCGCGACCACAAGATGCCGCTGCGCGTATTCAACATGAACAAGCCTGGTGCCCTGCTGAACATCGTCCATGGCGGCGCTGAAGGCACCCTGATCGAGGAAGGTCAACAATGATCAACGAAATCAAGAAAGACGCTAAAGAGCGCATGACGAAGTCCGTCGAGTCTCTGGCTCACAACTTCGGCCGCATTCGTACCGGTCAAGCGCACCCAAGCATCCTGGAGGGCGTAATGGTTCCGTACTACGGTTCCGATACCCCGATCAAGCAAGTGGCCAACATCACCGTCAAGGACGCCCGTACCCTGCAAGTGGTTGCGTTCGAGCGCAACATGCTCGGTGCTGTCGACAAGGCGATTGGTAGCGCGGGTCTGAACCTGAACCCGACCAACCTCGGTGAACTGCTGCTGATCAGCATGCCGGCCCTGACTGAAGAAACCCGTCGTGGTTTCACCAAGCAGGCGCGTGACGTGGCTGAAGATGCTCGTGTTGCCGTGCGCAACATTCGTCGCGATGCCAACAGCTCGCTGAAGGATCTGGTTAAAGAGAAAGAAATCAGTGAAGACGAAGAACGTCGTGCCACTGGCGAAATCGACGACCTGACCAAGAAGTTCGTGGCTGAAATCGACGCGAAGCTGGCAGAGAAAGAAAAAGACCTGATGGCCGTATAAGGGTCGAGCTTTAAATGGATAAGACCAAGCAGACTGCGCCGTCCGCGGTGCCGCGCCATGTCGCGATCATCATGGATGGCAACAATCGCTGGGCGAAAAAACGCTTTATGCCGGGTGTCGCCGGGCATAAAGCGGGCGTGGACGCTGTTCGGGCGGTGATCGAGGTGTGTGCCGAGGCCGGGGTCGAGGTGCTGACCCTGTTCGCCTTTTCCAGTGAGAACTGGCAGCGCCCGGCCGAAGAGGTCAGTGCCTTGATGGATCTGTTCTTCAAGGCATTGCGTCGTGAGGCCAAGCGCCTCAACGACAACAACATCAGTCTGCGCATCATTGGCGACCGCTCGCGTTTCCATCCCGAGCTTCAAGCTGCCATGCGCGAAGCCGAGGCCATGACCGCGGGCGCCAATCGTTTTGTCCTGCAGATCGCTGCCAACTACGGCGGTCAGTGGGATATCGCGCAAGCGGCGCAGCGTCTGGCTCGTGAGGTTCAGGCCGGGCATCTGCGTCCGGAAGACATCACGCCGGATCTGTTGCAAACCTGTCTGGCGACCGGTGACCTGCCGCTGCCGGATCTGTGCATCCGCACTGGCGGCGAGCACCGCATCAGCAACTTCTTGCTGTGGCAACTGGCCTATGCCGAGTTGTACTTCTCCGACCTGTTCTGGCCGGACTTCAAACACGATGCCATGCGTATTGCGCTGGCCGATTTCGCTTCGCGTCAGCGTCGTTTCGGTAAAACGAGCGAGCAGATCGAAGCTGGAGCCCGGGTTTAATGCTTAAACAACGAATCATCACTGCGCTGATCCTGCTGCCGATCGCCCTGGGCGGGTTTTTCCTGCTCGAGGGTTCCGGTTTTGCGCTGTTCATCGGGCTGGTCGTGAGTCTGGGTGCCTGGGAATGGGCGCGCCTGGCCGGCTTTACTGCGCAATCGTTCCGCGTCGGTTATGCGGCAGTGGTCGCGCTGATGTTGTTCGTCATGTACATCCTGCCGGGGCTGGCGCCTTGGGTGCTCGGCGCCTCGGTGATCTGGTGGGCGGTGGCGACCTGGCTGGTGCTGACCTATCCGCGCTCCAGTGAGCGCTGGGCCAGCGCCGCCAGCAAACTGGTGATCGGTTTGTTGATTCTGCTGCCGGCCTGGCAAGGGCTGGTCCAGATCAAGCAATACCCGCTGGGCAACTGGCTGATCATGGCGGTGATGGTGCTGGTCTGGGGCGCCGATATCGGTGCCTATTTCTCCGGCCGCGCTTTCGGCAAGCGCAAGCTGGCCCCGCAAGTCAGCCCGGGCAAGAGCTGGGAAGGCGTGTATGGCGGTCTGGCGCTGAGCCTGGTGATCACCACGCTGGTCGCTCTGTTTCGTGACTGGACGGTGGCGCAGTTGTTCAAGGGGTTGATCGGCGCTGCGCTGATCGTGTTCATCTCGGTGGTGGGCGATCTGACTGAAAGCATGTTCAAGCGCCAGTCCGGCATCAAGGACAGCAGTAATCTGCTGCCTGGTCATGGCGGCGTACTGGATCGCATTGACAGTCTGACAGCGGCGATCCCGGTATTCGCGGTGTTGCTGTGGATGGCTGCGCCGTGAGTCGCCCGCAGCAGATTACCGTGCTGGGGGCAACCGGCTCGATCGGTCTGAGCACCCTCGATGTCATTGCTCGTCACCCTGAGCGATATCAGGTTTTTGCACTGAGCGGTTTTACTCGTCTCAGTGAGCTGTTTGCCTTGTGCGTGCGCCATGTCCCTCAGTTTGCTGTAGTGCCGGAAGTCGGCGCCGCTCGTGGCTTGCAGGACGACTTGCGTGCCGCGGGGCTGTCGACTCGGGTGCTGGTGGGGGAGGAGGGCCTGTGTCAGGTCGCGGCTGCCCCTGAGGTGGATGCCGTAATGGCTGCCATCGTCGGCGCCGCCGGTCTGCGTCCGACCCTTGCGGCGGTCGAGGCAGGCAAGAAGATCCTCCTGGCCAACAAGGAGGCGCTGGTGATGTCCGGCGCCTTGTTCATGGACGCTGTGCGCAAGAGCGGTTCGGTCCTGCTGCCAATCGACAGCGAGCACAATGCGATTTTCCAGTGCATGCCGCAGGATTTTGCCCGTGGCTTGAGTACTGTCGGCGTACGTCGGATTTTGCTGACAGCCTCCGGCGGTCCTTTCCGGCAGACACCGATGGCCGAACTGGCGCATGTTTCACCCGACCAGGCCTGTGCTCATCCGAACTGGTCCATGGGCCGCAAGATTTCCGTGGATTCGGCCAGCATGATGAACAAGGGCCTCGAATTGATCGAGGCCTGCTGGTTATTTGATGCCAGGCCGTCGCAAGTCGAAGTGGTGATCCATCCACAGAGCGTGATTCATTCTCTGGTTGATTATGTGGACGGCTCGGTGCTGGCGCAGTTGGGCAATCCCGACATGCGCACCCCGATCGCCAATGCGCTGGCCTGGCCTGAGCGTATCGATTCCGGCGTGGCGCCATTGGACCTGTTTGCCATCGCGCGCCTGGACTTCGAAGCTCCCGATGAAGAGCGCTTCCCGTGCCTGCGACTTGCGCGTCAGGCGGCTGAGGCCGGCAACAGTGCCCCGGCGATGCTCAATGCCGCGAATGAAGTGGCAGTGGCAGCGTTTCTCGACGGGCGGGTTCGCTACCTGGAAATCGCGAGTATCATCGAGGAAGTGTTGAATCTCGAGCCAGTGGTTGCTCTGAATGATCTCGATGCGGTGTTCACGGCGGACGCGGCAGCACGCGCTCTGGCCGGGCAATGGTTGACCCGTCACGGTCGATAGACCCTGCGGTACAGGCTCCACGCGGCATAGAACAGGATTGCGGAGAAAGTAGATGAGCGCGCTCTATATGATTGCCGGCACCCTGATCGCCTTGGGTGTGCTGGTCACCTTTCACGAATTCGGCCACTTCTGGGTCGCGCGTCGCTGTGGCGTCAAGGTTTTGCGCTTTTCCGTAGGCTTCGGCATGCCATTACTGCGCTGGCATGACAAGCAGGGTACCGAGTTTGTTGTCGCGGCCATTCCGCTGGGTGGCTACGTCAAGATGCTCGACGAGCGTGAAGGCGAAGTGCCCGCTGATCAGCTTCATCAATCCTTCAATCGCAAGTCCGTTCGTCAGCGTATTGCCATCGTTGCAGCTGGCCCGGTCGCCAACTTCCTGCTGGCCATGGTGTTCTTCTGGGTGCTGGCCATGCTGGGCAGCGAACAGGTGCGTCCGGTCATCGGTGCGGTCGAGTCCGGCAGTCTCGCGGCAAAGGCCGGGCTGAGTGCGGGCCAGGAAATCATTGCCATCGACGGCGAGCCGACTTCTGGCTGGGCTGCGGTCAATCTGCAATTGGTGCGTCGTCTGGGGGAAAGTGGTTCCTTGCAGGTGCTGGTGCGCGAGCAGGGCTCCACGGCCGATTCGCCACGTGAACTTGCACTCGATCACTGGCTGAAGGGTGCCGACGAGCCGGATCCGATTCGCTCCTTGGGTATTCGCCCGTGGCGTCCGGCATTGCCGCCGATTCTCGCTGAACTCGATCCGAAAGGCCCGGCTCAGGCAGCCGGGCTGAAAACCGGCGACCGTCTGCTGGCGCTGGATGGCAAGGCACTGGATGACTGGCAGCAAGTGGTCGACACCGTCCGTACGCGTCCTGATACCAAAATCATGCTGCACATTGAGCGCGACGGTGCTCAAATCGACGTCCCTGTGACCCTGGCTGCGCGCGGCGAGAGCAAATCGCCAAGTGGTTATCTGGGGGCGGGAGTGAAAGCTGTCGACTGGCCGCCGGAGATGATCCGCGAGGTCAGTTACGGTCCTTTGGCCGCGATTGGCGAGGGTGCCCGGCGTACCTGGACCATGAGTGTCCTGACGCTGGATTCACTGAAGAAAATGCTGTTCGGCGAGCTCTCGGTAAAAAACTTGAGTGGACCGATAACCATTGCTAAAGTGGCGGGCGCTTCTGCCCAGTCGGGTGTCGCTGATTTCCTGAATTTCCTTGCTTATCTGAGTATTAGCCTGGGGGTTCTGAATTTGCTGCCCATTCCTGTACTGGATGGGGGGCATTTGTTGTTTTATCTGATCGAGTGGGCGCGTGGTCGTCCCTTGTCGGATCGGGTGCAAGGTTGGGGGATACAGATCGGTATCAGTTTGGTGGTCGGGGTGATGTTGCTTGCTCTGGTCAACGATCTGGGTCGACTGTAACGCTTCGCTGAATTGCGAATCTGCCGCATTTTGCGGCAGTTTGTTTATTGCCAGTTGGAATAAGAAAGGACTTCATGAAACGTCTGCTGCTAACTGCGGTTCTCACCGTATTGATGATCGCCGAAGTTCACGCCGAGTCCTTCACTATCTCTGATATTCGCGTCAATGGCCTCCAGCGGGTCTCCGCGGGTAGCGTCTTTGGTGCCTTGCCGTTGAACGTCGGCGAGCAGGCGGATGATCGTCGCCTGGTGGAATCCACTCGTGCGTTGTTCAAAACCGGTTTCTTTCAAGATATCCAGCTGGGCCGCGAAGGCAACGTTCTGGTGATCACTGTCGTCGAACGTCCATCGGTCGCCAGCATCGAGATCGAAGGCAACAAGGCGATCTCCACCGAAGACCTGATGAAAGGCCTCAAGCAATCCGGTCTGTCCGAAGGCGAGATCTTCCAGCGCGCGACCCTCGAAGGCGTGCGTAACGAGCTGCAACGTCAGTACGTCGCGCAAGGTCGTTACTCGGCCACCGTCGATACCGAAGTGGTATCGCAGCCGCGTAACCGTGTCGGCCTGAAAGTGAAGATCAACGAAGGCACCGTAGCTGCCATTCAGCACATCAACGTGGTGGGCAACACGGTTTTCCCTGAAGAAGACCTGACCGACCTGTTCGAACTGAAAACCACCAACTGGCTGTCGTTCTTCAAAAACGACGACAAGTACGCCCGTGAAAAGCTTTCCGGTGACCTGGAGCGTCTGCGTTCCTACTACCTGGACCGCGGCTATATCAACATGGATATCGCTTCGACCCAGGTGTCCATCACCCCGGACAAGAAACACGTCTACATCACCGTCAACGTGACCGAAGGCGAGAAGTACACCGTTCGTGACGTCAAGCTCAGCGGTGACCTGAAAGTCCCTGAGGATCAGGTCAAGTCGCTGTTGCTGGTGCAGAAAGGCCAGGTGTTCTCGCGCAAGCTGATGACTACCACCTCGGAACTGATCACTCGTCGTCTGGGTAACGAGGGCTACACCTTCGCCAACGTCAACGGTGTTCCGCAGCCGCACGATGATGACCACACCGTGGACATCCTGTTCGCTGTCGATCCAGGCAAGCGTGCCTACGTCAACCGCATCAACTTCCGTGGCAACACCAAGTCCGAAGACGAAGTGCTGCGCCGTGAAATGCGTCAGATGGAAGGTGGCTGGGCTTCGACCTACCTGATCGACCAGTCCAAGACCCGTCTGGAGCGTCTGGGCTTCTTCAAAGAAGTCAACGTTGAAACTCCGGCCGTTCCGGGTGTCGACGACCAGGTTGACGTGAACTACAGCGTTGAAGAGCAGGCTTCCGGCTCGATCACCGCCAGCGTCGGTTTCGCCCAGAGCGCCGGTCTGATCCTCGGTGGTTCGATCACCCAGAACAACTTCCTGGGTACTGGTAACCGCGTCAGCGTCGGTCTGACCCGAAGCGAATACCAGAGCCGCTACAACTTCGGCTACGTTGACCCCTACTGGACCGCCGATGGCGTGAGCCTGGGTTACAACGCGTTCTATCGCACCACCGACTACAAAGACCTCGACGTCGACGTAGCAAGTTATGCGGTAGACAGCCTGGGTGCCGGTGTGAACGTTGGCTACCCGATCAGCGAGACTTCGCGTCTGACCTTCGGTCTGTCCGCTCAGCAGGACAAGATCAAGACCGGTACTTACACCGTCGACGAGATTTTCGACTTCGTCAAGAAGGAAGGCGACCAATACCTGAACTTCAAGGCGTCGGCCGGCTGGTCCGAATCCACCCTGAACAAAGGCGTGTTGCCAACCCGTGGCCGTTCCCAGAGTCTGACCCTGGAATCGACCATTCCTGGCAGCGACCTGTCGTTCTACAAGCTTGATTACCGTGGCCAGCTGTTCCAGCCGATCACCGAGAACTACACACTGCGTCTGCATACCGAACTGGGTTACGGCGACGGTTATGGTTCGACTGATGGCTTGCCATTCTACGAAAACTACTATGCTGGTGGTTTCAACTCGGTACGTGGCTTCAAGGACAGCACCCTCGGTCCACGCAGTACGCCAAGCAAGGGTACCAACCCTGGCACCTTGGCAGACCCGGACCAGGATCCGCTTCCGTTCGGTGGTAACGTCCTGATTCAGGGCGGTGTCGAGGTTCTGTTCCCGCTGCCATTCGTCAAGGATCAGCGCTCCCTGCGTACTTCGGTATTTTGGGATGTGGGTAACGTGTTTGACTCGCAGTGCAAGGATACTGTGAACGCCGATGGCTCGAAGTCCAGCACCAAGTGCAACGACATCAGCCTGAGCAACATGGCCAGTTCCGTCGGTGTCGGCGTGACCTGGGTTACCGCACTGGGTCCTTTGAGCTTCGCGTTGGCCACACCGATCAAGAAACCGGATAACGCTGAAACTCAAGTGTTCCAATTCTCCCTCGGCCAGACGTTCTAAGCGTCTGACCCAAGATAACGACAATGGATTTTGTAGGAGTGCATCGTGCGTAAGTTGACTCAATTGGTTCTCCTGGCCTCCGTACTGGTGGCAGGCCCGGCATTTGCCGACATGAAAATCGCTGTTCTGAACTATCAGATGGCACTGCTGGAATCCGACGCAGCCAAGAAATACGCTGTGGATGCCGAGAAGAAGTTCGGCCCTCAACTGACCAAGCTCAAGACGCTGGAAAGCAGCGCCAAGGGCATTCAGGATCGTTTGATGGCGGGTGGCGACAAGATGCAGCAGGGCGAGCGTGAGCGTCTGGAGCTGGAATTCAAGCAAAAGGCCCGTGACTTCCAGTTCCAGTCCAAGGAACTGAACGAAGCCAAAGCCGTTGCTGACCGCGAAATGCTCAAGCAGCTCAAGCCGAAACTGGATAGCGCAGTGGAAGAAGTCATCAAGAAAGGTGGTTTTGACCTGGTGTTCGAGCGTGGCGCAGTGATCGATGTCAAACCTCAATATGACATCACGCGCCAGGTTATCGAGCGCATGAATCAGCTGAAGTAACCCATGACCGTGACTATCAAACTCGGCCAGTTGGCCGAGTTCCTCGGTGCCACCCTGAGTGGCGACCCTGAGAAGCAAATTACTGGGCTAGCCACCTTGCAGGAGGCTGGCCCAGCTCAGTTGAGCTTTCTGGCAAACCCTCAATACCGCAAATACCTCGCTGGCTCGCAGGCGGCGGCACTGCTGCTCAAAGCGGCTGATGCCGAAGGTTATGCCGGTAATGCGTTGGTGGTGCCGGATCCTTATCTGGCTTACGCACGCATTTCCCACCTGTTCGATCCGAAGCCGAAATCCGCAGCCGGTATCCATCCGACTGCAGTGATTGCTTCGGACGCCGTGGTCGATTCGACTGCCAGCATCGGTCCCTTTGTGGTGATCGAGGCCGGTGCCCGGATCGGTGCGGGCGTGACGCTCGGCGCACATTGCGTTGTCGGCGCCCGCAGCGAAATCGGCGAGGGTGGCTGGCTGGCCCCGCGGGTGACGCTGTATCACGATGTGCGTATCGGCAAGCGGGTGGTGATCCAGTCCGGTGCAGTGCTCGGCGGTGAAGGCTTCGGCTTTGCCAACGAGAAAGGCATCTGGCAGAAAATCGCCCAGATCGGCGGCGTGACCATTGGCGACGATGTGGAGATTGGCGTGAATACCGCCATCGACCGCGGTGCGTTGGCCGATACCGTGATCGGTAACGGTGTGAAGCTCGACAACCAGATTCAGATCGCCCACAACGTTCAGGTCGGTGATCACACCGCCATGGCGGCGTGCGTGGGGATTTCCGGCAGCACAAAGATCGGCAAGCACTGCATGCTCGCCGGCGGTGTTGGCCTGGTAGGGCACATCGATATTTGCGACAACGTTTTCCTGACCGGGATGACCATGGTGACTCACTCGATTACCGAGCCGGGTGCCTATTCTTCCGGTACAGCCATGCAGCCGGCTGCCGAATGGCGCAAAAGCGCGGCACGCATCCGTCAGCTCGATGACCTCGCGCGACGGTTGAAACAGCTGGAAAAGCGGGCAGGGGAAGTGACCCCTGGCGGTAATGCTTCATCTGAAGGCTGATACCATTTCCATATCAAGAGTGCACAGCCTCTGGACTGCCTCCTTGATTTGCTAGAGGAGTGCGCGTCAGTCGCGCTCCCAATCTTTACATAGGCTTCCCCCCGAAATGATGGACATCAACGAGATTCGCGAATACCTGCCTCACCGTTACCCGTTCCTGCTGGTGGACCGGGTGGTGGAACTGGATACTGAAGGCAAGCGAATTCGCGCCTACAAGAATGTCAGCATCAACGAACCGTTCTTCAATGGTCACTTCCCTGCGCATCCGATCATGCCGGGCGTCCTGATCATCGAAGCGATGGCTCAGGCAGCCGGGATTCTCGGTTTCAAGATGCTCGACGTGAAGCCCGCTGATGGCACGCTTTACTACTTTGTCGGCTCCGACAAACTGCGTTTCCGCCAGCCGGTCAAGCCTGGCGATCAGTTGATTCTTGAGGCCACGTTCATTAGCTGCAAGCGCAAGATCTGGAAGTTTGAATGCCAGGCGTCGGTTGATGGCAAGCCGGTCTGCTCCGCCGAGATCATCTGCGCGGAACAAAAAGTATGAGTTTGATTGACCCTCGCGCAATCATCGATCCTTCGGCCGTACTGGCTGAAGGTGTCGAGGTCGGCCCGTGGTCGATCATCGGCGCAGGTGTGGAAATCGGCGAGGGGACAGTGATCGGGCCACACGTGATCCTCAAAGGCCCGACCCGAATCGGCAAGCACAATCGCATCTACCAGTTTTCCTCGGTAGGCGAAGACACGCCTGATCTCAAGTACAAGGGTGAAGAAACCCGCCTGGTGATCGGTGATCATAACGTTATCCGTGAAGGCGTGACGATTCACCGTGGCACGGTCCAGGATCGTTCGGAAACCACCCTGGGCGATCACAACCTGATCATGGCCTACGCCCACATCGGTCACGACAGCGTCATCGGCAACCACTGCATTCTGGTCAACAACACCGCGTTGGCCGGGCATGTGCACGTCGAGGACTGGGCGATCCTGTCCGGTTTCACCCTGGTGCATCAGTATTGCCACATTGGCGCCCACAGCTTTTCCGGCATGGGCACCGCCATCGGCAAGGACGTTCCGGCGTTCGTCACGGTGTTCGGCAACCCGGCCGAAGCGCGCAGCATGAACTTCGAAGGCATGCGCCGTCGTGGTTTCAGCGAGGATGCCATCCATGCCTTGCGACGCGCCTATAAAACCGTCTACCGCCAGGGACTGACTGTCGAGCAAGCCCTGGCCGAACTGGCCGAGCCTGCCGCCCAGTTCCCGGAAGTCGCGGTGTTCCGTGACTCCATCCAGTCGTCGTCTCGCGGCATCACCCGCTGATCATGGCCAATCTGCGTATTGCGCTGGTGGCGGGTGAGGCTTCCGGTGACATTCTGGGTGCCGGTCTGATGCGTGCCCTCAAGGCACAGCATCCCGCTGTCGAGTTCATTGGCGTCGGCGGCCCGTTGATGCAGGCCGAAGGCCTGAGCTCCTACTTCCCCATGGAACGGCTGTCGGTCATGGGGTTGGTGGAAGTCCTCGGGCGACTGCGTGAACTGCTCAAGCGCCGCAAGGACCTGATCGCCACGCTGATCGCTGAAAAACCGGATGTTTTCATCGGCATCGATGCGCCGGATTTCAACCTCAATATCGAACTCAAGCTGCGTCAGGCCGGGATCAAGACCGTGCACTACGTCAGCCCTTCGGTATGGGCGTGGCGGCAGAAGCGAGTGCTGAAGATCCGCGAAGGCTGCGACCTGATGCTCACGCTGCTGCCGTTCGAAGCCAGATTCTACGAAGAGAAAGGCGTACCGGTGCGGTTCGTCGGCCATACGCTGGCCGATACCATTCCACTGGAAGCCGATCGCACTGCTGCGCGCGCCGAACTGGGACTGCCGGACGGCCCGCTGGTGGCGTTGATGCCGGGCAGTCGCGGCGGCGAAGTCAGTCGTCTGGGTGCGCTGTTCCTCGATACCGCCGAACGCCTGCGCGCCATGCGCCCGGGTTTGCGCTTCGTCATACCGTGCGCCAATCCCGAGCGTCGGGCCCAGCTTGAAGAGCTGCTGGCCGGTCGCGACTTGCCGGTGACCTTGCTCGATGGCAAATCCCATCTGGCGCTGGCGGCGTGCAACGCAGTCCTGATCGCGTCAGGCACTGCGACCCTCGAGGCGCTGCTGTACAAGCGACCAATGGTCGTGGCCTATCGTCTGGCACCGCTGACGTTCTGGATTCTCAAACGCATGGTCAAGAGCCCATACGTCTCCCTGCCGAACCTGCTGGCCCAGCGATTGCTGGTACCGGAATTGTTGCAGCATGATGCGACGGTCGAAGCGCTCGCCCAGACCCTGTCGCCGTTGATCGACGGTGGCGAAGAGCAGACGCGCGGCTTCGACGAGATCCACCGCACCCTGCGTCTGGACGCTTCCAATCAAGCGGCTGACGCCGTTCTGAACCTGATCGGTCAAACACGATGAGCAAGACAAGCATGCAGATGGGGCTGGATTTCACCCTGGTTGCCGAAGTCGAAGAGTTGGTGGCCGGCGTTGATGAAGTCGGTCGTGGCCCGTTGTGCGGTGCGGTCGTCACGGCGGCGGTGATCCTCGATCCGAACCGTCCGATTCTCGGTCTCAACGACTCGAAGAAACTCACTGAAGCCAAGCGTGAAAAGCTCTACGACGAAATCTGCGAGAAGGCACTGAGCTGGTGCATCGCCCGTGCCGAAGTCGAAGAGATCGACGAGTTGAACATCCTCCACGCCACCATGTTGGCGATGCAGCGCGCGGTGGCGGGTCTGCATATCCAGCCGAAGCTGGCGATGATCGACGGCAACCGCTGCCCGAAACTGCCGATGCGTTCCGAAGCCGTGGTCAAGGGCGACAGCAAGGTGCCGGCCATCGCCGCCGCGTCGATTCTGGCCAAGGTCAGTCGCGACCGCGAGATGGCGGCGTTCGAATTGATCTATCCGGGTTACGGCATCGGTGGCCATAAAGGCTACCCGACGCCCGTTCATCTGGAAGCGTTGGTGCGCCTCGGGCCGACGCCGATTCACCGGCGTTCGTTTGCCCCGGTGCGGCAGGCTTATGAAGCGCTGGAAGGCCTCACGCAGGTTTAGCGGCGAGGCTGATGTTTTGTTCAGGGCCCGGTACAATCCGGGCCTTGTTGTCTCTATGTAACTGGACAGGATCACTATGCCGGCTTCATTCGTTCATCTACGCCTGCACACTGAATACTCCCTGGTCGACGGGCTGGTGCGGATCAAGCCGCTGGTCAAGGCCCTGACCGGCATGGGCATGCCGGCCGTTGCGGTTACCGACCAGAACAACATGTGTTCGCTGGTCAAATTCTATAAAAACACCATGGGCGCCGGGATCAAGCCGATCTGCGGCGCCGACCTGTGGCTGTCGAACAAGGACCCGGAGGGTCCGCTGAGCCGGATCAGCCTGCTGGTCATGAACGCCCTGGGTTATCGTAACCTGACCGAGCTGATTTCCCGTGGCTTCATCGAAGGTCAGCGCAACGGCATGATCATCATCGAGCGCGAATGGGTCGCCGAGGCCAACGAAGGCCTGATCATGCTGTCCGCCGCGAAAGAAGGCGAAATCGGCATGGCCATGATCGGCGGCAACCCCGCTGAGGCCGAGGTCCTGACGCGCGAATGGATGGCGGTGTTCCCGGATCGTTTCTACCTGGAGATCCAGCGTACCAATCGTCCGAATGACGAAGAACAATTGCACGGCGCCGTGGCCCTGGCCGACAAGCTCGGTGCGCCGCTGGTCGCGACCAACGATGTGCGTTTCATCAAGCAGGAAGACTTCGCCGCCCACGAAACCCGCGTCTGCATCGGTGAGGGTCGGGCCCTCGACGATCCGCGTCGTTCGAAGAACTACAGCGATCAGCAATACCTGAAAAGCGCCGAGGAAATGGCCGAGCTGTTCAGCGACCTGCCGGATGCGGTGGAAAACTCCGTCGAGATCGCCAAGCGCTGCAACATTGAAGTGAAGCTGGGCACGCACTTTTTGCCCAACTTCCCGATCCCCGATGGCATGACCATCGATGAGTATTTCCGCAAGGTGTCCTTCGAAGGTCTGGAAGAGCGGTTAACCGTTCTGCTGCCAAGGGACACGACTGAAGACTACGAAGCCAAGCGGCAGGTCTATGTCGACCGACTGAATTTCGAGCTGGATATCATTATCCAGATGGGGTTCCCCGGTTACTTCCTGATCGTGATGGACTTCATCCAGTGGGCCAAGAACAACGGCGTGCCGGTGGGTCCGGGCCGGGGGTCGGGTGCCGGATCGCTGGTGGCCTATGTGCAGAAGATCACCGACCTCGATCCGCTGGAATACGACCTGCTGTTCGAGCGTTTCCTTAACCCGGAACGGGTATCCATGCCCGACTTCGACGTCGACTTCTGCATGGACGGTCGCGACCGCGTGATCGACTACGTGGCCGAAAAGTACGGCCGTAACGCTGTGAGCCAGATCATCACCTTCGGTTCCATGGCGGCGAAAGCTGTGGTGCGCGACGTGGCGCGGGCGCAGGGCAAGTCGTTCGGCCTGGCGGATCGCCTTTCGAAGATGATTCCGTTCGAAGTCGGCATGACCCTGGAAAAAGCCTACGAGCAGGAAGAAATCCTGCGCGATTTCATCAAGGTCGATGAAGAGGCGGCGGAAATCTGGGAGATGGCGCGCAAGCTCGAAGGCGTTGTGCGTAACGTCGGCAAGCACGCCGGTGGTGTGGTGATCGCACCGACCAAGCTGACCGACTTCTCGCCGATCTATTGCGACGAGGCCGGTGACGGCCTGGTAACCCAGTTCGACAAGGATGACGTCGAGGCGGCCGGTCTGGTGAAGTTCGACTTCCTCGGCCTGCGAACGCTGACGATCATCGACTGGGCGCTGAAAACGATCAATCGCGACCGCGCCAAGGTCAACGAACCGCCGCTGGATATCGCGTTCATCCCGCTGGATGACAAACCGACGTATCAGCTGCTGCAAAAAGCTGAAACCACCGCGGTGTTCCAGCTTGAATCCCGCGGCATGAAAGAGCTGATCAAAAAGCTCAAGCCCGACTGCCTGGAAGACTTGATCGCACTGGTGGCCCTGTTCCGTCCGGGCCCATTGCAATCGGGCATGGTGGATGACTTCATCAACCGTAAGCACGGTCGCGCCGAACTGGCCTATCCGCACTCGGATTACCAGTACGAGGGCCTCAAGCCCGTCCTGGCACCGACTTACGGCATCATCCTGTATCAGGAACAGGTGATGCAGATTGCCCAGGTCATGGCCGGTTACACCCTCGGTGGTGCGGACATGCTGCGGCGGGCCATGGGTAAGAAAAAGCCCGAGGAAATGGCCAAGCAGCGCGGCGGCTTCATTGAAGGTTGCGCCACCAACAATATCGACGCGGACCTTGCCGGTAACATTTTCGACCTGGTAGAGAAATTCGCCGGTTACGGCTTCAACAAATCCCACTCCGCCGCCTACGGCCTGGTGTCGTACCAGACCGCCTGGCTGAAAGCCCACTACCCGGCGCCGTTCATGGCGGCGGTGCTTTCGGCGGATATGCACAACACCGACAAGGTCGTGACCTTGATCGAAGAAGTGCGCACGATGAAGCTGCGCCTCGACGCGCCGGACGTGAATACCTCGGAGTTCAAGTTCACGGTGAACGACGAAGGTCGCATCGTGTATGGCCTGGGCGCGATCAAAGGCGTCGGCGAAGGCCCGGTGGAAGCGATCACCGAGGCCCGTCAGGCAGGCCCGTTCAAGGACCTGTTCGACTTCTGTGCCCGAGTCGACCTTAAGCGCATCAACAAGCGCACGCTGGACGGTTTGATCCGTAGCGGCGCGCTGGATCGCCTCGGCCCGTACTTCCATGACGAGCAAAAGGCTTATCAGGCCAACATCGACCGCAATCGCGCGGTATTGCTGGCGGCGATGGAAGAGGCGATCAAGTCGGCCGAGCAGACTGCGCGCACCCGCGACAGTGGCCATGCCGACCTGTTCGGCGGGCTGTTCGTCGAGGAAGATGCGGACGTTTACGCACTGCATCGCAAGGCCAAGGAACTGACCCTCAAGGAACGTCTCAAGGGTGAAAAAGACACCCTTGGCCTGTACCTGACCGGCCACCCGATCGACGAATACGAAGGTGAAATCCGCCGTTTCGCCCGCCAGCGCATCATCGACCTGAAACCGGCCCGGGATACCCAGACCGTGGCGGGGATGATCATTGCCCTGCGGGTGATGAAGAACAAAAAGGGCGACAAGATGGGCTTCATCACCCTCGACGACCGCTCCGGGCGGATCGAGGCGTCACTGTTCGCCGAGGCGTTCCACTCCGCGCAATCGCTGCTGCAGACCGATGCGATGGTGGTGGTCGAAGGCGAAGTCAGCAACGATGACTTCTCCGGCGGCCTGCGCCTGCGGGTCAAGCGGGTGATGAGCATGGAAGATGCGCGCACCAACCTGGCCGAGAGCCTGCGCCTGAAGTTGCAGACCCAGGACCTGAAAGGCGATCAGCTACGCTGGTTGGGTGATTTGCTCAAGCGTCACCGCGGGGCGTGCCCGATCACCATGGAATACACCAGCCCTGATGCGAAGACCTTGCTGCAGTTTGGCGAGACCTGGCGGATCGACCCGGCGGATGCCTTGATTCAAGCCCTGCGTGACCAGTTCGGGCGAGACAACGTCTTCCTCCAATACCGTTGACCGGCAGGTGATATCAAACCGCCTGCCCGCAACCTGAATTTTTAATCTCGACCTTAGCGCGCCTCTCCCTTAAGGTAGGGCGCGAATAGACAACCGGCCGGCCCAAGCTCACTTGGGACACGACCCTAGACGGACGCCTATGAACCCGAATTTTCTAGATTTCGAACAGCCGATCGCCGACCTGCAAGCCAAGATCGAAGAGTTGCGCTTGGTCGGTAATGACAATTCGCTGAATATCGGCGATGAGATCTCCCGCCTGCAGGACAAGAGCAAAACGCTCACCGAAGACATTTTCGGCAAGCTGACCAGCTGGCAGATCGCACGTCTGGCGCGTCACCCGAAGCGTCCATACACCCTGGACTACATCGAGCACATCTTCACCGAGTTCGACGAACTGCACGGTGATCGTCACTTCTCCGACGACGCGGCCATTGTGGGCGGCGTGGCACGTCTGGAAGACCAGCCAGTGATGGTGATCGGTCACCAGAAGGGCCGTGAAGTGCGCGAAAAGGTACGCCGCAACTTCGGCATGCCGCGCCCGGAAGGCTACCGCAAGGCTTGCCGCCTGATGGAAATGGCCGAGCGTTTCAAGATGCCGATCCTGACCTTCATCGACACCCCGGGTGCCTACCCTGGCATCGACGCTGAAGAGCGCAACCAGAGCGAAGCGATTGCCTGGAACCTGCGCGTCATGGCTCGCCTGAAAACCCCGATCATCGCCACCGTGATTGGTGAGGGTGGTTCCGGCGGTGCACTGGCGATCGGTGTCTGCGATCAGTTGAACATGCTGCAGTACTCGACCTACGCGGTGATCTCGCCGGAAGGTTGTGCTTCGATTCTGTGGAAAACCGCAGAAAAGGCCCCGGATGCCGCTGAAGCGATGGGCATCACCGCCGAGCGTTTGAAAGGTCTGGGCATCGTCGACAAAGTGATTGGCGAGCCTCTGGGCGGCGCCCACCGTGATCCGGCGGCTGCCGCGGCCTCGATCCGTGCCGAGCTGAGCTCGCAACTGGCGATGCTGAAGAAGTTCGACAACGAAGCGCTGCTCAAGCGTCGCTACGATCGTCTGATGAGCTACGGCCTCTAAGTCGACCGCGCAATACCCGATGTGGGAGCGAGCCTGCTCGCGATGAGGGGTAACATTCAACCAGTGCGTTGGCTGTTGCACCGCTATCGCGAGCCGGTTCGCTCCCACATTTGATTTGTGCCAAGGGAAAGAAATGGATCAGTCGACGATTGATTTGCCTTCCAGGCTTTTGCGCAATCTCAAGCCCTGGCTCGGTGCTTCCCATTGGCGCATCGCCTGCTCGGGTGGACTCGATTCCACCGTCCTGCTGCACCTTCTGGCCGGTCTCGCCAAAACCGAATCCCTTCCGGCGCTAGGCGCCATCCATGTCCATCACGGCCTTCAGGCTGCGGCCGACGCGTGGCCGGCGCATTGTCAGGCGATCTGCGATGAGCTGGCGGTGTCGTTGCAGGTGGTGCGTGTGCAGGTGCAGCCGGGGGCGAGCCTGGAGCGGGCGGCGCGGGATGCGCGTTATGCGGCGTTCAGTGCGGCGATTCAGGCCAACGATGTGTTATTGACAGGACAACACCGCGATGATCAGGCTGAAACGCTGCTGTTCCGTCTGTTGCGCGGTGCCGGGGTCCGAGGCCTCTCCGGCATGCCGGCGCAACGAACGTTGGGGCAGGGCAGTCTGGTTCGGCCCTTGCTCGACGTCACGCGCGCCGAGCTGGAAGTCTATGCGCGGGACCATGGCCTGCGCTGGGTAGAGGATCCGTCGAATCAGGATCGACAGTTCTCGCGCAATTACCTGCGCCATCAGGTCATGCCGCTGCTGACCGGTCGCTGGCCGCAGGCTCACGCCAGCATGGCCCGCAGTGCGGCACATTTGCGTGAGGCGCAAGGTTTGCTCGATGAGCTGGCGCAGATTGATCTGGCTCAAGCGACCTTGTCCGATGATTTCGAGTGGCTGGGTTTGCCATCGCTGGCGTTTGCGGCCATCGCCGGGTTGTCCGATGCCCGCCAGAGAAATGCACTCAGTCATTGGCTGGAACCGCTCACCCGACTGCCGGATACCGACCATTGGTCGGGTTGGCTCGATTTGCGTGATGCCGGCAACGATGCCTCGCCGGTCTGGCGTCTGGCGGATGGCGAGCTGCACCGCAGCGCCGGTCGTCTGTGGTGGCTCAGCGGGCAATGGTTGCGCGCGCCAGTGGTCAGCGGCGACTGGCATGACCCGTCGCTGGCGCTACGCTTGCCCGATAACGGGCGTGTCATGTTCAGCGGTCAGACTCCCGCAGGGCCGCTGCGCATCCGCTATCGGCAGGGCGGCGAGGTGATGCATCTGGCGGATCGCGGTCATCGCGATCTCAAGCGCTTGCTCAATGAGCGCGCGGTGCCGGGCTTCGTGCGTGGCAGATTGCCGCTGCTGTTTCGCGGTGAAGAATTGCTCGCCGTGGCGAACCTGCCGGGGCTCGACGGCAATGCGTTGGAAGGCTGGCGTTTGCATTGGCAGCCATCTGACGAAGATCAAGGTTTGAGATGAAGGGGGCATTCCGGTAGACTACGCTCCCTTCTTGATACAACTTCTGTGGATTCGCCTGAATTGCAGGAGTTGCCGATTACCAAGCAGTCTTTGCTGGGCGATTCCAAAAAATGTGTAGCGAGCAACGTACCGGTGTTTTCACTTCCGGTCTGTCCCAACGCGGCGGTTTTTTTGAAAGGTGCACTGTGATTAATGCAGGTGATCGGGGGCTTCGGCCTTCCTTCGCTTTCCCCGGCGGCTCGGACCGCTTTAACGCAGACTTCTAGGGTTTTTCATGACGCGCTACATATTCGTCACGGGCGGTGTTGTTTCTTCTTTGGGGAAAGGCATTGCATCGGCTTCATTGGCGGCCATCCTGGAGGCGCGGGGGCTTAAGGTCACCATGCTGAAGCTGGATCCGTACATCAACGTCGACCCGGGCACCATGAGCCCGTTCCAGCACGGTGAAGTGTTCGTCACCCACGACGGCGCCGAGACCGACCTGGACCTGGGCCACTACGAGCGGTTCATCCGCACGACCATGACCCAGAACAACAACTTCACCACTGGCCGTGTTTACGAGCACGTGCTGCGCAAAGAGCGCCGTGGTGACTACCTGGGTGCAACCATCCAGGTGATTCCGCACATCACCGACGAAATCAAGCGTCGCATCATCAAGGGCGCCGGCGATGCCGACGTGGCCCTGGTGGAAATCGGCGGTACCGTTGGCGATATCGAATCGCAACCGTTCCTCGAAGCCATCCGCCAGCTGCGTGTGGAAGTCGGTTCCAAGCGCGCGATGCTGATGCACCTGACTCTGGTTCCGTACATCGCCACCGCTGGCGAGACCAAGACCAAGCCGACCCAGCACTCCGTAAAAGAGCTGCGTTCGATCGGCCTGCAGCCAGACGTGCTGATCTGCCGCTCCGACCATCCGGTGGATGTGTCGTCGCGTCGCAAGATCGCGCTGTTCACCAACGTTGAAGAGCGTGCGGTGATCTCCCTGGAAGACGTCGACACCATCTACAAGATCCCGGCCGTGCTGCACGCCCAGGGTCTGGACGATTTCGTCGTCGAGCGTTTCGGCCTGCAATGCAATGGCGCCGACCTGTCCGAGTGGGAAAAGGTCGTCGATGCCAAGCTCAATCCAGAGCACGAAGTCACCATCGCGATGGTCGGCAAGTACATGGAGCTGCTGGACGCCTACAAGTCGCTGATCGAAGCGATGAGTCACGCCGGCATCACCAACCGCACCAAGGTCAACCTGCGCTACATCGATTCCGAAGACATCGAGAACCAGGGCACCGCGCTGCTGGAAGGCGTCGACGCGATCCTCGTACCGGGCGGCTTCGGTCTGCGTGGCGTGGAAGGCAAGATCACTGCCGTTCAATACGCTCGCGAAAACAAGGTTCCATACCTGGGTATCTGCCTGGGCATGCAAGTGGCGGTCATCGAGTTCGCCCGTAATGTGATGGGCTGGAAAGACGCCAACTCCACCGAGTTCGATCGTGCCAGCGGCCATCCGGTTGTCGGTCTGATCACCGAGTGGGAAGACGCCACCGGTGCAGTCGAAACCCGTACCGAATCGTCCGATCTGGGCGGCACCATGCGCCTCGGCGCTCAGGAATGCCTGCTGGAAGCCGGCTCCAAGGTGCACGACTGCTACGGCAAGGATGTGATTGTCGAGCGTCACCGCCACCGTTACGAAGTGAACAACAACCTGCTGCCGCAAATCATCGAGGCCGGCCTGAAGATTTCCGGTCGCTCCGCTGATGCTGCGCTGGTTGAAGTGGTCGAAGCACCGGATCATCCATGGTTCGTCGCTTGCCAGTTCCACCCAGAGTTCACCTCGACGCCACGCGATGGCCATCCGCTGTTCAGCGGCTTCGTCAAAGCGGCATTGGCTCAACACCAGAAGAAGGCGTAACCCCGATGGCACAGAAGATCATCCGCGTCGGCGACATCGAGATTGCCAACGACAAACCCATGGTGCTGTTCGGCGGCATGAATGTGCTGGAAAGCCGTGACATGGCCATGCAGGTTTGCGAAGAGTACGTGAAGGTCACCGAAAAACTCGGTATCCCTTACGTGTTCAAGGCCAGTTTCGACAAGGCCAACCGTTCTTCTGTGACCTCCTATCGCGGTCCTGGCCTGGAAGAGGGCATGCGCATCTTCCAGGACATCAAACAAGCCTTCGGCGTGCCGATCATCACCGACGTCCACGAGCCTGACCAGGCCGCGGTCGTCGCTGAGGTCTGCGACATCATCCAGCTGCCGGCCTTCCTGTCGCGCCAGACCGACCTCGTGGTCGCCATGGCCAAGACCAATGCCGTCATCAACATCAAGAAAGCCCAGTTCCTCGCGCCTCAGGAAATGAAACACATCCTGAACAAGTGCGTGGAAGCGGGCAACGATCAATTGATCCTCTGCGAGCGCGGTTCGAGCTTCGGCTACAACAACCTCGTGGTCGACATGCTCGGCTTCGGCATCATGAAGCAGTTCGAGTACCCGGTATTCTTCGACGTGACCCATTCGCTGCAAATGCCTGGCGGTCGTTCCGACTCCGCCGGCGGTCGCCGCGCCCAGGTCACCGACCTGGCCAAGGCTGGCATGAGCCAGTCGCTGGCGGGCCTGTTCCTCGAAGCGCACCCGGATCCGGACAACGCCAAATGCGACGGCCCTTGCGCCTTGCGTCTGGACAAACTGGAGCCATTCCTGGCCCAGCTCAAAGCCCTGGACGAACTGGTGAAGAGTTTTCCGACGGTAGAAACCGCGTAAACCTCAATTCTCCGGTAAAGTACCGCACGATTTGTCGCTCATGCCCTCGGGTATGAGCGTTGTCGTCTGCAAGCTGCCCGCTGCACACCACTTGCCGACGGTAAAAAGATTTCCTCTAGCTGCGTCGTTTTCGTCAACTTTGGAGTGTTTACAACAATGGCAAAAATCGTCGACATCAAAGGTCGTGAAGTTCTCGACTCCCGTGGCAATCCCACCGTGGAAGCGGACGTGCTTCTCGACAACGGCATCATCGGCAGCGCTTGCGCGCCGTCCGGTGCATCCACTGGCTCGCGTGAAGCGCTCGAGCTGCGTGATGGCGACAAGAGCCGTTACCTGGGCAAGGGCGTGCTCAAGGCGGTAGCCAACATCAACGGTCCGATCCGCGATCTGCTGCTGGGCACCGACCCAAGCGACCAGAAAGCCCTGGATCACGCGATGATCAAGCTTGACGGTACTGAAAACAAAGCGACCCTGGGCGCCAACGCCATCCTCGCCGTCTCCCTGGCTGCGGCCAAGGCTGCTGCGCAGGATCAAGACCTGCCGCTGTACGCACACATCGCCAACCTGAACGGCACTCCGGGTGTGTACTCGATGCCGGTTCCGATGATGAACATCATCAACGGTGGCGAACACGCCGACAACAACGTCGACATCCAGGAATTCATGGTTCAGCCGGTTGGCGCCAAGTCTTTCTCGGAAGGTCTGCGCATGGGCACCGAGATTTTCCATCACCTGAAAGCTGTTCTGAAGGCCCGTGGCCTGAGCACTGCTGTCGGTGACGAAGGCGGTTTCGCGCCGAACCTGGCGTCCAACGAAGACGCACTGAAAGTGATCTCCGAAGCTGTTGCCAACGCCGGTTACAAGCTGGGCACCGACGTGACCCTGGCTCTGGACTGCGCAGCCAGCGAATTCTTCGAAGACGGCAAGTACAACCTGTCCGGCGAAGGCCAGGTATTCACCGCTGAAGGTTTCGCCGACTACCTGAAAGGTCTGACCGAGCGTTACCCGATCATTTCGATCGAAGACGGTCTGGACGAGTCCGACTGGGCTGGCTGGAAGATCCTCACCGACAAGATCGGCGAGAAGACCCAACTGGTAGGCGACGACCTGTTCGTGACCAACACCAAGATCCTGAAAGAAGGCATCGATAAAAAGATCGCCAACTCGATCCTGATCAAGTTCAACCAGATCGGCACCCTGACCGAAACTCTGGAAGCCATCCAGATGGCCAAGGCTGCCGGTTACACCGCCGTGATCTCGCACCGTTCGGGCGAAACCGAAGATTCGACCATTGCCGACCTGGCGGTGGGTACTTCGGCTGGCCAGATCAAGACCGGTTCGCTGTGCCGTTCCGACCGCGTTTCCAAGTACAACCAACTGCTGCGTATCGAAGAGCAGTTGAATGGCAAAGCCAAGTACAACGGTCGCTCCGAGTTTCGCGGTTAAGTTGTAGATGGTAAAAAGACACCGGATTGTGTCGGAAAAGTCGTGACAGCGATGGATTTGCCACTAATCTGATGCCTTATATGCACAAGCCTGGATATTCCAGGCTTCGTGCTATCAGATGCTTCAAAGTTTTGGCGTGGCTGTCTTTTTTCACTGGATACCTGATATTCGATGCGCAGTCCTTACTGGTTGTTTCTCGTCTTGCTCTTGCTGCTGGCCGGTCTGCAGTACCGCCTGTGGGTGGGCAATGGCAGTCTGGCGCAAGTTGCCGAACTGAATCAGCAGATTGCTGATCAGCACGCCGAGAACGAAGCCTTGCTGGAGCGCAACCGGGTGATGGACGCTGAAGTCAGCGAGTTGAAGAAAGGCATGGAGACCGTTGAAGAGCGGGCTCGTCACGAACTGGGCATGGTCAAGGACGGCGAAACCCTTTACCAGTTGGCACAATGATCGATTCCCTGCCGGCCTTCTGGGCCGTGATTCCTGCCGCGGGCGTCGGTGCCCGTATGGCCGCGGACCGTCCCAAGCAATACCTGCAACTGGGCGGGCGCACAATTCTCGAACACAGCCTCGGCTGTTTCCTCGATCACCCGAGCCTCAAGGGCCTGGTGGTCAGTCTTGCTGTCGATGATCCTTATTGGCCGAACCTGGCTTGCGTCAGTGATCCGCGGATTCAGCGGGTCGAGGGTGGCGCCGAGCGTTCAGGTTCGGTGCTCAACGCTTTGCTTCATCTGCACGCCCAAGGTGCCGACGATGAGGATTGGGTGCTGGTGCACGATGCGGCACGGCCCAATCTGAGCCGTGACGATCTCGATAAACTGCTGGCTGAGCTGGCGAACGATCCGGTCGGTGGCTTGCTGGCCGTGCCGGCGCGCGACACCCTGAAACGGGTCGACAAGCACGGTCGAGTGGTCGAAACCGTGGATCGCAGCGTGATCTGGCAGGCCTACACGCCGCAGATGTTCCGCCTCGGAGCATTGCACCGCGCACTGGCGGACAGTCTGGTGGCCGATGCGCTGATCACCGATGAAGCCTCGGCGATGGAGTGGGCCGGGTTGGCGCCACGCCTGATCGAGGGTCGCGCGGACAACCTGAAAGTCACCCGCCCGGAAGACCTCGAATGGTTGCGCCAGCGCTGGGCCAACCGTCGTTAAATCCGATACTCCGGCCGTTCGGCCAAGCCTTCCTTGAGAAAATCCACCAGTTTGCGCACCTTCGGCGACAAGTGCCGTTGTTGCGGATACAACGCCCACACCGCCGTATTCGGCGGTTGATGCGCCTCCAGCAGCGAAATCAACGCGCCGCTGTGCAGATGCTCCAACACGTAATAGTCCGGCAACTGACACAGGCCGACGCCTTGTAGCGCCGCATCCAGCACCGCTTGCCCACTGTTGCAGCGCCAGTTTCCCTGTACCCGCTGGGAAAATTCCCGCCCGTTCTGTTCCAGTTGCCAGATGTCCGAGCTGCCGATCAGGCAATTGTGCCGGCTCAGTTCCGACAAACTGTGTGGCCGACCGTACCGTTCGAGGTAGGACGGCGACGCGCAAAGGTACATGCGCCGCGGTGCCAGCCGGGTCGCCACCAACCGAGAATCCTGAAGACGCCCGAGGCGGATCGCCAGATCCAGGCCTTCGTGCACCAGATCAAGTTGCCGGTTGGTCAGCTCTATATCGATGCGCAGTTGCGGATAGTGCCCCATGAACCGCGTCACCAGCGGCACGATGAAGCGCTCCCCGTAGGCCACGGCGCAGGTCATGCGCAGCATGCCTTTGGGTTCGCTGGTCAGGTCGCCGACCGCACGCAGTGCTTCTTCGCGACCATCCTGCAGACGCTGGCAATGTTGCAGGAAGGTCTGGCCGGCTTCGGTCAAGGTGACACGCCGGGTGCTGCGATACAGCAGTCGCGTCTGCAAACGCTCTTCCAGTCGTACGATTTGTCGACTGACATGCGAGGAAGAAACACCCAGGCGTTCGGCGGCGGCGGTGAACTGGCTGCACTCGGCAACGGCGACGAACTCGTCGATACCTTCCCAGCGGTTTTCGGACATGGGGATTATCCCTGTATGGCAATAATGTTTTGCTTTTGTCCGGATTATTCATCAGTCAGCGCTGGATTACACTCCCTGTCTGGTTTTTATTCAATGGATTCACTGGAGAGTCAGCATGATCAAGTCGCGCGCCGCCGTTGCCTTCGAGGCCAAGAAGCCGCTGGAAATCGTAGAAGTCGATGTCGCCATGCCCAAGGCCGGTGAAGTGTTGCTGCGCGTGGTGGCTTCGGGGGTTTGCCACACCGACGCCTACACCCTGTCCGGTGCTGACCCGGAAGGTATCTTCCCGTCGATCCTCGGCCACGAAGGTGGTGCCATCGTTGAAGCGATCGGCGAGGGCGTGACCTCGGTGGCCGTTGGCGACCACGTGATTCCGCTGTACACCCCGGAATGCGGCCAGTGCAAGTTCTGCAAATCGGGCAAGACCAACCTGTGTCAGGCGATTCGCGCCACTCAGGGCAAGGGGCTGATGCCGGATGGCACTTCGCGCTTTTCCTACAAGGGCCAAACGATTTTCCACTACATGGGTACCTCGACCTTCTCCGAGTACACCGTGCTGCCGGAAATCTCCGTGGCCAAGATCTCCAAGGATGCACCGCTGGAAAAGGTCTGCCTGCTTGGTTGCGGCGTGACCACCGGTATCGGTGCAGTGATCAACACTGCCAAGGTCAAACCGGGTGACACCGTGGCCATCTTCGGTCTCGGCGGCATCGGTCTGTCGGCCGTGATTGGTGCAGTGAAGGCCAAGGCCTCGCGCATCATTGCCATCGACATCAACCCGGCCAAGTTCGAAATCGCCAGGCAACTGGGCGCTACCGACTGCGTGAACCCGAAAGATTTCGATCGTCCGATCCAGGAAGTGATCGTCGACATGACCGACGGCGGCGTCGACTTCTCCTTCGAATGCATCGGCAACGTGCAACTGATGCGCGCAGCCCTCGAGTGCTGCCATAAAGGTTGGGGCGAGTCGGTGATCATCGGTGTTGCCGGTGCCGGCCAGGAAATCGCCACCCGTCCGTTCCAGCTGGTGACCGGTCGCGTCTGGCGCGGCTCGGCGTTCGGCGGCGTGCGTGGCCGTACCGAGCTGCCAAGCTACGTCGACATGGCGCAAAGCGGCGAGATCCCGCTGGATACTTTCATCACCCATACCATGGGCCTGGAAGACATCAACAAGGCGTTCGATCTGATGCACGAAGGCAAGAGCATCCGCACCGTCATTCATTTCTGATCAATCGCGATGCCACGGTAGCCAATGTGCAGCCGTGGTTGCGTAGGAGTCGTACATGAGTCTGGAAAACATCTCCTGTCAGAAGAGTTTCGGCGGTTGGCACAAGCGCTATCGCCATCGTTCCGATGTGTTGGGCTGCGACATGGTGTTCGCTGTGTATCTGCCACCGCAGGCAGAGCAGGGCGGCAAGCTGCCGGTGCTGTACTGGTTGTCGGGCCTGACGTGCACGGACGAAAACTTCATGCAGAAGGCCGGCGCCATGCGCATGGCGGCTGAACTGGGATTGATCATCGTGGCGCCGGACACCAGTCCCCGTGGCGCCGATGTACCGGGTGATCCGGATGGCGCGTGGGATTTTGGTCTCGGTGCCGGGTTCTATCTGAATGCCACGCAGGAGCCGTGGTCGCGGCACTATCGGATGCATGACTATGTCGTGCAGGAATTGCCTTCACTGGTTGAAGCGCATTTCCCGGCTTCGGACAAGCGCAGCATCAGTGGCCATTCCATGGGCGGTCACGGTGCATTGGTCTGTGCATTGCGCAACCCTGGGCGTTACCAATCGGTGTCGGCGTTTTCGCCGATCAACAATCCGATGGATTGCCCGTGGGGCCAGAAGGCGTTCTCCCGTTATCTGGGCGAAGACCGTTCGAAGTGGCGCGAGTGGGATGCCTGTGCGCTGATCGCCGAGGCGGACGAGAAACTGCCGTTGCTGGTCGATCAGGGTGACCGCGACGATTTCCTCGCCGCGCAGCTCAAGCCGGAGGCGCTGCAACAAGCGGTAAAACAGGCGGGTCATCCACTGACGTTGCGCCTGCAACCGGGCTACGACCACAGCTATTTCTTCATTGCGAGCTTCATTGACGACCACTTGCAGCATCACGCACGCGCCCTCAAGGGCTAATGCAGGTAGAATCACGCCCTGACAAAATTCGGGGCGTTTTTTTATGCGTATTGGCCACGGCTATGATGTGCACCGTTTCGCTGAAGGCGATTTCATTACTCTGGGCGGCGTGCGAATCGCACACGGCTTCGGGCTGCTCGCTCACTCCGACGGTGACGTCCTGCTGCATGCCTTGAGCGACGCCTTGCTCGGCGCGGCTGCGCTGGGTGATATCGGCAAGCACTTCCCGGACACCGACCCGCAATTCAAGGGCGCCGACAGCCGAGTGCTGTTGCGTCATGTGGTCAGCCTGATCCACGCCAAAGGCTGGAAAGTCGGCAACGTCGACAACACCATCGTTGCCCAGGCACCGAAAATGGCCCCCCATATCGAATCGATGCGCGCGCTGATTGCCGCGGATCTGCAAGTAGAACTGGATCAAGTGAACGTGAAAGCCACCACCACCGAGAAGCTCGGCTTCGTCGGTCGCGAAGAAGGCATCGCCGTGCATTCCGTTGCCTTGTTGCTGCGCGCATGAACGAACTGCAATTGCTCGGCCCACGGGCCTATGGCGACGCGCTCGGCACCGCGGTACTGAAAGCCATCGCCGAAGATTTCCAGGTCGATGAAGTCCTCGACATTCCGTTCAGCGGTGACGGCGAGCACCTGTGGATCTGGGTGGAAAAGCGCGGTCTGAACACCGAAGAAGCGGCACGCCGCATTGCCAAGGCGGCCGGTGTGCCGTTGCGCACGGTCAGCTATGCCGGCCTCAAGGACCGTCAGGCGCTGACGCGCCAGTGGTTCAGCGTGCAACTGCCGGGCAAGGCCGATCCGGATCTGTCGGCGGCGGAAAACGACACGCTGAAGATCCTCAAGACCACGCGCCACAAGCGCAAGCTGCAACGCGGCGCGCATTCGGCCAATGGTTTCACCTTGCGCCTGACCCAGTTCAATGGTGACAAGGCTGCCATCGACGAGCGCCTGCAACTGATTGCCAAGCAAGGTATCCCGAACTACTTCGGCGCCCAGCGTTTCGGCCATGATGGCGGTAACGTCGTCGATGCCCGTTCATGGGCGGCGCGCAAGGCCCTGCCGGAGCAGCGCAATGTACGTTCGCGCCTGCTGTCGACTGCACGCAGCTTTCTGTTCAACCAGGTGCTGGCGGCACGAGTGGCTGATGGCACCTGGCAGCGCGCCCAAGTCGGCGATCTGCTGGCGTTCACCGACAGCCGCAGCTTTTTCCCGGCAGGTGAAGCCGAGTGCAGCGACCCGCGCCTGGCGATTCTCGATCTGCATCCGACCGGTCCGCAGTGGGGCGAAGGTGACTCACCGGCCGCCGGCGCTGTCCATGATCTGGAGCAGGCAATCGCCGCAGGCGAGGCGGATCTGCGCGATTGGTTGATTAATGCCGGTATGAGCCACGAACGTCGCATCCTTCGACTGCCCATTGGCGGGTTGACGTGGCATTATCCCGAGCCTGACATTCTGCAACTGGAATTCGTCCTCCCGGCCGGATGCTTCGCCACCGTATTGGTGCGCGAACTCGTTGATCTGGTGCCGGTGGGGCAGACGGACAGCCCATGCGTATTCTGATTTCTAACGACGATGGGGTAACCGCACCCGGTCTTGCCGCGCTTTATGCTGCGCTGGCGGATTACACCGAATGCGTGGTTATCGCCCCGGAACAGGACAAGAGCGGTGCCAGCAGTTCGCTGACGCTGGATCGTCCGCTGCACCCGCAATACCTGGCCAACGGTTTCATCAGTCTCAATGGCACGCCGACCGACTGTGTGCACCTGGGGCTCAATGGTTTGCTGGAGCGCGAGCCGGACATGGTGGTTTCGGGCATCAACCTCGGCGCCAATCTGGGCGACGACGTGTTGTATTCCGGGACAGTGGCGGCGGCCCTTGAAGGCCGTTTTCTCGAACGCCCGTCGTTTGCCTTCTCGCTGGCCTCCCGGCAGGTGGACAATCTGCCCACTGCTGCCTACTTTGCGCGCAAACTGGTCGAGGCCCACGCCGGGCTCGATCTGCCACCGCGCACGGTACTGAACGTGAACATTCCCAATCTGCCCATCGATCACATTCGTGGCATTCAGCTGACTCGCCTGGGGCATCGCGCCCGTGCGGCAGCGCCGATGAAAGTGGTCGATCCCCGTGGCAAGGCCGGTTACTGGATTGCCGCCGCCGGCGATGCGGAAGACGGCGGGCCGGGCACTGATTTCCATGCGGTGATGCAGGGCTACGTTTCCATCACTCCGTTGCAGCTCGATCGCACCTTCAATGATGCCTTCAGAAATCTCGACGGCTGGCTGGAGGGGCTCAACTGATGGCTCGTGAACAAGACGACCGGTTGCGCAGCGGCATCGGGATGACTTCCCAGCGCACCCGTGAACGCCTGATTCAGCGGTTATATGAAGAAGGCTTGTCCAACGCCAATGTGCTGGAAGTGATCCGCCGTACGCCGCGTCATCTGTTTGTCGATGAAGCGCTGGCGCACCGGGCCTATGAAGACACCGCGCTGCCGATCGGCCACAACCAGACCATCTCTCAGCCTTATATGGTCGCGCGCATGAGCGAGTTGCTGCTCGAGGCGGGGCCGCTGGACAAGGTGCTGGAGATCGGCACCGGTTCCGGTTACCAGACGGCGGTGTTGTCGCAACTGGTCGAGCGGGTGTTCTCTGTCGAGCGGATCAAGGTACTGCAGGATCGGGCCAAGGAGCGTCTGGTCGAACTCAACCTGCGCAACGTGGTGTTCCGCTGGGGCGATGGCTGGGAAGGCTGGCCGGCGCTGGCGCCGTACAACGGCATCATCGTCACCGCCGTGGCGACCGACGTACCGCAGGCCTTGCTCGATCAACTGGCGCCCGGCGGTCGGCTGGTGATTCCGGTCGGTTCCGGAGAAGTGCAGCAATTGATGCTGATCGTGCGCGAAGAAAACGGCTTCTCCCGACACGTTCTCGGGGCGGTTCGCTTCGTGCCATTGCTCAACGGGCCGCTGGCCTGAGCATTTGTTTGCCGGCGCTGAATTCCTTGCGAGAGCGCCTGTCTTACAGCGGCATCGATTGTTTAAACAGGATTTATCGTCCATGAGCAAACGTGTGCGTCGAGCGATATCGCTTCATTAAAGGTAAAGCCTGTTTCGCCCGTTATACTTGCGAAGTTACATGCCGGAATCGGCATTCCACATTTTTCAGCCACCACAAAGGGAGCGGCGGGTGAGTCTCACAGTCATTGCGCAGCGTATGGGTAACACGAGCTTTCAGCGCCTGGTGACTGGCCTTGTCTTGAGCACCTTGCTGGTCGGTTGCTCCAGCACCAAATCGAGCAACGTGCGGGTCGTCGATCGCAACAATGCGGTGGCCCAGCGTCCTACAGTGACGACCGGGCAGTATGTAGTCCGTCCGGGCGACACAATGTTTTCGATCGCGTTTCGCTACGGCTGGGACTACAAAGCCCTCGCTGCCCGGAACAATATTCCTACGCCGTACACGATCCATCCGGGTCAGACGATTCGCTTCGATGGCCGCCCTGGTTCAACGTCGACCGCGGTGGTGAGCAACAGCGGTTCTGCGCCGTCTTCGTCGAGCAAAACCACGATAATCCGGCGCCAGGCGAATGGCACGACGACCACCACAACCACCGGTTCCGGGGCGACTTCTGCGGCCGTTGTACCGTCCGTCGCCAACAAGCCGGCACCGGCTCCATTGCCTCCACCGGGCCCGGCCCCGACCGGCTGGGGATGGCCATCTAATGGCATTCTGATTGGTAAATTCTCTTCAAACGGTAGTTTGAATAAAGGAATTGATATCGCCGGGGATTTGGGACAGCCTGTTTTAGCTGCGTCTGATGGGACGGTGGTTTACGCCGGGAGTGGCTTAAGGGGCTACGGCGAATTAGTCATCATCAAACACAGTGAAACCTACGTCAGTGCTTACGGACACAACCGTCGGCTGTTGGTACGGGAGGGGCAGCAGGTCAAAGTCGGACAGACAATTGCCGAAATGGGGTCAACGGGTACAGACCGGGTGAAACTGCATTTTGAGATTCGCCGACAAGGTAAACCTGTAGATCCGCTGCAGTTCCTGCCAAGACGTTGATTTGCAGACCAGCCTGTTCCGTCGCGTAGAGGGGACAGGCTCCAGCGTTGCCAAGGATAAAGGCGTCGCTTGAGCTTGGGGTCGAACTCACCAAAGGACTATAACAATGGCTCTCAGTAAAGAAGTGCCGGAGTTTGACATCGACGATGAGGTTCTCCTGATGGAGACCGGCATCGATTCGGATTCGATGTCGAATGATGAAGGGGCTGCTCCACCTTCCGTTCGTGCCAAATCCAAACACTCCGCTTCACTTAAGCAACACAAGTACATCGACTACACCCGGGCACTCGATGCCACGCAGCTGTACCTCAACGAAATCGGCTTTTCCCCATTGCTCTCCCCGGAAGAAGAAGTTCATTTTGCGCGCTTGTCGCAAAGTGGCGATCCCGCCGGGCGCAAGCGCATGATTGAAAGTAACCTGCGGCTGGTGGTCAAAATCGCCCGGCGTTACGTCAATCGGGGGCTGTCGCTGCTGGATCTGATCGAAGAGGGCAACCTCGGGCTGATCCGGGCGGTGGAAAAGTTCGATCCCGAGCGCGGCTTCCGCTTCTCGACCTACGCGACCTGGTGGATCCGTCAGACCATCGAGCGCGCGATCATGAATCAGACCCGGACCATCCGGCTGCCGATCCATGTGGTCAAGGAGCTCAACGTGTACCTGCGGGCTGCACGGGAGCTGACGCAAAAACTCGATCACGAACCTTCACCCGAAGAAATCGCCAACCTGCTGGAAAAACCGGTGGGCGAGGTCAAGCGCATGCTGGGCCTGAACGAGCGGGTTTCTTCGGTCGACGTCTCGCTGGGTCCGGATTCGGATAAAACCCTGCTGGACACCCTCACGGATGACCGTCCGACCGATCCATGCGAACTGCTGCAGGACGACGATCTGTCGCAGAGCATCGATCAATGGCTCTCGGAGCTGACCGACAAGCAACGCGAAGTGGTGGTACGCCGCTTCGGCCTGCGCGGTCACGAGAGCAGCACGCTGGAAGATGTAGGCCTGGAGATCGGCCTGACCCGGGAACGGGTGAGACAGATCCAGGTGGAAGGCCTCAAGCGCCTGCGTGAAATCCTCGAGAAAAACGGCCTGTCGAGCGAGTCGCTGTTTCAATAAGCGCCTTGCGTGATCGCCATAAAAAGCCCCGACTGGTTCGGGGCTTTTTGTTTTCTGCGGCAAAGCGGTTTGCTTCCCCGGGTTTGTAGTCTCGCGTTGTAAGCCCTGGCTTACTCTTTCGTAAGTGTTCGCTATTTTTACACTGCGGCAGACGTCCATTGAGCTTGGTGAAGATATTCAACTTATTGTTTTACATGGTTATTTTTAAATATTAAGTGCATATGACAGTGTGTTTTAGCTGAGCAGGCCGGTTGCGGCTGTCAGGGAAATCTCTAGTATCTGGGTTGTGTCGACGGACAGACACGCCCTTCAAGGAAGAGGGGAAAGGACATCGCAGGACGCGATTCATCAGGACGATGAAAAGGAACACAGGGAATAGGGAAAAAATGTGGGCGGGTCAAACCGCCCCTTTTTTTTGCCTGAAGAAAAGCAAAACCCGGAAAAGCAAAAAGGCCCGCAAGGGGCCTTTTCTTCAAACGCGGGACAGATCAGCGTTCGAGGTCTTTGATCTTGCCTTTGACGCCATCCCACTCTTCGGCATCCGGCAGTGATTCTTTCTTCTCGGTGATGTTCGGCCAGATCTCCGCCAGCTCGACGTTCAGTTGAATGAACTCTTGCATCTCTTCCGGGACTTCATCCTCGGAGAAAATGGCTACGGCCGGGCATTCTGGTTCGCACAGGGCGCAGTCGATGCACTCATCCGGGTGAATCACCAGGAAGTTCGGGCCTTCGTAAAAGCAGTCCACCGGACAGACTTCTACGCAGTCGGTGTACTTGCACTTGATGCAGTTGTCGGTGACGACGAAGGTCATTTCTAATTTTCTCCTCAGGCGGCGGCAGCGTTGCCCCTTCACGGTTGGGGTCGCCAGGTTCGGGAGCGATGTCTGCCAGCCAGGCTATTAGCCAGCAGCATCCCAAACCGCGCGAGATTCTAACAGCTTGAAGCCTTTTGCGTTATATCCGGTTCGTCGGTGCTTAGATCCGGTTCTTTAGTGCATAGAGCATTTCGAGCGCACGGCGCGGTGTCATGTCGTCTATGTCCAGTTTAGCCAACTCATCCAGCACCGGATGCGGCAGGCTGGCGAACATGTCGCTTTGTTGCGGCGTCGCCGGTTTGCCCTTGGCGGCCGGTTTAGGCGCTTCATGCGGCAAAGCAGTGTCTTCCAGGCGGCTCAGGTGTTCACGGGCGCGCACGATCACTTCGCTCGGCACACCCGCCAGTTGCGCCACGGCCAGACCATAACTCTGGCTGGCCGGCCCTGGCAGCACGTGGTGCAGGAACACGATGCGTTCGTTGTGCTCGGTTGCATTGAGGTGCACGTTGGCCACCAAGGGCTCGGCTTCCGGCAGCACGGTCAGTTCGAAATAGTGCGTGGCAAACAGCGTGTAGGCGCGCAGGTGCGCCAGTCGCTCGGCTGCCGCCCAGGCCAGGGACAGACCGTCGAACGTGCTGGTGCCGCGACCCACTTCGTCCATCAGCACCAGGCTGCGCTCGGTGGCGTTGTGCAGAATGTTGGCGGTTTCGCTCATTTCCACCATGAAGGTCGAGCGCCCGCCGGCCAGGTCGTCGCTGGAACCGATCCGGGTGAAGACCCGGTCCACCAGCGACAGTTCGCAGCTGGCCGCCGGCACGAAGCTGCCGATATGGGCCAGCAACACGATCAGTGCAGTCTGGCGCATATAGGTGGATTTACCACCCATGTTCGGGCCGGTGATCACCAGCATGCGGGTGTTGTCATCCAGGCTCAGGTCGTTGGCCACGAACGGCGTGGTCAGTACCTGCTCGACCACCGGGTGACGACCCTGAGTAATGCGCATGCACGGTTCGCTGACGAAAGTCGGGCAATTCAGGTCGAGGTTCAGTGCTCGTTCGGCAAGGTTGCTCAGCACATCCAGTTCAGCCAGCGCGCCAGCGGTGTCCTGCAACGGCGGCAACTGACTGATCAGATCTTCCAGCAGCGCTTCGTAGAGCATTTTTTCGCGAGCCAGGGCGCGGCTCTTGGCCGACAACGCCTTGTCTTCAAATTCTTTCAGCTCAGGCGTGATGAAGCGCTCGGCACCCTTGAGGGTCTGACGACGGATGTAATCCGCCGGTGCCGATTCAGCCTGCTTGCTCGGCAACTCGATGAAGTAGCCGTGGATGCGGTTGTAGCCGACCTTCAGGTTGGCGAGGCCCGTGCGGGCTTTTTCCCGGGCTTCCAGATCGATCAGGAATTGGCCGGCGTTTTCGCTCAGCGATTGCAGCTCGTCGAGTTCGCTGTCGTAGCCGGTTTTCAGCACACCGCCGTCACGGATCACCGCCGGCGGGTTGTCGATAATGGCTTTTTCCAGCAGCGCTGCCAGTTCCGGGTAAGTGCTGGTGGTGGTGGCCAGACGTTGCAGGTGCGGCGCTTCCAGGTCGGTCATCGCCACTTGCAGTTCAGGCAGGGCGCCGAGTGCATCACGCAGGCGGGCAAGGTCGCGAGGGCGGGCGTTACGCAGCCCGATCCGCGCCAGAATCCGCTCGATGTCACCGATTTCCTTCAGCTGCGGTTGCAGGCTTTCAAAGCGATAGCGGTCGAGCAGGCAAGTGATCGAGGTCTGGCGCGCCAGCAGTACAGTCAGGTCGCGCAGTGGACGGTTCAGCCAGCGAGTCAGCAAGCGACTGCCCATGGCGGTCTGGCAACGGTCGACAACCGATTGCAGGGTGTTGTCGCGGCCGCCGGCCAGGTTGGTGTCGAGTTCCAGGTTGCGACGGCTGGCGCCGTCCAGCACCACGGTGTCGTCCAGACGTTCATGGCGCAGGCTGCGCAAGTGGGGCAGGGCGGTACGCTGGGTTTCCTTGGCGTACGCCAGCAGGCAACCGGCGGCGCCGATGGCCAGGGTCAGGGTTTCGCAGCCGAAGCCTTTGAGGTCCTGGGTGGAGAATTGCTGGCAAAGACTTTTCAGCGCCGAATCACGCTCGAAATCCCACGGCGCGCGGCGACGAACGCCACGGCGTTTTTCCGCCGGCAGATCTTTTGGCCAGTCATCCGGGATCAACAGCTCGACCGGGTTGACCCGCTCAAGCTCCGCCAGCAGGTTTTCCCAGCCCTTGATCTCAAGCACCGTGAAGTTGCCGCTGGTGATGTCCAGTACCGCCAGACCGAACAGACGCTCGTCCCCCAGCACCGCCGCGATCAGGTTGTCGCGACGCTCATCAAGCAGTGCCTCGTCGCTGACCGTGCCCGGGGTGATGATCCGCACCACCTGACGTTCCACCGGGCCCTTGCTGGTGGCCGGATCACCGACCTGCTCGCAGATCACGACCGACTCGCCGAGCTTGACCAGTTTCGCCAGATAACCTTCCGCCGCGTGATATGGAATCCCGCACATCGGAATAGCCTGCCCCGCCGATTGCCCACGGGCAGTCAGGGTGATGTCCAGCAACTTGGCCGCCTTCTTCGCGTCTTCGTAGAAGATCTCGTAGAAGTCGCCCATGCGGTAGAACATCAGCTGGTCCGGGTGCTGATTCTTCAGGCGCCAGTACTGCTGCATCATCGGGGTGTGGGAGGACAGGTCGGAGACGGCTTTATTCATCGGATTGTCAGGTAACTCGTTGGAAGGTGTGGGGCAAAAGCGGGGCAGTCGCCGGGCTTTTCCGCGATGGGCGCAAGGTTACCATGGGCGGTCTGTCGGACGCAGGCATCGCGGCCGGGTGACAGCTATCTGGCGTAAAAAGCTCGATTATGCACGATTTATGCAAATCAGCATTTGTCTTCCCGAAAAACTTCAAGCACTATGCGCGTTATGCAAAAACGCAACGTATCCTCCGTCTTAAGAGCACTGCTCGATCAGCACGGGATCTCCCCCACGGAGCTCCACCGTCGCACTGGCGTGCCTCAATCCACTCTCTCGCGGATTCTCAGCGGGAAGATCGTCGATCCTTCGGATAAACACATCTCGAAGATTGCCGAGTACTTCGCCGTGAGCACCGATCAGTTGCGCGGGCGCGCAGATGTTGCGCCGGTCGCCGGCGGCGGGCGCGAGGAGTTGCATTCCGAACTCAAGGACATAAGCCTGTGGGACGATGACACGCCCGTCGATGACGACGAGGTGTCGGTGCCCTTCCTTCGCGAGGTTGAATTGGCTGCTGGATCAGGAAGATTCGTCATCGAAGAGAGCGAACGCTCTAGCCTGCGCTTTGGAAAGCGCAGCCTGCGCCATAATGGTGTGCAGTTCGACCAGGCCAAATGCGTGACCGTACGGGGCAACAGCATGTTGCCGGTGCTGCGTGACGGCGCCACTGTCGGTGTCAACGCGGGCAAGTGCGGGATCGGCGACATTGTCGATGGCGACCTTTATGCGATCAATCACAATGGTCAATTGCGGGTGAAGCAGCTCTATCGCCTGCCTACCGGTATCCGCCTGCGCAGCTTCAATCGCGATGAGCATCCGGACGAGGACTACAGCTTCCAGGATATGCAGGAAGAACAGATTGTCATCCTCGGTCACGTCTTCTGGTGGGGCATGTACGCCCGATAACGACCCCTCTCTCAGACAAAACCCGCCCATGGCGGGTTTTTTTTCGCCAGTAGAAAAGCGGACAACCCTTGATTGGCGGGGCTTCCATGCATCCGCGCATTTCTTGCGCATAAATAAATGCATTTGCGCATTGACTGGATATGCATACATGCATATTCTTGCCACCAAGCCGCTCGACAAAGCGGCTGGCAACAACAGCTCTTTAGTTCCACAAGAACAGGCAGCGATGAACCGGCCTCAACGGTTCAGAGGGTTGGCAACTGACCCGGGTGTGCAGCGTAAAGCACCAGAAGCAGTTATCCGGCGGGCAGGGACCGCGGTCGGAAAAACAATTTGAACGGACTCGTACCGCGCCAGTAGCGCCGAAAAGTCAGCGTCCTTCACGTACACAGGATTGAAGGAAGGCAAAGGAGTGCATTACTGAAAAGCCCGGCGCATTGCCGGGCTTTTTGGAATGCTCCTCTGAGCAGATCACCTGCAATGAATATTGTGCAGAGCAGGGCCTGGTTAAACAGACAAAGGGAAATTGGAATGAATCGTTATGCATTTATGGAGTTGATGGCTGGGTACAGCTTTTATGTGGTCAACCAAATCGTGGAGGCTGAAAGTCAACCGCCATTTCCTACACAGGGAGGAGCGATGGACTACTGGATGGATGTCACCGCAAATCCAGAGGTTCAAGTTGGTTTGATATACAGGTACTCCGGCTCGGCCCCGGGCTTTTTTGAACCTGTTTACGGGGACTACCTGGCCATTGCCGCTGCACGCAAAAAGCAGCGTTTTATTACCGCAGCCGAATGGCTGACGTATAACCCGCTGCAATACCGGGTAGAGCTGGGTGCCGCAACCCCGGCAGAGGTGACGCAGTGGCAAGCCTACAAACAGTACATCGTCGACCTGACCGAGATTAACAATCAGGCCGGTTATCCAACGGCGCTCCACTGGCCGGTTGCTCCTTTCTGAGTCACTCGCCTCAGCGCGTGCGCAACTGAAGAGCCTGGCCTAAGTGCCGGGCTTTTTGGAATGCCTGCCAGGTTTCATCACGGCATTCATCTGGATCAACAAAAAACCAAGGAGTTAAACCATGAATCTCTATGCGCTGGTTGAATACAGCAAAGTCACCCAACTGAGAGAAAGTGAGGTCATCCCGGAAGCGCCAGCTTCGCCGACGTCCTTTTGGGTTGATGTCACCGGTAATAGCGAAATTCGTGTGGGTTGGTCGGCGACCTTTAATGAGGTCTGGACATTTACCCCACCTTCCGACGAAGACCTGCGCAACGAAGCCGAGCAACAGAAATGGCAACTGCTGAATTTCGCCGCCAACTGGCTGCTAATGAATTCCCTGCAGTTCAAAGTGGACCTCGGCGTCGCTTCGGCCGCGGACGAGGCTCAGTTGTTGGCGCACAAGCAGTACTCGATTGCCGTCAGCGACATCGATAAGCAGCCGGGTTATCCGGCAAATATTGTCTGGCCAGTAGCTCCTTACTGACAGCCTTGCGATGTTAACTGGCCGGGTGCGACTGTCCCAAGCGCTCTGTCAGCTCAGTTATCGAGAACGCATTGCTGAAAAGCCCGGCCACCGCGCCGGGCTTTTTGGAATGCCTGCCTCGAGAGAAAACGTTTGAACCCAACACACACCACTCATCCATCACACCAGGAGGCGTGACATGACAAACGAGCAACAAGCGTTGGCGGACATGCCGATCTGGCTGGTCATCCTGCTTGCCGTGGCGGGCGGGGTCTCCGGCGAAATGTGGCGCGCCGACAAGGACGGCGCCCGCGGCTGGCCACTGCTGCGACGGCTGGCCCTGCGCTCCGGCGCCTGCATGATCTGCGGCGTCTCGGCGATCATGCTGCTGTACGCCGCCGGCATGTCGATCTGGGCCGCCGGCGCGTTTGGCTGCCTGACCGCCATGGCCGGTGCCGACGTCGCCATCGGTCTCTACGAACGCTGGGCCGCCAAGCGCATCGGCGTCTGCGAAGTACCTCCGCGCGACCCACAGTAACCCCTTCACTTTCTTGTCTCGCTGCACGCCGTGCGGCGGGACTGCGCGTGGACATTTGAAAAGGAGGTCATGCATGCCCGCACCGATCCGGCAGCCATCGCAGCTGTTCACGGCGATGGCGACAGCCTTGCGCAATAACGTTGACCTGAACGTGCAAGTCGGCAATCGCGATGACTTTACGGCACCCGGCGACAAGGCCTGGGTGTTGATCGATATCGAACGAAATGCACCGGGAGAGCGGGCAGCCAACGGGCGGATTGCCCATGTGCTGACGCTGTCGCTGCAGGTCATTCCGGCAGTTTCCGCCACGGCGTTTGTTGCCTGCGACCTGATCGCCGCACTGAAAAACCTGATCACCGACAACCGCTGGGGCCTGCCCGGCGATCAATGTGATCTGCCGATGAACATCGATGGATTGCCGTCCTTGCTCACCCGTGCCGATCAACAGAGCAAAGCCTGGACGCTGTCGTTCAACCAGACCCTCTACCTGGGCCCGACCTTGCTCGACGACCCGCTCGGCACACCGAAATTCGCCCGCACCTGGGAAGTCAGCGACATCGACGACCCCGACCAATACACCTCGCTGGAGGCCTGACCGATGTTCGACGCAATACTGCGTATGCAACTGGGGCCGATCATCGAGCGTCTGGCCGAGATGGAAGCGGAGATCGAAGACCTGCACCGACGCGCCGAAAGCTATTGTCGCATCGGTATCTGTCAGGAAGTCGATGCGGCGAGCAATACCTGCAAGGTCAGCCACGGAGGATTGCTCACCCCGGCCATCAAGTTCTTCAACCCGAGCGCCGGCGCACAGAGCGAGTCGCGGATTCCGAGCGTTGGCGAACAGTGTCTGCTGTTCAACTACGGCAGCGGCGAAAGCGGTGCGCAAAGCGTGGCGTTGTTCGGCTTGAACAGTGATCGGTTTCCACCCGCTGCCACCGTCCCCACGCTGACGCGACGGGTGCATGTCGATGGCAGCGAAAGTGGCTACGACGATGCCTCTCACACCCTGCACTGGCAAAACGGTCCTGTGGCTTTCAGCGGTTCTCGCGAATCCCTTGAGCTGAGCATCGGCCCCGCACGGCTGGTGATGACGCCGCAAGCGATCAACCTGCAACTGGGCGCTGTCGGCCTGACGATCGACGCCTCGGGCGTGCACTTCAGCGGCCCGTTGGTGGATCACCAGGGTCGCGTCATCAGCCCCTGAATCAAGAGCCTCCCATGATCGGAATCGATAGAAACACCGGGGCCACGGTCGACGACTGGCTGCAATTCGTGCAGCGCGCGACCCGGGCCCTGACCACGCCTTTGGGCACACGGCAGAAGCGGCCCTTGTACGGGTCGCTGATCCCCACGCTGCTGGGACAGAACCTCGGCGATGACGTTCTGCTTCTGGCGCAAAGCCACGCCGCGCAGGCGTTCTACAACGCACAGAACGGCATCGGCGATTTCCAGCCGCAAGTGATCGTCGCCAGCCGTCAGGGCGCCGGTTTGCTGCTGCGTTTTGCCGGCACCTGGAAAAACCGCCAACAGACTTTCGAGGTCGTGACATGAGCATGTTGATCCCTGGTCAGAACCAACTGGCCGAACCCTCACTGATCAAGGTCGAGGCCTTCGAGGATCTGCTCGCCGAGTTCAAGGCCTTCGTCCTCGAGTACGTCGGCACCCGCTCGCCGGACAGCGCGGCGAAACTCAAGACCAGCCTGGAAAACGAAAGCGAACTGCTGACCATGGCCCTGGAGGCTTTCTGCGTTCGCCTGCAAACCCACGAACGCAAATACAACGCCCGCATCAAGCAGATGCTGGCGTGGTGGGCGACCGGCAGCAATCTCGATGCACGGCTGGCGGACATGGGGCTGGAGCGACAGTTGCTCGACCCGGGCGACCCGGCGGCATTCCCGCCGGTGCCAGCGATTTACGAAAGCGACGATGACGCCCGGCTGCGCTATTACCTGGCGCCCCATGCGCCAGCGGCGGGTTCGCGGATGCAGTACCGCCGCGAAGTCTTCACCCTCGGCGAACGGCCGGCGGTGAAAGTCGAATCCACCGATGCCGGCGTCGTCGACGTCACCTACACCTTTGCCCCGGACGGCCTCGCCGCACAGGTCAAGGATGGCAACGGTCGTCGCACCGCACCCGGTGAAGTGCAGGTGACTGTGCTGTCCCGCGACGCCGACGGCACACCATCCGCCGCATTGCTCGACGGCGTACGCCACCACTTCGCCCGGCCCGATGTCTGCCCGGAAACCGACAAGGTCACCGTCAAAGCTGCGGACATTCAGCGTTACAAGATCCGCGTCGTGGCGAAGATCAACTCCGGCCCGGATTCGGGCCTGACCAAAGTCGCCGCGCAACAGCATTTGCAGGCCTACGCCGACAGTTGCCATCGTCTGGAAGGGCGGGTCGATCCGAGCTGGATCGACTACACGCTGCACAGCGCCGGTGCCGTGCAATTGCAGATTCTTGAACCGCTGACGCCGATCGTATGTACCGCGTTTCAAGCGCCGTACTGCACGGCGGTCGAGGTTGAGGTTCAGACACTATGACGGACCAGACACCGCGTCCGACCTTGCTGCCGGCCAACAGCTCGGCGCTGGAGCGGGCACTCGACATCGGCTTCAGCACATTGCTTGACCGCATCGCGCCACCGTTTCCCGAGCTGATGAACCCGAGTTCGACGCCCGTCGCGTTCCTGCCGTATCTCGCGGCGGATCGCGGCGTGGCCGAATGGAGCACCGACGCACCGGAAGCGGAAAAGCGCCTGACCGTCGAACTGGCCTGGCCCACCGCGCGCCAGGCCGGCACCCGCAAGGCGCTGGAGAACGCCGCCAAGGGTTTGCAACTGAGACCCGAGATTCGCGCCTGGTACGAACAGACTCCGCCGGGCGCGCCTTACAGCTTCTCCGTGCGGGCCTTCAGCGAACAACCCTACAGTGAAGAAATCGACGCCCGTCTCGACCGACGCCTGGCTGATGCCAAGAGCGAACGGGACGTGCTGTCGGTGTCGGTCGGCCTCAGCGCCTTTGGCTCTCATGTGATCGGCGCCGCGACGTTCTGCGGCGAGCTGACCACGGTCTATCCGGTGTTCCTCGAAGGACTCGAAACCTCCGGCAAAGCCTTCATGGCGGCCGCTCTCTACACCGTCGAAACATCCACTATTTATCCTCAGGGGGCCTGAATGGCTGACTATTACACCCTGCTAACCAACGCAGGGATTGCCTACGAAACCGCCTGCAAGGCAGCGGGCGTGCCGATCAAGCTGACGCAGATTTCCGTCGGTGATGGCGGTGGCGCGGTCTACAACCCGGCCGCGACCGCCACCGCGCTCAAACGCGAAGTCTGGCGCGGTCCGCTCAACGCGCTGTTCCAGGACGAGAAGAACCCGAGCTGGCTGCTCGCCGAAGTCACCATTCCGCCGGATGTCGGCGGCTGGTACGTGCGTGAAGCCGGGCTGTGGACCGACACCGGTATTCTCTACGCCATCGTCAAATACCCGGAGTCGTTCAAACCGGTACTGGCCACCTCGGGCTCGGGCAAAGAGTTCTACATCCGCTCGATTTTCGAGACCAGCAATGCCTCGCTCGTGACGCTGCTGATCGATGACACCGTGGTCAAGGCTACTCGCGCCTGGGTCATGAGCTACCTCGCCGAAGAACTCGGCAAGCTCGATGGCAAACAGTCGGTACGTGTCGCCGCCACCGCCAACGTGGTGTTGAACGGTGCGCAGCAGATCGACGGTGTGGCGGTGATTGCCGGCGACCGCGTGCTGCTGCCGAATCAGACCCTGGCGAAAGACAACGGTCTGTGGATCGTCGCCAACGGTGACTGGACTCGGGCCAACGATGCCAACGTCAGCGCCAAGGTCACACCGGGCCTGACGGTGATGGTGGAAGAGGGCACGCTCAACGGCGATTCGCTGTGGCACCTGACTACCAACGCGCCGATCACCCTCGGCACCACCGCGCTGACATTCAAGATGCTGGCCGGGCGCACGGGGATTGCTGCCGGTACCTACAAGAGTCTGAGCGTCGACGAGTATGGCCGCGCGACGGCCGGCTCGAATCCCGACACGCTGTCCGGGTTTGGCATCAAAGACTCCTATACCAAGGCTGAAGTCGAAGCGCTGATTGCCAAGGCGTCGGCATTGCCGGTGGGCTCGATCGTGGCGTTCCCCGTTGATACGCCGCCACCGGGTTTCCTGGAGCTGGATAACAGCGTCAAGAGCAGCGCGACCTATCCGGACTTGAGCGCCTATCTGGGCGGCAAGTTCAACAAGGGTGATGAGGGTGTCGGGAACTTTCGGTTGCCTGAAGCACGTGGGGAATTCTTGCGTGGTTGGGATCATGGGCGTGGGGTGGATGCCGGGCGTGGTCTCGGCAGCTTTCAGGCAGACGATTTCAAGTCTCACAACCATCCGCCCGGGAACAATCGCCCAGGCTTCATGAGTAACGAATACCCTGTTGTTCAGGCATACCACGGCACTAACTCTTCGGGCACACCATCGTATTCCGGAGAGGGGCAACAGATGGCCACTACCGGCGTACGGGGCGGTAACGAAACCCGTCCACGCAACGTCGCCGTCATGTGGTGCATCAAAGCCTGGAACACAGCGGTCAATCAGGGAAACATCGACGTAGCGGCACTGGTCAAGGAAGTGTCACGCCTCGGATCTGCGGTTCCAGTGGGTGCCGTCATGGCGTTTCCTACAGGGATCGTGCCTCCTGGTTTTCTAGAGCTGGATGGCAGTGTGCAGAGCACTGCGACCTATCCGGATCTGGCGGCTTATATCGGTTCAAAATTCAACAAGGGCGATGAGGGAACCGGGAATTTTCGGTTGCCGGAGTCTCGCGGTGAGTTCTTGCGTGGCTGGGACCATGGCCGCGGCATCGACGCGGGACGCGATATTGGCAGCTATCAACTGGGCCAGAACGAAAGCCATAATCACCGCTATTTTGACACTGCAAGAGCCAACATTGACCCCTATGGGGCATCAGCACTAGGCGTCGTCAATGGTGTCACTCAGCCAATCGCTGAAGGTGGCTTTCTGAGCTCCGCAGGTGCTGACAACGCCCAGTTGGTCGCAACCACTAACACAGTTAATTCCGGTGGAAGCGAAGCCCGCCCCCGCAACCTCGCCGTCATGTGGTGCATCAAAGCCTGGAACGCACCGATCAATCAGGGAAACATCGACGTAGCCGCGCTGGCCAAGGAAGTCGCACAGCTGAAATCGTCTGTTCCGGTGGGTGCTGTTCTGTCGTTTCCGACGGGTGTCGTTCCTGCCGGTTACCTTGAACTGGATGGCAGCGTGCAGAGCACTGCGACCTATCCGGATTTGGCGGCGTATCTCGGTGCGAAATTCAACAAGGGCGATGAGGGGACCGGGAATTTCCGGTTGCCGGAGTCTCGCGGTGAGTTCCTGCGTGGCTGGGATCATGGTCGCGGGGTTGACGCGGGTCGCGCCATTGGCACTTATCAGAAAGGTTCGTTGCTTCACGGTAATGATGACACTGGTGCCGAGGTTCACGGGCTCAATAATATCAATGCTAGTCGTGCTGGCTTGGGCTGGGATCTTCCGGCGATGGCTGACTATTCTGGGAGCAGCGGGTACACGTCAAGCGGAGTTCAAATTCCCGGATCGCTGTTTACTCAAGCGCACTATGGTGTGGCGCGCCCGCGCAACCTGGCGGTGATGTGGTGCATCAAAGCCTGGAACGCACCGGTCAATCAGGGAAGCATTGATATTGCTGCATTGGCTGCCGAGACCAGACTGACTCGGCTCAACGGTGCAGAAGTAGGTGCCGCGCGTAACCTGAGAGTATCGCTGCCTGCTGCCGCGTCGGTTGCAACGCTTACCGCTGATCAACTGATTGTCGAGCAACCGGGCATTGCCCAATACAAGTTGTCGGATCTCAATCTTTCGATCAATTTGGCAAGTATCGGTGCGGGGGGAATGGACACGGGGGCAGCCCCGATAAGTGGAACCATTGGCATCTACGTTATTTACAACCCGGATACAAAGCTTGCCAAGTTGCTCGGGGTCAATGCGACAACTGCAGTTTTACCAGAAGTTTACGGCGGCACTAATATGCCCGCGGGATATACCTCCAGCGCGTTGGTTAGCGTTTGGCAGACTAATGCCAGTGGTCAGTTGGTCGCAGGTACTCAGATTGACCGCTCGGTTGCAACTGAGGCAAAGAAATTTTTAACCAATGGTTTGGCGTCCGTATTCACAGCGCTTTCGCTGATCGGTTTTGTTCCGCGAAATGCCAAAACGGTTGGCGGGTATGTCCATGTGATCACCAGCTTAACCAATCCTGCGGGTAGTTATATAACGCTGTGTTCGGATTCGGCAGGCTCTGGCTCAGTTCTATTTGGTTCTGGTGGGGCTTCAAACATGGGAAGTGTTGCAGCGTATTCCGGCCTGGTGTTGACGAGTGGGCAGACACTCTACTACTCGGTGACCAACGCCCCGTCGAACAATTACTGCTACGTGACCTCTTATACTTTCTAGGATTTACTTATGTATCGAGCATATTCAAATAATGGTGCGTCGTTGCGTTTTGTCGAGCCTGACTGGGTATTAAGTGAAAGCGAAGTTCTGTTTGATCACGAGCCCACCATTCAAGAGCTTGAAGCCGCTTTTGGATTTGACGCAGCGCAAGTAGAGCGCAGTCGACTGGCGCTGCTGATCGCAGAAGAGCGCTACCGACGTGAGGGTACCGGCGTTGTTGTCGATGGACTGTCGATTGGTACGACGCGAGACAGCCAGGCTTTGATTGCCGGCACCGGTCTATCTGCCGTCCTCAATCCTGAATACTGCTGCAACTTCAAGACCATGACCGGCTTTGTCGAGATCAGCGCGACGCAGATCATTGCGATTGCCACGACCGTCCGAGCGCACGTACAGGCCTGCTTTGACCGGGAGAAAGCATTGCTTGATTCGGTCTCTGCGGGTACCTACCGAGAAGAAATGCTGGCCGAGGGCTGGCCGGATTCCTTGCAGGCTGATTTCGCAGCTCTGAAATAAACGCCCCGCACTCCGGGGCGTTTTCTTATCCGCCCAATACATTCAACACCCGCCAAGCCCCTCCCTTTGAGGGGCTTTCCCGTTTATGGAGAAACGAAAAATGGCAACCCGCCAAACCTACACCGTGCTCGTTCCATTCCCCACCGGCGGTGGGCACTGGTCGAGCGTCGGCCAGGAACTCGATCTGCTCGATGTCGAGGCCAGTGCCCTGCACAGCGCCGGTCGACTGGAGCTGAAAACACCTACCACCAAGGCCGTGAAGGCCGCTGCCAAGAAGGCTGACTGACTATGGCTGAGGTTCTGAACTTCGAGCACAACGGCATTACCGTTAATGCCACCGAATCCCCCGAGGCCATGGGTGGCCTGGGTGACAACGTCATCGGTCTGGTCGGCACCGCGCCGAAAGCCGATCCGCTGATTCCGCGCAACGCACCGTTTCGCATCAACAGCTTCACCACCCACGCGCTGCTGGATCCGACCGGTTCGGAAGAGGGCACCCTGTATCACGCGGTCTACCAGATCCTCAAAGTGGTCAAGGTGCCGGTGTACGTGGTGATCGTCGAAGCGGGCGCAACCCCGGCCGATACCGTCAACGCGGTGATCGGCGGCGTTGAGCCGGCGACCGGCCGCAAGCTTGGTCTGGCTGCACTGGGCAGCGTCCCGGAAGACCTGACCATCATCGGTGCGCCGGGCTTCACCGGCACCAAAGCGGTGGCCAGCGAGTTCGCCTCGTTCGGCAAACGCATCAAAGCCCGTGTGGTGCTGGACGGCAAGGATGCTTCGGTCGCAGACCAAGTGTTGTACAGCAAGGATCTGGGCGGCGCCGACCTCGGTTTCGACCGTTGCCTGGTGGTGCACAACATGCCGGCCGTGTACTCGAAAGCGGCGAAGAAAAACGTCTTCCTCGCGCCATCCAGCCTGGCGATTGCCGCGCTGGCCAAGGTCAAGCAATGGGAAAGCCCGGGCAACCAGGTGACCTACGCCGAAGACGTGTCCCGCGTCGTTGAGTACAACATCCTCGACACCTCCACCGAAGGCGATCTGCTCAACCGCTACGGCGTCAGCTACTACACCCGCACCGTGCTGGGTGGCTTCTCGCTGCTGGGCAACCGTTCGATCACCGGCAAGTTCATCAGCTACGTCGGTCTGGAAGACGCCATCAGCCGCAAGCTGGTGAAGGCCGGCCAGAAAGCCATGGCCAAGAACCTGACCAAGTCGTTCATGGATCAGGAAGTCAAACGCATCAACGACTGGCTGCAAACCCTGGTCGCCGACGAAACCATTCCTGGCGGCAGCGTCTACCTGCACCCGGAACTCAACAGCGTCGAGAAGTACAAGAACGGCACCTGGTACGTGGTCATCGACTACGGCCGCTACGCGCCGAACGAACACATGGTTTATCAACTCAACGCCCGCGATGAAATCATCGAGCAGTTCCTGGAGGACGTTCTCTAATGTTTACCAACCGCGTAAGACAGGCCATCGCGGCCACCCTGCAAGGCCTGCCGTTGTCGGCGACCGTGGAAGAGTTCACCCCGCCGAAGATCGATTTCGAGATGGAAGGCATGACGGGCGGGCGCTTTATCGTTGAAGAAATGGCCAAGAGCGCCAAGCCGCTGAATGCCACGCTCAAGCTGCAAGGCACCGGCGCAGAAGTGCTGCTGGCGATGGGCGTGAAGCTGGGCGACGACATTCTGCTGAACGTGCGTGAAGCCGGTCAGGATCAGGACGGCAACACCTGGTTCACCTATCACACCGTCGGCGGCAAGCTGAAATCTCTGGCTGAAGATGCCTTGAAAATGGGCAGTAAAGCCATCACCACGCTGGAACTCTCCTGCCGCACCTACAACCGTCTGGAAAACGGCATTCCGGTGATCGACATCGACGTGCGCACCCAGAAATTTGTGCTCAACGGCGTCGACATCCTTGGTGATGCCCGCCGTGCGGTGCTGATGCCGTAAGCCTTTTCGGCGCATCAAGCACACACCCTGTGGGCGCTCACGCCCACAGGGATCTTCAAGAACACCCAAGGAATTCCTTTCATGTCGTGGATGCCACCCCAGCATGACCTGTTGTCGCCGATCACCGGTGACGACGGCTCGCAGATCGCAACGATCCAGCTCAAGCCTTTGTTCTACGCCGCCCAGAAAGACGCGCTGGAACGCGCCGGTGATGACGAAGACGATCAGTTCTTCGAACTGGCGCTGCTGGCCACCGGGTTGTCGGTCAAGGAACTCGACCAGCTCAAACGTCCGGACTACGTAACCATTGCGCAGTACGTGCACGAGATGTCGACCCGTCCGGCGTCGTACTTTCTCGACCAGGTCGAAGACGCGGAAAAAACCGACGATCCCGACCAGGTGCAACTGCTGCAACCGCTCGCTGTCACCGGCCGCACCGTGACCTCGCTGAGCCTGGAAATGCCGGCGCTGCGGGCCACCAAAGTGATGAAGAAACTGAAAACGGCCAAGGAACGCGCCGAGTTCATCACCGCCCATTGCACCGGCCTGATGATCCCCGATCTGGCCCTGATGACTGTCCCGGACTGGACACAATTGCAGGTGCGCATCGACGATTTTTTAAACCAGCCGGCGGCCTTCTTTCAGAGCGCGACATCGAAGTAATCCTCGATATCGTGCCGCTCATTTACCCGGTAAGTGAGGCGGAAATTCTGGAGTGGGACGCCGAAAAGGCGTTGCGCCGCTACGACATAGCGATCACTCGCCTTGGCGTGAAACAGGAGTAGAGCGGCATGGCAGATACGAAGTATGCGCCGATGCTCGCCAGCGAGACTGGAAGCATGGCGTTCGGCAACGCCAGACTGGCGGGCGGATCGATAGCGCCCGACAGCCTCGGCACACCGCTGGTGGATTTGAGTCTGGCACTGGCTATGGCCAGTGCGGATATTCGTTTACTGACCCAGGAACAGATCAAGCTTCGAGAGCTGTTGGCCAATCAGCAATCGCTGTTCAAGGTGAGTGCTGCATCCCCGGCTGCAAGCGCCGAACCAAAGTCAAAACTCAAGGCCGAGATCGAGCAGCGTCCACCTCCTAAGCTCATGCAACCAGCCATGGCCAACGAGACGGCGCTTGTCGAACTCAATCAGTTGCTCAAGCTGAGCAGTGATCAGCTTCAAGCGCACTCGCAGAGCACTCTGGAACTCGCCAGCGAGAAACAGATATCCGCCAGTGGTGCGACCAACGCGGATCTGTTGCAAGTGCAGCTTGCCGGAGCCAGATCCGGCATTGCCGATGGTGCCAAAGGTGACCAGCGGGCGAACGAACTGAAGTGGTTCTCCCATGATGCCGCAATCAACGCATCGGCATTCAGGATGGACGTCAAGACGGCTGGCGAAATGCTCGCTGCGTGGCGTTCCTCGCTGAAGCTGGATCAGTATCAAAGCCAGGATCTTGCGGATGCAACGACCTACCTCGGCAATAGCGGTCTGGATGCCAAGGCCGCCGACATCGGTTCGGTGGTGCAACGTTCCGGCGAGAGTGCGATTGCCGCCGGATTGACGCCCGAACAGGTCGCCGCATTGGCGGCGGCTCTACTCAATAGTGGTGCGGACAAGGAGGGCGCCAGCGCCGCGCTTAAGGGCATCACCTCGATGCTGGCCAAAGGCGGGGCGGTATCGACTGAGCAGCGAACAGCCTTGACTCAGTTAGGGCTTGATCCTCAATCGCTGTCTGAGGGTATGAGGAAGGATGCACCTGCTGTCATCAACTCGGTTCTTGCTGCACTTAACGAGCAGCCTGTGCAAGAGCGGGCAGCACTGACGAAGACGCTGTTCGGCGAAAACGACACCCGAGTTCTCGAACTGCTGAAGAAGCCGGACGATGTAAAAAACGCCTTCTCGCTGGTAGCCGACAAGCACAAGTACGCAACAACGGAGCTTGGCGCGGGCGAAGGTGCTGCGGCGAAGTCCGCAGAGGCGTTTGGCAATACTTCGCAGGGTCGCTGGAATGCGCTGGACGCAAGTCTGACCCGGTTGACCACTGCATTCGGCACGGCGCTTGCGCCCTTGGCTGACGGTGCCGCCGTAGTGCTCACCGCACTGGTCAACGGTGTGAGCGCAGCGGCAGAAACGTTCCCGGCCCTCACGGCAGGGCTGGTTCTGCTCGGCGTGGCAGCCATGCCGTTTGTGGGGGGGGCGTTGAAGTCCGGCGTGGCCTCGGTGCTCGACGTGGTTTCCACGAAACTATTGCGCCTGGCATCGGCGCGACTGCCGCCGGATATTGCCAATGTGATAGGCGGTGATGACAACGATGGCGACGGTCGCAAAAGCAGGAAGAAGGGGCGTGGATCACGCCGACGCACCCCTTCTGCTGCACGGTCGGCCGGCACCGCTTCCATAACCCGCAGGAGCAGTCGCTTGAGTGGTGTGACGGCCAGAGTCGCACCCATGTTCGACGATGCGCTCACCCGATTCAGAATGGTTGGCGATGTTGTCAAAAGCGCCATGCCGAGTCGGCTGAGCGGGGCTGGCGCGAAAGTCATGTCATTGGCAGAAGGTTTGGGGGGCAAGCTCATGCCGTCGGTTGTCAAGGCATTGCCTGCCATCAAGGTTGGTGCACCTCTGGCCATTGCTCACGCTGCCTATAAAGGGTTGAAAGGCTGGCGCGAAGGTGATGACAAAGCGGTAAAGGGCGCGGCCGGTGAACTGGCCGGAACGGCGATTGGCGCTACGATCGGTACGTTCATTGCGCCCGGCATCGGAACCTTCATTGGTGGCACGCTGGGTGGAATAATCGGGTCCTATGTGGGGGAGCATCAGGCGACGCCGCCTGAGGACAAGCTCGCCCCGCCAGCGGAAGTCGCCAAGGACCTGTCCGCGGCGCAAATGCAAACACCAACGCCACTTCCGCAATTCACCTACGCACCTTCAGTTCATGTCAGCGGCAGCGAAATGCTCAACTCCGAGAAGCTCGGCACGATGCTTTCGCAGGTGCTTGAGTCGCACTTCACGTCCCAATTTGTCCCGGGTGTGGCCGGCAATGCCCTCTCCATACGCCGTGACGCAGCCCTGACCGATGGAGTCGCCCAATGAAACAACAAATGGCACTGGGCAGCTTCATCTTCGGACTGTCCCGGGACTTTGCGTACAGCACGCTGTCGCGCAAATCCGAGGGTGGCTGGACTGATCTGCAGATCCTCAACAGCAAACCCAGGTCCCACCAGACAGGCCAGAAGCCCGAATCCCTGACCATCGGCGGCACCTCGATGTACGCCGTGGCGATGGAGCGGCTCGATGAGCTGCGTGCGCTGCAAGCGTTGAGAGTACCGCTGCCGTTGATTGACGGCATTGGTCGCAACTGGGGTTTGTGGCGGATCAACAGCATCGACGAAAACCAGAGCGAGGTCATCGATGACGGCACCGCGATGGTGATCAAGTGGGTCATCGGATTGTCGGAGTTCAACAATGCGTAAGGTACGAAGCGTGGCCGGTGATTCGGTGAATCTGTTGCTCTACCGCGAAACCGGTCGCAGCGATGACAGCGCCGAAGAAGCCCTGTGGGCACTCAACCCGACCCTGGCCGAGCACGGCCCGATCCTGCCGGCCGGTGTCTGGGTGACGCTGCCGGAGCTCGACTCGAAACCGGCCGCGATCAAACCGGTTCTGGCCTGGGATTAAGGAGGCTGCATGGCACAGGGATTTACACCGGCGATCGAAATCTACGGCGCTAACAAGGACCTGCTGAACCAGCGCCTGATCAGTTGGGAACACATCGATGCCGCCGGAATGGAGTCCGATCAACTGACGCTGGTGCTCGACCTGGAAGGCCTTGAAGGCTTGCCGACCCTGGGCGGAATCATAGGCTTGCGGGTGGGCTATCTGGAGACCGGGCTGGTCGAAAAGGGCCATTTCAAGGTCACTCGACTGACACCCACGCTGTTCCCGCTGCGCCTGACGCTGGTCGCGACCGCCGCGCCTTTCAGCGGCAAGGACGAAACCGGATTCAAGGAACGGCGCACGGCCAGTCATGGCCCCACGACGCTTGGCGGGCTGTTTCGCAAACTGGTTGAGCCGCACGGTTTCTCCCCGCGCGTCGATCCCGAACTGGCGCTGATCAGGATCGCTCATGTCGACCAGTCGAACGAAACCGACATGAGCTTCATCACGCGGCTGGCAAAAAAGTACGACGCGGTGGCGAAACCGTTCAACGACCTCTACGTACTGGCGAAACCGGCGCAGCTCAAAACCCTGTCGGGTCAGGTGATACCGAACGTCAGGCTGTCGGTGACCCACAACAATCGGCCGGGCGATCACGCCTTCATCAGCGCCACGCTGGAAGAGACCGCGCGGACCCAGAATCAGGGTTGCAAAGTCTGTTGTTGGGACGCCAATGCCGGCAAGCAGGTAGAGGTGAAAACCGGCTCGGCGCCCTACAAGGTCATTCGTCAGAAACAGGCCAGTGTGGAAGAAGCCAAAGCCATCGGCGAAGCCGAAGTGCGCAAGATGCTGCGCGAGAAATACAAGCTGAAAGTTACTTGCCCGGGTGATCCGCTGCTGGTGGCCGAAGGTCTGTTGGTGCTCGATGACACCTGGCCCGACTTCATGCGCGGTCGCTGGTCGATCGAGAAGGTGACTGCCAGCGGCAAGCCCGAAGAAAGCTATCGCTGCCTGATCGAAGCCAACGGCCGGGATCCCGAGGCAAAAGCCAAGGACTGATCCCCCGGTCTCACCGCCACACGCATCACTGTGGCCACTCACACATCCTGGAACGCTCCCCATGAAGATCTCCCCGATCCTCACGCAGCTGCGTGCGCAATGCCCAAGCCTTGCCGGCCATATCGCGACAGGTGTCGACCTGGCGCTTCTGCAAGGCAACCCGAATCTGCCGACACCGTCGGCTCATGTTTTACCGCTGGCCGATCTGGCCAGCGCCAGTACCGCACAGAACTCTGCCAGCCAGCCGATCCGCGACCGCTTCGAAATCATCCTGGTGCTTGATGCCACGGACGCCACAAAAGCGCTGGATCTGTTGCACGACCTGCGCGCCGAAGTGTGGCGGGCGCTGGTGGGTTTCAAGCCCGGTACCGACTACAGCGCCATCGTTTATGACGGCGGCGAAACGGTCTCGATCAACAGCAGCCGCGCTTTCTACCGGCTGCGCTTTTTTGCCGAGTTCCAGCTGGGCCGCAATCTGCCAAGTCAGCCTGCGGAGAGTTGGCACGAACGTGAACTGGACGGTTTGTCGTCCTTTACCGGGGTCACCGTGCGGGTCGATGCGATCGACCCGGCCGACCCCAACCTGAAACACCCGGGCCCTGACGGGCGCGTGGAAATGACTTTCTCTGGAGACGTAACCCCATGAGCAACCGCATCACCGTAGTGCCGGCCGCTGGCCGTGCCGTGCCGGACCCGGAAGCAGGCGACCTGCTGCCACTGGAAGGCCGTGAAGTGCTGGACAGCGCCTGGTGGCGCCGGCGTCTGGCCGACGGCGATATCACCCTCAAAACCGCAACAGCTAAACAAAAGGGAGCCAAATAATGGCGATCGGATTCAGCAACATTCCTGCGGACATTCGTGTACCGCTGTTCTATGCCGAAATGGACAACTCGGCCGCCAATAGCGCGTCCTCGTCCATGCGCCGCCTGATCGTGGCGCAGGTCAACGACAACATCGCCCCGAGCGAAGTCGGCAAACTGGTGCTGGTTTCCAGCGTGGCACTGGCCAAGAGCATTGGCGGCCAGGGCTCGATGCTGGCCTCGATGTACGAGACCTTCCGCAAGGCCGACCCGATCGGTGAGATCTGGTGCCTGCCGCTGCACAACGCCACCGGTGCCATCGCCAAAGGCGTGCTGACCCTGACCGGCACCGCGACTCAGGCTGGCGTGCTCAACCTGTATGTCGGCGGCGTCCGTGTACAGGCCACCGTGGTCAACGGTGCCACTGCTGCCCAGGCGGCTACCGCCCTGGCACAGAAAATCAACGCCACCGCCGATCTGCCGGTGAGCGCTGCAGCCGCTGAAGGCGTGGTAACCCTGAACGCCAAATGGACCGGCGAGAGCGGCAACGACATCAGCCTGCAATTCAATCGCCTGGGCAAGAGCAACGGCGAAGAAACCCCGGCCGGTCTGACCACCGCGATCACCGCCATGACCGGCGGCGTCGGTGTACCGGATCAAGTGGCTGCCGTTGCGGCACTGGGCGATGAGCCGTTCGAATTCATCACGCTGCCATGGTCCGACCTGGCGACCCTCAACACTTGGCAAGCGGTGATGGATGACAGCACCGGTCGCTGGTCGTGGGCCAAGCAACTGTTCGGTCACGTCTACAGCGCCAAGCGCGGCACCGTCGGCACTCTGGTGGCAGCCGGTCAAGCTCGCAATGACCAGCACATGACCATTCAGGCGCTGGAGCCGGGCGTTCCGCAACCGGTGTGGGTACAAGCTGCGGCACTGGCTGCACGCACTTCGGTGTTCATCTCGGCCGATGCCAGCCGCCCGACCCAGAGCGGCAGCCTGCCGGGTGTCGATCCGGCACCGGCCAGCGAGCGCTTCACCCTGACCGAGCGTCAGTCGCTGCTCAACTACGGCATCGCCACCGCGTACTACGAAGGCGGTTACGTGCGCATCCAGCGCTCGATCACCACCTATCAGAAGAACGCTTACGGCCAGGCCGACAACTCGTACCTGGACAGCGAAACCATGCACCAGTCGGCGTTCATCGTGCGTCGCCTGCAAAGCGTGATCACCAGCAAATACGGTCGCCACAAACTGGCCTCCGACGGCACCCGTTTCGGCGCCGGCCAGCCGATCGTCACCCCGGCGACCATTCGCGGTGAGCTGATTGCCCAGTACGCCAAGCTCGAACTGGAAGGCCACGTGGAAAACGCCGAGCTGTTCGCCGAGCACCTGATCGTCGAGCGCGACGTGCAGGACCCGAGCCGCGTGAACGTGCTGTTCCCGCCGGATTACATCAACGGTCTGCGCGTGTTCGCACTGCTCAACCAGTTCCGTCTGCAGTACGACGACGTCGCCTGATCGGCCCGTTTGACACTGTGATTTCAGCCCACCTTGCGTGGGCTTTTTATTTGAAGGGAGTAACACCATGGGTCAACTGATTGCAGGCACCTGCTACGTCAAGGTCGACGGTGCACAACTGACTATCAACGGCGGCTGCGAAGCCCCGCTGATGGCCGTCAAACGTGAAACCGTCGTGCCGGGTTTCTACAAGGAAACCGACATCGCGCCGTCGTTCAAAGTGACCGCGCTGCACACCGCCGACTTCCCGCTGAAGAAGCTGATCGAAGGCACCGACATCACCGTCACCTGCGAATTCAGCAACGGCAAAGTCTATGTGCTGGCCGGTGCCTACCTGGTCGAAGAGCCAGTCTCCAAAGGCGATGACGCCACCATCGAACTGAAATTCGAAGGCATCAAGGGGACCTGGCAATGAGCGGCGCCGTGAAGCTTCAGGTTGCGATCGAAGCTCACGGCGAGCCCCTGACCGAACTCGTCCTGCGCCGTCCGACGGTGCAGGAGGTGCGAGCGATCAAGGCGCTGCCGTACAAGATCGACAAGAGCGAAGAGGTCAGCCTCGACATGGACGTGGCGGCCAAATACATCGCCGTGTGCGCCGGCATTCCGCCGTCGTCGGTCAACCAGCTGGATCTGGCTGACCTCAACGCGCTGAGCTGGGCCGTTGCGAGTTTTTTCATGAGTGCGGCGTCGGAGCCATCACCGACCTGATTTCGGTCGCCTATGACCTGGCCTGGTTCTGGAAGGTTGACCCCGAACAGATGATGGCCAGGCCACTGGATGTGCTCCGCGAATCGCTGGAGCACGCGCAACGGATCAATGCGATGCAGCAGGTGCAGTGATGGCAGACGAAGAAAAGAAAGAGAAAACCTCGGTGCTGCTGACGGGCATCGATGAACTGTCGCCCAAGCTCGGTGCCCTGCGAGTAAAGGTCGAGAGTTTCAAGAAAAACCTCGAACAGACCGGCCTCGGCAAACTGGACATCAGCGGTCTGTTCAAGGGCGGCAGCGTGATTACGCCGTTCGTGGACGGCATCAAATCGGCTGCTGCGTTTCAGGGCAAGTTGACCGAAGTCAGCGAAACGGCGAAAACCGTCGATCTGCCGGAAACACCGAAAGCCGCCGCGCAGAACATGAACGTGTTCAGTGCGTCGATGGAAAAGGTCTCCGCCGCGGTGGACGCCGCACTGGTGCCGGCCGTGGGGGCGTTGGTGGTCGGGCTGGAACCGGTGCTGACCCAGGTCGGCAGCCTGCTGGCCGACAACCCGAATCTGGTCGAAGGGCTGGCGGCGGGGGCGATTGCGTTTTCTGCCATGCAAACCGCCGTCACCGGTGCGACACAGGTGTTCGACGTGATGAGCATGGTGCTCAAGACCAATCCGATCATGTTGATCGCCATGGGCATTGCCGTGGCGGCCGGTTTGATCGTGGCCAACTGGACACCGATTTCCGCGTTCTTCACCGGATTGTGGGAGGGCGTGAAAAACGCCGGGGCGAGTGCAATGGCGACGTTGCGTTCGGTGCTCGACTGGCGGCCGCTGGAGGCACTGGCGGCGCTGTGGGAACCGGTCACGGGTTTCTTCTCGGGGATCTGGGACAAGGTCAAGGCTGTGACCGCGCCTGTGATCGACTTCTTCAAGTCGGTTTTCTCGTGGTCGCCCGCGGGCCTGATCCTGGAAAACTGGGGGCCGTTGACCGGTCTGTTTTCGGCGATCTGGGAATTGCTCAAGGCCTTGAGTGTGCCGGTGATGTCGTTCCTCAAAGGTCTGTTCGACTGGACGCCGCTGGGCATGATCATCAACAACTGGGGCGCGATCACCGGCTTCTTCGCCTCGATCTGGGCCTCGCTGCAACCGGCGGCGCAAGCCATCAAGGATTTCTTCGGCACCTTGTTCGACTATTCCCCGCTGGGGATGATCGTCAACAACTGGGGCGCCATCGTGACGTTCTTCGAACCGATCTGGGCCACGCTGCAAGCCTCGGCACAGCAGGTCAAAAGCTTCTTCCAGAGTCTGTTCGAATGGTCGCCGCTGGAGCAGATCGCCCAGTACTGGCAGCCGATCAGCGAAGTGTTTTCGGCGCTGTGGGGCGTGGTGCAGGCGCTGGCCGCACCGGTACTGGAGTTCCTGCACAACATGTTCGAATGGACACCGTTGGGGCAGATCATCAAGAACTGGGGACCGATCACCGAGTGGTTCGGCGAGTTGTGGCAAAAGCTGCAAACCGTCATCGCTCCGATCAAGGAACTGTTCGACGGTGGCTTCGCCGGGCTGATCGCCAAGGTCACCGGCAAGGTCGAAACCCTGACCCAGGCGCAACGCCAGACCAATGCCGAAGGCAAGGGTGAACTGGCGCCGGCATTCTTTGGTGCCAGCCCGAAACCCGAGGGCGGCAGTGCGTTGCAGGGCGGTTCTTTGCCGCAATCCTCCAGCGCACTGATCCAGCAAAGTGCTGCCAACAACCGCACGCAACTCGAAGGCGGCCTGACGGTGCGCTTCGAAAATGCACCGGCGGGGTTGCGCACCGATCAACCGCAAACCAATCAACCGGGGCTGGCGCTCAGTTCGCGCATCGGCTATCGCTCGCTATCGGCAGGAGGTTCCAATGAACTGGCGTGACCGTTTGTTGCCGGCATCCTTTCGGGGTGTCGGCTTCTGGATCGACCAGGCGAAAACCCCGGTCGGTCGCAAGGGGCAATTGCACGAATACCCGCAGCGCGACCTGCCGTTTTTCGAGGATCTCGGCCAGCAGGCCAAGACCCACGACCTGACGGCGTTCATCATCGGTGCCGATTGCCTGGAGCAGCGCGACAAGCTGCTCCAGGCCCTGGAACAGGGCAGCGGCGAACTGGTGCACCCGTGGCTGGGGCGCTTGCAGGTCAAGGTCGGCGAGTGCGACATGACCCACACCCGCCAGGACGGCGGGATGGTGACCTTCACCCTGAAGTTCTACCCGGACCGGCCGCTGCCGTTTCCGACCGCGACGGTCAGCACGCAAAAAGTCCTGCTGATCAAGGCCGACGGTTTGCTCGGCTCGGCGGTGGCGCGCTTCGAACAGGCGATGACCCTGATCAAGGCGGCGCGGATCGGCATCGCCAATCTGCGCAACAGCCTCACCGGCGTGTATGACGTGATCAAGGAACAACTCAAACCTTTGATCGCGCAGTACAAGCAGATCACCGAACTGGTCAGGGCCGTCAAGGAGCTGCCCAAGGAAGTGGCGGCGGAGTTCAAGGGTTTGCTCGGCGATATCAAAGAGCTGAAGGAATTCGCGAAGGAGGGCTACCGTGGCGTGATTGCCGACGTGTCCCAACAACTCGAAGCCATCCGCAAGGCCGACGCACCGAAAATCACCACCGGCAAGGACACCAACGCCGCCGCGCAAGCGATGGCCAACCTGGTGCAGGACACCCTGATCGTCAAAGTCGCGCAGTGGGTTGCCTCGATGCCAGTGGCCTCTACGCCGGTAAAACTGAACTCGACCCCCTCGCTGGATCAGCAATCGAAGCAGCCGATCACTCGTCAGGAAGTGCCGGTCACCGACGATCTGCAAGCCCTGCAAAAGGAGTTGAGCGAAGCGCTGCAAAAGGCCCAGGACAAGGCCGATCCCGCGCACTACCAGGCCATCGCCGATGTGAAGGAAGCGCTGATCGCGCACCTCAAGGCTGTGGCTTCGTCCGGTGTGCGACTGGTCAGCAAAACCTTCCAGGAAACCTTTCCGGCAGTAGTCGTGGCCTACAAACAGTTTGGCGACGCCACGCGGGTGACCGAGGTCATTCAGCGCAACGGTCTGTCTCATCCGAGCTTCTCACCCAACGAAGTCAAAGTTTCCAGGGAGTGAGTCATGAACGAGACTGACAACCGCGTGACGCTGACCGTCGGCGACATGGAATACGGCGGCTGGAAAAGCGTGCAGATCACCGCGGACCTGGAGCGCCAGTTCCGCACCTTCAAACTCGACATCACCTGGCAATGGCCGGGACAGACCGTGGATCAGCGGATCAAGGCCGGCGATCCGTGCGAAGTGCGGATCGGCAAGGATCTGGTGCTCACCGGTTATGTGTTCAAGGCCCCGATCAGCTATGACGGGCGGCAGATCAGCCTGAGCATCGAAGGCAGTTCCAAGACTCAGGATCTGGTGGATTGTGCGGCGAGAAACAACCCCGGCCAATGGCAGGATCAATCGCTGTTGAGCATCGTCCAGGCCCTGGCCATGGAGTACGCGTTGATGGTGGTCAACGAAATTCCCGAGACCGCACGCCTGAGCAAACACACGATCGTGCCGGGTGAAACGGCGTTTCAGTCGATCGACCGCTTGCTCTCGCTGTACCGGGTGTTTTCCACCGATGACGCCGAAGGCCGGCTGGTGCTCGCCAAACCGGGCAGCGGCGGCCGCGCCAGCGATGCACTGGAGCTGGGGAAGAACATTCTCTCGGCCAATGCACCGATGGATTTCAGCCAGGTGTTCTCTGAATACCGGGTGATCGGCCAGCACAAGGGCAACGACAAGAAGAGCGGGGCAGCGGTCAGCGAAGTGGAATCGGTGGCGGCCGACCTGAGCTTCAAGCGCCGGCGTACCACGATCATCAACGAAGGCTCGCAACTGACCTTCGAACTGGCCCAGCAACGGGCCCAATGGGAAAGCGCCACGCGTATGGGCCGGGCGCTGACCACCACTTATCAGGTGCAGGGCTGGCGTCAGTCCAACGGTGACCTGTGGCGTCACAACACCCTGGTGCGGGTCAAGGATCCGGTGCTCGGGTTCGATGAAGACATGCTGATTTCCAAGGTGACGTACTCGCTGTCGGCGCAAGGCTCGGTGACCACCCTGCAAGTGGCGCCGCCGCATACCTTCGACGCCAACCCTTCGCCGCCGAAAAAAACCTGAGCCCGACTCCGCCCTTCAAGGAAACCCTATGAGCCTACTGACACGCCTGCTGGCGCGCGGCACTGTCGTGCTCGCCAGTTCGGCCTCCAAGCTGCAATCGCTGCAAATGCGCCTCACCGCCGGTGAAGTGAACGACGACATGGAGCACTTCGAACCCTACGGCTTCACCAGCCATCCGCTGGCCGGTGCCGAAGGCGTCGTCACCTTTCTGGGCGGTGATCGTTCCCACGCCATTGCTCTGGTGGTCGCCGACCGCCGTTATCGCCTGCAATCGCTGGCGGCCGGCGAAGTGGCGATCTACACCGACGAAGGCGACAAGATTCACTTCAAGCGCGGGCGGATCATAGACATTGAAACCTCCACCCTCAACATCCGCGCCAGCACCGCCGTGAACTTCGAGACGCCGGTGATCAACCAGACCGGCAAGATCGTTTCCAAAGGCGATCAGCTGGCTGGCGGCATCAGCCAGATCAAGCACGTGCACGTTGGCGTGCAGGCAGGCAGCGGCCAGACCGGCGCGCCGGCGGGAGGTCAGTGATGCTTTTCAGTCAGAACCTTCACGCCGCGCTGACCCGTTCAGTGCTGATCAGTCTGTTCTCCTGGCGCCGTGCGGCCGACGACGATGCCCTCGACGACGAGGAGCGTTACGGCTGGTGGGGCGACACCTTTCCGACCGTAGCCGACGACCGCATCGGTTCGCGGTTGTGGCTGCTGCGCCGGGTCAAGCTGACCCGACAGACCCAGATGGACGCCGAGTTCTATGCCCGCGAAGCCTTGCAGTGGCTGATCGACGACGGCCATTGCAGCGCCATCGACATCATCAGCGAACGCCTCGACGCCCAGCGCCTGAACCTGCGTACGGTCCTGACCCTGGCTGACGGCGAACGTCTGGACATCAACCCCGATAACAGTTGGCAGGTGATCTATGCCGTTTGAAACCCCTTCGCTGCCGGTGCTGATCAAGCGCACCCAAAGCGACCTGGCCGGCGATTCGCTGCGCCAGTCCGATGCGCAAGTTCTGGCCCGCACGCTCGGCGGCGCCGCCTATGGCCTGTACGGCTACCTCGACTGGATTGCCGAGCAGATCCTGCCCGACACCGCCGATGAATCGACCCTGGAACGCATCGCCGCGCTGCGCCTGAACCAGCCGCGCAAACCGGCGCAAGTGGCCACCGGCAACGTCAGCTTCAACGCGACGGCGGGCGCGGTGCTGGACGTCGATACGTTGCTGCAGTCGAGCGACGGTCGCACCTTCAAAGTCACTGCCGCGCGCACCACCGTCAATGGCGTCAACAGCACCTCCATCGCAGCGCTTGATGCCGGGAGTCTTGGCAATGTCGAGGCCGGTCTGGCGCTGACGCCGGTGCAGCCGATCACCGGTGTGGTCGGCAACAGCTTTGTGGTGCTGGCGCCGGGGCTCAACGGCGGGGTGGCGCGGGAAAGTCTGGAATCGCTGCGCTCGCGAGTGATCCGCTCCTATCGCGTCATCCCCCACGGCGGTTCGGCCAGCGACTACGAGACCTGGGCGCTGGAAGTGCCGGGCGTGACGCGCGCCTGGTGCCGTGGCGGCTTTCTCGGGCCGGGCACCGTGGGCGTCTACATCATGCGTGACGACGACCCGCAACCGGTGCCGAATGCCGATCAACTGGCCGAAGTGCAGGCCTACATCGAGCCGCTGCGCCCGGTGACCGCCGAAGTGCATGTGCTCCCGCCGGTGCAGAAACCGGTGACCTATCAACTGAAGCTGACGCCCGATACCACCGCCGTGCGCGCCGCTGTCGAAACCCAGTTGCGCGACCTGCACAACCGCGAGGCCGACCTCGGCGCGGATCTGTTGATCAGTCATATCCGCGAAGCGATCAGCAGCGCGGCGGGTGAAACCGATCACGTGCTTTCGGCCCCGGTGGCGAACGTGGCCGCAGGAGACAGCGAACTGCTCACCTTCGGAGGTTGCGTATGGGGGGCATAAGAACCGCCGCGCAATACCAGGCGCAATTGCGTGCCTTGCTGCCTTCGGGACCTGCGTGGGATCCGGAGCGAGTGCCGGAACTCGATGAGGTGCTGCAAGGCGTCGCCGTCGAACTGGCACGCCTCGACGCCCGCGCGGCCGACCTGCTCAACGAGATGGACCCGGCCGGTGTCAGCGAACTGGTGCCGGACTGGGAACAGGTGATGAACCTGCCCGACCCGTGCCTGGGCGCCACACCGCTGTTCGACGACCGTCGCCTCGCTGTACGCCGCCGCTTGTTGGCGGTCGGCAGCCAGGCCGTCGGCTACTACCTGGAAATCGCCAAAAGCCAGGGTTACCCCAACGCCACCATCACCGAGCTCGAAGCCCCGCGCATGGGCCGTTCGCGCTTTGGTGCGGCGCACTGGGGCACCTGGGAAGCGCAGTTCATGTGGACGCTCAACACCGGCGGCCGCCTGCTGCTCGGTCGGCGTTTCGGTGCGAGTTACTGGGGCGAGCGCTTCGGCGTGAACCCGGGCTCGGCGCTCGAATGCATGATCCATCGGGCAGCACCGGCGCACACCAAGGTGCACATCAATTATGACTAGGGAATAACGCAATGGATTATCCGAAGAGTGTGCCCAGCGCCGGTCTGGTGAATGGGAAGTTTGTCGATGAAAACCCGCTGACCGGAACGCCGGGATCGTTGATTCCGGCGGACTGGGGCAACAGCGTCACGCAGGAAATCCTCAGCGTGATCAAGGCCGGGGATCTGACCCCGGACGAGAAGAAATACGATCAGTTGCTGCAGGCTATTCAGACGGTGACGGCCAAGGGCTGGAATCTGGATTCGGCGTTGCCGATCGGGTCTTTGCCTGCGGCAACCGTGGCCTCAGCGGACGGGCGTCTGGCGGTGACGCCAGCCGCGGTGTCGACCAGTGGCGGCCGAGTATCGATCCCGGCAGGCGTATTGGTCAGCCTCGGACAGGAAGTCGTGGCAGGGCAGTTGGGGCGTTCGCGTACGTTCACCACTCAGGCCTGGAGCAGTGCCGACCTGCTGCCGAGTTCGGGTTACTTTCTGCGCGCTCAGGTGATTGGCGGTGCGCTGACCTTTTACATGCAGCGCGGCACGGTCTATGACGCGACACCGGAAGGTTTGAAGGGCACGGTAAATGGCGCAGCGGGTGGTGGCTTCCAGTCGACGCCGCTGGATATCTGTCTGGCCTGGGTTGTCACCGCCGGACCCGGTTCGGTGCCGACTGTCAGGCTGATCTACAACCGAAGCCGGTTGTCGTGGACGCAGACGGTCAATGGCAATGGAGTGGTGTATCTGCCGCTGGATCCACATGCGCGAGCGGCGCGTCTGGTGGTGGGCAATCCCACGCCGCACCCGACCGGCATCACCAGTGTGAACTTCGCGCCGGGCGGATGGCTGGGTGGCAACTATTGCTTCCTCAACCCGACCGTGGGCACCTCCAGCAACTGGGATGGCTGGGCAACGGCCGGCGGCGCCGCGCTTATTTTCTCCAGCAACGTGGTCAGCGATACGACGGTTTCGACATTGACCGCCAGCTTCGACCATAACGAATTGCGCTCACTGTGGCAGGCGTATCAGGCCGAACATACCTGGGGCGCGGGCAATGCCGCCAGTGACGAATTGCTGTTCAGCATGGGGCTCAAGAGCGTCGGTCCGGCCGATTACGCCAGCGGCATCGCGGTCAACTTTGCCGCCGCCGTCAATGTGAATTTTTCCTGGGAGTTGATCCGATGATCATCATTCATGAACTGCATCAGTTCGAGGAAGGCTTGCGTCCTGCACAACCCTCCACCGCACATGTCTGGGATGGCGAGAAGTGGGAGCTGAGTGACGACAGAGTCGCCGCACTGCAGCAGGAAGAAACCGAACGTCTGTGCGTCAATCTCGATGCAGTCGCCGACAGCGCACGCACCGCACTGGCCGGTGACCCGCTCAAAGCCCTCGAGTACGCCCAGGCGGCGATCGACGCTCAGGCCTATCAGGACGCCGGTTACCCGAAAAAGGAAGTGCCGCTGTCCGTCGCTGCTTGGGTCGCCAAGGGTCGGTCGGCAAAACAGTCGGCCGAGCAGATCCTCGACAAGGCTGCCCAACTCAGCGAGAACCTGCTGACCTTGCGCACCTTGCGCCTGAAAGCCAAGACCCAGATCCGCGCGTACGCGAGCAAGGGCCAGATGGATCAGGCTCGCGCTGCCGCCGATGAGGCGCTGCAGGCCATTCGTCAGCTGACGGCCAACCCGGCTCTGTAATCGCCATCCGCTTCACCCAAGCCCACTTCGTTGTGGGCTTTTTATTTTCAGGAACAGAAGCGTTTGCGCCCGCCGTTGAGCAAGCCAAAAGCCCGCGTGCAGCCACGTTTCATTTGTCATTCAAGAGGAACGAACATCCAATGGATTATCCAAAGAGCGTCCCCAGCGTTGGCCTGGTCGACGGCCGCTTCGTCGATGAAAACCCGGTGGCGGGAACGCCCGGGTCGCTGATACCGGCGGTGTGGGGCAACAGCGTTACACAAGAAATTCTCAGCGTGATTACCGGCGCCGGGATGACTGCCGCCGAGGCTGATACCGGGCAGTTGTTCAAGGCCATTCAGTCGGTTGTCGGTAATGCCAGTCCGATGCGTTCGGTCATCACACGGTTGGCTGCTTCCAAAACACTGACCGGGCAAGAGCTTGGCCTGGTGCTGATCGACGGCAGTCCCGGTGCCTTGACGCTGGTGTTGCCTCCCGCCGACGTCGCTCTTGGCGTGCGTGACGTGATTGTTCGTCGCGTGGACAACAGCGGAAACCGTATGGTCATCCAGGCCTCCGGCACTGACCGCATACGCTTTCACACCCATCTCTCGCCGAGTGGTTATCCATTCTTCGTATTGATGGGCGGCGGTGACTGGTGGCATTTGCGAAGCGACGGTGCTGGCAGTTGGTGGCCTGTGGGGCGCTTCGACAACACGCCACTGGGGCGGCCGTTTTTTGAAACCACCATCGTGCTCAGTCCCGGTGGATACGGCGCGCTGAACGGCACGCTGATGAATCGTGCCGAATGGCCCTGGCTGTGGGACCACGCGCAGCGCTCCGGAATGCTCAATACCGAAGCCACCCGCGTGGGCAACGAGGGCAACTGGACGCCGGGTGATGGTGCTCTGACATTTCGAGGCCCGGAGTTGCGTGGCGAGTTCCTGCGCGTACTGGACGAAGGCCGCAACGTCGACTCGGGCCGCATGATGGGCAGCAACCAGGCGGGTACGGTGCACTCGTATGCCATGGGGGCTCAGGGCGCGGGAGCCATTGGCTCACGTTGGTCTGACAGTCTGGCGGCGGTCGGCGCGCAGACTCACGAAACGAAAACCTACTCCACGCCTACCAACGGAGGCCCGATCTACCCCGCCGGCACCAGCTATCAGATGGATACGGCCAACACGCTTTTGTATTCCTTCTCATCCCGTCCCCGCAACGTTGCCTATCCCGGCCGCATGAAAGTCATCTGAGGTCTTTTCAATGTTCAATTATCTGGTCGATGACGCTGGCGCTCTGGTGGGGCCGGTGGAGTTTTTCGTGACGCCCGGAATCGGCGTTCAATTACCTGCCAATGCCGTTCAACTGGCTTACGAGTTGCCGGCGGCAGAGCAGGGGCGCACGTGGGCGATGGCCAACGGCGTTCCGCGTGAACTGATTGATCTGCGCGGCATCGTGTACCGCAAGGACAACGGTGCCCAGCAGACCTGGAGCGAATTGGGTGCGCTGACGGATGAGTTCACCGCGGAACCTTGCCCGGACGAGTTTCATGTCTGGCAGGACAACGCGTGGGTGCTTGATGAGCAACGACACCGGACGGATCTCACTACCAAAGTCCTCAATCAACGCGACACGCTGCTGCGCGACGCCGTCCTGCGCATTGCCCCCCTGCAATACGCCGAAGACATCGGTGATGCCAGCCACGAAGAACAGTTGCAACTGCTTGAGTGGAAGCTCTACAGCGTCGAGCTGAACCGCATCGAAAAGCAGACCGGTTTCCCCGGCGAAATCACCTGGCCGGCTGTGCCCGGCACAACCGTCACCAGCTGATTGCAGCACAGGAAGCAGCGCAATGGACTATCCGAAAAGCATTCCCGGCGTCGGCCTGGTCGACGGTGGTTTTATCGATGAAAACCCCGTTGCCGGCACGCCCGGGTCGTTGATCCCCGCCGCCTGGGGCAACAGTGTCACGCAAGAAATTCTCAACGCCATCAAGGCGGCCGGACTGACGCCGGACGAGACCAAGACCAACCAATTGGCAACGGCCATTGGCGCCCTGGTCGACTTCACCAAACTGAAGAACACCCCGACCACGCTGGCGGGCTACGGCATCACCGATGCCGTGGGGCGGTTGCTGGCGGTCCGGCAGATCGACGCGGTCGGGATCACGGTTTACAAGCCGAACCCGCGAGCCAGACGGATTCGCGTGCGGCTGGTCGGGGCGGGTGGTTCGGGGGGCGGATGTGCACCCATCCCGGCGACTAATTTAGGCATTGGCGGTGGCGGCGGGGCGGGCGCTTATGGGGAAAGCCTGTATGACGTCACGCCGGAAATGCTGACCGGTGTTCCGGTCACTCTGGGCGCCGGCGGTGCCCCACGTAACGCGGTTGGCCTGGCCGGTGGCGGCGCTTCTTTCGGTTCCTACCTGAGTGTTTCGGGAGGCATGGGCGGGCAGACGATTACCGTCCTGACGTCCCCAACGGCGTCCGGCTTTGTGCAAGGCGGTTCGGGAGGGCAAGTCGTTACGGGCGGCAACCTCTGCAGTGCTCGGGGCATCACCGGCACCTTTGCGATGTACAACGGCAACTGGGGAATGCTCTGCGGGGGCGGAGGCCCCAGCCCGTTCGATGGCGGTGCGCCGCTGATAGGTGTGAACAGCATTGGTATTGCCGGTGTTCGTGGCTCGGGAGGAAGTGGTTCGTGCTCGAACAATGCATCCGCATCAGTCGTAAGCGGCGCCGGTGGCAACGCCTTCTGTGAAATCTGGGAGTACGAGTAATGGCCCGTTATGCACGTATTGAAAACGGTGTCGCGGTCGAAGTGATCGACACCGGTGACTTCGCGATCGAACAACTGTTCGCGCCTGCGTTTGTCGCGGCGATGGTACCGGTGCCCGAAGGCGTCAACGTCGAAATCGGCGCGTCGATGGATGAGGTAGCTCCCGCTATCGAGCCTGTGTACGAACCGCAAAACCCTGTTGTCGCCAAGGCCCCCGTGGTTGAGGAAAACCAGCCTCTGGCGGCGGAGCGTACCTGGCGTCAGTCGGCTCTCGCAGCCACCGAATGGCGGGTCACCCGCCACCGCGATGAACAAGAACTCGGACGCGGGACAACGCTCAAGGCCCAGCAATACCTGGAGCTGCTCGAGTACCGCCAGGCATTGCGCGACTGGCCTGGTTCCGGCGCATATCCGTCATCCGCTTCGCGGCCCTCAGCACCGCAGTGGCTGGCCGGCGCGATTGGCTGAAGCCATCACGCAACCCATGTTTTCAGATAAGGAGATAAGCCTTGGACTATCCCAAGAGTGTACCCAGCGTCGGGCTGGTCAATGGACAGTTTGCCGATGAGGATCCGGTTGCCGGAAAACCCGGTTCGCTGATTCCGGCGGCGTGGGGCAATGGTGTCACGCAGGAAATTCTCAGCGTTGTTCAAGCCGCTGGCATGACGCCCAGCGAGGCGTCGAACAATCAGTTGCTGGGTGCGTTGCGCAGTTCCCGATTGTTTGCGACTCCGCCGCAGTTCGATACCGGAAAAGCAGTGGCCACGCCTGAGTTCGTGCAACGTGCGTTGGGTAACCATGCCAGTGCCCGGAGCCTGGTCGACACGACACAGCTCACGGCTGCAGATGTGGGGTGCGCATTCGGACTGGGTGGAAGCGCGGCTTACACCGTGACACTGCCTGAGGTTTCCAGTGTCCCCGATGGTGCCACTCTCAGTTTTCATTGCCTCAGCAACTCAGTCATCACGATCGCCAGTAAAACCGGAACACAAATCTGCCCGCAGGGTGCTTACTTGAGTTCGATCACGATCAACGGCGGTGAAAGCGCGCAGTTCGTGAAGGGCTATGGCATCTGGACGGTCCATGGCACTGCGAGCCTGAAATATTCAAACGCCTTTACCTTGCAGCTAGCCAGTGCCGGTTATCAAAAACTGCCCAGCGGTTTGATTCTGCAATGGGTTGTGGGTGGTTCTGACGCCAACGGCATCATGAGCCTGTCTTTGCCGGTCAGGTTCCAGACAGCGATCGTCGGCGGAGTGGCCGATGAGGGGAACCCGTCCGGCTGGAGCGCGGGCAACACGACTGTCTGGGCGTTTGATTCGACCCTTTCAACAACATCGGTAGCTGCGGCGCGGGTCAGGAATGTCGACGGCACGAGTGTGAGACCGGCACCCGGCATCATGGGCCGCATTCTGGTTTGGGGGCGATAATGATGAAGATCTATTTCTTTGCACAGACACTCGGATTTGATCGGGTCGAAAGCCCTTCTCCGGAGTTGCCTGAAGGCGCGGTGGAAATCACCCACGCCCAATACGCCGAGCTGTTTGCCGGGCAGGCAACGGGCAAGGTCATCAGCGCCAGTGCCAGTGGGCAACCCGTACTGACCGATCCGGTCATCTCCCCTGAGGCTGCGATCACTCACGAACGCGCATGGCGCAATGCTGTTCTTCGCGACACCCAATGGCTGGTATGGCGTGACGCGGAAGAGCTGGAAGTCGGCGAGGGCACGACCCTGCGCGCCGAAGAGTTCAAACAGCTTCTCGCCTATCGGCAGGCATTGCGCGACTGGCCCAACGATCCGGAGTTTCCTGATACGCACGCTCGTCCGGTAGAGCCCGACTGGCTTGAAGGCTTGCTGCACAACGGAAACTGAGGAGATACAAACGTGGATTACCCGAAAAGCGTTCCCGGCATCGGGCTGGTGAATGGCAAGTTCGTCAATGAAGACGTCGTTGGCGGGTTGCCGGGGTCGTTGATCCCCGCGACCTGGGGCAATGGCATCACCGACGAGCTGCTGAATGTCGTCAAGTCTGCGGGCCTTGAGCCGAGCGAAAGCGATGCGACGCAGTTGCTGCAGGCGATCAGGAAAATCAGCCAGGCCGGTGCAGATAAACACGCAGCGGATATCGGCGCTGCCAATCTCTACATGGCCAATTATGTGCCGGCCATCACGACGTTGAAGGACGGTCTGGCGCTGCGTTTCACCGCAGGCAATGCCAACACCGGAGCGAGCACATTTGCACCGAATGGTCTTCTGCCCAAACCGCTATTGAGTCTGGCACAGAGTGCATTACGGCCAGCCGAGATTATTGGCGGCAGTGTGTGTTCGGTGGTGTATAGCGCCGCGCTGGACAGTTGGTTGCTGGTGTATGCCAGCGGTGGCAATGCCTTGAGTGGTCGTTTGTTGAATGTGAAGACATTTGCTGTCAGTGGTGTTTATACGCCGACCGTGGGGATGCGATCCGTATTGGTCAAAGTCGTGGGCGGCGGTGGCGGGAGTGCGGGTATTGCAGCGACCGGTGCGAATCAATATGCCGTCTCCGGTGGTGGTGCTTCCGGCAGTTACGCCGAGGCCCGGTTGCCGAGCGACAGGATCGGTGCGAGCCAGATCGTCACGATCGGTGCCGGTGGGGCTGCCGGAGCCGCACAGACGAATGGCGGCGTCGGAGGAACCAGCTCGCTGGGCTCGCTGGTATCGGCACCGGGAGGTCAGGGTTCCCTCTGGGTCGGTGTTGTTTCCGGATCGTCGGCAGGACTTTGTGTGGGCGGGTATCCCGGTGAAATTGCGTCCGGCGGGAACATCGTCAACTCAGCCGGGGCCCCGGGATCACCGGGCATCTCGGTCAATAGTTCGACGCTGGCGGGGCATGGTGGCAGCTCTCCGTTGGGCAGTGGTGGCCTCGGGTTCGGCACCACCGTCATTACCAGCTTCCCCGGCTACTCCGGCTCGGGATATGGATCCGGCGGCGGCGGGGTCGCTATCGGCCCCAATCTGGCTGGCAAATCAGGAACATCAGGTGCCCCTGGTGTCGTGATCATTTACGAGTACGCCTGATGAAAACCTACGCACGCATCGTCAACGACACGGTGGTCGAACTGTTCTCGACCGACGGAAACATGGTCGAGATGTTTCACCCGGATCTGCTCTGGGTCGATATCACCGAGATCACTCCAACACCGCAAATCGACTGGATGGCGAATTTCGGCACCCTCGGCTGGGTGTTTTCGTCGCAAGAAGACAGTGCCCCTGATGGCACCCTGAAAACCCTGGCAAAGAAATGGCTGACCGGTCTCGGTCGTCAGTCGTGATTCAATCGGAGCATCCAGGGAGGATTACGCATTATGCAAATTACAGAAGACAACCTTAAAACCATCATGCCCAACGCCCGCTCCCAAGCGGGCGTTTTTGTTTCACCGCTCAACGACGCCATGGCTCGCCATCGCATCGACGCACCCAGGCGCATTGCCGCGTTTCTCGCCCAGGTCGGGCATGAGTCCGGCCAATTGCAGTACGTGCGTGAACTGGGCAACAACCAATACCTGAGCAAGTACGACACCGGTACGCTGGCCTTGCGTCTTGGCAATACACCGGAAGTCGATGGCGACGGGCAGAAGTATCGCGGCCGCGGGCTGATCCAGATCACCGGCCGCACCAACTATCGCCAGTGCAGCCTCGGGCTGTTCGGCGATGAACGACTGCTGGCCTTGCCGGAGCTGCTGGAACAACCGCAATGGGCGGCCGAGTCCGCGGCGTGGTTCTGGGAGCAGAACGGCCTGAACGCACTGGCCGACCGTGATGAGTTCAACAGCATCACCCGGCGCATCAACGGCGGGTTGAACGGGTTGCAGGATCGGCTGGAGCTTTGGGGGCGGGCGAGGGCGGTGTTATGCCTGCCTTCAGTCTGAGTATCGGGCGGCTGATCGGCGTGATGCTGCTGGCAGCGGGGGCGGCGGCGCTGGCCTGGCAGTTCCAGGACTGGCGTTACGGCCGCCAACTGGCTGAACAGGCGCGGCTGCACGCCGAAACCCTCAACCAAATGACCCTGGCGGCCGCCACTGCGCAACAGGCCGAGCAGGACAAGCGTCTGGCCCTGGAGCAACGGCTCACGGCCAGTGAGCAAACCCACTATCGAGCACTCAGCGATGCCCAACGTGATCAGGATCGCCTGCGCGATCGCCTTGCCACTGCTGATCTGCGCCTGTCAGTCCTCATCGACGCAGGCGACGCTGCCCAAGGCTGCGGTGTGCCAGCCGCCTCCGGCACCGGCGGCGTGGATCATGCAACCGTACGCGCCCGACTTGACCCGGCGCATGCTCAACGAATTGTCGCCATCACCGGTGAAGGCGACCGCGGACTGATTGCCCTGCAAGCCTGTCAGGCCTATATCAGGGCGCTGGCGCCTGCACATTTTGAATGAGTCTGTGTATTGAAAGCGCAACCGGCTCGTGTACGGTGGTAGACATTCCACCTGATCCGGAGAGTGCCGTGAAAGACCTCACCCAACTGGCGGCCGAACTTGGCCGACGCCTGCAGTTGCTCAATGCCCACGTCACCACGGCCGAGTCCTGCACCGGCGGCGGCATCGCTGAAGCGATTACCCGGATTCCGGGGAGTTCGGCATGGTTCGAGGCCGGTTATGTGACCTACTCCAACCGACAGAAAACCCAGCAACTGAACGTACCCGCCGAACTCTTCGGGACGGTGGGCGCCGTCAGTCGCGAGGTGGTCGAGGCGATGGTGCGCGGCGCGCAGAAACACAGCCGTGCGCGATTTGCCGTGGCGGTCAGCGGTGTGGCCGGGCCGGACGGCGGTTCGCCGAGCAAACCGGTGGGCACGGTGTGGCTGGCCTGGGGTGTGGGGGATGCGGTTTCCAGCGAGGGGCAGCACTTCCCCGGCAATCGCGATGAAGTCCGCCGACAAACGGTGAAGGCCGCGCTAGAGGGGCTCCTGCGACTAGCGGCACGAGAAATCGAAAATCAGGGGTAGGCGATCCGCGAACGCTGTGGAATAATACTGGCTACTTATACAGGTGTTGGCCGTCAGGCCTTATTGATTACGTGAGGACTTTAATGGACGACAACAAGAAGAAAGCCTTGGCTGCGGCCCTGGGTCAGATCGAACGTCAATTCGGCAAGGGTGCCGTAATGCGTATGGGCGATCAGGATCGTCAGGCGATTCCGGCCATTTCCACCGGCTCTCTGGGTCTGGACATCGCGCTCGGCATCGGCGGCCTGCCAAAAGGTCGTATTGTTGAAATCTACGGTCCTGAATCTTCCGGTAAAACCACACTGACGCTGTCGGTGATCGCCCAGGCCCAAAAAGCCGGCGCGACCTGCGCATTCGTCGACGCCGAACACGCCCTCGACCCTGAGTACGCCGGCAAACTGGGCGTCAACGTCGACGACCTGCTGGTTTCCCAGCCGGACACCGGCGAGCAGGCCCTGGAAATCACCGACATGCTGGTGCGCTCCAACGCCGTTGACGTGATCATCGTCGACTCCGTGGCTGCACTGGTGCCGAAGGCTGAAATCGAAGGTGAAATGGGAGACATGCACGTGGGCCTGCAAGCCCGTCTGATGTCCCAGGCGCTGCGTAAGATCACCGGTAACATCAAGAACGCCAACTGCCTGGTGATCTTCATCAACCAGATCCGCATGAAGATCGGCGTGATGTTCGGCAGCCCGGAAACCACCACTGGTGGTAACGCGCTGAAGTTCTACGCTTCGGTTCGTCTCGACATCCGCCGTACCGGCGCGGTGAAGGAAGGCGACGAAGTGGTCGGCAGCGAAACCCGCGTCAAGGTTGTGAAGAACAAGGTGGCTTCGCCGTTCCGTCAGGCCGAGTTCCAGATTCTTTACGGCAAGGGCATCTACCTGAACGGCGAGATGATCGATCTGGGCGTGCTGCACGGTTTCGTCGAGAAGTCCGGCGCCTGGTATGCCTACGAAGGCACCAAGATCGGTCAGGGCAAGGCCAACTCGGCCAAGTTCCTGGCAGACAACCCGGAAGTTGCGGCCAAGCTCGAGAAGCAACTGCGTGACAAGCTGCTGTCGCCAGCCGTGATCGCTGACTCCAAGGCATCTGCGGTCAAAGAGACCGAAGATGACCTGGCTGACGCTGACATCTGATTGCACCGATGACAACCGCCGTACTCGATACCCTCGTCGCGGTGCGGCGAACCGCAATGGACCTGCTCGCACGTCGCGAGCACGGTCGAGTCGAGCTGACGCGTAAACTGCGTCAGCGCGGCGCCCCACCCGAGATGATCGAAACAGCCCTCGACCGCTTGACGGAGGAGGGGCTGCTTTCCGAAGCCCGTTATCTGGAAAGCTTTGTTTCTTACCGCGCCCGTTCAGGTTATGGCCCGTTACGGATTCGTGAGGAACTCAGCCAGCGCGGCTTGCAGCGTGCCGATATCGAACTTGCCTTGCGTGAGAGCGGTATCAGCTGGCAGGAGCAGCTAACGGACACATGGCAACGGAAGTTCTCCGGACAGCTTCCCGTCGACGCCAAGGAGCGAGCCAGACAAGGCCGGTTTCTGGCGTATCGAGGGTTCTCGATGGAGATGATCAACCGCTTGTTCAGCGGCAGAGGGATGGACGATTAAATCGGCTCCAGCTTCAATCAAAAAATAAAAAAGCGGCCCGCTATTTCGATAGCGGGCCGCTTTTTTTTGCCTTCAGATTACCTTCGAGGGTTCGCGGTTGTGCTGCGCCGTTTGTGGTCTGGACTGGGCCCAGTTTTCCGGCAGGTTGATGAAGTCCACCAGCTCGCGCAGGCGCCCGTGATCCCGGGCGTTGAAGGCGAAGGCCAGTCGCGCCAGATGGCTGAATTGCGCCTCGTCGTGTTCCTCGCCGCTGTAGGCGTGTTGATGGAACCGGTCGCTCAGGCACAGATCGGCGAAGGCTTCCTGCATGTGATCGAGTGCCTGATCGCTTAGCCTGTGGTTCATCCGAATCACGAACTGACGCTTGAGCCAGCGGCTGGAGTGGAAGTTGCTGTAGAACTGGTTGATCTGCTCCACCGCCTCTTCAACGCTGTAGACCAGGCGCATCAGTTTCAGATCGGTTGGCAGGATGTAGCGGTTTTCCTCCAGTTGATGACGAATGAAATCCAGCGCCCCTTGCCAGAACGTGCCGCCCGGCGCGTCCAGCAGTACCACCGGCACCAGCGGACTCTTGCCGGTCTGAATCAGGGTCAGTACTTCCAGTGCTTCGTCCAGCGTGCCGAAGCCGCCGGGGCACAGCACCAGTGCGTCGGCTTCCTTGACGAAGAACAGTTTGCGCGTGAAGAAAAAGTGGAAGGGCAGCAGGTTCCCGGTGCCGTCCACAGTTGGGTTGGCGTGCTGTTCGAAGGGCAGGGTGATGTTGAAGCCCAGGCTGTGATCACGACCGGCCCCTTCATGTGCGGCGGCCATGATTCCACCTCCGGCACCGGTGATGACCATCATGTCTGATCTGGCCAGAGCCGCGCCCAGTTCACGTGCCATGGCGTACAGCGGATGCTCGACCGGCGTGCGCGCCGAACCGAACACCGTGACCTTGCGCCGGCCCTTGAACTGTTCCAGCGTTCGAAACGCCTGCTCCAGTTCACGCAGGGCCTGCAGGGTGATTTTGGCGTTCCAGCGGTTGTGGTCTTCCTGGGCCATGCGCAGCACGGTCAGGATCATGTCGCGATAGATGGGGATGTTCGGACTGTTGGGGGAAACCAGGTTGAGTTGTTCTTCGACCTTGCCGGTGAGGTCGTGGCCGCTTTCCTGAAAATGACGGCTGAGCAGGTCATTCGGTTGGTAAGGCATGCAACTTCTCCTTCTGCACAGAGCCTTCGGCCCTGACGTGCGGCGTCAGTGCCGCGCTGCAAGAAAACAAACATCCGGCAGCTCCTTTCCTGCCGTTAATAAAATGATCGGGAATACTTTGAATCTAGACCCTCAAAGCATTTCTCGCTCATTGAGCATTGCGCCGCAAAGTCTTTCCTGGCAACTGCTTATTGTCGCTTTGCGAAGTGTTTTCACCGCTCGTCTGATGCCACGTCGAGGGCTGAATGCTCTGATTTACTAAGTTAAAGGCGCCGTACGACAACTTTGCGTCAACGACCGTACGCAAGGTGCACGCTCTTCAAGGATTTGCGGGTGGCAAGGAGGCGGGACACATGACCAGAGTCATTCTGGAGATCGATACGCAGCTGTATCGAATGCTGAAAGCATCGGCCGAGACCAATCATGTGAGTCTCGAAGAGGAGTGCTGCCGGCGCTTGTCGGGAGGGGATCGCCGTTCGCGTTATCTGCAGGCCTTGTTGGCCGAACTGCGCGCCGAGGATGAACAGCGGCGCGCCAATTCCAGATAGTTACTTTTGCGGAAAGTTACTTTTTCTTCGCCGGGGCGGCTTTCGGGCAATCCGATTCCTGATAGCTGGCGGAGCCGATGGCCTTGTTGGTCTTCACTTCGCTGAAGTCGTAACGCATCACGGCACCCTTGGCCATCAGCTTGCGGTACGACGGGTTGTTGCAGACCGAGGCGCCCAGCTGGAAATACACGGCCTTGGGATCGGCACGCATCTTGTCGGCATGGCTTGCCTGCACGCTCAGGTGGTTGATCAGCGTGGTGCCTTCGACGGTGTAGCCCTGATCGAGAATGTCTTCGTTGATCGCTCGTGGCGTGCCGGCACTGCTTTGAGCAGCGACGTTTTGCAGTTCCTTGTTCAGGTTCTGCTCTTTCAGGGACGCAGCCTGTGCGCTGAAGGACAACGCCAGCGCAATGGCCGCGGTAGGAACGATAAGGCGCAGCATGAAACTCTCCTGATTCAGTGACTGGTGGTTCGACCAGCCCCGTGGCTGTGCGTTCAGTGGCGGCGAATTATAGGGGAGCCGGTCGGGAGGGTACAGGCTTGTGCCCGTCGCTCTGATAAACTGCCGGCCTTTATTGCCTTGCCGAGAGTTGTTCGTGTCGAGTTTTCCTGTCAGCCGGCGTCGCCCGCAATGAACCATGCCCCCAACGCCGTGGCCCGCCTGCGCGATCAGCGCGAGGATGAGGGCATCAAGCCGATTCAGGCCCGTGGCTTTCGCTCCGAGCGCTGCCGTGACTGTCGGGTGATCATCAGCCATTGCCTGTGCGCCTGGCGCCCGACTGTCGACACCCGTTCCGGTGTCTGCCTGATCATGACCGGCAAGGAAGTGTTCAAGCCGAGCAATACCGGCTGGCTGATTGCCGACATCGTGCAGGACAATCACGCCTTCATCTGGTCCCGGACCGAACCGGACGAGCAACTGCTGGCGCTGCTGAACGACCCGCAATGGCAGCCGTATCTGGTGTTTCCCGGCGAATACGTCGAGCCTTCGCGGGTGACCAACACCGTGGATCTCGATAGCAGCAAGCGTCCGCTGTTCATTCTGCTGGACGCGACTTGGACCGAGGCCCGCAAGATCTTCCGCAAAAGCCCGTACTTTGACCGCTTGCCGATCCTCAGTCTGTTGCCCGACAAACTGTCGCGCTATCGCCTGCGTCGTTCCACCCGCAGCGAGCACCTGTGCACCGCCGAAGTGGCGGCGCTGTGCCTGGAACTGGCGGGCGACACGGACGCCGCGTCGGCGCTGGACGCCTATTTCGATGTGTTCAGCCAGCATTACCTGGGGGCCAAACAGCAGCTTGATGTGAACGTGTCGACGCCGGCCCATGCCGAGTTGCTGCCGTTCATTCGAAATGCGCAGCCGGTGCCCGTCTGATACTGGCCCATACTGCTAAAGCAGTGGCCGTGTTGCTTGACCACCCCGGCTTCGCTGGGCATGCTTGGCGCCGATTGGGGTGCGGCCAAGGTTTGAAACGCCGTTTTTGTCCGTGATTGGTGTTGAACGTGCCCCTGTGGATGCCGCTGCAAAAGCGTCGGCATCTTGAGTTGCCTTGGTGAGACTCGAATGCATCGGGTCTGCCATCAAAAACAGGATCATTTGAAAAATGGCCACATACGACATCCTGATTGCCGATGATCACCCTCTTTTTCGTAGCGCACTGCATCAAGCGGTGACGATGGGCCTTGGCCCGGATGTGCGAATGGTGGAAGTGGCGAGCATTGCCGAACTGGAAGCCCGCCTGACCGAAAAGGCTGACTGGGACCTGGTGCTGCTGGACCTGAACATGCCGGGCGCTTTCGGGTTTTCCGGGCTGGTGATGTTGCGCGGGCAGTACCCGCAGATTCCAGTGGTGATGGTTTCGGCGCAGGAAGAAGCTTCGGTGATGGTCAAGTCGCGGGAGTTCGGCGCCAGCGGTTTCATTCCCAAGTCGAGCGACTTGAGCGTGATTCAGGAAGCCGTGCGCAAAGTTCTGGACGGCGACGTGTTCTGGCCGCCACAGGCGTTCGAAGCGGTCAGCGTTTCGGATGAAGCCAAAGCCGCCAGCGATGGCCTGGCGAGCCTGACGCCGCAGCAGTTCCGGGTGCTGACCATGGTCTGCGAAGGCCTGCTCAACAAGCAGATCGCCTATGAGTTGAGCGTGTCGGAAGCGACCATCAAGGCCCACGTCACGGCGATCTTTCGCAAGTTGAACGTGCGGACCCGGACTCAGGCAGCTTTACTCTTGCAACAACTTGAGTCAATTCCGAGCCAGTAATAGCTGGCGTCTTCACGCTTTTTTGACTTTCGTTGATCTAGCTTCCCCACTTCTTTTTGGTCGGTTATCTACTTTATGTCACCTTTCAAGGGCCAGACGGGCCTGAAACGCATCCTCAACGCTTCCGGTTACTCGCTGGACGGTTTGCGCGCAGCCTTCACCGGCGAAGCGGCGTTCCGTCAGTTGGTGCTGCTGAACGTGGTGCTGATTCCACTGACGTTCTTCCTGAATGTCAGCCGTGTCGAGCAGGCGTTGCTGATCGCTGTGTGCCTGCTGGCGCTGATCGTCGAGCTGCTGAACTCCGCGGTGGAGGCGGCCATCGACCGCATTTCCCTGGAACTGCACCCACTCTCCAAGAACGCCAAGGACATGGGCAGCGCCGCGCAATTCGTGGCACTGAGCATGATTGCCCTGGTGTGGGCGGTGATTCTGCTTTAAGCGATCGTCGGCAGGACGATCTCGTCGCTGCGCTGGACCCCGGCGGTGAAGGCGCGGCACAGATCGAGAAACTCGCGCATGGCGGAGGTCTGGTACTTCTGTTTGTGCCAGATGAAGTAGAACTGTCGCGCCAGATCCAGATCCGGCGTCTCCACCGGCACCAGGCTGCCGCGCCGGAAGGCGTCACGCAGCGCCAGGCGCGAAATACAGCCAATCCCCAAACCTGATTCCACGGCGCGCTTGATCGCTTCCGTGTGTTCCAGTTCCAGACGAATGTTCAGCGCACTGCGATGGTGACGCATGGCCTGATCGAAGGTCAGGCGGGTGCCGGAGCCTTGTTCGCGCAGAATCCACGCTTCGTGCGTCAACTCTTCCATGGTCGCGCTGCCGCGTTTGGCCAGTGGATGCTGCGGGGCGCAGAACACCACCAGTTCGTCCTCGACCCAGCTCTGCACTTCGATGTCCGGGTGGCTGCAATCGCCTTCGATTAGACCCAGATCAATTTCGTAATGCGCCACTTGTTGCACGATATTGGCAGTGTTCTGCACGTGCAGCTTCACTTGGCTTTCCGGGTGACGCTGCATGAAACCGCCGATCAGCAGCGTCGCCAGGTAATTGCCGATGGTCAGGGTCGCGCCCACCGACAGCGAGCCGAAACCGGATTTGCCGTTGAGCAGGTCCTCGATTTCCTTGGCCTGATCGAGCAGGGCCACCGCTTGCGGCAATAACTGTTTGCCGAGGGCGTTGAGGCTCAGGCGTTTGCCGGCGCGATCGAACAGCTGGCAGCTGGACTGGCGCTCCAGTTCGGTGATGGAAGTGCTGGCGGCCGATTGCGACAGGTTGAGCAGACCCGCAGCGCGGGACACACTTTCCTGCTGGGCGACGGCGACGAAGACTTGCAGTTGACGAAGAGTAAATCGCATATCGATATAACCGATAACCCTTATCTTAATAATCCAGTTAACAGATATTGTCGGCGCTATTAGAATGCGATGCAATTGCGCACCGTCGGCATTCTTCAAGACCAGCCGGGCAAGCGCAGATCAATCTCCAGGAGTCCCACGTACATGAGCAACATGAACCACGAGCGTGTCCTCAGTGTTCATCACTGGAACGACACTCTGTTCAGCTTCAAGTGCACCCGCGATCCGGGCCTGCGCTTCGAGAACGGTCAGTTCGTGATGATCGGCCTGCAACAGCCCAACGGCCGCCCGCTTATGCGCGCTTACTCGATCGCCAGCCCGAACTGGGAAGAGCATCTCGAGTTCTTCAGCATCAAGGTGCAGGACGGTCCGCTGACCTCCCAGCTGCAGCACCTGAAGGAAGGCGACGAGATCATCATCTCGAAGAAGCCTACCGGCACCCTGGTGCTGGACGACCTGAACCCGGGCAAGCATTTGTACCTGCTGAGCACCGGCACCGGTCTGGCGCCGTTCATGAGCGTGATCCAGGACCCTGAAACCTACGAGCGCTTCGAGAAAGTGATCCTGGTTCACGGTGTTCGTTACGTCAACGAAGTCGCCTACCGCGAGTTCATCACCGAGCACCTGCCGCAGAACGAATTCTTCGGCGAGGCGCTGCGTGACAAGCTGATCTACTACCCGACCGTGACCCGCGAACCGTTCGAGAATCAGGGCCGTCTGACCGACCTGATGCGCAGCGGCAAGCTGTTCAGCGACATCGGCCTGCCACCGATCAACCCGCAGGACGACCGCGCGATGATCTGCGGCAGCCCGAGCATGCTCGACGAGACCAGCGAAGTGCTCGACAGCTTCGGCCTGAAGATCTCGGCGCGGATGCGCGAGCCGGGTGATTACCTGATCGAGCGTGCGTTCGTCGAGAAGTAAGCTGTTTATAGGTGACGCAGAGCGTCACTGGATGCATTCCCACGCAGACGGTTCGACGCCTCGACGTGGGAACGATCAGCCCGCGTTGCCTGAGAAGGCAACGCGGGCTTTTTCGTTTCCGGGATTTAGTCGTTGGCGGGGATGACTTCCAGGACGCGGATCTGCTCCGGCGTCGGATAGTGCCAACGCACATCCAGATCCCAGAACTGCGCACCGTATTCGCGCTCTGGCGCGGGCGTCTGATACGCCGGACGCGGATCCTGGGCCAGACATTGCTCGATCAGCTCGACCAAAGGTTCGGTAAGGCGCTGAGCGTGCGTATGCGCCTGTTGCAGCGCTGCGTCTGTCCACTGCACGTCGATCAGTTGCGGCGCGGCACTGGCGATGCTGTTGGAGGCGTCAGCGATGATATCGGCGTAGGGCACGTAGGGTTTGATGTCGAGAATCGGCGTGCCGTCCAGCAGGTCGATGCCGGAGATGAACAGGCGATTGGCCTCGACCTTGTCCAGCTTCACCACCGACTGGCCGATGCCGTTCGGCCGGTGAGTGGCGCGGGTGGCAAACACGCCCATGGACTTGTTGCCGCCCAGGCGGGGAGGGCGGACCTTCAGTCGCGGCTTTTCCTCCAGCGCCTGATGGAACAGGAACAGCAGCCAGACATGGCTGACCTGCTCCAGCCCCTGCACCGCATCGCCCTGATCGAACGGCGCCACCAGTTCCAGCACGCCACGGGCGGCGGGGGCCAGTTGCGGTTGGCGCGGGATGGCGAACTTCTCCTTGAAGCAGGAGCGGACGAAGCCGATGGGGGAGACGCTGTAAGTCATGGTTTGCATTCGAAACGGAGCAGGGCGGGCATGATAACCCGTCCGGGCGCGTCGCCGGTCTACAGACTGAACCCGCCATCCAGCGGAATGATATTCCCGGTCATGTAGGCCCCGGCAGTGCTCGCCAGGCTGATCGCCAGCGCCGCCATTTCTTCTTCGCGGCCCCAGCGTTTCATCGGAATCAGCGCAGTGTCCTCGGCCAGTGCCTGCTGGTCACTGCCGATGTGCTGGGTCATCTTGCTCGGGAAGCGCCCCGGCGCGATGACGTTGACGTTGATGTGCTGGCTCACCAGTTCACGAGCGAGAATCCGCGACAGTTGATGCAGGGCCGCTTTGCTCGGCCCGTAGGCGTAGGCCTGTTCGCCGAAGGAAGAGATTCCCGCCACTGAGCCGATGTTGATGATCCGCGCGGGATTCGCTGCCGAGCCAGCCTTGCGCAGCAAAGGCAGAAACTGCTGGATGCAACTGAACACCGAGGTCACGTTGAGCTGCATGACCTTTTCCCAGCCCTTGACCGGGTAGCTCTCCAGCGGCGCGCCCCAGGTGGTGCCGGCGTTGTTCACCAGAATGTCCAGATGGGTGATCTGTTCGCCCAATCGAGCTGCCAGTTCTTTTACGCCTTCTTCGGTCGCCAGATTCGCTGCCACGCCCTGGCAGGAGCCCAATGCACCGAGTTCTTCAGCGGTTTGATGACAGGCTTCAGCGTCTCGGGAGCAGACGTACACACGGGCACCAGCCTCGACAAACGCCTTGGCGATCATTTTGCCGATACCACGGGTGCCGCCGGTCACCAGGGCGGTGCGGCCTTGCAGGGAAAAATACGGGTGCATGGCGAATCCTGAGGGCTAGGGTTCAGTACACCCTAGTCGCCGGCCGCGAAAAGCGGAGCCACTATTTTTGCAGGGAATGGAGGGGCATGCATGAAAACGGCGACCGAAGTCGCCGTTCTGAAAGGGATCAGCCGCGAACGCGCAGCGTCAGACCCTTGAGGAAATTGCGCAGCAACTGGTTGCCGCACGGACGGTAGTTGGTGTGGCCGACCTTGCGGAACAACGCACTCAGTTCAGGCTTGGAAACCGGGAACTCGGCAGCCTTGAGAATCGCGTGCATGTCGTCTTCTTTCAGTTCGAAGGCCACGCGCAGCTTTTTCAGGATGATGTTGTTGGTCACTGGCACTTCGATTGGCTGCGGCGGACGGCTTTCGTCCTTGCCGCGCTTGAACACCACCAGGCCGTCGAGGAAGTGAGCGATGACTTCGTCCGGGCAGCGCACGAAACCTTCTTCGTCTTCTTCTTTCTTGTCGAGCCAGGTCACCACGTCGGCGAGGGTTACGTCCAGGCCGCCGAGTTTGATGATCTCGACGACTTTCTTGTCGCTGATGTCGAGCATGTAGCGCACGCTGCGCAATACGTCGTTATGAACCATGTTTGCAGTCCTGATCTTTCGCTGTGGGCACCGCGCAGGCGCGATGCCGGAATGTGTGGCGGCAACAGAGGCCTTAGAACTTCTCTTTGCCGGACAGGTAGCGCCATTGGCCGGCCGGCACCTTGCCGATCGATACGCCACCGATGCGGATGCGGCGGATGCCGACGACCTTCAGCCCGACCGCTTCGCAGAATTGGGCAATGATGCCCGGCTGCGGGTTCTTCATGGCGAAGCGCAGGCGGTTTTCGTTCTGCCAGCTGGCCTTGACCGGCGGCAGCTCCTTGCCCTTGTGGGTGAGGCCGTGCTGCAGGCGATTGAGGCCATGGGCAACCATGTCGCCTTCGACTTCGACCACGTATTCCTGCTCGATCTTGGCCGCGTCGGCGGTGAGCTTGCGCAGCACCTTCCAGTCCTGGGTGAACACCAGCAGGCCACTGGCCTTGGGTTGCAGGTCGGCGCTGGCGGTCAGGCGCAGGAAGTGCCCGCGCAGCGGACGCTTGCCGTAGCGGTGTTCTTCGCTGAGGGTTTCGGCGTTCAGCGACTGCATGGCGGTGTCGATGTCCACGCCCGCCGGGACGTTGAGCAGGATGGTCACCGGCTCCGGCGCGGTGGCCTTGGCGTCCTTGTCGAGCTCGACTTTCTGGTCGCCGACCTTGAACTGCGGCTCGTCGATGACTTCGCCGTCCACGGTGACCCAGCCGCCCTCGATGAACAGCTCGGCCTCCCGGCGGGAGCAACCGACCAGTTCGATGAGGCGTTTGGAGAGGCGAATCGGGTCAGTCATGACAGGGCCGTAACAAAAAAGGGGTGGGCATTGTACCTGCCTGGCGCCGGTTAATCGCGATTGCATTTGTACCGTGTGGCTTTTAGCCGCGTACGGCGCGCTGTTCCGGCTGTTTCAGACGCATGTGCAGCAACGGATAAGGCTGGCCCATGCCGTCGACTTCCGACCGGCCGATCACCTCGAACCCCTGTTTGAAGTAAAACCCCAGGGCCTGCGGGTTCTGTTCGTTGACGTCCAGTTCATCGGCGTTCAGGTGCTGCATCGCATAATTGAGCAGCTTCTTGCCCAGACCCTGGCCACGATGTTCGGGGTCGATGAACAGCATTTCGATCTTGCCCGCCGCCACGCCGGCAAACCCGGTGATGCGCTGGTGACTGTCCTTGGTGCAGATCAGCATCACCGCATCGAGGTAGCGGGTCAGCACCAGATTGCGCAGCAGCTCGATATAGCTGTCCGGCAGAAAATCATGGGTCGCGCGGACCGAGGCCTCCCAGACCCGGGTCAGTTCCTGATAATCGCTGAGTTTCGGCGTGTGGATGACCGAATGGTGACGCATGCCCGTTAGCCTCTTTGTCATGAATGAGGGGAGTCCTTCCCCCCACAAACGATAGCCGTAAAAAAGCCCCGCATCTCGTAAAAGAGAGCGGGGCTTTTCGTATTTTTCGCGTTTAGATCTGTTCGGCCCAGAGGTCGTATTCGTCGGCGTCGGTCACCTTGCACCAGACCTTGTCGCCCGGCTTGAGGTTGCTGCCGTTGTCGATGAACACGTTGCCGTCGATTTCCGGGGCATCGAAGAAGCAGCGGCCGACCGCGCCTTGCTCGTCGACTTCGTCCACCAGCACTTCGATTTCACGGCCGATGCGCATTTGCAGACGGGCCGAGCTGATTTCCTGCTGGTGCGCCATGAAGCGTTCCCAGCGATCCTGCTTGACGTCGTCCGGAACGATGTCGAGGTTCAGGTCATTGGCCGGCGCGCCTTCGACCGGCGAGTACTGGAAGCAGCCGACGCGGTCGAGCTGGGCTTCGGTCAGCCAGTCCAGCAGGTACTGGAAGTCTTCTTCGGTTTCGCCGGGGAAGCCGACGATGAAAGTCGAACGGATGATCAGGTCCGGGCAGATTTCGCGCCAGTTCTTGATCCGTGCCAGGGTCTTGTCTTCGAACGCCGGGCGTTTCATCGACTTCAGGACTTTCGGGCTGGCGTGCTGGAACGGGATGTCCAGGTACGGCAGGATCTTGCCGGCGGCCATCAGCGGGATCAGCTCGTCGACGTGCGGGTACGGGTAAACGTAGTGCAGACGGACCCAGACGCCGAGGGTGCTCAGCGCTTCGCAGAGTTCGGTCATGCGGGTTTTCACCGGCGCGCCGTTCCAGAAACCGGTGCGGTACTTGACGTCAACGCCGTAGGCGCTGGTGTCCTGGGAGATCACCAGCAGCTCTTTGACGCCGGATTTGACCAGACGCTGGGCTTCGTCGAGCACGTCGCCAACCGGGCGGCTGACCAGTTTGCCGCGCATCGACGGGATGATGCAGAAGCTGCAGCTGTGGTTGCAGCCTTCGGAAATCTTCAAGTACGCGTAGTGACGCGGGGTCAGCTTGATGCCTTGCGGCGGCACCAGGTCGATCAGCGGGTTGTGATCCTGACGTGGCGGCACGACTTCGTGCACGGCGTTGACCACTTGCTCGTACTGCTGCGGACCGGTGACGGCCAGCACGCTCGGGTGCACGTCGCGGATGTTGCCTTCTTCCACGCCCATGCAGCCGGTCACGATGACCTTGCCGTTTTCCTTGATCGCTTCGCCGATGACTTCCAGCGATTCGGCCTTGGCCGAGTCGATGAAGCCACAAGTGTTGACCACGACCACGTCGGCGTCCTGATAGGTGGACACCACGTCATAGCCTTCCATGCGCAGCTGGGTCAGGATGCGCTCGGAGTCGACCAGTGCTTTCGGGCAACCCAGAGATACGAAGCCAACCTTTGGATTGGCCGGCGCAGGAGTGGTGGACATGTCTAACCTCGGTGTTTTGTGACATCGATTGCCTGATTCGGGAATCGACGGACGGGCGCTTGAACTGCGCCTCTGATCAAAAAGTGCGCAATTCTAGCGATGAGCAGCGCACTTGACCAGCTTTATGCAGGGAAATGCGACGAGTGCTGCGCTATGCTTCGCGCCAAGACGCTTTACCAATTTTTTACAGTCAACAAAACGACTGTAACAACAGGTAAAACAGCGCATGCTGCATCAAAAAGCATAGTGCTTCGTTCAAAGAAGCCGGTCTGGAAATCAGGAGTGTTGGATGGGTCAGGCAAGTAGTCACGCGGCAGGCGCCGAGGGTTCGGCCACCAAGCCGCTGAGTATGCTGGTCGCGGCGGTCGGGGTAGTTTACGGCGACATCGGCACGAGCCCGTTGTACACCCTCAAAGAAGTGTTTTCCGGCGGTTACGGCGTACCCGTCAACCACGATGGGGTGCTGGGCATTCTGTCGCTGATCTTCTGGTCGCTGATCTGGGTCGTGTCGATCAAGTACATGATGTTCGTCCTGCGCGCCGACAACCAGGGCGAAGGCGGGATCATGGCCCTGACCGCGCTGGCGCGGCGAGCAGCGGGGGAGCGCAGGAAATTGCGTTCGCTGCTGGTGGTCTGCGGCTTGATCGGTGCGGCGCTGTTCTACGGCGACAGCATGATCACCCCGGCGATCTCCGTACTGTCGGCCATCGAAGGCCTGGGCTTGGCGTTTGACGGGATCGACCATTGGGTCGTGCCATTGTCGCTGGTGGTGCTGGTGGGTCTGTTCCTGATCCAGCGTCACGGTACAGCGCGGATCGGCATCCTCTTCGGGCCGATAATGGTCACCTGGTTCCTGGTGCTCGGCGCCCTCGGCGTGTACGGCATCAGCCATTCTCCGGAAGTACTGAAGGCGTTGAACCCGATCTGGGCCGTGCGTTTCTTCATGGTGCATGCCGGCATGGGCGTGGCGATCCTCGGCGCCGTGGTGCTGGCGCTGACCGGTGCCGAAGCGCTGTACGCCGACATGGGCCACTTCGGTCGCAAGCCGATTGCCCGCGCGTGGTTCCTGCTGGTGCTGCCGGCGCTGGTGCTCAACTACTTCGGTCAGGGCGCCTTGCTGCTGGACAACCCGGAAGCGGCGCGCAACCCGTTCTACCTGCTGGCGCCAAGCTGGGCGCTGATTCCGCTGGTCGGTCTGTCGACCCTGGCCACGGTGATCGCCTCGCAAGCGGTGATCTCCGGCGCGTTCTCCCTGACCCGTCAGGCGATCCAGCTCGGTTACATCCCGCGCATGTACATCCAGCACACCTCCAGCGATGAGCAGGGCCAGATCTACATCGGTGCCGTGAACTGGTCGCTGATGGTCGGCGTGGTCTTGCTGGTGATCGGTTTCGAGTCCTCCGGCGCCCTGGCCTCGGCCTACGGCGTGGCGGTGACCGGGACCATGCTGATGACCACGATTCTGGTGTCGGCGGTCATGCTGCTGCTGTGGAAATGGCCGCCGGTGCTGGCCGTGCCGGTGCTGATCGGCTTCTTGCTGGTGGACGGTCTGTACTTCGCCGCCAACGTGCCGAAGATCGTACAGGGCGGTGCGTTCCCGGTGATCGCCGGTATTGCGCTGTTCGTGCTGATGACCACCTGGAAGCGCGGCAAGCAACTGCTGGTCGAGCGCCTGGACGAAGGCGCATTACCGCTGCCGATCTTCATCAGCAGCATCCGCGTCCAGCCGCCACACCGCGTGCAGGGCACCGCCGTGTTCCTGACTGCGCGCTCCGACGCTGTCCCGCATGCGCTGTTGCACAACCTGCTGCACAACCAGGTCTTGCACGAGCAAGTGGTGCTGCTGACCGTGGTCTACGAAGACATCCCGCGCGTTCCGCCATCCCGACGCTTCGAAGTCGAAGCCCACGGCGAAGGCTTCTTCCGGGTGATCCTGCACTTTGGCTTCACCGATGAGCCGGACGTGCCGCAGGCGCTGAAACTCTGCCATCTGGATGACCTGGACTTCAGCCCGATGCGCACCACCTACTTCCTCAGCCGCGAAACGGTGATTGCCTCGAAACTCGAAGGCATGGCCCGTTGGCGTGAAGCGCTGTTTGCGTTCATGTTGAAGAATGCCAACGGGAACCTGCGGTTCTTCAATCTGCCGCTGAACCGGGTGATTGAGTTGGGGACGCAGGTGGAGATGTAGGTTCCGTCTGAACTGAAAAGCCCCCGTCGGCCTTGTGGCTGGCGGGGGCTTTTTTGTATCCGTGTCCAAACGTGTTCCAGGCGCCCATCCTCTCTGGTAGCTGGTAGGCTGCTTGTCACGGAGTCATTACGGTGCGCGAGGACGATTTGTATGACGGAGTTACCGGAGCAAGAAAGGCTGGATGAACTCGAGAGTCTTCGGGCTCAAGCGGCAGTCGAGGCACGATTGAGCAATTTCGATCCGGCTCAAGCGATCAGCCATGATGACATGCGGGCGAGGTTCGGCCAGGAAGCGCTGACAGCTAACTGAGTTCCGCGCTATTACCGTGGAGCCCTCGGAATGAAAAAGCCCCCGCAACCCTAAGGTTGCGGGGGCTTTTCGTTGGGGCGCTTCAGATCACTCTGCCGGCTGATCCTTGGCCTGACGCTTCTCGATCAGATCCACCAGGCGCTTGGCCAGCGCTGGGTAGTTCTCGTCGAAGTGGTGGCCGCCAGGCAGCTTCACCGCTTCGCCCACCGCGGTCTTGTCGGTGCAGCCGCTTTCATCCGTCTCTTCTTCACCGTAGATGCACACGACCTTGGCCGGTGGCAGTTTGGCCATTTCCGGGCCGGTGGCGGCTTCTTTGCCGGCGTTGCCGAGCCAGCCTTCGACTTCGATTTCGAAGCTGCCGGTGCGGGCGAAGGCCAGCAGGATGATTGCGTCGATGCGCTGCTGCTCGGTGTCCGGCAGGCGGTTGTAGATCGCGGGCAGGACGTCGGCACCGAACGAGTAACCGGTCAGGATGAAGCGTTTGGTGCCCCATTTCTGGCGGTAGTGCTGCATCAGTTCGGTCAGGTCGAGCGCACTCTGTTCCGGGCTCTTGTGCTGCCAGTAGTAGCGCAGGGTGTCGATGCCGACGACCGGATAGCCGATCTTGGCCATTTCACCGGCCACGTCGCGGTCGAGGTCACGCCAGCCGCCGTCACCGGACAGGAACAGGGTCACGGTGTCCTTGGCCTGGCCGGCCGGGACTTCCACAACCGGGATTTGCAGACCGCCAGCGGCTTTGTCGCCACCGACGAGGATCTTGCGCAGTTCGTTGTTCAGCACTTGCGGCAGGTTGATGTCGTAGTCGCTGATGCTGGTTTCGGCGTTCGGTTGATCGCGCACGAAACCGGCACTGGTGTCGTCCGGGTTGTCGTTCCAGGCCACCAGCCAGTGGCCGTGGGCGGCTGATTTCGGCAGCAGGTGGGTGCAGCCGCCTTTTTCCAGCGCCAGGTCGACCGACACGGCCTGGGCCTTGTCGTCTTTCTGTTCGGACAGCCAGCGCCAAGCCAGCACCGCGCCAGGGCCGATGCCGCTGACCAGGGTCGCCGGGCCGTTCAGTTCACGCAGACCGCTTTGCAGTGCGCGGCTTTGCAGCAGGCAGTCCTTGGGCAGAATCACCTGGACGATCTGCGCCGAGGCGCTGCGGCTCAGGGTGGTCAGCTGATTGTCGGAGAGTTTCTTGTCGTCCTCGACCGCCACCAGCACCTGGGCCTTGGGCTTGGTGCCGGGGATGACCCGGGTCATGACGGTGCCGTCAGCCGGCGTGAGCTGTTCGAGGGTCGGTTCCGGTGCCGGGCGTTTGAGGTACCAGTAACCGCCGCCGGCAATCACGGCCAGCACGATCAGTGCGGCCAGGATGTACTTCAGGGAGCGTTGAATCATCAGCGTTTCACCAATCCAGTCAAGCCGCCCGCGATCAGGGCAGCAGTATCGGCCAGTGCCACCAGCGGATCGAGTCCGGCGGGCACCGCCATATAACGGGGTTCCCAGTCAGGCTGGAACTTGTCTTTGAAGCGGCGCAAGCCTTGGAAGTTGTACAGCTGCTCACCACGGCGGAAAACCATCGAGCCCAGACGCTGGGTCAGCGGTGCACCACGCCGGGGTTGCAACCCCGACAACGGCACCATGCCCAGGCTGAAGCGCGCGTATCCGTGACTCTTATAGTGTTGAATCAGGCCGACCATCAGAAACTCCATGGTCAGCTTGGGGGCGTCCGGGTGCGAGCGCATCAGGTCGAGACTGGCCAGGTCATGGCTGTAAGTCTCGAGCAGGTTGGCGAACGCCACCGGACGGCCTTCGAAGCGAATCACCGCGATGCGGAAATGCTTCAGGTAATCGTCGCTGAAACGGCCGAGGGAGAAGCCTTTCTCGCGCACGTTCTTGCCGGTCAGCCAGGCATCGGAAATCACCTTGAGCTCATCCATCGGCGCCTGGCCCGGCTCAAAGATCTCCAGCGACAGACCGTCGCGGGTGCCGCGGTTCCAGGTGTAACGCAGGTCCTTCATCTCCTTGCCCTTGGCTTCCAGGTCAAAGCGATGCAGGTCGACCCGGGCTTCTTCGCCGAGCTTGATCGCGGTCAGGCCGATGTCCATGTAGTACGGCAGGTTCTCGGCGCGCACTTGATAGAACACGGGGCGGGCGTGGTGGATGTCGCACAGGTCGCGGAACTGCCAGATCATTTCCGCCCGCTGCTGGCCGGGACCGATCGGGTCGTACAGCGCCACCAGGCTGCGGCCGCGACGCGCGTACATCAGGAAGGCTTCGTCGTTGGGGTGGAACAGCATCGCCTTGTCACCGGTCAGGGCCAGGCCGCCATCCGGTTGCGAGGAGGCCATCAGGATCTTCGTGGCGCGCTCCAGTTCATCGGACGTCGGCAGATGAATCACCGGACGTGCGGTGCGCAGCAACCAGGTCAGGGCGATCACCAGCAACAGCACCGCAGCGCCGAGCAACGAACGCAGACCGCGCGGGGCGTCGGCGTCGAGGGTGAACTGCCACCACAATTGATGGCTGTACGGCACGTCCTGATAGGCGAACAGCAACAGCCAGGTCGATGCGCCGAGTACACACAGGCTCGCCACCAGATACAGCGGCGAGAACGGCACTTCGGTCAGACGGCTCGGCCGATAGAAAGAACGACGGAACACACCCAGCAGCGCTGCCGTGAGGGTCATCAACGTGGCTTCTTCCCAGTCGAAACCCTTGAGCAGCGAGAGCAGGGCGCCCACCAGCAGCAGAATGGTAGTCAGCATCCATGCCGCCGACAGACGGCGGCGCAAGCCCTGGGCGAGCATCAGGCACAGCACGCCGATCAGGCTGGCGCCGAAGTGCGAGGCATCGACCAGGCGATGAGGGATCAGGTAAGCGATGTGTTCCAGGCGCGTATCGATTTCAGGCGTCGCGCCGGAAAACAGCAGCACCACGCCGGACAGGAACACCAGCACCGCGAGGATTGGTGCCGCGAGGCCGGAGGCGGCGCGCATGGTTTGAGTCTGGAACAGGCGCTGCCCTTCGTTGATCAGCAGCAGTACGCAGGCCACCAGCAATGGCAGCACCACGTAGATCATGCGATACAACAGCAGGGCGGCGGCCAGTGGCGCTGCTCCGAGCTTGTCGGCGAACGCCGCCAGCAGGATGGCTTCGAAAACCCCGACCCCGCCCGGTACATGGCTGAGAACGCCGGCAGCCAGGGCCAGCAGGTACACCAGCAGGAACGCGCCGAATGGCGGAGCTTCCGGCAGCAGCAGATAAAGCACGGTGGCGGCAGCGGCCACGTCGAGAGCGGTGATGACCAGTTGCAGGAACGTCAGGCGTCGACCCGGCAGGCGCAGGGTGCGGCGCCCGACCTTGACCAGCAGGTTGTCACGGTAAGGCTGCTCCGGCAGACGCCGACGGTAGATGCCGATGGCCAGAATCGCGCCGAGCAACAACACGGCAGAGGCAATCGTGGCCAGCAGACCCTCGGACAGGCCCAGGGCCTGGGAGGCGGCCGGCAGGTCACTCAGGGTCGCCAGCGCTGCCAGCGGCGGCAGGGCACAGCCCAGCGACAGGCTGGCGAACAGGGTCATGTGCGCCACTTCCGAAGCGCCCAGGCCAAGTCGTGCATATAAACGGTAGCGCACCGAACCGCCGGACAGCATCGACAAGCCGATGGCGTTGCCGATCGCGAAAGCAGTGAAGCCTCCGAGCGCGAGCGTGCGTGGCGGGATGGTTACGCCGGCATAGCGGCTGGCCGACCATTCGTAGCCCAGCAGAATGATGAAGCCGACAACGGTCGCGCCGAAAGCGCCAAGCAGGGCGGGCTTCGGTACATCGAGAATCGAGTCGTGCAAGGCATAGAGGTCGAGTTCGCTGAGCAGATGGCGACAGGCAATCAGCGCGATAGCGAACAACAGCAAAGTGACCGCCAGACCAATCGGTTGCCGGTATTTGCTGATTCGATCCAGCAAGCGCATGCGCTCAGGCTTGATCGGTGGATTCACGGTGAGGGTGTCTTGTGGATCAGACGAGTTGGCGCGCATCAATCACCTCTTGGATTGTGCGCGACAGGATGGGGGTATCCAGCCAAGTTACCAATCCCTGTAGAAAAAAATAATCACAAAATACTACGCCTCTCGTCGGGTATCGGCGAGGGCAGGTCTCGGATTGCAGACGTCTTGCCCGCGACTCAAGCATAGTCGCAACTCGGCGGGTCTGAAGATCCTGAGCGGTTCACTGCACAGTGACAGATCATTGTTGCGAAAGGACTTTTTCCACAGATACAAAAAAGGCCACTCTTTCGAGCAGCCTTTTTTGATGTTTGGTTGCGGGAGCCGGATTTGAACCGACGACCTTCGGGTTATGAGCCCGACGAGCTACCAGACTGCTCCATCCCGCGTCTGTGTGGCGGCATTCTACAGGCGAACGGCGGGGTGTCAACCGTTAATCCCGCGAAGGGTCAAATAAGCGTGAAATCGCGTCAATCCGTCGCAGGAGGGCGGTAAGTTTCGGAATTGCAAAGGATTCCTGTTTGGCCCGGAAGGTTGCCCGAATGAAAAACAGACGCGCACAAAAAAGGCCACTCTTTCGAGTAGCCTTTTTTGATGTTTGGTTGCGGGAGCCGGATTTGAACCGACGACCTTCGGGTTATGAGCCCGACGAGCTACCAGACTGCTCCATCCCGCGTCTGTGTGTCGGCATTCTACAGAGGAACGCCGGGGTGTCAACCTTCAATCCGGATAAAATCTGTTCTGGTTCAATTGGTTAGCGACTTTTTGGTAGGGCTGATGGGGCCGCGAGTCAGGCAGGGCAAGGGTTTCAGCTCTATTGGTGGGTTGATTTCGATTGAGAAAATAAATTCAAGGGAAGTTTCCTACCGCTGGAAAAGAAGCTTCATACCACTGGTGCTATATACAGGTGTCAGTGAGATACTGCCGATCCGGCTTGCCACGTTTCCTTTTCTGCCATGACTCAGCGAAAAATCATCCACGTCGACTGTGACTGTTTCTACGCCGCCATCGAGATGCGGGACGATCCGCGTCTGGCCGGCAAGCCGTTGGCGGTCGGTGGTTCGGCGGACCGACGCGGGGTGATCGCCACCTGCAACTATGAGGCGAGGGCTTACGGCGTTCGTTCGGCGATGTCTTCCGGGCATGCCTTGAAACTGTGCCCGGACCTGACCATCGTCAAGCCGCGGATGGATGCCTATCGCGAGGCGTCGAAGGAAATTCATACGATCTTTCGCGATTACACCGACCTGATCGAGCCGCTGTCGCTGGACGAGGCCTACCTGGATGTCTCGGACAGCGCGCATTTCGGTGGCAGCGCCACGCGAATCGCCCAGGACATTCGGCGCCGGGTTTCCAATCAATTGCACATCACGGTCTCGGCCGGCGTCGCGCCGAACAAGTTTCTGGCCAAGATCGCCAGTGACTGGAAAAAACCCAACGGCCTGTTTGTCATCACCCCGGACCAGGTCGAAGACTTCGTCAGCGGTCTGCCGGTGAGCAAGTTGCACGGTGTCGGCAAAGTCACCGCCGACAAGCTGGGCAAGCTCGGTATCAACGACTGTCTGCAATTGCGCGAGTGGGACAAGCTGGCGCTGGTGCGTGAATTCGGCAGTTTTGGCGAGCGGATGTGGAGCCTGGCGCGTGGGATAGATGACCGTCAGGTGCATAACGACAGTCGTCGTCAGTCGATCAGCGTCGAAAACACCTACGACGTGGACCTGCCGGATCTGCGCAGTTGCCTGGACAAGCTCCCTGAACTGCTGGAAACCCTGAAAACCCGTATGGCGCGGATCGACAGCAGTTACCGGCCGGGCAAGCCGTTCGTCAAAGTGAAGTTTCACGATTTCACCCAGACCACACTGGAACAGGCGGGGGCAGGGCGGGATCTGGGCAGTTACCAATTGATGCTGACGCAGGCATTCAATCGCGGTGGAAAACCGGTGCGGCTGCTTGGGGTGGGCGTGCGGCTGGAGGATTTGCGCGGCGGTTTTGAACAAATGGAGTTGTTTGAGCGGTAGCGCGCATAAAAAAGCCCGAAACAGGTTCGGGCTCCTTTAAAGCGGCTTTCAGTTCGGACCTGGATCCGCCACCAGTCGCCCGGCATCCTTGGTCAGAGACTTGAGAAACTCAGCCTGCAACTCGGGATCGTTACGCGTCAGTTCGATCAGGCTTTGCTCCAGCTCACTGGCTTCTTCTTCAAGACCCAGTTCCGACAGACGCTTGACCCGGTGGACCCACTGGCTCACTTCGTCATCTTCCAGATCGTCGTAAATCAGCCCGTGTGCTTCCAGCAATTTGCCGCGCAGATGACTGCTGATCGTCAGGGACGAGTCGGAATGCACGTCATCCTTGGCGTCTTCGACGCTGATCTGCAGTTTGCCCACGTGATTCAGATCGTTCTCGGCGAACGGACTGTCCAGCAGGTTCAGGCGCAACACACCGTTACGGTCGGTGGTCATGTCGAAGGTCTGCTTGCCGGCCTTGACCTGTACCGGGCGCTCGCTCCACGGCAGGCTCGAATACTCCATGCGCTTGTCGCGCTGGACTTCATCGATACCGGCCAGGTTCTGCTGTGCACGACCATGGGACTGCACGTTCATGAACGGATTGAGCCCGGCGAATCCGTAGCTCAGCCAGTCCTTGGTCACGCTGTCCGGCAGGGTGCCGAGGGCGAACACGTTGACCACATTCGCGCCGACACCGGCCACCACCGCCACTGCACCCAGCGGAATCTCGTAGATTTCGCGCCAGGGTTGGTAAGGCGTGTAGCGGTCATAACGACGGGTGACTTCGAACTCGGTGACTTCGAAGGTTTTCTGCTCGTTGATCTTCACGCGTCGTTGCGGCAGCTCAAGCACCTTAGGCTCACCGACATCGATCTGCAGGCTGTGATCGAGCAGCTTTCGCTCGACCCGCTCTTCGTGTTCGCTGCGCTGTGACATGTGATTGGCACAGCCGCTGACCAGCAGGGCGCCACACAAGGTGGCGCCTCCGAGGCCTAAGGTGTTTCGCTTGAACATGAGGTCTCTATCTGGTTTCAGCGGCGGATACGGGCCTGAAGGAAGGACAGCACGTCGGCAACCGGCAGCGCTTGCGCCTGGCCTTCGGTACGGCTCTTGTATTCCAGGTTGCCTTCGGCGAGACCGCGGTCGCTGACCACGATCCGGTGTGGAATGCCGATCAGCTCCATGTCCGCGAACTTGATGCCCGGGCTGGTTTTCTTGTCGCGATCGTCCAGCAGCACTTCGAAGCCGGCCGCGGTCAGTTCCGCGTACAACTTGTCGGTAGCTTCGCGCACCTGCTCGGTTTCATAGCGCAGCGGTACCAGGGCGATCTGGAACGGCGCCAGGGTGTCGCTCCAGATGATGCCGTTTTCGTCGTTGTTCTGCTCGATGGCCGCCGCCACCACGCGGGACACGCCAATGCCGTAGCAACCCATTTCCAGGGTCACAGGCTTGCCGTTCTCGCCCAGCACTTCGCACTTCATCGCCTTGCTGTACTTGTTGCCCAGCTGGAAGATGTGCCCGACTTCGATGCCACGTGCGATGTCCAGAGTGCCCTTGCCGTCCGGGCTTGGGTCGCCGGCCACGACGTTACGCAGGTCGGCCACGGTCGGAACCGGCAGATCACGCTCCCAGTTCACGCCGAAGTAGTGCTTGTCGTCGATGTTGGCACCGATGCCGAAGTCGCTCATCAGCTCGACCGAACGGTCGATGATGATTGGCAGCGGCAGGTTCAGCGGGCCGAGAGAACCGGCGCCGGCACCGATGGCGTCACGCAGTTCAGCGTCGGACGCCATGACCAGCGGGCTGGCGACGCCAGGTTGCTGGGCAGCCTTGATTTCGTTGAGTTCGTGGTCGCCACGGATGACCAGGGCGATCAGCTTGCCTTCTTCTTCGGCGTGCACGATCAGGGTCTTGATGGTCTTTTCAATCGGCAGATTGAATTTCTCCACCAGGGCCGCGATGGTCTTGGTGTCCGGGGTATCGACCAGACGCAGTTCTTCGGCCGGCGCCGCGCGGGAAGTTTCACGCGGTACGGCTTCGGCTTTCTCGATGTTCGCGGCGTAGTCGGAGCCGTTGCTGAAGGCAATATCGTCTTCACCGGACTCGGCCAGTACGTGGAATTCGTGGGAACCGGCACCACCGATGGAGCCGTTGTCGGCTTCAACCGGGCGGAATTTCAGGCCAAGGCGTGTGAACACGTTGCAGTACGCTTCGTGCATGCGGTCATAAGTGACCTGCAGCGATGCCTGGTCGGCGTGGAACGAGTACGCGTCCTTCATGATGAATTCACGGCCGCGCATCAAGCCGAAGCGTGGGCGGATTTCGTCACGGAACTTGGTCTGGATCTGGTACAGGTTGATTGGCAACTGCTTGTAGCTGCTCAACTCGTTGCGCATCAGATCGGTGATCACTTCTTCGTGGGTCGGGCCCGCGCAGAAATCGCGACCGTGACGGTCTTTGAAACGCAGCAACTCAGGGCCGTATTCTTCCCAGCGACCCGATTCCTGCCACAGCTCGGCCGGTTGGGTGCTCGGCATCAACACTTCCAGAGAGCCGGCGGCGTTCATCTCTTCGCGAACGATGGCTTCTACCTTGCGCATAACCCGCAAGCCCATCGGCAGCCAGGTGTACAGGCCCGAGGCGAGTTTGCGGATCATGCCGGCGCGCAGCATCAGCTGATGGCTGATCACGACCGCATCGGAAGGCGTTTCTTTCTGTGTGGCGAGCAAAAATTGACTGGTGCGCATGGTTGGCCGTTGTCGGTTGCTATGACTGGAAATGACGGAGCAGTGTACCGGCGAGAGCTGCCGACGTACAGAAGTGCAGGCCCGGCGGGAACCCTCCCGCCGGGTGCGAGATGTCTTACGATTCTTCGGCGACCGGCGTCGGCATGGGTTCCGGTGTCGGCGTCGGGCCTTCGCGGCGGCTCTCCTGGAACCAGTGCAAGGCGATCAGCACGAGCGTCGGGACACCCAGTAGTGCGGTGATCATGAAGAAGTTGTGATAGCCGAACTTCTCCACCATCACCCCGGAGTAGCCGCCGATGAGGCGAGGCAGCAACAGCATGATCGAGCTGAGCAGGGCGTACTGGGTGGCGGAGAATTTCAGGTTGGTCAGGCTGGACAGGTAAGCGACGAACGCCGACGTGGCCATGCCCGAACTGAAGTTGTCGAGGGAGATGGTCACGATCAGCATCTTCAGGTTCGGGCCCATGTCGGCCAGCATCACGAACAACAGGTTGGTGCCTGCCGACGCCGCGCCGCCAATGAACAGGATCGGCAGGATGCCGAAGCGCACGATCAAAAGTCCGCCCATACCTGCGCCGACCAGCGTCATGATCAGGCCGAAGATCTTGCTGACGCTGGCGATCTGGTCCTTGGTGAAACCCTGATCGATATAGAACACGTTGGCCATGACGCCCATGACCGTATCCGACATCCGATAGGTGGCGATCAAGCCCAGCAACAGCAGCGCCTGCCAGCGGTAGCGCAGGATGAAGTCGTTGACCGGGGTCAGCACCGGCGCCAGGCCACGGCGACCCATGGTCGAAAGGCACAGGCCGGTCAGCAGGGTATAGAGGATGGCGCGCAGGAAGGCCCGATCTTCCAGCAGCAGGTCCAGCGGGCTCATGGTGCCGAACAGCACGCTGGCGAAATCGGTGTTGTAGAGCTGGGTGAACATGGCCGGTACGGAGACCAGCAGGACGATCAGCACGAACACCGACATCAGTTGATGCATGAAGGTATAGCGCCCGGCCTGCAACTGGGTGCGCAACGGCACGGGCGGCTCGCGCATCAGCAGTGTGGTGAGCAGGGCAGGGACCATCAATGCGCCGAACAGCACGTAGGTGCCGGTCCAGGCGGAATGCTGATAGTTGAACCCGGTGGAGCCGAAGCCCTCAGCGAAGAACAGGGCGCCGGCGGTCGCGAGCAGGGCAGCGACCCGATAGCCGGACATATAACTGGCGGCCAGTGCGGCCTGGCGGTTGTCTTCGGCGATTTCCAGGCGATAGGCGTCGACGGCAATGTCCTGGGTGGCGGAGGCGAAGGCGACGATCACGGCGATGGCGATCAGCCAGGACAGATGTTTCTGCGGGTCGCAGAAGCCCATGCCGATCAAGCCGAGGATCACCAGCGATTGCGAAAGCACCAGCCACGAACGGCGTCGACCCAGCTTGCCGAGCAACGGCAGGCGCCATTGATCGAGCAGTGGTGACCAGACCCATTTGAAGGCATAAGCCAGACCGATCAGACTGGCATAGCCGATCGTCTCACGGGCTACACCGGCTTCACGCAGCCAGACCGAAAGTGTCGAGAACACCAGCATGTACGGCAGGCCGGCGGCGAAACCCAGCAACAACAGCACGAGCGTCGAAGGACTGGCATAGGCGGCGAGCGCGGCGCGCCAGGTTTTACGGGGCATGGGCTGAAGTCTGCCTCAAGATTGCGAAAACAAAGCGCGCACTCTAACCGCTGTGCTCTACCGGACGCCAGCCATGACGCCGAATATCCACACGATTGTTCAGGATGGTAACGCCTTCCATACGCAATCGTGCCCGTTGCTCATCTCCGGAAGGGCTGCCCACCGGCAGGCTGATCCGACCGCCGGCACCGAGTACCCGGTGCCAGGGCAGCTTCGTGTCGCCGGGTAATTGGCTCAGGGTGCGGCCGACCCAGCGGGCGGCGCGCCCCAACCCGGCGAGTTCAGCCAACTGACCATAGCTGACGACCTTGCCCTCAGGTACTTGGGCAAGGGTCGAGTAGAGTGCCGTGCGTCGGATTTGCGGATCGTTTTCGCAGGCTTGTATCGGGTCTGTCACGTGCGCCGTTCCTGAACAGGGTCGATTCATGGATTAAAGGTTAATCCGTGATCGGGCAATTGAGAAATGAACTCAACAGAAATAGCCGAGTCATTCCTTGTCAGGGGATTATTCCTACGGATAATGCCGACCCTTTTTTCGCAAACTTGAGCTTCCGATTCGCTTATGTTGTCCAGAACCCTGCTGTGCCTTGCTGTCTTCAGTGCGTCCACGCCCTTGCTTGCCGATACCGTCTGGTTGAAGAACGGTGACAAGCTGAGTGGCAAAATCACCCTGTTCGACGGCGGCAAGTTGCTGGTCCAGACCCAGTACGCCGGCGCGGTCACCATCGACTGGAAGCAGGTCAAGACCCTGGAAAGTGATCAGGAACTACTGGTCAAGCAGGATGCCTACAACGGCGAGAAAGCCAAGTCGCTGACCGCCGCCGAAGATGGCAAGGTCACCCTGGCCAACGGTGAAGCGCCGAAAACCGTCGAGCTGGCGAGCATCCAGCAGATTCTCAAGCCCAAGCCCGTGGTCGAGGATCTCGTGTGGAAGGGCAATGTCGACCTGGCCCTGGATTATCAGCGCGCCGAAAAGGACACCGACGACTACGACATCGGCTTCAAGACCTCTGCACGTCACGGGCGCTGGCGACACACCGCCGAGGGGGAGTACAACCGCGAAGTCCAGGATGAGGTGGTGACCACCAACAACTGGCGTGCCGAATACGCACTGGACCGCTTCCTGACTGATAAGTGGTTCTGGCAGGGGCGCCTGAACTACAAACGCGATTACGTCGAAGAGCTGTCGCGCCAGCGGGTGGTCGGTACCGGTCCGGGCTATCAGTTCTGGGATGACGAACTGGGCGCGTTCTCGCTCGGCTCGCTGCTCAACCGCACCGACTACGAGTACAGCGATGGCGGCAAGGACAACTTCTACTCCGTCGCGATGAAGTGGGACTACAACCGCTACCTGATCGGCAAGAAGGTGCAGTTCTTCACCACCGGCGAGATTGGCAAGCCACTGTCGGACGTCGCCAACTATGCGCTGGATTCGGAAGTGGGCCTGCGCTACAAGGTGACGGACTGGGCGTCGCTCAATCTCAAGGCCGAGCGTGACATCATCAGTGGTACCAAGGATGCCGATCTGAACAAGACCCGCTACACCGCCGGGTTCGGCGTGGCCTGGTAAGGTCATCCAGAAAAAAGAATCGCAACCCTCATCCGGTTGCGATTTTTTTGTCGGTACAAAACAGGCGCCCACAAAAAAGCCCCGCTTTTAAGGGCGGGGCTTTTTACTAAAGAAGCTACAAGTTAGATAACTTGTACTTCTTCAGCTTGCATGCCTTTCTGACCGCGGGTAGCGATGAAAGAAACCTGTTGGCCTTCTTTCAGGCTTTTGAAGCCGTCGGATTGGATAGCTTTGAAGTGAACGAACAGGTCGTCACCGGATTGTGGAGTGATGAAGCCGAAGCCTTTTTCATCGTTGAACCACTTAACGGTACCGGTTTGGCGATTAGACATGGTGTAACTCCTTGAACAAAGATAACTGCGACTCAGGAAGAACCCTGGCCGAGACTGAGTGCAAAGAGCAGGAAAAATTCTTGTAGATGGTTGGATCGAAATTCAACATATCGTGTAGAGATTCTCAGTGACACAAGCAGCACAGTGGCGCCACCTTAACCCTTTTTCCGGAACGTGCCAATGCTTCTTGCGAAGGTTTCTCCGTTTTAAGGATCGGCGGTGTGACGGTTCGTCGCCAGGCCGCGTAATTCCTGCATGTTCGGCGAGAATTGCAGCCCGGACTTTGAACCCGGCGGCGCGCCCGGTAAGATGCCGGACAGATTTTTTCCACCTAGCTATTCAGGACACCCCGCCATGAGCATCAAATCGGACAAGTGGATTCGCCGCATGGCGCAGGAACACGGCATGATCGAGCCGTTCGTCGAGCGCCAGGTGCGCGGCAGCGACGACAGCCGTGTGATCTCCTACGGTGTGTCGAGCTACGGCTACGATGTGCGTTGCACCAATCATTTCAAGGTGTTCACCAACATCAATTCGGCCATCGTCGATCCGAAAAACTTCGACGCCGGCAGCTTCGTCGACGTTCACAGTGACGTCTGCATCATCCCGCCGAACTCCTTCGCCCTGGCCACGACCGTTGAATACTTCCGTATTCCGCGCAATGTCCTGACCATCTGCCTGGGTAAAAGCACCTACGCCCGTTGCGGCATCATCGTCAACGTCACCCCGCTCGAGCCTGAGTGGGAAGGCCAGGTGACCCTGGAGTTCTCGAACACCACCAACCTGCCGGCGAAGATCTACGCCAATGAAGGTGTGGCACAGATGTTGTTCCTCGAATCCGACGAGGAATGCGAAGTCTCCTACAAGGACCGTGCCGGCAAGTACCAGGGCCAACGTGGCGTGACCCTGCCCCGCACCTGAGCCGTCCATCCGGCAGTTACCGGGAATTCTTCGGCGGGTAGACACTCTATGGGGTGTACTGCCCGTTTCGCGAACAGCGCAACGGGCCTTCGCCGAGGAGTGCTCCATGAAGATCGATCCGCAAATCACTGCCGAACTGGCAAGGCTCGAGCCCAATCAGGTTGGCGTATTGGCCTGGTCGTTGCTGGCACACCCGCCCATCACCACGGCCGGCGGAATCCCTCACCAGCCTGATCCCGATACCCCCAACGAAGAGCCGACCGAACCCGGCGAGCCTACGTTGCCGGATAAACCGCCACCTGCGCCCGTTGCCTGATCCGTGAGTGAATGCATGGCCCGTCGGCTGATGTCCTGAAAGACTTCAGCCGACGGGCCATATTTCGTTATGGGGACCGTGCCGGCAGGGCAGCGGGCTTACTTGAGGTTGCCGCTGAGAAACTGCTTCAGGCGTTCGCTCTTCGGATTACCCAGCACTTCCTCCGGCGCGCCTTCTTCTTCCACCAGCCCTTGGTGCAGGAACAGCACCTGGCTCGACACCTTGCGCGCAAAACTCATCTCGTGGGTCACCATGATCATGGTCCGGCCTTCTTCGGCCAGGCCCTGAATCACCTTCAGCACTTCGCCGACCAGCTCCGGGTCGAGTGCCGAGGTCGGCTCGTCGAACAGCATGACCTCCGGCTCCATCGCCAACGCGCGGGCAATGGCCACCCGTTGCTGCTGGCCGCCGGACAGGAAGGCCGGGTACTGATCGGCCACCCGTGCCGGCAAGCCAACCTTGTCCAGATAACGACGGGCGCGGTCGTCGGCCTCCTGTTTGCTGCAGCCCAGCACCCGGCGCGGGGCCATGGTGATGTTCTCCAGCACGGTCATGTGGCTCCACAGGTTGAAGTGCTGGAACACCATCGCCAGCCGCGTGCGCAGGCGTTGCAGTTCATTGGCGTCGGCGACGTGCATGCCGTGGCGGTCGGTGACCATGCGGATCGCCTGGCCGTCGAGGCTCATCGCGCCGTCGTTGGGTTGTTCGAGAAAGTTGATGCAGCGCAAAAAGGTGCTTTTGCCCGAGCCGCTGGCGCCGATCAGACTGATCACGTCACCGGTCTTGGCCTTGAGCGAAACGCCTTTGAGCACCTGATGGTCGCCATAGCTTTTGTGCAGGCCTTCTACGGTCAGTTTGTACATGGGACAGGCATCCTCAAGGCGAAAGTAAGTAGCCGCTGCGATAGGCTTCGGCGCCCGCGACGTGGGCGATCACCATGCCGGCCGTCGCCATGCGCCGCAGCGAGCGGGCATAGAGCAGACCGGAAGCGGTGCAATGGACTGGCGTGACCCGGTCGGTGATCGGGTCAATGATTTCGGCGATTTTCTGCCCGGCTTCCAGGTGCTGGCCGGGTGTGGCGGTGTACACCAGCAACCCGCCGAGCGGTGTCACCACCGGCTCCACACCCGCCAGCGGCGTGGCGGGGAACAGCAAATGCGGCAGCGGTTTCGGCTCGCCGGCGATGGCGCCGAAGTGGATCAGGTAATCGAGCAAGGCTTCGCAGTCACGGCTGGCCAGTGGATGAGTGACGTCCCCTTGACCACGCAACTCGACCGTTACCGAGAAACTGCCCAGCGGAATCTCGAAGTGTTCGCCGAAGCGTTCCTTCAATTGCCACCACAGCAGGGTGAAGCACTCATCGAACGACTGGCCGCCGGAGTCGGTCGCCAGCAGGCTTGCCCGGGACTCGATGTAGCGCGCCAGCGGCTCGACCTGCGGCCAGGCCTCGGGCGTGGTGTAAAGGTGGACGACGGATTCGAAATCGCAGTGCAGGTCCAGCACCATGTCCGCGTCACAGGCCAGCCGTTGCAGGGTCAGGCGCTGGGATTGCAGCTGAGTCGTGGCGGTGTGGCGGGCGAGGGCGTTGCGCAGGCTGGTGCGGATCAGTTCCAGGTTGCGCTGCGGGTCGTCGCAGAGCTGCGATTCGATCTCGTTGCCGATCTCTTCGCTGAGGTCGACGAACCAGCGGTTGAAGTTCTGCCCGCTCTCCAGTTCGTAGCGGCCCAGCGGCACGTCCATCAGCACCTGTTCGAGGCCGACCGGGTTGGCTACCGGCACCAGCACGATTTCACTGCGCAGGCGGCCGGCGGCTTCCAGCTCCGCCAGGCGCTGCTTGAGGTGCCAGGCCACGAGCATGCCGGGCAGTTCGTCGGCGTGCAGCGAGGACTGGATGTAGATTTTGCCTTTGGCCTTGTCCGGGCCGAAGTGGAAGCTGTGAATCTGTCGCGCGGTCCCCGGCAGCGGGGCCAGCAGGTCATGTATCTGGTGGCGCATTGCAGAGAGGTCCTAGTGAGTCGGCCCGAGGAAGGCCAGCCATCGGCGTTCGGCGAGGCGGAACAGGCCGACCAGCGCAAAGGTGATGGTCAGGTAGATCAGCGCGGCGATGCCGAACGACTGGAACGTCAGGAAGGTCGCCGAGTTGGCGTCCCGCGCGACTTTCAGAATGTCCGGGATGGTCGCGGTGAAGGCCACGGTGGTCGAGTGCAGCATCAGGATCACTTCGTTGCTGTAGTACGGCAACGAGCGACGCAGTGCCGACGGCATGATCACGTAGGCATAGAGCTTCCAGCCGGTCAGGCCGTAGGCCTTGGCCGCTTCGACTTCGCCGTGGTTCATGCTGCGGATCGCCCCGGCGAAGATCTCCGTGGTGTAGGCGCAGGTGTTGAGGGCAAAGGCGAGGATCGTGCAGTTCATCGCATCGCGAAAGAAACTGTCGAGCAGCGGCTGGGCGCGCACGGCGGCCAGGCTGTAGATGCCGGTGTAGCAGATCAGCAGCTGGATATAGAGCGGCGTGCCACGGAACAGGTAGGTGTAGAACTGCACCGGCCAGCGGATGTAGAAGTGCGACGAGACACGGGCGATCGACAGCGGAATCGACACGATGAAACCGAAGAAGATCGAAGCGCTGAGCAACCACATCGTCATCGCCAGCCCGGTGATGTTCTGGCCGTCGGTATAAAGGAAGGCTTTCCAGTAGTCCTGCAGGAGTTCGATCATCGTACGGCCTCCCGGGCACCAGCGGCGTAGCGGCGTTCGAGCCAGCGCAGGATGATGTTGGAAGCACTGGTGATCAGCAGATAGATCAAGGCGGCGAGTACCAGGAAGTAGAACAGTTGATAGCTGCTTTTACCGGCGTCCTGGGCAGCCTTGACCAGATCGGCCAGGCCGATGATCGAGACCAGCGCGGTGGCCTTGAGCATCACCATCCAGTTGTTGCCGATGCCGGGCAGGGCGAAACGCATCATTTGCGGGAACACCACGTAGCGAAAACGCTGTCCGCGCTTGAGCCCGTACGCAGTGGCGGCTTCAACCTGGCCACGCGGTACGGCGAGGATCGCGCCACGGAAGGTTTCGGTGAAATAAGCACCGTAGATAAAGCCCAGGGTCAGGACCCCGGCGCTGAACGGATTGATTTCGATGTATTCCCATTCCATGTAGTCGGTGAGCGTCGTCAGCCAGGTTTGCAGGCTGTAGAAGATCAACAACATCAGCACCAGGTCCGGCACCCCGCGAATCAGCGTGGTGTAGAGCTGGGCAGGCAGGCGCAGCAGTTTGACTTTTGACAGCTTGGCACTGGCACCGAGCAGGCCGAGCAACACGGCCACCAGCAGCGACAACGCCGATAATTTGATGGTCATCCAGGTGCCTTCCAACAGCAAAGGACCGAAGCCCTTGAGGCTGAAGGCGGAGAGCCCCAGATTTTGTAAGAGGTTTTCGAACATAAATCAGCAACCTGACTGAATGAAAAAGGCGCCCATCGAGGATGGGCGCCGGGGCATTATTTGCCGCTGTACAGATTCAGATCGCCAAAGTGTTTCTTTTGAATCTCGGCGTATTTGCCGTCGTCGTGTAACGCTTTGATACCTTTATCCAAAAGCGCTTTCAGCTCGGTGTTACCTTTCTTAATACCGACAGCGGTTTTGGCTGGCAGCAACGGTGCGTCAACCGGCTCGCTGACTGCATATTCGGCGCCCTGCGGCGACTTCAGAAAGCCCAGTTCGGCCTGCAGCATGTCCTGAATACCCGCATCGAGACGGCCGGAAGTCAGGTCGGAATACACCTGATCCTGGTTGGCGTAGGCCTGGGTTTTCACGCCGGCCTTGTCCAGCACGGCTTTGGCATAGGCTTCCTGAATGGTGCCTTGCTCGTAGCCGACGGTTTTGCCTTTCAGGGAGGCCACGTCGTTGGTGATGCCCGAACCTTTCTTCGACACATACGCAGTCGGGCCGGAGAACAGCTCGCTGGAGAAGTCGATGACTTTTTCGCGGGCTTCGGTGACGGTCATCGACGAGATCACACCGTCGAATTTATTGGCCTTGAGGCCCGGAATCATGCCGTCGAAGTCGCTTTCGACCCATTTGCACTTGACCTTCAGCTCGGCGCAGATCGCGTTGCCCAGGTCGATGTCAAAGCCCACCAGACTGCCATCGGCCGCTTTCGACTCGAACGGTGCGTAGGAAGGGTCAACGCCAAAACGCAGCTCTTTGTATTCCTTGGCCAGTGCGGAACCGGCGGCCATGCACAACGCCAGTGCAGAAAGGGTCAGCAATGCTTTTTTCATTATTCAATCCCTAAGAACCAATATGAGCGCTTGTGGCGCAGAATTATTGTTACTGGAACGCTTACGACTTATAGAAAGTAGCAATTTCCGAACCAGAGTCCCGAACAAGTGTTTTAAAAGGTGTAGGAAGTGAGGGCGCAGCCGCAACAGTGCCCGAAAACGGGCACCGAAAAAGCGTTGCACCTTTTAAGCGCAGGAAGGGCTTTTACGGGACAGGAATCAGAACAGCAGATCCTGCAAGGTCGCCAGACTGTCCGCTTCGTCGACGGTCTTGTCCTGGCGCCAGCGCAGCATGCGCGGAAAGCGCACGGCGATGCCGCTCTTGTGCCGGCGCGACAGGGCGATGCCTTCGAAACCCAGCTCGAAGACCAGGCTGGGCGTCACGCTGCTGACCGGGCCGAATTTTTCCACGGTGGTCTTGCGCACGATGCTGTCGACTTCGCGCATTTCCGAGTCCGAGAGCCCGGAATAGGCCTTGGCGAAGGGCACCAGTGCGCGCGGGCTGGCGCCGGGCGGGCCGTCCCATACCGCGAAGGTGTAATCGCTGTACAGGCTGGCGCGCCGGCCATGCCCGCGCTGGGCGTAGATCAGCACCGCGTCGACGCTGAACGGGTCGACTTTCCATTTCCACCACACGCCCATGTCCTTGGTGCGACCGACGCCGTACATCGCGTCCCGGGCCTTGAGCATCATGCCCTCGACGCCCAGTCGCCGGGAGGCTTCGCGCTGGCGGGCGAGGTCGAACCAGTCGCTGCCGGTCAGCACCGGGGAGGGCAGCAGCACCGGGTTGTTGCACTGCGCGATGACGCGCTCCAGTTGTTCGCGGCGTCGGGATTGGGGTTGGTTGCGCCAGTCTTCGCCCTGCCACTCCAGCAAGTCGTAGGCGAGGACGACCACAGGCACGTCTTCGAGGATCTTTTTGTCCAGTGTCTTGCGACCGATCCGTTGCTGGAGCAGGGCAAAGGGTTGTACCGCCGGTGGCGCCGTCGATTGCGGGTCGAACACATCTTCGGTGGTGGGATGCGAGTTTTTCCAGACCACGATTTCGCCGTCGATCACCGTGCCGTCGGGCAAACCGTGGACAAGGGTGTCGAGTTCGGGGAAGCGCTCGGTTACCAGTTCTTCGCCACGGGACCAGATCCACAGGCGTCCATCACGCTTGATCACTTGCGCGCGGATGCCGTCCCACTTCCATTCAACTTGCCAGTTGCTGGCCGGGCCGAGCAGGGCTTCGAACTGTTCGACCGGTTGCGACAGACCGTGGGCGAGAAAGAACGGATAAGGCTGACCGCCCCGTTGGGCGTGCTCGGTGCTGGATTCGGGGGCGATCAGTTTCAGGTAACTGGCGGCGTTCGGCCGGTTGGACAGATCGGTGTAACCCACCAATCGTTGCGCCACGCGTTTGCTGTCCAGTCCGGCCATCGACGCGAGGGCGCGGGTCACCAGCAGTTTGGACACGCCGACCCGAAAACTGCCGGTGATCAGTTTGATGCACAGCATCAGGCTCGGCCGGTCGAGTTGCGCCCACAGTGCCGGCAACTGTCGGGCCAGGTACTCCGGGGTTTCACCCCGTAGCGGCAGCAGTTTCTGTTCGATCCATTCGGCGAGACCGGCCTCGGAGGTGTGCGGATTTTCCGGCAACACCAGCGAGATGGTTTCCGCCAGATCGCCGACGGCTTGATAGCTCTCTTCGAACAGCCACGGCTCGAGCCCGGACACCTCGACCGCCAGATCACGCAGGATTCGCACCGGGATCAGTTGCCGTGGTCGTCCGCCCGACAGAAAGTACACCGCCCAGGCCGCATCCTCCGGTGCCGCCGTGGCGAAGAAGGTCTGCATGGCCGCGAGTTTCGCCTTGCTGGAGGTGGTGGCATCGAGTTCGGCGTACAACCCGGCGAAGTCTTTCATGGTTGCACCTCGGCAACGGCGGGTTCGACGGCGATGTTGTCTTGTTCGTCGTCACCGTATTCGGTGTTGAAGCCTTGGGCGTCCAGCCCTTGTTCGCGCAGGTGGCGGACCAGCACGCCGATCGATCCGTGGGTGACCATCACCCGTTCGGCGCCGGTCTGTTCGATGGCCCACAACAGGCCGGGCCAGTCGGCGTGATCCGAGAGCACGAAGCCGCGATCCACGCCGCGCCGCCGACGGGTACCGCGCAGGCGCATCCAGCCACTGGCGAAACTGTCGCTGTAGTCGCCGAAACGTCGCATCCAGCTGCTGCCACCGGCCGAGGGCGGGGCGATGACCAGCGCCTGACGCAGCAACGGATCGTTTTTCTTCACGTCACCGACGTAGATCGTCGGTGGCAGATACACGCCGGCCTCGCGATAGACCCGGTTCAGCGGTTCCACCGCGCCGTGGCTGAGGATCGGGCCGAGGGTTTCGTCGATGCCGTGCAGGATTCGCTGGGCTTTGCCGAAGGAATAGCAGAACAGCACGCTGGTCTTGCCGGCCTCTATATTCGCTTGCCACCACTGGTTTATTTCGCCAAACACCTGTGCCTGCGGCTGCCAGCGATAGATCGGCAGGCCGAAGGTCGATTCGGTGATGAAGGTGTGGCAACGCACTGGCTCGAAGGGCGCACAGGTGCCATCGGGTTCGATCTTGTAGTCGCCGGACGCGATCCAGACTTCGCCGCCGTATTCCAGACGTACCTGAGCCGAACCCAGAACGTGCCCGGCGGGGTGAAAACTCAAGGTGACGCCGTGGTGGCTCAGGCGCTGGCCGTACTCGAGCGTTTGCAGGTTGATGTCCTGACCCAGTCGCGCGCGCAGAATCCCTTCGCCGGCGCTGGCGGCCAGATAGTGTGCGTTGCCGGTGCGGGCGTGATCGCCATGGGCATGAGTGATCACCGCGCGTTCGACCGGGCGCCACGGATCAATGTAGAAATCCCCGGCAGGGCAGTACAGGCCTTCGGGGCGGGCGATAACAAGGTCCATGGCGTTACCGGAATGGAGGGACTTGTTAGCTATGAGGTTTGCGCGAAGTCAGAAGTTCGATTGATTTTGCGGATACCCCATGATCGTTCCCACGCGGAGCGTGGGAACGATCATGGGGGGTTACTTGCCGGGAGTGAGGGTCAACCGCGTCTTGCCATACACCCGATCAAAGTTCTGCGGCTGCATCGGCAACCCGATGTACTGGCCCTTGAGCCACGGATCGATGCCGTTCAAGTAGTTCGGGCTCACCGGGTTACCCGATTGCCCCGTACCGTTCTGGCCCATCAGCGGTTCGCTCTGACCGAAGTCGACGATAAAGCGCATCGATGGCGCACGGGTGGTGTTGAAGTCCTGACCCCAGGCAAACGCCGCCGTATTCAGCGTCGTGTGATCGCCACCGGCCGCGAGCGGGCCGCGAACGGTCTGGCCGTTGGCATTCTTCCACTCGTAGCGGTGCAGTTTGCCCCACTGCCAGGCTTTGTGATCGCCACCCAACTGACTGTCGCCGGCGCTGATCGCCGCTGCCAGACTGCGGGCGAGGATGGCCGGTTTGTCTTCTTTTTGCGGCGTGCGGGCGTCGTCCCAGAACGGACTGTCTTCGCGGCCCAGCAGGTGGTCGGCCTGGGCGGCGTAGGACAGATCGCCATTGGCGATAAACGCCTTCCACGCCGGGCTGCTTTGCGGGCCAAGCTCGTCGAGGAAGATCTGCTTCATGCTTTCCTGCAGGAACAGCTCGTAGATCGCCGCGTCAGCGGAAGTCGGGCTGAGCTTGCCGTCGAACGCCATCAGACGGGTGTAGGCCTCGCGGGCCTTGCTGCGGTCCGCTTCCGGCAGAGCGTCGATCGCCTGTTTCAGCGGCTGCGCCATGCCCGGGGCTTCGAACATCTTCTTCAGCTTGGCGGCGAAGGTGGTGGTCTGGTCGTACTGCATGGCGATCATGCTGCGACCGTCATGCTTGGCGCCGCCGGCCAGTTCGGCCAGGCGCTCGCCACGTTCCGGCGCTGCCCAGGAGTTGGACAGTTGCATGCCGTAGCCGTGAGGAATGACGCGCTGGTTGGCGGTGCCGAGCCAGCCCTGGCTCGGGTCCTGATCGTACGGGTGCAGCATCGGGTCGGCGTAACCGTCCCAGTCGTAGCGACCTTCCCAGCCCGGCGATGGCAGCAGGCCTTCGCCTTCGCGGCGGTTCGGGAATCGACCGGTGACTTGCCAGCCAATGTTGCTGGCATCGGCAAACACCAGGTTCAGCGCGATGGCGCGGATTTCCCGGCTGGCGTCGGAGGCGCGTTCAACGGTTTGCGCGCGACTCAGATCGAAAAACGCATCGAGGGATTTGTCGTCGGTGAAGCTCGGGGTCTGTAAGGCCAGGCCGAAACCTGCGCCTTGAGCTGCGGCCTGGGCGCTGTTGAGCAGCGCGCCGTGGCGGGTTTCGTACACCGCTTCGCGAATCGGCCGCTGGCCTTTGACGAAATAGGTTTCGTTGCGCACGCCCAGTGGCTGCCATTTGCCGTTGACCTCGTAGGTCAGGCTGCTGCCCTGGCGACGGATTTTTTCCAGGAACAGGTCCTGGTTGTCGCCGAACACGCTGGTCAGGCTCCACGCCACTTTGCCGTTGAATCCGCCCAGCACCATCGGCAGACCGGCGACGGTCACGCCGGCGGCCTGATATTTCGGTGCGTGAATCTGCACGAAACTCCACAGCGACGGCGCGGCCAGCGGCCCATGACTGTCGCTGGCCAGCAGGCTCTTGCCGCTGCGGCTGCGTTGCGGGGCAATCGCCCAGTTGTTCGCAGTGCTGGCGCCGAGCAGGTTCATCGCCGCCAGTTGTTCGCTGGCGTTGCTCAGTTCGCTCAGGCCGGGAATCTGCCCGTTGAGCTTGATGCCTTGCAACTTGTCGGCTTCGGCTACCGGCAGGTTTTCGTCAGGGGCGGACGGGGTCAGCCAGGCGAGTTTGTCGGTGGTGACGGTCTGCGCCAGCACCAGCGAAGCAATTTCTTCCGGCAGGTTGGCCGACTGGCTGAAGTTCAACAGGCAGAAAATAAGCGCCGAATCTTCCGGTTTCCAGTACTCCGGCTTGTAGCCACTGGAGGCCAGATCACCCGGCAACTTGTCGGCGTAGCGGAACAGGTAGGCGTTGACGCCCCGCGCATAGACCTCGAAGAAGCGCTTGAGCCGTGGCGACGAAGCCTTGTACAGCTCGCCGGCGCTTTTCTTCAGGTTGACGGCGCGCATGTAGCGGTCGGCGTCGAGCATCGACGCGCCGGACATTTCCGCCAGACGACCCTGGGCCAGCAGGCGCAGGGTGACCATCTGATTGATGCGGTCGCTGGCGTGCACATAGCCGAGGGCGAACAGCGCGTCGTGGAAGCTGTTGCTTTCGATCAGCGGCATGCCCATGGCATTGCGTCGTACCGAAACGTTCTGCGCCAGGCCCTTGAGCGGCTGTACGCCGGAGGTGGGCGGGAGGGTGTCCTGAGCGTTCCAGGTCTGGCAACCGGAGAGGCTCAAGACACCGGTCACTGCTGCGGCAACGCCGAACCGGGGAAGAAAATGTGAAAGGGCTGGCGAGGCCATGGCAAAGCTCCTGCGGGGGTGTAGAGGCTGGGGGCGCAATAAAGCCGCTACGTTAGTGAGCAGGAGGGGGCCGCGCAAGCGGGGCGAGCGGTTATTTCTTCCCGTTGATCGTTCCCGCGTACGGGAACGATCAGGCCGGGTGACTCAGGCCTTCGGCGGATTGATCTTCTGCACCAGCGCGTAGGCCTTCACGGTCGCCGGGCGATCCTTGATGTGGTTGAACCAGCGCTGCACATTCGGGAAGTCTTCCAGGTTCTGGCTCTGCCATTTGTGGGAGACGATCCACGGGTAGATCGCCATGTCGGCGATGCTGTATTCGCTGCCGGCGACGAACTCATTGTGGGCCAGTTGCTTGTCCAGCACCCCGTACAAACGGGCGGTTTCATCGATGTAGCGTTTGATCGCGTAGGGGATTTTTTCCGGGGCGAACTGGCTGAAGTGATGGTTCTGCCCGGCCATCGGCCCCAGCCCGCCCATCTGCCAGAACAGCCATTGCAGCGCCACCTGGCGACCACGCAGGTCCTGGGGCAGGAACTTTCCGGTCTTTTCCGCGAGGTACAAAAGAATCGCCCCGGACTCGAACAGCGACAACGGCTCGCCGCCATCGGCCGGTTCAGGGTCGACGATGGCCGGGATGCGATTGTTCGGAGCGATCTTCAGGAAGTGTGGCTGGAACTGCTCGCCCTGGCTGATGTTGATCGGGTGCACGTTGTAGCGCAGGCCGGCCTCTTCGAGGAACAGGGAAATCTTGTGGCCGTTGGGCGTGGTCCAGTAATACAGGTCGATCATGGAAAGCTCCAAATCAGGAAAATGGCTTACGTGCGGACAGCAAACGCCGGCTTCAGGTTGTCCTGTGTGCGTTCGATAGCTTGCCTAGTGACAGGAAGTGATGCTCAAGTGCGGGAAATTCAATGACCCCGCGTGAGAAAAATCGCCATGGAGCTTAAGGCCAACGCTGCACTGATCATCATCGACCAGCAAAAAGGCATTCTGGAGCCGCGTCTGGGGCGGCGGAATAATCCGTTGGCCGAAGAGCGAATCCTCGACTTGCTGAACTTTTGGCGGCGCAGCGGCCGGCCGGTGATCCACGTGCAGCACTTGTCACACTCGCCGGAATCGGTGTTCTGGCCCGAGCAGTCAGGTGTGGAATTTCAGGAAAGGTTTTTGCCGCAGGACGGCGAATGGCTGATCCAGAAACAGGTGCCGGACGCGTTTTGTGCAACAAAGCTTGAAGCGAAGTTGCGTGAGGCGGGAATCGAGCAACTGGTGATCGTCGGCGTGGCCACCAACAACTCAGTGGAGTCCACGGCGCGCACTGCGGGCAATCTGGGGTTTGATGCGTGGGTGGCGGAGGATGCGTGCTTTACCTTCGACAAGGCCGATTATTTCGGCACGCCGCGTTCGGCAGAAGAGGTGCACGGGATGTCGCTGGGGAATCTGCACGGGGAGTATGCGACGGTGGTCAGCAGCGGGCGAATTCTGGCGGCAGGCTGAAAGCCGCAGGTGACAGTGCTATCGCGAGCAGGCCCGCGATAGCGATCTAACGGGCGAAACGAATGTTCGCCCGAAACATCAAGCGCCGTGGCACTTCTTGAATTTCTTGCCGTTGCCGCATGGGCAAGGGTCGTTGCGGCCGACGTCTTTCAAGGCGTTGCGCACCGGTTCCTGGTGGGCATGGCCGCAGTTCGGGCCGTGAACATGGCCATGGTCGTGATCATGGTGGTGATGGTCATGATCGTGGTTGCAGTCTGGGCCATGGACATGAGGTTGCTGGGTCATCGGGGTCACTCCGTAATCAAATCGGCGGGGATTATCACGCCATTGCGCTCCAGGTGCACGTAGTGGGCGATGAATAAACCGGTTTCCATCTCGCCCTGCAGGCGATAGGGAACCTGCTGGTGCGGATTCTTCAGCATTTTCACCACCTCTTTGACCTTCGGCCACAGGTTGGTGCGGATCGGCACTTTATAGAAAGCACTGCTTTTGGGACCGACCGTGATCCAGTGCTCATGCTCGCCCTCGGCCAACAACATGTCGGACAGATGCACGCGGTATTCCAGGCCGCGCACGGTCAGGTCACTGTCGTTGGGGTTGTCGATGCGAAAGTGCAGGATGAATTTCTGCTCCAGCAACTTGGCGCGCACCACTTCGACTTTCACCAGATGTACGGCAGGGTCGAGGGTGTCGTCGGCGAACCATGAAGTGCAGCCGCCGAGCCCCGAGAAGCTGATCCCCAGGAACATGAGCAGTGTGAAAGCCTTGAACGTGCGCCATTGACCGAGCATGGTTTAACTCCCTTTGATGCCCAGTCTAGCCTCAGCTGCCGAAATACCCCGCACAGCACTTCTTGAACTTCTGGCCGCTGGTGCACGGGCAGGCATCGTTGCGGCCCAATTTGAGTTGCACGGTCGGGTCGATGAAGTACCAGTGACCGGCGTTCTGCACGAACGAGGAGCGCTCGCGGTGGCTGTGCTCACCCTGGCTGTCATGCCAGCGCGCAGTGAAGGTGACGAAGGCGTGTTCCGGCTGACCGCCGAAGACTTCCGAGCTTTCGACATCCAGCCCGAGCCACGTGCTCGAAGCGCTCCAGGCGCTGATCGACTGACGATCGAGCCCTGTCTGCTGGGCGGGCAGGGTGGTCGCCACCAGGTAATCGATCAGGCCCAGCACGTAGGCGCTGTAGCGCGAACGCATCAGGGCTTCGGCGCACGGTGCCGGATGGCCCGCATGATAATGGCCGCAGCAGGCATCCAGCAGGTTGCCGCTGCCGCAAGGGCAAATGGCTGTACTCATTGCATTACCACCAGTATTTCCCGAAGTTTTCCGGATTGGCCCAGAATCGCGAGTTGAGCCAGTCGGGGACTTGTTTGTAGTCAAGCAGATCATAGGTGAACAGGGTCAGAACCTGCTCGTCGCGGGCAAAACGCTCGCTGGCTTGCAGGGCCAGCGAATAGAAGTCCGTTTCCTGCCAGCCGCTGGCCGACAGGTCCGCCAGCACCGCGATGCGGCTGGCGTTGAGGTTGCGGATTCCGCCCAGCAGATTCAGGCCGTCGCGCTTGGGCAAATGTTCCAGGCAATCGACCACCAGCGCCAGGTCGAAACGCTGTGCGGCCAGGTCTGCCGGCAAGGCACCGGGCGCGGCGTGGGCGACGCGGGTGTCCGGGTGCGCGTCCTTGAACGCCGCCAGTGCGGGGAATTCGCTGGCACCGATCAGCAGCAGACGGGCCGGGGCGTAGCGGTCCAGCAGGGCGGCCAATGCCTGCTGTGGCGTGCGGGAAGACAGGGCGACGTTCATCGAAGTTCCTCAATCAGATCGCCAAGACTAGCCTGCCCGGGCGTCGAGGCCTAGATCTCTGTCCTGCGGGTTTGCGCCAAATGCGCCGAAGTCCTGTGAACACGCTCGCAAACAGCAGTGGCCTATTGCTGGCGGAGATTAAAACTCCGGTCTTTACTCCCTGAATCGGTTCTAAGCCGATCCCTCAGGAGAAAACTAGATGAGCATAGTTCGGACAGCATTACCCTTGGTTCTGCTAACCAGTGTGTTGACTGGTTGCGCAGGTTTGCAGAAAACCGACTGGCCGACCTGTGCGGCAGTCGGCGGTGTCGTCGGAGCGGGTCTCGGTGCGACGGAAAGCTCTGCATGGGCAGGCTATGGCGCATTACTCGTCGGCGGTACGGCAGCAGCCTATTGCTGGGTGCATGGTGATGGCGATGAAGACGGCGATGGTGTGCCGGACAGTCGCGACAAGTGCCCGCATACGCCTAAAGGCGTGCAGGTCGATGCTGACGGCTGCCCTCCACCAGCCCCTGCACCAGTGGTTGAAGAAGCTGTAGTGGTCAAGGAAGAAACCATCGTCATCCGCGATGTTCACTTCCAGTTCGACAAGGCCACCCTGACGCCTTCCGATAAACAGGTACTCGACAAGGTCGCCACGCGCCTGAAACAGGAATCGAGCACCGCGCGACTGACCGTGACCGGTCATACCGACAGCGTGGGCAGCGATGCCTACAACAAGAAACTGTCGGATCGTCGGGCGCACTCGGTGGTGGAATACCTGATCCATGATGGTGTGCCACGTTCCAGCTTCGTCTCGGTGACCGGTGCCGGTGAAAGCCAGCCAGTGGCGGATAACAAAACCGCCGATGGCCGTGCGCTGAACCGTCGCACTGAAATCAAAATCGAACGCTAGCCCCCTCGCATCCGCGGCTTGTGCAGTCGCGGATGCGGGTCTTTACTCCTGTGTAACCGGTATGGGCCGGTGACACAGGAGCTTTCACAATGAGTGTATTCTCAAGGTCCGTCTTGCCGGTGCTGCTGCTTGGCAGCCTCTTGACCGGTTGCGCTACTCACGGCGATGGCACTGCCCCCCTCAATCAACGTACCTGGCCGACCTGCAGCCTCATTGGCGGACTGGTCGGCGGCGGTCTGGGCGCGATTGAAAGCGGTGGCTGGGCCGGTGGCGGCGCAGCGCTGGGGATCCTCACCGGCGGATTGATCTGTTACGCCCAGGATGGCGATGAGGACGGCGATGGCGTGTTCGACCGTCGCGACCGTTGCCCTGACACTCCGGCCAATACCCCGGTCGATCACCGTGGTTGTCCGTTGCCGCAATACCCGGTCGCCGAGAAACCGGCCGAACCGGCCCCGCAATCCGAAGTCATCACCCTGAGCGATGCCGGTAACGTGCTGTTCGACTTCGACAAATCCGACCTCAAACCTGCGGCGAAAAGTCAGCTGGATTCGCTGATGGACAAGTTGCGCAACGCCGATGTGGTGAGCATCAAGGTCATCGGTCACACCGACGGCAAGGGTTCGGACGCTTATAACCAGGCGTTGTCGGAACGTCGCGCGAGCAGCGTGGCGGCCTATCTGCTGAGCCAGGGGCTGGCGCCGGACAAACTCACCAGCGAAGGGCATGGCAAACGGGAACCGGTCGCCGACAACGAGACTGAAGAGGGACGTGCGCAGAATCGTCGTGTGGAACTGCACATCAATCGTTAGGACGTGTCTGTAGTCCGCAGGCTAGAGCTGTCGGGCGATGTTCATCGTCGCCCCGGCAGACATCCGACGAGTGCCCGGAACTTTTTTATTTCCCCCTCTGGCTTATCCCGTACGGAAGCCGTTACTGTGCGCCCAAAGAATAATTCGCAACACGGGGGAGCGTATGAAGGTGTTCTGTGGGCTGGGGCGGTTGTTGACCCTGGTGTTCTGCTGCGTGGTACTGGCCAATCAACTGGTGCCGTTTGTTCATCCGTTGCATCTGCTGGTCAATCTGGCCGCTGTTCTGCTGCTGGCGATCCATCTGCTGGAAGTGCTGCTGTGCAATCGCAGCCTCAAAGGTCGTCCGCACCCGTGGCGTGATCGTGGCCGTGTCCTGCTGTTCGGTGTTTTCCACCTGCAAACCATCCCGGCCCCGGCCGCTCCGGAGGCTTCCCATGCGTAAACTTTGCCTGCTCGCTGCATTCATCAGTCCTTTGGCTTGTGCCCAGGTGGTGAGTGTCGAACCCAATTCCCTGATGCGTTTGCCCAACACCGCCAGCACCTTGCAACTGGAAAAACTGGTGGTCGCCGATTACGGCACCTTGCTGGTGCCCTCCAACGTGACCGAGTTGAGCGTCGGCGAGTTGCAGTTGGGCCGCGAAGCGCGCATCGCCATCGTGCCGGGTGAACAGGCGCTGGATCTGAAAGTCACCCGCGCCGCACTTGCCGAAGGCAGCCGCATCACCGCTCGTGGCGCGCCGGGGACCTATGAAAAAGCGGCCCGTGCCGGACGTAACCTGAATCTGCAATTCAAGGCGCTGAATGCACCGCAGCTGATCGTCGATGCACGCGGCGGCACCGGTGCGCCGGGCTTCGTCGGGCTCGACGGTGCCAACGGTCAGGAACCGGGCTGCACCTGGGGCCAGGCCGGACACGGTTTCGATGGCAGTGACGGCAGCAATGGCCAGCCGGGAGCGCCGGGCGCGCTGGTGCGCCTGGAAGTACCCCGTGAGTTTCCGGCCGAGTTGATCAAGGTTGAAGTCGCCGGTGGTGCCGGTGGCCCGGCGGGGCCTGGCGGCAAACCGGGGGCGGGCGGCAAGTCCAAGGGTTGCCTGGTGTATCGCGCCGATGGCGGCAAGAGCGGCAAACCTGGGGCTGATGGTCAGCCGGGACCTGCGGGAGCGGCGGGGTCTGTCACCGTACAGCGCCTGTAAGCCATCCCCTGTCTGATCGTTCCCACTGAGTGGGAACGATCAGCCTCACTTCAGAACGACGGCCGCGCCGCGGCAATCGCCACCAGCGCCAAACCGACCAACAGATTGAACCCCACCACCTTGCGAATCCGCCCCAGCACTGCCGCACCCGCTGGCCAATCCTTCGCCTGCACCGCCGTGCGCAATTCGGGCAGCATCAATGCTTGAATCCGGATGAACAGCGCTGTCATCACGATGTACAAGCCCATCATCACCTGCACGTACTTCGGTGCCGTCTCGAAGCCGATGTGCTGCAGATGCAACATGCCCACCCCGGTCACCGGCAGCAGAATCACCGCGCCCCACACCCAGCGGAAAAAACCTTGAAACACTTCCACCCACAGGGTCAGTCGTCCGGGGCCGTCCAGAGCCTTCACAGCCGCCGGGCGCAGCACCATCCAGGCGAAAAACATGCCGCCGACCCACACCAGGGCGGCGAGGACATGCAGGGGGTAAACGAGGCTAAAAGGTGTCATTGGGGTACTCCGTTCTGCGCGGGACTGATTAGCGGGGTATGATAGCCGCCGAACCGAACCACTGAAAATTTATCCAGCGTTTTTTGCGCCCGACACTCAATGATCAGCACTGAACTCAAAACCACGATCCAGGGCGCCTATTCGCGTTTTCTAGAGGCCAAGAGCCTCAAGCCGCGTTACGGCCAGCGCCTGATGATCGCTGAAATTGCCAAGGTCCTCGGGGATATCGACACCGACGACGAAGGCCGGCGCAGTGGCGACCCCGCGATTGTCGCGGTGGAAGCCGGCACCGGTACCGGCAAGACTGTGGCCTACAGCCTCGCCGCGATCCCGACCGCCAAACTGGCCGGCAAGCGCCTGGTGATCGCCACCGCGACCGTGGCCCTGCAAGAGCAGATCGTCTACAAGGATTTGCCCGACCTGATGCGCAACAGCGGGTTGAACTTCAGCTTCGCCCTGGCCAAGGGCCGTGGCCGCTACATGTGCCTGTCCAAGCTCGATATGCTGTTGCAGGAAGGCCACGCACAGACCGCCACGGCGCAGTTGTTCGAAGAAGAAGGCTTCAAGATCGAGGTCGATGAGGCCAGCCAGAAGCTGTTCACCAGCATGATCGAAAAGCTCGCCGGCAATAAATGGGACGGCGACCGCGACAGCTGGCCCAACGCGCTGGAAGACGCCGACTGGGCGCGCCTGACCACCGATCACAGCCAGTGCACCAACCGTCATTGCCCGAACTTCGGCCAGTGCGCCTTCTACAAGGCCCGCGAAGGCATGGGCAAGGTCGACGTGATCGTCACCAACCACGACATGGTGCTGGCCGACCTGGCACTGGGCGGCGGGGCGGTACTGCCCGATCCGCGCGACACCATTTATGTGTTCGACGAAGGTCATCACCTGCCGGACAAGGCCATCGGCCACTTCGCCCATTACACGCGTCTGCGTTCCACCGCCGACTGGCTGGAAACCACCGCCAAGAACCTCACCAAACTGTTGGCCCAGCATCCGCTGCCGGGCGACCTCGGCAAACTGATCGAGCAGGTGCCGGAGCTGGCGCGGGAGATCAAGACCCAGCAGCAATTCATGTTCACCGCGTGTGAACAGATCGCCGATTTCAAGCCCGGCGAAGATGTCGAGGGCCGCGAGCGCCCGCGTCATCGCTTCATCGGCGGGGTGATTCCCGAGCACATGCGCGAGATGGGCATCGAGCTGAAAAAAGGCTACGCCCGTCTCAACGACCTGTTCACCCGTCTGACCGACCTGCTCAAGGAAGGCATGGACGGCGAGGTCAACATCGGCATCGCCAGCAATCAGGCCGAAGAATGGTACCCACTGTTCGGCAGCCTGTTGTCCCGTGCGTCCGGCAACTGGGAGCTGTGGACCGCGTTCACCGCCGAAGACCCGGAAGACAACCCGCCGATGGCCCGCTGGCTGACGCTGGCGGAAAGCGGTTCGCTGTTCGACATCGAGGTCAATGCCAGCCCGATCCTCGCCGCCGAAACCTTGCGTCGCAGCTTGTGGAACGTGGCTTATGGCTGTCTGGTGACTTCGGCGACGTTGACCGCGCTCGGCACGTTCGACCGTTTCCGCATGCGCGCCGGCCTGCCGAAAAAAGCCGTCACCGCCGTGGTGCCGAGCCCGTTCCATCACGCCGATGCCGGCGTGTTGCGGGTGCCGGACTTGAAAGCCGATCCGCGTGATGCTGCCGCTCACACCGCCGCGATCATCCGCGAGTTGCCGGATCTGGTCGAAGGTTCGCGTGGCACGTTGGTGCTGTTCTCGTCGCGCAAACAGATGCAGGACGTGTTCGACGGCCTCGACCGCGACTGGCGCAAGCAAGTGTTCATTCAAGGCAACCTGTCGAAACAGGAAACCCTGAACAAGCACAAGGCTCGGGTCGATGGTGGTGATTCCAGCGTGCTGTTCGGCCTTGCCAGTTTCGCCGAAGGGGTGGACTTGCCGGGGGCCTATTGCGAGCACGTGGTCATCGCCAAGATTCCGTTCTCGGTGCCGGACGATCCGGTCGAAGCCGCACTGTCTGAGTGGATCGAAGCCCGGGGCGGCAATCCATTCATGGAAATCTCGGTGCCCGACGCCTCGCTGAAGCTGGTTCAGGCCTGCGGCCGTCTGCTGCGTACCGAAGAAGACCGCGGCACCATCACCTTGCTGGATCGGCGGCTGGTCACCCAGCGCTACGGCAAGGCGATCCTCAATGCGTTGCCTCCTTTCCGTCGTGAAATATCCTGAGACATCGGTGGGCAGTTTTGCCCGCCGCGTTGTCTATCTCTGCGCCATCGCTTTTCCATTGGCCATTGTTGGTCGTTAGGGAGAAATCCGTTCTCATGATTCGTCGTTCGTTGCCTGCCGTTTTTGCCCTGGTTTTCGCTGCGCCTTTGCTGGCGGCACCTGCCGGGCAGCAGACCTTGTTCAACTTTGTCCGCCCCGCCGACGTGGTGAAAGTCGCGACCGAAAACGCCGACCTGCCGCAAGCCAACGCCGAGCAGACCCCCGAGGGCGAAGTGCTGCGCCGGGTGACCTTTAACCCGGTGGCGCGCCCGACCTTGCGCCTGAGCCCGCAGACCGGTGCCTGGGACTGGTCGCAGTCCGGCATGATGAGCCTGCGCATCCAGAGTGCGATGAACTGGGCCGTGACCGTTTACGTACAAATCCAGAGCAACGATGGCAAGACCTTGGTCAGCCGCGTTGATCTGCCGGCCGGCCCGGCGCAGACCTTGCTCGTGCCGTTGACCGCGACCTCGCCGCTGAGCCAGGGCATGAAGGCCGGGCCGCTGATGCCGATGACCATCGACGGGCAGCGCGTGTTGCTGGCCAGCAGCAACGGTGAACTGGATCGCAGCCAGGTGGTGTCCGTCAGCCTGTCGATGGACCAGCCGAAAGCCGCGCAAAGCCTGTTGCTGGAGCGCTTTGGCGTGCAGGACGAGGGCGAGGTGATCAAAGCCGCCTACGGCAATCTGGTGGATGCCTACGGTCAGTCGACTCGCAGCAAATGGCCAGAGAAAGTCGCCAATGACGAACAACTGAAATCCGCCGCCGCCAAGGAACAGCAACAGCTGAAAACCTGGCTGGCCGAGCGCGAAAAATCGTCGCTGGACAAGTTCGGTGGCTGGAGCAAAGGCCCGGCATTCAAGGCCAGCGGCTTTTTCCGCACCGAAAAACGTGATGGCCGCTGGTATCTGGTGACGCCGGAAGGCCATCCGTTCTATTCCCTGGGCGTGAACACCGTCAGCCCGGAGGTCAACCAGACCTACGTGGCCGGTCGCGAGTACATGTTCGAATCCCTGCCAAAACCTGACGAGCCACTGGCCAGTCACTTCGGCGAGGGCGACAACCGTGGTGGTAATGGTTCCGATCAGGGCCGTGGCTACGGCAACGGACGCTGGTACGACTTCTATGGCGCCAACCTGCAACGCCTTTACGGCGAACCTTGCGCGACTCCGGCGGCGACTGAGCAAGCGCCTGCTGCGCCGTGCAAAGCCGCCATCGACGAGCAGAAGTGGGCCAGCCACACCCTCGACCGTCTGCAGGCGTGGGGCTTCAACACCGTCGGCAACTGGAGCGCACCGCAACTGAGCGACGCCGAGCGTGTGCCGTACACCTTGCCGCTGTCGATCGTCGGCGACTACACCAGTATCAGCACCGGCAACGACTGGTGGGGCGGCATGCCTGACCCGTTCGACCCACGTTTCGCCATGGCCACCGAGCGCGCTGTGGCGATTGCCGCCCGCGATCACCGTGACGATCCATGGCTGATCGGCTACTTCGCCGACAACGAACTGGCCTGGGCCGGCCCCGGTGATGATCCGAAGTCGCGTTACGCGCTGGCCTACGGCACGTTGAAAATGACCACGGACGTTCCGGCCAAACGCGCGTTCCTCAAGCAATTGCGCGACAAGTACCGCAATCAGGCGGGGCTGTCGAAGGCCTGGGGCATCGATCTGCCGGCCTGGGAATTGATGGAGGATCCGGGTTTCGAAGCGCCGCTGCCGAATCCGGAGCATCCGGAAATCGAGGCCGACTTCAAATACTTCCAGAAGGTCTTCGCCGACACCTACTTCAAGACCATTTCCGATTCGCTGAAATGGCACGCGCCGAACCAGTTGCTGCTGGGCGGCCGGTTCGCCATCAGCACGCCGGAAGCCGTGGCCTCCTGCGCGCAGTATTGCGACGTGCTGAGCTTCAACATGTACACCCTGCAACCGCAGGACGGCTATGACTTCGCCGCGCTGCGCAGCCTCGACAAACCGGTGCTGATCACCGAGTTCAACTTCGGTTCGACCGATCGCGGCCCGTTCTGGGGCGGTGTGACGCCGTTGAACAAGGAAGAAGACCGTGGCCCGGCCTACGCCAACTTCCTCAAGCAGGCGCTGAGCGAACCGTCGATCGTCGGTGTGCACTGGTTCCAGTACCTCGACCAACCGGTGACCGGACGTCTGCTTGATGGTGAGAACGGCCACTTCGGTCTGGTCGGTGTGACCGACTTGCCGTACCAGGGATTTGTCGAAACCGTGCGCAAGAGCAATCTGGCGACGATCGATCAGCTTGGCAAAGAAGCCGCGAAGGCCGCTGCGGCGGCGGACAAGGCCGGTCACGAAACCGAAGGCGGACGCAAAGGCGAGGCCGGAAAAGGCCCGGGGCAGGGCGCCGGCCATACCGGCGGGCATTCCGGCAACGGCCACTAAGACAGAACCGCCCGGCCCGCCGCTGTTCCCAAAACCCTCAAGGGCTGGAACAATGCGGGCCACTTTGTAGAGCGTTTTCGCGGGGGAGTTGCGGGTGCAGATTCAGGGACATTACGAGCTTCAATTCGAAGCGGTGCGCGAAGCCTTCGCGGCACTGTTCGACGATCCCCAGGAACGTGGCGCCGCGTTGTGCATCCGGGTCGGCGGCGAAACCGTCCTCGACCTCTGGTCAGGTACCGCCGACAAGGATGGCAGCGAAGCCTGGCACAGCGACACCATCGCCAACCTGTTTTCCTGCACCAAGACTTTTACTGCCGTCACCGCGCTGCAACTGGTGGCCGAAGGCAAGTTGCAACTCGATGTTCCGGTCGCCCGCTACTGGCCGGAATTCGCTGCCGCCGGCAAGGAATCCGTGACCCTGCGTCAACTGCTCTGCCATCAGGCTGGCCTGCCGGCCCTGCGCGAACTGTTGGCCCCCGAAGCCCTGTATGACTGGCAAACCATGGTCGATGCCCTCGCGGCCGAAGCGCCGTGGTGGACGCCGGGCACCGGTCATGGTTATGCCGCGATCACTTACGGCTGGCTGATCGGCGAGTTGCTGCGGCGTGCCGACGGTCGCGGGCCGGGGGAATCCATCGTGGCGCGGGTCGCCAAACCGCTGGGGCTGGATTTCCATGTCGGCCTGGCCGACGAAGAATTCCATCGCGTGGCGCACATCGCACGGGGCAAGGGTAACGTCGGCGATGCCGCCGCCCAGCGCCTGTTGCAAGTCACCATGCGCGAGCCAACAGCCATGACCACTCGCGCCTTCACCAATCCGCCGTCGGTGCTTACCAGCACCAACAAACCGGAATGGCGCCGCATGCAGCAACCGGCGGCCAACGGCCATGGCAATGCACGCAGCCTGGCCGGGTTCTACGCCGGTCTGCTCGACGGCAGCCTGCTGGAAAGCGAAATGCTTGATGAGCTGACCCGCGAACACAGCCTCGGCGAGGACAAGACCTTGCTGACCCGCACCCGTTTCGGTCTCGGTTGCATGCTCGATCAACCTGACGTGCCAAACGCCACCTACGGCCTCGGCCCGCGGGCGTTCGGGCATCCGGGGGCGGGCGGTTCCATCGGTTTTGCTGATCCGGAGCACGATGTGGCCTTCGGATTTGTGACAAATACCCTGGGGCCGTACGTCTTGATGGATCCGCGCGCGCAGAAGCTGGCGCGGGTACTTGCCACTTGTCTGTAAAGCGTTACCAGAGGTTCCAGGGCCGGAACCTCGACCGGTTTTTCGATTCAAAGCGTCTGTTTATCCGGGCGAAAGTCCTCTGATTGTCCATTACTTATTTTGTGGGTTTCCAATGTCGTCCAAACAAACTCTCGCCCTGGCCCTGTGTTTCGCGATTACCGGTTGTGCACAGACTCCGAAGAATGACGCCGATGGCGGCAGCTGGTGGCCGTTCGGTTCTTCCGACAAAGTCGCGGCCAAGGAGCCGGCTCCGGCCCCTGCACCGTTGAAACCGGCCGCCACCGCGCCGGTCGCCAAGACCGAGAGCAGCAGCCATTGGTACTGGCCGTTCGGTTCCGATGACTCGGCGGACAAGGCCAAGACCGACGTGAAGCCCGAAGTAAAACCTCAAGCCAAACCGGCTGTTGTCGCCAAGGCTGATGCCGACACGGGCAGCAAGTGGTGGTGGCCGTTCGGCGGCAAGTCGCAGGACACCGCCAAAGTCGTGCCTATGCCGGATCCAAAGGTCACTCAGGCCTGGCTGGATGACTACGAGCCACGCCTGCGCACCGCGATCAAGGACAGCAATCTGCAACTTGAGCGCCGTGAAAACGTGCTGGTCGTGATCGCGCCGGTTGAAGGCTCGTTCAACCCGGATCGTCCGGCGATGCTGCTGCCGGTCACCCTTGGCCCGTTCACACGTGTGGCAAAAATTCTCGAAGCCGACCCGAAAACCGCCGTGCTGGTGCTCGGTCACAGCGACACCACTGGCGCAGCCCCGGCGAACACCAAACTGAGCCAGGAACGCGCTCAGGCCGTGGCAGCGATCTTCCGTCTCAGCGGCTTGCAGCGTGATCGCCTGATGCTGCGCGGCATGGGCTCCGAAGCGCCGCGTGCGGCCAACGACAGCGTTGAAGGCCGTGCCCTGAACCGTCGTGTCGAACTGCTGGTGACCCCGCAAAACACCATGGTTGCGCTGCTGAGCAAGTACAACATGCCGGCTCCGGCACCAGTGACCATGGTCGCTGCCCAGGACGTCAAGCCTGTCGCCAAACCGGTCACCCCGGCGCCGGCGGCGAAGAAAGCCGCAGTACCGGCGACCAAAAAGGCTCCGGCCAAGAAAGCGGCTGCCAAGGCGCCAGCGAAGAAGGCACCAGCGAAGACTCCGGCGAAGAAAACCGCTCCAGCCAAAGCCGCCGCAAGCGACAAGAAAGTCGTTGCGACCGACGCGGCAAAACAGTAATCCGCTAACGAAAAGGAATGCGCCATGACCCAGGCTCTGGCAGATATGCGTCGTGATTACACCCGGGATGGCCTGACCGAGGCGCAAGCCCCGGCCGAGCCTTTCGCGCTGTTCCACCAGTGGTTTGCCGATGCGGTGAAAACCGAGCAGGCCCCGGTGGAAGCCAACGCCATGACCCTGGCCACGGTCGATGCGGACGGTCGACCGCACTGCCGCATTCTGCTGCTCAAGGGCCTGGACGAGCAGGGCTTCACCTTCTTCACCAACTACGAAAGCGCCAAGGGCCAACATCTGGCCGCGAATCCGTTCGCGGCCATGACGTTCTTCTGGCCGACCCTGGAGCGCCAGGTGCGCATCGAAGGGCGGGTGGTGAAAGTCACACCCGAGGAGTCCGACGCGTACTATCAAGTGCGCCCGCTGGGCAGCCGACTGGGTGCCTGGGCGTCACCGCAGAGCCGGGTGATCAACGGCCGGGGTGAACTGGAAGATTTGCTCAAGGCTACCGAGCAACGCTTCACCGACACCCAGCCCGACTGCCCGGAACACTGGGGCGGCTATCGCTTGCTCCCCGAGCGCATCGAATTCTGGCAGGGCCGCGCGAGCCGTCTGCACGATCGCCTCAACTACCGTTTGCAGGGCGCCGACTGGATTCTTGAACGTCTGGCACCTTAAGCAGTCTACCGAGCGGGATAGCCTGCCGCAGCGGCCTCAAGCCACTTCGGCAGGTCCCGACGCCTGATCTTCTGCGATCGGGCTTGCGCCAGCCGTTCGAGCATGAAGGCGCGTTTGCCTTCATCCTTGCCGGCCAGTGACAATGCCAGATCGCGGTCCATCCAGCGTTTGATCCGCACGTACAACCACCAGTGGAAGTACAAACCGGCGACGGTTGTGACGACAATGATGAAGTAATCCATGAAAATCCTTGGGGTCGGCGGCGCAAGCTATGTATTTTGGCGCTACTGTTGGGTGAGTTCGTGGAGGCCCTGTACCGGGCCTGAATGAAACCAAATTTATCCGGGCGGCGCCGTGACAGGCGTCAAGCTGCGGAGTTTAATGAATACCTGTCCTTTGGAGTTGATCCTATGCGTAAGTCTGTTCTGCTGGTTGCTTCCTTTTCCACGATGGCGATGTTGCTTACCGGCTGCCAATCGAGCCTGACCGGTGACTCCTACTCCCGTGACGAAGCGCGTCGCGTGCAGACGATTCGCATGGGCACCATCGAATCCCTGCGTCCAGTGAAAATCGAAGGCACCAAGACCCCGATCGGCGGCCTCGCCGGTGCAGCGGTGGGCGGTGTCGGCGGCAGCGCCATCGGCGGCGGTAAAGGCAGCATCGTTGCAGCCGTTATCGGTGCTGTGGCCGGCGGCCTGATCGGTTCGGCCACCGAAGAAGGCCTGACCCGTACCCAAGGCGTTGAAATCACCGTGCGCGAAGACGACGGCAGCATGCGCGCCTACGTGCAGCAAGTGCAGGAGAATGAAGTGTTCCGCGTCGGTGAGCGGGTACGGATTTCGACTGTCGGCGGGACCAGCCGCGTTTCGCACTAAGCGGGAACGAGCGGTAAAAGAGAACCCCGATCAGGTGACTGGTTGGGGTTTTTGTTTGGCGTTTACCAGTGATCTCGATAGACGAATGCGATTTGATAGTCATAAGAAGATGAATCAATGACGTGCTTAAAGTACGGTTGAAGAATACTCACCCAGTGTGAGAGCACATCGAATCCGCCGTTGTTTATATTGTTTTCAATTGGCATGCCGAGTGATTCGATTACAGAGCCGTCGTCACCGAAGTCCTTCGTTAATTCCTCTCCTACGCCCAGTTCGGTTTCCTTGTCATACCATTCGAGTCTGGCTTTCAGTCCCATAAAAACCTCATAAATATTTTTTGATGCTTCGCTTTTTCTTTTTGGGTGGATCTAGTTGCTTGCCGGTTCTATGGTCGTACGATCCCAAATGAGTACCGTCACTTGACCGGTACGTCTCAAGCTCACCGTGAAGAAAGTCCCATTCATATATTGTTCTCCCTTTCGCGTCTGTCCAGCGATCCCGGAGCCCACCCGAGTACGGGGTTTTCTTTTTTGCTCTCTTTAATCCCGGAAATGCAGTGATTTCGTCTGTCTCAGGAGCCGGGTGGTAGGTGTGACCAGCCTTGGCTGTGCCATGCCCGCGTACATTTAGAACAATATAAAGCGGCTTAACTCCAGAATCCGCCGGAAACACCAATATGAAATCCCGATAATCCGGAGGATAAACCGGATTCACCAGAATCCCGTCCGCCGCTTTCGTCGGCGGATACACCCAGATATGCGGCGCTTGCGGAGCAGCCTCCAGTGCCGGAATACCGAGGATGTCGGAACCGTCCGCGGCGGGCGTCCAGATCAGTTCGATGCCTTCGCCGAGGTCTGCGACAAAGCGGTTACCGCGTGCGGTGAACTGCGCGACATCAACCATTTCCCAGTCGCGATTCTTGCCGGTGTAGAAACCGTAACCCTTGAGGCTGCCATCCGCCTGCTGTTCGACACGCAAGCGCACGCGGGTTCGAGCCTGTTTGAGGGCTAGCAACTGGTCTTCGGTGTAGAGGGCGCTGTCGCCCAGGTTCGATGGCATGAGCAACGCCACCAGCCCGACCAAAGGTGTCACAACGGCGGTAGAAGCTATGGCGGGCAATGCCTTGAACGCCTTACCCGCAAGGGCGAAGGTGCCCAGGCCTGCCGGGATGGCAGTGCCGCTGATTTTCTTGAGCGCAACACCACCGCTGTCATCGGCTTCACGGCCACCGAGCAGGATCAGGTCGCCGTAATCTTTCAGGCTGTCAGTCGGCACCATCCCCGAAGGATTCGAGTAATCGATGATCGCGTCCGGCAACTTGCAGGACTTGGCGAACACGCAGCCGGCACGCACCGGCTCAGGCCTGTTCGACGCGACCTCACGGCTGCGTTCGAAAGCGTCCTGTCGCGCCAGCATGGCGTCGTACTTGTTTTGTCGTTCGTCCTGATCGGCCAGCTCGATGGCCGTCATGTAGCGGTAGGTGACGTGATGCCCGTCGCCTGCCGGTGGGTTGGGAACCCGGGGAATGTCCTTTTGACCAGCCACTGATTGTCCTTTCGTTCATGCATCGGCAGCCCCTCGAAAGGGGCTGCACGACGTTAACGAAGCAGGAAAATCGTGGCTGTAGGACGCGTCTCTAAAGACGTGGGGATTGTTCGACGTGAATCAGGGCCGACGCTAAGAGAAGTCGAGAGGACTTGTAATCTAGATCAGTTTATCCAGTACAAACTCTTTAAACCAAGGTGGCTGAACGTCTGACTTGATTTCAATCAGCTCTCCGTCTGTGATCTCTGCTACTTGTGTCAGCCCTTCGCTACCTTCGTCGGAGTTATCAAAGATATAGGCTCTGTTCGAGGTGAGGATTGCGTCCGATAGAAGCGCCAGAGACCTCCAATAACGCTTTCGTATCTTTTCAGGAGGAACGTTGTGCCCACCCTGTGATACGCGATAGGCAACCCTGGCAACATTGATTTCCGGGTCGGCTGTTGCAACGTAATAGACGTAAACCCTATAGCCGGATCTCTGGGCTTCGTAGAGCAAGTCGACTTTATCTGATGAGGACATGACGGTTTCGAACGTAAAACTGATTTTCTCTTTGATCAGAGAGCGCCGTATGAAGTCGGAAAGAGCGGAGGCTACATAGGAGTCGATCTGAGTATCCGAGAAGCTGAGCCTGTCACCTTCAATCGTAATCGAATCCAATTTTGCCAATGACTCTGGAGCTTTTTTTAGCAGGGCGTGGTTGCGGAAAAAATCGAAAATGTCATTTTTGTGAGATTCGATGCGATAGGTGGTGAAATCAAAATAACCAGTGTCTTTGATTGCACGCTCTATATCATCTGGGTTTATGTAATTTCCCAATAGATGGGCAGGAACCAGCCGATTAAAGGTGCTTTTTCCTGAGCCATTTGGTCCGGCGAATATACGTACCCTCGGTGTGCTCAAGAAACGACCTGTTTAGACAGTTTGCTGATTTGCAGGCGAGTCCCGCTTTTCAGGTTTCCATATGTGCCGATCGAGCGCAGTGCAACCGAAGATTTTTCTGTCACTTCAAACAGCTGACCATCTTTGGCGACAAGCACAGCAGCCCCATTGGCAAGCGCCATTTTGTAGGCGTTGTTGAACGCTTTCAGGGCAATGTCCGGAATATAAGACTCCTGCACGGCAATCTGACTGTCCGTCATTGGGCGCTTTTCTGCTTTGCGTGACATGGAAGGCTCCGAAAAAACGTTCTGAGGTGACGCTGCTGTCAACAGAAGATATAGCACACTTGAAAGGCTCAGGTTAAGCGCTGCGAGCAGCACCAACGGGAGATTTACCATGTCTTTGCAAGGTTCTGGAGCCCAATCATGTGTGTGGATCTTTCATTGAGTCTTGGCCCCTCCAGAGAGAGGGCCGTAATGTGCGACTTAACTGCCTTGCATGGATCCTTTTCTGCTCGCGGCCAATGTCACCGCATAACCGATCAATGCAGCGAACACTGAGCCGGTGAGAATGCCCATCCGGTCCATCCCGGCGTATTCACTGGCACCCGGCACGAACGCCAGCGAGCCGACAAACAGACTCATGGTGAAGCCGATCCCGCAGAGGATCGCCACGCCAAGCACCTGGCCCCAATTGGCGCCCTGAGGCAGGGCGGCGATGCCGGTCTTGACCGAAAGCCAGGTCAGGCCGAACACGCCAACGGTCTTGCCCAGCAGCAGGCCGACGGCGATGCCCATCGGTACATGGTGCGTGAAGCTTTCGGCGGTCACACCGGTCAGCGACAGACCGGCGTTGGCGAAGGCGAACAGCGGCAGAATGCCGTAGGCGACCCACGGGTGCAGCGCGTGTTCCAGGGTCAGCAGCGGCGAAGGCTCTGCGTTTTTGGTGCGCAGCGGGATGCAGAACGCGAGGGTCACGCCGGCCAGCGTCGCATGGACACCGCTCTTGAGGACGCAGACCCACAGGATCAGACCAATGATCATGTACGGCCCGAGCTTGACCACCCCGAGCCGGTTCATCGCCACCAGAGCCGCGATGCACGCCGCCGCCAGACCCAGCGACAGGGTCGAGAGTTCGCCGGAATAGAAGATCGCGATGATCACGATGGCGCCCAGGTCATCGATGATCGCCAGGGTCATCAGGAACAGCTTCAGCGACACCGGCACTCGCTTGCCGAGCAAGGCCAGCACGCCGAGGGCGAAGGCGATGTCGGTGGCGGTCGGAATCGCCCAGCCGTCGAGGGCGGCCGGGTTGTCGCGGTTGAGGAACCAGTAGATCAGCGCCGGCACCAGCATGCCGCCAATCGCGGCCGCGCCGGGCAGGACGATCTGCGACGGTTTCGACAGCTGACCGTCGAGGACTTCGCGCTTCACTTCCAGGCCGATCAGCAGGAAAAACAGCGCCATCAGGCCGTCGTTGATCCACAGCAGCAAGGGCTTGGCGATTTTCAACGCGCCGATCTGCGCCACCACGGGGGTATCGAGCAGGCCGCTGTACAACCACGACAGCGGCGAGTTGTTGATGATTAAAGCCAGGATGGCCGCGGCGATCAGTAACAGACCGCTGGCAGCTTCCAACTGAAAGAAACGCGTGAAAGTGCTACGCAGAGGCAAGGTCGCTCTCCATCGATAAAGTCAAAAGGTGGGACACCCTAACCCGTACCGTTAGTTGTTAAAACAAAAGTTATATTCTTTTTTGTTATATGTGGTTACAGAGCGCCCAGTCGACGTGCAGCAGAGCCTAGCAGTTGCCCAAGGGATTGAAGCTCAGCTGTATCTGTCGGTGCCGTAGGTTTTTTTCTAAGCTTGGGGGCTGAGCCTGTGAAGGCACTTCTGCCCGATTCAACGAGATCAACAGCCATGAGCGACAACCGACAGTGGGCCCGCGAAGCCATCCGGATCATCGAAGCTGACTTCCAGCGCAGCGCCGACACGCACCTGATCCCCTTGCCGCTGCCGGGGTTCCCGGGCATCGAGTTGTACTTCAAGGACGAGTCCAGCCACCCCACCGGCAGCCTCAAGCACCGTCTGGCCCGTTCGCTGTTTCTCTACGCCTTGTGTAACGGCTGGCTCAAGCCAGGCGCGCCGGTGATCGAAGCATCCAGTGGTTCGACGGCGATTTCCGAAGCGTACTTCGCGCGGATGCTGGGGCTGCCGTTCATTGCGGTGATGCCGGCGACCACGTCCAAGGAGAAGATCGCCCAGATCGCGTTCTATGGCGGCAAGAGTCACCTGGTGGACGATCCGACCCAGATCTACGCCGAATCCGAACGTCTGGCCCGCGAACACGATGGGCACTTCATCGACCAGTTCACCTACGCCGAACGCGCCACCGACTGGCGGGCGAACAACAACATCGCCGAGTCGATCTTCCAGCAGATGCGCTACGAGCAGCACCCGTGCCCGGCCTGGCTGATTTCCAGCCCCGGCACCGGCGGCACCACCGCAACCCTTGGCCGTTACGTGCGCTATCGCCAACATTGCACCCGCGTGCTGTGTGCCGATGCCGAGCGTTCGGTGTTCTTCGACTTTTACCAGACCGGCGATGCCAGCTTGCGTCTGGATCACGGTTCGCGGATCGAAGGCATCGGCCGGCCACGGGTGGAAGCGTCGTTCCTGCCCAAGGTGATCGATGCGATGGTCAAGGTGCCGGATGCCTTGTCGCTGGCGGCCATGCATTACCTGGCGCAGCGTCTGGGCCGGCATGTGGGCGGGTCGAGCGGCACCAATCTGATCGGCGCGCTGATGGCGGCGCAGCAGATGAAAGCGGCGGGGGAGTCGGGGTCGATCGTGGCGATTCTGTGCGATGGCGGCGAGCGCTACGCAGACACCTATTACGATCAGGCGTGGCTCAAGGCGCAGGGCTATGAGCTGGATGGATTGATGGCCGCTGTTGCGGCGAGTGCCGAGAAGGGTGAAGCGCTGCCGGCCTCGGTTCTGCGCGCCAATATCTGACGCCGAATACGACTGTGGGAGCGAATTCGCTCCCACAGTTGTTTACATCGTTTCAGGTGTGGCGTATCAGGCTTCGAGGCCCAGGATGTCACGCGCCACAGCTTCCGCGATACGAATCCCGTCAACACCCGCCGACAGAATCCCGCCCGCATAACCCGCGCCTTCACCGGCCGGGAACAGACCTTTGACGTTCATGCTCTGCAGCGTTTCATCACGAGTGATGCGCAGCGGCGACGAGGTGCGCGTCTCGATCCCGGTCAGTACCGCATCGTGCAACGAATAACCGCGAATCTGCTTCTCGAACGCCGGCAACGCTTCGCGAATCGCTTCGATGGCGAAATCCGGCAAGGCCAGGGCCAGATCGCCCAGCGCTACCCCCGGTTTGTACGACGGTTCGACTTCGCCCAGTTCGGTCGAAGGAATGTCGTTGATGAAGTCGCCGACCAGTTGCGCCGGCGCCTTGTAGTCGCTGCCGCCGAGGATGAAGGCGTGGGACTCCAGACGCTCCTGCAACTCGATCCCGGCCAGCGGACCGCCTGGATAATCGACTTCCGGGGTGATGCCGACGACGATGCCGGAGTTGGCGTTGCGCTCGTTACGCGAGTACTGGCTCATGCCGTTGGTGACCACGCGATTCGGCTCGGAGGTCGCGGCGACCACGGTGCCACCCGGGCACATGCAGAAGCTGTAGACCGAACGGCCGTTCTTGGCGTGGTGCACCAGTTTGTAGTCGGCGGCTCCCAACTTGGGGTGACCGGCGTACTTGCCCAGTCGCGCACGGTCGATCAGCGATTGCGGGTGCTCGATACGGAAACCCACCGAGAACGGCTTGGCTTCCATGAACACGCCACGGCTGTGGAGCATGCGGAAGGTGTCGCGGGCACTGTGGCCGAGGGCCAGGACCACGTGTTTCGAATGCAGGGTTTCGCCGCTGGCCAGCTCGACGCCGACCAGTTGGCCGTCTTCGATCAGCACGTCGGTGACGCGCTCCTGGAAGCGCACTTCGCCGCCCAGGGCGCGGATCTCTTCACGCATGGTCTCGACCATGCCGGTCAGACGGAACGTACCGATGTGCGGTTTGCTGACGTAAAGAATCTCTTCCGGGGCGCCGGCCTTGACGAACTCGTGCAAGACTTTGCGGCCGAGGAATTTCGGATCCTTGATCTGGCTGTACAGCTTGCCGTCGGAGAACGTGCCCGCGCCGCCTTCGCCGAACTGCACGTTGGACTCGGGGTTGAGCACACTTTTGCGCCACAGGCCCCAGGTGTCCTTGGTGCGCTGGCGCACTTCGGTGCCGCGTTCGAGGATGATCGGCTTGAAGCCCATCTGGGCCAGCAGCAGGCCGGCGAAGATTCCGCACGGGCCGAAACCGACCACGATCGGACGCTGGCTCAGGTCGCTCGGCGCCTGGCCGACGAATTTGTAGCTGACATCCGGCGCCACGTTGACGTTGCGGTCATCGGCGAACTTGCCCAGCACTTTCGCCTCGTCGCGCACTTCGAGGTCGATGGTGTAGATGAAGCACAGTTCGGAGGACTTTTTGCGCGCATCGTAGCTGCGCTTGAACAAGGTGAAATCGAGCAGGTCATCGCTGGCGATGCCCAGGCGTTGCACGATGGCAGCGCGCAGGTCTTCGTCGGGATGGTCGATCGGCAGCTTGAGTTCAGTGATTCGTAACATGACAGGATCCGGTTCGCGGGGCGCACAACTGCGCCAGGGCGTTTGAAGGCGGCGATTATAAGCCGCAACGGCCGGATCCCGTGAGGGTAAAACGATCAGTCGTTGCGCGAACCGCCGAAATACCCGCAACCACGCTGCACCTTGCCGTCGATCCGCAGCTCGGCACTCATGTGCTGCACGCTGCCGGTGTTGCTGTCGACGCAACGCTGCGGCGCCACCCACAACTCGATGCGCTGGTTGTTGGCTTCGCTGCTGAGGTTGAAACGACCGTCGCCCAGTTGCTCTTCGACGTAAGGCACGGCGAGCGGTGGCTGGCCTTCGCGGTCGATGACCATGCCTTTGCCGCTGACCTTGACGTTCCATTCCGGGCCATGGCCGGCAGCGCGCAGGATCAGTTGCTTGAAGTTCGGATCATCGCAGGCAGTGCCGGAACGTTCGACGCGATACAACTGGGTCAGGTCGAGGCGGTCACCGGCGATCTTCCCGCGCACGTCGGCGAACAGCTTGCCCTGTTGATCGGCCAGCGTGGCGGCCTCTTGCAGGACGCTGGTACCGCCGATGTCGTTGACCACGTATTGGCGCTGCTCGCCGCAAGCCTGGAACACCAGTTTGCCGTCGGCAGCAGTCAGTTGCCCCTGCATCCGCGTCTGGCCGACGTGGGAGGCGCTTTCCCGCGCGCCATCGAACAACTGGCACGCGGCAAACAGAGGGAGCAGGGCAACAACGATCAAGGAACGGGCAACACGCATCTTTGGCTCTCCAGACAAGTGCCGCCACGTTACGCAGGCTGACCGTTCATCACAAGGGTTTAGCCCACGTGAAATGTCTGACCTGTCTGCAAGCCTTCGACACTTTTGGCGTAGGCCAATGCCACATCCGCCGCAGGAACCGGTTTGTAGCCGCGGAAGTACGGGGCGTAGCTGCCCATGGCTTCCACCAGCACGGTCGGGCTGATCGAGTTTACGCGCAGGCCGCGTGGCAGCTCGATGGCGGCGGCGCGGACGAAGCTGTCGAGCGCGCCGTTGACCAGTGCAGCCGAAGCACCGCTGCGGATCGGGTCGTGGCTCAGTACGCCGGTGGTAAAGGTGAACGACGCGCCATCGTTGGCGAACTCGCGGCCGATCAGCAGCAGGTTGACCTGGCCCATCAGTTTGTCTTTCAGGCCGAGGGCGAAGCTGTCTTCGTTCATTTCACCCAGTGGGGCGAAGGTCACGTTGCCGGCGGCGCACACCAGGGCGTCGAACTTGCCGGTCTTTTCGAACAGCTTGCGGATCGATGCGCTGTCGCTGATATCCACCTGGAAATCGCCGCTGCTGCGGCCGATGCGAATGACTTCGTGACGCTGCGACAGTTCTTTGTCCACGGCCGAACCGATGGTGCCGCCTGCGCCGATCAACAGAATTTTCATCGTGCTTGCCTCAAGTGATTGAACGAGGTTTCAGTCTAGAGTGGTTTTTTCCGCTGATAAGCGCGCTAATGGGCAACCTTTGGTTTTCAAATGGAAACAATCCATGAGCGAGATGGATGATCTGGCGGCGTTCGGGGTGTTGATCGAGGCGGGCAGTTTTACCTTGGCGGCGCAGCAACTGGGGTGCAGCAAGGGGCAGTTGTCCAAGCGCATCAGTCAGCTGGAAACGCGGTTTTCCGTGGTGTTGTTGCAGCGCACGACGCGTCGGTTGAGCCTGACAGCGGCGGGGGCGGCGCTGTTACCGCAGGCCCAGGCGCTTGTAGTCCAGGTCGAAAGGGCGCGTCAGGCATTGGCGCGATTGAAGGACGACATGGCCGGTCCCGTGCGTATGACGGTGCCGGTGTCGCTGGGGGAAACGTTCTTTGATGGACTGTTGCTGGAGTTTTCCCAGAAATACCCGGAAGTGCAGATCGAGCTGGAGTTGAACAACAGCTACCGCGATCTCTCCCGCGATGGCTTCGATCTGGCTATTCGCACGGAAGTCGCCAACGACGAGCGACTGGTAGCCAGGCCCTTGCTTGCCTGGCAGGAAATGACCTGTGCCAGTCCGGCGTATCTTGAGCGTTTCGGCGAGCCGCTGACGCCGCAGGCACTGGTCGAACACCGTTGCCTGCTCAACAGTCATTACAGCGGTCGCGAAGAGTGGCTGTATCACCAGCAGCACGAATTGTTGCGGGTGCGGGTATCGGGGCCGTTCGCCAGCAATCACTACAACCTGTTGAAGAAAGCCGCACTGGCCGGCGCCGGCATCGCACGCTTGCCGTCCTATCTGTTGCAGGCGGAATTGGCTGACGGCCGATTGCGCTGGCTCCTTCGTGATTTTCAGACCCGGCGCATGCCTATGTACCTGGTGCATCCGTATCAGGGCGGGTTACCGAAACGTACCCAAGTGCTGGCGGACTACCTGATCGGCTGGTTCAAGCGCAGCGGCGAGGCGCTGGACCGGCTTCAGCGGTAACGGCGGGCGATCAGATGATCGATCGACAGTTTGCCCGGCCCGGTGGTCATCAGGTACAGCAGAACGGCGGCCCAGGTGCCGTGAGTCGGGTAGGCGTCGGGGTACACGAACAACTCGATGACCAACGTCATGCCCAGCAATGCCAGCGCCGAAAACCGAGTGGCGAAGCCGACGAGGATCAGGATCGGGAAAAAGTGTTCGGCGAACGCGGCCAGGTGAGCGGCAATTTCCGGTGACACCAGCGGCACGTGGTATTCGCTCTGGAACAACGGAATCGTCGAGCCGGCCAAGTGCGGCCAGCCGATCTGGAAGGTGCCGTCGATCAGGTCGATGGCCAGACCCTCGACCTTGGTCTGCCCGGATTTCCAGAACACCGCCGCGATGGAAAAACGTGCGATGAAGGCGATCAGGCTGTGTGGGATTTTTTCCAGCAGTGCAATGGCACGGGCAACGAGGCTGTTCATGGCGAAACCTTTGGGTGGAAATGAGTGAGGGCATGGCGGCTGATCAACAGGGCCAGGGTCTGGCTGAGATCGAAGGCTTCTGCGGATTCCAGCGCCTGAGTGAGTGACAGGCCGGCCTTGAGCTGACGAATGAACTGGCTGGCGCCGTGATCCACGGCGAATACCTCGACCTCCAGGCCGTTGCGCAGGACCAGCGCCTGTTGGGCCTGATTCAGATCGATCCCGGCCAGCGTGTTGTCGTGCTGGTGCGCGGCCCAGATATCCACCACGGCAAAGGCTGAATCGAGCACATGCAGCGAAGGATGCAGACCGATTCGCAGATTGCTCAGAGCCTCTTGATCAGCGAATGCAGCAGCAATCTGTTCCTGGCTCAACGGCGATGCATCGGCGGCGTGATAGGCCAGCGTACGCAGGCGCTCCAGCCGTGCAACATCTGCCAGGTAAGGAACGCTCGATGCCGGTTCGAATCCGCTGATGAAGTCCGCCAGATCACTGCCGTAGTCGCTCATCAACGGACTGTGTGGTGGATGGTTTTGAATGAAAACTCCGGCCATGGCGCGGAAGAATTCCTCTCCTACCAACTGCATTACCACGGGATAACTGTCGGCCAGTGCATTGCTCAACGAACCCTGCACGTTGTTGCGGTACACCGCGAATCGACTGGCTGGATCGGCCCCATTGGCGCTGCACAAACCGTCGGGGCAGGGCTGGCTAATGTCGAGGAGTGCTGCGCTGAAAGTGGCTTGGATACTCATCGCCGACCTCCTGCGCAACGCAGAAGCTCATCGGCCTGTTGCGCCTCGGCAAACAGCACGTTGAAGGCCGGCACTTGATTGTCCCGTTCGATCAACGTCGCCACCGGGCCGACGCGTTCCAGCGCTTGCCGGTACAACGACCAGACGGCCTGATCGATCGGTGCGCCGTGATCGTCGATCAGCAAGCGATCACCGAGGCTGTCGGAATCTTCGGCAAAACCCGCGAGATGAATCTCGCCGACGGCGTGCAATGGCAGTGCGTCGAGGTAGTCCAGGGGATCGCGCTGATGGTTGATGCACGAGACATAGACGTTGTTCACGTCCAGCAACAAACCACAGCCGCTGCGCCGGATGACTTCACGGATGAAGTCCGCTTCGTCGATCGTCGAGCGCTGGAATGCCAGATACGTCGCCGGGTTTTCCAGCAGCATCGGGCGCTTGAGAGTGTTCTGCACCTGGTCGATGTGATCGCAGACGCGATTCAGCGTCGGCGTGTCGTAAGCCAGGGGCAATAGATCATTGAGAAACACCGGGCCGTGGCTCGACCAGGCCAGGTGTTCGGAAAAGGATTGGGGTTGATAACGCTCGATCAGCGCGCTCAGGCGTTTGAGGTGTTGAACATCCAGCGCGCCTTCGGCACCGATGGACAAGCCGACGCCATGCAGCGACAGCGGATACGCCTCGCGGATCAAACCCAGAAAGTGATGGAAGGGGCCGCCGGCCACCATGTAGTTTTCGGCGTGGACTTCGAAGAAACCGATGTCCGGTAAAGAACCGAGCACTTCACGAAAGTGCCCGGTCTTGAGCCCCAGCCCGGCACGGGGCGGGAGCCCGGGGAGGGCTGCCCGAGTGCGGGTGGAGGCATGGTCGCAGGAAGTGATCATGGTCGACACTCGGACAGCCGCCGGATCAGGACTTGGCCTTGAAGGCTTCCATCTGACCGAAACCGGTCGGCGAGGTTTTGCTTTCGGTGGTGGCGCAGGTGCCTTTCGGAACGAACTTCCAGGAGTTGGCCTGGTAATCCATTTTCGCCGTGCCTGCGCAGGTGGTGCCGGCGCCGGCGGCGCAATCGTTATGACCTTTCATGGCCACGCCGAAGCATTTTTCCATGTTGGTGTTGTCGGCAGCCTGGACGGTCGAAACGGCGGCCATGCTCAGGGCGGAACCGAGGGCCAGAACCAGGGCGGTGGCGGACAGGGTGCGGGTGGTAGCAGTCATGATGTTTCTCCGGTTTCAACTTGGGTTGGAACAAGCGATGTGCGCTTGCTTACCCCACTAGAGAAACGACCTGGCGATGCGTTACAGCGATCGCGAAAATAATTTTCAAAGCGCAAAAAAAAACGGCCCGAAGGCCGTTTTTTGCTTAACGCAATCGATCAACCGCCGAGATACGCCTCGCGCACTTTCGGGTCGGTCAGCAGCGCTTCACCGGTGCCTTGCATCACCACCCGGCCGTTCTCAAGAACGTACGCACGGTCAGCGATTTTCAGCGCCTGGTTGGCGTTCTGCTCAACCAGGAACACCGTCACACCGTCCTTGCGCAGCTGTTCGATGATGTCGAAGATCTGCTGGATGATGATCGGTGCCAGGCCCAGCGACGGCTCGTCAAGCAGCAGCAGTTTCGGCTTGCTCATCAGCGCACGGCCGATGGCGAGCATTTGCTGTTCACCGCCGGACATGGTGCCGCCGCGCTGGTTGAAGCGTTCTTTCAGGCGTGGGAAAAGTCCGAGAACCTTGTCCATCTGTTCCTGATAGTCGCCCTTGTCGGTGAAGAATCCGCCCATGGACAGGTTCTCTTCGACGGTCAGTCGGGCAAACACCCGACGGCCTTCCGGCACCACGGCAATGCTCTTGCGCATGATCTGCGACGATTCCTGGCCGACCAGTTCCTCACCCATGTAGCGGATGCTGCCGCTGTGCGCCTGCGGCGAACCGCACAGCGTCATCAGCAGGGTGGACTTGCCGGCACCGTTGGCGCCGATCAGGGTCACGATCTCGCCCTGGCGGACTTCGACGTTGACGCTGTGCAGGGCCTGGATCTTGCCGTAGAAGGTGGAAACGTTTTCGAACTGCAGCATTTACGCTTCCCCCAGGTAGGCTTTGATCACTTCAGGATTGTCGCGGATCTGTTCCGGCGTGCCGTTGGCCAGAGGCGTGCCCTGGTTGATCACGACGATGTGGTCGGAAATGCTCATGACCAGTTTCATGTCGTGTTCGATCAGCAGCACGGTCACGTTGTGCTCTTCACGCAGCACGCTGATCAGCGCCTTGAGGTCTTCGGTTTCCTTCGGGTTCAGGCCGGCGGCCGGTTCGTCGAGCATGAGGATCCGCGGACGGGTCATCATGCAGCGGGCGATTTCCAGACGACGTTGCTGACCGTAGGCCAGGGTGCCGGCCGGACGGTTGGCGAATTCCTTGAGGTTGACCTTGTCCAGCCAGTATTCGGCGTATTCCATGGCCTCGCGCTCGCTTTTGCGAAACGCCGGGGTCTTGAACAGACCGGCCAGGAAGTTGGTGTTCAAGTGACGATGCTGGGCGATCAACAGGTTCTCGACCGCTGTCATGTCCTTGAACAACCGCACGTTCTGGAAGGTACGCACTACGCCTTTGAGGGCGATCTTGTGGCCCGGAAGGCCTTCGATCGACTCGCCGTCGAGCACGATGCTGCCGCCGCTCGGCTTGTAGAAACCGGTCAGGCAGTTGAACACGGTGGTCTTGCCCGCGCCGTTCGGCCCGATCAGTGCAACCACCTCTTTTTCCTTCACGGTCAGGGCCACGCCGTTGACCGCCAGCAGGCCGCCGAAGCGCATGCTCAGATTTTCGACTTTCAGGATCTCGCGGCTCATTTGCGCAGCTCCATGTGAGGACGTTGCATGGGCAGCAGACCTTGAGGTCGCCAGATCATCATCAGCACCATCAGGGCGCCGAACATCAGCATGCGGTACTCACTGAACTCACGCATCATTTCCGGCAACAGGATCATCACGACCGCGGCCAGTACGACGCCCAGCTGCGAGCCCATGCCGCCGAGCACCACGATGGCGAGAATGGTCGCCGACTCGATGAAGGTGAACGACTCCGGCGTCACCAGACCCTGACGGGCAGCGAAGAAGCTGCCGGCGAAACCGGCGAAGCAGGCACCCAGGGTAAACGCCGAGAGCTTGATGATCGTCGGATTCAGGCCCAGCGCGCGGCAAGCGATTTCGTCCTCGCGCAACGCTTCCCAGGCACGACCCAGGGGCATGCGCAGCAAGCGGTTGATGACGAACAGCGCGAACAGCGACAACAACACCGCGATCAGGTAAAGGAAGATCACCTTGTTCACCGGGTTGTAGGTCAGGCCGAAATACTCGTGGAAGGTCTGCATCCCCTCTGCGGCCGTCTTGTCGAAGGTCAACCCGAAGAGGGATGGCTTCGGAATGTTGCTGATGCCGTTCGGGCCGCCGGTGATGTCGGTGAGGTTACGCAGGAACAGACGGATGATTTCACCGAAGCCCAGCGTCACGATCGCCAGATAGTCACCGCGCAGACGCAGTACCGGGAAACCGAGCAGGAAGCCGAAGGTGGCCGCCATCAGTCCGGCGATCGGCAGGCAGATCCAGAAGCTCAGGCCGTAGTAGTGCGACAGCAGCGCATAACTGTAGGCGCCGACGGCATAGAAGCCGACGTAACCGAGGTCGAGCAGGCCTGCCAGGCCGACCACGATGTTCAGGCCGAGGCCGAGCATCACGTAGATCAGCACCAGCGTGGCGATATCCACCGCGCCGCGAGAGCCGAAGAACGGCCAGACCAGTGCACCGATGATCAGCGCAATGATGATCCAGCGCTGGGTGGTCGGCAGGGTCAGGAAGCTGCTGGCCTTGGCCGGCATCTTGGGCAGGTTCGGTGAGGATTTCCACGCCGCACCGATCTGCTGGTCGAACAACACTCGCAGGAACATCAGTACCGAGCAGACGGCAATGGTGATCAATGTCGAGGTACTGGTGCCATGCACTTCGAGGTTGATGCCGACGATGGTCAGCTTCAGACCGAGTACCGGGTAGGCCACCGCCCACACCAGCAGGGCGCTGAACAGCGCCTGTTTAAGATTCCTAGTCATACTTTCTCAACCTCCGGACGACCCAACAGGCCGGTTGGCCGGAACAACAGCACCAGAACCAGCAGGCCGAACGCCACGACGTCCTTGTACTGGTCGCCGAAGATATCGGCACCAAAGGCTTCCGCCACACCGAGCACCAGCCCGCCGAGCATGGCGCCGGGGATGCTGCCGATGCCGCCCAGTACCGCGGCGGTGAAGGCCTTGAGGCCGACGAGGAAACCGGCGTTCGGGTTGATCACGCCGTATTGCATGCTCAGCAGCACGGCCGCGATGGCCGCCAGCGCAGCACCGATGACGAAGGTCAGGGCGATGATGTTGTTGGTGTTGATGCCCAGCAGGTTGGCCATCTTGATGTCTTCGGCACAGGCACGGCAGGCGCGACCCAGGCGAGAGCGGGAGATGAACAGCGTCAGGCCGAGCATGGCGACCAGGGTCACCACGAACACCACGATTTGCATGTAGGAAATCAGCACTTCATGTGCGCCACCTGGCCCGATGGAGAAGTTGCCGGGGATCAGGTTGGGGATGGATTTGTCCTTGGAGTCTTGCGCCAGCAGAACCGTGTTCTGCAGGAAGATCGACATGCCGATGGCGGAAATCAGCGGGATCAGACGGTTGCTGCCGCGCAAGGGGCGGTAGGCGACACGTTCGATGCTGTAACCGTAGGCACTGGTCACGACGATGGTTGCGAGAAAAGCGGCGGTCATCAACAGTGGAACACTGTCGAGTCCCATCATGGACAGCCCGGCGATGGCGATGAAGGCCACGTAGGAGCCGATCATGTACACCTCGCCGTGGGCGAAGTTGATCATTCCAATGATGCCGTAGACCATCGTATAGCCGATGGCGATCAGGGCATACGTGCTGCCAATGGTCATGCCATTAACCAGCTGTTGGAAGAAGTGATAGATGTCAGGCATTACAGCGCTCCTAAAAACCTGATACGCATTTCACTGGTGGAGTCATTTTCCCGCCCGGCCCCGTGGATCTTTATCCACTTCGAATCCGGGTTTTGCCAGCGAACCGCTGATGACGGTTTTGAGATTTTCAGGTGGGGAGACTGGCGGATCACGCCAGCGCGGCCCAATACATTCGTAAAACAAAGCCCACGGCACGCCGTGGGCTTTATTGGCAGTCAGTCAGGCAGCGCCTTACTGAGGCGAAACTTCGGTTTTAGGTTTGCCGAAGTGCCACTCGTAGACCACGAATTTGAAGTCCTTCAGGTCGCCCTTGGCATCGAAGCTCAGGTCGCCGGTCGGGGTCTTGAAGGTGCCGGCGTGAATGGCAGCCGCCACTTTCGCAGGGTCTTCGGATTTGGCAGCGGCGATACCGCCGGCAATCACTTCAACCGCCGAGTAGGAAGGGAACACGAACGGGCCGCTCGGGTCTTCTTTCTTCGCCTTGAATGCATCCGCCAGGGCAACGTTGGCCGGATCCTGGTCGAAGGACTTCGGCAGGGTCACCAGCAGGCCTTCGGACGCGTCCTTGGCGATCTGCGAGATGGAGTCGTTACCCACGCCTTCCGGACCCATGAACTTGGCTTTCAGGCCTTTTTCCTGGGACTGACGCAGGATCAGGCCCAGCTCTGGGTGGTAGCCGCCGTAGTAGACGAAGTCGACGTTGGCTTGCTTGAGCTTGGAGATCATCGAGGAGAAGTCTTTGTCGCCGGCGTTGACGCCTTCGAACACGGCAACCTTGACGCCTTTGCCTTCCAGGGTTTTCTTCACGGCGGTGGCGATGCCTTCACCGTATTGCTGTTTGTCGTGCAGAACAGCAACGATTTTCGGTTTCACGTGATCGGCAATGTAGTTACCGGCGGCAGGGCCCTGGGCGCTGTCCAGACCGATGGTGCGGAACACCATTTTGTAACCACGGCTGGTGATGTCCGGGCTGGTGGCAGCCGGGGTGATCATGATCACGCCTTCGTCTTCGTAAACGTCCGAAGCAGGCTGAGTGGAGCTGGAGCACAGGTGACCGACCACGAACTTGACGCCGTCGTTGACGACCTTGTTCGCTACGGCTACCGCTTGTTTCGGGTCGCAAGCGTCATCGTATTCAACGGCTTCGAGCTTCTTGCCGTCGACGCCGCCCTTGGCGTTGATCTGTTCGATGGCCATTTTGGCGCCACTGAACTGCATGTCGCCGTACTGGGCTACCGGGCCGGTTTTAGGGCCGGCGATACCGATCTTGATGGTGTCAGCTGCGAACGAATGGCTGGCAACCCCGGCCAGTACCATAGCGGCAAACAGTTTGGAAATCTGCTTAGTAGCCTTAGTCATAGTGCTCCACTCTTACTGTTGTATTTTTTTAGAGTCCTGACGCCGTAGCAGCAGAACCGGGCCAGATATCATCGCGATATCGTCCGGAAATGCCCCCGGCAACTGTACCGGTACAGTGTAGAGCGCCGGTTGTTGGCCTGGGAAGCTGGCGCCCAGGGGCAAATTCTGGAGATGTCGCTTTAATGAAAGAAAAAGACAGAATTGCGGCGGGACGTTCAGAGGGCTTATACCCCAATCATCAGCATTCCCTGGCCTTCCTGCTCTTTTCGTTCGGTACAGCCTTTTACAACCGGGTTTTTCTGCCGGACCACCGACGTTATCATTCGCGCCGATTTCTTTTCCGGACAGTCCCATGAATCAAGAACCTAGCACCCTCTATGCCAAGCTGCTTGGTGAAACCGCATCTATTACCTGGAAGGAGCTGGAACGCTTCTACGCCCAGGGTGCCCTATTGTGGGTCGACGCTGACCTGGATTTGATCGCCGTGGCCGAGGCCGTGGCATCGGATCAAGGCGAGAAAGTCGCTGCCTGGCTGGCCGAAGACAAAGTCGCCAAGCTGTCTGAAACGCGGGCGCTGGATATTTTTGAACGTGATCCGCAGATGTGGGCGGTCGTGGTTCGGCCATGGATTCTGGTCCAGGAAAGGGCGTCTGCCTGAGGTGGCGCACCTTGTTGGTGCGCGCGATCGCCGAGGAAAAGTGTGTAGCCGAGTAGCGTGATGGCACGTTGCCGTAGAGAAATGCCACAAGCGGGGGTGGCATAACGGTGACGTAAACGTAACGGGCACAGTTTAGTAAGCAGCCTAACGGCTGCTTAATTGTTTCTGGATGTTGGAAAGGCTGAATACATCGGGGAATTCGAGGGCCTCATCGCAAGCAGGCTCGCTCCCACAGGGAATGTTTTCCAATGTGGGAGCGAGCCTGCTCTCGATGGGAGAGCCTCGGTCTGGTGTCAGACCGAGTAAGTCTTGCCAGTATGGTTATTCAGCGAAATGACCTTGGTCTTGCCGATCCGGTGGCGGTAGATCTCGCGCAGGTACTTGATCGACTTCTTCACGCAATCGCGCGACAGGCGGATGTCGTTGATCGAGACAAACTTCTCTTTGTCGTTGATCAGCTCGCGGTACTTCTTCTCGTACATCGGTTTGATCGCGTACCAGTTGGTATCGAGGATCTTCGCCGGGTTCTCGAATTCGTTGAGCAGTTCGTCGATACGGTCTTCGTCGAATTCTTCATTGATGATGAAGTCGAGGATCGAGTTGTCCAGGGTCTCGTCGAAACGGTACGGGTTCTTCGCGAAGCAACGCTTGATGAACGCTACGATCAGGGTCAGGAAGTCGTCCGACAGACACGGGCTCTTGGCGATCAGGGTGGTCAACGACAGGTTGGCCGAGGCGCCGATCACCAGTGCGTAACGCTTGAGCGTGGTGTTGGGGAACAGGCTGTTGAGGTGGGTCTTCAACCGGTTCAGGTCCATGTACGACAGTTTGTAGTCTTTCGGCAGCGAAACGATCGAGACCACCGACGAGCAGTTCTTGAAGAAGTGCAGGTCATGCAGCGCAGCGGCGTCGTAGCCGGAGTTCTTGTACTGCTCAAGCGAGGCGCGATAACGCTTGGATTCGATCGGCAGCAGGCTGATGCCTTCGATGGCCTGGGTGACCTTGTTGAAGTGCGGCAGGTCGATCGAACGGAAGAACAGGTCGTCGATGTTCAGGCGCTGTGGCTCTTTGTCGAACACCTTGAACTTGTCGCTGCTCGGCGGCGGGGTTTCCGGCACCACGGATTCTGCGTAGGCAATCGCCACCGGGCCGGCCAGACTCATGAACAGGTCGTTGGCGTCCAGGCGAATGGTCTCGCCGATGTCGATGCCGGCACGACGGAAATAGTTCTGGTCGTAGTCGGTCGTGACCGCCTGGGCCGTCAGAATGTTGAAGATCTGTTGCGAGATGTACTGGTTGGCGTGCTTCTCCATCGCATTGACATCAATGTTCTGGATATTGCCGTCATCACTCTCTTCGGCGTAACGCATGATGTCGTTGGAGATCAGCATCATCGCGTTCCATGGGCGGATACGGCCCATGACGCTGGCTTCGCTGCTGTCTTCGTTGGCGAAGTTGTACGAGAAATCCCATTCTTCCGACAGGTATTTGCACAGCAGGCGACCGGCGTTGATGTGCAGCGCCTCGGACATTTCGCTGCGGTGGTCGGAAATGTTCGGCAGCACGCAGATGCCGCTGGTGAAGATCGGCTCGAACACGAACGAATGACCGCTCTTGCCGTCATGTTCGTCCATCGGCTTGGTGTCGAACGTCTTGTTCATGTACGAGTGCTGCTGGGCCAGGCCGAATTCCGAGGCCATGCCCGAACCGGTACCGCCGCCGGCACTGAAGATCGAGAAATACAGGCGCGACTGGTTGGCCTTGATGCCGCAGCTGTCGATCAGGTACGAGTGGATCATTTTCCAGTCGGGGCTGGAGAAACGCTGGGTGTCCTTGTTCAGGATGATCTTCGCCAGGTACTGGCCGAGGATCGGCGCGTTACCGGCGCCACCGGCGTGGACTTCGGACAAGTCCATGATCTTCATTTTGCTGTAGTCGCGCAGGAAGCCGCTCTTTTCACCCTTGCGCGAGAAACGGATGCGCCCGGCAATGTCTTTGTCCAGGTCGCCGAGCATCACCAATGGTTCCACCAGGAACACCGGTTTGGTCGACTTGTTCGGGCCGATCCGCAGGTTCTGCTTGATCCACTGGGCCGGGCTGTAGCCTTTGTCGGTCGCCAGACGCCGGTCAGCCGCGCGATCTTCGTTGTTGAACTCGTTGAGGTAGAACTTGCGCGCGTTGTACACCAGCTCCGCCACGTCGAGGGCGATGTTGGAGCCGCAGCGGCCGAGGCCGATCAGGCACACCGACGGGAATTCCTGATCGTTGTGCTGCTCGTTGTCGCCTTCCAGATGCGGCGGGCGCGGGAACACCAGGTCACGCAGGCCATCGAGGTTGTCGAGGATGCGGTCGGTGTTGGTTTCGGTGAAGTACAGGTATTGCTGGGTGCCCAACGGGCGCGAAGGAGGCAATGGCTTCATCGGGGCAGGGCTGTTCGCTGCTGGGCTCAGGGTCAGATCGGATACCGCAGTGGCCGGATTGTTTTTAGAAGTCATTGTGCGCCATATACCTGGACTGGTTGGTTCGGCGACCGGTGTCGTCGAGCCTCACGGAATGGGAATCTCGCGTCTTTTTACTGCGCGTATTTGGCCCGTGCGTCAGGGGTCTGGCCTGAGTGCCGCGCGGGGGAATCCTTTCCTGATTGATGATGGATCGGCCATTATTCGGCGATCTTTAATCAAAAGGAGGCTAAATGATGTCAACGCTACCTTCGTTGGGGTTTGCCGGAATCGGTCTGATGGGCCTGCCGATGTGCCGGCGTCTGCTGGCAGCGGGTTATCCGCTGACCGTGTGGAACCGCAACCCGGACAAATGCGCGCCGCTGGTCGAGGCCGGTGCCCGGCAGGTGGCGACGCCCGCCGAGCTGTGTCGGCACGCCGATGTGGTGATGCTGTGCCTGGCTGACACGGCGGTGGTGCGTGAGGTGGTGTTTGGCCCGGCTGGTGTCGCCGAAGGGGCGAAGCGCGGTCAGTTGCTGGTGGATTTTTCCAGCCTGGAACCGACGGCGACTCGCGAGATGGCGGCTGAGTTGGCCGACAGGACTGGCATGACGTGGCTCGATTCACCGGTGTCCGGCGGCGTGGTCGGGGCCGAGGCTGGCAGTCTGGCGATCATGGTGGGCGGTGATGCAGCGAATCTTGATCGCGTACGCCCGGTGTTGCTCGCCCTCGGTCAGCGCGTCACGCACATGGGCGGCGTCGGCGCCGGCCAGGTGACCAAGGCCTGCAACCAGATGATCGTCGCGTGCAATGCGCTGGTGATTGCCGAAGTGGTCGCGCTGGCCGAGCAGTCCGGTGTCGACGCCAGTCTGATCGCCGAGGCACTGGCCGGTGGTTTCGCCGATTCGAAGCCGTTGCAGATCCTCGCCCCGCAAATGGCCGAAAGCCGTTTCGAACCGGTGAAATGGCACGTGCGCACGCTGCTCAAGGATCTCGACACGGCGGTGAAGTTTTCTCGCGAAGTGGGCTCGGCCACGCCGATCAGCGGATTGGCCGCACAACTGATGCGCCTGCATGGGGCGCAGGGCTTTTTGGCGAAAGATCCATCAACACTGGTGAAAATGTACCGCGAGCCAGCGTCAGCGGATTGACCGCGTGGGAGTGTTTGCGCTGATTGATCTCTTCCAGGACCGGGCGCAGTTCGTCCAGCGGCACCGGACGGCTGAGCAGGTAGCCCTGAATGAAGTCGCAGCCCGAACGTTCGAGGAATTCGTATTGCTCCAGGCTTTCCACGCCTTCGGTGACCACCTGCAGGTGCAGGGTGTGGGCCATGACGATGATCGCCTGGACGATTTCCATGTCGGCGGTGGCTTTGGGAATATCGAGGATAAATGAGCGGTCGACTTTCAGTGTGTTGAGCGGCAGTCGCTTGAGGTAGGCCAGCGACGAATAACCGGTGCCGAAATCATCGATCGACAACGACACGCCCAGGGCGCGGATCTGCCGCAACAGCACCAGCGTGTTGGCGATGTTGCCCATCAGGGCGTTCTCGGTCACCTCCAGCTCCAGCCGTTCGGGGGAAACGCCGGCGCTGCGCAAGGCGTGTTCGATTTCATTGGCCAGTTCTTCCCGGGCCAGATTCAGCGGTGAGCAGTTCCAGGCGATCTTCAGGTCATCACAACCATGGCGCGACAATTCGCCAAGGTCTTCACAGGCCTTGCGCAACACCCAGTTGTCCAGTTCGGCGATCAGGCCGTTGTTTTCGGCGATGGCGATAAAGCGATCCGGGGTCAGCAGGCCGTGCACCGGGTGCTGCCAGCGAATCAGCGCTTCAAGCTTGGTGACCTTGCCGGTCTTCAGTTCGAAGATCGGCTGGTAATACAGCATCAGCCCGTTCTCTTCGCGCAGGGCAAGACGCAGTTCTTCTTCCAGTTGCAGCTCCAGGCTTGCGCGGTTTTTCAGGTTGGAATCGAAAAAGTGCACGCCGTTGCGTCCAGCACCTTTGGATTGATACAGCGCCAGGTCCGCGTGCTTGAGCAGTTCATCACAGGTGGTGCCGTCTTCGGGAAACAGGCTGATGCCGATGCTGGTGGTCATCACCATGCGCCGCCCGGCCAGTTCGATCGGCTCCTTCATCTTGAGCATGATGCGCTGAGCGAGGTTGCGTGCTTCTTCGCGGTCGCGCAGGCCGATCAGGATGCAGAATTCGTCGCCGCCGAAACGGGCGACCACGTCTTCATGGCCGCGCACCGAACCTTTGATGTGTTGGGCGATGACTTTGAGCAGTTCGTCGCCGGCATCATGGCCGAGGCTGTCGTTGATGCGTTTGAAGTGATCGATGTCGAGAAACATCACCGCGAGCATGCCGCCCTCGGTGGATTTCTGGCTGAGCTTTTCAGCGAAGAGCTGGTTGAAACCGCGACGGTTGATCAGGTTGGTCAGGGCGTCGTAATTGGCCGCCTGCTGCAGCGACATCCGCGCCTGATCGAGCTGGCTGAGCAACATGTTGACCCGGCGCAGGTCCTGTTCCTTGTTCTGCAGTTTCTTGTCGGCCAGTGCGGCGCTGATGGCGCTGCCGAGGATCAGCAGGGTGATAAAGGCGACGGTGAGCCCCAGTTGCAAGTGGCTGGAGTCGGGCTTCAGTGTGGGAATGCTCCCCTCCGGGAGGACCAGATGCAACGCCGCCATACCGGTGAAGTGCATGCTGATGATGCCGGCCCCGAGAATCAGTGTGGCCACGTATTTGAGCATCTGGTTGTGCAGGCCGCTGCCTTCACGCAAATTCCCGGCCACCCACAGGGCGGCGAAACTGGCACCGATTGCAATCAGGATCGACAGTCCGAACAGGGTCGGGTCGTAGTAGGCCGTGGCCGCCGATTGCATGGCGGCCATGCCGACGTAGTGCATGCCGGCGATGCCCAGGCCGATGACGATGGCGGTCTTGAGGTATGGCAACAGACTGGGCTGCGGCTCACTCAGCGTGTGCATGGCCAGCCAGGAGGCCAGCACGGCGATCAGCAGGGAAAACAGGGTGATGGACTGGTCGTACTGGATGTCGATCGGCGTCTGGAACGCCAGCATGCTGATGAAATGCATGGCCCAGATGCCACCGGCCAGGCAGGTGGCCCCGATCCAGCGCCAGATCCTGCGTGATCCGGGATCTTCGGCATGGCCGACGCGTTCCGCCATGTCGAGGGTAGCGAAGCTTGCGGCGCAGGCCACCAGATAGGCGATCAGCACCAGCAAGGGGTTGTGTGTGCAATTGAGAATGACCTGCCCGCTCTCCGGCAGCTCGGCAACAAACTGCAAACCAAGCCACTCCATAGCATGCCCCGTCTCTGAGTGCTTCCTTACTGCGTCATCAACGCAGGCGAATGAATGCAGTATAGAGGCCGATTTCGGGGCGCAAGCGGTGGTGGCACATTGGCTCTAATGATTTTGGCATGAGCGTCATAGCGATTGGCGCTAAGCCTCGCACGCTCGGTAGCTCAGGCGACTTCGTTCCAGTGCGGTTGCAATGGCGGCAGGCCAAAACGGGCACGCGCCTTGTCGCAGTCGGTGTTCTGCTCGCCGTTTTCCCACGACGCCTCGAACTCGCGGCAAGGGCTGGAACGCTTGTCGTAGATCGTGCAGGCCACCGATTTTCCGACGTCGCCTTCCAGCGCGGTGCAGCGCGGCGCCTTGCGGTCGGTACCGATCATCGCGACCCGGCTGGGCGTGATCTGGGTGACCAGTTCATCGGGTACGGTCCCGCCGGAGGATGCGCATTCCCCCCAGAAAAATGAAACACGAAAATGGGAACAGCAGGCACCGCAACTCAGACACGGACTGACTTCGGACATTAGGGGGGCATCAAAGGGATTGATCGGCAGGATCCGGACGGATCCGGCGGCCATTCTAGGCTTTGCCACGGCGTTGGGAAGGGGGGCGTGAAAGTATTTTTTCATTGCCGGATTTTTCCGCAAAACCCCCGGTTTTCGGGGGATTCGAAGCATTTCAAGGGCTTACGTTTCGTTACACGGCCATGGCCCGTCATCAGGCTGACGAATGATCACAGACAGTCCCGACGAGCGTGACTAGATTGCAGGTTCCGGGCTCGGATGCGTCGGCAGTGAAGCCCTATAACAATAAAAGAGACGGACCCATGCAGAACTCGACCCAAGCGGCGAATGCCTGGCGCATTCTGTTCCTGCTGTTCCTCGCCAACCTGTTCAATTTCTTCGATCGCACCATCCCCGCGATCATCATCGAGCCGATCCGCATGGAATGGCACCTCAGCGACTTTCAGCTGGGGATCGTCGGCACCGCATTCACCATCGTCTATGCCATTGCCGGCCTGCCGCTGGGGCGCATGGCCGACACCGGCTCGCGCAGCAAGCTGATGGGCTGGGGGCTGGCGACCTGGAGCGCGTTGACGGCGGTCAACGGCCTGGTCGGCAGTTTCTGGAGTTTCCTGCTGGTACGCATGGGCATCGGCATCGGTGAGGCCAGTTACGCGCCCGCCGCCAACTCGCTGATCGGCGACCTGTTCCCGGCGCACCGTCGCGCGAGGGCCATGGGCATCTTCATGCTGGGCTTGCCGTTGGGCCTGCTGCTGGCGTTTTTCACCATCGGCGCGATGGTCAAGGCGTTCGACAGCTGGCGTGCGCCGTTCTTTATTGCTGCCGTGCCGGGGTTGCTGCTGGCGGTGTTCATGTTTTTCATCAAGGAACCCAAGCGCGGCGCGGCGGAGACCGTGCAAGTGTCGCAGGAGAAAGTCGACAAGCCGATCCGCCGGATTCTCGCGGTGCCGACTTTTCTGTGGCTGGTGATGGCCGGGTTGTGCTTCAACTTCGCCACCTATGCTTGTAACTCGTTTTTGGTGCCGATGCTCCAGCGCTATTTTCTGATGCCGTTGCAGGAAGCGGCAGTGGCCACGGGGCTGATCGTCGGCGTGACCGGACTGATCGGCCTGACGCTCGGCGGCTGGATCGCCGACAAGATCCATCAGCGCGTGGCTAACGGGCGGCTGCTGTTTGCGGCGTTCAGCCTGATCATTTCCACCGTGTGCACCGCTTGGGCACTGCACGCCGGGCGGATCGAGATCGGTGTGTTTGTCGCGCTGTTCAGTGTCGGCTGGCTGTTTGCCTATAACTTCTACACCTGCGTCTACACGGCGATTCAGGACGTGGTCGAACCGCGCCTGCGGGCCACGGCGATGGCGCTGTTCTTTGCCGGGTTGTATTTGCTGGGCGGTGGTCTGGGGCCGGTGGTGGTCGGTGGTTTGTCCGATCACTTCGCCAAGTCGGCCATGATTTCGGCGGGTGCCGAGCAGATGACCGAGGCGTTCAAGGCGGTCGGCCTGCATGACGCGATGTACCTGATCCCGGTGGCACTGTTCCTGACCATGGTGTTTCTGTTTCTGGCGGCGCGGTGTTTTGTGCGGGATGCGAAGCGGATGAAGGAGGGCTTGGTGGCGATGGTTGAGCCTGAGGGTGCAGCGGTCACGGCCTAAGGTTTGATCGTTCCCACGTCGAGGCGTCGAACCGTCCGCGTGGGAATGCAGCCCGGGACGCTCTGCGTCCCATTCGAGAGCTGGAACGCGGAGCGTCCCTTGAGGCATTCCCACGCGGAGCGTGGGAACGATCGGCGGGGCAGACAAACAAAAAGGCCCGCATCGCTGCGGGCCTTTTCATGTGTGGCGGAGGAGCAGGGCGGTTTAACCCGCTACCAGCACCCGGATCGCTTCCAGTCGCAGCGCCGCCTTGTCGAGCATGGCCAGGCCTTGCTCGCGCTGTTTGCGCAGGGCAACCAGTTCGCTGTCGCGCACGGTCGGGTTGACCGCTTGCAACGCAGTCAGGCGTGCCAGTTCTTCGTCGGTGTCGGCCGCCAGACGACGGCGGGCCTCGGCCACGCGCTCGGCGTGACGCGGGGTGATTTTTTCTTCACCGGCGTTGATCCGTGGCGTCAGTTGATCGCGCTGGGCCTGGATGAACTTGTTGGCACTGGCGCGTGGCACGCTTTCCAGTTGATCGTTCAGGGTTTCGAACGCCACACGGGCCGACAGGTCGTTGCCATTGGCATCGAGCAGGCAGCGCAGGGCGGCCGGTGGCAGGTAGCGGCCCAGTTGCAGGGCGCGCGGAGCCACCACTTCGCTGACGTACAGCAGTTCCAGCAGGACAGTGCCCGGCTTGAGTGCCTTGTTCTTGATCAGCGCGACGGCGGTGTTGCCCATCGAACCGGACAGCACCAGATCCATGCCGCCCTGCACCATTGGGTGTTCCCAAGTGATGAACTGCATGTCTTCGCGCGACAGCGCCTGGTTGCGGTCGTAGGTGATGGTCACGCCTTCGTCGTCGCCCAGCGGGAAGCTGGCGTCGAGCATTTTCTCGCTCGGCTTGAGGATCAGGGCGTTTTCCGAATGGTCTTCGCTGTCGATGCCGAAGGCGTCGAACAGGGTTTCCATGTAGATCGGCAGCGCGAACTGATCGTCTTGCTCGAGGATGTCCTCGACCAGCGCTTCACCTTCGCCGGCACCGCCGGAGTTGAGTTCCAGCAAGCGGTCACGACCGGTGTGCAGCTCGGCTTCCAGACGCTCGCGCTCGGTGCGTGCTTCGTCGATCAGCGTCTGCCACTCGCCATCGTCAGCCTCTTCCAGCAGCGGCAGCAGGCGCGGGCCGAACTGATGCTGCAAGGCGTTGCCGGTCGGGCAGGTGTTGAGGAACGCGTTCAGTGCTTCGTGATACCACTGGAACAGACGCTCTTGCGGGCTGGTTTCCAGGTACGGCACGTGCAGTTCGATGATGTGTTTCTGGCCGATCCGGTCCAGACGACCGATGCGCTGCTCCAGCAGGTCCGGGTGCGACGGCAGATCGAACAGCACCAGGTGATGCGCGAACTGGAAGTTGCGACCTTCACTGCCGATTTCCGAGCAGATCAGCACCTGCGCGCCGAACTCTTCGTCGGCGAAGTAGGCGGCGGCGCGGTCACGCTCAAGGATGTTCATGCCTTCATGGAACACCGTGGCCGGGATGCCGGAACGTACGCGCAGGGCGTCTTCCAGGTCCATCGCGGTTTCGGCGTGGGCGCAGATCACCAGTACCTTGGTGCGCTTGAGCATTTTCAGCTGATCGATCAGCCACTCGACGCGCGGGTCGAATTTCCACCAGCGTTCTTCTTCGCTGGCATCCGGCTGGGCCTGGAAGCTGACTTCCGGGTACAGCTCGGCGTGATCGCCCAGTGGCAGTTCGAGGTATTCGTCCGGGCACGGCAGCGGGTACGGGTGCAGTTTGCGCTCCGGGAAACCCTGCACGGCGGCGCGGGTGTTACGGAACAGCACGCGGCCGGTGCCGTGACGGTCGAGCAGTTCACGCACGAGGCGGGCGCTGGCTTCGGTGTCGCCATCGTTGACGGCGGTCAGCAGGGCTTCACCTTCGTTGCCGAGGAAACCGTGGATGGTCTTGTGTGCGGCAGGCGACAGGCGCCCCTTGTCCAGCAGCTCCTGAACGGCTTCGGCCACCGGGCGATAGTTCTCGCTTTCGGCGCGGAAGGCGGCCAGGTCATGGAAACGGTTCGGGTCGAGCAGGCGCAGACGGGCGAAGTGGCTGTCCTGGCCGAGTTGTTCCGGGGTGGCGGTGAGCAGCAGCACGCCGGGAATGACTTCAGCCAGCTGTTCGACCAGCGAGTATTCCGGGCTGACTTTTTCTTCGTGCCAGACCAGGTGGTGTGCTTCGTCGACCACCAGCAGATCCCAGCCGGCCGCGAACAGGGCGTCCTGGGCCTTTTCGTCGTCGACCAGCCACTCCAGCGCCACGAGGGCAAGCTGGGTGTCTTCAAACGGGTTGACGGCATCGCTTTCGATGAAGCGTTCTTCGTCGAACAGCGCGACCTCAAGGTTGAAGCGGCGGCGCATTTCCACCAGCCACTGGTGCTGGAGGTTTTCCGGCACCAGGATCAGCACGCGACTGGCGCGACCCGACAGCAGTTGGCGATGGATCACCAGGCCGGCTTCGATGGTCTTGCCCAGACCCACTTCGTCCGCCAGCAGAACCCGTGGCGCGATGCGGTCGGCGACTTCACGGGCAATGTGCAACTGGTGAGCGATTGGCTGTGCACGCACGCCACCCAGGCCCCAGAGCGCGGACTGCAACTGGCGGCTGGTGTGTTCCAGGGTGTGGTAGCGCAGGGAGAACCACGACAGCGGGTCGATCTGGCCGGCGAACAGACGGTCGCTGGCCAGACGGAACTGAATGAAGTTCGACAGTTGGGTTTCCGGCAGGGTGACGGCTTCGTTCTCGGCGTTCAGACCGTGATAGACGAGCAGGCCATCGGCATCCTCGACTTCGCGCACGGTCATCTTCCAGCCTTCGAAGTGGGTAATGGAGTCGCCCGGCGAGAATCGCACGCGGGTCAGGGGCGCATTCCTTAGCGCGTACTGGCGGGTTTCGCCAGTGGCCGGGTAAAGCACGGTCAACAAGCGGCCGTCCTGTGCCAGAACGGTGCCTAAACCAAGCTCTGCTTCGCTGTCACTGATCCAGCGTTGCCCCGGTTGATACTGCTGCGCCATGCTGCCTGACTCCCACCTTGAAAAAGCGGGCTATCTTAACGGAATGAGGCCCTGAGGCCAAAGGATTAGGCGTCGCGTGCGGCTATTAAATGCCGACGGCCAACTGAAGGAAGATTAGGTCATGCGTCGGTTTTACGAGCGATTGCGGCACAACCGAGTGCCGATCCGGTCACAAGTTTACGACCGATGGCTCAAGGCGCCGATGCCGCAGCCGATAGCCTGCTGACAGGAGACCCTTCATATGCTGCCACCGATGCTCCCCTTGAGCGCCGTGCCGATCACTTCCCAGCAGGACCCGATCCGCCAGCGGCCGGACATTCCTCCGGTGGTGCCGGTGCAGGAAAGCTCCAACGAAAGCACGATCGACCTGCAAAAGCGCGATCCGGAAGAAGACGGTTATCTGCTGCGCGAAGAGCAGCGCCGCCAGCAGGAGCGTGATCGTCGCCGCCGTGAAGCCGACGACGACCCCGAAGCGCACCTCGCCGTACCGGGCACCGAACTCAATGCCGACAACACCGTGCCGGTGGTGCCGCTCATGGAAGACCAGCCGCGTCAGGGCTTGTGGGTCGACATCGAGATCTGAGGCTGCGCGGCCAGTTCAGCCAGATTCGTCAGCAATATGTCGATTTCTTCTGCGGTATTCAGATAACTCATCGACACCCTCGCAATCGAGTTCAGCCCGCGCGCCTGCATGTCCAGCGGTGTGTAGGCCACGCCATTGGCGCCGATGTTGATTCGCCGCTCGGCCAGCGCCTGCTTCAGCGCCACGCAATCCCAGCCTTCCAGCGTGAAGGCGATCAGTCCGGATTGTTCGTTGGCGGACCCCAGATCTAGCAGTGTCAGCCCGGGAATCTCCTTCATACGCCGGCGCAGTGGTTGGCTCAGTTCAACGATCCGCTTTCGGATTGCCGTTGCTCCGATGCGCTCATGTTCCTCCAGCGCATTGGCCAATCCGGCGAGTAGCGCCAATGACACTTCACTGGTTTCAAAGCGGCGGGCGTCGTCGCGCAAGGTAAAGCGCTGGCCATCCCACGGTGCCGAGAGTACGTCGCGCTGCACGGGCAACAGTCGTTGCAGGAATTGCGGCCGGATGTACATCAACGCCGTACCGCGCGGCCCGCGCAGGAACTTGCGCCCCGCCCCCTTGAGCATGTCGCACTGCAAGGCCTGGACGTCACAGGGCAACTGCCCCAGCGCCTGTCCGGCGTCGACGAAATAAGGAATGTCGTGGCGACGGGCTATCGCTCCGATCTGCGCCGCCGGGTTGATCAGGCCACCATTGGCCGGTAGCCAGGTCAGGGCGATCAGGCGCACATGGCGGTCAATCATTTGCGCCAGAGCTTGTGGATCGACGGCGCCACGGGCATCGCAAGGGATCACTTCCAGTCGCGCACCGGCCTTCACCGCTTCGGCCATGCAGGCCAGGTTGCCGGCCCATTCATGGCGACCGACCAGAATCCGCTCGCCCGAGTGCCACGGCCCCAGTGCATTGAATGCCTGACTCCAGGCCGCCGAGCCGCTACTGGCAAAGGCGATCTCTTCGGGTTGGGCGTTGAGCAGGGCGGCTGCGGCACTGCGCGCGCGTTCCTGCACTTGTATGTCCGCCGTCTCCATCGGCCCGCCGAGCGCTTCGCGTTGCAGTTGCCCGATCACCGCGTCGAGGGTGGACTGACTCGGCAGCGAGGCCCCAGCGTGATTGAAATGGATCACCTGTGCGCAACCGGGCGTGGCGTTGCGCAGATGCAGGACTTCGTCGGCGTTCACGGCTTGAGCTCGAAGATCGCGTCGACTTCCACCGCCACGCCGGCCGGCAGGCTCGACACGCCGACGGCGGTGCGCACATGGTGGCCCTTGTCGCCGAGGACGTTGACCAGCAGGTTCGAGGCGCCGTTGGCGATCACGCCCTGGCGCGGGAAGTCCGGGGTGCTGGCGATAAACGCGCCGAGCCGGATGATCCGCACCAGTTTTGACAGGTCATCGCCCAAGGCATCGGCGAGTTGGGCCAGCAGGCCTAATGCGGCAAGTTCGGCGGCGTTGACACCTTCTTCGTCGGAGATCGCTTCGCCGAGGCGCCCGAGGAATGCAGGTTTGCCATCGAGCATGGGAATCTGCCCGGCGATGTACAACTGATTCTGACTGATCACGTGGCTGACGTAGTTGGCCACCGGCTGGCTTGGCGCAGGCAGTTGCAGGCCGAGTTGCTGGACGCGTTGTTTGATTGAGTCGCTCATGCGGAGTCCTCCTGAGTGAGGACTCCAGCATGTTGGCGCAGGAGGGTGGGCGACAAACGGATAGATTTGATTCGACGTATCCAAAAAACTCATGCGTCGACGATTTGCTCCAGCCATTGGCTGAACGCCTGTGCCGCGGGGTTTGGTGGGCGCTCCGGAGTGACCAGCCAATAGCCGATTTCGCCGGACATTGGTGGGGTATCGAAGGCCGGCACCAGTGCGCCTTCCTTGAATCGACGATCAATCAGGCATTGGCGACCCATGGCGATGCCCTGGCCGGCCACCGCCGCTTCGACCACGATGTTGTAGTCGTGGAGCATGACGCTGGGCACTTGCGCCAGGTCGATGCCGCTGTGTTGCTGCCAGTCGATCCATTCGAACGGCTGGTGCGACTTGGCCATCAACAGCGGGCCGTTCTGCATGCCGCGGGCCTTGAAGGCCGGGCTGCACACCGGCGTCAGGGTTTCCGTCATGAACCGGCGTGCCTGGACTTTCGGCCAGCCGCCCTTGCCGTAGCGGATTGCCAAGTCCACCTCGCCGCCGTCGACATCGGCCAGTTGCACGGCGGGTAGCAACTCGACGTGGATGTTCGGGTATTTGGTGTTGAAGTCCGCCAGGCGCGGCGCCAGCCACAAGGTCGCGAAGGAAGCCAGCAGGCCGATGCGCAGGGTGGTGGGGCGCTCGCCGCGCAAGTCGTGGGTGGCGGCGGCAATCGCGGCGAGGGCGGGCTCGATCTGTCGGTAGTATTGTTCGCCGGCCGGCGTCAGGTCGATCGCCCGGGTGCGTCGCACGAACAGCGGCTGATCGAGGAACTCCTCGAGTTTGTGCACCTGATGGCTGATCGCACTTTGCGTCACCGACAGTTCGTCGGCAGCCTTGATGAAGCTCAAGTGACGGGCCACGGCCTCGAAGGCGCGCAGGGCCATCAGCGGCGGCAGATCCTGATGCAAGGGCACGGCAGACATCCTCGGAACAGTGCAAAGCGCAGAGTGTGCGGGCAAAAGCGCTGGCCGGTACACGATTTGTTGTATAGCGCCTGCGTCGATGGCTGGTCAGCGCCGGCGCGAGGCCGCATTATTGGCGCAGTCCTGTCGGTGATCCGGCAGTTGTGATTCAGTCCAAGCGATGCACCGAACGCCATGAGCCAAGACGACAAACTGATCGACCTCAGCACCGAACGCGCCAAGCGGGTTCATGACCTCAACGAGAAGCGCCTGAATGAAGTGCGACAGGCGTTCGAGCAGGCCATGCCGTTGGGTAAACCGAAGAAAAAGTCGAAAAACAAACCGAAAAAGCGTTGATCTCCCCTGCATCCGTTGATGCAGGTCAGTTATTTCCCCTCCTTTCTCCCGCGTGTTGACCGGCATTGATCCCGGTCAATTCCTGCGCCTGCCTGATTGGTTAACTTAGTTCCATCGCAGCAGAGCAGGGGCCAGGAGGCCAGTCATGTTTTTCGATAACGTGGTGTTTGCCGGGGTCCTGACCGTGGGCCTGATGGTTCTGTTTTTTGCAGGGTTTGGATTTTTTATCTGGAAAGATGCGAATAAGCGCAAGAAGTAAAGTTGGGTCTTTCTGGATTTGATGAGCACGCAAGGCATTTTGGGGCGACTTCGGTTGCCCCTTTTTTTTGTCTTCTTGGCGGCCTCTGGGCCGACCATGTTGTGGGTGTTTTTTGTGAATATCCGTTTCTGCGGGTGTTGCCGCTGGCGGTTCCGCCCTTACGGCGGCTCACTTTTCCAGACGCCGAAAAGTAAGCAAAAGGCTTGGCCCCGGCGTTCGGCACCTCGCTGTGGCTCGGTGTTCCTTCGTTCCGGGATTCATCCGGGGGCATCGCCTCCGGTTTGCTTCGCTGCACCTCCTCTCGATGTGTTCGACTCCGTCGAACGGCGCTACGCGCCCATCCCCGGATAAATCCCTCCACTCAGCCTGCCGAAGGGGCCGGCACGTCAAAAGCGGTACTCGAGCTAACGCTCATCGTGTTGAGTGGTGGGAAGCGGAAGCTAACAGCTTGATCGTTCCCACGCTCTGCGTGGGAATGCAGCCCGGGACGCTCCGCGTTCCATTTCTGAAGCCAACAAAAAAGGCGTGATCCTCTCGAATCACGCCTTTTTCATTACCACGATCTATCAGCTACCCAGCGCCTTCGACGCCAGCCAGAACAGGCCGGCCGACAGGGCTACGGTGGCTGGCAGGGTCAGGACCCAGGCCAGCAGGATGGTTTTCACCGTGCCGCCTTGCAGGCCGCTTTTGTTGGCGACCATGGTGCCGGCCACGCCCGAGGAGAGGACGTGGGTGGTAGACACCGGCAGGCTGAAGATGTTGGCCAGGCCGATCAGGCTGGCGGTGGTGATCTGGGCCGACATGCCTTGCGAGTAGGTCATGCCTTGCTTGCCGATCTTCTCGCCGATGGTCAGTACCACACGTTTCCAGCCAACCATGGTGCCCAGGCCCAGGGCCAGGGCGACCGCCAGAATCACCCAGAACGGGGCGTATTCGGTGGTGGTGGTCAGGTCTTTGCGCAGTTTGTCCAGGTCGGCTTTTTCACGAGCGGCGAGGCCTGGCAGTTTGCTGACTTTCTTCGCGGTGTCGTCCAGGCAGAGCAGGTAGCGACGCACTTCGATGCGGCTTTCCGACGACAGCGAGTGGTAGTCCGCCACACCCTTGAGGGTGTCGAGCAGGGCGTTGATGGTCGGTTCGGTCTGTTGCGGGTTGCAACGGAATTTCTCCGGCAGGTCGCCTTCCACGCTTTTGCCCAGCGCCAGGAACTCGCCCAGGGTATCGGCGTTGCGCTTGTAGAACTGGCTCAGGTGCAGGGTCGCATCGCGAGTCCGTTCGATCTGGTAAGTGGTGCTGTTCAGGTCGAGTACGAACTGCGCAGGCACGATACCGATCAGTACCAGCATGATCAGGCCGATGCCTTTCTGACCGTCGTTGGAGCCGTGCACGAAGCTCACGGCCATGGCCGAGATCACCAGGACCAGACGGTTCCAGAACGGTGGGTGCTTCTTGTCGTCGATCTTGCGGCGCTGTTCAGGCGTCTTGTGCATTTTCGACAGCGGGCGCCACCATTTCAGGCCGATCAGGATCAGCGCGGCGATCAGGAAACCGGCCATCGGCGAGAACACCAGCGAAGCGCCGATGTCGATCGCTTTCTGCCAGTTGACGCCGTCGGCCAGTGGAATCTCGTTGATCAGGGCGTTGGCCAGGCCAACACCGAGGATCGAACCGATCAGGGTGTGGGAGCTGGAGGCCGGGATACCGAAGTACCAGGTGCCCAGGTTCCAGGCGATGGCGGCGGCGAGCAGCGAGAACACCATTGCCAGACCATGGCCGGTGTTCACATTGATCAGCAGTTCTACCGGCAGCAAGTGGACGATGGCATACGCCACGCCGACACCGCCCAGCAATACGCCGAGGAAGTTGAACACGCCCGAGAAGAACACCGCCAGGTGAGGCGGCATCGCTTTGGTGTAGATAACAGTGGCTACCGCGTTAGCGGTGTCATGAAATCCATTGATGAACTCGAAGGCGAGGACAAATGTCAGGGCGAGCAGGAGGCTCACAAGCACCCAGGCATCCAGTCCGCTGAATAAATCGATCATGAAGGTTTTCTGACCCGGTCATAAGGGGGCGCGATTATGCCAGAAAAGACTGGAAATCGATCCCCTACCTGCTCATCGGTAACCTTCTTCGCCAAATTAATTTGTATCAAGGTGCATTACCCAAGCTTTTTACAGGGTTTTGCAAGGTGTTGATTCAATTGGAAAAAATGCGAAGCGTCGGCGGATTGGCCGGTGTGCGAGAGGGGGCAGAAGCGTGTATGAAATATCTGAGAAACGTGTCTGACATGCTCCAAACCTGTGCAATACAGGGGAGTTGGCCGCTGCCCGCGGGTAGCGGGCGCGCAAGGCATCGTCAGTCCACCGTGCTTGTAACCCGGTGAGTACGCTTACCCTCGAAAGTCTCAAAGGAAGGCATCAAGGCTCTTCGGCTTTGAGTTCCTCTTCCATTTTTTTCAGTTCTTGCTGGAAGACCTGATCCTGAACGGTGGGGCGTTTACGCCAGGCTTTGCGTTCCGGTTCGGGCTGGGCGGCGTAGGTGGTGACTTCCCCGCCGTAAACTTCCTTGTAACGTTGTTCCTGGCGCTCAAGTTCCGCGCGCAGTTCGTCTTTCGTCACAGTGCTACCTGTATGAGTTGAGATAAATGTCTGGTGAAACGCACTGCAACGAATCGATTGAACCGGTTCGCCAACAAGCCACGGCCTGAACAGGCAGCGGTGTTATCGGCAGGGCGGTCAAGACTTCCATGTTACAGGCGGCTACGGCACCAGATTAAAACTGACGCAGCATCAGTTTCCTGTTTCAGCGAGCGCGCTGGCGGTGCATGGGTGATGATCATCAGGCGCTGGCCGGGGCTGAAGGCAATGGACATCGCCTCAGCGAATGGCGTCGACGGCAAATAAAAGTGCGGCGCCACTGAGGTGCATTATAGCGGCCGATTCGGGATTGACTATCTTTGCCAAGTTAAAAACGGTTCCGGATGTGTGATTGTTTTGTGACTCGCAACTTTTACCCATAGTTGCATCGTTGTTGTCGGGTGTTGTGTTTCTGGCGCCATTTAGCCGAACAACTAAGGCGCCAGGTGCATGAGGTGATACCGAGTTTAAAACGGTCGTGAGCGATTCCCGCCGGGGTGCAGGGATCGTTGCGATTATCGGTCGACGGTTCGATAATCGCCCGGTGTTGGCGATCTGGCGCTTGTGCATCTGTCTGCGAGCCGCTTGTATAGCCGTCGATCCGTACAGGAAAAAGGACCTGACATGAACGATCAAATGCGCAATTCCTTTACGTCGGTGGCGCCGCCGATCGTTGCTTCACCGGCCAAACGCATCCAGGCCCTGACCGGCGATCCGGACTTCATGACCTCTCTGGCCCGTGGCCTGGCGGTGGTCCAGGCGTTTCAGGAGCGCAAGCGTCACTTGACCATCGCCCAGATCAGCCACCGTACGGAAATTCCCCGTGCCGCCGTGCGCCGTTGCCTGCACACGCTGATCAAGCTCGGCTACGCCACCACCGACGGCCGTACATATTCGTTGCTGCCCAAAGTGCTGACCCTCGGTCACGCCTATCTGTCTTCGACGCCGCTGGCGGTTTCCGCTCAGCCTTACCTCGACCGCATGAGTGAGCAACTCCACGAGGCCTGCAACATGGCCACGCTGGAAGGTGACGACATTCTCTACATCGCCCGCTCGGCCACGACTCAACGCCTGATCTCGGTGGACCTGTCGGTGGGCGGGCGTCTGCCGGCGTATTGCACGTCCATGGGGCGGATTCTGCTGGCGGCGCTGGACGACACGTCGTTGCGCGAGTACCTCGACCACGCTGAACTGGTGGCCAAGACCAGTCGCACACTGCACACCCCCGAGTCCTTGCTCGAATGTCTGCAGGAAGTGCGGCAGCAGGGCTGGTGCATCGTCGATCAGGAACTGGAGCAAGGCCTGCGTTCGATTGCGGTGCCGGTGTACGACGCCTCCGGCCAGGTGGTGGCCGCGCTCAACGTCAGCACCCACGCCGGTCGCGTCAGCCGTACCGAACTGGAACAGCGCTTTCTGCCGGGCCTGTTGAGTGCCAGCCGCGACCTCAGCGCGCAGTTGTTCGCCTGATGAAGCTGTTCGATAAACGCACAGAGTTGCGTTTATCGAATTGACGCTAAAACCCCCGGATCATTAATGTCGCGGCAGCGTCATCCGGCGCTGTTGTGAATGAGCCCGCCGGATCGTCGACTCCCATAATAATGACAAGAGGCAACTTCCCATGCGCACGTTCCCCGACTGTCGCCGCTCCCGTTCCTGTTGCCGGTTTTAGCGCAACGCCTGATTCCCTCCTTATATGCTTGTGTCCGTGCCAGTCTTTGGCCGGTCGCCGTTCGACTGCGTTTTTTGCGTGGAATAAAAATAATGAACCAGCCTCAGTCCGCTGTGGGTAACTGCCTCGACGTGCAGTCCTTCATCAACGCCCAACCGATCTCGCGCTATCAGTGGCGCGTGGTGATTCTGTGTTTCCTGATTGTGTTCCTCGATGGCCTCGACACCGCGGCCATGGGTTTCATCGCGCCGGCCCTGTCCCAGGACTGGGGCATCGACCGCGCCAGCCTCGGCCCGGTGATGAGCGCCGCGTTGATCGGCATGGTCTTCGGCGCACTGGGCTCCGGGCCGTTGGCTGACCGCTTCGGGCGAAAGGTCGTACTGGTCGGTGCGGTCTTTCTGTTCGGTGCTTTCAGTCTGGCTTCGGCCTACGCCACCAACGTCGAGCAATTGCTGGTGCTGCGTTTCCTCACCGGTCTGGGATTGGGCGCGGGCATGCCGAACGCCACCACGCTGCTGTCGGAATACACCCCGGAGCGCAAAAAGTCGCTGCTGGTGACCAGCATGTTCTGCGGTTTCAACCTCGGAATGGCCGGCGGCGGATTCATCTCGGCCAAGCTGATTCCGGCGTTCGGCTGGCACAGTCTGTTGCTGATCGGCGGGATTCTGCCGCTGATCCTCGCCGTGGTGTTGCTGGTCTGGCTGCCGGAGTCGGCGCGTTACCTGGTGGTGCGTAATCGCGGCACCGACAAAGTGCGCAAGACCCTCGCACCGATCGACCCGGCCACCGTCGCCCAGGCGGCGAGTTTCAGCGTGCCGGAACAGAAAACCGTCAAGGCACGCAACGTATTCGCGGTGATTTTCTCCGGCACCTACAGCACCGGCACGCTGTTGCTGTGGCTGACCTACTTCATGGGCCTGGTGATCGTGTACCTGCTGACCAGTTGGCTGCCGACCCTGATGCGCGACAGCGGCGCGAGCATGGAGCAAGCGGCGTTCATCGGCGCGTTGTTCCAGTTCGGCGGGGTGTTGAGCGCGGTCGGCGTAGGCTGGGCGATGGACCGCTTCAATCCGCACAAGGTCATCGGCATTTTCTACCTGCTGGCCGGGGTGTTTGCCTACGCGGTCGGGCAGAGCCTGGGCAACATCACGCTGCTGGCGACGCTGGTGCTGGTGGCGGGCATGTGCGTCAACGGCGCGCAATCGGCGATGCCGTCGCTGGCGGCGCGGTTTTACCCGACCCAGGGCCGGGCGACCGGTGTCTCGTGGATGCTCGGGATCGGCCGCTTCGGTGCGATTCTCGGGGCGTGGATGGGCGCGACCCTGCTGGGCCTGGGCTGGGATTTCGAACAGGTGCTGACAGCGCTGGTGATCCCGGCCGGGCTGGCCACGGCAGCGGTGGTGATCAAGGGCCTGGTCAGTCACGCGGACGCGACCTGAGTTTCATTGCAGGATCGTTCCCACGTCGAACCGGCCTCAGAGGATGCTCCGTGTTCGGCTCCGGAAGGGACGCGGAGCGTCCCGGGCTGCATTCCCACGCAGAGCGTGGGAACGATCAGTGACGGAACGATAGGTTGATAACAATCTGTTCGATAAACGAACGCTCAGTCGATTATCGGATTGTTTGGCGAAAATCAGCGGCTTAATCTTCAGTGACTCCGGCGCACAACCTCGCGCCTTTTTATCACTGGCGATCCACTACAAAAACGGGAGCCCGCTCCATGGCTGAGATCCTTTCGCTGCACGACGCGGTGAAGCAATTCGTCAACGACGGCGACACCGTCGCGCTCGAAGGCTTCACTCACCTGATCCCTACGGCGGCGGGTCATGAAATCATTCGTCAGGGCAAGAAAGATCTGACCCTGGTGCGGATGACGCCTGACCTGATCTACGACCAACTGATCGGCGCCGGCTGTGCACGCAAGCTGATCTTCTCCTGGGGCGGCAATCCTGGCGTGGGTTCGCTGCACCGTCTGCGCGACGCGGTCGAGAAACAATGGCCGCATGCGCTGGAAATCGAAGAACACAGCCACGCCGACCTGGCCAATGCCTACGTCGCCGGCGCCTCCGGCCTACCGTTCGCGGTACTGCGGGCCTACGCCGGTTCCGACCTGCCGAAGGTCAACCCGCTGATCAAGTCCGTGACGTGCCCGTTCACCGGTGAAGTGCTGGCAGCGGTGCCGTCGGTGCGTCCGGACGTGACCGTGATCCACGCCCAGAAAGCCGACCGTCAGGGCAACGTGCTGCTGTGGGGCATTCTCGGTGTGCAGAAAGAGGCCGCGCTGGCCGCCAAGCGTTGCATCGTCACCGTCGAAGAAATCGTCGACAACCTCAACGCGCCGATGAACGCCTGTGTGCTGCCGACCTGGGCCCTGAGCGCGGTCTGCCATGTGCCCGCTGGCGCGCATCCGTCCTACGCCCACGGTTACACCGAGCGTGACAACCGCTTCTATCAGGCGTGGGATCCGATCGCCCGCGACCGTGAGACGTTTACCGCATGGATAAACGAATACATCCATGGCTGCGCTGACTTCAGCGAGTTCCAGGCCAAATTGGCCGCTGCCTCGGAGGCCAAGTAATGACTTACACCACTAATGAAATGATGACCGTCGCCGCGGCCCGTCGCCTGAAGAACGGCTCGGTGTGCTTCGTCGGCATCGGCCTGCCGTCGAAAGCCGCCAACCTGGCGCGGCTGACCTCTTCGCCGGACGTGGTGCTGATCTACGAGTCCGGCCCGATTGGCGCCAAACCCAGCGTATTGCCGCTGTCGATCGGTGACGGCGAACTGGCGGAAACCGCCGACACCGTCGTGCCGACCGGTGAGATTTTTCGCTACTGGCTGCAGGGCGGACGCATCGACGTCGGTTTCCTCGGCGCGGCGCAGGTCGACCGTTTCGGCAACATCAACACCACTGTGGTCGGCGACTATCACCAGCCGAAAGTGCGTCTGCCGGGTGCCGGTGGCGCGCCGGAGATCGCCGGTTCCGCGAAAAGCGTGCTGATCATCCTTAAACAGTCGGCGCGTTCGTTTGTCGACAAGCTCGATTTCATTACCTCGGTCGGCCATGGCGAGGGCGGCGATTCGCGCAAACGTCTGGGCCTGCCGGGCGCCGGCCCGGTCGGGATCATCACTGACCTGTGCATCATGGAGCCGGAAGAGGGCACCCACGAATTCGTGGTCACCGCACTGCACCCCGGTGTGACCCGCGAGCAAGTGGTCGCCGCCACCGGTTGGGCGATCCGTTTTGCCGACAGCGTTGCCACCAGCGCCGAACCCACCGAGGTCGAGCTGACCGCCCTGCGTGATCTCGAAGCCCGCACCGCCGCGGCCCACGGCCAGGCACCGGGAGAAGCATGATGCGCGACGTTTATATCTGCGATGCGATTCGTACTCCCATCGGTCGTTTCGGTGGCGGTCTGGCGGCTGTTCGCGCCGACGACCTGGCCGCCGTGCCGATCAAGGCCCTGATGGAGCGCAATCCGTCGGTGGACTGGAGCGCCATCGACGAAGTATTCCTTGGCTGCGCCAACCAGGCCGGCGAAGACAACCGCAACGTGGCGCGCATGGCGCTGCTGCTGGCCGGTCTGCCGGACAGCGTTCCGGGTGTCACCCTCAATCGTCTCTGCGCGTCGGGCATGGACGCCATCGGCACGGCGTTCCGCGCCATCGCCAGTGGCGAAATGGAGCTGGCGATTGCCGGCGGTGTCGAGTCGATGTCCCGCGCGCCGTTCGTGATGGGCAAGGCTGACGCGGCGTTTTCGCGCAACATGAAACTGGAAGACACCACCATCGGCTGGCGTTTCATCAACCCGTTGATGAAGGCGCAGTACGGCGTCGACGCAATGCCGCAGACCGCCGACAACGTCGCCGACGACTACGAAATCTCCCGCGAGGATCAGGACGCTTTCGCCTTGCGCAGTCAGCAACGGACGGCCGCCGCTCAGGCTGCCGGCTACTTCGCCGAGGAAATCGTCGAAGTGCGGATCGCCCACAAGAAAGGCGAAATCGTGGTCAGCCAGGACGAACATCCCCGTGCCGACACCACGATTGAAGCCCTAACCAAGTTGAAACCGGTCAACGGCCCGGACAAGACCGTCACCGCCGGCAACGCTTCGGGCGTGAATGACGGTGCCGCCGCGCTGATTCTGGCTTCGGCTGAAGCAGTGAAAAAACACGGTTTGACCGCTCGGGCCAAAGTGCTGGGCATGGCCAGCGCCGGGGTTGCGCCACGGGTGATGGGCATCGGCCCGGTGCCGGCAGTGCGCAAACTCACCGAACGCCTCGGCGTGGCGGTCAGCGATTTCGATGTGATCGAACTCAACGAAGCGTTTGCCAGCCAAGGCCTGGCGGTATTGCGCGAACTGGGGCTGGCGGACGACGCAGCCCAGGTCAACCCGAACGGCGGCGCGATCGCCCTCGGTCATCCGTTGGGCATGAGCGGCGCGCGCCTGGTGCTGACCGCCCTGCATCAGCTGGAAAAGACCGGTGGCAAGAAAGGTCTGGCGACCATGTGCGTCGGTGTCGGCCAGGGTCTGGCCCTGGCCATCGAACGCGTCTGACGCAAGCCGTGACGAACAAGAACAGAGGAAAGCGAAATGACTGACAAGCCTGGTTACCGCCGCCCGCAGGAAGGCACCCAGCCGCCGTACCTGCACCCGAATTATCAATCCACCAATCTGCGCTCGCCGTCCAAGCCGTTGGTGTTCCTGCCGCATTCGCTGTCGGAAATCACCGGCCCGACCATCGGCGCCGAACGAGTGGCCGACACCGACAACGATCTGACTGCCCAGCATCAGGGCGAGCCCCTTGGTGAGCGGATCATCATTCACGGCCGTGTACTCGATGAAGACGGTCTGCCGGTGCCGGGGATTCTGGTGGAGATCTGGCAGGCCAACGCCGCCGGTCGCTACAACCACGCTCGCGATCTGCATGACGCACCGCTGGACCCGAATTTCACCGGCACCGGCCGCACCGTGACCGACGCCGACGGCTGGTATCAGTTCCAGACCATCAAGCCCGGCGCCTATCCGTGGGGTAACCACCACAACGCCTGGCGCCCGGCGCACGTGCATTTCTCGCTGTTCGGGCCGAGCATCCTGACGCGTCTGGTCACGCAAATGTATTTCCCCGGCGACCCATTGCTGCCGTATGACCCGATCTACAACTGCGTGCCGGACACCTCGGCCAAGGAACGCCTGATCGCCGCTTTCGATCTGGAAAAAACCATTCCGTCCTACGCCCTCGCTTATCGCTGGGACATCGTGCTGCGCGGCCGCGAAGCCACGCCGATGGAGAAATGAGATGACCCTGACTGCGACCACGTCCCACACCGTCGGGCCGTATTACCACATCGGCCTGACCTGGCTGAACCGCGAAAACCTCGCCAACGAACTGACCCTCGGCCAGCGCGTGGCGATTAGCGGGCAAGTGGTGGATGGCAACGGCGATGTCGTCAACGACGCCATGCTCGAAGTCTGGCAGGCTAACGCCGCCGGCAAATACGATCACCCGGAAGACGAACAGGCCAAACCGCTGGACCCGAATTTCGAAGGTTTCGGCCGGGTGCCGGTGGATGCCGAAGGGCGCTTCCGTTTCACCACGATCAAACCGGGCACGGTCGAAGGCCTGAAAGGCTCGACCCAGGCGCCGCATCTGGTGGTGCTGGTGTTTGCGCGCGGGTTGGTGAAGCACTTGCTGACGCGGATTTATTTCGAGGGCGATCCGGCGAACGTCAATGATCCGCTGCTCGAATGCGTACCGGCCGAGCGCCGCACCACGTTGCTGGCCAAGCCGGATGCGGCGGGCGTTTATCAGTGGAATGTGATCCTGCAGGGCACTGACGCGGAAACCGTGTTCTTCGATTATTGAAAGAACACTGCACCTTCCCGCGCAGAGTACTGATCGTTCCCACGCAGAGCGTGGGAACGATCAACGTCGAGGCGCCGAATGCGTTTGCGTGGGAACGATCAATACAGGATGTGGAACGGGACTGTTGCGAAGTGTGTCTAGACTCTCACTGTCCCTATCGAGTGAAAAACAATGACAACCACCACAGCTCATTACACCGGCGAGGAGCGCAGCAAGCGTATCTTCGCCATTGTCGGCGCCTCGTCCGGCAACCTGGTCGAATGGTTCGACTTCTACGTCTACGCCTTCTGCGCGATCTATTTCGCCCCGGCGTTTTTCCCCTCCGACAACCCCACGGTGCAGCTGGTCAACACGGCAGGCGTGTTCGCGGCCGGGTTCCTGATGCGACCGATCGGCGGCTGGATCTTCGGCCGAGTGGCGGACAAGCACGGGCGCAAGAATTCGATGCTGATCTCGATTCTGATGATGTGTTTCGGCTCGTTGCTCATTGCCTGTCTGCCGACCTACAACAGCATCGGGGTCTGGGCGCCGGTGCTGTTGCTGTTCGCGCGCCTGTTGCAGGGCTTGTCGGTGGGCGGTGAGTACGGCACCACCGCGACGTACATGAGCGAAGTCGCGCTCAAGGGCCAGCGCGGTTTCTTCGCCTCGTTCCAGTACGTGACGCTGATCGGCGGTCAACTGCTGGCGGTGCTGGTGGTGGTAATCCTGCAGCAATTCCTCTCTGAAGATGAATTGCGGGCCTACGGCTGGCGGATTCCGTTTGTGGTCGGGGCGGTGGCGGCGCTGATTTCGTTGTTCCTGCGTCGCGCCTTGAAAGAAACCACCAACAAGGAAATACGCGAACACAAAGACGCCGGCAGCATCCGGGCGCTGTTCCGCGATCACAAGGCTGCGTTCATCACCGTCCTCGGCTATACCGCCGGTGGCTCGCTGATTTTCTACACCTTCACCACGTACATGCAGAAGTACCTGGTGAACACCGCCGGCATGCACGCCAAGACCGCGAGCTTCATCATGACCGGCGCGCTCTTCTTATATATGTGCATGCAGCCGCTGTTCGGCATGCTCGCCGACAAGATCGGCCGGCGTAACTCGATGCTCTGGTTCGGTGCCCTCGGCACGCTGTTCACTGTGCCGATCCTGTTGAGCCTGAAAAGCGTCAGCAGCCCGTTCCTGGCCTTCGTGCTGATCACCGTGGCGCTGGCGATCGTCAGTTTCTACACCTCGATCAGCGGTCTGGTGAAAGCCGAAATGTTTCCGCCGGAAGTCCGCGCCCTCGGCGTCGGCCTGGCCTACGCGGTGGCTAACGCGATCTTCGGCGGGTCGGCCGAATACGTGGCCCTGAGCCTGAAAGCCGGGGGCATGGAAAACGCCTTCTACTGGTACGTCACGGTGATGATGGCGGTGGCGTTCCTGTTCAGCCTGCGCCTGCCGAAGCAGGCCGCCTACTTGCACCACGATCTCTAAACCGAAGTGCGCGGGTCACAACGGCCCGCGCCTGCAAGGACTGTTTATGACTCATCGACCGGGCAATCAATTGTTCGATGCCTATTTCACTGCCCGCGAAATGCGCGACGTGTTCTGCGATCAGGGCCGGGTTCAGGCGATGCTCGACTTCGAAGCAGCGCTGGCCCGGGCCGAAGCGCGGGTCGGGGTGATTCCGGCGAGTGCTGTGGCATCCATCGAAAACGCCTGTCGCGCCGAGCTGTTTGATTTCGCAGCATTGGGCGAAGCCATCGCCACGGCGGGTAATTCGGCGATTCCGCTGGTCAAGGCGTTGGGCAAACGGATTGCCGCAACCGACGTCGAGGCCGAGCGCTATGTGCATCTGGGCGCCACCAGCCAGGACGTGATGGATTCCGGGCTGGTGCTGCAATTGCGTCGGGCGCTGGAACTGATCGAAGGGGAGCTGGCGCAACTGGCCGACGCCCTCGCGGCCCAGGCGCAACGCTACTCGGCGACGCCACTGGCCGGACGCACCTGGCTGCAACATGCAACACCGGTGACCCTCGGCATGAAGATCGCCGGTTGGCTCGGTGCAATCACTCGCAGCCGACAGCGTCTGCGCGAACTCAAGCCGCGCCTGCTGGTGCTGCAATTCGGCGGCGCCTCGGGCACCCTCGCCGCGCTGGGCGAACAGGCATTGCCGATTGCCCATGCGCTGGCCGAAGAACTGCAACTGACCCTGCCGGAACAACCGTGGCACACCCAGCGTGATCGCATCGTCGAGTTCGGCGCGGTGCTCGGTCTGATCGCCGGCAGCCTCGGCAAATTCGGCCGCGACATCAGCCTGTTGATGCAGACCGAAGCGGCTGAAGTATTTGAACCTTCAGCGCCGGGCAAGGGCGGTTCCTCGACCATGCCGCACAAGCGCAACCCGGTAGGCGCGGCGGTGTTGATCGGCGCGGCCACCCGTGTTCCGGGCCTGGTCTCGACTTTGTTCAGCGCCATGCCTCAGGAGCACGAGCGCAGCCTCGGCTTGTGGCACGCCGAATGGGAAACCCTGCCGGACATCTGCTGCCTGGTGTCGGGCGCGCTGCAACAGGCGCGACTGCTGGCCGAAGGTCTGGAAGTCGATGCCGCGCGCATGGCCCGCAACCTGGAATTGACCCAAGGCCTGGTGCTGGCCGAAGCGGTGAGCATCGTCCTTGCGCAACGGGTCGGACGCGACACCGCGCATCATCTGCTCGAACAATGCTGCAAACGGGCGGTGGCTGAACAACGCCATCTGCGTGCGGTACTCGGCGACGAACCGCAAGTGACCGCCGAACTCAGCGCTACCGATCTGGATCATCTGCTCGATCCTGCCCGTTACCTCGGTCAGGCGCAGGTCTGGGTCGAGCGTGCGGTGGCCGAACATCACGCGTTATCTGTCTGAAGGAGAGGGCTGTGGCTTTCGTTCAACTCGCCGATGGCGAACTGCATTACTCATTGGAAGGCCCGGTCGATGCGCCGGTGCTGGTGCTGTCCAACTCGCTGGGCACCGATCTGCACATGTGGGACGCCCAGATGCCGGCGTTCACCGAGCACTTTCGCGTGCTGCGTTTCGACACCCGTGGCCACGGCCAGTCGCTGGTGACGCCGGGCCCTTACAGCATCGAGCAACTGGGTCGCGACGTGCTGGCGCTGCTGGATGCGCTGCACATCGAACGTGCGCATTTCTGCGGTCTGTCGATGGGTGGCTTGATCGGCCAGTGGCTGGGGATCAATGCCGGTCAGCGTCTGAACAAACTGATCGTCTGCAACACGGCGGCGAAAATTGGCGACCCGTCGGTGTGGAATCCGCGCATCGAAACCGTGCTGCGCGACGGCCCGGCGGCGATGGTCGCGTTGCGCGATGCATCGATTGCCCGTTGGTTTACCCCGGACTTTTCTGCCGCCAATCCGGCAGCGGCCAAGCAGATTACCGACATGCTGGCCGCGACCAATCCTGAAGGTTACGCCGCCAACTGCGCGGCGGTGCGCGATGCGGATTTCCGTGAGCAGTTATCGTCGATCAAGGCGCCGCTGCTGGTGATCGCCGGTACTGAAGACGCAGTGACGCCGCCGTCCGGCGGACATTTCATTCAGGAGCATGTGCGCGGCGCCGAGTACGCCGAGTTTTATGCCGCACACCTTTCCAACGTTCAGGCCGGCAACGCGTTCAGCGACCGCGTGCTGACATTTCTGCTGGCCGCTTGAGGGGATTTCCGTGGACGAGAAACAACGTTACGACGACGGCATGCAAGTGCGCCGCGCGGTCCTCGGCGACGCCCATGTCGATCGCAGCCTGACCACGCTGACCGAGTTCAACTCGGAATTCCAGGAGATGATCACCCGTCACGCCTGGGGCGATATCTGGACCCGTCCGGGCCTGCCGCGCCACACCCGCAGCCTGATCACCATCGCCATGCTGATCGGCATGAACCGCGAAGGCGAACTCAAGTTGCACCTGCGCGCAGCGGCCAACAATGGCGTGAGCCGTGGCGAGATCAAGGAAGTGATCATGCAGAGCGCGATCTACTGCGGAATTCCGGCGGCGAATGCGACCTTTCATCTGGCCGAGTCGGTGTGGGATGAGTTGGGTGTCGAATCCCGAGAGTGAAAGCGTTCCAGCGGACGCCATCGCGAGCAGGTCCGCGATGGCGGTCGTGGCTCTGATCAATCAAACCCAGGGAAGCGAAGAGGGTGGGTCACCTGAGTCCTTCAGGTGCTCCCTCTCTACTCGGCGGCTGGCGGCGTGCCATTAATCCTGACGGATGGCACAGCGACCTAGAGCAGGCTGATCGGGTAACTGATGATCAACCGGTTCTCGTCGAACTCGTTGTTGCTGAAGTCGCGACGCATGGTCGAGTTGCGCCATCTGACGTTCAGATTCTTCAGCGTGCCGCTCTGCACGGTGTAGCCCAGTTCCGATTCACGGCCCCATTCCTTGCCGTCGGTGATGGTCCCAGTGTGCACGTTGTCGCCGCTGATGTAGCGGTTCATCAGGGTCAGGCCGGGCACGCCGAGGGCGGCGAAGTTGTAGTCGTGGCGCAGTTGCCAGGAACGTTCCCGGGCGTTGTCGTAGCTTGAGTTATAGCTGTCGTTGGCGAGGGTGCCGCCGCTGGTGCCGTTGACCCGCATCCAGGCGCTGTCGCCCGTGAGTTTTTGCAGGCCGACGTAGAAGGTGTTGCCGCCGTATCGCGCGGAGAACATCCCCGACCAGGTCTTGTTGTCGAGCTCGCCGGCCCGGGCGCTGCCGTCGTCCTTGCCGTAGAAGAAACCGAGGTTGGCGCCGAGGGTCCAGTCGCCCAGCGGCTGGCTGTGGATCAGATTGACGTACTGCTGGCTGTAGATGTCCTTGAGTTCGGCGTTCCACAGGCCGATCTGCGTGCGCTTGTCATTGAACGCGTATTCGCCGCCCTGAAAGTTGAAGCGGTCGGAGGTGAACGCGGCTTTGCCGAACATCGACATGTCACTCATGCTGCTGTCGTCGCGGGGGCTGTTGGCGCGGAACTGGCCGCCATACAGGGTCAGGCCGGCGATTTCCTTCGAGGTGATCTGCCCGCCGCGAAAGGTCTGCGGCAGCGAGCGGCCGTCGTCCGAACGCAGGATCGGCAGCACCGGCATCCATTCTCCGACCTTGATTTCGGTCTGGGACAGCTTGGCCTTGAACGCCACGTTGGTACGGCCGAAATTGTCCGCCGGGCGACCGTCATGATCCAGCGGCAACAGTTGCGTGCCGCCGGTGCCTTTGCCGCCATCGAGCTTCACCGAGTACAGCCCCAACACGTCCATGCCGAAACCGACGGTGCCCTGGGTGAAACCGGACTTGGCATCGAGGATAAAGCTTTGCGTCCACTCTTCGGCCTTGCCCTGAGCCTTGGTCGGGTTGGTGAAATTGCGATTGATGTAGAAGTTGCGCAGGTTCAGATCGGCCTTGGCCCCGTCGACGAAACCGGCTTCTTCGGCCACGACGGGCAAAGCGGCGCCGGCCAGTGCCAGGGCGATCAGGCTGAGTGCGTAAGGTGTTGTGGAACGTGTCATGGGCTCGGGTCTCTCTAATTGTTTGGGATGAAGCAGTTCGCAGCCGCAACCGGAGGTTGCAGACAAGAAACGGACTCGATGAAACGAAGGGCGGGATCAGCCCGAGCGGGGAGGACGCGTGGTCATGGGGATGAACCTGTTTTTATTGGTTTTGTTGGTGTGGGCAATGGTGAGGGGGATCGGCACGGGGATTCAATCGGGGTAAACAGGGTTTTGTGCGATTATCGAACGCTAATCGGCGAGGGTTTTATTTTCCGTTCTCAGCGCATTCTTAATGAAATCCCGTGTTTATGTTTCGTCTTAACGAGTTGTTCCGGCGGCGTTCTATTAATGGCGATTGTGGATGTGCTTATTTCTTTGGTTGTAGGAAATTACCTACAGTAATTGTTGTAATAAAGGCTCTCTCAATCATCGTGGGTTCAACTTAATAATTGGCGTTATCGCTTATCGTGAAAAGGTTTAACGGGAAGCTGCGTTGTAACTGGCAAAGGAAACAGGCATTGCTATATTCAAAATTCTCGAAAGGGGCAGGGAGGTTTGTTGTCGCTCTCGAGAGAATTAATTATTGATAACAAGGAGAGATAACATGCCTGCAAAAGTGAATCAGGAACGTCTCGCGACGGTGGTCGGTCGTGCCCTTATTGATAAGGACTTTGCGGAACAGTTGCACAAGGATGCTGAAGGCGCGGCCAAGGGCATTGGTGTGCACTTGAGCGCAACCGAACTGAGCGCCGTCAAGAATATTGATGTGGCAAAACTGGGCACCGCGGGGGCGGGTATTCGCGACAAACTGGGAACGGCTGCGATCTTTGACCAGCAACAACAGATTCAGGCACGGATGGACTGATGCCCGGGGGGCTGTTTGGCGTGTCGTGGAGCGGCGATCCGGCTCTGTGCGCGCCAAATGGCCCGATTGCAAAGTGCTTGCACAGGGAGTGAGCGACGTATGTCAGTCACCTTGATTCCCATGGACGACGCGGACTTTGTGACGTTCACCGAAAGGGCGGTCGACGAGTACGCCCAGGGCATGGTCGCCTCGGGAGAATGGAGCCAGGCAGAGGCCTTGCACCGATCCGCTACGGCTTTCGCGCAGTTGCTGGACAAGGGACGGCTGACCGAAAACCATCAGCTCTGGGTGATCCGGGACAGCCAGCGACGCATCGGCGAGTTGTGGATCGCCCGTCGACATGTCGGCACGAAGCCGATTGCTTTCATCCTGGATATCTACATCGAGCCTGGCGAGCGCCGTCAGGGGCATGCCCGACAATCGATGCTGGCCGCCGAAACCTGGGCGCGTCAGAACGGCTGCGAGGAAATGCGTCTGCATGTGTTTGGCCGCAACCTGCCGGCGCGTGGTCTTTATGAACAATTGGGCTATGACATCGCCAGTCTGACCATGGCGAAACCATTGCCGCCTGCCTGAAAGGATGGTTGAAAAATGGATATTGGAAACCACGGCGAATTTGATTCGACGGTTGATGACTTGTTTAAAGGGAACACATTTCTTGCTGATGCCAGATATTCAAGATTTGAAATATTACTTGAGCATGTCAGTCGCAATCGTTTCACCATCTTCATGGTTTTATATGCCGAATTATTCAAGTTGTTTTCCGGGGAGTCGCGGTGCTCGGTGTTTTTCGATCAGGCGGTGGAACTTGTATTGCTGCCACCCCGTGAGCAGGCTTCGATTATCAATGACCCGGTCTTTCAGATATGGACCGGGCAGGCGTTTCGTTTAACCAATCACTTTCTGGTCGGAAAGTCAGAGAGTACTGCCGAACTGGAAAAGACATTATTCGAGTTTCCCGAGATGCTCGACAGGGTCAAGGCCCGGAGCAAGTCGGTCGTGGTTCAGAACGACCCGCCGGTCTACCGGTTCGACGCCGATCCGCTGATCATGCAGGCCACGCCGCCCAGTTATGAATTCCCGGAAGACGAAGCGACCCGCAAGCGTCTGGAGCGCGGCGGTGTTTCCAGTCGGTTCTTCGCTGACGTGGTGAAGATTGCCTTGTTGCGGATCGAGCACACCTGGCCGGCCTGCCGTGAACAGATGAAGTCTCTGATCAAATCCATTTGTTACCTGCCGGACGGTACCTTTCGCAGTTGTTCGGCTTCGCGCTACACCGGCGTCATCCTTCTGGCGAGCCGGGACGACTCGATTCTCGATCTTGAGGAATCCCTGGTGCATGAGGCGACTCATCAGTTGCTTTATCACGTCGTCGAGGTGTCGGCGGTCGTCGACCCCGATGCTTCGCAGGAGGCGTCATTCAGCTTGCCGTGGTCGGGCCAGAAGCGTGACCTGTATGGCTACTTTCATGCGTTTTACGTGTACATCGCGCTGGTCAAGTACATGGAACGGGTGCGGTCGCGCTCCGACGAGGAATTGCAGCGGGCGCAGAACCGTCTGCTGTTCATTCTGCGGGGGCTGATCCGGGCCTTGCCGGACCTTCAAGGCAGTGAAGATTTCACGCCCCACGGGCGCCAGTTGCTGGAAAACCTTGCCGCCGAGGTGCGGGCCATGGAGAGCAAATACGCCGGACGGCTGGCCGCTGCGGCGCCATTGACCACGACGCCACCGGTATTGGGTGCAACGGCCTGAGCCCGGGAGGCAATCATGACGATGTTTGATGCTTCGCGGTTTCCCGAGGCCGGGGTAGGGCTGGAGTATCACTTGCCCCGGCACCGGGTTGCGGATCATGCAGTCGATCCGACTCTGGAGCGGATCCTCGCCGAAGGCCTGCCATATTTCGATTACCTGGAGTTTCAGCCGACCCACAGCATCCTCGAGCCGCGACTGCTCGAAGTCGGGGAGCAGACGCCCAGTCTGTTGCATTCCTCCAGCCTTTCCCTGGGGAGCGTGGGGATCGCGATGGATCGCGAGTTTCTGCAGATGACCCGACGGCTGTGCGACAGAACCCGATCACCCTGGCTGGCCGAGCACATTTCCTGGTCGCGGTTTCACGGTGGCGACACCCAGCACTTCATCTTGCCGACCCTGGCAGCGGAAGTGGCCGACACGGTGGTCGCCAACGCCCTTGAACTGCAAGCGCTGACCGCGACACCGCTGGTGCTGGAAAATGCTCCGCGTCTGTTTTCATTGGCCGACTCTCCCGAGCAGTCGGAAGGCGAATTCATTTCAAGCGTGGTGCAGCGCAGCGGTGCGGGGTTTCTGCTGGATCTGGACAGCGCCATCACCACCGCCAAAGCGCTGGGTTACGACTTCAAGGATTATTTGCGTTCGTTGCCGCTGGATCGGCTGATTGAAATCCACACCGGGCATCCGCGTCGGGACTGGGACCTGTTGGCGCAGCTGTTTGCGGTGTCCCCGGTCAGGGCGGTGACGCTGGAATGGGACATCGCCGACAGAACCGACGATGCACAACTGGAAGTCCTGATTCGCGACATCAAGCGTCTCAAGCCCAGGGATATGTTCTGGCAGGGCCGCGAGCCGCCGCCAGCGCCGGACACTCAGGCCCTCGAGCCCGGCTCGTTGCTCAAACTCAGGGAAAGCGTGTGGTTCAGTGTCGGGTCTTCATCATTCGTGCTGCGGGATCGGCAGTCGGGCCTGAGTCTGGATTTCTGCCTGACGTTGCTGCCGTTGTTGAACCACTTCATGACCCCGCATTCGCTTGAGAGTGCGCTGATGCTGCCGGGCGTCTTGAATAGCCCGGAGCAGGGCAGTCATCTGGCTTTTTTGCAGGCGCTGGTGAGTCACGGGATTGTGCAGCCTGTCGCAGGTCCGCGGGACAGGGTGCACAGGCAACCGCCCAAGCTCTGGTCGCGCTGGGAGGCTGCGCTGGAGTTTTACCTCAGCACCCGCACCGGTTTGCAGACGCCCTACGTCAGCGTCGTCGAGCTTGAGGCCGAGCTTGAACAGAAGGCCTCGCAGCAGCGTCAGCCGTCATCTTTCAAGGACTATCACTCTCACCCCTTCATTGCCCTGGAAAACCCGCTGCTGGTGCCCGGCGAGACCCTCGCCGAAACGACACTGCTTGATTCGCTGTGCGCCCGGCGTACGTCTCGGGCGTTCAGCGGCAAGCCGTTGACCCCGACGCAATTGTCCCTGCTGCTCTATTACACCTGGGGCGTGACGGCGATGGAACCGAACGGTATGGGCGACTATTTTCTGAAGAAAACCTCGCCCTCCGGCGGCTCGCTGCAAGCCACCGAGGTGTACGCGGTGCTGATGAATGTGCAGGGTTTCGAGCGGGGGCTTTATCACTACTCCGTACGTCGTCACGGACTGGAATTGCTGTCGCGGGAGGATCCTAGAACCTGGATCAGCGAGGCCAGCGGCGGGCAACCCTGGGTGAAGGACGCGGCCGCGGTGTTCGTGTCCACCGCGCGGGTCGAGCGGTTGTCCTGGAAGTACGAGTTCAGCCGGGCGCTGCGGGTGGCGCTGATGGATGCCGGGCACCTGAGCCAGACGTTTTCACTGGTGGCCACCGCGCTGAACCTCGGGTGTTTCACCACGGCGGCCCTGCGCGATGAAATGTTCGAAAACCGCCTGGGGCTCGATTATCTGGAAGAACCGGTGTTTCTGCTCAACGGTGTCGGCGGCTGAAGGCGTTGCGCAGACAACAAAAAGCCCACCGAATGGTGGGCTTTTTGTTTATCGCGAGACGATCAGAACAACTTCATCTTCGGCGCTTCTTCTTTCAGCGGCTCGTTCTGCGCGGTTTGCGCATTCCAGCCACCACCCAGTGCCTTGTACAGGTTGACCGCACTGGTCAGCTGCGCGAGGCGGTCGGTGATCAGGGCCTGTTGGGCGCTGAACAGCTGACGCTGGGCATCGAGGAAGGTCAGGTTGCTGTCGACGCCGATGCGGTAGCGACGCTCGGCCAGACGGTAGTAATCCTGGTTGGCCTGAACGAAGTCACGCTGCGCCTGCAACTGCTCGGTGTAGGTCTGGCGCGCGGCCAGGCCGTCGGCGACTTCCTGGAAGGCCGTTTGAATGGACTTCTCGTAGTTCGCCACGCCAATGTCCTTCTGGATCTTGGCGTAGTCGAGGCTGGCGCGCAGGCTGCCGGCGTTGAAGATCGGCAGGTTGATCTGCGGCTGGAACAGCCACGTGCCCGAACCGCCCTTGAACAGGCCGGACAGGTCCGGGCTCAGGCTGCCCGCGTTGGCGGTCAGGCTGATGCTCGGGAAGAACGCTGCACGGGCCGCGCCGATGTTGGCGTTGGCGGCCTTCAGGTTGTACTCGGCCTGAAGGATGTCCGGACGACGTTGCAGCAGATCCGACGGCAGACCGGCCGGCACATCGCTGAGCAGGTCATCCGACAGCGGTTTGGCCGCTTGCAGGTTGGCCGGCACGCCGGTGCCGAGCAGCAGGGTCAGGCTGTTTTCGTCCTGAGCCACCTGGCGGGTGTAGCGCGCCAGTTGTGCACGGGCGTTTTCAACCGAGGTGCGCGACTGCGCCAGATCCAGCGCCGAAGCCACACCGACTTCGTTGCTGCGGCTGGTCAGCTTGTAGCTTTCCTCGAAGGCACCGAGAGTGTCCTGAGTCAGCTTCAGCAGTTCCTTGTCGGCCTGCCAGGTCAGGTAGGCGTTGGCCACGCTGGCCACCAGGCTGATCTGGGTGCTGCGGCGCGCTTCTTCGGTGGCGAAGTATTGTTGCAGCGCTTGTTCGCTCAGGCTGCGAACCCGACCGAACAGGTCCAGTTCGTAGGCGCTGATGCCGACGGTGGCGGTGTACGAACTGGTGATGTTCGCTTCACCGGTCTGCGACGCACGGGCCGGAACCCGCTGACGGCTGCCGCTGGCATTGGCTGACACTGCCGGGAACAGATCAGCACGCTGGATGCGGTACTGAGCGGCATAGGCGTCGATGTTCAGCGCCGCGACACGCAGGTCGCGGTTGTTTTCCAGGGCGACCTGGATCAGCTGTTGCAGGGCAGGGTCATGGAAAAACTGCTTCCAGCCTTGCTCGGCAGCGGCCTGCGCCGGTGCCTGGGCCGGCGAGTACGCCGGGCCCTGCGGGAATTGCGCGGCCACCGGTGCTTGCGGCTGCTGATAATCCGGTATCAGCGAGCAACCGCTCAGCACGAAGGCGGCGACTGCGATGGAGAGTAGCGACTTGCTCATTGGCCAGCCTCTTTAGGAGTTTCTATGGCGTCATCCTTGCCGGCGTTTTTGCGCTGGCCCATGGACGACACAGTGACGAAGAACAGTGGGACCCAGAAAATCGCCAGGATCGTGGCCGTGAGCATACCGCCAATCACGCCGGTACCGATCGCGTGTTGACTGCCCGAGCCTGCGCCGGTGGAGATCGCCAACGGTACAACACCGAGGACGAAGGCCAGCGACGTCATGATGATCGGTCGCAGACGCATGCGGCAGGCTTCGATCGCTGCATCGCGCAGACTGCGCCCTTGCTCGTGCAGCTCCTTGGCGAATTCGACGATCAGAATGGCGTTTTTAGCCGCCAGACCGATGGTCGTCAACAGACCTACCTGGAAGTACACGTCGTTCGACAGGCCGCGCAGGCTGGTGGCCATCAGCGCACCGATGATCCCCAGCGGCACCACGAGCATGACCGCGATCGGAATCGACCAGCTTTCATACAGCGCCGCCAGACACAGGAACACCATCAGCAGCGACAGAGCGTACAGCGCTGGCGCTTGCGAGCCGGACAGACGTTCCTCGTAGGACAGACCGGTCCAGGAGATACCGACACCTGGCGGCAGCTTGGCGGCAATCGCTTCGACTTCGGCCATCGCTTCACCGGTCGAGTAGCCCGGCGCCGGAGAACCGAGGATCTCCATCGCTTCTACACCGTTGTAGCGCGCCAGTTTCGGCGAACCGTAGATCCACTCGCCCTTGGCGAACGCGGAGAACGGAACCATGGTGCCGGCGCTGTTGCGCACGTACCACTTCTTCAGGTCTTCAGGGCTCATGCGAGCACCGGCCTGACCTTGCACGTAAACCTTCTTCACACGACCGCGGTCGATGAAGTCGTTGACGTAGCTACTGCCGAAGGAGATCGACAGGGTGCTGTTGATGTCGGAAAGGCTCAAGCCCAGGGCACGGGCCTTCTCGTCGTCGATTTCCAGATGGTATTGCGGCTCGTCGTTCAGGCCGTTCGGACGGACCTGGTAGAGCACCTTGCTCTGCGAGGCCATGCCGAGGAACTGGTTACGGGCTTCCATCAACTTGTCGTGACCGATACCGGCGCGGTCCTGCAGGAACACGTCGAAACCGGTGGCGTTACCCAACTCCAGTACGGCCGGCGGGGCGAAGGCAAACACCATCGCATCGCGGAAGCTGAAGAAGTGCTGCTGGGCACGCTGGGCCAGGGCAAACACGCTGTTGTTCGCGTCACGCTCGTGCCATGGCTTGAGCATGATGAACGCCAGACCCGAGCTCTGGCCGCGACCGGCGAAGTTGAAGCCGTTCACGGTGAACACCGAGGCTACCGAACTGGATTCTTTATCCAGCAGGTAGGTACGCATTTCATCGATCACCACCTGCGTGCGCTCGGCACTGGAACCGGCTGGCGTCTGTACCTGGGCGAACAGTACGCCCTGGTCTTCTTCCGGCAGGAACGCGGTTGGAATGCGGGTGAACAGCCAGATCATGCCGACCACGATCAGAATGTAGGCCAACAGATACGGCGCCTTGCGCTGCAGGATGTTGCCGACACCGCGCTCGTAGCTGCGAACGCTACGGTCGAAGTTGCGGTTGAACCAGCCGAAGAAACCGCGTTTCGGCGTGCCGTGCTCGCCTTTCGGAATCGCCTTGAGCATGGTGGCGCAGAGCGCCGGGGTGAAGATCAGTGCAACCATTACCGACAGGGCCATGGCCGAGACGATGGTGATCGAGAACTGACGGTAGATCACACCGGTGGAACCGCTGAAGAACGCCATCGGCAGCAGTACCGCCGACAGTACGAGGGCGATACCGACCAGTGCGCCCTGGATCTGGCCCATGGACTTCTTGGTCGCTTCCTTCGGTGACAGGCCTTCTTCGGCCATCACCCGCTCGACGTTTTCCACCACGACGATGGCGTCGTCCACCAGCAAGCCGATGGCCAGCACCATACCGAACATGGTCAGGGTGTTGATGCTGAAACCGGCGGCCGCGAGGATGCCGAACGTACCGAGCAATACCACCGGCACGGTCATCGTGGTGATGACAGTGGCGCGGAAGTTCTGCAGGAACAGGAACATCACCAGGAACACCAGCGCGATCGCTTCGACCAGGGTTTCAACCACACCCTTGATCGATTCGGTCACCACCGGGGTGGTGTCGTACGGGAACACCACTTCCATGCCTTGCGGGAAGAACGGCTTGAGGTCGTCAATCGTCTTGCGCAGGGCCTTGGCGGTGTCGAGGGCGTTGGCACCGTTGGCCAGTTTCACCGCCAGACCGGAAGCCGGTTTGCCGTTGAACTGGGCCGCGATACTGGAGTTTTCACCACCCAAGCCGACATCGGCGACATCGCCGACACGCACTTGCGAGCCATCCTGGTTGACCTTCAGCAGAATCGCCTTGAACTGCTCGGCCGTCTGCAGACGGGTCTTGCCGATGATCGTGGCGTTCAGTTGCTGGCCTGGCAGCGCCGGCAGACCGCCGAGCTGACCGGAGGAAATCTGCACGTTCTGCGCCGAGATCGCGGCGCTGACATCGGCCGGGGTCAGGTTGTACTTGTTCAGCTTGGCCGGGTCGAGCCAGATGCGCATCGCGTACTGGGCACCGAAGACCTGGAAGTCACCGACACCGGCAGTCCGGGAGATCGGGTCCTGCATGTTCGACACGATGTAGTTGGACAGGTCGTCCTTGGACATGCTGCCGTCACGTGATACCACGCCGATTACCAGCAGGAAGTTCTTCACTGCCTTGGTCACGCGGATACCCTGTTGCTGCACTTCCTGCGGCAACAGCGGGGTGGCCAGGTTCAGCTTGTTCTGGACCTGGACCTGCGCGGTGTCGGAGTTGGTGCCTTGCTCGAAGGTCGCGGTGATGGTCATGCTGCCGTCGGAGTTACTTTCCGACGACACATAACGCAGGTTGTCGATACCGTTGAGCTGTTGCTCGATCACCTGCACCACGGTGTCCTGAACCGTTTGTGCCGAAGCACCCGGGTAGGTCACGGAAATTGCAATGGCCGGTGGCGCAATGCTCGGGTACTGGTTGATCGGCAACTTGAGGATCGATAGAGCCCCGACCAGCATGATCACCAGGGCAATTACCCAGGCGAAAATCGGACGGTCGATAAAAAATTTCGACATGAGTTACTCCCCTTTGCCGCCGTAGGCTTTGTCAGCTGCCTTGGCGGGTGCCGGGTTCTTGGCTACGTTGGTCGCTTCGGTCGGATTGACCTGAACACCAGGGCGGACGAATTGCAGCCCTTCGGTGATCAGGCGATCGCCGGCTTTCAGGCCGTCTTCGATCAGCCACTGGCTGCCGACGGTACGGCTGGCCTTGAGCTGACGCAGTTCGACCTTGTTGTCCGCACCGACGACCAGCGCGGTCGGCGTGCCCTTGAGGTCACGGGTCACGCCTTGTTGCGGCGCCAGGATGGCGGCGGCGTTGACACCGGCCTGCAGCTGGGCGCGGACGAACATGCCTGGCAACAGGGTGTGATCCGGGTTCGGGAACACGGCGCGCAGGGTCACGGAGCCGGTGGTCGGGTCGACCGACACTTCGGAGAATTCCAGCTTACCGTCGAGCTTGTACTGGCTGCCGTCTTCCAGGGTCAGCTTGACCGCTGCGGCATTGTCGCCGGCCTTCTGCAGGCGGCCGCTTTCCAGTTCGCGGCGCAGCTCCAGCAATTCGACCGAAGACTGCGTGACGTCGACGTAGATCGGGTCCAGTTGCTGGATGGTCGCCATCGCATCGGCCTGGCCACTGCTGACCAGTGCGCCTTCGGTGACCGAAGAGCGACCGATACGCCCGGAGATCGGCGCGTAGACCTTGGTGTAACGCACGTTGATCTGCGCGCTCTGCAGCGAAGCTTCCGATTGCAGGCGGTTGGACACGGCAGTGTCGTACTCCTGACGGCTCACGGCCTGCTCGTCGACCAGTTGCTTGTAGCGGTCGGAGATCGACTTGGTCGAACGCAGGTTGGCTTCGGCGCTTTTCAGGGTCGCTTCATAGACCGACGGATCGATCTGATACAGCTGCTGGCCGGCTTTGACATCGCCGCCTTCCTTGAACAGACGCTTGAGAATGATGCCGTTGACCTGCGGACGGACTTCAGCAATGCGGAACGCACTGGTGCGCCCCGGCAGTTCCGACGTGAGGGTAAAGGCCTGTGGTTGCAGGGTGACGACGCCGACCTGAGGAGGTGGTGCGGCGGGAGCCGCCTCTTCCTTTTTACATCCGCTGAGCAGCGATGCCAGGGCGACGGCAGTGACCAGAGCGGTAACAGCTGGCTTGAATTGCATGAAGATCCTCGGGTCAGGCGCGCGAAAAGCGCACAAGAAGTGTGGAAGGGTAAAAATAGGGTACCGGGTGGATAAGTAGCTTGCTAAGGAATATACTTACGTTCATGGTTGTTTGTAAATACCTTTGCCGCGTACCCACCTGGTTACAAAAGTCGTCGCAAGGTCTGAAATTGTAGGCCGGGGGAGTCGATCCGCGAGAGATCCACCCCTTTTTATTCAGCGGATATTCAGCCATCCCTGAAACATCCTGTTTGAGGTTTTACTGCCATGGTCCGTCGTACCAAAGAGGAAGCTCAAGAGACACGAAGCCAGATACTCGAAGCGGCCGAGAAAGCTTTTTATGAGCGGGGCGTTGCGCGCACGACGCTGGCGGACATCGCGACGATGGCCGGCGTGACGCGTGGCGCCATCTACTGGCACTTCAGCAACAAGGCCGACCTGTTGCAGGCGATGCTCGATACGCTGCACGAGCCGCTGGACGAGCTGGCCAAGGCCAGCGAAAGCGAGGACGAGCCAGACCCGCTGGGCTGCATGCGCAAATTGCTGATTCATTTGTTTCATCAAGTTGCGCTGGACCCGAAAACCCGGCGTATCAACGAAATTCTGTTTCATAAGTGCGAGTTCACCGATGAAATGTGCGACCTGCGCCAACAGCGTCGGACGGCCAGCCTCGATTGCAATGTGCGGATCGCGCTGACGTTGAGTAATGCAGTCAATCGTGGGCAGTTGCCGCAAGACCTCGACACCGCCCGCGCGGCCATCAGCATTCACGCCTTTATCGATGGCATCCTGTATCAATGGCTGCTGGCCCCGGACAGTTTCGAGCTGTATGCCGAAGCCGAGCGCTGGGTCGATACAGGGCTGGATATGCTGCGCTGGAGCCCCAGCCTGCGCAAATGAAACAAAATGCGTATTTGGAACAGGTTATGTCAACGAAGGAGGCGGATGAAGATCCCTGTTCGTTCGCCTCGCCGCAGTGGATTGCTTTTATATACCTCAACCCATCGAGTTGATACGTAGCGAACTACGTATTTTGTAGGGATTTTGTGTCGAGCCTGTGAACGAATGTGAGCGGCCCACCTGTCCCGCGACCCATGAAAAAGCCCCCGATTCTCACGAGTCGGGGGCTTTTTGCGTTTCTGCAGTGTGCCTTACAGCGTCGGGTAGTCGAGGTAGCCGACCGCGCCTTTGCCGTAGAAGGTTTCCGGGTGCGGTTGGTTCAGCGGTGCATCGGCCTTCAAGCGTGCCGGCAGGTCCGGGTTGGCGATGAACGGCACACCGAATGCCACAGCGTCAGCCTTGCCCTCGGCCAGCCACGCGTTGGCGCTGTCCTTGGTGAAGCGTTCGTTGGCGATGTAAGCACCGCCGAAGGCTTCTTTCAGTTGCGGGCCGAGGCTGTCGGCGCCTTCTTTCTCGCGGGAGCAGATGAAGGCGATGCCACGCTTGCCCAGTTCACGAGCGACGTAGGTGAAGGTCTCGGCGAGGTTGTCGTCACCCATGTCATGGGAGTCGGCGCGTGGTGCCAGGTGCACGCCGACACGGCCGGCGCCCCAGACTTCGATGGCCGCGTCGGTCACTTCCAGCAGCAGGCGGGCACGGTTTTCCAGGGAGCCGCCGTAGTTGTCAGTGCGCTGGTTGGTGCTGCTTTGCAGAAACTGGTCGAGCAGGTAACCGTTGGCGCCGTGGATTTCCACGCCGTCGAAACCGGCAGCCTTGGCGTTTTCTGCGCCGACGCGGTAGGCGTCGACGATGTCTGCGATCTCAGCGGTTTCCAGCGCGCGAGGCGTCGGGAAGTCGGCCAAAGGGCGAACCAGGCTGACGTGGCCTTTAGGCTGGATGGCGCTCGGTGCAACCGGGGTTTCGCCGTTCAGGTACGACGGGTGGGAAATCCGCCCGACGTGCCACAGTTGCAGGACGATCTTACCGCCGGCGGCGTGAACAGCCTTGGTCACGTTGGTCCAGCCACGCACCTGATCGTTGGACCAGATGCCCGGAGTGTCCGGATAGCCGACGCCCATCGGGGTCACCGAAGTGGCTTCGCTGAGGATCAGGCCGGCCGAGGCGCGTTGTACGTAGTACTCGGCCATCAGCGCGTTCGGTACGCGGCCTTCGTCGGCGCGGCAGCGGGTCAGCGGCGCCATGATGATGCGGTTGGACAGTTCGAGATCGCCCAGTTTGATCGGATCGAAAATTGTTGCCATGAGATACAACCCTCGTGAAGTAAGTGAGTGAATCAGTTAGCGGTGGCCAGCTCGGGATTGCCGTTCCGGCGGAAGGTGATCAGGGTTACCAGCAGTGCCAGGATCGCGAGCGCCGCAGCAGCAAGAGGTACGCTGGTCAGGCCGTAGCCGTGGGCGATGACGCTGCCGCCGACCCAGGCGCCGAGGGCGTTGCCGACGTTGAAGGCGCCGATGTTCAGGGTCGACACCAGGTTCGGTGCGGCCTGGCCGTAGGTCACGACGTTCACTTGCAGGGCTGGCACGGCGGCGAAACACGCGGTGGCCCAGAGGAACAGGGTGATCTCGGTCGGGATCAGCGCGATGCTGGTCCAGGTCAGTACGGTGGAGGTCACGGCCATGGCGATGAACACGCCGATCAGCGTCGCGGCCAGGCCTTTGTCGGCCATCTTGCCGCCGATGATGTTGCCGACGGTCAGGCCCAGGCCGATCAACATCAGGGTCCAGGTCACGCCACGGGGCGAGACGCCGGTGACATCGCCCAGCAGCGGTGCGACATAAGTGAACAGGGTGAACACCGAGGCGGCGAACAGTGCGGTCATGCTCAAGGACAGCCAGATCCCGGCGCCTTTGAGCGCGGCCAGTTCGGCGCGCATGTCGAGTTTTTCTTCGTCACGCTTGGCCGGCAGGAAGCGGATCAGGCCGATCAGCGCGATCACACCGATCACGGTCACTGCCCAGAAGGTCGAGCGCCAGCCGGCTTCCTGACCGAGTGCGGTGCCCAGCGGTACGCCGAGTACGTTGGCCAGGGTCAGGCCGGTGAACATCAGGGCCACGGCCGAGGCGCGTTTGTTCGGCGCCACCAGGTTGGCCGCGACCACCGAACCGATGCCGAAGAACGCACCGTGGCAGAGGGCGGTGACGACTCGGGCGAACATCAGCACTTCGTAGTCAGTGGCGATGGCGCAGAGCAGGTTGCCGATAATGAAGATGCCCATCAACGCGACCAGTGCAGCCTTGCGCGGCAGTCTTGCGGTGGCCATCGCCATGAACGGTGCACCAATCGCCACGCCCAGGGCGTAACCGGTCACCAGCCAGCCGGCGCCGGGAATCGACACACCGAGGTCGGCCGCCACATCGGGCAGCAGGCCCATGATGACGAACTCGGTGGTGCCGATGGCGAAGGCGCTCAAGGCGAGTATGAGAAGCGAGAGGGGCATCGTTGGGTCCTTTTGGCTGGCTGACGTTAAGGGTCAGAGCTCTTTGCTGAGGGTGCTGAGGAACGCCTGGATCACGTCCTCGTTGCGTTTGAAAAAGTGCCACTGGCCGGCTTTCTGGCTGCTGATCAGCCCGGCGCGTTGCAGGGTGGCCAGGTGCGCGGAGACGGTCGATTGCGACAGGCCGCAGCGTTGATCGATCTGCCCGGCGCAGATGCCGTACTCGTGGTTGTGGATCTGTTCCGGAAACTGGGCTTTCGGGTCTTTCAGCCAGTTGAGGATGTCTCGCCGTACTGGGTGTGCCAGGGCTTTTATTATTTCGTCGAGGTCAATGTTCATGGCTGGTTGCTCGTGATGTATGTAGCGCTATATCGCGATGAGGCGAACTTTAAATCGGTATTTCGCGATATACCAATATGAATTCGATCTGACGACCGCATAAATCGGTATATCGGGTTATAACGATATGTGAGGTGTAAACAAACGCGGGCGCGGTGCTAAGCTGCGCCCATGAACTATCTCGCACATTTGCACCTCGGTGGCCAGCGTCCCGGTCAATGGCTCGGCAGTCTGTATGGCGATTTCGTCAAAGGACGGCTGCAAGGGCAGTTCGATCCGGAGATCGAAGCGGCGATTGCCCTGCATCGTCAGATCGATGTGTTCACCGATCGCCACCCGTTGGTGGACGCTTCATTGGCGCGTTTTTCCACGACCCGTCGCCGTTACGCCGGCATCGTCCTCGACGTGTTCTTCGACCATTGCCTGGCCCGCGATTGGGCGCTCTACGCCGACCGACCGCTGGCGCAATTCACCACTGACGTATACCGAGTGCTGTCCAGCGAGCGGCAATTGCCCGAGCGCCTGGCGAAGATCGCCCCGCATATGGTGGCCAATGATTGGTTGGGTTCGTATCAGGAATTTGAAGTGCTGGAGCAGGTGCTGCGCGGGATTTCCCGGCGCCTGAGCAAACCTGAAGAACTGGCGGGGGCGATGCAGGAATTGCGGCGTTTGTACGAACCGCTCAGTGACGACTTTCGCTTGTTCTACCCACAGCTGCAGGACTTTGCAGGCCGGCAGCTGTAGGGCAGATGTTGACGATCAGGCAGCGATCAGCTCGCCTGCACGACGCGGTTCGGCCGGTTTGGCCACCTCGCCGAACAACGCTTTCTGCACCGCTTGCTGGGCTTCGTACGCCAGCGCCGCGCGTTCCCGGCCCTGGCAGGCAATCGGCTTGAGCAGATGAACTTCCACATCGCCGCAGTCGTTGCTGAACAGACGCATCAGGTGTGACAGCAGATCGTCGTCGCCAATGAACGGTGCCAGCGAATCGATCTCGCCATTGCGCAGATAACGGATCGCCACCGGTTGCAGCTTCACTTCCGAATCAATCGCCGCCGACAGCAGACGACCATGGAAGGTACGCAGCGAACGACCGTCGGTGGTGGTGCCTTCCGGGAACATCAGCAGCGGATGTTCGGTTTGCAGGTGACGGGTCATCTGCTTGCGGATCAACTGGCTGTCGCCCGAACCGCGACGGATGAACAGGCTGCCGGCCTTCGCCGCCAGCCAACCGGCCACCGGCCAGGTGCGCACTTCGGCCTTGGACAGAAACGACAGCGGCGTGAGCATCCCGAGCAGCGGAATGTCAGTCCACGACACATGGTTGCTGACCCACAGCATCGGCTGCTTCGGCAGCTCGCCGTGGACGGTTACGCGAAAGGGCAGGGCATTGCTCAGGCGCGCCATGAAAAACCGCGACCAGCGCTGCCGGCGTTGCATCGAATGGGCCAAGCCCAGACGCTCGAAAACTCCGAAGACACTGGCCATGCTCAAACCCAGCGTCACCACCAGCAGCACCCGCGCGATCCGCGCGTACACCCGCAGCCGGCTCATCACACGGCCGCCTTGAAGTGCTTGGCGTAACGCGGGCAGAGTTCGTCGCGCTTGAGCAGGATGAACACGTCGGCAACCTGGAAGTCTTCGTCCCAGCACGGCTCGCCGCAGATCTTCGCGCCCAGGCGCATGTAGGCCTTGAGCAGCGGTGGCATTTCGGCAATCACGTTCGACGGAATATCCAGGGTTGGCAGCGGGTTCTTCGGCTCGGCACGCAGGTGTTCGGTGCACAGGTAACGTTCGCGCAGGCGCTGCATGATCGCGTGGGCCTGCACGCCGCCGTCCTGCATCGGGATGCTCGCGCAACCCATCAGATAGCTGTAGCCGCCCTGATTGAGGACTTCGGCCAGTTCGCCCCAGAGCACGGCGATGGTGCCGCCGTTGCGGTAGGCCGGGTCGACGCAGGTGCGACCGATTTCCAGGATCGGGCCTTGCAGACCGGCGAGGCCGTGCAGGCTGAATTCTTCTTCGCTGTAGAACTTGCCCAGGCTGCTGGCGGCGGTGTGATCGAGCAAACGGGTGGTCGCCACCAGGCGGCCGGTGTTCAGGTCACGCACGCCGATGTGGCTGCAGTGAACATCATAGTCATCCATGTCCAGACCCAGTTCCGCGCCTTTCAGCTTGGCGTTGAACTCGCCGCTGAACACGTTGAAACGCAAGGCCTGGGCTTGCTGCAAGGCCTCGGCGCCGATCAGGCGTTCGGCTTGCAGACGGCGTTCATTGCCGGTGTCGCTGATGCGGGCGATCTGAGTCATTTGAATCTCCGTACGGGCCTTTAACCCGTCGTGGGTTACAGCCGATCGACTTTCTTTATGCAGCCGTGTTGTGCAAAGTCAGGCTATGTAGCCCCGGTGTCATCGCCATGAATGTTTGGTGATGCTTATATGACAGCCCACGAGGAGCCTCTGATGACCTGGTCGACCCTGCTTGAATGTCGCGAACGCCTGCCCGCCGTTGCCGATCTGGCGGAGGGTTTCGCCACGCTGCTGCATCAACTGGGCAGCGTTACGCCGTTCGAACTGGCGGTGGCGGGAGGGCGGCGGATGGCGACGCCGGGGCTGGCATTTCTGGTGGGCTATCAGGCGGCGTTGCGGATGCTCTGGCCGAGCGCGCCGCCGAGCCTGGGTGCTTTGTGTGCGACCGAACAGCGCAGCCTGCGACCGGCGGACATGCAGACCCGGCTCACGGATCTGCGCCTTAGCGGGCAAAAGGATTTCGTCACCGCCGGCGATGCAGCGGACTGGTTGCTGATCGCCGCGCGCAGTGAGCAACCCGGCGAATCGCCGCGCCTGAGCCTGGCGGTGGTGTACCCCGGCGAGTCCGGCGTGCGCGTGGAAAAGCTCCCGCCGTTGCCGTTGATGCCGGACATCAGCCATGGCCGCTTGTACCTCGACGAGGCTCTGTGTGAGTTGCTCGCCGGGGACGGTTGGGATGCCTACGTCAAACCGTTCCGCAGCCTTGAAGATGTCTATGTGCTCAGCGCAATGACCGCGTGGCTGTACGGCGTCGGTCAGGACAACGGCTGGCCGCAGCCGCTGCAATTGCGCTTGCTGGCGCTGTTGGCCGGTTGCGCGGAAGTCAGTCGTCAGCCGCCGAACAATCCGGCGGGGCATGTGTTGCTCGGTGGCTTGTTTGCGCAGTTCGACGGGCTTAAAGCGGAAGTCGATCAGGCGCTGCTCGACGGCAATCCGGAATGGGCAGCGATGTGGCAGCGCGATCAGTCGGTCATGCAACTGGCCGCAGGTGCGCGGGCCAAGCGTCTGGCCAAGGCGTTGGCGGCAAGTCAAAACACATCTGTCATGAACGCCGGCTAGTCTTGTCAGGTTCATCCCCAGAGCCCTCACCATGTTCAAAGGCCTGTCCCTGTTTCTGCTGCTGATCAGCTTCACGGTTCAGGCCGAACAATGGCCGGGCGAGCAGTGGCCGAGCGGCCCGAAACTCACCGGCCCGGCCATCGACGCAATGGAGGCCTACGCCTTTCCCGCCCGCGACGACAAGACCCGCCAGGGCATCCGCACCGACGCCTTGCTGGTGATCCGCGACGGCCAGCTCATCTACGAACGCTACGCCGCTGCGACCACCGCCGACACACCGCACCTGACCTGGTCGATCAGCAAAAGCCTGATGGCCACGGTGTTCGGCGTGGCGTACGGCGAAGGCTTGTTCAAGCTCGATGATCCCGTCGCGAAGTTTTACCCGGTGCTGGAAAAACACCCGGCCATCACGATCCAGGATCTGCTGCACTGGGCCTCGGGCATCGACTGGCAGGAAGACTACGAATACGCCCCGCTGAAATCCTCGGTGGTGGCCATGCTCTACACCCGTGGTCATCGCGACATGGCCGCCTTCACCGCCGACCACGACAGCTACGCACCAGCGGGTCAGGCGTTCCGCTATTCCAGCGGCGACAGCAATCTGTTGGCAGCGGCGCTGAAAACCATCGTCGGCCCGCAGCGGTATCCCGACTATCCATGGACGGCACTTTTCGATCCCTTGGGCATCCGCCATGCCACCTGGGAAACTGATGCCACAGGCACCTTCGTCGCGTCTTCATACGCTTACCTGACGGCGCGGGATCTGGCGCGAATCGGCCTGCTGATGGAACGGGACGGACGCTGGAACGACCGGCAGTTGTTGCCCAAGGATTGGGTCGCCTTCAATCGCCAACCCTTCGCCGGCTACAAGGCTAATCAGGACGAAGCCGTGCCCGGCGGCCACTGGTGGCTCAATCGACCGGCAGACGGTGCCCCCTCGCCATGGCCCGACGCACCCCCCGACACCTTCGCCGCCCTCGGCCACTGGGGTCAGGCGCTGTACGTGATCCCGAGCGAAAAACTGGTGATCGTGCGCTACGGCGATGACCGCGATGGCAGCTATCGCCACAACGAATTGCTCAAGCGTGTGCTCGGGGCGGTGCGGCCATGAAGTTGTTCAGACGAATCCTGCTGGTGCTGCTGGTCGTGCTGCTGGGCTGGGGCTGGCACGAACGCGAGAATCTGTGGACCTTCCCGGACATCATCAGCGCCTACACCGCCAAGGAATATTGTTCGTGCCGCTACGTCATGAACAACGACGCCGAGTATTGCCGTGGCTACGTGAAGCAATGGTTGCCCAGCGAACTGACCGATGACCGAACGCAAAAACTGGTTACCGCCAGCGGCATGGGGCGCAGCAACAGCGCCCGGTGGCAAGGCGAACGCCAAGGCTGTCGCCTGCAACCCTGATCCGGTTCCACCCTGTGGAACCACATTCGATTGTCCTCTCGCGTGTCTCGCGGTTATCTGGCGGTGAGCACGACCTGCCGTGCATGTGTCGTGAAACAACACCGAACAACAAGACCGGGAAACACCCGCGCGAGGAGAACCGTCATGCCCCGACATCAGCACATTCTGGCCTGGCTCAACGACGTGGCCGGCGACCTGCACGCCACCCGCCAGGACATTCACGCCCACCCTGAACTCGGTTTCGAGGAAAGCCGCACCTCGGCGCTGGTCGCCCGCTCGCTCGAAGAGTGGGGCTATGAAGTCCACACTGGCGTCGGCAAGACTGGCGTGGTCGGCGTGCTGCGCAACGGCAGCAGCACACGCAAACTCGGGCTGCGGGCCGACATGGATGCGCTGCCGATCATCGAGAATACCGGTGTCGCCTACAGCAGTCGTCATCAGGGCTGCATGCACGCCTGCGGCCACGACGGGCACACCGCGATGCTGCTCGGCGCCGCGCGTTATCTGGCCGCGACCCGCCAGTTCGACGGCACCCTGACGCTGATTTTCCAGCCCGCCGAAGAGGGGCAGGGCGGGGCCGAAGCGATGCTCGCCGATGGCCTGCTCGAACGCTTCCCGTGCGATGCGCTGTTCGGCATGCACAACATGCCGGGCCTGCCGGCGGGGCACTTGGGCTTTCGCGAAGGGCCGATGATGGCTTCGCAGGATCTGCTCACGGTGACCATCGAAGGCGTCGGCGGCCACGGATCGATGCCGCATCTGGCGGTGGATCCGCTGGTCGCTGCGGCCAGTGTGGTGATGGCTTTGCAAACCGTGGTCGCGCGCAACATCGATGCGCAGCAGGCGGCGGTGGTGACGGTCGGCGCATTGCAGGCTGGCGAAGCGGCAAACGTGATTCCGCAACAGGCGATCCTGCGCCTGAGCCTGCGGGCGCTGAACGCTGAAGTTCGCGTACAGACACTGGACCGCGTGCGCTCGATCATCGAAGCCCAGGCCGAAAGCTTCGGCTGCACCTCGACCCTCGAACACCGTCCGGCCTATCCGGTGCTGGTCAACCACGCCGCCGAAACCGAGTTCGCCCGTCAGGTCGGCGTCGAACTGGTCGGCGCCGATGCCGTGGATGGCAACACACCAAAACTGATGGGTAGCGAGGACTTCGCCTGGATGCTCCAGCGCTGCCCCGGCGCCTACCTGTTCATCGGCAACGGCGTGGCGCGGCCGATGGTGCATAACCCGGCCTACGACTTCAACGACGACATTCTGCTGACCGGCGCGGCGTATTGGGGCGCGCTCACCGAGAGCTGGCTCAAGCCGGCCTGATTTCTTCACTTTTTGCTGCCGCTGAAGCGCAGGTGCGCACGTGCCTGCGTGGTCAACCCACAGCTTCTGGAGAATCCCCATGCAGACTTCGAACGCAGGCGTTTCGCGCACCCGGCAAGTGGTCGCCGCCGTCATCGGCAACGCCCTGGAATGGTACGACTTCATCGTTTACGGCTTTCTGGCGAGCATCATCGCCCGGCAATTTTTCCCGTCCGACGACGACTACGCCTCGCTGCTGATGGCGCTGGCGACTTTCGGCGTCGGCTTTTTCATGCGCCCGGTGGGCGGCATCCTGCTGGGCATCTACTCCGACCGCAAAGGTCGCAAGGCCGCGATGCAGATGATCATCCGCCTGATGACCGTGTCCATCGCCCTGATCGCGTTCGCGCCGAACTACGCCGCCATCGGCATGGGCGCGCCGTTGCTGATCGTGGTAGCGCGGATGCTGCAGGGCTTTGCCACGGGCGGCGAATACGCCAGCGCCACGGCGTTTCTGGTGGAGAGTGCGCCGGCCCATCGCAAGGGTTTGTATGGCTCGTGGCAACTGGTCGGGCAATGCCTGGCGGTGTTCAGCGGTGCGGCGATGGTGGCGCTGGTCACGCACCTGTTTTCCCCCGAAGCGCTGGACAGTTGGGGCTGGCGGATTCCATTCGTGCTCGGTCTGCTGATCGGTCCGGTGGGCTTGTGGATTCGCAAGCACATGGAAGAACCGGAAGAGTTTCTCGAAGCCCGCAAGAAGGCCAAAGGCGCAGCGCCCGGCCTGTGGCAGGTGCTGCGCGAACATCGCCGCAGCCTGCTGGTGTCGATGGGCCTGGCCTGCGGCGCAACGGTGTCGTTCTACGTGGTGCTGGTGAACATGCCGACCTTCGCCCACAAGAACCTCGGCCTGCCGCTGGATCAGGTGTTGCTGGTGCAGATGCTCGCGGTGGGGCTGATGACCGTGGTAATTCCGCTGTCGGGCGCACTGTCGGACCGCCTCGGTCGGCGGCCGGTGCTGATGGCCTTCACCCTGGCATTTTTCGTCATGGTCTATCCGCTCTATGTGTGGGTCGCGGCGGCGCCTTCGATCGAGCGCTTGCTGGTGATGCAACTGCTGCTGTGCACGGCGATTGGCGGGTTCTTCGGCCCGGCCCCGACAGCGCTGGCCGAGCAGTTCCCGATTGAAGTGCGCTCGACTGGCGTGTCGGTGGCCTACAACGTAGCGGTGATGGTGTTCGGTGGTTTCGCGCCGCTGATCGTCACCTGGCTGAGCAAAGTTCTGAACACCCCGGTGGCGCCGTCGTTCTATGTCTTGTTCGCTTGCCTGCTGACCCTGCTCGGTACTTACTGTTTGCAAGAGGCCCCGCGTGCGAAGAAATCCGTTGCGCTCAACCTGGGAGTGAAACCGTGAGTCCGTTAGCCATTGATCCGATTGTCGCCCTTGATGCCGATGCGCTGTCCCGGGCGATTCATGCCCGCAAGGTGTCGTGCCGCGAGGTGATGCAGGCGTATCTGACGCACATCGATCGCTTCAATCCGGCGGTCAACGCGCTGATCTCGTTGCGCCCGCAGGACGTGCTGTTGCGCGAGGCCGATGAATGTGACCGGCAACTGGATCGCGGCGAGTCCCGGGGCTGGATGCATGGCATGCCCCAGGCGATCAAGGACCTGGCGGCCACCGTCGGGTTGCGCACCACCCTGGGTTCGCCGTTGTTTGCCGAGCAAGTGCCGCAGCACGATGCGATCAGCGTGGCGCGGGTGCGGGATTGCGGGGCGATCATCATCGGCAAGAGCAACGTCCCGGAGTTCGGCCTCGGTTCGCAGACCTACAACAGCGTGTTCGGCACCACCACCAACGCCTACGATCCGAACCTGATCGCCGGCGGCAGCAGCGGCGGGGCGGCGGTGGCACTGGCCCTGCGCCTGCTGCCGGTGGCCGACGGCAGCGACATGATGGGCTCGCTGCGCAACCCGGCAGCGTTCAACAACGTGTTCGGTTTCCGCCCGTCCCAGGGCCGAGTGCCCCATGGTCCGATGCCGGAAGTGTTCGTCCAGCAATTGGCCACCGAAGGGCCAATGGGCCGCACGGTCACCGATGTTGCACGGCTGCTCTCGACCCAGGCCGGCTACGATCCGCGCGTACCGCTGTCGCTGGCCGATGAGCCTCGGGATTTCGGGCTGGATCTGCAACAGGACTGCAGCGGCCTGCGCCTCGGCTGGCTCGGCGATTACAACGGCTATCTGCCGATGGACGATGGCGTGTTGAGCCTGTGCGAATCGGCGCTGGCGGATTTCAGTGCATTGGGTTGCCACGTCGAAGCCTGTCAGCCGGAGTTTTCCATGGAGCGCTTGTGGCAGACCTGGCTCACGCACCGGCATTTCCTGGTGCAGGGCAGCCTCGGCGCGGCGTATGCCGACCCGCAAAAACGGGCGCTGCTCAAGCCCGAAGCTCAGTGGGAAATCGAGGGCGGTTTGCGTCTGACCGCTGCCGAGGTCTATCAGGCATCGGTCGCGCGCAGCGAGTGGTATCGCGCGGTGAGCGAGCTATTCGAGCGTTACGATTTCCTGCTGTTGCCCACCGCCCAGGTGTTCCCTTTTGATGCACAGCAACCGTGGCCGCGAGTCGTCGGCGGGCAGACCATGGACACCTATCATCGCTGGATGGAAGTTGTGATCGGCCCGACACTGGCGGGGTTGCCGAGCATCAGCGTGCCGGTGGGCTTCAACCCGGCCGGGTTGCCGATGGGCCTGCAAATCATCGGCCCTGCCCAGGCGGATCGGGCGGTGCTGCAACTGGCCTATGCTCATGAGCAACTGACCCGCTGGGTCGAGCGGCGACCGCCGGCATGCCTGCAATCGGCCTGAGCGGCCCGCATCTTGCTGCTCGAAGTGATCTTTCACCCGCATCCACGGAGGTCGAACACATGGGCAGCAAGGCAGACACCGGCAGCGTGCGCTCGGTCGAACGGGCGCTGGCCATCGTCGAGTTGCTCGGCGAGCATCAGGCGTTGGGACTCGAAGAGTTGCACTACCTGACCACCCTGCCCAAAGCCACGGTGTCGCGGATGCTCGCCACCTTGCAGGAGCAGGGCTGGATCTATCGCGGCCTCAGCGACCGTCGCTACCGGTTGTGCGCCAAGCGGCTGTTCGGTGATCGTCAGCAACGCTTCAAGCGCCATCTGGTGGAAAGCGCCGCGCCGATGCTGCTCGAACTCAGCGAGCGCACCGGGTTGGTGGCGGATCTGTCGTGCTTCGACGGAGAACGGGTTGAAGTGATGGAAAGCGCGATCCCGCAAGTGCTGCGCAAACGCTATCCGAACAACTGTCAGATCGTCGGTCATCACGCGAGCCTGTTTCATTCGGCGATGGGCCGGGCCTGTCTGGGAGAGCTCGACAGCCAGGACGTGCGGCGCCTGGCCGAGCGCGAACAGTTGGCGGATGACGGTGTGTTCCAGGCCACCGAGCAAGCCCTGCATCAGGGTTTCGGTCAGCGCACCGAAGGTTATTGGGAATACCCGGTGCGCCTGCCGTTCCTGATTCGCGCGGTGGCGTTGCCGATTCGTGCGCAGGGGCAACTGGTCGGCAGCATGGCGCTGCATTGGCCGATGGATCAGGCGCCGGTGGAGCGGGTGCTGAGCCTGCACCTCAACAGCCTCGCGGCGACTATTGGCCAGGTGCAGCAGGCGTTGGTCTGAGCCTTTGCACAGACTGACAGTTTGCAATAGCGCCACGGACAGTTAAGGTTCGTGCAGGTTTATCGGCCCCACGAGTCTTCAATGTTCAACCGTTCTCTGTGCAACGCCTTCGCCGGCCTGCTGCTGGGCGCCGCTGCGCTGCCGGCCCAGGCCAACTGGTATCTGGACGGCGAGTCGTCGCGGCTGTCATTCGTCAGTACGAAAAACGCCAACGTGTCCGAAGTGCAGCGCTTTCTGGTGCTGCACGGCAAGGTCGATCCCGATGGCCGCGCCGAAGTCGAGGTCGAGCTGGACTCGATCAACAGCGGCATCCCGCTGCGCGACGAACGCATGCGCAAGGAACTGTTCCAGATCGAGCAATTTCCCGAGGCGACCATCACCACGCAAATCGACCTGCGCCCGATCAACGATCTGGCCCCCGGCGCGCAACTTGAGTTGCGCCTGCCGCTGACCGTCAACCTGCACGGCAAACAGCACGAATACCCCGCTGAACTGCTCGCCACGCGCCTTGATGACCGACGCTTTCAAGTGGTGACGCTGGAGCCGCTGGTGATCAGCGCCGAGGATTTCGATCTGCTGCCAGGGCTGGAAAGCTTGCGCAAAATGGCCGGCCTGTCGGCCATCAGTCTGTCGGTGCCGGTGGGTGCGGTGCTGATCTTCACGGCGCGCTGACATGCGCGGCGCAGTGTTCCCGTGGCGTGACGGCAATCGCTTCGAACTGTTGATCGACGGCCCGCAATTCTTCCCGCGCATGCTTGAGGAAATCGCCCGCGCCCGGGAGCAGATCGAACTGGAGCTGTATCTGGTAGAGGCCGGCGCCTGTGCCGAAACCGTGGTTCAGGCGCTGGTGCTGGCGGCCGAGCGGGGCGTGCGGGTGCGTTGCCTGTTCGATGATTACGGCAGTCTCGCGTTCACCCTCACGCTACGTCGGCGGCTGACCGGTGCCGGGGTCGAGCTGCGTTTTTACAATCGGCTGAACTGGCGGCGCTGGGTCGGCAATTTCTATCGCGATCATCGCAAGCTGTTGCTGGTCGATCAGCGTCTGGCGGTGGTCGGCGGTACCGGGGTGACCGACGAATTCTGGACCCCGGGCCACGACACCAGCGAATGGCACGAAGTGATGGTGCAGATCACAGGCCCCTTGGTGCTCGACTGGCAATTGCTGTTCGACCGCCAATGGATCGCCAACCGCCATCGCCGGGCCTGGAAGCCTCACGCGAATTTCGGCCTGCCGCGTTTGCCGCGTGTGCCCGACACCGGTGAGGGCATGGGCCGTGTGGCCTACGCCGACGCCCGCCAGCATCGCGACATTCTGCAATCACTGTTCCGCGCACTGAACAGCGGCCAGAAGCGCATCTGGCTGGCGACGCCGTATTTTCTGCCGACCTGGAAAATCCGCCGCTCCCTGCGCAAAGCCGCCGCCCGTGGCCTCGAGGTGCGCCTGCTGCTGACCGGGCCGCGTACCGATCATCCCTCGGTGCGTTACGCCGGGCATCGCTATTACCCGCGCCTGCTCAAGGCCGGGGTGAAGATCTTCGAATATCAGCCGTGTTTCCTGCACCTGAAAATGGTGCTGGTGGACGATTGGGTGAGCATCGGCTCATGCAATTTCGACCATTGGAATTTGCGCTTCAACCTTGAGGCGAATCTGGAGGCGCTGGATCCGTCACTGACGGCAGCGGTGGTGGCGAGTTTCGAGAAGGACTTCGGCCTGAGTCAGCAGGTGAGTCTGGAGGAATGGCAGCGCCGGCCGTTGTGGCGGCGAGTGAAACAGCGGGTGTGGGGCTGGGTGGATCGGGTGGTGGTCAACTTGCTGGACAGACGCGGATAGTCGCCAACCCCCGATTGATCGTTCCCACGCTCTGCGTGGGAATGCAGCCCGGGACGCTCCGCGTCCCAAAGCGGACGCAGAGCGTCCATTGAGGCATTCCCACGCAGAGCGTGGGAACGATCTGGGCGCGGGATTACAACAATTCAAAGCTCTGCTGCGTCACGTCCTGGGAATCCAGGCCGATCTGCACGTTGAACTTGCCAGGCTCGGCGGCGTACTTGAGCTGGGCGTTGTAGAACTTCAGGTCATCTTCGGTGATGGTGAAGTGCACGACTTTCTGTTCGCCGGCCTTGAGCATGATCTTCTGGAAGTTCTTCAGCTCCTTGACCGGACGGATCATCGAACCGGTGACGTCCTGGATGTACAGCTGCACCACGGTTTCGCCGTCACGCTTGCCGGTGTTTTTCACCGTGACACTGGCGTCGAGCTTGCCGGTGGTGTTCAGGGTGGTCGACGACAGCGCCATGTCGCTCAGGCTGAAATCGGTGTAGCTCAGGCCGTAACCGAACGGGAACAGGGGCCCGGTGGTGTCATCGAAATACTGCGAGGTGTAGTTGCCCGGTTTGCCCGGCGTGAACGGCCGACCAATGCTCAGGTGGTTGTAGTAGGTCGGGATCTGGCCCACGGAGCGCGGGAAGGTTACCGGCAGTTTGCCCGACGGGTTGTAGTCGCCGAACAGCACGTCGGCGATGGCGTTGCCGCCCTCGGTGCCGCTGAACCAGGTTTCCAGAATCGCGTCAGCCTGTTCCTTTTCCTGAAGGATCGTCAGCGGACGGCCGTTCATCAGCACCAGCACCAACGGCTTGCCGGTGGCTTTCAGGGCGCGGATCAGCTCACGCTGGTTTTCCGGGATGTTCAGGTCGGTACGGCTCGACGATTCGTGGGACATGCCACGGGACTCGCCCACGGCCGCAACGATTACGTCAGCGTCCTTGGCGGCTTTCACCGCTTCGTCGATCAGCACGTTGGCCGGGCGCGGGTCATCGACCACTTCCGGCGCATCGAAGTTGAGGAAGTTCAGGTAGTCGAGGACCTTCTTGTCGCTGGTGATGTTGGCACCACGGGCGTAGATCAGGTTCGACTTGTCGCCGATCACGCTGCTCATGCCGTCGAACAGGGTGACCGATTGCGCCGGACGGCCAGCAGCGGCCCAGCTACCCATCATGTCGATCGGGGCCTTGGCCAGCGGACCGACCAGCGCGACTTTCGCGGATTTCTTCAGCGGCAGGGTTTCGTTCTGGTTTTTCAGCAGCACCAGGCTGCGACGGGCGACGTCACGGGCGTCGGCGCGGTGCAGGCGGCTGTCGGCGTAGGTGTCGGCCGGATCATCCTCGGCTTTGCCAATGCGCAGGTACGGGTCCTTGAACAGGCCCATGTCGTACTTGGCCCCGAGCACTTCGCGCACGGCGTTGTCGATGTCTTTCTGTTCGATCTCACCAGACTTGAGCAGCCCCGGCAGTTCTTTGCCGTACAGGGTGTCGTTCATGCTCATGTCGATGCCGGCCTTGATCGCCAGCTTCGCCGCTTCGCGACCGTCGGCTGCCACGCCGTGCTTGATCAGCTCGAAGATCGCGCCGTGGTCGCTGACCGCCAGGCCCTTGAAGCCCCATTCCTTGCGCAACAGGTCGTTCATCAGCCAGGTGTTGGCGGTGGCCGGGATACCGTTGATCGAGTTCAGCGCGACCATCACGCCACCGGCGCCGGCATCAATCGCGGCGCGGTACGGTGGCAGATAGTCCTGGTACATCTTCACCGGGCTCATGTCGACGGTGTTGTAGTCGCGACCACCCTCGACCGCGCCGTACAGGGCGAAGTGCTTGACGCTGGCCATGATGCTGTCGGCCGCGCTCGGCGTGTCGCCCTGATAGGCCTTGACCATGACTTTGGCGATGCGCGAGGTCAGGTAGGTGTCTTCACCGAAACCTTCGGAGCTGCGGCCCCAGCGCGGGTCGCGGGAAATATCGACCATCGGCGCGAAGGTGATGTCGAGGCTGTCGGCTGCGGCCTCTTTGGCGGCCACGCGCCCGGACTGGCCGATGGCGTCCATGTCCCAGCTCGATGCGAGGGCCAATGGAATCGGGAAAATCGTACGGTGGCCGTGGATCACGTCGTACGCGAAAAACATCGGGATCTTCAGGCGGCTGCGCATGGCAGCGTCCTGCATCGGACGGTTTTCCGGGCGGGTGATCGAGTTGAAGGTGCCACCGATGTTGCCGGCGGCGATCTCTTTGCGGATCAGTTCGCGCGGCATCTCCGGGCCGATGCTGATCAGGCGCAACTGGCCGATCTTCTCGTCGAGGGTCATTTGTTTCATCAGGTTACTGATGAACGCATCCTTGTTTTCCAGGGGTACCGGGGTCGTGGCGGCCAGTACTTGATGACTGGCCAGGCTGACGAACAGGCCCAGCAAACACAGCTTCTTCATGAATAGTTTTCTCAAGGGCCTAAACGGCGTTGCAATGCCGGCCAGCCAAAATTTAGGGAGCGACTATTGTTGTTCGGGTGCTGATTCAGAAAACGACAGCCGAATGTACATCGTCAGTTTCGACGACGTGATCGCGCAGGGCCTCTTTTTAGCCCATCGGCCCGCCGCAATCCAGTGGCGCGGGCGATTATGCCCCAACCGCCGGCTGAGAATGTTTCGCGAGTCATTATTCATGAAATGTGCAAGGGAGCACCCGTCCGATGAATGTCAGTCCTGTCTACCGCTCGCGTTTGCAGGTCGCCACCTTGCTGGTGCTGGCCACGCTGTTGACCGCCTGCGGCATCAACAACATTCCCACCCTCGACGAACAGGCCAAGGCGGCCTGGGGCCAGGTGCAGAACCAGTATCAGCGCCGCGCCGACCTGATCCCCAACCTGGTGGAAACCGTGAAGGGTTATGCCAAGCACGAGGAGGAAACCCTGACGGCGGTGGTCGAGGCCCGGGCCAAGGCGACGTCGATCCAGGTCGATGCCAGCACCCTCGACAACCCGGAAAAGCTCAAGCAGTTCCAGCAGGCCCAGGATCAACTGACCGGTGCCTTGAGCCGATTGATGGTGGTGTCCGAACGTTATCCGGACCTGAAGGCCAACCAGAACTTCCTCGCCCTGCAATCGCAACTTGAGGGCACGGAAAACCGCATCGCCGTGGCCCGCCGCGATTTCATTCTGGCGGTGCAGAAATACAACACCGAGATCCGCACCTTTCCCGGTCGCCTGTGGCACAGCGTGATGTACAGCGACCTGCCGATCCGCGAGACCTTCGAAGCCACCAGCCCCGGCGCGGACAAGGCCCCGGAAGTGAAGTTCTGAGCCGGGGATGCCCATGCGTGTGTTGAAGATGGGCCTGGTGCTGATGCTGTGGCTGTTCGCCGTCAGCGCCCGGGCCGAGTTGACCTTTCCGGCGCTGACCGGGCGGGTGGTGGACGACGCGCAGATGATCGAGCCCTCGGTGCGCGTGCAACTGAACCAGCAGTTGCAGGCCCACGAACAGGCGACCGGCGAGCAGTTGGTGGTCGTGACGTTGCCGAACCTGCAAGGCACTACCATCGAGGACTACGGCGTTGAACTGGGCCGGCATTGGGGCATCGGCCAGAAGGACAAGAACAACGGCGCACTGTTGATCGTCGCCCGGGACGAGCGCAAATTGCGCATCGAAGTCGGCTACGGGCTGGAGGATCGCCTGACCGATGCCCAGAGTTCGGTGATCATTCATCAGGTGATCACGCCATCGTTCAAGGCCGGCAATTTCAGCAAGGGCATCAGCGACGGCGTGGCGGCGATGCTGGTGGTGCTGGGCGGCAATCCACTGGACGAACCTTCCACGGTGTATGAATCGGCCGGCGATCCGTCGGACGATTTCGTCTCGCGGCACCCGGCGTTGTTCGTATTTCTGGTGATGTTGTTCATCCTGACTGTTTTTATCTGCCAGATGCTCGGTATCCTTCCCGCCGGCCGGGGCGGCTCCGGAGGAGGGGGCGGCTTTGGTGGCGGTGGTTTTGGCGGCGGCGGTGGAGGCGGGGGCTTCAGCGGCGGCGGTGGCAGTTTCGGCGGGGGCGGGTCTTCCGGCGGCTGGTGATAACAATAATGAGCAGGCACTTCACGACATGGCATTACTGACTGAACACGAACAACGCAAGGTCGCCGAGGCCATCGCCCGGGTCGAACGCGACACCGACGCCGAACTGGTGACGGTGCTCGCGGCCCGCGCCGACGACTACGCGTACATCCCGCTGCTGTGGGCCAGCCTGCTGGCGTTGGTGGTGCCGGGCATCGTGCATTACCTGACCGGCTGGCTGACGATGCACAGTCTGCTGCTGGTGCAGTGGGTCAGTTTTGTCGTGCTGTGCCTGGTGTTCCGTTTGCCCAAAGTCACCACCCATCTGATTCCGCGCCACGTCCGCCACTGGCGCGCCTCGAACCTGGCGCGTCGGCAGTTTCTCGAACAGAACCTGCATCACACGGTGGGCAGCACCGGCATGCTGATTTTTGTCTGCGAGGCCGAGCGGTACGTGGAGATTCTGGTGGATGAAGGGATTTCCAGAAAACTGGATAACAAGACCTGGGATTCGATTGTCGCGGCGTTTACCGAGCAGGTGCGGCAGGGCCAGACGTTGCAGGGATTTGTCACCTGCATTGAAGCGTGCGGCGAGTTGCTCAAGGTGCATGTGCCGGTGACGCAGGTGCGCAATGAGTTGCCCAATCGTCTGGTGGTGCTGGGATAGTTTCGGCAGTTTTATAGGACTTGAGATCGCAGCCCTCACCCCAGCCCTCTCCCGGAGGGAGAGGGAGCCGACCGAGTTGTCTGCCGCGATCCATCGACCTGAAATATCGAGTCGATTATGGATTCAAAGCCAATCGTTCAAGTCGGCGTATCTCCTCAATATCCCGCAATCGGCTCCCTCTCCCTCCGGGAGAGGGCTGGGGTGAGGGCCGCTTTTAAAAGCCGTTCGGTAAATAAGAGCGTGTCCCCAATCCCCATCCCCCCTAAACTACCCACCATTCCCGATTTGCCCGTCCGAGGCCGCTTTTTCTCATGTCCGTTACCGCCCCATCTGCCAAACCGGCGCCCGATCACCACGCCCAGTTCATCGAGCTGCTGCAAGCCAGCCTCGAACAGAACGGCTTCATCAAACTGGTGCTGGCCAAGTACGTCGGCGAAGAAGCGGACCTGCAGCGGATCATCATCAAACCGGTGACGGTCAAGGCGCAGCCGTGCCTGTCGTTCGTTTATCGCTACAAGACCCGCGACATCACCAAGAACCTGCCGTTGGACGAAGCAGTAGCGACGATCGCCGAGCTGCTGCCGGCGGCGTTCAAAAATGCGCATTTGCTCACGCTGACCGACGAAGCCCAGCTCGAATACAGCAAAAAGGGCAAGAGTTCGCTGTTCATGAGCAAACCCCAGCAATTGCGTGAAGTGCCGTCCGCCGAGCATAACCGTGAGAAGAACCGCTTCCTTGATCTGAACCGACCGTTCCTCAAGGATCTGGGCGTGACCAACGCGCAACACGAGTTGATCCCGGCGATGTCGCGCAAGTGGAAGCAGATCAACAAGTTCATCGAAGTCTTCAGTCATGCCCTGACGTCCTCGCCGCTGGCTCTGGACAAACCGGTGCGGGTGGCGGATTTCGGTTCGGGCAAGGGTTACCTGACGTTTGCCATCCATGACTATCTGCGCAACACCTTGAAGGCCGAGGGCGAAGTCACCGGCGTTGAATTGCGCGAAGAGATGGTCAATCTGTGCAACACCGCCGCCGCGAAGCTGGAACACCCAGGGCTGGTGTTCAAGTGCGGCGATGTGCGCAGCGTGGCGCCGAGCGAGCTGGAAGTGATGATCGCTTTGCATGCCTGCGACATCGCCACCGACTATGCGATCCACACCGGCATCCGCTCGGGCGCATCGATCATCATGTGCTCGCCGTGCTGCCACAAACAGATCCGCTTGCAGATCCAGAGCCCGGCGCTGCTCAAGCCGATGCTGCAATACGGCCTGCACCTGGGCCAGCAGGCGGAAATGGTCACCGACAGTCTGCGTGCGCTGTTCCTCGAAGCCTGTGGTTACGAGACCAAGGTGTTCGAGTTCATCTCGCTGGACCACACCAACAAGAACAAGATGATCCTCGCCGTGAAGCGCGCCGAGCCGGTGGACCCGGCCCAGTTGCTGGTGAAGATTCAGGAGCTCAAAGCGTTCTACCACATCAGCGAGCACTGCCTGGAAACCCTGCTGCTCGCCGATGGCCTGCTGCCGCTCAAGGCTTGAGCTGAACTCCGGCCGGTAACGTGCCCGGTTGAGCCGGGCGCACCGCCGTCTTGCGTCCGAGCATCACTGTCGCGATCACCCCGCAGGCGAACAGCCAGGTGATCGGCTCCACGTGTTCGCCGAAGAACAGCGCGGAAAACGCGATGGTGAAGAAGATCTGCAACAACTGGATCTGACTGACCCGGGCAATGCCGCCCATGGCCAGCCCGGCGTACCAGGCGAAGAAACCCAGGAACTGCGAAAACAGCGCGACGTAACCGAAGGCCCACCAGGTTTTCGTCGACACCGCGCCCTGATGCTGGATCGCCAGATACAGCACCGGGCCGATCAGCAACGGCGTCGACAGCACCAGCGCCCAGCAGATCACCTGCCAGCCGCCCATTTCCCGGGCCAGGCGTCCGCCCTCGGCATAACCCAGACCGCCCACCGCAATCGCGCCGAGCATCAGCAAATCCCCGGCCTGAATGCTGCCGGCGCCGGTGTACAACGCATAACCCAGCACCAGCGCACTGCCCAACGCGGCGCAGGCCCAGAAGGCTTTCGACGGTCGTTCATGGGACAGCCACGCGGCGTACAGCGCCACGCACAGTGGCTGCAAACCGTTGACCAGCGCGCCGTGGGACGCCGGCAAGGTCTGCATGGCCCATGCGGAGAGCACCGGGAATCCGAGAATCACCCCGGCGATCACCAGGCTCAGGCCTTTGACCTGTTGCCAGGTCGGCCACTTTTCCCGTCGCCACAACAACAGTAACGCCGCCGGAATCGCCGCGAACAACGCACGGCCGAGGCCGTTGAGCAGAGGGTGAAGTTCCTGCACCACGATACGGGTGAAGGGCAGGGTGAGGCTGAAAATCACCACGCCGAGCAGGCCGAGGGCCATGCCGGTGTTTTCGCGCGAAGACATGAGGGCAACCCGATTAGAAGGTGGCAGGGAGGTGGCTTCATCTAGCCACAAACCTTGCGCATCGTGCTGTTACAGTCAGGCGCAGAGTTATCCATACAGTTTGCGGACGCCATCGCGAACCTTGGACTACTTTGAATACTCCTGTGCATTCACCAGAGGAGTCCTGTCCATGGCCGCGAAAAAGATTCTGATGCTGGTCGGCGATTACGTCGAAGACTACGAAGTGATGGTGCCGTTCCAGGCCCTGCAAATGGTCGGTCACACCGTACACGCCGTGTGCCCGGACAAAGCCGCCGGCAAGACCGTGCGCACCGCGATCCATGACTTTGAAGGGGACCAGACCTACAGCGAGAAACCCGGTCACCAGTTTGCCCTGAACTTTGATTTCGCCAAGGTCGATGCCAAGGATTACGACGCGTTGCTGGTGCCCGGTGGTCGTGCGCCGGAATACCTGCGGCTGAATGAAAAAGTCCTGGAACTGGTGCGAGCCTTCGACAAGGCCGGCAAGCCGATTGCTGCTGTCTGCCATGGCGCGCAACTGCTGGCGGCGGCGGGGATTCTCGAAGGCCGCGAGTGCAGCGCCTATCCGGCCTGTGCCCCGGAAGTGCGGCTGGCCGGTGGCACCTACATCGATATTCCGGTGACCGAGGGCCACGTCCAGGGCAATCTGGCTACCGCCCCGGCCTGGCCGGCGCATCCGAACTGGCTGGCCGGTTTCCTCGGGTTGCTCGGAACCAAAATCACCCTGTGAACGAGAGGCCCATCGCGAGCGTGTTCGCGATGGGCAAGCCCGGACGGATCAGAAGAACCGCGTCACGCTGACCTTGGCATTGCGTCCCTGACTGTAAGCCCGATCACCGCTCAGCGCCGGGCGGTAATCCTCGTTGAACAGGTTGTCGACGGTGAGGTTGACCTCGGTGCCCTTGAGGTACGGCTGCTGCGGTTTCCATTTGGCGAACAGACCCTGCACGTTGTAGCGGTCGTTGGCGTACTGGTCGTAGAACACGTCACCCAGGGTGTTTTTGCTCGAGCCGTACTTGTCGCTCGGCAGGCGATCGGTCTGGCGCACGAACTCTCCTTGCCAGCCGATCTGGGCATCCCAGCTAGGAATCTTCACGCCGAGCACGGCAATCCATTTGCTCGGTGGAACGTCCCGCACCCAGACGTCCGGTCCCCATGGATTGGTGTAGGCGCCTTCGTGCTTGCCGGTCATCCACGAGTAGGACAGCGAACCGAACAGGTACGTTGAGTCATAGAAGCTTTCGACTTCAAAGCCCTTGATGGTCAGCCCGCCGATGTTGCGGTAGTTGCCCATGGGGCCGGAACCCTTGCAGTCCGAGGCGATGCTGCCGCCCTTGATGGCCTGGTTCTCGCAGCCTATGCCGGTGGCCTTGAAGATCTCGTCGTCGATCTTGTTGCGGAACAGCGTGGTGCGGACCTGCACGTTGTCGTGGTCGGTGAACACGTTGGCGAAGTGGCTGATATTACCGGCACGCCAACCGGTGATGCGTTCCGGGTCGAGGTCGACACTGGTGGCGGTGCGGCTGCCCAGGCCCTGCACTTCGTACTGCTCGTCGATGACCGGCGCGCGCCAGGTCTTGCTGTAGTCGACGAAGAAGCCGACGTCCGGGGTCATCCGCCAGAACGCCGACAGACGCGGCGACCAACCGGTGTAAGTGCGGTCGCTGTAGTCGTGGCCGAAGCTCGGGTCCGGGTTGTCGTAGTAAGGCGCGTCGTTGGCTTCGCCGCGATTGCGCACATGGTCGTAGCGCACGGACGGGGTCAGGGTGAAATCGCCCAGTGTGATCGCGTCTTGCAGATAGACGCTGTTGGTGTCGACCTTGCCCTGGGGCATGAAACTCGGCTGGAAGTAGCCGTAGTTGTACTTCGGCACTTCGTAGGTCTTGCCCGGCATCCACATTTCGGTGTCGCGGCTGTGCTTGCGGATTTGCACACCGCCGGTGACCGCGTGAGACAGCACGCCGGTTTCGAACAGGCTGATGTTGCTCGCCTCGACGATGCGGTCCTTGTAGGCGGTGTCCATCTTGCGTCCGCCGGTGGACGTCTGGAAGAACGCCGTGGCATCGCGCTCGTCGGTCTGATCGGTGTTGGACTCGGAATAGCTCAGCTTGAAATCGATCAGGCGATTGTCCAGCGGCTGGTACTGATACTTGGCCGACCACGTGGTGTCGGTGGTCTCGCGGTTGGCGAGGAAACGCTTGAGGGCGTTTTCGTAGCCGTATTGCTTGATGTTGGCGCGGGTCGGCGGGGTCGGATAACTGGCCGACGAAAACGGCGCCCAGCGCTCGCTTTGCGAACGCGAATACGACAGGCCGACGCTGTGTTCGTCGTTCAGGTGCAGGTTGAACTTGAGCAGTTGGCCGTCCAGATCCAGCGCGCTGTTGGGCAGGCGCCGAGGGTTTATCGGGTACTGATTGTCCGGATCGGGCGGGGTGCCGGCCAGCTTCATGTCGCCGCCATCGCGCTTGGTCAGGTACACCAGCGCATCGGCGCGACCGTCATCGGTGCGACCGAACACGGCACCGGTGTAGGTTTGCTGATGGTCGTTGCTGGCGTAACCGTACTTGACCATCGCACCGCTGTTGCGACCTTCCTGCAGCAGGTCCGGGGCGTCCTTGGTTTCCATGTGCACGGTGCCCCCGAAACCGCCGTTGCCGGTGAGCATCGAGTGCGGGCCTTTTTCCACTTCAATGCGTTTGATCAGCTCCGGTTCGATGAAAATCGTGCCTTGCTGGTAGCGCTCGAAACCGCTTTTGGTGGCGCCGTCGACGGTCAACGGCACGTCCTCGGCATCGCCCAGGCCCCAGATGTTGATGGTCTGGCCGCCCGGTTTCATCGAACCGCCCATGCTCACGCCAGGCAGGGTCGCCAGCAGGCTGGGAATGTTGTTTGGCTGGTGGCGGTCGATGTCGGCCTGGGTCAGGGTCGAGCGGCCGACGGTGCTGGAGTCGACTTCGGTACCGCTGCCGATCACGCTCAGGGCGTCGAGCTGGATGCCGTCACCGCTGCTGGTGACCGGCTCTTCCGGGCGCACGACGTAGGTCTGGTTGACCTTGATCAGGCCGAACTGGCTGTTGTCGAGCAACGTGCGAATCGCCGCTTCCGCGCTGTATTCACCGTCGAGGGCCGGGGCCTTGAGGTTGCGCAGTTGCGCTTCATCGAACAGCAACTGGATCTTCGCCTGTTGGGCGACCTGACTCAGCGACGTTGCCAAGGGTTGCGCCGGCAAATGCAGGCTCAGGTCAGCGGCATGGGCTTGTACGCTGAACGCAAGGCAGGTGGCGAGCAGGGTCGGTCGAAGGCAGGTGAGCGGGTACGGCGAAAACACGCGAAACATGGAATCCCCCAGGGCGGCGAAAAGGCCAGAAAGGCCTGCGTACGAAGCGCAGACCGGAGGAAGACGCGGCAGGTAAAAAAAACCTCACATGCGAATGCAAAATATTCTCATGTGAGGCTTTGTCAGCGGTTTTCGAGGCGGATACTGCCATCGGCCAGCGCGACGGTTCTCACCGGTACCAGGGCTGGCAGGGCGTTGATCAGGGCGTCCGGGTCCTCGACGTCGAGGTTGCCGGAGACCTTGATCTGCCCCAGTTTTGCGTTGGCCAGCAGCACCGGACGCGGGCGATAGAGGTTCAGCTCATCCACCAGACTGGCCAGCTCACGGTTGCGAAAGGACAGATGCCCGGTGCGCCAGTCGGCGACCTGGCTGGCTGCAAGACTGTGTTGCTGCAAGGCGCCGCTGGCCAGGTCGACCGCGACTTGCTGTTGTGCGCCGAGCAGCAGCGGTGCGTGGCTGTCCGGTGTGAACGCGACCTGGCCGTGGGCGACGCTGACCACCAGTTGTCGCTCGCTGCGCCGCACGTCAAAACCGGTGCCGACCACGCGGATCGTGGCGTCGCCGGTCTGCACCCACAGCGGCCGTTCCTTGTCCGGCGCAACGTCGATGTAGAACTGTCCGCGATCGAGAATGAGCCGGCGCTGGTGGCTGTCGAAGTCGACACGCAGTTGCGTGTTGGCGTTCACTGACAAGGTGCTGCCGTCGGGTAATTCGAAAGTGCGCAGGCCTTTGGCGTGGGCAGCAATCTGCTGCTGATAGACCTCATGTGACGTGCCCAGAGGCGTAGCCAGTGCCGCAATGATCAGCGCGGCGGCCATCGCCAGCGTGGGTCGCCAGCGGTTTTTTGAGCGATTTACCGGCAGCGGCGTTGGCCGGTTCAGTTGCTGCAATTCACCCAGGTCAGCCCACAACACTTCAAATGAACGATAGGCGCTGGCATGCGCCGGCTCGCGCAGCCATTGTTCGAATGCCTGGCGCTCTGCGGGCTGCTGATCCTGACGATTGCGGGTAAACCAGGCCGCGGCTTGAGCGTCGATGCTGTCGTCGGGCAGCTCCTCGGTGAAGTCGTGAGAATGGTTCATTCTGGCTGCTCCTTGCCGTTGTCGTGATCCAGGCGTTGCTTGCAATGCAGCAGTGCGAAGGCGATGTGTTTTTCCACCATGCTCAGCGAAATCCCCATGCGCTCGGCAATCTGCGCCTGACTCAGGCCTTCGAAGCGGTGCAGCACAAGCGCCTCGCGCCGACGTGGCGAGAGTTCGCCCAGAACGGTTTTGAGTTGCTCCAGCCGTTGCTGGCGCTGCGCGGCCGCCATCGGATCGTGATGCTCATCGGCCAGTGGTTCGGCATCGTTGTCTTGAGTGGGCTGCACGATGTGCCGCACCTTTTGGCGGCGCCAGTGGTCACGCAGCAGGTTGCGCGCCATTTGAAACAGAAAGGCCCGCGGTTGCTCGACCTTGGCCCGGTCGCGATAGTCGAGCCATTGGGTGAACACGTCCTGGGTCATGTCCGCCGCGTCACTGGGATTGTCCGTGCGTTTGCGCAGGTAATGCAGGATGTCCCCGTAAAACCGGCGAAACGAATCGGCCGACAGAGGATCGGGCGTGAGGCGGGGCATGACTATCCTTCTCGACGAAGCGGGGGTGCAGAAAGTCGCGGATGATATGAGAATGATTGTCATTTGTCATGTTCGCATTCGCGCCTGTCAGTGCGGAGTGGCTAAACCGTCGAAACGGTCTTTACTTGCGGGGATTCAATCGACAGGAGCAGCGACATGTCCGGATGGTACGAGTTGAGTAAAAGCAGCAACGGCCAGTTCAGGTTCGTGCTGAAAGCGGCAAACGCCGAAACGATTCTGACCAGCGAGCTGTACACCACCCGCAGCGCCGCCGACAACGGCATCGCCTCGGTGCAGGTCAACAGCCCGCTGGACGAGCGCTACGAGAAGAAATCGACGAAGGACGGGCATCCGTATTTCAACCTCAAGGCGGCCAATCACCAGATCATCGGCAGCAGCGAATCCTATTCGTCCGAGGCAGCGTGCGCCAAAGGCATCGCCGCCGTGAAGGCCAACGGGCCTACGACAGTGATCAAGGACAAGACGTTGCCGGTGCTCTGAGTTCACCACCAGCACAAAAAACTGTGGGACCGGCAGCGCGCCGATCCCACAGGTTTTTTATCGTGCTTGACGATCAGCGCAGGGTTTTGAGAATGGCCTGCAACTGGTTGCGCCCGGCCTCGCTCAACGGGAACACCGGCAAGCGTGGATCGCCGACTTCCAGCCCGGTGTCACGCAGACCGGCCTTGATCGTCGCCGGCAACCCGCCCTTGAGGATGAAATCCAGCAGCGGCAACTGGCGGTAGAACAGTTCCCGCGCCTTGCCCAGATCCCCCGCCAGCGTTGCTTCGTACAGATCCAGATTGAGCTGCGGAATCAGGTTCGGCGCCGCCGTGCACCAGCCCTTGGCCCCGGCCGCAAAGGCTTCCAGCGCCAGCGGATTGCAGCCGTTGTAGAACGGCACCTGGCCTTCGCCGAGCAGTTGCAGCTTGTGCATGCGCTGGATGTCGCCGGTGCTCTCCTTGACCATGGTCACGTTTTCCACGCCGTTGACGATGCGCAGAATCAGTTCCACCGACATGTCGGTGCCGCTGGTGGCCGGGTTGTTGTAGAGCATGATCGGCACGCCGATGCTGTCGCCGATGGCGCGGTAATGGGCGAGGATTTCCGCCTCGGTCAGCTTCCAGTAGGACGCCGGCAGCACCATCACCACGTCGGCGCCGTGGGCTTCGGCAAAGCGTGCGCGACGCACGGCTTTGGCGGTGGTCAGGTCGGACACGCTGACCACGGTCGGCACGCGTTTGGCCACGTGCCTGATGCTGAATTCGGCGACCTGGTCCCACTCCGCATCGCTCAGGTAAGCGCCTTCGCCGGTGCTGCCCAGCGGCGCGATGGCATGGACGCCGCCGTCGATCAGCCGATCGATCGAACGGCCGAGGGCCGGCAGATCAAGACCTTCGCCATTGGCGCCGAACGGGGTGATGGTGTAGCCGATGATGCCGTGAATGTTGGACATGAGAGTGCTCCGCAAGGATGAGGTGTTCAGTTCAGGCAATCGGCGTGCTGACGCAGGTTCTGCCGGGCGTAGTAGTTGAATGCAGCGGCGTGGCGTTTGGGTTTGGAGACCCAGTCATGCGCCTCGCGACCCAGCTCGGGAATGATCGGTTTGATCGTCCCGGCGGCCATCGCCAGCAATTGCAGTTTGGCGGCGCGCTCGATCAGTTGTGCGATGACGCAGGCTTCCTCGATGGTCGTGCCGGTGGACAGTTGACCGTGGTGGGAAAGCAGGATCGCCCGTTTATCGCCCAACGCGCCGGCAATCAATTCGCCTTCTTCGTTACCGACCGGCACGCCCGGCCAGCCTTCAAGGAACGCGCAATCGTCATACAGCGGGCACAGGTCCATGTGGGAAATCTGCAACGGTACTTCGAGCATCGACAGCGCGGCAATGTGCGTCGGGTGGGTGTGGATGATGCAGTTCACGTCCGGCCGTGCGCGGTACACCCAGCTGTGGAAACGGTTGGCCGGGTTGGCCATGCCGTGGCCTTCGAGCACTTCCAGGTCTTCGTTGACCAGCAGCAGATTGCTCGCGGTGATTTCGTCGAAGCCCAGCCCCAGTTGCTGAGTGTAGTAAGTGCCCGGCTGCGGGCCGCGAGCGGTGATCTGCCCGGCGAGGCCCGAATCGTGGCCGCTTTCGAAGAGGATCCGGCAGGTCAGGGCCAGCTTTTGCCGGTCCGTCCACGTATTATCCGCCAGGCTTTTTTGCATCTGGGTCAGCGCTTGCTTGACCAGTTCGTCTTTGGGTAGTGCTAATGTCTTCGCCATATCCGTGTCCTGTGGTGGTTGCCATGGATGACACTTAAGAGGCTATATGACACTTTGTGTCATTGGCAAGGACAAATCGTCTTTCCTTTGCTGGATTAATCGCTTCGCATGTCTATCCGTTTGAAATTATTGAGAAAAAAACTTGGCGTAACCCTTGAGGCGCTGGCCGAGAAATCCGGCATGACCAAGAGTTATCTGTCGAAGGTCGAGCGCGGGTTGAACACGCCGTCGATTGCCGCCGCGTTGAAACTGGCGAAAGCGCTGAACGTGAAAGTCGAGGAATTGTTCTCCGAAGACAACGTCAGCCTCGACAGCTACAGCCTGGTGCGCAGCCACGAGCGCCAGTCACTGGCGGCCAACGATCACAGCCCCGGTTACGCGGTGCTGGCCCATCAGGTCAGCGAGCGCAGTCTGCTGCCGTTCATCATTTACCCGCCGAGCGAATTCACCGACAAGACCTTCAAGGAACACTTGGGCGAGGAGTTTCTGTTCGTCCACGAAGGCCGGGTCGAAGTGGACTTCGTGAACGAACGGGTGCTGCTGGAGCGGGGCGATGCGCTGCACTTCAATGCGCAGAAACCCCATCGCATCCGCTCAGTGGGCGAGGTGCAGGCGCAGTTGCTGGTGGTGGTGCACAGCAGCGAGGAGTGATCAGACCTCGACCGGCACCGACAGCTTCGGATGTCCCAGCGCATGGCTCTTCGAATCAAAGAACCGCAACTCGGCGCCCGTGCCTTCGAATACCTTCGCGTAGTGTCGCTTCTGGTGCTGGATGAACGCCGCGCTGCGCGGATAGATCGAGATCGCCACGGTCTGCGGTTTCGCCAGGCGCAGGGCGCGCACGATGTGATCGTCCTGCTCGCCCAGGGCATGGCCGAAGATGCACAGACTGTCGCCGTGCGCGAGTAGCTGGTCGTAGCAGAACGACAGGTAATCGGAACTGCGGATGGTCTTGAGCTTGTCCGCGCTCGGCCCTTCATTGACGAACAGCGGCACATCATCAAGTGTCTTGATCGTGTTGTTGATCGCAAAACTGCCCAGCAGCGTGCCTTCGGTGGCGGTCATTTTGCGGGCGCTGCCGTTCAGGTTGCGCACCAGATGCAGGCCGCCGTGCAGGTACAGCAGACGCGGTTTTTCGGTGCTGCTTTCGCACAGATCGAAGCTCGCGTCGGGGCCGTTGAACAGGTCGTCGATGGCCTCGCCCTGGTGTTGCAGGGCCCAGTAGTTGAGCAGGTCGTAATTGGTGGTGAACACCGTGCGGTAACTCGCCAGTTCGCGGTTCAGAGTGCTCAGGGTCGAGGCGTCGACCAGTCGCCACGGAATGTGCAAATCGTGGACGGCATTGATCAGTGCTTCCTTGATCGCGTAGTAGCGGTTGCGCGGCGCGGCCGAGCTGACGGCCAGTGCCTTGTTGACCCGGCTGGTGGTTTTCAGGGCGCCAAGTACCTGTTCGAAACTGCGCGTCTGCATCGCGTCGAACACGCTCAGTTCCGACGGGCTCAGGGGTTTTTCTTCCACCGTGCGGGCGCTTTCGAACAGCGAGTCGTAGCCGAAATCGTCCCACACCGCGCGGCTGGCGCCGTTGCCCACCAGCAAACCACGGAAGTCGGTGGTGGCGCGCAACGCGTTCCAGTCTTCGAGTGTGGCGTCGACATCCAGAAAATCGGTCATTGCAGGGCACGTCTCAAAACAAGGGGCAGATGGGCGGCGACTTTATCACGAGCGGGCATTGAGCCAGATCAACATCCGCCGTGACCGATCGGTCGATCCTGTATGCATCCGCCGAATCGCAGGAGTCGATTCGGCCCCTGTCAGGAGACGCGCCATGAGCAGCACCTTTTTCATTCCCGCAGTAAACATCATGGGCAGCGGCTGCCTCGACGAAGCGATGAATGCGATCCGCAACTACGGTTTTCGCAAGGCGCTGATCGTCACCGACGCCGGGTTGGCCAAGGCCGGCGTGGCGACCATGATCGCCGAGAAACTGGCGATGCAGGACATTGATTCGGTGATCTTCGACGGCGCCAAGCCGAATCCGAGCATCGCCAATGTCGAGGCCGGGCTGGCGCTGCTCAAGGACAGTCGCTGCGATTTCGTGGTGTCACTCGGCGGTGGCTCGCCCCACGACTGCGCCAAGGGCATCGCCCTGTGCGCGACCAACGGCGGGCAGATCCGTGACTACGAAGGCGTCGATCAATCGGACAAGCCGCAATTGCCGCTGATCGCCATCAACACCACCGCCGGCACGGCCAGCGAGATGACCCGCTTCTGCATCATCACCGATGAAACCCGTCACGTGAAAATGGCCATTGTCGACCGTAATGTCACGCCGCTGCTGTCGGTCAACGACCCGGCGCTGATGGTCGCCATGCCGAAAAGCCTGACCGCCGCCACTGGCATGGACGCGTTGACCCATGCGATCGAAGCCTATGTGTCCACCGCCGCCAACCCGATCACCGACGCCTGCGCGTTGAAGGCGATGACCCTGATCAGCAACAACCTTCGCCTGGCGGTTCGCGACGGCAGTGACCTCGCCGCACGGGAAAACATGGCCTATGCGCAGTTCCTCGCCGGCATGGCGTTCAACAATGCGTCTCTTGGCTTCGTGCATGCGATGGCGCACCAGTTGGGCGGTTTCTATGATTTGCCTCACGGGGTGTGCAACGCGGTGTTGCTGCCCCATGTGCAGACGTTCAACGCGCTGGTCTGCGCCGATCGCCTCACCGACGTCGCCCACGCCATGGGCGCCGACATTCGTGGTTTCAGCCCGGAGGAGGGTGCGCAAGCCGCGATTGCCGCGATCCGTTGCCTGGCCAAGGACGTCGATATCCCCGGTGGCTTGCGTGACCTCGGCGCCAAATGCACCGACATCCCGATACTCGCCGCCAACGCCCTGAAAGACGCCTGCGGTTTGACCAACCCGCGGGCGGCGGATCAACGGCAGATCGAAGAGATTTTCCGCAGCGCGTTTTAAGCGGGCTGGCGACCGGGCGCGAACCTCGTGCAGAGCACCGCGCCCAACGCCAGAGCGCAACACAACAGCGACAGCGGCCACGCTTGCGGACTGGCGAACAGGCTGGCCACGGCACCGATCAGTGCGGCCATCAACTGGTGGATGAAACCGCTCAGGGCCATCGCGTAGGCGCCGGCAATCGGCGCTCCATCGTTGGCCCGTGACAGGCTGATCGGGTAGTTCAGCGACTGGCCGAACACGGCGACGCAGTAAGGCAGCCAAAGCAACCAGGCCATCGAGCTGGCCAACAGGCTGCCGGCCAGCATCACCCCACTGCCGGCCAGCACCAACCCCACCCCCAATGCCATCAACCAGTGCTGACCCGTGCGCAAGACAAAGCGATTGACCGCCAGCGCCCCCAGAAAATACGCCGCACTGATCGGCCAGCCCAACAGCCCGTATTCGGTCGTCGACCAGTTGAACGGGCCTTGCAGAATCAACGGCGCAGCGCTGTTGAACGCGATGATCACGCCATAACCCAGACCGCCCGCGAGCGCCGGCAGAAGAAACGCTCGATGGACCAGAATCATTCGATAGACCGCCCAGGGCGAAGCGGTTGTAGGCGCTTCGACAAGTTCTGGAAAACTCAGGCGCGAGACAATCGCGGCCATCAACAGACTGACCGCACCCAGCAGATAAAAGATCGCCTGCCAGCCCAGTGTCACCTGAATGAGCGAGCCGGCGTATTGCCCGATGCCGAGCGCGACAACGAACGAAATCGAAATCCACGACAGCGCCTTCGCCAGCAGATCGCCCCGGAAACTGTCTCGAATCAACACCCGCGCCATCACCGAAATGCCGCTGGCGCCGATCCCCTGAAGCAGGCGCATCAGCAGGAACGACTCCAGTGTCGAGCCTAGCGGCAGCGCCAGATTCGCCAGCCCATAAATCCCCAGCGCCGCCAACAGCACCGGTTTACGGCCGATGCGCTGCGCCAGACTGCCCCAGAGCAGCATCGGCAGCGCCATGCCGATCAGGTACAGCGACAAGCCCCAGGCCACTTGCGCTGCATCGACCTGCAAGTGCCCGGCGATCTGTGGCAACGCCGGCAGGTAAATGCTCATGCCCAGTTGGGCGAGGAACACGGTGGAGCAGGTGATGAGCAGGATGAGACTGGGGTTCATGAGTCGTCCGTGAAGGTTCAGCGGTCGCGATGGCCGCCGTGAGTCAGTAACAGTTCGATGATCAGATCACAGAATTGGTGGATCAATGGGGTTTCCATGTCGGCACGCAGGGTAACGCGGATTGCGGCTTTACCTTGAGCCACCACCGGGAAAAATACCGCGCTGGTGAAAAAGCCGTGTTCGGCCAGTTCAATGGCGATTCGAGTGGCCAGGGCGGCCTCGCCGCAGTTGATCAGGCGGATGGCCATGGGGCTGCCGTGCTGTTCGGTGCTCAGGAGGCTGTCGAACAGGCGAATATTGGCCTGGAGCCGAACCTGCAAGACCCGCAGTTCTGCGCTGCGATGCAGTTGAATCGAGGCAAGGCCAGCGCCGATGGCCGCGCAATTGAGGCTTTGCGACCAGTTGCTCGGACCGCCGTAACGCTGGATCAATTTTTTCTGGCGCTGATTGCCGAGCATCACCAGCCCGCCGCTGGCGCCGAACGACTTGGCCAGCGAAGCGACGATCAGGCAATCCTCTTCCAGCGCCGGCATTCTTGGCCGTACAAGGCCGGCGCCGTTGCTGCCGACCGCCGACAACGCGTGGGAGTCATCGAGATATAGAAACAAGCCATAACGTTCCTTCAGGTACAGCAGACCGTCCAGATTTGCCACGCCACCCATGCTGTAGGCGCCGTCAGCGATATAGGCGACGCAGGTGTGGCGTTGGCACGCCGATTCGAGAAAATCCATGTCGTTGTGAGGGCTGCTCAGTACCTGGGTTTCATCGGCGCAACTGGCTTTCAAGTGATGCATCGAATAGTGGGCCAGGTGATCGAACACCATCACTGGTGGGCGGTTTTGGGTGAACACGCCACTGGCCAGCAGCGGCAGGATACCGGCGCTCGCGGCGCTGCAGGACAGACTGCTAAGACACACCGCGCCAAACAATTGCGACAGCTCGCTTTCGTATTGATCGAGCAGTGCCAGCTTGCAGCGGTTTTTCGAGTTGGCAACGCGCAGTGTGCCGGTTTCCCGCAGGGCCGATATGGCACCTTCAAGCAGGGCCGGGTGATGGTCGAGGCCCAGATAGGACGTGGTGCAAAAGTGATGGAACTGGCGCCCGTATTGATCGAGCAAGTGGTTGCAGCCTTTGACCTCGACGTTGAGAGCAGCGATTTTTCCGGCTTCGGCAGCCTCCCAGTCGTGGTCTGCCAGCGCGATGACTTTGCGATAGTTGGAGAAGGTGTTGGCGGATTCCGGCAGATGATTCACAGGCAGCTCTCCTTGAGCATGGCAATCCATTGGGTGTTTCAATTTGTGTGTGTTGCCAGACTTTACAGAGAGCTTTGCAGGGCCAGAATCGGCTGTATCCGATAGTGCTGAGGGCTGTTGGAGTTTTGCTTGTAGGGCGATGCCTCGCCGGGTTGTGAGGTGAGGAAACGCCCGACAATCCTTGTAGTGAAGGGCTTACCTTTGCCCTGTTATCCAACGGCTGCGGCGCTCTTTTCCAGCGCCGGGGAAAACTGGATCAGCACCACGCCCGCCATCAACAGCACCGCGCCGAATACCCGAGACAATGTGAGTTGCTTCTCCAACAGCCCGAACAATCCGAAGTGATCCAGCAACATTGAAGCCAGCACCTGCCCGGCCAGCGCCAGCGCGACAAACCCCGATGCCCCGAGTTTCGGCACCAGCATCACCGCCAATGCCACAAAACACACCCCGAACGCGCCACCGGCCCACATCCACAGCGGCGCCTTGCCGATGAACGCCAGTGATGGCAACGGCAATCGCAGCGCGGCAATCACCGGTAACAACACCAGCACGCTGACCAGCAATGACGTCAATGTCGCCCACAACGGATGGCCCAGGCCCCGGGCCAGATTGGTGTTGATCGCACTTTGAAAAGGCACCACGGCCCCGGCCAATGCCGCCAGCAGCAACAGACCGGCCCACTGCAACGTACTCATGATCGTTCTCCAGCAAGGTTTTGCTGGACTCTAGGATATTCGTCGCGCAGATTTAAATTCTGTTTTGTCATCCGGAACATGCATCAGATGAATGATCTACGGCGCATCGATCTCAACCTGCTGGTGATCCTCGACGCCTTGCTCAGCGAGCAGCACGTCACCCGCGCCGCCGAGCGGTTGCACTTGAGTCAACCGGCGGTCAGCCATGCGTTGGCCCGACTGCGTGACTTGCTCGGTGATCCATTGCTGGTGCGGGCCGGTTCGGGGCTGGTGCCCACCGCTCGGGCACTTGAATTGGTAGCGCCGCTGGCCGAGGCCCTGGCCCAGGTGCAATCGCTGCTGGCGCCCAACACCTTTGACCCGGCCAGCGCGCGCCGGACCTTTCGGCTTGCGATGTCGGACTATGGCGCGGCGATCATCCTGCCTCGCCTGATTCGTACATTGCGCACCGAGGCGCCGGGCATCGATCTGCAAATCAGCCATGCCAGCCGCGAAGGCATGGTTGAAGGTTTGCTCAACGGCGACATCGACCTAGCCGCCGGCGTGCTCCCGGAACTCCCCGGTGAATTGCACAGCACGCCGCTGTTTGAGGAACGCTACGTCTGCCTGCTGGATCGCCAGAGCCTTCCCGCCGGGGGGGTTCTCGACCTGCCAACCTACCTTTCTCGTCCCCACGTTCTGCTGGAAATGCGCGGCAGCGGCACCCCGGAAATCGAACGCACCCTGACCGCTCTGCGTGAGCGCCGCCGTGTCGCCATCAGCCTGCCGCACTGGAGCGTTGCGCCGCAGTTCATCAGCGGCACGGATCTGATCCTGACTGTGGCCTCTCGGGCGTTGAACGATATTGATGAAGAGGCGCTGATCGTTGTGCCACCACCGTTCGAGATCGCACCGTTCACCTTTGTCTCGGCGTGGCACAAGCGGCGGGGTGGGGATCAGGCGTTGAACTGGTTGAATCGGCGGATCGGGGAGGGGATAGTGCGCGGCTGAAAAACATCAAGGAGCGGGGCGTGACAGTGAAGTCTGGGGTGATGGGGTGTCTGGCGCTGTGCGGGGCGTTGATGGCAGGGCAGGTGTTGGCTGATTGTGTGCCTGAGCCGGTGGCGAACGAGCGGGATTTTTCTGTTTGCAAGGAGTGGCCGGCGTATCCCGGGCTGATCATCAACGCCAAATCGGAGCGCGTCGATGCACCTGAAAATACCGAGATGATCGCTTCCTACGATTTGGATGTGTCTGTTCTGAAAGACGGCCAAACGGATCCGATTGCAACTCATCACCAGGCTTCTGCCTTCAAAACAGATGGCATAGCGTTCCGGGAACTTGCGCTCGATACGGCTCGATACACGCTCGCCCCTGATCTTCGAGCTTTTGGAGTCCGGGTGCAGTTCACCAACGGATCTCGCCTCATTCCGCTTGAAGAAACGCATCTCTCTCTTTATGTGAGAGACGGCGCCAAGTTGCGCCCCGTCCTGCAGCGATTAGTGGTTTATCAGTACGGCGGCGAATGGGACGGTGAATGCACCGGCGAGCGATATGAGACAACCAGAACGGTAGAAATCGCCAAGACCAGCTCCCATGGTTATGCCGACCTGATTATCAAAACCCGACAGACAGGGACGACCAATGTCGTCAAAGGCGATGATTGTGAAGACAAGACCAGTGTCGGCAGTCCGGTGTTGACGACAATTCACTACGACGGAAAATCATACGTCTTGCCTAAAGGTTTTCAGGCCATCGAGTGATACAGAACCAACGCGACTCTTATCAAGGAAGAACAATGCTCACCCCAACCCGACTTTTCATCGCCCTCGGTTTTCTGGCCATCACCACTCAGGCCCACGCCGCCTGTGAGGTAAAGAAATTCGACGGTCACTCCCTGTCACGCTGCAAAGTGTGGCCGGCCTTCCCGGACAAGGCGATCTCGGCGAAGTCCACGTTCGTGTCCGACTCCGAAGGTGACCACGACGGTGTGTTCGACCTGGAGCTGTCGCTCCTCAACGCTTCCGACGCCAAACCGCTGGCGACTTACGTAAAGCCTGGCGCCTACAATTCCGACGCGATCAGCTTCAATGACTTGAAGATCGATACCGCTCGATACCGTCTGGCGTCGGACGTTCGCGCCTTTGGCCTGCGTTCGGATTTCGCCGACCATCTCTCAAGAGCCAATCCCTACGCGAAAACCGATCTGGCGCTGTATGTACGTGAAGGCAGCAAGTTGCGGCCGGTGCTGGAAGGTCTGGTCATTCGCAAGGAGTTTGGCGAGGGTAGCGGTGAGTGCGATACCAAGGACACGAAAATCCTCAGAAGCGTGGAAATCGGCTCGTCCAGCCATAACGGTTTCGCTGATCTGATCGTTTCCTCAAGTGGTGTGGTGTACACATCGACCCAGTCAGGCAAAGAGTGCGTTTCCAAAACCACCAACCTGAAGAACACCCAAATCACCCTGACCTACGACGGCAAGCAATATCTCGTCCCCGAAGACCTCCGAGGTTATTGACCCGATGCTCACCGGCCTCAACCACCTGACCCTCGCCGTCAGCGACCTGGATCGCAGCCTCGCGTTCTACCGCGACGTGCTGCATCTGCGGGTCGAGGCCACGTGGGACGCCGGTGCCTACCTGTCGCTCCCTGGATTGTGGTTGTGCCTGTCGCTCGACGCGCAACGCAAATCCGAACCCGCCGCCGACTACACCCATTACGCCTTCAGCCTCGACGCCGCGGACTTTCCACGGTTCGTGCAAAAGCTTCGCGCCGCGAACGTGCAGGAATGGCGCGACAACCGCAGCGAAGGTGCGTCGTTCTACTTCCTCGATCCGGACGGCCACAAGCTCGAAGCGCATGTTGGCGATCTGGCCTCGCGACTGGCCGCGTGTCGGCAAAAGCCCTACGCAGGCATGCGTTTTTTCAACGAATCGTGAATATTCACAAACCGCTGGGATAGACTGGCGGCCACGTTTTCCGGCGCTTGCAGGTATTCCATGACTCCATCGTTGCTTATGGCCGTGCTGGCCTCGGGTTTCATCTACGGCATCACGCCGGGGCCGGGTGTGCTGGCGGTGTTTGGCATCGGCGCTGCGCGGGGCCGGCGGGCCGGGGCGGGGTTCCTGTGCGGGCATTTGCTGGGCGATGTGATCTGGTGCAGCACGGCATTGATCGCGATTGTTGGCGCCCGGGAAATCGGCAGCACCGCGTTCGATGTGCTCGGTGTACTCAGCGGTCTGTACCTGTTCTGGCTCGGCTGGCGCGCCGTGCGGGCCAAACGCAGCAACGGCGATCAGCCACAGGGCGCTGCGCGTCAGCCGTTCTGGCACGGCATCCTGTTCGGGCTGACCAACCCCAAGGCCTACCCGGTGGCGGTGGCGACGTTCACCGCGCTGCTGTCGAGCCGCGCCGAACTGCTCAACTGGTCGATGCTGCCGATGCTGATCGCTTTGAGCTTCCTCGGTGGATTGCTCGCCTACGCTATTCTCATTGGCATTGTTGGCGCCCGACAGGTGCGCACGCTGTATCAGCGCCATGAACTGGCCATCACCCGGTTGTGCGGGGTAATGTTTATCGGTTTCGCCATCAACGCCCTGGTGCATGCGCTACCGGGGCTGATGCCGAACAAGACTTGAATGTGATCGCTGGGATGCGAGGTCGAGGTCAGGGACGGTTGATCAGTGCTGCATTGCCCGGACACCCACGCTGAACCATGGAAAGTCGAAATTCTGCACCGTTGGCGAGTTATATCGATCTGTTGCTGGACGCCGTGTGCGCAGTCGACAAGCAGGGCCGTTTCGTTTTTGTCAGCGCAGCCTGCGAGCGGATTCTCGGCTACACGCCTGACGAACTGATCGGCCAGTCGATGATCGACTACGTCTATCCCGCCGACCGTGAACGCACCTTGTCCGCCGCCAGTGACATCATGGGCGGTGAGCCCAAGCACAATTTCGAAAACCGCTACGTGCGCAAGGACGGCAGCGTCGTGCACATTCTGTGGTCGGCGCGCTGGTCTGAAGTCGATCAACTGCGCATTGCCGTGGCTCGGGACATCACCGAGCGCAAACTCGCCGAATCCCGTCAGGCGGCGTTGTATGCGATCTCCGAAGCGGCGCATGCGGCGGAGGATTTGCTGGCGTTGTTCAAGCGCATCCACATGATTATTGGCGAATGGCTACCGGCGCTGAATTTCTCCGTGGCGCTGTACGACGAACACTGCGCACAGCTGAATTTTCCCTATCACGTCGACGATGACGAGTTGCAACCGGAGCAGCCCGGCACCGTGACCGGTCGGCTGTGCGCCGAAGTGATCCGCAGCGGCCAGCCGATCCTGCTGACCCCGGATTGCCCGCACGCACCGCCAGGTTTCGAAGCGTTGGTGGCGGGGCAGCAATCGCCATGCTGGCTCGGCGTGCCGCTGAACTCGAAGAACGGCACCATCGGCGCGCTGATCGTCAAAAGCCTGGCCGGCGGCGAGCGCTACACCGAGCGCGACAAGGAACTGCTGCAATACGTCTGCGCCCAGGTCGCCACGGCCATCGAGCGCCAGCAATTGCACGCCCGTCTGCGGCGCATGGCGCAATACGATCAGTTGACCCAGTTGCCCAACCGCGAATTGCTGCGTGATCGGCTCAAGGCTGCGCTTGCGGGGGCGCGGGAGCAGTCGGGGTTCATGGCGCTGCTGTATGTCGATCTGGATCGCTTCAAACAGGTCAACGACACCTTCGGCCACGCCGTTGGCGACATGCTGCTGCAAACCGTGGCCAACCGCCTCAAGGGCTGCGTGCGCGACACCGACACCGTGGCGCGCATTGGTGGCGATGAGTTCGTGGTGCTGCTGCACAGCGTTCACGCCGCCGAAGATGCCGACAGCGTGGCGGAAAAAATCCGACAGATTCTGGTGCAACCGATGCGTCTGGACGGGCACAACCTGCACATCGAACCGAGCATCGGCGTCGCCCGTTATCCCGAGCACGGCAGCGAAGAACAGCAACTGTTCCGCCACGCCGACCAGGCCATGTATGCCGCCAAACGGCAGAATCACCGGGCGCGGGATATCTGACTGACATCATCCGTTCGTCGCGGCAACGGCAACTTTTCTAAACCTTTGGCGGCTGGCGAATTCTCAATCCAGGCGGGCACCTGCTCGCCACGATCAACACCAAGAGGAAGAGAATCATGCCTAACTCAAGAAACTCGAACTCGGGAAACTTCGCCAACGATCGAACCAAGGCGTCCGAAGCCGGTCGCAAAGGTGGGAAAACCACCACCACGACTGTCGACAAAGAGCCTAAAACCGAGATGGGCCGCAAGCCCGCTCAGAAATCGAAGTAGTGGGCGAAGGTAGTTTTGATTGAGAGGCGGGGGCGAAAGCTCCCGCTTGAATTTCAAGAGAAGGAGGGCGCGACCATGAACCGGATGGCCACCCGAGTACGCAACTTCAGTTTTGTCACCCTGCTGGGGCTGTGCGCCGGCAGTGCGTTCGCCCAGTCGCCCGCCGACTTCATCAACGAAGCTTCGGCCAAAGGCATGGCAGACATCGAGGTCAGTCGTCTGGCGCACCAGAAGTCCGAGTCCAAAGAGGTCAAGGACTACACCATCGTGGTCATCAACGACCGCACCACCGCCAATCAGCATCTGGCGAAAATCGCCAAGAAACTGGATCTGCCGGTCGCCCCCCGTGAAGAGGTCGCCGACAAGGCCAAGGCATTGATGCCGGAAGTGAAGGACGGCGCGACCTTCGATCAGGCCTACGCCGCCAGTCAGGTCAAAGCCACGGAAGAGGCCATCGAACAGATTCAACAGGAAGCCCAGACCACCGACGTGCCGGAGATCAAGGCGTTTGCCGACGAGACCCTGCCGAAACTGCAAAATCACCTGCAGATGGCCCGGGCTCTACAGGCCAGCCGCTGATATCGGGTTAAACAAAAACGGCGCTCAGGCGCCGTTTTTTCTGCTCAGCATTCATTCAAGTCCTGCTTCGGTTTGCTCTTGTGGCCGAGCCCCTCCAATTCAAACACTTCGTTTTCCCCCAGCGACCGATAGTGCCTGCGCAACGCTTCCAGTTGCTTGAGGTCCAGCGACTCCAGCCCGAGCATCGCGTTCTGCGCCTCCTTGTTCACCCGCAGCAACTCATCGAGTTTCAAATGCAGAATGTCGGTGTCGCGGTTCTGGGTGTTCTGGATCAGAAACACCATCAGAAACGTGATGATCGTGGTCGAGGTATTGATGATCAGCTGCCAGGTGTCATTGAAGTGAAAAAACGGCCCGCTCAACCCCCACAACCCAATCAGAATCAAAGCCCCCATGAACGTCTTGGGGCTGCCGGCCCAGAGTGCCAGCGTTTGCGAAATCTTTGCGAATTTCATGGCTGTGTTCCTTGTAGGGGAGCGCTTGAAATTCAGACATCGGGGCGGGTGTGAAAATTCTACGGACAACCCTTGGTTGCCATGCGACGGTCGGCTACAACGACTGACAAAAAAACCGGCCCAAGTGGCCGGTTTTTTACGACTAGTTCGTCACCTCTATGTTTGCAACCCACCTGAAATACCCCACGGCCTCACATTGCTGATTGACCAGCATGAAGTTCATTTCGAGTCTGGCCATGCCCGATGCCTTGGTCGTGCACGCCCAGAAATGATCGTGGGCCTTCTGGCTAACGGGTTCGGTTGGAGCGCTGGGGTTGGGAGCGGGAATGGTGAGGTCCGGGTGAACTTCCAGGTGAAGCCCTGAAAGGACGTTGCTGGTATCGATTGTCATGTCGTAGACCACAACGCTGTATTCGGCGATGAGGCTGACGGTTCTCCCGCGCAAATGAACAATACGACCAATGTCGATAGGCAAGGTTATATTGCTGTCATTTCTGGCTTTTTTTTGAGAGCTGTCATCTGTAGCGAAAAAGATGAACCCATCGCTGATGCTCGTCGGTGAACTGGCATCCAGACTGGGGGCCGGATAGCGCGAGCGTATTGATTCGGCATCGACGATCAACAGAATGTTGTGCGCATTCTCGATGAGGGAAGACGGTGAGGGGATCGGTTCGGAGGTCATCATGGATTCCTTTCATGATGTTGGCGCAAGACGCCAACCGCTTTGGCCGGCCGTGCATCCTGGTATGGCCGAGGCGGTAGCGAATCCGTCGGGCCCCTTGTCGCCAAGGAGCCCGAGGCAACGTCAGTTGTGAATGGAAATGAACGGATCCCACGAGCAGCAGCCGATGATCTGGCAGTTGCGGTCAACGATCAGGAAGTGGAAGTGATAGGTCACACGACCGCACGAAAGGGTTTCCGACGACCAGTAGTGGTTATCGACTTTCTGGCAGCTGGGCACCGATGGATTGCTGGTGTTTGGCACCGCAACACAGGCCGTAGCCTTGCGCGGCGAGGGTGGGGAGATCAGGTCGGCGCCCTGGTTGCCGATGAATTTGTAGAAGATCACGGCGGTTTCGAAGCTTTGCGACAGGCTGGTTTCACGCCAGCGAATCAAATCGCCGACCTGTGCCTTCAGGTCCAGTTCACCACCGGCCTGGCCGCTGACCACGTTGTCCTGGTTGGTGACCATGTACACATGATGCCAGTCGATCAGCGTCGGGTTCCTCGGGTCTTTGCTGATGCCGGGATACTTTTTCAGAATGGTTTCGGTGTCGATAGTGACCAGCACATCCGTGACTCGAGACATGGTAAAGCTCCTTGTTCATAGTGATTGCCTGATGTTTTTTTTCAGGCACGACAACGTTGCTTGCCATTCGGCCGTTGCGAGCACACTACTGCCGGAACCCATCGGTCACGAGAGATGAGCGGACCTGCTCCCTGCAGGACAACTGATAGATCGGGTTCCTTCCGATTGCCGCAAATTGACTATAGGCAGGTATTTTAGGCTGTCAAAATTGCGCTTAATCAGTTCGACGGACGGTCAACTGAGTGATAAGTCCCAGCGATTTGGCGATAAGCATCGAAACGCCGGACATGGTTTGCAATCTGTCGGTCTGGAGCTGAGTGCTGCCCAGCCTGTATCGTAACGAACCGCTGGAATGCCCCGACAGGAGAACGCAATGACCTGGTCCGCCAAGCAATACGTCGCTTTTGAAGATGAACGCACCCGCCCGGCCCGCGACTTGCTGACGGCGATTCCCACGCCCGAGGCGCGTTCCGTGGTTGATATCGGTTGTGGCCCCGGCAACTCGACCGAGCTTCTGGTGGAGCGTTTTCCGGGGGCGAAAGTGCAGGGGCTCGACAGTTCGCCGGACATGATCGACGCCGCGCGCAAGCGTCTGCCGCAGTTGCAGTTCGAGGTGGCGGACATTGATAAATGGGGCGATGAAGGGCCATTCGATGTGATCTTCGCCAACGCGGTGTTGCAGTGGGTGCCGGATCACGCGACGTTGCTGCCAGCACTGGCGGGCAAGTTGGCGTCGGGTGGCAGTCTGGCGATCCAGATGCCGGACAACCTCAACGAGCCGTCTCACCGATTGATGCGCGAAGTGGCCGCTAATGGACCGTGGGCCAGCAAACTGGCGGGTGCGGCGGGGCAACGGACCGAAATGGCGGATGCCAGTGCCTATTTCTCGATGCTGCGCCCGCATTGCGCGCGGGTCGATGTGTGGCGCACCACGTATCACCATCAATTGGCGGGCGGGGCTTCAGGCGTCGTTGAATGGTTCAAGGGCAGCGGTTTGATTCCCTTCCTCAGTCCGCTGACGGAAACGGAGCGGGCGGAGTATCTGGCGCAATATCTGGTGGAGGTTGCCAAGGCTTATCCGGCGTTGGCGGATGGTTCGGTGTTGTTGCCGTTCCCTCGGTTGTTCATTGTCGCCACACGTTGATACGAAAAAGGGCCGATTTGATCGGCCCTTTCTTTTGGAGTCAGCGCTGTACGGCGACCAGCATCATCATCGGTCGCTCGCGCTCTTCGGCGAGGGCCGGTTGTGCGGCCACTTCCGCATCGCTCGGGCCCCATTCATTGACGTGTTGAATGGTGAACCCGGCGCCAATCAACGCGTTGAGCAGCGTCCCGACCGTACGATGCTGCTTGATCACGCCGTCGGCCAGCCAGTTGGTCACCCGTTCGCCTTCCATCTGATAACTGTCCAGCGGCCAGCGCTTGTTGCCTTCGCCGTCGATCAGCCAGCCCGGATTGCGCGGCGCCATGAAGATCGGATGCTCGATGGAAAACACAAAATGTGCACCCGGTTTAAGCGCCGCATGCAGTTTGGCGAACAGACCCGAGAGATCTTTGATGTAGTGAAGGGCCAACGAGCTGTAGGCCAGATCGAAAGTGCACACAGGCAAGTCGAGGTGTTCCAGGTCGGCACGCTCGTAGCGGATGTTCGCGGCGGAGGTGGTTTCCTTCGCCCGTTCGAGCATTTTCTCCGAGACATCCAGCCCCAGTACCTCGGCTGCGCCCTGTTCACTGGCCCAGCGGCAGAACCAACCGTAGCCGCAGCCCAGGTCCACCACTTGCAAACCGTGGAGGGAGGGCAGCAAGGCCTTCAGCGCCGGCCATTCCGGGGCGGCATCGAGGCCGCCGATGGAGCGGTTCATCTGGCTATAGCCCTGGAAAAATTCGGGGTCGTCGTAGATGTTCTGGGTCATGGGTTTGGTGCTCTTTCGGATTTTATTTGGGAGGCTTGGGGGCCACGGTTTTGAATCCCTCGAAAGGTGATGGCGCGTATTCGTCGATGGCCGCGCAGGGGGAGGGTGGTGGGCGATGGGGAAATGCTAGCGGGTCGTGGTGAGGGTGAGAACCGGCGGAGTGTTGGGGATCTGTAAACACGGTTTTTCGATTCGGGATGTTTAAAGAGTGGGTTCCGTTTACTGAACCTTCCCACACGGTTTTCAGGTTGTCCGTCGGAAGTGCGGACTCTAGCCTGTGTGGGTCGCTGATGAATCGGCGATCGGGATTGGAACCCCGAGGAGAGTTGAAACGCATAATCGTTATTCATGACGTATGCTGCGCACCTTGAATGTGTGCACTCTGTTATGGCGGCTGTGCGCGGGAGACCTTCGGGTCTGCCGGGTTGTCTCTCCCCGGGTTCCAACCTGCGTACAGCTGCCTCCTTTCGCGTGGAACCGAATGGGTCAGCTCCAACCTGTTTTTGGAGAGATGAAATCATGTTCAAGCCAACACCGAATCCCCCCGAAGTCGAAACCGACCCAACGTCCCCCTACACCTCAGTCGACTCCAGAAAACTCAACGACGCCGCCAACCGCGCCCTCGACCATTACCTCTGCCCAGGCGCCCATGTCATGGGCACAAACAACCAACCCGACCCGATGTACTTCGCCAACCCGGCCTACGACACCGAATCCCTGCTGGCCAACGCTAGCGAATCACTGGGCTCGGCATCCGAGATGCTCAACAACTTCGCCGCCACCCTCGACCCCGCCCACCGCAGAACCGCGATAGGCATTGCGCAGTTGGTGATGCTGGGGGAATTGGCGGTGAATCAAGCGCTGGATCATGTTGAGGTGAAGGACTGAATTGCAGCTGTTCTGGCAGGTATAAAAAAACCGGCTCAGTGAGCCGGTTTTTCTTTACGAAGGTTGTTTCGTATAAATCTTCAAGGTGCGCAGGGCTCCAACTGATCGACATCGGTGCCACTGCCAGCGCCACGGTCAACCTCGCCATTGTTCCCGATATGAATTTTAGTCGTGGGCCATTTCGGGGTGATCCTGATGCAATGGTACTGCCCGGAATTACGCCAATCAAATTCCATAAAAAAATCATCATCGGGAAACAGATGCCCTGGTCCGCCCGTAGACTCTCCGGGGGCAAGGTTTCCGTGAAAGATCTCATTTTGCGTATTCAGCACAAACCTCAAATTCCCTGTGCCTTCTTTCGAGAAATCAATCTCGACGCGTGGCACTGCGACGTACCAAACCAGATACGTCAACACCACCAGAATAAGTAACCGCATAACGATATAGAGCGGGCGTCGCTTACTTGCATTCGTGGACACGGACTACATCTCCCCATGTCCTGGCAATGAAAAAACGTGTTTATCGCCCAAGCGTGCGGAAGAAAGCATGAGTCGTCCTTGTTGAGTGCGTCCGTTAACCCCAAGCGTCCTCTTGGGCGTGCGAATGCTAGCGGAATCTCAAGAACTGGTCGCTGGGAAACGTCTGAAAACATGGCGAGCATCACGCCATATTTGTGTGCGGCAATTCCTACAGGATTACTGGTCGTTCGTTCGGATGTCTTTCTTTTCAGTGGGCATTGGGTAGTACTCGTTCTCATATTGCTCGATAAGCACTGCGAGATTTTCCAGTTCATTTCCATCGGACGATCCGGGTTCAGCCCCCCATAGCTTTTCCATCCGAGCAAATGCAATGTTCAGGTCTTTTCGGTTACGGATGGTTTCGCTGTTCATTGCAGATTCTCCGTGCAGATCAGATCCATCGGGGTCGAGATTATTCACGAACTCAACATACGCAACGCAGCCGAAGCCAAAAATGCGGAACGACTCTTTTCCTCCGAATGCTGGCTGACGTGAAGGTCAATGCGGCTCAACAAATAGCCTGGGAGTGTGATGTTGACCTTTTGCGTATTCCCCAGGCACTGACTGATGTCCACATCCACCAACGCCCATACGCAGTTTTCAAACCTCGGATCGGAAACATGGTTACTGACCTTGCTGGCGGCAGGTATTACGGCACCGCTCTCAGCGAGAATCGCGATGTGAGTTTCTATCGCCTCTTTGGCCATTTCCAACGCATGGTCCTGATCGTTTCCGGCGGAGAAACAACCGGGGAGGTCTGGTACTACAACATCCCATGTTGAGTCGCCTTCTCTGGGAGATATTGCGATTGGATAAAACATGTGGATTCGCCCCTGAATATGGTTCTACATATTGGATTCCGCCTCATAGGACGGTTTCGGTCTTGGAGGGAGCGTACGGCGGAGCAGGGGATCTGCAATCAACGCTTTGTTTCTGAATTGTTCAGCGGAACAAATCAGGCTCTGTATTTGATGAAAACCTGCAAAAGCACTTTTTAGACGGTTGAAAATCTTAAGCGGTGAGGGGGCGGGCCGGATCCGGCCATCCCGCCGCTGATCGCCGTTCCCCTACCACTGCCCACCTGTGGCGAGGAAACGGGGATTTACGCCTTTCCAGAGGAAGGCACGCGGGTGGTGGTGTGCTTCGCTTACGGCTTGCCGAACAAACCCTGCATTCAATCGATCTTGCCGCACGGTCTGAGCATGCCCAAGGTCCTAAAAAGTGACCAAGTGTGGCAGCACAGCGGCGCTGCATAGCAACGTGTCGATGCCGACGGCAACTGGCTGCGCCATACTGATGGCAAGATCCGGGATCAGGCGATCGAGCGCTAGGTTGAAGCCCTAGAGAACCGCGAGCAGTTCCGGAGCCACACGCGGGCGGTTGATGACCATTCGACAGAGACGGTGGGCGGTGTGAAAAAGATCGAGGCGCTGGGCGGGCTCAAGTTGCTGTCGGGCGGATCCACGAGCCTGGCGGCGGTAGATGATCTGCACCAGGCGACCGGTCGGGATCTGAACTTGGTAGTGGGGCAGAAGCACAACACCACGGTGGGCGGTGATATGCAGGAGCGGATTGAGGGTGTTCGTCAAAGTGTGGCCAGCCAGGGACAACGCCTGGAAGCGCCGAAGAATTGGATTGGCTCGGAAAGCGTGAACTTGTTCCAGGTTGTCTGCGATGTGCTCGACCTGCTGGAACAGATGAATGCTCAGATTGCTGCACACGTTCACGGGCCGAGTCCGGCACCTTCCAACGCGGCTGCTTTTTCCACGAACAGTGCATTGGCTGCATCCCACGCCGGGGTATTAAAGCGCGTTACGCAGTAGGCGTGTTTTACTATTGAGAGTGTGCGGGCATAAATGGTTATGCGGTATTCTTACATAGTTCCACAGTTAAATGTGGAAGATGGGTAGGGCGCCCTGTTTGATACAATTAGTTGCTGCTGACCGTCTGTCGGAAAGTTTTCGTGACATAGTGTTTACTTGTGTTGACGAAACTTAACCGATATCGGTTAACAAATTTGATCAGCGCCTCAACGAAACCCTTGTGTTTCAGGCAGCGGTGTCAAATCGGCGCTCTCGCCCGGGCGCCAGACACAACAAAGCCCGGGCGGGGCCGGGCTTTGTTGTGTTCCTCGGATGTGCCGCATTGGCTGTTCCACGTCAGAAAAGCTGTGTTAGCATCCTTCCCAACTACCCGAGGCTTTGCTTCTTTGATACCGGAATTTCAAAGAGTATGGCTCTGTGACAGACCAGTCAAGCAAGAATACTTGTCAAATGGCGTTAGTTATGGCTTTTTCCTAATTTGGAAATAATCATTATTTAACGAGTTACGTGGATAAGTTTCTGTGTCGGCGGGTTGAGTTGCAAAGCGGGTAGGACACGCCGCACCTTTGCAGGTAGCGGTTCCCGCCAACTCTCTGAGCATCTTTATATGAAGATACTTATAAATCGTTATCTACCTGAAGAAATGATTCGAGCGCTCCAAGCTGTTTATTGGACTGTCCGCCTGCTCGTTCTCGCTCGGGAAATTTAACGCGCCACTAGCAGGGGCCATTGGCCCCTGCATCTTTCTATCCATGCCTGCACCACCAAGACTGCGCGTAGGCACTCGATGCCGCTCAACACAAAACCCGTCACAGTCATCCCTGCCAGCGTAGCATCAAACAAAGGCGGCAATGGATCTGGATCGAGCGGCATTTCCTCTATGCGAGCAACGTTAGCTGTTCGGCCTAATTCATGGCATTGGATTTAAAGGGGACTGACCCTAAAAATATTCAAAAACCGATCCAAGACCGGTTGGACTCAGGGGGGGGCTACTGCGGCACAGCGAACACTGCGCTGGCACGGGCAACCATTCGATCACCGACATGCATCCCGACAGTGGCAAACGCAAGTTGCCGTCCTTTCTTGGAGTGCTCAACGCGAACCTCGAGCCACTCATTGATCTGCACCGCGCTGAGATAGTCCAGGGTCATACTCGCCGTGATCAACGGCAGGGGAGGGTCGCTGGAGAATGCCATGGCGTAACCCATGCCGACATCCGCCAAAGTCGCCAATACACCGCCATGCAACGTGCCCCGTCCATTGGCATGTCGTGAGTCTGTCCGCAGACCAATTTCAAGTTGCAAGCCACTGCCTCTGCTATAGATCGGGCCAAGCAAGTCGAGCAGCGGACTGCTGCGGGTCAGCGGAGTGAAGCCCTCGGGAATAGCTGTGTCGTTCATGGTCGATCCCTGTGCCGATTGGTTACCAGCTTCTTTGGCCTGAATACGGAGCGTTGCTTATGAGGGTTTAATCCTGACTTCGCCGTCGGAGAAGGATCATACGTATGCGGAATTTGCAGCGATAAGCTGCTCACGATGGAGCAGTAGGGGGCAGGGTTGTTTCGACGGTAACGATCTTTGGATTTGCCCATGAAAATTCAAACCCCAGACACAAAAAAACCGGCCATCAAGGCCGGTTTTTTCTGTTTCCGAATCCCCCGTCAAACCACGACGCAGAACCTAAATTCGATTGGAGCGGGTGAAGGGAATCGAACCCTCGTTATCAGCTTGGGAAGCTGGAGTAATGCCATTATACGACACCCGCTCAGAGCGGCTGACTTTGTACCAGACTCGGCCACGGATTTGAAGTTTTCTTTGCGTGTGGCGAGCGGAAAAGCCTGAATCAGAGCCAGATCGGTCAATCACGGGCAAGCGCTACGGGCTGGAGGACGGCTGAATCTCAGCCTCGCAGGCTTGCTCGCGACGACACTGTTTCAAATGGCCAATGCATGGTGATCCTGGACTAACTGGTAACGCGTTCGGCTGGCCTGTTGCGTCGGTTTCAGGAAACCGAGCAGGGCGTTCTGGCTGTCACGGCAGGCCGACTTGTGTTCCATGTCGAGGAAGTGACCAGTGGCTTGCAGGGTGGTGAAGGTACTCTGCGCCACATGGTTGCCGAACAGGCGCGCATCTTCGGCGGCGGTGTATTCGTCCCATTCGCCGTTCATGAACAGCACCGGTACATTGATTTTCTTCGCCGCGTTCAAATAGCACTGGCGATCACTGTGCAGCACGTTGCTGATGTGAAAGTGCATCTGCCCGTATTCGTGCTCGGCGAGGCTGCTGACATGGCGATAGTTGAAGCGCTTGAACAGCGACGGCAGGTGTTTGCCGATGGTGTTGTTGACCAAATGGCCAACCCGGTCGCCGTCGCGTTTACCGAGGCATTCGACGCCGCGCTCAAGGTAATCGAGCATGTGCGCGTTGACCACCGGAGAGAACGAGCTGATCACGGCTTTTTCGATGCGCCGGGGTTGGTGCGCAAGGGCGACCATGGTCGCGGCGCCACCCCAGGAAAACGACAGCACATGTTCGGCCGCGAAGTGGTCGATCAGCTCCAGCAGGATCAGACCTTCGACTTCTTTCGTCAGATGTTTCTCGTGGCGGTTATGGACTTTCGACTTGCCCGCGTAGGGCTGGTCGTAGCAGACCACGTTGAATTGCGGGTGCAGATTTTTCACGGTTTGTGCAAACGACGCAGTCGTGGCCATCGAGCCGTTGACCAGGATGATGGTCTTTTCTGCGGCGTCTGCGCGATAGAACTCCGTGTAAACCCGATACTGACCCTGTATATCCAGCACAGCGATTTCTGGCCTCATGTCATAAGACTCCTGGCAAGCAAGCGGGTATGCGCGCAAATAGAGATTGCACGAGCTTTGTGACAGGTAGGCATACGCCTGGAATTTTGGAGCCCATGTCGATCCGTTACGGCAGGTCGACGGGTATTGTTATTGGCGGGCAGTCTGTCGGCTGAGGCGGAGCCTTGAGGCTCTCTACCGACAAAAAGTTTCTTAGAGGTTATGTGTGACTCATCGGTCACAATTTGGCCGACGTCCTGATTCAAGCAGGGGGATCCGGATCGCGCAAGTGCCGTTGGTAAATTGTTCGACAACTTCTGCTGAGCGGTCGGCTGCTTAGAACAAATGAATCTCTTCGGTGCGCAAGGCGCGGTACTCGCCCGGTTTTAGCGCGTGATCCAGCGGCAGCGGGCCCATGGATTCGCGGTGCAGGCGCAGCACTTTGTTGTTGAAGTGGCCGAACATGCGCTTCACCTGGTGGTAGCGTCCCTCGACGATGCTCAGTCGCGCCGTTCGCGGGCCGAGCAGCTCCAACTGCGCCGGTTGGGTGGTCAGGTCCTCGAAGGCGAAGTAGATCCCCTCGGCGAACTTGATCGCATATTCCGGGCCGATGTCCTGTTCGGTCTCGACGTAATAGACCTTCGGCAGTTTGGTCTGCGGCTGGGTCAGGCGCCGGGACCAGGTGCCGTCGTTGGTGATCAGCATCAGGCCGGTGGTGTTGAAGTCCAGGCGCCCGGCGATGTGCAGGTCGTCCTTGTCCGGTTCGTGGATCAGGTCGAGGACGGTCGGGTGCTCGGGATCGCGTGTGGCGCTGACGCAGCCCTGCGGTTTGTACAACATGAAATAGCGCGCCGGTTTGCCGCTTTGTAGCACTTCGTCGTCGACTTCGACGCGGCTGAATTCCAGTACTTCGCTGTGAGGGTCGCTGACGACTTTTCCGTCGATGCGCACGCGCTTTTCCACCAGCAACAGGCGAACCTGCTTGCGGTTGTAGCGGGGCAGGTTACTGAGGAAACGGTCGACGCGCATGATCAGGAATCGGCAGGTAGCGGGGCGCGCATCTTACGGGATCGACGGCCTGGCCGCTTGCAGTTGCGCCTCGACCTGGGCGCAGCGCGGGCACAGACAGGATTGGTCGCGCAGTTCCGGCGGCAGGGCTTCGAGCACTGCCGGGTCGATGCTCACGCCGTAGCACCAGCAGGCACGGTCGGCGGTGCGCGGGTCGGCCAGGGTGCAGTCGTTGCGGGCGCCGCAGGCCGGGCAGAGGTCAGGTTTGTTCATGTTGTCAGGCATAGGTCGATTGGTGCATTTCCACGCAGGTGCGGTTGCGGCCGGTCTGTTTGGCCCGGTACATCGCATGATCGGCCCGGGACAGCAGGCTGTGCAAGGTGTCATCCCGTTGCAGGGTGGTGGCGCCGATGCTGACCGTCAGATTCAGGGTGTGACCGTTGTAGGCATAGTCCTGCTGTTCGACGTGTTGGCGGATCTTCTCGGCAATCTTCTGACCGGTCTCGCCGTCGGTGTCCTTCAGCAGAACGATAAATTCCTCACCGCCCCAACGGCAGACGATGTCGGAATGGCGCAGGCAGCTTTGCAGGTCCCGGGCAAAACCGATCAAAACCTGATCGCCGGCCATGTGCCCGTAGGTGTCGTTCAACACCTTGAAGTGATCGAGATCCAGCAGCAACGCCGTCAATGGTTTCGGCTCGCGGTGAGCTTCGTGCAGAGCTTGCACGGCTAGCAGGTCGAAGCCGCGCCGGTTGGGCAGTTCGGTCAGGCTGTCGAGGGTGGCCTGGGCCTGGATCTTTTCCTGATAGCGCCGGATCAACCGGTTGACCAGGGCCAGCACGATCAGCGTCACCAGCAGGCAGATCAGCAGATTGAGGTACAGCGACTGGCGGATTTCACTGAGCGCGCCGTCTTCGCGTTTATCGACGAACAGGTACCAGTTCAACTCCGGGATGAACCGCACGTTGAGGAAATGTCCCTGGCCGTGGGCGGAATATTCGTAGCTGCCGCTGTGAGGTTTGGGCAACTGGGCGACCAGGCTTTTCATGCTGTCGAGATCCGTCAGGCTTTTCCCGACCCGCGCACCTTCCGGCCCGCCCTCGGCGCCGGTCAGTACCAGTCGGCCGAAGGTGTCGACGAAGTAAACGCTGCGTTGATAGCGCTGCTGGTACTTGTCGATCAGCTTGATGACCGCATCCACGGTCAGCCCCACGCCGGCGGCGCCGATGAAGCGATCGTTGTAGTCGTAGACCTTGTAGTTGATGAAGAAGGTCATGTTGTCTTTGTTGGCCAGGTCCGGGTCGACGTTGATCTCGTACGGATCCTTCATGTCGCGCACACGGAAGTACCAGGCGTCGCGCGGCTCGTCGATTTTCACCTGCTTGAGCACACCCTTGGCGTGGTAGTAGGTGTGGCTGCTGTTGGAGACGAAGAACGCCGTGTAGGCGCCGTAATGGGTCATGACCTCGTCGAGATAGCGGGTCATCTGGTCGCTGTCTTTCTCGCCGTTCACCACCCAGTCGCGCATGAAGGTGTCGCGGGACATCATCGAGGAAATAAGGATCGGTCTGACGAGGTCTTTCTGGATTTCCGAATACACCGTATCGGACGTCAGCGGCAGTTCGGTGTTGACGATGTTGTCGCGGATCGACGCCCGCGAGGCGTAGTAGCTGAGCAGCGAGGTGGCGAGGAAGCCTGCGCCGAGGAGGGCGACCAGCGTCAGTACCAGCGAACGTTGGGAGTAAAACGCAGATCTGAGCGGCATTGGCAATTCCGTCGACGGTGGCCCGATGGCAGCATTCTAGTGGCAGTGACGGGGAAAAGGTTGCGGCATATTGGTCTGAAATGAGCCGCCTGTTGCGCCGCTGATCCGAAGGGCGCTGGAAGTTGGCACTCGGTAGCGGTTTGCCAGTCAAAACTCTTGTCAGCCGGTCTGTGCCGACTGCTGTCGCAGGTCTTTCAGGAGGCCGTCATGCGTATTTCAAAATGGCTGCGTCGGGTGCTGCTGGGAGCAGTGCTCGGTCTTGGGCTGTCCGGTTGTTACTACTACGGTGGCGGCTACGATGTTTACTCCCCGCCTTACTACTACCCCGGTTACTACTCGCCCTATTACTACGGTGGCTATTACGGGCCGCGCAACTACGGTGGCGGCCGCTATTACTACGGCGGCTATGGCTATCGCGGCGGTTACGGACGGGGTTATCACGGCGGTGGATACCACGGCGGCCACCACTAATCAGCGGCTGAATGGCGGCGTTGCGGATGAACAAGATTTCATGAATCACTTGTATCAAGTTGTTACTGAAACGCACCAGATTCGGAAAACGCTGTCAGATATTTCGTCAGTCGCCGAATGAAAGACTGACGCCTGCCAGCGTCGCTGGTGTGGCTACCCGCGGTCCAGGAGGCCGCCATGTATCGCCGAATTCTTCTGCTTGCCGTGATGCTTTTTTCGATTGGCGGTTGCGTCCCTTATTCCTACGGAGATGGCTACTACACCTCAGAGGTCTACACCTCCCAGTCTCCTTCGTACTACAACAGCGGTGGCACTTATTACAGCGGCGGCAGCACCTACTATTCTGCCCCGCGTTACTACCAGCCAGCGCCGCGCTATTACCAACCGGCTCCACGTTATTACTCGGCGCCTCGTTACTACCAACCGGCCCCGCGCTATTACGAGAGTCGCCGCTGGCATGGCGATGATCGCGGACGCTGGGATGGCCACCGTCGCGGTGGTTGGGATGATCACCGGGGTCGTGGCGACTATGACCGCCATAGCGGACGCGGCGATCACTGGCGCGGTAACCGCTGGTAACCACCCGCAAAAAAGCGGCGCATTGAGCGCCGCTTTTTTTGTGCCCGGATTTCAGTAACTGGAGAGGTCCGCCAACGGGTGCCGCCCCTCCCAGACCTTGTGAAAGTGCGCCTCGACCACCGCATCCGGCACCCGTGTGATGTCCGGCCAATGCCAGTGCGGTTTGTGATCCTTGTCGATCAAACGCGACCGAACCCCTTCGCTGAACTCCGGATGCCGGCAGCAATTGAGGCTCAGGGTGTATTCCATCTGAAAGACTTCGGCCAGCGACAAGTGGCGGGCGCGGACAATCTGCTCCCAGACCAGATGCGCGGTCAGCGGCGAGCCTTCGCTCATGGTTTTCGCCGCCCGGGCAATCAACAGATCGTTGCTGTCCCGTTGCAGGCTGATGGCTTTCCAGGCGCAGGTCACGTCGCTGACATCCAGCAGTTCATCGATCTGCCGACGGCGCGGCAACCACTGCGCTTCCGGCATCTGTGCCACGGCCTCCTGCTGCAACGCCTTGAGCAGGCTGTTGAGTTGCATGGCGGTCTGTTCCTGCCAGTTCAATTGCAACAGGCCATCGATCAGTTCCTGCTGCTGTTCGTCGAGCAGGAAGCGGTCGGCCAGATCCAGATCGATCGCATCGCGACCGTTCATGTGCGCGCCGGTCAAGCCGAGGAACAGACCGAGCTTGCCCGGCAGGCGTGACAGAAACCAACTGGCGCCGACATCCGGGTACAGGCCGATGCTGATCTCCGGCATGGCCAGACGACTGCTTGGCGTGACGATCCGGATGCTCGCGCCCTGCAAGAGGCCCATGCCGCCGCCGAGCACATAACCGTGACCCCAGCAGATCAACGGTTTCGGGTAGGTGTGCAGGCTGTAGTCCAGACGGTATTCAGCGTTGAAAAACTGTGCGGCCAGCGGCGGCACTTCACCGGGATGGGCGCGACAGGCCTCCACCAAACTGCGCACTTCGCCGCCAGCGCAGAAGGCCTTGGCGCCATTGCCGCGCAGCAGCACGCAGACGATTTGCGGATCCTTGGCCCAGGCGTTCAGTTTGTCGCTCAGGGCATGGATCATTGGCAGGGACAGCGCATTGAGCGACTTTTCGGCATCCAGACTGGCCACGCCGATGCGCGCGCCGTCGGTGCCGGTGAGTTCTTCGAAGTGCAGATTCATCGTGACCTCGATCGGGAATTTGAACGATCAGTATGATCGCTGTGTGGGAAAGTGCCGGATCTGCGTCAGATCAATTGACAAGCGTGGTCGGCTTTCCTAGGGTTCGCCCCATTGTTTTTGCCGGGTATGACCATGACTGCTGACGACCGTATCAAACTCGAACCGAGCTGGAAGGAGGCACTGCGTGCCGAATTCGACCAGCCCTACATGGCAGAGTTGCGCACTTTTCTGCAGCAGGAGCGGGCGGCCGGCAAGGAAATCTATCCGCCGGGTCCGATGATTTTCAACGCGCTGAATTCGACGCCGCTGGACAAGGTGAAAGTGGTCATCCTCGGCCAGGACCCGTACCACGGCCCGGGCCAGGCCCACGGCTTGTGCTTCTCGGTGCAACCGGGCGTGCCGGCACCGCCGTCGCTGGTCAACATCTATAAAGAGTTGAAGCGCGACCTGAACATCGACATTCCCAACCACGGCTACTTGCAGAGCTGGGCCGATCAGGGCGTGTTGATGCTCAACACCACCATGACCGTCGAGCGTGCCAACGCCAATGCGCACAAGGACAAGGGCTGGCAGTTCTTTACGGACCGGATCATCGAGGTGGTCAGCCAGCAGCAACCGCATCTGGTGTTCATGCTCTGGGGCGCGCATGCGCAGAGCAAGCAGAAGCTGATCGACGCCACCAAGCATCTGGTGCTGACGTCGGTGCATCCGTCGCCGCTGTCGGCCTATCGCGGTTTCCTTGGCTGCGGGCACTTCAGCCGAACCAACAAATTCCTCGAGCAGAATGGCGAAGCGCCGATCGAGTGGCGTTTGCCGTCGGTGGTCTGATGCTCTGGGGTGGCGGCTAATCTCGTTCCCACGCTCCGCGTGGGAACGCCTCTATGGACGCTCTGCGTCCGCTTTGGGACGCGGAGCGTCCCGGGCTGCATTCCCACGCAGAGCGTGGGAACGATCAGTAACCGGATCAGGCTTCGGGATTACGGTTCCAGTATTTGAACAAGGGTTCCGCCAGAAACAACACAAACAACAGCCGCATCACCTGCATCGCCGTCACCAGCGGCACCGACAGTTGCAGGGTTTCCGCCGTCAGACTCATCTCTGCGATTCCGCCGGGCATCATGCCCAGCGTCAACGATCGCAGATCCAGATGCGTCATTGCACTCAGTCCCAACGCCGCCAGCGTTGCGATCAGCATGGTCAGCGCTGTACCGATCAACGTGCGCCCCATGAACGACGGCGCGCGGCGGAAGAACTGCCGGTTGAAGTGACAACCCAGACCGCTGCCGATCAGCCACTGGCCAATCTGACTGCCACCATTGGGCAGACCGATGTGCAGATCCCAACCGATACTCACCGCCGCGCTGACCAGCAACGGCCCGAACAGCCATGGATTGGGTTGACGCAGGCGTTGCCAGAGCCACGCGAGCAAGCCACCCGCCGGAAAAAGAATCGCCAGCCAGCGCCAATCGACGCTGCCAGCATGTGAAATCGGTGTGCCGTCACCCAGCAGATACTTGAACGCCGCCGGTACACATAACACCACCACCAACACCCGCAGACTTTGCCCGGCCGCGACATGGCTGAGCATCGCGCCGTTGCGTGCGCCGAGGTTGACCATTTCGCCGGAGCCACCGGGCATGCTGGAGAAGAACGCCGTGGCGCGATCCTCACCGGTGCGGCGCATCAGCCACACACCGACTACGGCCGACAGGCTGGTGACCAGCGCCCCGAAGAAGATCAGGCCAAAGTGACTCAGCACCTGCTCCATCACCAGCGGGGTGAAGTGCAGGCCGATGCCGATCCCTACGATCCACTGGCCGCACTTGCGGCCGCCAGGGATTTCCGTCAGTTGCCACGGGGTCAGGCAGCGCACCAGGATGATCGCCAGCAACGAGCCGACCATCCACGGCAGCGGCCAGCCGATCTGGCTGGCGATGTAACCGCCCAGCAGACCGACCAGCGGGGTTCCCCACCAGGTTTTGAAGGACCGATCAAACATCGGCCACAGCACGCCGCGCGACCGAACGTTTGCGCCAGATACGCAGCAGCGGCATCAGCAACATGATCGCGGTCAGCACCCAGACGCCGAAGGTGATCGGGCTCGACCAGAGGATTTCCAGCGCACCGTTGGAGATCGACAGCGCACGGCGCAGGTTCTGCTCCATCAGACCACCGAGGATGAACCCCAGCAGAACCGGCGACAGCGGGAAGTCCAGCTTGCGCAGGATGTAGCCGAAGATGCCGATGCCGACCATCAGGAACAGGTCGAACGTGGTTGCATGCACCGCGTACACGCCAATCCCGGTAATGATCGCGATCACCGGCACCAGCGCCCAGTTCGGCACGGCGAGGATGCGGGTGAAGATGCGGATCATCGGGATGTTCAGGATCACCAGCATGATGTTGGCGATGAACAGTGAGGCGATCAGCCCCCAGACGATGTCCGGTTGTTGCTGGAACAACAGCGGGCCCGGGGTGATGTTGTACAGCGACAGCGCGCCGATCATCACCGCCGTGGTGCCCGAGCCCGGTACGCCGAGGGTGAGCATCGGCACCAGCGCGCCGCAAGCGGATGCGCCGATGGCGGTTTCCGGGGCGGCGAGACCGCGCTTGTCACCTTCACCGAATTTGCCGTCGGCACCGGCGATGCGCTTCTCGGTCATGTAGGCCACGGCACTGGCCAACGTCGCGCCGGCGCCCGGCAATACACCCATGATGAAGCCGAGCAGGCCGCAACGGATGTTCACCACGAACACCGACGCCGCTTCCTTGAAGTTGAACATCATCCGCCCGGTGGCTTTCACCGCTTCCTGGCCGCGATGGGTTTTCTCCAGCAGCAGAAGGATTTCGCTGATCGAGAACAGGCCCAGCACCAGCACCACGAACTGAATGCCGTCAGTCAGGTGAATGTTGTCGCCGGTAAAACGGTACACACCGCTGTTGGCGTCGATGCCGACGCTGGACAGGAACAGACCGATCAACGCCGCAATAAACGTCTTCAGCGGTCGGTCACCGGCCATGCCGCCCAGGCAGACAATTGCGAACACCATCAGTACGAAATATTCCGCGGGCCCGAAGGCAATCGCCCATTTCGCCAGTAACGGGGCGAACAGCACCATGCCGCAGGTGGCGATGAATGCACCGATGAACGAGCTCCATGCCGACAGCGACAACGCGACCCCGGCCAGACCCTGGCGCGCCATCGGGTAGCCGTCGAGGGTGGTCATCACGGTGGAGGCTTCGCCGGGAATGTTCAGCAGGATCGAACTGATCCGGCCGCCGTATTCGCAGCCCAGGTACACCGCCGCCAGCAGGATCAGCGCTGACTCCGGCGGCAGACCCAGGGCGAAGGCGATCGGAATCAGCAGTGCCACACCGTTGATCGGGCCCAGGCCCGGCAACAGCCCGACCACGGTGCCGATCAGCGTGCCGGTCAGCGCCGTGACCAGGTTGTACGGGCTCAGCGCGACGCCGAAGCCCTGTCCCAAATATCCGAGCGTATCCATATCAGTTCTCCAGAACGTCGAGCAGGCCGAGGGGCAGCGGTACGTCCATCAGGCGGTCGAACAGCAGGTACAGACCGATGGCCATCAGCGTGGTCACCACGATGCTGGGCAACCAGCGGCCGCCGTACAGGCGCGCCATCGGGATGCCGATCAGGCAACTGCTGAGGATGAAACCCAGCGGCTCGAACAGACCAGCGAACACCAGCAGCAACAGCACGCAGATACTGATCTTGGTCAGGGTCTCGCGGTCCAGCGGCGGCTCGTCTTCACTGTGTTTGATCGGTGCCGGGCGAAACACCATGTACAGCAGCGCCAGGCTCATCAGGCCAAGCATCAGCAGGGGAAACGCCCGTGGGCCGACCGGCTCGTAGGAAAACGCAGCCTGATAAGGCCAGGCCATCAGTGCCAGGCCGGCACAGGCCAGCAGCAACACCGAGGCAAAAATGCGTTGAATCAGCATGAGGAACTCCTGGGCCATGACCTCGATGCGCGAGGCCATGACCGCTAGACAGAGACGATCACTGGATCAGGCCGAACTCTTTGGCCAGCACTTTGTAGTCCGCGACTTGCTTCTTCACGTAGGTGTCCAGCTCCGGGCCGGTCATGGCGAACGGGAAGAGTTCACGCTGATCACGCAGCTTGGCGAAGTCCTCGGAGGCCAGCAGTTTGTCGAAGGCGTCCTTCCACCAGGCGTAGTCTTCGTCGCTGACTTTCGGCCCGAGGTAGAAACCGCGAACCACCGGCCAGACGATGTCGTAGCCTTGTTCCCTGGCGGTCGGGATGCCTTTCATTTCCGGTTCGTCGAGGCGGTTTTCGGCGAAGACTGCCAGCAGGCGCATGTCACCGCTCTGGATGTGCGGCATGGAGTCGGAGATGTCGGTGCTGCCAACCTGGATGTGGCCACCGAGCAGGGCGGTGGCAATCTCGCCGCCACCTTCGAGGGCGACGTAGCGCAAGTCGCGCGGGTTGATCCCGGCGGCTTTTGCGATCAGTGCCGTCTGCATCCAGTCCTGGCTACCAACGGTGCCGCCGGAACCGATCACCACTTTGCTCGGATCTTTCTTCAGCGCCTGTACCAGATCGTCGAGGTTCTTGTAGGGCGAATCGCTTTTCACCGCGATGGCACCGTAACTGGTGCCGACTGCCGCGAGCCAGCGCACGTTGCTTTCATCGAAGCGGCCGAACTTGCCTTGCGCCAGGTTCAGCAGTGAACCGCTGGACCACGCCACCAGCGTGCCCGCATCCGCCGGACGCTGGGCCACCACCGCGTTGTACGCCACTGCGCCGACACCGCCGGGCATGTAAGTCACGCGCATCGGTTTGGTCAGCAGTTTTTCGTTGACCAGCGCGCTTTGCGCCAGTTTGCAGGTCAGGTCGAAACCGCCGCCGGGGGAGGCCGGGGCGATGCATTCCGGACGCTTCGGTTCGGCCATCAATTGGCCGGCGAACAGCATGACGCCAGCGGCTAGAGCAACTTTACGCAGTGATAAGTTCATCTATGTCTCCTTGGGAGTTGTTGTTATGGACGTACTGAATTACCAAAGGGCAACGCTATAGCTCACCAGCAGACGCACTTCATCGGCATCGCGAGCGGAGTAATTGGAACGGTAAGTGGCATTACGCAAACGCACGGCAACGTCCTTCAGGGCGCCGCTTTGTACTACATATTTGATCTCGGTGTTGCGCTCCCACTCTTTGCCTTCGTCACCGTTCTTGAGCTTGATGTTGTCACCGCTCAAGTAGCGGCTCATGAAGCTCAGGCCGGGGATGCCGAGTTTGGCGAAGTCGAAGTCGTAGCGCGCCTGCCAGGAGCGTTCTTCGGCGCCGGCGAAGTCGTTGATCTGCACGAAGTTGACCAGGTACGGGTCGCTGCCATCGACATACGGGAACGCGCTGTCGCCGGACATGTGCTGATAACCGGCGGTGAACTTGTGGCCGCTCAGGGCATAGCTGACCAGACCGTTGAGCGAGCGGTTGTCGATCTCGCCGCCACGGGCAGCGCCCTGATCGTCACTGACGGCGAAGCGCAGGTCGGTGGCGAAAGTGCCCGGGCCCATCGGCCGCGAAGCGACCAGTCCGAAGAAGTGCTGGTTGTAGACTTCGTCGAGTTGCGCGAAGTGGTAACTGCCGGTGATCTTGTCGGTGAACTTGTAGTCCACGCCGGCAAAATCGAAGTGCTTGCCGGCAACGGTGCCAGCAAAACGGCCGTTCTTGTTGTTGAGGGCAATGTCCTCGAAATCGGTGCTGTCGCGGTCCTTGGCCTTGTCCAGGCGCCCGCCGGTGAAGGTCAGGTTCTTGATCTCTTTGGAGGTCAGCAAGCCGCCTTCGAAGGTCTGCGGCAGGATGCGCCCGTCGTTCGGCTTGAGGATCGGCAATTCCGGAATCAGGCTGCCGATCTTCAGTTCGGTGGCGGAGATCTTCACTTTGCCGGTCAGGCCGACCTTGGAGTATTCGTCCGCCGCGCGCCCGTCATCGTGGGTCGGCAGCAGGCCGGTGCCGGTGCGGTCCGGGCTCGAATCGAGCTTGACCCCCAACATCCCCAACGCATCGACACCAAACCCCACGGTGCCGTCGGTGTAGCCCGATTGCAGATTGAGCATGAAACCCTGTGCCCATTCGTCGCGCTTGGACTGTTGGGCGCTGGTGCCGTCGCGAAAGTCGCGGTTGAAATACATGTTGCGGGTTTCGAAGGTGGCGGAGCTGTCTTCGATGAAATCGGCGTAGCTCATCGGCGCGAAACCGGCGAGGGCGGCGGCACTGGCAAGGGCGGTGTGGCTGAAACGGGAAGGACGAACAGGCGTAAGAGCCTTGGTCTGCAAGGACGGCATGCGAGGTGTACTCCGTTTATTGTTCTTATTGGTCGAAAACGCTTCGAGGCGTTTTTCTTATCGCTGTGTGGCATCAGCGACGGCAGTCGGAACTGTCCGTGGGCCGACTCTAACGGCCTAACCTTTCGCTAACCTTTCAGCTGACTTTCCCGGATTTCGGGCTTCACAGCGGCGGTTGCGGCTGTAAACTCCGCGGCAAAGAATGGCGTCGGCCATCCCTGAATGAGGTAGAGATCCATGCGTGTTCTGCTCGTCGAAGACCATTTGCCACTGGCCGAGAGTGTCGCCCAGGCGCTCAAGAGCACCGGTCTGACCGTGGACGTGTTGCACGATGGCGTGGCCGCTGACCTGGCCTTGGGCAGCGAGGAGTACGCGATGGCGATCCTCGATGTCGGCCTGCCGCGCATGGACGGATTTGAAGTGCTGGCGCGTCTGCGGGCCCGGGGCAAGAACCTGCCGGTGCTGATGCTCACGGCCCGCAGCGACGTCAAGGATCGGGTCCATGGGCTCAATCTCGGTGCCGACGATTATCTGGCCAAACCGTTCGAACTGACCGAGCTTGAGGCGCGGGTCAAAGCCCTGCTGCGCCGCAGTGTGCTCGGCGGCGAACGGCAGCAGCGTTGTGGGGTGCTGGCTTACGATCTGGATACCCGACGCTTCACCCTCGGTGAAGAACTGCTGACGTTGACGTCCCGCGAGCAAGCGGTGCTTGAAGCGCTGATCGCGCGCCCGGGCCGGGTGATGAGCAAGGAGCAACTGGCGTCGCAAGTGTTCGGTCTCGACGAAGAGGCCAGCCCCGACGCCATCGAAATCTACGTGCATCGTCTGCGCAAGAAGCTCGACGGCCATGCGGTGGCCATCGTGACCTTCCGTGGCCTCGGCTACCTGCTGGAAAGCCGTGATGCATAAGCCCAGCAGCCTGCGCTGGCGGTTGTTGTGGAACCTCGCGCTGTTGCTGGTGGTGTTGATGCTGGCCAGCGGCTTGAGCGCTTACTGGAACGGTCGCGAAGCTGCCGACACCGCTTATGACCGCACTTTGCTGGCATCGGCGCGGACCATCGCCGCCGGCCTCTCGCAGCGAGACGGCAGCCTCAGCGCCGACGTGCCTTACGTGGCCCTCGACACCTTCGCCTACGACAGCGCGGGACGCATCTATTACCAGGTCAACGACATCCATCAGAAGCTGATTTCCGGTTACGAAAACCTGCCGGGCCCACCGCCGGGAACACCGAGAACCGACAGCTACCCGGCGCTCGCGCGTTTTTACAACGCCACGTATCAGGGCCAGAACGTGCGCGTCGTCAGTCTGTTGAAAGCCGTGACCGAGCCGAACATGAACGGCATGGCGGAAATCCGTGTCGCCGAAACCGACGAAGCACGCGTCAGCATGGCCCGCAGTCTGGCGGCCGACACCTTGCTGCGATTGGGCATGTTGGCGATTGGCGCATTGTTGCTGGTGTGGTTTGCGGTCAGCGCGGCGTTGCGTCCGATCGAGCGTTTGCGCACCGCGGTCGAAGAGCGTCAGCCCGACGATCTGCGGCCCTTGCCGTTGGTGGAGGTGCAGCACGAACTGTGGCCGTTGGTGCGGGCGCTCAATCACTTCACCGAGCGCTTGCGCGGGCAGTTCGAGCGTCAGGCGCAATTCATCGCCGATGCGGCCCACGAACTGCGCACGCCGCTGGCGGCGCTCAAGGCGCGACTTGAGTTGGGCCTGCGCTCAAACGAGCCGCAGACTTGGCGCGACACGCTGGAATCATCGGCGCAAAGCACGGATCGCCTGACCCATCTGGCCAACCAATTGCTATCACTGGCACGGGTGGAAAACGGCGCCCGGGCGATTGCCGAAGGCGGCGCGCAGTTGCTTGATCTGAGCCAATTGGCCCGGGAGCTGGGCATGGCTATGGCGCCGCTGGCCCATGCTCGCGGCGTGGCGTTGGCGCTGGAAGCGGACGAACCGGTCTGGCTGCGCGGCGAGCCGACATTGCTCAACGAACTGCTGAGCAATCTGGTGGACAACGCGCTGGCGCACACGCCGTCGGGCGGTAACGTGATCTTGCGGGTGCTGTCGCCGGCAGTGCTGGAGGTTGAAGACGACGGTCCGGGCATTCCGCAGGATGAGCGTGACCGGGTGTTCGAGCGTTTCTACCGACGCAACCAGCAGGTCGCCGGTTCCGGGCTGGGGCTGGCGATTGTCGGGGAAATCTGCCGCGCGCATCTGGCGCAGATCACGCTACACGATGGCGAGCAGGCGGGGTTGAAGGTGCGGGTGAGCTTTATTGCCGGCTAGGGATCAGTAAAACATCGACCGCGATTCTTCCAGGTCGGCACACAGCACTTTGTTGTCTGGATCGATCCCCAGTTTGCGGAAGGCCGGCACACTGAAAGGGTCGATGCGGGCGAGGGGGTGGTCAGTGTCCTTGTGGCAATACAGGCTGGCCACTTGCACCAGATCCACGTAATCGATCTGCGACGAATCGCGTTTCAGATCCTGATACAGCCCCGGCAACTCCACCAGCCGCTCGGGGAATTCCCAGACCCGCAGCAATTTGTCGCCCAGCAGCGGATGAATGTGGTCGATCACATGGTTGAGGCTGACCGGGTCGGACAGCAATTCGTAGTGGTCTTCGGCATAGGTCAGGATTGGCAGCACACCGATCTGGTGCACCAGTCCGCCCAGCGCGGCCTGGTCGGGTTTGAGCTGGGTATAGCGGCGGCACAGTGCGTAGCTGACCCCGGCGATTTCCAGGCTCTTGCGCCAGACTTCGCGCATCTTCTGTTCGACCACGTCGGAGCGGGCGTGGAAGATCTGCTCCATCACCAGACCGATCGCCAGGTTGCTGCTGTAGTTGACGCCCAGCCGGGTGATCGCAGTGTGCAGGTCGGTGACTTCCTGGGTCGCGCGCAGCAACGGGCTGTTGACCACTTTGATCAGCCGCGCCGACAGCGCCGTGTCACGGCCGATCACTTTGCTCAGGTCGCTGACGCTGATATCCGGGTCTTCAGCGGCCTTGCGAATCTGCAGGGCCACTTCCGGTAACGTTGGCAGAACCAGGTCATCGTTATCGATGGCCTCAACCAAATCCTGTTGGACCTTATCCGCCAGCTCACTCATGTCGTTTCTCTAGGGTGTTGCACAAATACTGCGATCAACGCTGGATTTCGCGGTCGCGATCCAGTTCGTAAGGCAGGTCGAGCAAGTGCAGCGCCGGACCTTCGGCCGTGCCCAGATGCAAATCGCCCGCTTCGGCAGCTTCGGCCTGCAACACCGCCAGCAGTTCAATATTCTTTTCGGTACGGGCGGCCAGCACCACTTCGCCGATGGAGCTGCCGTGGCTCGGGGCGAACAGCGGGGTGCCCGGCTCCGGCAGTTCGCTGGCGTCCAGTTGCACGCGGTACAGGCGACGCTTGAGCTTGCCCAGGTATTGCATGCGCGCGACGATTTCCTGGCCGGTGTAGCAGCCTTTCTTGAAGCTCACGCCGCCGACGGCTTGCAGGTTGAGCATCTGCGGGATGAACAGCTCGCGGGTGCTCGGCATGACTTGACCGATACCGGCGCGTATCTGGCCCAGCAGCCATTGATTGAGTTCGCCTTCGCTCAGTTGTGCGGACAGCTTGCCTTTGATGCTGTCGGCCTGATCGGTCGGCACCCAGAGTTCGGCACGGTTCGGGGAGACGCGAATGGCGATCAGGCCTTCGTGGCGGGCCACGCTGTCGGTTTCTGCCGGCAGTTCCAGACCCAGGCTGCTCAGGGCAGCATCGCCATGATCGAGGCCGAAGCGCACCCAGGAGGCGCTTTCGTCGGTCAGTTTCGATTTGGAGAACACCGCGTACTTTTTCAGATCCGCCAGTTGCGGCTCCAGCAGCTCGCCGGCCATGGCCAGCAGCACGCCGTCGCCTTCAAGCACGATGCGGAAGCTCGACTGCATCCGGCCTTTCTGCGTGCAGCGGGCACCGAGGCTGGCCTGGGTATCACTCAAGTAATTGATGTTGCAGGTCAGCTGGCCTTGCAGGAATTTGCCGGCATCCGCGCCGCGAACCGCGAGAACGCCTTCATGAGACAGGGTGCAGAAAAAAGCAGAATCGGCCATGGGTCATCGCAGGGTAAATAGACTGGGGCACATCATAAGGGGGTGGTGTTGAAATGGGTAGTTCATAAAGGATCGGTGGTGCCCGACCAAAGCCGACTGTTCGCCCCGTGTCGGGCCTGTATACTTGCCGCCTATTTGAGGAGGGCTCCATGGTCGAACAAGTTGAACTGAATCGCCTCTTTTGGCACAGCCGTCGCGGCATGCTTGAGCTTGACGTGCTGCTGGTGCCGTTCGTGAAAGAGGTCTACGCGAATCTGAACGAGGTGGATCGCGCGCTGTATGTCCGCCTGCTCGAGTGCGAGGATCAGGACATGTTCGGCTGGTTCATGGAGCGCAGCGAGTCTGAAGACCCCGAGCTGCAACGCATGGTTCGCATGATTCTGGATCGTGTCCAGCCCAAGTAACACGTTCGAATGCCGCTGGCAGGCCTCACGGCAATTGCTGGCGGCGTATCTCCTGGCCCAGGCGTTCGCCCTGTGCGCTCTGTTTCTGCTTGTCCTGCCTTTCTGGGTCAGTCTGCTTGGTGCGGTAGCCTGTCTGAGCCATGCTGCATGGGTGTTGCCCCGCCAGATTCTGTTGAGTCATCCCGATGCATTCTGCGGATTGCGTCGTGACGCCGATGGCTGGCAGTTGTGGAATCAGGCCGATGGCTGGCAGCCGGTGCAGTTGCGCCCGGACAGTCTGGCGCTGCCATTGATCGTGGTTTTGCGCTTTCGATTGCGTGGGGAGTGGCGGGTCAGGTCGATCTGCGTGCCCCGGGACTCGCAGGCGGCGGATTTGCATCGACGCCTGCGAGTACGCCTCAAGTTCAGCCGGCGTAGGTGGGCGGCACCAGAATAGTGTCGAGCGCTTCGGGCAGCAGATCCGGGTAGTCGAGGGTGTAATGCAGGCCTCGGCTCTCTTTGCGCTCCATGGCTGAGCGGATCATCAATTCCGCCACTTGCGCCAGGTTGCGCAGCTCGATCAGGTCGCGACTGACTTTATAGTTGCTGTAGAACTCGTCGATTTCGTCCAGCAACAGACGCACGCGATGTTGTGCGCGTTGCAGGCGTTTGTTGGTGCGCACGATGCCGACGTAGTCCCACATGAAGCGCCGCAGCTCGTCCCAGTTGTGCGCGATGATCACGTCTTCGTCGGAGTCGGTCACTTGGCTCGCGTCCCAGGCGGGCAGGGCGCGGGGGATGCCGATATCGGACAACTGCTCGAGAATGTCCGCGGCTGCGGAACGGGCATAAACGAAGCATTCCAGCAGCGAGTTGCTAGCCATGCGGTTGGCGCCGTGCAGCCCGGTGAAGCTGGTTTCGCCGATGGCGTACAGCCCGGGCACGTCGGTGCGACCCTGTTGGTCCACCATGACGCCGCCGCAGGTGTAGTGCGCCGCCGGGACGACCGGGATCGGTTGCTTGGTGATGTCGATGCCGAATCCGAGGCAGCGCTCGTAAACCGTCGGGAAGTGCGTCTTGATGAACGCTTCGGGTTTGTGGCTGATGTCGAGATAGACGCAATCGACACCCAGGCGCTTCATCTCGTGGTCGATGGCCCGAGCGACGATGTCCCGTGGCGCCAGTTCGGCGCGCGGGTCGAAACGCTGCATGAAGCGCTCGCCGTTCGGCAGTTTCAAATGCGCGCCTTCGCCGCGCAGGGCTTCAGTGATCAGGAAACTCTTGGCCTGCGGGTGATACAGGCAAGTGGGGTGGAACTGATTGAACTCCAGGTTCGCCACCCGGCAGCCAGAACGCCAGGCCATGGCGATGCCATCACCGCAGGCGCCGTCGGGGTTGCTGGTATAGAGGTAGACCTTGGCGGCGCCGCCAGAAGCCAGAATCACGAACCGGGCGCCGTAGGTGTCGACTTCGCCGGTCTTGCGGTTGAGCACGTAGGCGCCGAGGCAGCGGTCGCCGTCCAGTCCCAGGCGTCGTTCGGTGATCAGATCGACGGCGACGCGCTGTTCCAGCAGCTCGATGTTCGGGCGTTGTTTGGCTTGGGTCAGCAAGGTTGTGAAGATCGCGGCGCCGGTGGCGTCGGCGGCGTGGATGATGCGGCGGTGGCTGTGGCCGCCTTCGCGGGTGAGATGGAACTCGAAGCCGCCATCTTCTGTGCCGGACTGCTCATCTCGGGTGAACGGCACGCCCTGGTCAATCAGCCACTGGATCGCCTCTTTGCTGTGCTCGACAGTGAAACGTACCGCGTCTTCATGGCACAGGCCGCCACCGGCATTGAGCGTGTCGTCGACGTGGGATTCGACAGTGTCGGTGTCATCCAGCACGGCCGCGACGCCACCCTGGGCCCAATAGGTCGAACCGTTGGCGAGGTCGCCCTTGCTCAATACGGCGATGCGCAAGTGACCGGGCAGGGTCAGCGCGAGACTCAAACCGGCAGCGCCGCTGCCAATCACCAGAACATCGTGTTGAAACTGTTGGCTCATTTCAGGATTCCGCTCAAAGCGACCCGGGTCGGGGTTGGCGCAAGACAGGCGGATGGGCGAGTCGAGACAGCCACACAGCCCACTAGTATATAGAGGGGTGGGGCGGCACAATAGCCGGGCCGATATGGCATTGTGAAACTACCGTGACGGAAAAATACGGACGCTTTGTCGGATGTTTTTTTCGCCGGTTTTGGGAAAAAGCGACTGTATCGCAGATGAAACACGCTTTTTCCGCTCACGGTTGCCCAATGTCGGCGTGGCGCGTCTATAAATATTTGGAACTTTTGCCAGAGGGCCAAGATCAATAGACAGTTGCCCGAAACAAGGGACAGTGTCGGCTTCAATGCGGAACCTGCGGTTGGGTTCTAGCCGGCGAGCCGATTAAAAGATTATTCGCGCAGCCGGTTTATCCCGCGCTGCGTTTTTCGTGCGTGCCAAATCAGAGCCCGCAGGAAACTTGCTTGGAGGGGGAGAACTTTTGCGAAAAGCCCGAGTCTATGTTTGCAAGTCCGGTCGTTTAGTCATGCAAGCTTCCTCCGAGTTTATCGAGGAGTGTTCATGCTAACCCAGGAAGAGGATCAGCAGCTGGTCGAGCGCGTTCAGCGCGGTGACAAGCGAGCTTTCGATCTGCTCGTGTTGAAGTATCAACACAAAATTCTCGGGTTGATCGTGCGTTTCGTGCACGACACCCATGAAGCCCAGGATGTTGCTCAAGAAGCCTTTATCAAGGCTTACCGGGCACTAGGAAATTTCCGCGGAGACAGTGCGTTTTATACGTGGCTTTACCGCATCGCCATCAACACGGCGAAAAACTATCTGGTTTCACGCGGCCGCCGGCCGCCGGATAGCGATGTCAGTTCCGAAGATGCAGAGTTCTATGACGGCGATCACGGCCTGAAGGATCTCGAATCTCCCGAACGCGCATTGCTGCGGGATGAGATCGAAGGCACCGTCCATCGAACCATTCAGCAACTGCCAGAGGATTTGCGCACGGCTTTAACTTTGCGCGAATTCGACGGTCTGAGTTACGAGGACATCGCGAGCGTCATGCAATGTCCGGTTGGTACCGTGCGCTCCCGGATTTTCCGCGCCCGGGAGGCCATCGATAAAGCCCTGCAGCCGTTGTTGCAGGAAAACTAAAGACAGCGGCGACAGCCAAGAGAGGAACGCCATGAGTCGTGAAGCCCTGCAGGAATCGCTGTCCGCAGTGATGGATAACGAAGCGGACGAACTGGAATTGCGTCGGGTGCTCAATGCACTGGACGATGTTGAAACCCGTGAAACCTGGGCTCGTTATCAGATCGCTCGGGCAGCCATGCACAAGGATCTGCTGCTTCCACGCCTGGATCTCGCTGCGGCAGTGTCTGCTGCGCTGGAAGACGAAGCCACTCCAGCCAAAGTGTCCCGCGGTCCATGGCGCAGCCTGGGTCGTCTGGCCGTTGCAGCCTCGGTGACCGTTGCCGTTCTGGCGGGTGTTCGTCTGTATAACCACGACGAAATTGCCGGTGTTGAACTGGCGCAGCAATCCAATCAGCCTGCATTGGCCGTTCCTCAAGTCAAAGGCCCGGCTGTATTGGCAGGCTACAATGAGAGTTCGGAAGCCACCGGCCCTATGGCCAATGGTGTGCTGCAAGGCCAGCCAGGCTGGCACGATCAGCGTCTACCAGGTTACCTGCGCCAACACGCTCAACAAGCTGCGCTGAAAGGTACTGAAAGCGCATTGCCTTACGCGCGTGCAGCAAGCCTGGAAAACCGTTAAGGAGGATCATGCGCGCCATACCTCTACTTTCGCTTCTGCTCAGTGGCTGGTTCATCGTTCCAGCCCACGCCGATGAGGCCCAGGATTGGCTGACCCGTCTGGGCCAGGCCGAGCAGCAGCAAAGCTTTCACGGCACATTCGTTTACGAGCGTAACGGTAGTTTCTCTACCCATAACATCTGGCATCGTGTCCAGAATGGTCAGGTCCGCGAGCGTTTGCTTCAGCTCGACGGCTCGGCTCAGGAAGTCGTGCGCGTTGATGGGCATACTCAATGCGTCAGCGGCACCCTGATTGCGGGACTGGGGGACTCTCCCAGCTCTGCCGCTCGTCCTCTTGATCCTCAAAAGCTGAAGAATTGGTATGACCTTGCCGTCATCGGCAAGTCGCGTGTGGCCGGGCGTGAGGCGGTGATCGTGTCGCTGACGCCACGCGATCAGCATCGCTATGGATTCGAGCTGCATCTGGACAAGGAAACGGGCTTGCCGCTCAAGTCATTGCTGCTCAACGACAACGGGCAATTGCTTGAAAGGTTCCAGTTCACTCGACTGGAGACTTCTGAGGTTCCGTCCGACAAGGATCTCCAGGCCGATTCCGATTGCAAGCCTGTGAACCTTGAAGGCGACAAGGCTTCTGCCGTCAAGACCGCTCAGGTCTGGCGCTCTGACTGGCTGCCTCCTGGCTTTGAACTCACCAGCAGTTCTTCGCACAAGGATCCCGAGACCAAGACGCAGGTCAACAGCCTGCTGTATGACGATGGTCTGGCGCGTTTCTCTGTATTCCTCGAGCCGCTGAACGGTGCAACCGTCACCGATACCCGGACTCAGTTGGGCCCTACCGTTGCCGTATCCCGTCGCTTGACCACGCCTCAAGGTGAAGTGATGGTGACGGTTGTCGGCGAGATTCCAATCGGCACCGCTGAGCGGATTGCCTTGTCGATACGCAATGATGGCGCTGCAACCAGCAAGCAGTGAGCTGATTCCAGCTGTTTCCACCTCGTTTTCGAGACGTGAAATGTTTGCTGAGCATTTTCATTTGCAAATAATCCGAAAATTTTTTATAGGTCAGAGCCTCACGGCTCTGGCCTTGTTTTGTTGTTCCCGGAACAAAAATACCGGCCTGTAGTTCCCGGTGTTCCTTGCTCCATATCGCTTAACCCTGCTCGTCGTAACGGGAGCTGTATGTCGATACCAAGCTTGAAGTCTTATCTCTCCATCGTCGCCACCGTGCTGGTGCTCGGTCAGGCTGTTCCTGCAGCCCAGGCGGCTGAAGCGGCCAGCCCGGCCAACCTGCCGGATTTCACCCAGTTGGTCGAACAGGCCTCGCCTGCGGTGGTGAACATCAGTACCACGCAAAAGCTGCCGGATCGCAAAGTGAACCAGCAGATGCCGGACCTGGAAGGCTTGCCGCCGATGCTGCGCGAGTTCTTCGAGCGCGGGATGCCGCCGCAACAGCGTTCTCCCCGGGGTGATCGCCAGCGTGAAGCTCAATCGTTGGGATCGGGCTTCATCATCTCGCCGGATGGCTACATCCTGACCAACAACCACGTGATTGCCGACGCCGACGAAATCCTCGTTCGTCTGGCGGATCGCAGTGAAATGAAAGCCAAGCTGATCGGCACCGACCCACGCTCCGACGTGGCCCTGCTGAAAATCGAAGGCAAGGATCTGCCAGTACTCAAACTCGGCAAATCTCAGGATCTGAAAGCCGGCCAGTGGGTCGTGGCGATCGGCTCGCCGTTCGGCTTCGATCACACGGTGACCCAAGGCATTGTCAGCGCCGTTGGCCGCAGCCTGCCAAACGAAAACTATGTGCCGTTCATTCAGACCGACGTGCCGATCAACCCGGGCAACTCCGGTGGTCCGCTGTTCAACCTGAACGGTGAAGTGGTGGGGATCAACTCGCAGATCTACACCCGTTCCGGTGGCTTCATGGGCGTTTCGTTCGCCATTCCGATCGACGTTGCCATGGACGTATCCAACCAGTTGAAAAGCGGTGGCAAAGTCAGCCGTGGCTGGCTGGGTGTGGTCATTCAGGAAGTGAACAAGGATCTGGCCGAGTCGTTCGGTCTGGAAAAACCGGCCGGTGCGCTGGTGGCGCAGATCCAGGATGACGGTCCGGCTGCCAAGGGCGGGCTGCAAGTGGGCGACGTGATCCTGAGCATGAACGGTCAGCCGATCGTCATGTCCGCTGACCTGCCTCATCTGGTCGGCGCGCTGAAGGCTGGCGCCAAGGCCAATCTGGAAGTGATCCGTGAAGGCAAGCGCAAGAATGTCGAGCTGACCGTCGGCGCGATTCCTGACGAAGACAAGGAGCTGGATGCCCTGCCGAAGTCCGGTGTCGAGACCAACAGCAATCGTCTGGGTGTTTCGGTCGCTGAGCTGTCTGCCGAGCAGAAGAAAACCTACGACCTCAAGGGTGGTGTGGTGATCAAGGAGGTGCAGGACGGTCCTGCCGCCCTGATCGGCCTGCAGCCAGGCGATATCATCACTCACCTGAACAACCAGGCCATTGGTTCGGCCAAGGAGTTCTCCGAGATCGCCAAGGCACTGCCGAAGAATCGCTCCGTGTCGATGCGGGTTCTGCGTCAGGGTCGTGCCAGCTTCATCACGTTCAAGCTGGCTGAATGATTCAATAGCGGTTGAGTAAAAGAAAACCGCCTCGAAAGAGGCGGTTTTTTTTGTGTCCGGCGTTTTTCCTGGATCAGGCTTATCCCATCATGTCCTTGATCATGCGTTCCTGCTCCATCAGCTCGCGCTGACGCGCATCGATACGCGACGAAAGCGGGAAGTTGCTGCCAGCCTTGCGTTTGGCGAAGTCCAGTTGCTGGATGGCCTGACGATAGTCGCCAACCAGCGCGAAGTACTCGGCGCGAGCTTGATGCAGGCCGATGATATTGCCCGACAGACCGCGCGTTTCAGCCACCTGATACCAAACGTCCGGATCGTCCGGGCGTGATTTGAGCAGACCTTCGAGGGCTTTTTCCGCATCGGCGGTGCGATTCTGTTTCAGTAACAGATCGACTCGCACCTGATTCAACGGGTAGTTGCCCGGATACTGCGTCAGCATGCGGTCGACCCGCGACTGCGCCTCCGCCAGGCGATTGTTGGTGATATCCAGATCGACCTGCGCGAGATTGAAGATGATCTCGTTTGGCGATCTCTCCAGCAGTTGCTTGAGATTCTCCCGCGCCTCATTCAACTGGCCACCCTTGATCTGGGCAATCGCCAGACCATAACGAGCCACGTCGTTTTTCGGGTTTTCATCCAGCTGTGCACGGAAACGCTTCGCGCCCAACCCCGGGGTTTCCTCGTAGATCAGTTGCACCCGCGCGCGAATCAGTTGATAGCGCACGCTGTCTTCGATCCCGCCGGGTTTGGCCTGCTCGGCACGGTTGCGGGTGTCGGCAATCCGCGATTCGGTCACCGGGTGAGTCAGCAGGAATTCCGGCGGCTTGGCGTCGTAGCGGTACTGGCGCATCAGGCGTTCGAACATGGTCGGCATGGAACGTGGGTCGTAACCGGCCTTCTCCAGGTTGAGGATGCCGATGCGGTCGGCTTCCTGTTCGTTCTGGCGCGAGAACGTCCGTTGCGACTGGATCGCCGCCGCCTGGGTACCTGCGATGGTCGCGATCCCGGCCTCGCCGCCACCGGCGGCCGCAATGACGATCCCGGCCAGCAACGCGGCCATCATCGGCACCTGCATCCGCTGCGACGCCTCGACGCCTCGGGCGAAGTGGCGCTGGGACAAGTGAGCCAGTTCGTGAGCCAGTACCGAGGCATATTCACCTTCGGTCTGGGCATTGAGGAACAGACCGCCGTTGACCCCGACAATCCCGCCCGGTGCCGCGAAGGCGTTTAGCTGCGGGCTGTTGATCAGGATGAATTCCAGGCGTCGGTCGTTGACCTGGCTGGTTTCCACCAGTTTATAGACGCTGGACTCGACGTAGTCCTTGAGCTGTGGATCGTTGAGCTGTGAAACCTGGCTGCGCAGCAGCGCCAACCACGCGCGGCCCAGTTGGTATTCCTGTTGTGGCGAGACGATGGCAGAACTGGCGTCACCGAGTGACGGCAGGTCGTCGGCAAAGCCCGGTGAGGCGAGCAGGCAAGCGAGCGTCAGCAGGGTAGGGCGCAAAAATGTCATGCACAAAGCCTTAGTCGACAAAGACCTTACTGTAGCCGGACACCGGGCTTGCGACCAGATATTCTAGGCAGCCTGACCCTCTGAACCGGAGTAACGCATGACCGACGCTGTAGCCCATGACTGTGAACTGGACGCCAGCGGCCTGAATTGCCCGTTGCCGTTGCTCAAGGCCAAGATGGAATTGAACAAGCTGCCCAGCGGCGCGGTACTCAAGGTGATCGCCACTGACGCCGGCTCGCAACGCGACTTCCGCACCTTTGCCCGGTTGGCCGGTCATACGCTGCTGCGTGAAGAAGACGAGGCGGGCGTCTACCGTTACTGGTTGAAAAAAGCCTGAAACCGACAGCGTAAAAGACCTAAGGATTATTGATGTTCAAAGTGTTACGCGACTGGATTCAGCGCTACTTTTCTGATGAAGAGGCGGTGGTGCTGGCGGTGTTGTTGTTTCTCGCCTTCACCGCCGTGCTTACCCTTGGCGGAATGCTCGCGCCGGTGCTGGCGGGGATGGTGCTGGCGTACCTGATGCAGGGGCTGGTGGTTACCCTGGAGCGTCTGCGCATGCCCGGTGGCGCAGCGGTGGGGCTGGTGTTTGCGCTGTTCATGGGCGTGCTGATGCTGTTCATCGTCGTCGTACTGCCGCTGCTCTGGCATCAATTGATCACGTTGTTCAATGAGCTACCGGGCATGCTCGCCAAGTGGCAATCGCTGCTGTTGCTGCTGCCGGAGCGCTATCCACATCTGGTGTCCGACGAGCAGGTGCTGCAAGCCATCGAAGCGGCGCGTGGCGAGATCGGAAAGTTCGGCCAGTGGGCACTGACATTCTCGTTGTCGAGCCTGCCGCTGCTGGTGAACATCATGATTTACCTGGTCCTGGTGCCGATTCTGGTGTTCTTCTTCCTCAAGGATCGGGTGATGATCGGCGAGTGGGTGCGCGGCTATTTGCCGCGTGAGCGGGCGCTGATCACTCGGGTTGCCGAGGAAATGAACCGGCAGATCGCCAACTACATTCGTGGCAAGGTCATCGAGATCGTGATCTGTGGCGGGGTGACCTACATCGCCTTCGTCGCCCTCGGGCTGAACTACGCGGCGCTGCTGGCGTTGCTGGTGGGCGTGTCGGTGGTGGTGCCGTATGTCGGGGCGGTGGTGGTGACTGTGCCGGTGATGCTGATTGCGCTGTTCCAGTGGGGCTGGAGCGATCAGTTCATCTATTTGATGGCGGTCTACGGGATCATCCAGACGCTGGACGGCAACGTGCTGGTGCCGTTGCTGTTTTCCGAAGCGGTCAACTTGCACCCGGTGGCGATCATCTGCGCGGTGCTGTTGTTCGGCGGGTTGTGGGGTTTCTGGGGTGTGTTCTTCGCGATTCCGCTGGCGACGCTGTTCAAGGCTGTGCTGGATGCGTGGCCGCGCAAGGAGCCGGTGGTGGCGCCGCTACTCTGAAAGCGATTCGGCGCCCGCCAGGGCGCCGAAAGGATCAGGCCTTGTTCAGCGCCTGAGCAGCAGCCAAAACTGCATCAACGTGGCCCGGCACCTTCACGCCGCGCCATTCCTGGCGCAGTACGCCATTCTTGTCGATCAGGAACGTGCTGCGATCCACGCCCAGGTATTCCTTGCCGTAGAGTTTTTTCAGCTTGATCACGTCGAACAGTTGGCAGACGGCTTCGTCCTTGTCGCTGATCAGCTCGAACGGAAACTCCTGCTTGCACTTGAAGTTCTCGTGGGACTTCAGGCTGTCGCGGGAGATGCCGAAGATTTCCGTGTTGGCAGCCTTGAACGCCGCGTACTGATCACGAAAGCCCTGACCTTCGGTAGTGCAGCCCGGGGTGCTGTCCTTCGGGTAGAAGTAGATCACCACTTGCTTGCCCTTGAGGGCCGAAAGGCTGACGGTCTGCCCGCTGGTGGCGGGCGCTTCGAAATCGGCAACCGGTTGATCGATAGCTACGGCCATGAAAGCTTCCTTACATTGGGTTCTGTGGGCGCCACGGTTCGATCAGTGCGTCCAGGTTCATGGCATCGGCGAAGTCCAGGAACTGGTCGCGCAGCCAACTGATCTGAGTGCCGGCCGGCAGGGTCACGGTAAACGTGGCGTTGAGCATGGTGCCGCCGGTCTGCGGAGCCTGATAGGTATCGCAGGTCAGGTTTTCCAGCTCGACGTTGTGATCCATGAAGAACTGGCACAGCTCGTTGATGATGTCCGGGCGATAGGCCGAGGACACGTAAGCCACGTACGGCAGGGCCTGAGGACGGTTTTCCAGGGCGGCACTGCGCACGACATTTACGGTGAAAGCATGCTTCTTGGCCAGGCCCGGCAGGCTGCCTTCCAGGCGCGCCAGGGCGTCCCAGCTGCCGGAGATCTCGAGGATCAGCGCGCTGCACTCGCCGTGACGGGTCAGGCGGGAGGTGACGACCGCGCAGCGGTTTTCATGGCTGGCGCGGCACAGGACGTTGGTCAGCTCCATGGGATTGGCGCCGAGGGCACTGACGACAAGGAATTGTTCGCGAACTGTGGGGGTGGACATGCAGCATTCCTAAAGCGATGAGCGGTCGGTAGGGTGAGTGCGTTGAGTGCCGGGACATACCTGTCCGGAAGGCCCGATTCGTATATCGCTACGGCTCCAATAATAAGGAAGCGTAAGGCGGCGACACTGGAACGGGGCCTGGGAGGCCGAAACGGGGGGCTGGAACCCGGCGTACAAGCTGATCAGTACCGATCAAAGTCTGAAGGGTAGCGAAAAGCGGCGCCAAGGGGAATGGCGGCGCAGTACTTCGCTTGTGCAAGCATCTTGGCGCCAGTACCATTACCGCTCTCTTTTTCCGGCAGGAGCGGTTTCATGATTGCGGGCAGTATGGTGGCACTGGTCACACCCATGGATGCACAAGGGCGTCTTGACTGGGACAGCCTCAGCAAACTCGTGGACTTCCATCTCAAGAACGGCACCCATGCCATTGTCGCGGTCGGTACAACCGGCGAGTCGGCAACCCTTGATGTAGAAGAACACATTGCCGTCATCAAAGCCGTGGTCAAACAGGTGGCTGGTCGCATTCCGGTCATCGCCGGTACCGGCGCCAACTCGACCCGCGAAGCCGTCGAGCTGACCCGCAACGCCAAGGCGGCCGGCGCCGATGCCTGCCTGCTGGTAGTCCCGTACTACAACAAGCCGACCCAGGAAGGCCTGTACCAGCACTTCAAGCACATCGCCGAAGCGGTCGACATCCCGCAGATCCTCTACAACGTGCCTGGCCGCACTTCCTGCGACATGCAGGCCGAGACCGTGATCCGTCTGTCCACCGTGCCGAACATCATCGGTATCAAGGAAGCCACTGGCGACCTGAAGCGTGCCAAGGCAATCCTCGACGGCGTGAGCAAAGACTTCATCGTGCTGTCCGGCGATGATCCGACCGCTGTCGAGCTGATCCTGCTGGGTGGCAAAGGCAATATCTCCGTCACCGCCAACGTCGCACCACGCGAAATGGCCGACCTGTGCGAGGCCGCGCTCAAGGGCGACGCCGAGACCGCACGGGCCATCAACGAAAAACTGATGCCGCTGCACAAGGACCTGTTCATCGAAGCCAACCCGATTCCGGTGAAGTGGGCTTTGGTCGAAATGGGCCTGATGCACGAAGGCATCCGCCTGCCGCTGACCTGGCTGAGCGCTCCTTGTCATGAAACGTTGCGCTCGGCCCTGCGCCAGTGCAGCGTCCTGGTTTAATTGAGGAAGTACAACGCATGAAGCGAATGGCCGGACTTTCCGCACTTGCCTTGATTATCTCCAGCACCAGTGGCTGCGGATGGATCTGGGGCCCGGAAGGTTATTTCCGTGACCGTGGTAGCGACTACCTGGAAGCGAAACAGACTGCACCGATGCAATTGCCACCGGATGTCAGCACCTCCAAGCGCCTGGATCCGCTGCTGCCGATCCCGCGTAACGTAGCCGACGACACCGCTACCGGCGAATATGTGGTTCCGCGTCCTCAACCGCTGTCGGCGATTGCCGACGCCAGCGACTACTCGCTGCAGAAGAGCGGTGATTCGCGCTGGGTCATGGGCCAGCATCCACCGGCCGAAGTCTGGCCAGTGGCTGTGCAGTTCTTCCAGGACAACGGTTTCCGTCTGGATGAACAGCGTCCGCAAACCGGCGAATTCACTACCACCTGGCAGCATTCCGACGAACTGTCCGCCGCCATGGCCAAGCGCCTGAGCGCCGCCGGCGTCGGTGCCGACAGCGAAACCCGCGTGCGGGTACGCATCGAGCCGGGCGTGCAGCGCAATACCAGTGAAATCTACGTGGTCAGCGCCGAGCGTCCTGCCGGCAGCACCGCCAATGTCGATTTCACCAACCGTTCGGTCAACACTGGCCTGGACGCTGTCTTGGTCGACGACATGCTCGCGAGCATGAGCCGTACCTCCGAGAAGGGCGGTTCGGTGTCGATGCTGGCTTCGCGTGATTTCGATACCCCGAGCCGTGTCAGCCTCAGCGAAGACGGCAGCGGCAACCCGGTATTGAACGTCGGTTCGGATCTGGACCGTGCCTGGTCGAGCGTCGGTCGTGCGCTGGAGCAAGGTCAGTGGCGCGTTGAAGACATCAACCGCAGCCTGGGCCTGTACTACATCAACCTGGCCGAAAAAGCCGAGAAGAAAGACGAGAAGCCTGGTTTCTTCAGCAGCCTGTTCGGCAGTGCGCCGACCAAGGAAGAAGTTGAAGCCCGTGCCGAGCGTTATCAGGTTCGCCTGAGCAAGGTTGGCGACAACGTTCAGGTCACCGTCGAGAAAAACATCAACACCGTTGCCCCGGCCGATGTGGCCCGCAAAGTGTTGAGCGTAATTCAGGACAACCTGGGCTGATCCAATGCGTTTTGCCGTTCTCGGCAGCGGTAGCCAAGGGAACGGCACGCTGATCGCCAGTGCTGATACGTATGTGCTGGTGGATTGTGGTTTTTCCCTGCGGGAAACCGAAAAACGCCTGTTGCGCCTGGGTGTGAACCCGGCGCAACTGAGCGCGATACTCGTGACCCACGAACATGCCGACCACGTGCATGGCGTGGGTTTACTGTCTCGGCGCTACAATCTACCGGTCTACCTCAGTCGCGGCACACTGCGCGGGATGCGCAAACCGATTGAACCCGCAGGCTTCGTGGCCGGCGGCGAGCAGCTGCAGATCGGTGCTCTGGACATCGGGGTCATTGCCGTGGCCCATGATGCACAGGAACCGACTCAATATGTATTCAGCGATGGTGAGCGGCGTTTCGGCCTGTTGACCGACCTGGGTTCATACTGTGAGCGGGTGCTGGACGGTTATCGGGACCTCGATGCGTTGATGATCGAGTCCAATCATTGTCGCGACATGCTGGCCCGTGGTCATTACCCGTACTTTCTCAAGCAACGGGTGGGCGGCGAGCTGGGACATTTGAACAACCATCAGGCGGCATTCCTGGTGGCCGAGTTGGGCTGGCAAGGCCTGCAACACCTGGTCCTGGCCCATCTGAGCAGCAAGAACAACCTGCCGCAGCTGGCCCGGCAATGTTTTGTCGACACCCTCGGGTGCGACCCGGACTGGCTGCAACTGGCCGATCAAGATTCAGGGCTCGACTGGCGCCACATCGCCTAGCCCATCTACTTAGCAAGCGGAGCCCATCATGGAAAAACGTGAAGAACTCTACCGCGGCAAAGCCAAATCGGTTTACAAGACCGACGACGCTGACCGCTTGATCCTGCTGTTTCGCAACGACACTTCGGCGTTCGACGGCAAGCGCATCGAGCAGCTCGACCGCAAAGGCATGGTGAACAACAAGTTCAACGCCTTCATCATGCAGAAACTCGAAGCGGCCGGCATTCCGACCCAATTCGACAAACTGCTGGCCGACAACGAAGTTCTGGTGAAAAAACTCGACATGATCCCGGTCGAGTGCGTCGTGCGTAACTACGCCGCCGGCAGCCTGGTCAAGCGTCTGGGCGTTGAAGAAGGCCTGAAGCTCAACCCTTACACCTTCGAACTGTTCCTGAAGGACGACGCCAAGGGCGACCCGTTCATCAACGAATCCCACGTCGTGGCATTCGGCTGGGGCACCGCCGAGCAACTGGCGCGCATGAAAGAACTGTCGCTCAAGGTCAACGAAGTCCTGAGCAAACTGTTCGACGACGCCGGCCTGCTGCTGGTGGACTTCAAGCTTGAATTCGGCGTGTTCAGCGACGGCTCCATCGTCCTGGGCGACGAGTTCAGCCCGGACGGCTGCCGTCTGTGGGACAAGGACACCAAGAAGAAGATGGACAAGGACCGCTTCCGTCAGGGCCTCGGTGACGTCATCGAAGCCTACGAAGAAGTCGCCAACCGTCTGGGCGTACCGCTTTAATCGACGCAAGCATCTGATAGCACGAAGAAATTTTCGAAAGAGGGTTTGCTTTCGGTAAAAGTGTTGTTATGATGCGCGCCGTTGGAGAGATGCCAGAGTGGCCGAATGGGACGGATTCGAAATCCGTTGTACCTTCACCGGTACCTAGGGTTCGAATCCCTATCTCTCCGCCATACATAGAAAAAGCCCCGTAGCTGAGAAGCTACGGGGCTTTTTTGTTTTTGAGGGTTTTTACTCGGATCGTTTATTGACGCATTAGAGTTGGATCTCTAGCTCAATACAGGCCAGCAACATTCAAGTCGCTTTCTCTGAAAAGCCAACTCTGCCTGCGTGTGATCCTTTCCAAAAGGTTTGCGTTAACGCCCATACTCCCAAGACCCTTTGTCGCCTGTGCTTTCCAAGTGATTCCATTGAGCTACCATCGTTGGAAAAATGGAGGTTTGTATGAAAAAGGTTTTTTCTGTAGCCGTTATAGCCATCTCGGTAGCGCTTTCAGGGAACGTTTACGCACGTGGAAGTAGCTTCGGCAGTCATTCCTCGTTCAAGTCCGGCTACTCCAGCGGAAGTCGTTCTGACCATTCGGTTAGTGGGTATACGCGAAGCAATGGAACGTATGTTCGACCCTCTCATGCTACAAACCCAGACTCCACTAGGAACAATAACTACAGCACTAGGGGAAATGTGAATCCGTACACTGGAAAATTCGGCACCAAACCTCGTGATGGCAAGTAGGTATGAAGCTGCTGGAGAGGGCACTTTACTCAACTGTGCTGCTTGCCTTGATGCTGGGGAGCACAACAATTTCCGCTGATACATTTGATGGCTACGAATGCACGGATGATTGCTCTGGGCATCAAGCCGGTTATGACTGGGCCGAGGAAAAGGGAATTGGCGATGAAAATTCCTGTAGCATCCCCTCAGAGTCCTTTAACGAAGGTTGTCAGTCGTTTGTTGAAGGAGGCGGCGGCGTTATTTCAACGGACGATGATAGCGATGAAGAAAACGATGATGACGAATGAGTGCTCGTAAAAAACGGCCCCGTAGATGAAGGATTACGGGGCTTCCTTGTTGCAAAGAAGAGCCGGCTAGATTCCGGGTGAGGTAACAATCATTTCGCTGTTTTCAGCGACGTTTTTATGGCCTTCGACGAAACAGCCCTCACCACATCATCAACAACCGCCTTACCCATCTCCGTCAAAAAATGCGCAGCCCAGGCATATCGGTCCGTTTCTCTAATGAACGCCGCATCTTCTGCAAGTGCCTGGGCGAGGGCAAGCAGGTCGGAAGCTTGGGCAAGTGCCTGAGTGACAGGTACTCCTGCGCTGACATGAAACAGCGGAGTGTCGGAGCAATAGAGGAAGGGCGTAGTCCCAGCGGTTTTTTCTTCAGGTGCATCATGCATGTGTAACTCCTTGACTGTGAGGAGCTGCCACTTTCGTTTCCAAGCGAATGGGTGGCAGCTGTGCGCAGGTTGGAAACCGGGAGTCAAGGAGACCGGCACGCCCGAGGGCGTCCCACGCACAGCCGCCATAAAGCAAATTTACGGGCGTAAGAAAACGCCAGCATTTGTCAGGGGCGCTGTTGCGTGACTCGTCGGGTTTCCAAGCCCGGTCGCTGATGTGCAGCGACGTCTTGAGAGTATCCCGACGAAATGAGGCCCAACAAGGCGGTAACCAGCCGCTTTGCGCAGCAATCGTCTGTTCGCACGCAACTCGCAGATTTTGCCTACAACCTCGTTGAGAGTCACCCGATTATTCTGATGACCGTGCCAAACAGACTCTGAATAACTCCTATCGAAACGCCGCTTTGCTGACTCAGGAAAAGCGGCGCTTTCGCATGTTTTGAGGGTTTTACTTCACGCATCAGCGGTGTGAATCACAGTCGCTGTGCCCTTGCGCGGTATCATGATGTAATACTATGAATAATAAACAGCTGAGCACCCTCAAAGCCGTATTTTCAAGACCGACTCCAGCCACGTTGGAGTGGGCCCGCATCGAATCTCTGTTCGGCGCGGTGGGCGCGAGAACGATCGAAGGCAATGGATCGCGTGTACGTTTCGAATTGAATGGTGTGGTCGCCACTTTTCACCGACCCCATCCAGATAAAGAAGCAAAGCCCTATCAGGTTCGTGATGCCCGGGCTTTCCTCGAACAAGCAGGAGTCACACCATGAACGTGATGAACTACAACGGCTATGCCGCCCGTATTGAGTACAGTGACGAGGACGGTCTGTTTGTTGGCCACATCGCGGGAATCAAGGATGTTGTGGGTTTTCATGGCGAGTCAGTCAAAGAGCTCCGACAGGCATTTGAGGAGGCTGTCACTGACTATCTGGAAACCTGCGCCAAGCTCGGAAGGGCGCCACAGAAACCTTATTCGGGCAATCTCAGCCTGCGTCTGGCGCCCGCGCTTCACGCGACTGTTGCCGTGAAGGCACAGCTGGCTCGAAAGAGTATCAATCAGTGGGTCGCTGAAGTGCTTGATCGAGAAGCACACGCCTGAGTCGCGGCTCACATTCCGAATTAACTGACTAAACTCCTGCATTCCAGGTCATGGACCACCGGGTCTCCGGCGGTCAGCCCCTTCAATGCATGAGGTTCGGTCATGGCAAAGGGAAAGAAGAAAGACTCGCCCAAAGACACCCCCGCGGATCGCCCGAAACTGTCGAGCAAAGACTATCTGGCGGAGTTGCGTCGACTGCACGTTGAGCTCGTCAAGCTGCAGGAGTGGGTGAGGGCCGAGGGCATCAAGGTTTGCGTGATTTTCGAAGGGCGTGATGGTGCGGGCAAGGGCGGGACGATCAAGGCGCTTACCGATCGGGTCAGTCCGCGGGTCTTTCGGGTGGTTGCATTACCGGCCCCGAGCGAGCGTGAGAAGAGCCAGATGTATCTGCAGCGCTACCTGCCTTATCTGCCGGCGGCCGGCGAGGTGGTGATCTTCGATCGCAGTTGGTACAACCGCGCCGGCGTGGAGCGGGTGATGGGGTTTTGCACCGAAAATCAGGTCGAAAAATTTCTCAAGACGGTTCCGCTGGTGGAACATGCCATCGTCGATTCCGGGGTGATTCTGCTCAAGTACTGGTTGAACGTCAGTCAGGAGGAACAGACGCGCCGGCTGGAAGAGCGTATCAAGGACGGTCGAAAGATCTGGAAACTGTCTCCCATGGATCTCAAGTCGTACAGCCGCTGGTATGACTATTCGCGGGCGCGTGATGACATGATCAAGGCAACCGATACCGAATATGCACCCTGGCTGGTGGCCGACTCGAATGACAAGCGGCGAGCGCGCCTGAACATCATCTCCGATCTCCTCAGCCGCATTCCGTACAAGAGTGTTTCGCGCGAGAAGGTTGAGTTGCCCAAGCGGCAGAAGCCCGGGGGCTACAAGGAATCGGATTATCCCTTCCGGCACATCCCCGAGAAATTCTGAAGACGGGTGTTCGCGTCAGTCTCGGAAAAGCCCCGTGGATGAAAATCCGCGGGGCTTTTTCGTTTCTGCAGGGGTGTCAGCCAGCCCTCAAATCTCCTTGACCGGCGTATCCCCCTGCACACCCTTGATCAACTCGATCACGTGCAGACAATCCGCCTTGTTCACATACGACTCCCCACTGGCAACCGTCTCATGGTTTCCCGCCCGCAGGCGCCAGCGCCATTGGCCCTTGCCGGTGCTCGGGGTGCCCTTGGATTGCCTGTAAATCTCGAAATACATTCAGTTCGCTCCATGCGATGGGATATTGCGACAACCTGTTTGGCGCATGGTCGCAAGCCTAGCGGAGCCTTGTCATTTGGCTATCGAGGATGTGTTTCCAATCGTTGGCTAATGTTTCTGCGACACGCGGGGCAGAGCGTCGGGATCGGCCTTCTGATTGGCGAGTACGTCCTTTTTTCACCCTTGCATGACCTTCAGTGGTGCTGCTTAATACGGTGCGGCTCATGGCGTCGAATTTCGTTCGGCGACCGACAAACACTATAAGAAAGAGCAGTCCATTGACCCACTCGCATGGAACGCAACACGCGGGGCCGGTGACGTTGTCGCTGGTGGTTCCCGTATTCAATGAAGAGGACAGCCTCGACGGCTTTCTCCTGCGCATTCGTCAGGTGTTCGAGCGTGAGGCGCAGATCAGCCTTGAACTGGTGTTCGTCAACGACGGCAGCACCGATACGACGCTGGAGCGCCTGCTGCGCTGTCAGCAGAGCGATTCGACGATCCGTATCGTCGATCTGAGCCGCAACTTCGGCAAGGAGGCAGCGCTTTCCGCCGGTTTGCAGATTGCCACGGGGCAGATCGTGGTGCCGATCGATGTCGATCTGCAGGACCCGCCCGAAGTCATTCTGCAGATGATCGAGCGTTGGCGTGAAGGTTACGAAGTGGTGCTTGGTCACCGCATCAGCCGCCGTAACGACTCCTGGGCCAAACAGACGTCCGCCAGTTGGTTCTATCGTTTGCACAACAAGATTGCCGAACAGACATTGCCGGAAAACGTCGGCGATTTTCGGCTGATGGATCGTTGCGTGGTCGACGCGCTGCTGACGCTGCCGGAGTCGCGGCGGTTCATGAAAGGCCTGTTTGCCTGGGTCGGGTTTCGCACCACCCAGGTCGAATACGAGCGCCCGGAGCGAGCGGCGGGGCACAGCAAGTTCAATGGCTGGCGGCTGTGGAATTTCGCACTTGAAGGCATCACCAGTTTCAGCACCGAACCCTTGCGGATCTGGACGTACCTGGGGGCGATGGTGTCTCTGGTGTCGTTTGCCTTTGCCATGTTCATTGTCGTGCGCACACTGATCCATGGTGTCGACATGCCCGGTTATGCCTCGCTGATGGTCGCGGTGACCTTTCTCGGCGGCTTGCAACTGATTGGCATCGGCGTGCTGGGTGAGTACCTGGGCCGCACTTATATCGAAGCGAAGCGCCGGCCGGTTTTCCTGGTGCGCCGCATTTACGAATCCAAGGACTGAAGCATGGATCTCAAGGAAACCGACATCCTCGGCGACAGCATCGGCGAGCATTGGTATTACTGTTCCAAAGCAGCGGCGACCCGTCGGTTGCTGGGGGGAGCACCGATCAAGCGAATTCTCGATGTCGGTGCCGGTTCAGGGTTCTTTTCCCATCATTTATTGACCCATACGGCGGCGCGCGAAGCATGGTGCGTGGACATCAGTTACCCGGCCGACTCCAGCGCCACCACCGCCGGCAAACCGGTGCATTACCGCCGCTCGATCGATACCGTGGACGCCGATCTGGTATTGCTGATGGATGTACTGGAACACGTCGACGACGACCTCGGCCTGCTCAAGTCCTACGTCGACAAAGTGCCGTCCGGCAGTCGGTTCCTGATGACTGTGCCGGCGTTCCAGTTTATGTGGAGCGGGCACGATGATTTCCTCGAACACAAACGTCGCTACACCCTCGGGCAGTTTGAAACCCTGACCCAAAAGGCCGGATTGACGGTCGAGCGGGGCGCCTATTATTTCGGGGCGGTGTTCCCGATTGCCGTTGCGTCGCGCCTGATACCCGGTGGTTCAGGCGATTCGGCGCCACGTTCGCAGCTGAAAAAACACCACCCGCTGGTCAATTCGCTGCTGAAAACCCTGTGTCGTCTTGAGCTGCCCTTGATGGGCATGAACCGCCTGGCTGGCCTGAGTGTTTTCGTGCTGGCGCGCAAACCGTGATGGCGACGCAACGGTCCGAACTGATCCAGCGTGGTTTGCGCTTTGCCGTGACGGGGTTGTTTGTTACGGCCCTGCATGCGCTGGTGGCAGTGTTGTTCATCAACTTCGTGAGCCCTCAACCTCCGCTGGCCAATGGCGTGGCATTCGTCGTGGCGACGGTGGTGTCCTACGTGATCAATACCACCTGGAGTTTTTCCGCAAGGTTGCACGGCCGGACCCTGCTGCGCTTCCTGATGGTCTCGGCGGGAGGATTCGTGTTGGCGATGTTCGTGGCCTGGGCTGCCCAGATGGCCGGTCTGCACTATCTGCTGGGAATTGTGGCCGTCTCGTTGACCATTCCGGCATTCACTTTCGTACTACACAATTTCTGGACATATCGATGAAGGATTCGCGAGAGCACCCGGCACTATTTTTACTGCCGCTGCTGTTGGGGGCGCTGGTGTTTTTTCTGGCGATCGGGCCGCAAGCGCTGAATCCGCAAAACATTGCCTGGCTGGAACAAGGTGATCCGGCGACGCATTACCTGGGTTGGGAATTCTTCCGACATTCGCCCTGGACATTTCCAGTCGGGCTCAACCCGTTCTATGGCATGGAGTTGAGCAGTTCGATCATCTTTTCCGACTCCAATCCACTGTTGGCGCTGTTGTTCAAACCCTTCAGTGCGTGGTTGCCGGATACCTTCCAGTATTTCGGGTTGTGGCTACTGGCGTGTTGTGTCCTGCAAGCCTGGTTTGGCTGGAAACTGCTCGGGCTGATCACCGGCAATCCTGTGATTCGTCTGTTGGGAGCCGGGCTGCTGGTGTTCTCGCCGCCGATGTTTCTGCGCATGGGCGGGCACCTTTCTCTGGCGGGGCATTTCCTGATTCTGGCAGCGTTGTATCTGGCGCTGGTGCCAGACCTGCGTCGACGCCATTGGGCCTGGGGCTCGTTGCTGGCGGTGACGTCATGGGTGCACGCGTACTTGCTGGCGATGGTGGCCCTGATCTGGCTGGCGGACTTGCTGGGCAAGGCATTCAGCCGACAATTGACCCGGCGTCAGGCGCTGATTGAAGGTGGATTGCTGTTTGCGCTGGTGAGTGTGTGCTGCTGGCAGGCGGGTTATTTCAGCATTTCCGACGGCGCGGCGTCCGGCGGTTTCGGTTTGTACCGGATGAATTTGCTGTCTCCAGTCGATCCGGCAGGCTGGTCCCGGATCTTGCCCAGTCTGCCCAAGGGTGAGGGCGACTATGAAGGCTTCAACTACATGGGGCTGGGCGTTCTCTTGCTGGTGCCGCTGGCGCTGATTGCCTGGATTGGAAACAGGCAACCCTTGAAGGACGAGTTGCGCGCTCGACCATGGCTGTTGATGGCCTTGTTCGGGCTATGGCTTTTTGCGCTGTCGAATCAGATCGGAATCGGTGCAACGACCGTCGGCTATCCGCTGCCGAAGATGATCATCGGCCTGGCCAATGTCTTCCGCGCCTCGGGGCGGATGTTCTGGCCGGTGCTGTATGCCCTCATCCTGGCCATGATTTTTCTGGTGGTGCGCGGTTATCGCCCGCGCGTTGTGATTTTTTTGCTCGCTACAGCGCTGGTGGTTCAGGTCGCCGACACTCGAGCCGGCTGGCTTGGCCTGAGACAGGGGAAAATGGTTGCGCCATCGGCGGCCTGGAACAGCCCGCTGCGCGATCCGTTCTGGACAAGCGCTGCCGGACGATACGCGAATGTACGCGGCCTGATGCCGCAGAATCAGAACGATCGCTGGCAAATGATTGCCGGATTTGCAGCGGCTCACGGCATGAAGACCGACGCTGTCTATCTTGCGCGAGTGAGTTCTTCAGCACTGGCGCTGGCACAGCAGAAAGCCCGACGCATGCTCGACTCGGGGCAATACGACGCGGATTCGTTGTACATCCTGAGCGACGATGTCCTGGCGGACGCCGCAAAAAGCATCAACAGTGAAACCGATCTGCTGACCCGGGTGGATGGACTGGTGGTCCTTGCGCCGGGGTGGAAGCGCTGCGCGCAGTGTCTGTCGATGCGGGATGAGGGACGGCGGATGTCCGTGATTCCCCTCTCTGGGCCTGGGCAAACGCTGACGTTCAACTACCGGAGTCGACAATTGGCCAACGGCTGGTCGGCGGCGGAAAACTGGGGGACGTGGACGGAGGGGCGGCAGGCGAAAATCGAAATGCGGGTGTTGCCGCAAGCGCGTTCGATCGTGCTCGACACATTGGCGTTCATACTGCCACAGCATCCTTCCCAGCGAGTGATCGTGAGCCTCAACGGCGAGCAGGTGCTGAGCACGAGCTTGACGCAGTTTCAGGGTAATCGCCTGGAAATTCCAATCAGTGCTTCGCTCAGTCAGAGCCTCGTGCGCGATGACAGACTCGATATCGAATTGCAGCTGCCGGATGCCATCAGCCCTCAGCAATTGGGGATCAACGATGATTCGCGGGTCATGGGCATGGGCCTGAAGACGTTGACGGTGCAATGACGCACCGTTTTGATGGACGCTGCCCCGGCAGCCTTTCTACACTGCCCACAATCTGGGGACCGGGGGGCAAGGGATGAATCGCAATGAACTTCGCAAGGCCGACATCAACCTGATGGTGGTGTTCGAAACCTTGATGCTCGAACGCAACGTGACCCGGGCCGCCGAGAAGCTGTTTCTCGGCCAGCCGACCATCAGTTCGGCGCTCAATCGCCTGCGCACCATGCTCAACGATCCGCTGTTCATCCGCGTCGGCCACCGCATGGAACCGACGGCCCGCGCCGAAGACATCTATCGCCATCTCAAACCCGCGCTGGACTCGTTGTCGGTGGCGTTGAGCCTGACCCGTGATTTCGATCCCGCCGTCAGTACCATGACCTTTCGCATCGGTCTGTCGGATGATGTCGAATTCGGTCTGCTGCCGCCGCTGTTGCGCGCCTTGCGCCAGGAAGCACCGAACGTGGTGTTCGTGGTACAGCACGTCGATTACTGGCGGATTCCCGATCTGCTGGCCGCTGGCGATATCACCGTCGGCATCAGTCAGACCCGTGGCCTGCCCGCCAATGCCAAGCGCAAACTGCTGCGGCATATCCAGCCGAGCATCCTGCGCGCCGACAAGTCCGACACGCCGCTGACCCTCGATGAATATTGCGCACGCCCCCATGTGTTGGTTTCTCACACCGCCAATGTCAGTGGTTATGCCGATGAATGGCTGGCGGACATCGGTCGCACCCGTCAGGTGGTGCTGTCGGTGCCGCAGTACAGTTCGTTGCCGGCGCTGCTGGCCGGCACCGACCTGATCGCCAGCCTGCCGGACTACGCCGCCGAAGCCATGGCTGCCTCGGGCCTGCTGTTCAAGGAACCGTTCCCGTTCAAGACCCCGACCCTCGACCTGTCGATGGTCTGGCTCAGCCATGTCGACAGTGACCCGGCCGAGCGCTGGCTGCGTTCGCGGCTGGAGCAATTCATGAGCGAGCGACCGCACGCGCCGTTCTGACTTGCCGACCTGTTGTCCGGCTGCTTTGCTGAGTACACCTGAATTCGGCGGAGCCTCCACCCATGAGCATTTCCCGTGGTTTGCTGCGTGGGCGCGGCAGTCTCGACAGTGGCAAGGTCGGCATGGTCGAGCTGTTTTTCGACCTGGTGTTCGTGTTTGCCGTGACTCAACTGTCCCACACGCTGCTCGCGCACCTGTCGATCGAGGGCGCGGTACACGTGGCGCTGCTGATGGTCGCCGTGTGGTGGGTGTGGATCTTCACGTCCTGGATCACCAACTGGCTCGACCCGGAAAAGCTGCCGGTGCGCCTCGGGCTGTTCGGCCTGATGATCGCCGGTCTGCTGCTCTCTTCTTCGATCCCCAAGGCGTTCACCGAGCGCGGTCTGATGTTCGCGGCCGCGTTCGTGTTCATGCAGGTCGGGCGCACGCTGTTCGCGATCTGGGCGGTTCGCGGGGAGTCATTGAACATGACCCGCAACTTTCAGCGCATCCTCGCGTGGCTGACGTTGTCCGGGGTGTTCTGGATCGGCGGAGCGTTTGTCGAAGGCGAACAGCGGCTGTTCTGCTGGGCGCTGGCGCTGCTGATCGAACTGATTTCGCCGTCGCTGTATTTCTGGGTGCCGGGACTGGGCCGATCGTCTTTGAGTGACTGGAACGTCGAAGGCAATCACATGGCCGAGCGTTGCGCGCTGTTCGTGATCATTGCCCTGGGTGAATCGTTGCTGGTGACTGGCGCGACCTTCGCCGAGCTGACGCCGGGCCGCGATGGACTGCTGGCGTTTCTGGTGGCGGTACTGGGCAGCATCGCCATGTGGTGGGTGTACTTCGACAGCGGTGCGGAGCGCGCGCACCACCGTATCGCCCATTCCGCCGACCCCGGGCGACAAGCGCGAATCGCCTACACCTACCTGCATGTGCTGATCGTCGCCGGGGTCATCGTCAGCGCGGTGGCCGATGAACTGGTGCTGGTGCATCCGGATCATGCCAGCGACGCCGGCATCGTCGTGATCGTTGCCGGGCCGTGGTTGTTCCTGCTCGGCAATGCATTGTTCAAGTGGGTCATGGCTGACCGACCGTTTCCACCGTTATCGCATGTGGTCGGGCTGATAGCGCTAACGCTGCTGTTGCCGCTGGCACTGAATCACTGGTTTTCGGCGCTGGCGCTCGGTGCGTTGACCACAGCCGCCGTGGTGCTGGTGGCGATCTGGGAAACCCTGGCGTTGCGTCGGGTGCTACCGGTTCCCGCGTCGGAAAAAGCCGCAGGAGAGTAGGGCGGGGCTGTGTTATATGTACGACCTTTCTGCCGACTGACTGGAGTCTCCCGATGCCACACCTGCACATGGAATACACCGCCAACCTGCCGCAACTGAACGCCGACGTGGCGTTGATCCGGCTCAATAACACCCTGGTGGGTTCCGGTCAGTTCGCGGCGGAGTTCGATATCAAGAGCCGTGCGGTCAAGGTGGAATCCTTCAAGGTCGGCACCGCCATGAGCGAGCGTGCCTTTGTAGCGGTGAGGCTGGCGCTGCTCAGCGGTCGTTCCCCGGAGATCAAGAAGCAACTCTCGCAAAACCTGTTGGCGGTGCTGCAGGACCTGTGCGAATGGCCGGCCGGTGTCGAAGTGCAGTTGAGTGTGGAACTGCTCGACATCGATCGCGAGTCCTACAGCAAAGTCGCCATCGGCGTGTAAGACTCAGGCCGCCTCCAGCTCCGCGCAGGTCTTGATGACCTGCTCGCGCAGCCACAGATTGGCGCTGTCCTGATCGACGCTGTGGCTCCACTGCATGTCGAGGGTGAAACCCGGCAGGCCGTTCGGCGCCTCGCAGTGATTGAACACCGCGTCGTTGGTCAGCAAACGCTGGATCCGCCGGGGCAGGGTAAGGATGAAATCGGTGCCGGTGATCATCTTCAACGCGGCGCTGTAGCTGTTGGAACGGGCGACGATCTGGCGCTTCTGCGCCTGACGCGCCAGCCAGCCATCGACCATGTTGGTGGTGGATGTCCAGGGCGTCGGGAACACATGCCGGCGTTCGGTGAAGGCTTGCAGGCTGAGGCGCGGCTCCAGTGGCGTTGCGCGTTTATCGAAGACGCAGACCAGGTCATCTTCCAGCAACATCCGGGATTTAAGATCGGTATGGCTGCGATGGAAGTTGGGGCCGAAACAGACCACCAGGTCGAGGCTGCCATCGCGCAGTTCTTCAGCCGGCACGTCGGTTTCGAACTTGTGCATGTTGACCATCACCGGCAGATCGTCGAAGTCGAAACGCTTCAACAGCCGCGGCAGGATCAGTTGTTCGAAGTATTCCGGTGCGCAGATGTTGAACGTCACCGGTTGCGCCATCGGGTCGAAAGTCGGGGCGCCGGCGTGGCACAGGTTGATGCTTTCGAGGATCTTCTGCACATGGCCATACATGCTGCTGGCCTTGTAGGTCGGGCGCATGCCGGTGCGGGTGTTGACGAACAATTCGTCTTCGAAACTGGTGCGCAGTTTTTTCAGGCAGTAACTGACGGTGGACTGACTGACAAACAGCGCCTCCGACACATCGGTGACGCTGCTTTGCTCATACACGGCGACAAACACCATGAGATCCTGCATGTCGAGCTTTCTAAGCAAGTTACTGTTCAGCATCCGTTCTGTCTCGCTGTGCTCCTTGCGCTGAATCCGCGCAAACGTGTGCGCATGATCGTAACGGAACGATGGTCCCAGGAGAAAGCCCTGTAGGATTTTTCACGGACAGTTGTGGGACAGAAAGTTTTAGGAATACGACGTGTCGAATCAAACCTGGCAAAGATGGCCAGAAGCCTTTAGCTAGAGGGGTGAGCCCCGTGCACAACGCCCGATCAGCGAAAGTGCCGGGCGTAATGCCGAGGGTCAAAGCGCCACACGATCAACAGCATGAGCACCATGATGGCTGTCAGTGACCACCAGGCCCATTCGAAGCTGCCCAGTCGATCGCGGATCATCCCGGCCAGCAGCGGTGAAAGGCCGGCAATCAGATAGCCGATGCCTTGCACGAAGGCGGTCAGAGCGCCGGCGCGCTGCGGATTGTCGAGGTGATCGAGGGAGACGATCAGGCTCATCGGGAACAACCCGCCAATCCCCAGACCCAGCAGACACGGCCAGAGCAGGCTCAGGTGTTGCGGGCTGAGGATCAAGCCGCAAAAACCGCCAATGATCAGCACCAGCTGGGCACCCAGCACCCGGCGTCGGTCACGGCTGCGGTTGGCGATAGCGGGAACCACCAGTCCGGAAATCACCTCCATGGCCGTCAGAAAACCCAACAGCAGACCGGCGTTCTGTTCACTCCAGCCGTTTTCCACGTAGTACGGCGCGAGCCACGCCAATACGCAGGTGTAGGACGCCGTCCCCAGACCGAAGAAGATTGCGAGCAGCCAGGCGCGGGAATGGGTGAAGAAGGTTTCTTTCTTTGCCTTGGTGGCTGTGACAGGCGCTGTGTCGTTGCCTTGCAACAACCAGAACAGCAGCGCGAGCAACGCCAGTACCGCCCAGATCGCCAGACCTGCCCGCCAACTGCCGGTGTCGAGCATCACCCGTGGCGCAAAGGAGGCGGCCAGCGCGGCGCCGCCCATGATCGAGGTGACATACAGCCCCATGCACAGCGACACGTTGTCGGCAAAACGCGATTTGATCAGGGCTGGCATCAACGCCTGAATCAGCGCGATGCCGATCCCGGCAAGCACGGCGCTGACGATCAGTTGCGCCGCCGAGTCGAGAAACAGCCGCGACAGGGTTGCCAGGCCGATGATCAGCAACGACAGCACCACCGTGCGCCGTTCGCCCAGACGCTGGCTGATGCCGATCCCGAAAAACATCGCCAGCCCCATCGCCATCACCGGCAGCATGGTCAGCAGCGAGGCGAGGCTGAAGCTCAACGGTATGTCGCCGCGAATCGCCGACAGCAAAGGCCCGACGGCGGCCATCGACGGGCGCAGGTTAAGGGCGACAAGGACGATACCGAGCATCAGCCAGACGGCGGGGCGGGCAGTGGCGCGAACGTTTTCCATCTTCAGACCTTTGAATCAGAGGCTGTCGATTAGGCCGGTGTGGTGCGAGGAGCGGCAAATCAGAAAATCCCGAGGGGTATTTAAAAAGTCGATACGTCTCCCGAGCCCTCAGCGCAAGCCAGCAGCGATTTTTTACTGAATCAGGCCTGACGCATTTTCAAGTTTCATGGTTATTTCATGAGCTAACTAATCGTTGGCTTCTTTTTCACAAAATATTGATGGTTTTCTGCGTAGAGTTTTTGTCGCCTTAGTCAATGAAATTTTCACAATTGGCGACGGCGCTTCTTTTCAGGAAATCGCCTCTTCATCATGTTCAAGTTAAAAGCCGTGCGCCCGGAATGGGTGACGTTGTTTGCCAGCGCCTTTCTTTTGGCCGGATTCAATTTCGTACTCTGGGAACACCTCTTCGAGATTACTGCGGACGACGGCAAGGGCATCGCCATGCGCATTGCGTTCGGGGTGATGATCTTCGCGGCGTACAACATCGTGCTGACGTTTCTGAGCTTTCGCCCGGTATTGAAACCGGTGTTGACGGTACTGTTTCTGATCAGTGCCGGCGTGGCTTATTTCATGAGCCAATATGGCGTGATGATAGACGCTGGCATGTTTCGCAACTTCGCTGAAACCAATGCCACGGAAGTTCGCGATCTACTGTCGTTGAAGTTGTTCGCTTATATCGTGTTCCTGGGTGTCTTGCCGTCCTGGTTATTGTGGAAGTTGCCCGTCAACTATCGTCGCTGGCACCGAGAGTTATTAAGCAAAGTTGTGGTGTGTGCAGCATCGGTCGCCGTCATTGGCGGTGTGGCACTGGCCAACTATCAGGGCCTGTCCTCGCTGTTTCGTAACCACCATGAATTGCGCCTGATGCTGGTGCCGAGCAATTACATCGGCGCGTCGGCCGGCTATCTGCGTGAACAGGTGGTTTCCGCCCAGCAACCGTTCATCAAGATCGGTGAAGACGCCCAGCGCAACCCTGCATTGCAAAACCGTCCGCGCAAGTCGCTGACCGTGCTGGTGGTGGGCGAAAGTGCCCGGGCAGAGAACTTCGGCATCCTCGGTTACGGACGTGATACGACGCCGAAACTGGACAAGGAAGCCGGTTTGATCGCCTTCACCGACGTGCATTCCTGCGGCACTGAAACGGCCGTGTCGGTGCCGTGCATGTTCTCCAACATGGGCCGCAAGGATTACGACGCCAGCAAGGCGAAGAATCAAGAAGGGCTGCTGGACGTGCTCAAGCGCGCTGGCATCGATGTGATCTGGCGCGACAACCAGTCAGGCTGCAAAGGCACCTGCGATCGCGTCACCCAGCAGGACGTGAGCAATCTGAAAGATCCGGCGTTGTGCGCCAACAGCGAATGCCGCGACGAAATCCTTCTGCAAGGCCTGCAGAGCTTCATCGATCACCTGGACAAGGACACCGTGCTGGTGCTGCACCAGATGGGCAGCCACGGCCCGGAATACTTCAAGCGTTATCCGAAGGAATACGAACACTTCACCCCGGTGTGTGAAAGCAACGCACTGAACAATTGCAGCCGCGACAGCATCGTCAACGGTTACGACAACACGCTGGTGTACACCGACCATGTGCTGTCGAGCCTGATCGATGTCTTGCGCAGTAATCAGGAAAAAGTCGATACCGCCATGCTGTATCTTTCCGATCACGGCGAGTCGCTGGGCGAGTACAACCTGTTCCTGCACGGCACGCCTTACATGCTGGCGCCGGAACAACAGAAACATGTGGCGATGCTGGCCTGGTTCTCCGACAGCTATCAGAAGTCCTACTCGGTCGACACCCATTGCCTGCAATTGAGCCGCAACAAGCCATTGAGCCAGGACAACCTGTTCCATTCGATGCTCGGTTTGCTGGAAGTGCAGAGCAAGGTCTATCAGCACGATCTGGACATGTTTGCCGGTTGCCGCGGTGCGGTCATCGACGGGGTTCTGGCCAAGGACTGAGCCTGCGGAATCTTTCTGTAAGACTATTCTTGCTATCCAGCAGGAGATTTCATCAAAGCACTTGCCCTGCGGAGGCGCAGAAAGCGCCGGTGGCGATATATACTGCGCGCCATTCTTGAAGGGAGAGCCGTGTGGCCATCGATATTCACTGGATTCGCGACAACGATAGCCTCGCGCAGTTTTGCGCCGAGTGGCAGCAGCTGCCTTTCGTTGCCCTCGACACCGAATTCATGCGGGTCGACACCTTCTACCCGATTGCCGGCCTGTTGCAGGTCGGCGACGGCAAACGCGCCTATCTGATCGACCCGCTGACCATTGACGCCTGGCAACCGCTGGCGGCGTTGCTGGAAAACCCGGCGGTGCTCAAAGTTCTGCACGCGTGCAGCGAAGACCTCGAAGTCCTGCTGCGCCTGACCGGCAGCCTGCCGGCGCCGCTGTTCGACACGCAACTGGCCGCCGCCTACCTGAACCTCGGGTTCTCGATGGGTTACTCGCGTCTGGTGCAGGAAGTGCTCGGCATCGAACTGCCGAAAGGCGAAACCCGTTCCGACTGGTTGCAGCGCCCGTTGTCCGACACCCAAATCAGCTATGCCGCTGAAGATGCCGTGCATCTGGCGGAGGTTTTCGTACAACTGCGTCCGAAGCTGTCCGACGACAAATACGCCTGGGTGCTGGAGGACGGCGCCGAACTGGTCGCCAACCTGCGCCGTGAGACCGATCCGTACGAGGTGTATCGCGAGGCGAAGCTGGCGTGGAAACTGTCCCGCGCCCAACTCGCCGTTCTGCGCGAGCTGTGCGCCTGGCGTGAACGCGAGGCCCGTGCCCGCAATCTGCCGCGCAACCGCATCGTCCGTGAGCATTCGTTGTGGCCGTTGGCGCGCACGCAACCGGACAACCTCAGCGCGCTGGGCAAGATCGAAGACATGCACCCGCGTACCGTGCGTCAGGACGGCGAGTTTCTGCTTGATCTGATCAAGCGCTCTGGCAGTGTGGGGCCAGATCAATGGCCGCCAGCCGTGCCGGAGCCGCTGCCGATCGAAGCCGCTGCGCTGATCAAACAGCTGCGGGCGCTCGGTCAGGCCGAAGCTGAACGCCTGAGCATCGCGCCGGAACTGATGCTGCGCAAGAAAACCCTCGAAGCGCTGGTCAAAAGCGGCTTCCCCGAGGGGCCTTACCAATTGCCTGATTCGCTGCGTGGCTGGCGCCGCGAATTGATGGGCCAGATGCTGCTCGACAGCCTGGCCACCGCCGGAGAACAGCCTTGAAACGTATTTGCTCGATTTACCAAAGTTCGAAACGCAGCGGCATGTACCTTTACGTGCTCAAGAGCGATGCGCTGGAGCGTGTGCCGGAAGCCTTGATGTTGGCGTTCGGCAAGGCCAGGCACTCCTTCGATCTGGTGCTGACCCCCGAGCGCAAGCTGGCCAGTGAAGACATCGTCGTCGTGCTGGAAAACCTCGACAAGCAGGGTTACCACCTGCAAATGCCGCCGGCCGAGGACGAGTACATCGAACACTTGCCCGAAGAGTTGCTGCGACGCAACGACCCGGTCTGACCTGCGAGGCCCTGTCCTGGGCCTCCTGTAATCCCTGGAACTGTTTTTACGGCGACGACCGCCACGAAGTGGGCGGCCGTCTGCACGGTTTGCGAAAGGTTTGAACATGCGCGTTCTGATTGCTGAACACGACCACGCGATATATGCCCGACTGCTGCGTCAGGCGGCCCCGGAGCTTGAAGTGCTGACCAGCGGCGACTCTGCCGAGCTGGCTCGCCAGGCAGTCGATTGCCCGGTGTGGCTGGGTCAGCCGGATCTGTTGGCGACTCTGCTGCGTCAGGGCCATCAGCCACAATGGCTGCAATCGACCTGGGCCGGCATCACGCCGCTCTTGGCCGACGGCCTGCGCCGGGATTACCGTTTGACCCGGGCGGTCGGCATTTTCGGTCAGGTGATGGCCGAGTACGTGCTGACCTACATGCTCGGTCACGAGCGCGAAGTGCTGGCCCGGCTGGTCAGCCAGGTCGAGCGCAAGTGGGACAGTCGCACCGGCCAGAGTCTGGTCGGGCGCAAGGTGCTGATCGTCGGCACCGGTGACATCGGCCAGAGCGTGGCGCAGTTTCTGCTGCCGTTCGGCGTCGAGTTGTACGGCATCGCCAGCAGCGCTCGCGAACAGGCGCCGTTTGTCGAAGTCGGTTCGATGGCGGATCTGCCACGGCTGGTGGGCGAGGTGGATTACGTGGTCAATCTGCTGCCCAACACCGAGCACACCCACGACATCTACGACGCGGCGCTGTTCAAGCAATTCAAGCCGACCGGGTTGTTCATCAACGCCGGGCGCGGTGTGGCCGTCGTCGATGCGGATCTGGTCGAAGCATTGAAGGAAGGCCATCTGGCCGGCGCGGTAATCGACGTCTGCCGCCAGGAGCCGTTGCCACAACGTCATCCGTTCTGGACCGCGTGGGGCCTGCTGTTGACCGGGCACAGCTCGGCACCGACCTCGCCGCCGATGATGGTGCAGTTGTTTCTGGATAACTTGCGGGCGTATCAGGCGGGCGAAGCGTTGCGTGGGGAAGTGGATTTCGCACGCGGTTACTGACTACGAAGATCGTGAGAGATCGTTCCCACGCTCTGCGTGGGAATGCCTCAAGGGACGCTCCGCGTCCAGTGACGCGGAGCGTCACGGGCTGCATTCCCACGCAGAGCGTGGGAACGATCACGTGGTGAAGCTTTAGAGGGTGAAATCCCCTTCAGCCGCCAGCTCGCTCAGCGGACGACGCGGGCTCGGTGTTTCCCGCGCTTGCAGGTAATCCGCCAGGGTTGCCTTGTCACCCAGTTTGCCTACCGCAACAGCGGCGTGCAGCGCATAACCTTCCGGAATGTTCAGCTCCTTGCGGGTCAGCTCCTGATCGAAGCCGGCCATGCCGTGGGTGTGCCAACCGCTCAGGCTCGCTTGCAGCGCCAGGTGGCCCCACGCGGAACCGGTGTCGAAGGTGTGCCACAGCGCTGGCGTTTCTTCGGTCGCGCCCGGTGCGGTGAAGGTGGTTTTCGAAATCACGATCACCAGCGCCGACGCGTGCTGCGCCCAGCTGCGGTTGAATTCGTTGAGCAGGCCCAGGTAACGCTCCCAGTTCGGCGTGTCGCGACGGGCGTAGAGAAAACGCCACGGCTGCGAGTTGTACGCCGATGGCGCCCAGCGCGCGGCTTCGAAGAAGCTCAGCAGGGTTTCCTCGGAAATCGCTTCGCCGGTGAAGGCGCGGGGCGACCAGCGATCGGTGAACTGCGGGTGAATGGCGTATTCGGCAACGCGAGGGTTGGCACTCATCGAGAGATTCCTTGCTACGTTTGAGGATAGGTTTGAAGCAAAACCCGGCGGGATCAGTTGGGCTGAACGATGGGGGCTGTATCTGAAGCCGTGCAGTTCACCGGAATGCAACGCGGTCGAGCGTTAATGGCACCCAGCCAAGGTTTCTTGAGACTGGCAAAGCTACTTGGCCGCGCAAAAACTGACAAGCCCCGCACAACCGGCAGTCGCCAGCGCTTGGCCCACGGGGCCTTGGGCACTAGACTGGCGGCCTTTTCACCACCTGATGTAGATGCTTGAGCCATGGCCGCCAAAGTCGAACCGTTCTGGATACGCAAAACCCTCGATCAACTGGATCACGAGGAATGGGAATCGCTGTGCGACGGATGTGGCCTGTGCTGCCTGCAGAAGCTCGAGGATGAAGAAGACAACAGCGTCTATTACACGCGCATCGCCTGCAAACTGCTGGACCTGAAAACCTGCCAGTGCAGCGATTACCCGAACCGCATCCAGTTTGTCCCGGACTGCATCCAGCTCACCCCGGGCCAGGCCGAAGAGTTCAAATGGCTGCCGCCGACCTGCGGTTATCGGCTGGTCAGCGAGGGCAAGGACCTGCCGTTGTGGCACCACCTGGTCTGCGGTGATCGCGACGCCGTGCACCACGAACGGATTTCCCAGTCCGGGCGCATGCTCGCCGAAGGCAGCGTGCCGGAAGACGATTGGGAAGATCACCTGATTTTCCGGGCCGGCTAAGTTCTGAGGGGCTAAGTTCTGAGGAGTTAAGTTCTGAGGAGTAAGCCCCGCCGAGGATTCAAGTTTCAACAAGGAGTGTGTATGGCTGTGGGATTGCGCCGGACGCTGATCGTCGGACTGCTGATGCTGAGCGCGCCGGTGTGGGCGGCGAAGAAGGTCGATCTGGATTACCACGTGCGTCTGTTGCCGCAAAGCGATCAGGCGGAAGTGCGCCTGACCCTTGCCAAAGGCGAGGCCGTGCGCAGTCTGGATTTCGACCTCGGCGACGGCAGCCACTACAGCGATTTCAAGGCCGACGGCCAATGGCAATTGACGCCGGGCCAGCAGGCGCGCGGCATATGGCGCCCGACGGCGGACAAGGCCAGCCTGACCTACCGCGTACGCATCAGCCACGGCCGCAAGAACGGCAGCTTCGACACGCGCATGACCCCGACCTGGGCGTTGATGCGCGGCGATGAACTGGTGCCGCCAGCCAGGCTCGATCAGCAGGACGGCATCGAACTGGTCTCGCGCCTGCACTTCGAACTGCCCGACGGCTGGAAAAGCGTCGAAACCGCCTGGCCGCGCATCGGCAAGAACAAATTCCGCATCGACAATCCGTCCCGTCTGTTCGACCGACCCACTGGCTGGATGCTCGCCGGGCACCTCGGCAGCCGCCGCACGCGGCTGGGGGAAACCGAAGTGACGGTGGCTTCGCCGCAGGGGCAGGGCATGCGCCGGATGGACGTGCTGACATTGCTGACGTTTGTCTGGCCGCAGGTGCAAGCGGTGTTTCCCCGCCATCCGACCAAACTGCTGATCGTCGGTGCCAACGACCCGATGTGGCGCGGCAGCTTGGCGGCGCGGGAGTCGATCTACCTCAACACGCGGTTGCCGCTGGTCAGCGAAAGCGGCAGCAGCCCCTTGGTCCGCGAGCTGGCGCAGGTGTTCGGACGGATCAACGACGAGCAGCGTAGTGACTGGATAAAAGAAGGTTTCGCCGAGTATTACGCCGTCGAACTGGTGCGTCGTGCTGGCGGCATGAGCGACGAGCGTTATCAGGCATTGCAGGTAAAACTGGCCAAGGACAGCCAGAAGGTCAGCACACTGCGTGGTGAGCAGATCAGCTCGGCGCAGGTCTCCAAAGCGGTTCTGCTGTTACAGGAACTGGATCGCGAAATCCGTCTGAAGACCCGCAACAAACGGTCGCTGGACGATGTGCTGCGCGGGGCGATGCATCTGGGGACGGTGGATACCAAGGCGTTTGTACAACTCGCCGAGAGTGTCATCGGCGAGTCGTCCAAGGTGCTTGATAGCGGTTTGCTTCAGTAGCGATCAGACCCCGGCTTTGGGCGACTTCACCGAATCATTGCCGGTCACGGTGGCGGTTCTGGTCGCCACTTCGGCATTGGTTTTCAGCTTGCTCAGTTCTTCACCGGCCCGCTCGATCTTCGTGCGCACGTTGTTCATGTCCTGACGGCTTTTCTCCAGCAGGCTTTTCACCGAACTGTGCCCGGTGATGCCACGGGCCATGGCCACGCCGCCAATCGCCACCTGAATCAGACCGAACACGCCGCCACGGCGCAGGCCCTTGCCGACCATGATCACGCCGCCGGCCAGCGAGCCGATGCGCTCCCAGCCTTCGACGTTCTGCTCGGAACGGGTCTGGAACGGGGTGGATTCGATACGCTCGACGCGTTTGAGCTCGGTCATGATCTTTCTCCAGGCATTGAGTAATGGATAAACAAGCTGACTGCGTGGGCGGTCAGCTCGTTCCATCGGATGTGCGGCGGTTCAGCGGAATTTCGGCCCGGAACGGGTGTTCAAGCCTTTGGCCATGCGGTCGTAAAGCACGACGTTGACTGTGGCGGCGAGGTTCATGCAACCGGTGGTCGGGATGTACACGACGTCTTCGCACCAGTCACGGATCTCTTGATCCAGCGAGCCGTCTTCGGGACCGAAGATGTACAGGGCGCGATCCGGGTGAGTGTATTCCGGCAGCGGGCGGGCGCCGTCGACCAGTTCCACGGCGACCGGTACGCAATTGAGCGGCAGGATCTTTTTCAGGTCGTCGATGCCGATCAGCGGGATGTCGTAGTGCACGCGCTTGGTGTCGGTGACGAAATCGGCGGCGCGCTCATAGCGCTTGCCGGTGTAGAACACGGTCGACACGCCGTAACAGCCTGCGGCGCGCATCACCGAACCGACGTTTTCCGGTGATTTGGGGTTATACAAACCAATGCAGCTGTACCGTTTGTCTGCCACGAGCGGGGTGCCTTCGGGAAAAAGAGGGCGATTATACGGGGATTGGGGGAGGGCGGGCAGATTCAGGACAGATCGTTCCCACGCTCCGCGTGGGAATGCAGCCCGGGACGCTCCGCGTCCCCTTCAAAGCCGAACGCGGAGCGTCCGAAGAGGCGTTCCCACGCGGACGGTTCGACGCCTCGACGTGGGAACGATCAGAGTGGTGGACTCAGTCTTCTTTCTTCATCAACCCGGCCAGCGCCGCAAACGGGTTGTGCGTGGCCTTGGCGATTTTCGGCGTGCTCAGCGAGCCTTCGCCGAAGTACTGCTGGTCGGTGTAGCGCGAGTGTTCGTTGTCGTGGCAGTACAGGCACAGCAGTTCCCAGTTGGAACCGTCCTGCGGGTTGTTGTCGTGGTTGTGGTCGCGGTGATGCACGGTCAGCTCGCTCAGGCGCTTGCCGGAAAACTCACGGGCGCAGCGGCCGCACACATGCGGGTACATCTTCAGGGCCTTGTCGCGGTAGCCCATTTCCTTGTCGCGCTGGTTGTCGGCGAGGATGCGATCCAGCTTCGAAGTGTTGGTCGGGGTGGACGAACTCATGGGTTCACCTTTGTAGAAAGACTAAATGACGGTTATGACGCAAGTTTAGCTCAGCCCTTGAGCTTCTCGGCAATCCAGATCGTGTGGCGGGTGCCCTTGTTGCCGTGGGCGAAGACCTGCACTTCCTCGGCCTTGAAACCGGCCTTCTTCAATTTGTCGGAAAACTGCCGGTCGGCGCTGGCCGACCACACCGCCAGCACGCCTTTGGGCCGCATCGCCTTGGCGCACGCGGCCAGGCCGGCGGCGGAATACAGCCAGCTGTTAGCCTTCTGGGTCAGGCCTTCGGGACCGTTGTCGACGTCGAGCATGATCGCGTCGAAACCGTTCGGCTCGCTTTGCAGCACCTTGGCCACGTCTTCCTGACGGATCACCGTGCGTGGGTCGAGCAGCGGGCGCCCGGACTTTTCACCGAGCGGGCCGCGGTTCCATTCAACGACGCCGGGCACCAGTTCGGCGACCACCACTTCGGCACTTTTGCCCAGATGCTTGAGCGCGGAGGCGAGGGTGAAGCCCATGCCCAGGCCGCCGATCAGCACGCGCGAGTTCGGTCGGCCGGCAACCTTGCGGCACGGGATCTCGGCCAGTGCGTCTTCGGAACCGTGCATGCGGGTGTTCATCAATTGCCCGCCGTCGCCGCCCTGGATCTTGATGACAAAGTCCTCGCCATACTCGAACAGGCACAGGGCTCCGCCGTTGTCAGGGATCGGCGTGGTGTCGAGCAGAACGAAACGTTTCATGGAAATCTCTAAAGAGGGGGAGGCAAGCAGGCGCGTTGGGAGTAGCCTGAACGCAGACTTCAGGCCAACGGAGCCCTTGATGAAGCGCACCATTCTAACGGTCATTACCCTGGCCGCGCTCTCGATAACTGCAGTGCAGGCCCAACAGACGATTCCCGTCAGCCCGACGCCGCAACCGGGTTCGCCCGGCACCGCGACGCCAACCCCGTATCCGCAGATCAGCCCGGTACCGATTCCCAAGACTGGTTCCGGCAGTGGCGGGCCACCGCTGGTGCCGATCGAGATGCCCAGCCCGCCGTCCAAGGATCAGCCATTGCCGGGCCTCGAACAGAACGACGGCAAGAGCAAATCCCCCGGCGGCTAGATCTGTTGCGCCGCCAGTTGGCCGTCGGCCATGCGCAGGCGTTTGGACAGGGATACGGCGAGGGCGCGGATGATCTTGGCGGCGATTTTCGGCGCGTCGTTGAGCATTTTTTCCAGTGAATCCTTGCCGAGGTTGAGCAACTGACAGTTGCTCGCTGCCACGCAGGTCGCTGAGCGGCGTTCGCCATCCAGCACCGCCATTTCGCCGAACGCGCGGCCGCTGCGCAGGGTGGCCATGGTCACGACCTGGCCGTCGCTGCCGGTTTTCTGCACGGCCACCTGGCCGGTGTGGATGATGCACATGAAACTGCCGGCATCGCCTTCGCGAAAGATCGCTTCGCCTTCAGCCACGGTGCTGATGCTGAAGTAGCCCGATGCGGCGGCGAAATCCGCCAGTTGCAATTGATCGAACAGGCCGCAGTCCATCAGCCAGTCGCGGATTTCGTTGTTCAGCAGGGTTGGTTCTGACATGTCGTGCGGTCTTTTTGTTGTGTCGGTTTGCAGGCTCGCGAGCGGGCGCCGAATTGATTATCGGCGCCCGGCGTCGGGAATTAAGACCTGACTGACCGGCGGAGTTCCTCAGGCGATACCCAGAACCTTGAAAACAAATGCATATTCGAGGGCTACGTCACGTAATCCCTGATAACGACCACTCATGCCGCCGTGGCCGGCGCCCAGTTCAGTCTTGAGCAGCAACGGATTGTCGTCGGTCTTGGTCGCGCGCAATTTCGCCACCCACTTGGCCGCTTCCCAGTACTGCACGCGGCTGTCGTTGTAGCCGGCGATCACCAGGGTTGCGGGATAAGCCTGCGCAGTGACGTTTTCGTACGGTGCGTAGGCCTTGATCCGCTCGTAGACGTCCGGCTCTTCGGGGTTGCCCCACTCGTCGTATTCGGTGACGGTCAGTGGCAGATCCGGATCGAGCATGGTGTTGAGCACATCGACGAACGGCACTTCGGCAATCGCCACGCCGAACAGCTCCGGACGCTGATTGAGCACCGCACCGATCAGCAAACCGCCGGCGCTACCGCCGCTGATTGCCAGTTGCGGCGCGGTGGTGATGCCGTTGAGGATCAGGAACTCGGCGCAGGCAATGAAGTCGCTGAAGGTGTTGTGCTTGTGTTCCTGCTTGCCGGCGCGATACCAGGCTTCGCCCAGTTCACCGCCGCCGCGCACGTGGGCGATGGCGAACGCCATGCCACGATCCAGCAGACTCAGGCGTGCATGGGAGAACCAAGGGTCGAGGCTCGAACCGTAGGCGCCGTAACCGTACAGGTACAGCGGCACCGGTTTGCCGACCATTTCCCGCTTCATCACCAGGCTGATCGGTACCAGCGTGCCGTCCGGTGCGCTGGCCCACAGGCGTTGGCTGACGTAGGCGTCGGCGTCGAACGGACCGAGTACCGGGGTTTCCTTGAGCACCTCCTGCGCGCCGTTGGCGAGGATCAGTTGCCGAACCTGAGCCGGACGATTCAACGCCTCGTAGCGCAGGCGGATACGGTCGCTTTCGAATTCCAGGCTGTTTTGCACATAGAGGCTGTAGGCCGCGTCCGGCAATTGCACGCGATAAGGCGCCAGGCCGTGTGGGCGAACTTCGATGATCGGCAAACCGCCTTCGCGCAGGCTCAGGGTCAGGGCTTCGGCGTTGAGGGTCACGCCATCGAGCATCACCGAATCGCTGTGGGGAATCAGGTTCTGCCAGTCGGCTTCGCTCGGCGCGATGCCGGTGTCCGGCGCCTGATACAGGGCGAAGTTGATGCCGTCGCGGTTGGTGCGGATGAACCAGGTCCATTCGCCGTCGAGTTTGCCGTGGTCGACGTCGTATTCGTGATCCTCGACCCGAGGCGCCAGGCAAGCGAAGGGCAGGTGCGGCTGATTGGCGTCCAGCGCCCAGACTTCGCTGGTGGTCTTGCTGCCCAGGGACAGCAGCAATTGCTGTTCGGAGCTGGCGCGGTAGCAATGCAGGAAGAAACGCCCGTCCGGCTCATGGAACACCTCTTCGGCGGCAGTGCCGTCGAGGCGGTAGCGGAACAGTTTGTGCGGACGATGGGTGTCGTCCAGCTCGCCGAAGAACAGCGTCAGGCTGTCGTTGGCCCAGGTCATGCTGCCGTCGCAGTCCTGGAATTCCAGTTCACTGACACGCTCGCTGGACAGTTCCTTCACGAACAGCGTGTAAATCTCGTCGCCCGAGGCATCGACGCTGTAGGCCAGACGCTGGTGATCCGGGCTGATGCTGAACGCGCCGAGGGAGAAAAAGCCGCCATTGGCCAAGGCGTTCGGGTCAAGCAGCAACTGTTCGCGGCTTTCGTCGAGGGTCAGGCTGTCGTCGGCCGGACGCGGGCAGCGGTAGTGGCGGGGGTATTCGTCACCGGCCGTGGTGCGCGTGTAATACAGATACGGGCCCCATGGCGACGGCAGGGACAGGTCGGTTTCGAGAATCCGGCCCTTGATCTCTTCGAACAGGGTTTCGCGCAGTCCGGTCTGATCGGCGGTCTGCGCCTGCTGGTAGTCGTTTTCGGCCTTGAGGTAGTCGAGCACCGCGTCGGTGTCGCGTTCCTGCAGCCAGGCATACGGGTCGTGACCGGCATCCTTGCGGGCAATCGGGGCGCTGGTGACGTTGGCGGATACGGGCATGGAGGGCTCTCGAACATGACAAATGAGGACCGCACGGACGGCGGGGAAGCCTGATGTGCGAAAAGTCGTTACTATAAGCGCCTCTTTGCCTGCCTTGCCATGGACACCATGACCGAGAACGACTATCTGATCGCCTGGGGCCTCTACGCCTTTGCCGCCGTGGGCTGCCTGTTGGTGTGGATGCGCATGACCCGCTGGATGTGGCGCTGGCTGCGCGAACCGCTGCGTGTGCTGATGGCGGTGCTGCTGTTCAGCCCGACCATCATCGACCCGGTGAAGGAAAAATTCGCCCCGTCCATTGCCATCACGGCGCTGGATCTGGCGTTCAAGGTGGGCAACAACGCCTTTCGTGCGATTTCCGAACTGCTCATGTACGCCATGATCGCGTTCGGCCTGTACCTGATTTTCGTGCTGATCCGCTTCCCGATCGAACGCGCTTCGAAGGCTCGCAAGGAACAGGCCGAGGCCGCCCGCGCTGCCGCCCGTGCCGACGACGAACGCGACGGCGATCAACCGTTCGGCGCCGCCGGCGATGATCGTTATGGCCGTCCACCGCTGCCGAACAATCCGCAGCGCATGCGCGTCGAGCCGCGTCTGTAATCACGAGAGTCCGCACATGTGTGAACTATTGGGCATGAGCGCCAACGTGCCGACCGACATCGTGTTCAGCTTCACCGGGCTGATGCAGCGCGGCGGTCGCACCGGCCCGCACCGCGACGGCTGGGGCATCGCGTTCTATGAAGGTCGCGGGTTGCGGCTGTTCCAGGACCCGGCGGCCAGCTGCGAGTCGGAAGTCGCCAATCTGGTGCAGCGTTATCCGATCAAGAGCGAAGTGGTCATCGGTCATATTCGCCAGGCCAACGTCGGCAAGGTCTGCCTGTCCAACACCCACCCGTTCGTCCGCGAACTGTGGGGGCGCAACTGGTGCTTCGCACACAATGGCCAGCTCGCCGACTTCACCCCGATCAAGAGTTTCTACCGCCCGGTCGGCGATACCGACAGCGAAGCGGCGTTCTGCGATTTGCTCAACCGTGTACGTGCAGCGTTTCCGGAACCGGTCGATATAGAAGTGCTGCTGCCGGATCTGGTCGCCGCTTGCGCCGAATACCGCAGCAAAGGCGTGTTCAACTGCCTGCTCAGCGACGGCGACTGGCTGTTCTGCTATTGCTCGACCAAACTTGCGCAGATCACCCGTCGCGCACCGTTCGGCCCGGCGCGGCTCAAGGACGTCGATGTGATCGTCGACTTCCAGGCCGAAACCACGCCCAACGACGTGGTTACGGTGATTGCCACCGAACCCTTGACCGAAAATGAAACCTGGACCCGCTACGAACCGGGCCAATGGAGCCTGTGGCGACGCGGCGAATGCGTAAGCCAGGGCACGACCGAATAAAGGATCTCTCCCCGATGTTGCTCAGTTATCTACGGCTGGTGTTGTTTGCGGCGGGCCTGTTGATCGGTGTCCAGGTGCCGGGATTCATCAACGATTACGCCAAGCGGGTCGAAGCGCATCTGATCGAGGCGCAGACCGGTCTGCGTGGCTTCCAGGGCACTGCCGAGCAGTTTTTCAAAGGTGATATTCAGGCGCTGGTCGCTCATTATCGCGCCAGTGAAGACCCTGTGTTTCGCAGCGATGCCGACAGCCTGAGCACTTTGCTCGCGCGTCAGACCGCGCTGGATAAGCAGTTCCAGGCCATGCAGGGCCCGTGGTACATCCGTGTGCTGCAAGTGGCGCTGGCCGCTGATCCGGACATCCGCAAGGAGACCTGGAACGGCTACAGCTATCAGATTCTGCTGACGCCGGAAGCGATGATCTGGGGCATGAGTGGCGCGTTGTTGCTGTCGTTCGGCCTCGAATGCCTGTTCCGTCTGATCGACTGGGTGGTGCTGGGCGGCAAGCGCCTGCGCCAGAGCCGGCCGATCGAAGACCGGGATGTGCGCGGGCTGTAACTGATCAAGGGGCGAGGACGACGTAGTTCTCGCCCATTTTTTGCGCGTACCCCTCCAGCACTTGTTGACACAGCGTCACAATCTCCTCGACCCATTCCACACCGACCCGCCACGACACCACGACCTGCAGGTTCGGCGGGCGCTGTTCGATGTCGAGCAGGGTCAGTTCGCCCCGCGCCAGTTCCTCGGCCACCAGCACCGGTGGCAGTGCGCCAATACCGAAGCCGTCACGTAATAGCCGGGTGATCGCCGACACCGAATTTACACAGTTCAACCGTGGCGCCAGCACGCCCTGGGCCTGCATCAGCGCCAGAATGTCCTGATGTGGCCGGGAGTTTTTCGAGTAGGTGATGATCCGTTCCTGCGCCAGGTCGGCGAGGCTTTGGTAGTTGCGGTTGTAGATCGAATTGCTGGCGACGATCCAGCCGATGGGGTGACTGGCCAGTTCCAGGCTGCGCACGCTTTCATGGCGTACCAGATCGGTTTGCAGGATCAGATCGAGAAAGCCTTTTTGCAGCTGATCGCAGAGGTTCAGCGACGTATCCGCCACCAGCTCGATTTCCACCCGTGGATACAGATCGGTCATCTGCGCCACCAGCGGGCTGAGCCAGGTGTGAATCACCGTGTCCATCACCCCGATGCGTACCCGGCCGACCTTGCTCGATCGGGTTTCGATCGACTGCTTCAGCGCCTGCATCGTGTCGAGCATCTGCTCGGCGTATTCCAGCACTTTCAGGCCTTCGGGGGTCAGGCTGACGCCGCGTGAGTCGCGCAGAAACAGCTTCACCCCAAGCTCGCCCTCGAGCACCGCGATCCGGCTGGAGATCGAAGCCTGGGTGGTGAACAGCTTGTCAGCGGTCAGGCGAAAACTCTTCAGGCGGGCGACCCAGACAAAGGTCTCGAGAAACTTCAGGTTCATGGCAACAAATTTTTCTTATGTCTTGGGCGGGTTTTTATTCGTTGGACGCGACCGGGTGACGCACCCAAAAATCGACGCATCCGGTCCCACGATAGGCGTCGTCGGGGCTACGAACAAGACCAATAATAATTGCGGAGATTTGCCATGAGTGCTCCCGACACCCTCCCTTTGTCAAAGGCCACGGCCCGTCCCGGACCGTTCGACTGGTATCGCAACATCAATCAGCAGGAGCGTCGCACCTTCTGGAGTTGCAAGATCGGCTACGGTCTGGACGGCATGGACACCCAGATGCTCAGCTTCGTGGTGCCGACCCTGATCGCGATGTGGGGCATCACCACGGGTCAGGCCGGGTTGATTCACACCAGCACCTTGATCGCCTCGGCCATCGGCGGCTGGGTAGCGGGGATTCTCTCCGACCGCATCGGCCGCGTGCGCACCCTGCAACTGACGGTGTTGTGGTTCGCCTTCTTCACCTTCCTCTGCGGCTTCGCCCAGAACTACGAGCAATTGCTGATCGCCCGCACCCTGATGGGCTTCGGTTTCGGCGGCGAATGGACCGCCGGCGCAGTGCTGATCGGTGAAGTGATCCGGGCCAAGGATCGCGGCAAGGCGGTGGGCATGGTGCAATCCGGCTGGGCGTTGGGTTGGGGCCTGACGGCCATTCTGTATGCGCTGCTGTTCTCGGTGCTGCCGCCGGAAGATGCCTGGCGCGCATTGTTCATCCTCGGCATCGTGCCGGCGGTGTTCGTGATTTTCGTCCGCCGTCTGGTGAAAGATCCGGAGATCTATCGCGAAGCCAAGGCCAGACAAACCCCGGAAAGTCCGTCGAAGTTCTACGAGATCTTCGCCCCCGGCATGCTCTTCACCACGATCCGTGCTTCGTTGCTGACTACTGGTGCCCTCGGCGGCTATTACGCGATCACCTCCTGGCTGCCGACTTTTCTGAAGAACGAACGCGGCTTGAGCGTACTCGGCACTGGCGGTTATCTGGCGATGGTGATCGTCGGTTCCTACGTCGGTTATGTGATCAGCGCCTATTTGACCGACCTGCTGGGGCGCAAGAAGAACTTCATCCTGTTCGCGGTCGGCTCGTTCACCATCGTTCTGCTCTACACCCAATTGCCGGTCAGCAACGGCGTGATGCTGTGGCTGGGTTTCCCGCTGGGCTTCTTTGCCTCGGGGATTTTCAGCGGCATGGGCGCGTTTCTCACCGAGCTGTTCCCTACGCGGATTCGCGGTTCGGGGCAGGGTTTTTGCTACAACATCGGCCGGGCGCTGGCGGCATTGTTCCCGCTGCTGATCGGGCTTCTCAGCCAGAAGGTGCCGCTGAGCGTAGGCATCGGTGCCTTTGCGGCAGTGTCCTACGGCGTGGTGATTCTTGCGGCATTGAGCCTGCCGGAAACCCGTGGCAAGCAACTGGACGCGCAGTAACTGATAACCTGCGACAACTGTCCTACAGCATAAAAAGATAACAGCTACAGGAGTGTTCACCGTGAGCCGCCTGCTATTGAACTGTGACATCGGCGAGAGCTTCGGCAACTGGACCATGGGTCTGGACGCGGAGGTCATGCCCTTCATCGATTGCGCCAACATTGCCTGCGGTTTCCACGCAGGCGACCCAAGCATCATGCGCAAGACCGTCAGCCTGGCCTTGAGTCATGGCGTGCAGATCGGCGCGCATCCGGCCTATCAGGATCTGGTGGGTTTCGGTCGGCGCTCCATGGCGTACACCGCCCAGGAACTGCAAGACATCCTGCATTACCAGATCGGCGCCCTCGACGGCATTTGCCGTGCCCAGGGTGGAAAAGTCAGTTACGTCAAACCCCACGGCGCAATGTACAACGACATGATGGCCAACCCGGCGCAGTTGCGGGCGGTGATCCAGGCAGTCGCAGCTTACGACCGCAGCTTGCCGCTGATGCTGATGGCAACCCGCGACAACACGGCGGCGCAACAGCTCGGCGACGAATACGGCGTGACCCTGTGGTTCGAAGCCTTCGCTGACCGCGCCTACGACAGCGCCGGCCGACTGGTCTCGCGGCAACTGCCGGGGGCGGTGCATCACGACGCCGAAACCATCATCGGGCAAGCACTGACCATCGCCCGGGGCGACAACCTCACCGCCAGCGACGGCAGCGCGCTGCACTTACAAGCCAACACCTTGTGCGTACACGGCGACAACGCCAGTTCAGTGGCGGCAGTGCAACGCATTCGTCAGGCCTTGAACGAGCAGAGCGCGCCATGAATCCGCGGGTGGAAGTGGTGGCACTGGATTGTCTGATGCTGCGCCTGTTCGATGAAATCGCCGAAGCCAACATGCCGTGGATGCTCGCCGCCAGCGAGCGGTTGCGCACGGTGTTCGGCGAGCATTTGTTTGATCTGGTGCCGTCGTACACCACGTTGATGGTGCATTACGACCTGACGGCATTGAGCCCGAGTCAGGCCCGGGAGTTGATCGCCGAAGCCTTGGTCGACCTTTCGCCCAATGCGCGAACCGGCGGCCAGTGTCACGTGCTGCCGGTGTGGTACGACTTGAGTGTCGGCCCGGAACTGAGCCTGCTGTCGCAGCGCAGTGGTTTGTCGGTGGAAGAAGTGATCCGCCGTCACAGTGCGCGTGAATATCAGGTGTTCGCCCTGGGTTTTGCACCGGGGTTTGCCTTCATGGGGCTGGTGGACGAAGTCCTGGCGGCCCCGCGTCTGAACACACCTCGCAAGAAAGTCGCCGCCGGCAGCGTCGGCATCGCCGAACGGCAAACTGCCGCGTATCCGGTGGTGTCTCCCGGTGGCTGGAACCTGATCGGTCGCACGCCGGCAAAACTGTTCGACCGTGAACGCGAGGGCTACAGCCTGATGCAGCCCGGCGATACCGTGCGTTTCGAAGCAGTGAGCCACGCCGAATTCATCCGTCTCGGCGGTGACGACACGCCTCTGGAGGCCCTGGCATGAGCCGACTGACAATTGAAGCGAGCACACCGCTGTGTCTGTTGCAGGACGCCGGACGATTCGGCGTGCGTCATCTGGGTGTGACCCAGGGCGGCGCGGCGGATTGGCGGTCGATGGCCTGGGCCAACTGGCTGCTGGGTAATGGCCTGGATTTGCCGGTGATCGAAATCACCCTCGGCGGGTTTGCGGTGGTGGCTGAGGAGGACTGTCTGTTGGCGTTGGCTGGCGCCGATCTTGGCGCGCAAATTGACGGTGAAACGTTGGCGCCGTGGCGCAGTTTCAAGCTGCGCAAAGGGCAGACCTTGAAGTTCACCCAACCGTTGTTGGGGGCTCGGGCCTATCTGGCGGCGCCCGGTGGTTTCAGTGCGCCGAAAGTGTTGGGCAGCAGTGCCACGGTGGTGCGCGAAGAGCTCGGCGGCCTCGATGGTTTTGGCTTGCCGCTGGCCAAGGGTGCTTCACTGAGTTATCAGGGCGAAACCCTGTTGGTGCGTGAGGTTCCGGCACAGCATCGACCGGATCTGCGCCTCGACGCACCGCTCGATCTGGTGCTCGGCGCGCAAATCGGCCAGTTCGGCGGACAGAGCCTGTTCGATGCATTCAACAGTGCCTGGACGCTGGACAGCCGTGCCGATCGCATGGGCATTCGTCTGTTGGGGACGGCGTTGCAGTATCAGGGTAAGCCGATGATTTCCGAGGGCATCCCGCTGGGCGCGGTGCAGGTGCCGCCGGACGGGCAGCCGATCGTGTTGCTCAATGATCGGCAGACCATTGGCGGGTATCCGCGATTGGGAGCGTTGACGCCGTTGGCGCTGGCACGCCTGGCGCAGTGTCTGCCGGGGGCGAAGGTCAGGTTGCGCCCGGTGGTACAAGAAGTTGCACACCGGGAACATATCGAATATCTACAGCGCTTTACTTGATCGTTCCCACGCTCCGCGTGGGAATGCCGCCCGGGACGCTCCGCGTCCCAGTGACGCAGAGCGTCACTTGATGCATTCCCACGCAGAGCATGGGAACGATCCGCTTACTTGGACAGAAACCGCATCCCCTCTTCCAGCCCGCGCAACGTCAGCGGATACATCTGATCCTCGATCAGATCCCGCACGATATTGGTCGATGAGGTGTAGCCCCACGTATCTTTCGGGTACGGGTTAATCCAGATGAGCTTCTTGTACTTCTCCATGAAGCGCTGCATCCACACGTAACCCGGCTCTTCGTTCCAGTGCTCGACGCTGCCGCCGGCCTGGGTGATTTCATAAGGCGCCATGGCGGCGTCACCGATGAAGATCACTTTGTAGTCAGCACCGTACTTGTGCAGCAGGTCCTGGGTTGAGGTGCGCTCGGAGGTGCGGCGCATGTTGTTCTTCCACACCGATTCATAAATGAAGTTGTGGAAGTAGAAGTACTCCAGATGCTTGAACTCGGTCTTGCAGGCCGAGAACAGTTCCTCGCAGATCTTCACGTGGGCGTCCATCGAACCGCCGATGTCGAACAGCAGCAACAGTTTCACCGTGTTGCGCCGCTCCGGGCGCATCTGGATGTTCAGCAGGCCGGCGTCCTTGGCGGTGTGGTCGATGGTGCCGTCAATGTCCAGCTCTTCGGCCGCACCCTGGCGGGCGAATTTGCGCAGGCGGCGCAGGGCGACCTTGATGTTGCGGGTGCCCAGTTCCACCGAGTCGTCGAGATTCTTGTACTCGCGCTGATCCCAGACTTTCACCGCTTTGCCCTGGCGCTTGCCGGCGTCGCCGACCCGAATGCCTTCCGGGTTGAAACCGCCGGAGCCGAACGGGCTGGTGCCGCCGGTGCCGATCCATTTGTTGCCGCCGGCGTGGCGTTCTTTCTGTTCTTCCAGGCGCTTCTTGAACTCTTCGATCAGCTTGTCCAGGCCGCCGAGGGATTGGATCTGTGCGCGTTCCTCGTCGGTCAGCGAACGCTCGAACTCCTTGCGCAGCCAGTCTTCGGGAATCAGCGCCTGCAAGTGGTCGTCGAGTTTTTCCAGGCCGTTGAAGTAGGCGCCGAACGCACGGTCGAACTTGTCGAAATGCCGTTCGTCCTTCACCAGAATCGCCCGGGACAAGTAGTAAAACTCGTCCATGTCGGCGAACGTCACGCGCTGTTTCAGCGCGTTGATCAGGTCGAGCAGCTCGCGCACCGACACCGGTACCTTGGCTGCACGCATTTCATTGAACAGGTTGAGCAACATGGCGTCAGCCTCTTAGCGGGTGCCGCGACGGCTCATGAACGCCAGGCGTTCAAGCAGTTGCACGTCCTGTTCGTTCTTCACCAGCGCACCGGCCAGCGGCGGGATGGCTTTGGTCGGATCGCGCTCGCGCAGCACTGCTTCGCCGATGTTGTCGGCCATCAGCAGTTTCAGCCAGTCCACCAGTTCCGAGGTCGACGGCTTCTTCTTCAGGCCCGGCACCTTGCGCACGTCGAAGAACACGTCCAGCGCTTCGCTGACCAGGTCCTTCTTGATGTCCGGGTAGTGAACGTCGACGATTTTCTGCAGGGTGGTGCGGTCGGGGAACGCGATGTAGTGGAAGAAGCAGCGGCGCAGGAAGGCGTCCGGCAGCTCTTTCTCGTTGTTGGAGGTAATGATGATGATCGGACGCTTCTTGGCCTTGATGGTCTCGTCGATCTCGTAAACGTAGAACTCCATCTTGTCGAGTTCTTGCAACAGATCGTTGGGGAACTCGATGTCAGCCTTGTCGATTTCGTCGATCAGCAGAATCACGCGTTCTTCAGACTCGAACGCCTCCCAGAGCTTGCCCTTCTTCAGGTAGTTGCGCACGTCGTGGACTTTTTCATTGCCCAGTTGCGAGTCGCGCAGACGGCTGACCGCATCGTATTCGTACAGGCCCTGATGGGCCTTGGTGGTGGACTTGATGTGCCAGGTGATCAGCTTGGCGCCGAACGATTCGGCCAGTTGCTCGGCGAGCATGGTCTTGCCGGTGCCCGGCTCGCCCTTGACCAGCAGCGGCCGCTCCAGGGTGATGGCGGCGTTGACCGCCAGCTTCAGGTCATCGGTGGCGACGTAGGCCTGGGTGCCTTCGAACTTCATCTGCTAATCCTCGAACGGTAACGCCGACCTGAACGGGCAGGGCGGGGGCGAAATAATCGGATGCCCGACTATAACGCGCGGCCCGGTCGACTGTGAACGCAGACGGCTTATTCAGTCTCTGAATGGGGCGTCACATGTTGACTCAGTTTCGGCGCAAAGCCAGCATTCAGTGATCATTGGTTTGGAAGTAGCCTGCTGAACATCTCTGATAGAGGATCTGAACCGATGCTACCCAGGAAACGCCCTCGTTTATCGTCTGTACAACCTTCGGAAGATTTTTGTCTGGCGCTGACCTTTGTTGATGGTCAGCAGTTGCGTGTCGATTTGAGCCAGGATCTTCAAAGGTATCCAGGCCTCAAGCCCTTACTTGATCCAAAGGTATTCTGTGCAGCAAACCTCGGAAATGAGGGGTGGACCGTGGAATGGCTGGATCCGGATATTCAGCTCGGCGCCGATACCTTGTATCTGGATGCGATCGTGCAAAGACCTAACCCGCATCCGGCTTCGGACGCTCATACCGGGCATTGAATGCCTGGATGAATCCATTGCGCAAAATCTGCAAAAACGCTTCGAACGCGCTGATATCTTGCTGATGGACGCTGCCGCTGAGTTCGACCTTGGTTGCGAACTGGTTTTTGGCCTGGTTCTTCAGCACGGTTTCGGTACCACCGACCAGCGCCTCCCAGACTGAGCGGAAGATGCTTTTGTTCTTGTTTTCCACATCCTGTTGCCAGTTGAACACTTCAACGTCGCGCAGCAACGGCTTGATGTAGCCCGTCAGCTGGGCTTTTTTGGCCTGGGCCTCGATGACCACGTCGCCGTGGCCGGCGCTGAAGTCGAACTTGCCATAGGCCGAGGCAAAGTCGTTCATGCGCTTGAGTTCGAGGTCGCGGGCACGCAGGCGGAACTCGAAGTCTTCGAAGTTGCTCAGCGGGTCGAAGGTGGCGGAGGTTTCCAGTGGCGCCTGGCCCAGCAGCAGGGCCTTGCCTTCGAAGCGGGCATCACGCTTGCCCTGGGTGTCGACGACGTTGGTCAGGTTGTAAATGCTCGCTTCGACGTTCGTAGCGTTCATGTTCACGGGCGGTTTCGAGTTGAAGTTGCGGAAGCTGATGCGACCATCATTGATCTGCACTTCGTCGAGGGTGATCGGCAGCAGCTTGCCCAACTGCGCGCGCCAGTCGGTGCCTTTACCGGTCTGGGAGTTCTGTTTGTTGGCACCGCCATCGACGAAATTGACTTCGGGTCTGAAGAACTTCACCTGCGCTACTACCGCGTGGTCGTACCACAGCGAATGCCAACTGACGGACAGATCGATCAACGGTGCATTGACGAACGGCACCGGTACCTTGCCGTCGACCTTGACGATCTTCAGTCCGTTGATCTTGTACGCACCGCGCCACAGGGCCAGGTCCACATCGGTGACCTGCCCACGGTAGTCGCCCATGTTGGCCAGCTTGTCATTCAGATAGTCGCGCACGAGAAAGGGCAGGGCGATGTGCAGGGCGATCAGTAGCACAACGACAGTGGCGAGGATCCACAACGGCCAGCGGTAGCGACGCTTCATGGCGGCAATTCCCGAACGGTGTTAAGCGATGGACTGCCGCCTGTAGCAGACGTTCGACCCGACTGGACTGGCAGGAGCAACAGGCTTACCTTGGAGAGCTGAATTCAACGCTGCATAAGGACCCAGCCATGAGCCGCATTTTTGCTGACAACGCCCATTCCATCGGCAATACGCCGCTGGTGCAGATCAACCGCATTGCGCCTCGTGGCGTGACCATCCTGGCCAAGATCGAAGGTCGCAACCCGGGCTATTCGGTGAAGTGCCGGATCGGCGCGAACATGATCTGGGACGCCGAAAGCAGCGGCAAACTCAAGCCGGGCATGACCATCGTCGAGCCGACCTCGGGCAACACCGGCATCGGCCTGGCCTTTGTGGCGGCCGCTCGCGGTTACAAATTGATGCTGACCATGCCGGCCTCGATGAGCATCGAGCGGCGCAAGGTGCTCAAGGCGCTGGGTGCCGAGCTGGTGTTGACCGAGCCCGCCAAAGGCATGAAAGGCGCAATCGAAAAGGCCAACGAGATCGTCGCCAGCGACGCGGGCAAATACTTCATGCCGTCCCAGTTCGACAACCCGGCCAACCCGGCCATCCACGAAAAAACCACCGGTCCGGAAATCTGGAACGACACCGACGGTGCGATCGATGTACTGGTGGCGGGCGTCGGCACCGGCGGAACCATCACCGGTGTGTCGCGGTATATCAAGAATACGGCGGGCAAACCGATTCTGTCGGTGGCGGTGGAGCCGGTGTCTTCGCCCGTGATCACTCAGGCGCTGGCCGGCGAAGAGATCAAGCCGAGCCCGCACAAGATTCAGGGCATTGGCGCCGGTTTCGTACCAAAGAACCTGGATCTGTCGATGGTCGACCGGGTCGAGCGCGTGACTGATGAAGAGTCCAAGGCGATGGCCTTGCGCCTGATGCAGGAGGAAGGGATCTTGTGCGGCATTTCCTGCGGTGCGGCGATGGCCGTTGCAGTGCGCCTGGCGGAAACCCCGGAAATGCAGGGCAAGACCATTGTGGTGGTGCTGCCGGACTCCGGTGAGCGTTATCTGTCGAGCATGTTGTTCAGCGATCTGTTCACCGATCAGGAAAACCAGCAGTAAGCGTCCCGTTGATTCAGGTCAGCCAGGGTTCAGGACCGTTATGTTAATTAATGCTTTGTTGCGCAATTCTTAACACTGAATCTTGGGTCGGGCGGGTTTTTCCCGGAGCCGGTAGTGTTTATCATGGCCGGCCGCCATGTCGGGTAAATGACATTGCGTGGCGTTGTCTTTTTTCAAGGAGTTGTTGATGACCTTTTCGTTAGCCGCCAAGGTGTCGGTGTTGCTGCTGTTTGTGGGCAGCATCCTCTACGTGCATTTGCGCGGCAAGGCGCGTTTGCCGGTGCTGCGTCAGTTCGTCAACCATTCGGCGCTGTTCGCTCCGTACAACGCGTTGATGTACCTGTTCTCCGGCGTGCCGTCCAAGCCCTATCTGGATCGCAGCAAATTCCCGGAACTGGACGTGCTGCGCGACAACTGGGAAACCATCCGCGACGAAGCGATGCACCTGTTCGACGAGGGCTACATCCGCGCCGCCGAGAAGAACAACGACGCCGGTTTCGGCTCGTTCTTCAAGAAGGGCTGGAAGCGTTTCTACCTCAAGTGGTACGACAAACCGCTGCCATCGGCCGAAACCCTGTGCCCGAAAACCGTGGCACTGGTCAGTGCCATCCCCAACGTCAAGGGTGCGATGTTCGCGCTGTTGCCGGGCGGCAGCCATTTGAATCCGCACCGCGATCCGTTCGCCGGTTCCCTGCGCTATCACCTCGGTCTGTCGACGCCCAACTCCGACGATTGCCGGATCTTCGTCGACGGTCAGGTTTACGCCTGGCGCGACGGTGAAGATGTGATGTTCGACGAGACCTACGTGCACTGGGTCAAGAACGAAACGGAAAAGACCCGCGTTATCCTGTTCTGCGACATCGAGCGTCCGCTGAGCAACCGCCTGATGACCCGCATCAACCGCTTCATCAGCGCCTGGCTGGGTCGCGCCACCGCACCGCAGAACCTCGACGACGAACGCGTCGGCGGGATCAACCAGGCTTATGCCTGGACCAAGAACTTCAGCGACCGGTTCAGTGGTGTGGTCAAACAGTGGAAACGCCGCAATCCAAAGGCCTACCGCGTAATGCGGCCGGTGCTGGCGGTGGTGGTGTTGACGTTGCTGGGGTATTGGCTTTTTGGTTGAGGCTGGATGCAGAAATGAAAAACCGCTCACTTGAGCGGTTTTTTGTTTTCTGAATCAGGGACGTCCAGCGAGTAAGCTTGGTTCATCGATAGAGGTGCCAGTTGCAATGATCTGTAGGAGCCGCCGTTGACTGGCTGTCAGTACCGTCGGATCAGCTTCACCCTTCATTGCGTGCGGTTTTTTCTTTCTGGGGGACTTTTTTATTTCTTTGCGCATGTTCCCACCGTGGTTGATCAATATTTGAGCGTTTTTCACAATACTAGGCTCCCTACTGTTTTGACAAGACGACCATCGTTATCCAGACCGAAGCCGAGCTGTTCGTAAATTGGCACTGCTCCCTGGAATGGCTCTTGAACCTCGATCAAACTGCTGCCAATGATGCGGGCGTATTGCTCAATAGCCAGAACGGATAACGGTGCAACGCGGTTTTTCAATGGATGAGTTTCTCTTGGCCGCCCCTCCAGTCGTACGATTCGAATGCGTCGTCGACTTTTATTCGGGTTGGCAAAGCAAAGTCCGCACAGTTCAGATTCAAACCAGATTGCGATGTCGAGAGCGAGAGGTTCGCGTGCTTTCCATCCAATGACGTCTACCCATGAAAAGTGCGGGCTCTCCCAACATTCAAAAGCGCTCAGCGCCAACGAGTCGATAGGTCAAGAGTTGTGGGGCCAGCGATCTCCAGATCAATCTGGAGTTGAGTAGTGGCAGCGCGGGCAAGTTTTCTTGCCTGCGACTTGTACAACTGATACCGCAGATGATTCCGTTCCCTTGGCATGTGATCTCGCGCATTCCATATCCCCATCAATGGTCGTTGCAATTGCAAACGAGCCTATGCGCCTACCCTCAGCCTGTCGCTACTGGCCCTTTGTCCAACTCATTGCAATCCATGTCGCAGGCTGGTTATAGTCGGCGCTCGTGAGTTCTACGGCTCACCTTTCAACCCTTCAAAAAAGATCAGCCCAATGCCTGCATCCCTCATCAACGCGGTAGTCGATTCAGCGGTCAACGCTGGCGTCGTGCCGTGCGGGAATCAGCAGCCTGTGCAGATCAGTCATTACCCCCCACCTGTCAGTAGCACGCCGGTGTGCGCAGTCGTATCACCGCCGGGCGTTGGCGTTTCGGGCTGATCAGCGTTTTCTGCTGACCCCTGTGCCTGCCTGAAAAAACCTACTGAATTTCAGCTTCGGCTGAGTTGGCTATTTGCCTGACTACAGGTGGTATTCATGTTTGTCCTTTCGAAAAAGTCCGCGCTCGCGGCGGCGTCCACGAGCCTGTTCGTTCTGCTGTGGAGCAGCGGGGCGATCTTCTCCAAGTGGGGGCTGGCCCACGCTTCGCCCTTTGCCTTTCTGCTGATCCGTTTTGTGATTGCCCTGTGCGGGCTGGTGCTGCTGGTGCCGTTGCTCAAGTTGAAGCTGCCCAAGGGTGGCAAGCCGATGCTGTATGCGATGGCCACCGGGGTGGTGCTGTTGGGGGCTTACCAGATCTTCTATCTGCTGGCACTGGACCTGAAGGTCACCCCCGGCGTGATGGCCACCATCATGGGTGTGCAACCGATTCTCACGGTGGTGATCATGGAGCGTCAGCGCTCGGCGAGCCGCATTTTCGGTCTGGCGCTGGGACTGGCCGGTCTGATCATGGTGGTCTACCAGGGCATTGGTCTGGCCGGGATGTCTTTGGCGGGAATGCTGTTCGGTCTGCTGGCACTGGCGAGCATGACGTTCGGCTCGATCATGCAGAAGCGCATCACCGACAATCCTCTCGGCACGCTGCCGGTGCAGTATCTGGCGGGGCTGTTGTTGTGCGGGATCTTCGTGCCGTTCCAGCCTTTTCACTTCGAGCACAGCGCCGGCTTCATCGTGCCGGTGTTGTGGATGGGACTGGTGGTGTCGGTGCTGGCGACCTTGCTGCTGTACCGCCTGATCGCCCGGGGCAATCTGGTGAATGTCACCAGTCTGTTCTATCTGGTGCCAGCGGTGACGGCGGTGATGGATTACCTGATCTTCGGCAATCGCCTGGCGGCGTTGAGCGTGTTGGGGATGCTGTTGATCATCGTCGGTCTGGTCTTTGTGTTCCGTAAACCGGCATAAGAAACGCGCATGAAAAAGGCCCGGGAGGAAACTCCCGGGCCTTTTTACATCTGCTGATCAGCGAGTCGCGACTTCTACCGGTTTCACCGCCGCCGGCTTCAACACCAGCCACAGCGCAATCGCGATCAATACCCCGCCATACACGTGGGCCATCGACAGCGGTTCATCGAGAAACAACGCGCCCCACAGCACGCCAAACGGCGGGATCATAAAGGTCACCGTCATCGATTTCACCGGCCCGATGGAGCTCAGCAGGCGGAAGTAGATGATGTAGGCAAATGCGGTGCAGCCCAGACCCAGGCCCAGCAGTGACAGCCAGACATTCCAGCCACCCCAGCTCACCGGCGGCTGAGTGATGACGCTGTAGCCGAACAATGGCAGCAGAAACAACGTCGCACCGAGCATGCTGCCCAGCGCCGAAAGACGGCTGTCGAGCCCGCCGGCCTGATCCAGCCAGCGTCGAGCGAGGAACCCGGCGAAGCCGTAGCAGGTCGTTGCGAGCAGGCAGGCAACAGCGCCCATCAACAGCGGCAGGTCGAACGCGACCGGGCCGGCGCGGGTCAGCACGCCCACACCAAGCAGGCCAAGGAAAACCCCGGCCAGTTTGGCCACTGTGAGTCTTTCGCTGAAGAACAGCCCGCCGATCAACACGCCCATCAGCGGTGTGGTGGCATTGAAGATTGCGGAGTACCCGGCCGGCAGCACCTGGGCAGCGACGGAATACAAGGTGGCCGGAACGCCGGAGTTGATCACACCGAGCATCATCACGGTCTTGAGTTTGCCTTTGAAGTCCCAGCTGATGCGCATCAGGCCGAGGATCACCAGCAAACCGACCGCCGCAATCGAGACCCGGAAAAATCCGGTAGGAACGGTGCCGATCGTGGGGGCGATGATGCGCATGAACAGGAAGCTCGCACCCCAGATCGCGGCCAGCGACAACATGCGGAAAATATCGACAGGGCTCACGGGCAACTCCTTCCTTGATGGGGACGAGAGTGTTGCCGAGCGCCCTGACGATGGCAACCGCTAAACGGGCATTTAATTTTTCGCTCAGAGCACGAAGCGCGTCACCAGGCCGTTCAGGTCGACGGCCAGGCGCGACAGTTCCTGACTGGCGGCAGACGTCTGGGTCGCACCGGCGGCGGTCTGGGTCGACAGGTCGCGGATGGTCACCAGGTTTTCGTCGACTTCCCGGGCCACCAGCGCCTGTTGTTCGGCGGCGCTGGCGATCACCAGGTTGCGCTGGTTGATCTGGGAAATCGACGCGGTGATTTTCTCCAGTGCATGGCCCGCGCTGTTGGCCCGGCGCAGGGTCTGGCTGGCCTGTTCGGCACTGCTTTGCAACGCGCCGACCGTGGCGCCGGTGCCTTGCTGGATGCTGCTGATCATCAGCTCGATTTCTTCGGTGGAGTTCTGTGTGCGCTGGGCCAGCGAACGGACTTCGTCGGCAACGACTGCAAATCCACGTCCTGCCTCGCCGGCCCGCGCCGCTTCAATGGCGGCGTTGAGTGCCAGCAGGTTGGTCTGCCCGGCGATGCCGCGAATCACCTCCAGCACCTTGCTGATGTCCTGGGCCTGGGTAGCGAGGCCCTCGGCCTGTTCGGAGGCGCCGAGCACCGCGCTGACCAGTTCCTGAATCGAGTTGATGGTCTCGCTGACCTGCACGTGCCCGTGCTTGCTGTCCTCGTTCGAGGCTTCGGACGCTTCGGCACTGGACACCGCATTGGCGGCCACTTCATCGACCGCTGTGCTCATCTCGGTAACCGCGGTGGCGGCTTGTTCGATCTGGTCGTTCTGCTGTTGCAGGCCGCGGGTGCTTTGTTCCATCACCGAACTCATTTCCTCGGCGGCGGAGGCCAGTTGCTGGGCTGACTCGCTGATGCCGCGAATGGTCGAGCGCAGATTGCCTTGCATTTCAGCCAGAGCGTTGAGCAACTGCGCGGCTTCATCCCGGCCCTCGCTGTCGATGCGACCACTGAGGTCTCCCGAGGCAATGCGCCGCGCCACGTTCAGCGCCTGATTGATCGGCGCGGTGATGCTGCGGGTCAGCAACCAGGCCAGCAATAACGTGGCGATCAGGGCGATGACGATGATTGTGGCGACGATCCACAGCGCCTGCTGGTACATCGCCGCCGCAGACCTGGCGGCGGCATCTGCGCCTTGCTGATTGAGGCTGATCATCTGCTCCAGGGTCTTGTCGAGCACCGTGCCCTGCGGCGCCAGTTCATTGGTCAGGCGCGCGTAAGCCTGATCGTTCTGTCCGGCGTCGATCTGCTTGAGGATCTGGTCGAGGATGCTCAGGTACTTGGCCGTGTCTGCGCCCAGACCTTCCAGCATCGCCCGTTCCTGATCGTTGGCGATCAGGGCTTTATGGTCGTCGAGGCGTTTGAGCAATTCCTGGCGTTGCGCGGTGAGAATGCCTTTGCTTCGTTCGCGAATGGCCGCCTGGGTGCTGGTGATCAGGCGCAGGGATTCGAGGCGGATGCTGGCGATGTTCGCTGCCGCGTCATGGATGCTTTCGATGCTGGGCATCCACGATTCTTCAATCACCGCCGCGCTCTCGCGCAGGGTTTTCATCTGGCCCAGACCGAACAGGCCAACCACCACCAGCAGGCTGGCCAGAACGGCAAAACTCAAACTGGCGCGCAAACCTATGCGCAGATTCCGGATAGACATCAATGTGCTCCTTGGGCGTTGGGGGAGAGGTCGTCCTCGTGGACCGAGGATCTTGTTGTGAGGCGGGTGATGGCGGGCTGTATATCAAAGTGCCACCATCTTGGTAAGGCCGGTTTGTGGCCGACGTTGAAGGGAATGGACAGGAGTGAACATGTCGAGCAAAGGCGCGGACTAGAGATGTCTCTGAAGAATTGGATCCGAAACCCACGGAAAACGCGGGCTGGCGCCGAGCAGGGGGAAGAGCCGCAAGAGGTGTTTATTGACCGAACGGTCGATTCAAAAAACTTTGATAAAAACTGTGTCGCTGTACAACCCGGTCGAGGATTTGGCAGAAATTGCACTTCTCCTGCCCCCGCTTCCGTGGCTAAGCTCAGGCCTTCGAGCGCAGATTCTTCAATTCCCGCAGAGGTCTCATCTATGCCGCAGCAATGGCCAGCCACCGACATCGCCCGCATGATCCTCGATGGCTTTGACGATTACCGCGAGCATTTCCGGCGGATCACCGACGGCGCCCGGGAACGCTTCGAGCAGGCGCGCTGGCAGGAGACGCAAACCGCGTCGGCGGCGCGGATCAACCTCTACGAAGACAAGGTCAACGAAACCATCGCGCGCCTGCGCGAGTATTTCGAGCCGGACACGCTGATGGAGGTCAGTTGCTGGCCGTTGGTGAAAAGCGCCTACATCAGCATCATCGACCTGCGCTTCGACGATGAACTCTCCGAGACCTGGTACAACTCGATTTTCTGCGGCCTGTTCAGCCACGACCTGATCAGCGACGGCTGCATGTTCATCCACACCACCCGGCCGAGCCTGCGTCGCGCCCGGGCTGCGCAGACCCGCACCTACAAACCGCAAGGCCAGTTGCCGGGCATGCTCGCGAGCATCTTTGCCGATTACCGTTTCAGCGAGGCATATGCCGACTTGCCCCGCGACTTGCAGCGTCTGGAAGCGCAACTGCGCGAGAACCTGCCGGACTGGGTGTGCAAGGACCCGGAACTGAGCGTCGAGTTGTTTTCCTCGGTGCTGTACCGCAACAAGGGTGCCTATCTGGTCGGACGCATCTACACCAACGACGATCAGTGGCCGCTGGTGATTCCGCTGCTGCACCGCGAGGGGAGGGGGATTCAGATCGACGCGCTGATCACCGACGAAGCCGATGTGTCGATCATCTTCTCGTTCACCCGTTCGTATTTCATGGTGGATGTACCGGTGCCGGCGGAGTTCATCGGCTTCCTCAAGCGCATCCTGCCGGGCAAGCACATCGCCGAGCTGTACACCTCGATCGGTTTCTACAAGCACGGTAAATCGGAGTTCTACCGCGCGCTGATCAACCACCTGGCTAACACCGATGACCAATTCATCATGGCGCCGGGCGTGCGCGGTATGGTCATGAGCGTGTTCACCCTGCCGGGCTTCAATACCGTATTCAAGATCATCAAGGACCGTTTCTCGCCGTCGAAAAACGTCGACCGCGCCACGGTGATCGAGAAGTACCGACTGGTAAAAAGCGTCGACCGCGTCGGGCGCATGGCCGATACCCAGGAGTTCGCCGACTTTCGTTTTCCGCTGAGCAAGTTCGATCCGGCCTGCCTTGCGGAGTTGCTGGAGGTTGCGCCGTCCACGGTGTCGCTCGAAGGTGAAACCGTGCTGATCCGCCACTGCTGGACCGAACGCCGGATGACCCCGCTGAACCTCTATCTGGACAACGCCAACGAAGCCCAGGTACGCGAAGCGCTGGAGGATTACGGTCTGGCGATCAAGCAACTGGCGGCGGCCAACATCTTCCCCGGCGACATGCTGCTGAAAAACTTTGGCGTCACCCGTCATGGTCGGGTGGTGTTCTACGACTATGACGAAATCTGCTTTCTTACCGAAGCCAACTTCCGTCATATCCCGGCACCGCGCACGCCGGAGGACGAAATGGCTTCCGAGCCGTGGTATTCGATCGGTCCGCTGGATGTGTTCCCCGAAGAGTTTCCGCCGTTCCTGTTTGCCGATGCAGCGCAGCGCAAACTGTTCGATCAGTTGCATGGCGAGTTGTACAACGCCGATTACTGGAAGGGCTTGCAGGAGGCGATCCGGGCCGGAAAGGTTATCGACGTCTTTCCGTATCGGCGCAAGGGGCTGGATAACGAATAAAGCAGGCGCAAGCAGCAAGCTACAAGCGTCAAGTCAAAGGCCGCTTTCAACTTGCGGCTTGTAGCTTGGCGCTTGTAGCTGCTTTTCTGCGACAATCGCGTCCTTGCGCCACTAGACGACCGAATTGCGTACCCGATGACCGACGAATCGCCCTCCATCGACAAACTGCTGAAAAACCTCGATCACGCCATGCTCGCCGACCGCCACCGGCTGCGGCGGCAGTTGCTTGAGCTGCGCAAGAAACCCGACGAGGCCAAACTGGCCCAGTGGGTGGCGCGCATGCAGGCGTCCTGCGATCAGGTGCTGGCGCGCAAGGCCAGCCTGCCGGTGATCCGTTACGACGACAGCCTGCCAATTGCGGCCAAGCGTGACGAAATCAAGAAGGCCCTGGAAAAGCACCAGGTGCTGATCATCGCCGGCGAAACCGGCTCGGGTAAAACCACCCAGTTACCGAAAATCTGTCTGGAAATCGGTCGCGGCCAACATGGCCTGATCGGCCACACCCAGCCGCGTCGAATTGCGGCGCGCAGTGTGGCCAGCCGGGTCGCCGAAGAACTCGGTACGCCGCTGGGCGCGCTGGTCGGCTATCAGGTGCGCTTCGAAGACCAGAGCGATTCCAACACCCTGATCAAACTGATGACCGACGGCATCCTGCTGGCGGAAACCCAGAACGACCGCTACCTCGAACGCTACGACACAATCATCGTCGACGAAGCCCACGAACGCAGCCTCAACATCGACTTCCTGCTCGGTTACCTGAAAACCCTGCTGCCGCGTCGTCCGGACCTGAAAGTCATCATCACCTCGGCGACCATCGATCTGGAGCGCTTTTCCAAGCACTTTGACGATGCGCCGATTGTCGAAGTGTCCGGCCGCACCTTCCCGGTTGAAACCTGGTATCGCCCGCTGACGCTGGAGCAGGACGAAGAGGGCAACCGCGTCGAGGACGACCTGACCGTGGATCAGGCGATCCTCGCCACCCTCGACGAAATCGCCGCCTATGAGCGCAGCGAGCGCCGCAGCCCTGGCGACGTGCTGGTGTTCCTGCCCGGCGAGCGCGAGATTCGTGACGCCGCCGACATGCTGCGCAAGGCCCAGCTCAAGCACACCGAAATCCTGCCGTTGTACGCGCGCCTGTCGCCGGCCGAACAGCAGCGGATCTTCCAGTCCCACCCAGGCCGTCGCGTGGTGCTGGCGACCAACGTCGCCGAAACGTCGTTGACCGTGCCGGGCATTCGTTACGTGATCGACAGCGGTACCGCGCGTATCAGCCGCTACAGCTACCGCGCCAAGGTCCAGCGGCTGCCGATCGAAGCAATTTCCCAGGCCAGCGCCAACCAGCGTAAAGGTCGTTGCGGCCGGGTCGAGCCGGGTATCTGCGTGCGCTTGTACAGCGAGGAGGATTTCCTCGGTCGCCCGGAATTTACCGATCCGGAAATCCTGCGCACCAACCTTGCTGCAGTGATCCTGCAGATGCTGCATCTGCGCCTCGGCGAGATCACGGATTTCCCGTTCATCGAGCCGCCGGACGGCAAGGCGATCAGCGACGGTTTCAATCTGCTGCAAGAGTTGTCGGCGGTGGATCGCAACAGTCAGTTGACGCCGCTCGGCCGCCAGTTGGCGCGCCTGCCCGTGGACCCGCGCATGGGCCGCATGCTGCTCGAAGCGGCAAAACTCGGCAGTCTGCAGGAAGTGCTGATCGTCGCCAGCGCCATGTCGATTCAGGACCCACGCGAGCGTCCGCCGGAGCGTCAGCAAGCGGCCGATCAGGCCCACGCCCAGTGGAAGGACATCGATTCGGACTTCGCCGGGCTGGTCAATCTGTGGCGCGGTTTTGAAGAGCAGCGCCAGGCGCTGACTGCCAGCCCGCTGCGCAACTGGTGCCGCAAGAATTTCCTCAACTACCTGCGGTTGCGCGAGTGGCGTGATTCCCATCGCCAGTTGAGCCTGATCTGCCGCGACTTGCAGCTGAGCCTCAATAAAGAGCCGGCGGACTATCCGAAACTGCACAAAGCGGTACTGGTCGGTCTGCTCAGCCAGATCGGTCAGAAAACCGAGGACGGCGACTATCTTGGCGCCCGTCAGCGGCGGTTCTGGATTCATCCGTCCTCGGGCATCGGCAAGAAGCGACCGCAATGGGTGATGACCGCCGAACTGGTGGAAACCACCAAGCTCTATGCGCGGATGGTGGCCAAGATCGACGCCGACTGGATCGAACCGCTGGCCGGGCACCTGATCAAGAAGAACCACTTCGAACCGCACTGGGAGAAGAAGCGCGGCCAGGTTGTGGCGTTCGAGCAGATCACCCTGTTCGGCCTGATCGTGGTCGGTCGTCGACCGGTGCATTACGGCCCGGTGGATCCGGTGGTCTCGCGGGAGCTGTTCATCCGCGAAGGCCTGGTGCGTGGCGAGATTCAGTCCCGGGCCAAATGCCTGACGGCCAACAAGCAACTGCTGGAACAACTCGACGAACTGGAAGCCAAGGCTCGCCGCCGGGACATTCTGGCCGACGAGGAAACCCTGTTCGCGTTCTACGATGCGCGATTGCCGGCGGAGATCCACCAGACCGCGACGTTCGACAGCTGGTATCGGGTCAACAGCCAGAAAGACCCGCAACTGCTGATCATGCGCGAGGAAGACGTACTGGCCCGCGAAGCCAGCGAAGTCACCGCCCAGCATTACCCGGACACACTGCACATCGGCGACCTGGAACTGGCGCTGAATTATCACTTCGAACCGAATCACCCGCGTGACGGCGTGACCCTGCGCGTACCGGCACCGCTGTTGCCGATGCTGCCGCCGGAACGCCTGGAATGGCTGGTGCCGGGGCTGATCGAGGCCAAGTGCATTGCGCTGGTGCGCAACCTGCCCAAGGCCTTGCGCAAAAATTTCGTGCCAGTGCCGGACTTCATCAAGGCTGCGCTGCAACGCATGACCTTTGCCGAAGGTTCGTTGCCGCAGGCGCTGGGCCGTGAACTGTTGCGCATGACCGGTGCGCGGGTCAGCGACGAAGCCTGGGCGGAAGCTGAGCAACAGGTCGAAAGCCATCTGCGGATGAACCTGGAAATCGTCGACGGCCAGGGCAAGTTCCTTGGCGAAGGGCGTGATCTGGCGGAGCTGACGGCACGTTTCGCCGAAGCCAGCCAGGCTGCATTGGCCGTGCCGCAGAGCGCGAAAAGCCAGCAACCGGTGGAAGCCAAGGTCTTCGCAGCGGTGGCGGAAAAGACTCAGCAGAAGATTGCCGGGCTGTCGATGACGGTCTATCCGGCGCTGGTGGAGGAGGGCGGTACGGTCAAGGAAGGTCGCTTCTCGACCCCGGCCGAAGCCGAGTTCCAGCATCGCCGCGCCTTGCAGCGACTGTTGATGCAGCAACTGGCTGAACCGGCCAAGTTCCTGCGCGGCAAGTTGCCGGGCCTGACCGAACTGGGCTTGTTGTACCGCGAACTGGGCCGGGTCGATGCGCTGGTGGAAGACATTCTGCTGGCCAGCCTCGACAGCTGCATTCTTGATGGCGAAGATCCGTTGCCTCGTGACGGCGCAGGGCTGGCCGCGTTGGCCGAGCGCAAGCGTGGCAGTTGGACCGAGCACGCCGAACGGGTGGCGCGTCTGACCCAGGAAATCCTCAAGCTCTGGCACGGTCTGCAAAAACGCTTCAAGGGCAAGATCGACCTGGCTCAGGCGGTGGCGCTTAACGACATCAAGCTGCAGCTCAGCCATCTGGTGTATCCGGGCTTCGTCCGCGAAACGCCGATGCTGTGGCTCAAGGAGTTGCCGCGTTATCTGAAGGCCGTCGAGCAACGTTTCGAGAAGCTTGGCGCACAGGTGCAGAAGGATCGGGTCTGGAGCGGCGAGCTCGCCGGGCTCTGGACGCAATACCAGACGCGCGCGGCCAAACATGCTCAGGAAGGCAAACGCGATCCGCAGCTCGAGCTGTATCGCTGGTGGCTGGAAGAGTATCGGGTTTCGCTGTTCGCCCAGCAGTTGGGGACGAAAGTGCCGATCTCCGACAAGCGCCTGAACAAACAGTGGACACAGGTCGAACCCTAGCGAGTGCCTGATCGCTCCCACGCTCTGCGTGGTAGCGCTTCCCCGGACGCTCTGCGTCCGCTTTTGGGACGCGGAGCGTCCCTGGCTGCATTCCCACGCGGAGCGTGGGAACGATCACCAAAAGGCGCCAAATGCCAAGGTTTATGGCAAACTTCGCGCCTATAAACGCCGGCCCCGCGGTTTTGAGCCTTGTCAGCCGCGGGCGAGGTCGGAATAAAGCGATGCCAGGTTTTTGCGTCCCCTCTATGGGAATAGACCCTTTGCGTGTTGGCACGTCGGTGCCAGCACTTTCTGCCTGAACAGATTAGAGAAACGACCATGCATAACGTCGTCATCAGCGGCACCGGCCTGTACACCCCGGCCAACAGCATCTCCAACGAAGAGCTGGTGCAGTCTTTCAATACCTACGTCGCGCAGTTCAACGCCGACAACGCTGACGCTATTGCCAGCGGTGAAATCCAGGCCCTGACCGAATCCAGTGCCGCGTTTATCGAAAAAGCCTCGGGCATCAAGAGCCGCTTTGTCATGGACAAGGACGGCATTCTCGACCCTGCGCGCATGGCGCCACGCCTGCCGGAGCGTTCCAACGACGAGTGGTCGGTGCTCTGCCAGATGGCCATCGGCGCTGCCGAACAAGCCCTGCAGCGTGCCGGCAAGACCGCCGCCGACATCGACGGTGTGATCGTCGCCTGCTCCAACCTGCAACGCGCCTACCCGGCCATCGCCATCGAAGTCCAGGAAGCACTGGGCATCCAGGGTTTCGGTTTCGACATGAACGTCGCCTGCTCGTCGGCGACCTTCGGCATCCAGCAAGCCGCCAACACCGTGCAACTGGGCCAGGCCCGGGCGATCCTGATGGTCAACCCGGAAGTCTGCACCGGTCACCTGAACTTCCGCGACCGCGACAGCCACTTCATCTTCGGTGACGCCGCCACCGCCGTCGTCATCGAGCGTGCCGATACGGCGACGTCGAAACACCAGTTCGACGTGGTCAGCACCAAACTGCTGACCAAGTTCTCCAACAACATCCGTAACAACTTCGGCTTCCTCAACCGCGCGGCGGAAGAGGGCATCGGTGCCCGCGACAAACTGTTCGTGCAGGAAGGTCGCAAGGTGTTCAAGGACGTCTGCCCGATGGTGGCCGAGCTGATCGGCGAACACCTGGAGGAGAACAAGCTCAACGTCGGTGACGTGAAACGCTTCTGGCTGCACCAGGCCAACCTGAGCATGAACCACCTGATCGTGCGCAAGTTGCTGGGCCGCGAAGCCACCGAAGAAGAAGCGCCGGTGATTCTCGACACCTACGCCAACACCAGCTCCGCCGGTTCCGTGATCGCTTTCCACAAGTACCAGGACGATCTGGCGGCCGGTTCGCTGGCGGTACTGAGCTCGTTTGGTGCCGGTTATTCGATTGGTAGCGTGATTCTGCGCAAACGCTGAGTCCGTGTTAAAAGATCGCAGCCTGCGCGCTTCTTCGGGAGCCGTCGCAGGCTGCGATTTTTTTTGCCCGTGAGGTATCGATGGCTGCAACGGATGACACTCAATTGCTCGAACGCCTGCTGGCCGGCGAGCAAAAGGCTTTCAAGGAACTGGTCACCACCTACCAGAGCGCCATGCGCGCGGTGGCCTATGCGATTGTCGGCCAGCGCCACGTCGAAGAAGTGGTGCAGGACGCCTGGCTGTCGGTGGTGCGCCATATCGGCAGCTTCGAGGGCCGCTCCAGTCTCAAGACCTGGCTGCTGACCATCACCGCCAACTCGGCCAAGGGTCGCTACAAGCAGAATCGCCGGGAAGTGCTGATGGATGATCTGCCGTCGCCCCACGGCACCATCGACGACGACCGTTTTTCTCCCGGCGACGGTCACTGGCTGGTCGCACCGTTCGCCTGGCATCAGGACACGCCCGAAGCGCTACTCACCGAGAATGAATTGCGCGAATGCCTGGAGCACACGCTGCTCAGCCTGTCAGAACTGCAAAGCAGTGTGCTGTTGCTGCGCGAGCGTCAGGGCCTGGAGCTGGAAGAGATCTGTAATCTTCTGGAGATCTCGCTCTCCAATGTCCGTGTGCTGCTGCATCGGGCACGCTTGAAGGTCTTCGCGACCGTGGAACATTTTGAGGAGACCGGCGAATGTTGACCTGCAAGGAGCAAGTGGCACGATCCAGCGATTATCTCGATGGCCAATTGAGCTTTCGCGAGAAGCTGATGGTGCGTCATCACCTGATGTTCTGCCCCAATTGCCGGCGTTTCATTCGCCAGATGCGGCTGATGCAGGCGACGTTGCGCAAGATGCCGGAGAAACCGGAAGGGGATCTGGACGCGTTGGCCGAGCGCTTGGCCGAGCAGCGACGAAAAGACAATTCCTGAGGCAAAAAACAGCCCGGCACAACAGCGGCGAACGGATGATGGGGATCGCTGCTGCTGCGCCGGGCTGTAGGAGAAAAGCAGCTTCAAGCGACAAGTGAGGCATTCACTCGCGGCTTGAAGCCTGGCATTGCTGTTTTAGAACTTGGCTTCGGCATCCAGTTGCAGGGTGTTGATGTCGGAGTCAGTCTTCTTGAGGCTGGCGTTGGTGTAGTCCGAGTTAGCCATGAAATACGTGGCGCCCAGGGTGAAGTTCTTGTCCAGCTCGTAGCTCACTTTCAGCTTGCTGCCGCGCGAACCGGTGTAGCCGTTGGCGAAGTCGGAGTCGGTGAAGGCACCCACCACAGCGTTACGCTGTACGTCGCGGTAGTTGTAGTCGATCCCGAAGCCGTAAACCTTGGTCTTGACGCCGGCCAGCCAGCCAGTGTCCTGGTCGTTGCTGGCGTCGTTGTTGTTGACGTACTGACCGTAGATCGACAGCGGTACTGGCAGGTTGGCGACGTCCAGCTGACCAAAGCCTTCATACAGTTTGAAGGTTTCGTTCGGGCTGTTGCCGTTGACGGCCAGGGCGCATGGCGCGGTCACGGTGCCGGTGGTCGGGCAGGCACTGTCCTTGTCGTTGTCGTAGGAATAGATACTGCCGCCCAGGGTCAGTTTCAGGCTGTCGGTCAGTGCAAAACGACCGCCCAACTGGCCGGCGTACAGACGCAGGTCGTGCTTGAACTGCACGCCTTCGCCATCGACGTTGTCCTTGAGGGTGTAGTGACCGGCGCTACCGAACAGCTCGGCGCTGCCGTTCAGCGGGTACTTGTAGGTGACGGCCAGGCCTTCCGGGTTGATGTCGCTGTCCCAGATGATGTCGCCCATGCTCACCCAAGGCTGGTTCATTTTACCGGCGATCAGGTGCAGGTTCTTGATGGCGTCAGGGTGGTAGTCGACGTAACCCTGGTCGAGCCAGATCTGCTTCTTGTCGAAGTAGTTGTTCAGGTCCTGGTTGGTGGAGCGGGCGTCGTCGCTGCTGCCGGTGGCGATACGGATACCGGTGTCCACCTGCGGGTTGATTTCGGTGTAGGCACCCAGACGGGCACGAATGCGCTGACGGTCCTGGTCCTTGGCGTTCGGTACGCCATCGTTCTTGACGGTTTCCTGACGGAAACGCACGTCACCCTTGAACTGGGTCTTGGCAGCCCAGGCCAGCTTCTGGTCGAAGGTGCTCAGTTCGTTGGTTTTCTTCGCGGTCGCCGCGATCTGCTCGTTGGTCTCTTGCTGCGCCTGCTGCGCGATTTGCTGGGCCTTTTGATCCTGGGCCAGTTCAGTTTGCAGTTCTACGTACTGCGCCTGGGTAATGGAACCGTTGGCCTTGAGCATTTCGAGCAGTTTGGCGTCGACTGCGGCACTGGCCGGAACACTCATGGCCAGCAACAGGCCACCGCACAGGGCTGCCGCAGTTTTCGTGGAAGCAAGACGCATAGCAATCTCCGAAGATGAGAGGGATGGCTGAACCATCCTGGGCACAACCGACGATTTGAACGTCGGAAAACTGTGTCCGGGTAGAACCCGGCGCTCTAAAAACAGGCGCCAGTATCGCGATGGTTTATGACAGAGCAGTGGCACGGTGATGGCAGGTTGATGACGATACAAAACTTCCGTGAACTATTGATTTAGAGCGCTGTCGCGCAATTGGTCGTGTGCAAGATCAAGGCGATGGGCGATACTCGCGAGGCTTTCAGGCCCGGATGTGGAGAGGAAAATGCCGTTGCAGCGCCTGCAAAAACTGTCGGAAATCGAACCGGCGCTCTGGGATGCACTGGTGCCGGACAACCAGCCGTTTCTGCGCCATGCCTTCCTCGGCGCGCTGGAAGACAGCGGCAGTGTCGGCCCGCACACCGGCTGGCAGCCGGAGCATTTGCTGCATGTCGAAGACGGTCGCTTGATCGCAGCGCTGCCCGGTTATCGCAAGTGGCATTCCTACGGCGAATACGTGTTCGATCACGGCTGGGCCGACGCCTGCGCCCGCGCCGGCATTGATTACTACCCCAAGTTTCTGAGCGCCGTGCCCTTCAGCCCGGTCAGTGGTCCGCGGTTGCTGGCGGCGAACGTCGAGGACGGATTCGAACTGCTCAAGAGCCTGCCGGGCTATCTGCAAATCGAAGAACTCTCCAGCGCCCACATCAACTTCACTGACCCCTTCACCGACGCTGCCATGGCCGAACAACCGGGCTGGCTGCAACGCATCGGCTGTCAATATCACTGGCAGAATCGCGGCTATCGCGACTTTCAGGACTTTCTCGACGTGCTCAGTTCGCGCAAGCGCAAACAGATGCGCAAGGAGCGCGAGCAAGTGGCGGGGCAGGGTTTCGAGTTCGAATGGCTGGAAGGACGAGAACTGGACGAGGCGCAGTGGGATTTTGTTTATGCCTGCTACGCCAACACCTATGCGGTGCGTCGTCAGGCGCCGTATCTGACACGGGAGTTTTTCAGCCTGCTGGCCGAGCGCATGCCGGAATCGATTCGTATCGTGCTGGCCAAACAGGGCTCAAGGCCGGTGGCGATGGCGTTCAGTCTGGTGGGGGGCGACAGCTTTTACGGTCGTTACTGGGGTTGCCTGGCCGAGTTCGACCGGCTGCATTTCGAAACCTGTTTCTATCAGGGCATGGACTACGCGATTGCCCAGGGTTTCCAGCGATTCGACGCCGGCGCCCAGGGCGAACACAAACTGATTCGCGGCTTTGAACCGGTGATCACCCATTCCTGGCACTACCTGCGTCATCCCGGCCTGAAAGCCGCCGTGAAGGATTTCCTTCAGCAGGAACGCACCGGTGTTCTGGCTTACGCGGAAGAGGCGAGGAGCGCCTTGCCGTATCGGCAAGCCTGATCCTCGCCGCTGCCCTCAACTGTCTTCCTTGCCCAACCAGCGATAGACCACGCCGCCAACCACCGCGCCCAGCAACGGCGCGACCCAGAACATCCACAACTGCGCGATCGCCCAGCCACCGACCATCAGCGCTGGGCCCGTGCTGCGGGCCGGGTTGACCGAGGTGTTGGTCACCGGAATCGAGATCAGGTGGATCAGCGTCAGGCCCAGGCCGATGGCAATCGGTGCCAGTCCGGCCGGCGCGCGCTTGTCGGTGGCGCCGAGGATGATCACCACGAACATGGCAGTCATCACCAGTTCGGTGACGAACCCGGCGGCCATCGAGTATTTGCCCGGCGAGTGCTCGCCATAGCCGTTGGAGGCAAGGCCGGCGGCGATGTCGAAACCCTCCTTGCCGCTGGCGATGTGGTAGAGCAATGCCGCTGCCAGAATCCCGCCGATCACCTGAGCGATGATGTAGGCGGGCAACTCTTTGGCCGGAAACCGACCGCCGACGACCAGACCGACCGACACGGCCGGGTTGAGGTGACACCCGCTGATGTGGCCGATGGCAAACGCCATGGTCAACACCGTCAGACCAAACGCCAGGGCGACCCCCAGCACACCGATACCCGTAGGTGAAGACGCGGCGATCACCGCACTGCCACACCCGCCCAACACCAACCAGAACGTACCCAACAACTCAGTGACTGAACGTTTGAACAGAGACATGAGAGTGTCCTTGATAGACGTGCTATCGAGACTGCATCGAGTTGTGCTTCCTTGCAGAATTACGACAGGTTCATCTCCAGAACCTTCGCTGATTACAGCAGGGATTCAAGGGATTTCCAGCAGGCGATAAAAAACCGCCAGAGCCCATGGCAGAGGGGCTGTGGCGGTTTTTGTGTTTCGCGCAGGGTCAGTCGATGCCGACAAACCCTCCGGTCTGGTGCGCCCACAACCGCGCATACAACCCGCCATGGGCCAGCAGTTCGGCATGGTTGCCGCTTTCGGCGATCTTGCCATTTTCCAGCACCACCAGCCGATCCATGCGGGCAATGGTCGAGAGGCGGTGGGCGATGGCGATCACGGTCTTGCCCTGCATCAGGGTTTCCAGGCTTTCCTGGATCGCCGCTTCGACTTCCGAGTCCAGCGCCGAGGTCGCTTCGTCCATGATCAGGATCGGCGCGTCCTTGAGCAGCACTCGCGCAATCGCGATCCGCTGGCGCTGGCCGCCGGACAACTTCACCCCGCGCTCGCCGACATGGGCATCGAAACCGGTGCGACCTTCGGCATCCGACAGCAGCGGGATGAACTCATCGGCACGGGCCTTGCGCACCGCCTCCCAGAGTTCGGCGTCGGTGGCGTCAGGCTTTCCGTACAGCAAGTTGTCGCGGATCGAACGGTGCAGCAGCGAAGTGTCCTGGGTGATCATGCCGATCCGTGCGCGCAGGCTTTCCTGGCCGACTTCGGCGATGTTCTGGCCGTCGATCAGGATCCGCCCACCCTCCACGTCGTACAGGCGCAGCAGCAGGTTGACCAGGGTCGATTTGCCGGCGCCGGACGGGCCGATCAGACCGATCTTTTCCCCCGGTTTGATGGTCAGGTTGAGGTCGCCGATGATGCCTTTCTTCTTGCCGTAGTGAAAATCCACGTGCTCGAAACGCACTTCGCCACGGGCCACGGCCAGCGGTTTGGCCTGTTCGTGATCGGTGACGCTGACCGGCTGCGAGATGGTCTGCAGACCGTCCTGGACCATGCCGATGTTTTCGAAGATCCCGGTGACCACCCACATGATCCAGCCGGACATGTTGACGATGCGAATCACCAGACCGGTCGCCAGGGCGATGGCGCCGACGGTGATCAGCGACTGCGACCACAGCCACAGCGCCAGCGCGGTGGTGCCGACGATCAGCAGGCCGTTCATGGTGGTGATCGCCACGTCCATGCTGGTGACCACGCGCCCGGCCATCTGGGCCTTTTCGGTCTGCTCCTGCATGGCTTCGCGGGCGTAGTGCTGTTCGAAATTGGTGTGGGCGAACAGCTTCAGGGTGGCGATGTTGGTGTAGCCGTCGACGATCCGGCCCATCAGCTTCGAACGCGCATCCGAAGCCGCGACCGAGCGATCCTTGACCCGTGGCACGAAGTAATAGAGTGCGCCGATGTAAGCGGCGATCCACGTCAGCAGCGGGATCATCAGGCGCCAGTCGGCCTCGGCGAACAGCACCAGCGAACTGACCGCATAGATCAGCACGTGCCACAGCGCATCCACCGCCTGCACGGCGGAGTCGCGCAGCGAGTTGCCGGTCTGCATGATGCGCTGGGCGATGCGCCCGGCGAAGTCGTTCTGGAAGAAGTTCAGACTCTGCTTGAGCACGTAGCTGTGGTTCTGCCAGCGAATCATGCTGGTCATGCCCGGGCTCAGCGTCTGGTGCACCAGCAAGTCGTGCAGGCCGAAGAAGATCGGGCGCAGCACCAGTGCAACCACCACCATCCAGGACAGTTCGAAAGCGTGGTCGTGGAAGAAATTCGGGTTCGGCGTGCCCTGGGCCAGGTCGATGATGCGGCTCAGGTAACTGAACAGCGCCACTTCGATCAGTGCGGCGAACAGGCCGACCACCAGCAGGGCGGCGAAACTTGGCCAGACCTGCTTCAGGTAATAGGTATAGAAGGGCAGAACACGGTTCGGCGGAGCCGCCGTCGGGGCGTCACGGAATATGTCGATCAGTTGTTCGAAACGGCGATAGAGCATCAGATAACCGCCCGGAGTACGGGCTCTCCTTTTATCAGTGTGAGCGGCGTGACATCAGGTCAGCGCCGCTCGATACGCCCTGTAAAGCTTAGTCGATGCGCTTGGCCGACTTGATGATCACAGGGTCGACAGGCACGTTTTGCATGCCCTGTTTGGTGGTGGTCTGGGAGTTGACGATGATGTCGACCACGTCCATGCCCTTGACCACTTTGGCGAACACGGCGTAACCGGCGTCGCGGCCCGGATCGAGGAACGCGTTGTCGGCAACGTTGATGAAGAACTGGCTGGTGGCCGAGTTTGGATCGGAAGTACGGGCCATCGACAGGGTGCCGCGAACGTTGTGCAGACCGTTGCTGGCTTCGTTCTTGATCGGTGCCTTGGTGTCTTTTTGTGCCATCTGCTGGGTGAAACCGCCGCCCTGAGCCATGAAGCCCGGGATCACGCGGTGGAAAATGGTGTTGGTGTAGAAGCCGCTGTCGACGTACTCAAGGAAGTTCTTGGTACTGATCGGCGCCTTGACCGGGTCCAGCTCGATTTCGATGGTGCCGTTGGTGGTCACCAGTTCGACGTGTGGCGCCTTGGCCGGCGTGGCAGCCATCAGGTTGGCGGCGAACAGCACGGTGCCGGCGGCGAGGGCGATTTTTTTCAGCATGGTTCAGTGATCCTGAGGGTGAATATCGGCTGTGGCGAGAAACTCCAGCAGCGTTTGATTGAAACGTTCGGGTTGATCGAGCGGGGTGGCGTGGCGTGAATCGGCGATCACCACCAGCCGCGCATCGGGCAGCAGTCTGACATAGGTTTCTTTCAGCGAAACGGGGGTGTAGTCCCGGTCGGCGCTGACGACGAGCGTTGGACAGGAGATCCTCGAAAGTCGTTCCTGAACCCCCCAGCCAACAATCGCATCGAAGCTGGCGAGATAAGCACGTTTGTCGTTTTTTGCCCAGCGCTCGGCCATCTTCTGTCGCAAATCTGCCTGCTCCGGCTTGGGGAACAGCTTGGCGCCAAGGGCTTTGCCGATGGTGGCCAGGCTCAGCAGGCGCATCAGGCTCCAGCGCTTGAACCACTGCCAGTAATCGTCGCGGCTGCGCACCTTGACCTCGGGCGCGCTGTTGACGATGGTCAGGCTCTTGAGCATCTGCGGCTGATCGACGGCAAACTGAAAACCGATCATGCCGCCCATGGACAGCCCGGCGTAGTGCACCGGGCCGAGCTTCAGGTGTTCGATCAGGGCGACGATGTCGGCGCTGAACCCGGCGATGCTGTAGCGTTCGCGGGGCTTGTCGGAACGGCCATGGCCGCGCACGTCTGGGACGATCACCCGGTATTGCGCGGCCAGTGCCGGGATCTGCATTTCCCAGTCCAGCGTGCTGGAACCGAGCCCGTGAACCAGCAGTAACGGATCGCCGTGGCCATATTCCTCGTAGTGCAGGTTGCAACCTTCATGCTCGAAATACGCCATCGGTGAACTCCGTGTCAGGCTTGTTCGGGGGCGGCGAACGGTGCGTCCAGCGGCAAGGTGTCGAAGGTGCGCAACAGTTCGACGAGGATCTGCGAGGCCGGGCCCAGCGGTTTGTCCTTGTTCGAATACAGATAGAAACTCGGATTGCGGCTGCCGCCCTGATCCAACGGTAGCAGCTTGAGCAGGCCTTCCTTCAATTCACGTTCGATCATGTGCCGTGGAAGCCAGGCAAAGCCCAGGCCGCTGGAAACGAAATTGGCGGCGGTGGCGAGGCTGCCGACGGTCCAGCGTTGTTCGGCACCGAGCCAGCCGACGTCCCGGGGTTGCTGGCGGCCGGAGTCGCGGATCACCACTTGCATCTGGGTTTCCAGGTCCTGGAAGTTCAGCTCACGGTTCAGTCGATGCAGCGCGTGTTCGGGGTGGGCGACGGCGACGAATTCCACGTCGCTCAACTCCGCGCCGAGGTAACCGGGAATGCTCAGGCCGGTGATGGCCAGATCGGCCACGCCTTCGAGCAACACTTCCTCGACACCCGACAGTACTTCTTCACGCAGACGCACGCGGCAGCCACGGCTCTGCGGCATGAACGCGGTCAGTGCGCGAACGAGGCGGGCGCTCGGGTAGGCGGCATCGACCACCAGCCGCACTTCGGCCTCCCAGCCTTGCTCCATATGATGGGCGAGGTCCTCCAGTTGGCTGGCCTGCTTCACCAGTTGTCGCGAACGCCGCAGCAACACGCCGCCGGCTTCGGTCAGTACTGCCTTGCGGCCGTCGATGCGCAGCAATGGCACACCGAGCTGGTCCTGCATGCGGGCGACGGTGTAGCTCACCGACGATTGCGAACGGTGCAGGGCCTCGGCGGCCTGGGCGAATCCGCCGTGGTCGACCACCGCCTGCAACGTTCGCCATTGATCAAGGGTCACGCGGGGCGCTTTCATCAATAGCTCCTCTTGTCCTAAGCTGGCTGTCCCTCATGGAGACTGCCGAATGAAAAAATTCTGTTGTGTGGTGCTGGCGCTGCTGCCGCTGACCGCGTTTGCGTATCCGATCGATGTGCAGAAGAATCTCAATGGCCTGAAGATCGACTACGAGTCCTTCGATACCGATAAAGACATCGGCTCCATCCGGGTCGCCAACTACGGCGAGGTCGACGCACTCTGCAAAGTCGTATTCAGCAACGGCCCGGAGGCGCCGCGCACTCGCAATATCGAAGTGCCGGCCGGCAAACATACCAATGCCACCGCCAAGTTCTCCCGCGAGATCATCAAGCTGCGCGTCGAACTGAGCTGCAACCCGAAATAACACCCGCCTCGTTGTGGGAGCCCGTGTGCTCCCACAAGGTATGCGTCAGCTTATAAACGAATTTATCGATGCTTTATAGCAGTTATTTGCGCTTTTTCATCGATACGACTCTGTTTAACCTTCACTCCATCGACTTACAACATTCTCGGATGGAGGCTACACACCATGTCCCGCGTTCTGATCATCGAAAGCAGCGCCCGCCAGCAAGACTCGGTATCCCGTCAACTGACCCAGACCTTCATCAGTCAGTGGAAAGCGGCACACCCGGCCGATCAGATCACCGTACGTGACCTCGCCGTGAACCCGGTGCCACACCTGGACATCAACCTGCTGGGCGGCTGGATGAAATCCGCCGAACAGCGCAACGACAGCGAGCAATCCTCGCTGGATCGCTCCAACGCATTGACCGATGAACTGCTGGCCGCCGACGTGCTGGTGATGGCCGCGCCGATGTACAACTTCGCCATCCCGAGCACCCTGAAAGCCTGGCTCGACCACGTACTGCGTGCCGGCGTCACCTTCAAGTACACCGAAACCGGCCCGCAAGGTCTGCTCAGCGGTAAACGTGCCTACGTGCTGACCGCTCGCGGCGGCATCTACGCCGGCGGCCCGGCGGATCACCAGGAACCGTACCTGCGTCAGGTGATGGGTTTCATCGGCATCCACGACGTGACCTTCATCCACGCCGAAGGCATGAACCTGGGCGGCGACTTCCAGGAGAAGGGCCTCAACCAGGCCAACGCCAAACTGTCCCAGGTCGCTTGATATGTTAATCGCCAGATAATCGCCGATTGTTCTAGTGACCTGGCGCAACCCCTTCAAGGCTCTACGCGCATCGAACCTCCCTTTGCACTTGTTGCTCCTGAGTGCTGTAGCCCGATTGAACGCTTTAGCGAGATCGGGCTTTTTTTTGCCCGGGATTTAGCGATGGCCGGGAAAAACCGCTATCGTCGCCGCCATTCGAAATCGAGGCGACCATGGGCTATCTACTTATTGTCACGCTGATCCAGGCGTTTTCCTTCAGTTTGATCGGCGAATACCTGGCCGGGCATGTCGACAGCTACTTCGCGGTGCTGGTGCGCGTGGTGCTGGCCGGGCTGGTGTTCATCCCGCTGACCCGCTGGCGTTCGGTGGAGCCGGCGTTCATGCGCGGCATGTTGCTGATCGGCGCGTTGCAGTTCGGCGTGACCTACGTTTGTTTGTACCTGAGCTTCCGGGTACTGACGGTGCCGGAAGTGCTGCTGTTCACCATCCTCACGCCGCTGCACGTGACCCTGATCGAAGACGCGCTCAATCGCCGCTTCAATCCATGGGCGCTGATCGCGGCGCTGGTGGCTGTGTGCGGTGCGGCGGTGATTCGCTATGACCGGATCAACCCGGACTTCTTCATGGGCTTCCTGCTGCTGCAACTGGCCAACTTCACCTACGCCGCCGGGCAGGTGTTGTACAAACATCTGGTGGCGAAGCATCCGAGCGATCTGCCGCACTACCGGCGCTTCGGTTTCTTCTACCTCGGCGCACTCGCGGTGGCGTTGCCGGCGTTCCTGCTGTTCGGCAAATCCAACTTCCTGCCCGAAGCGCCGTTGCAATGGGGCGTGTTGGTGTTCCTGGGCCTGGTCTCGACCGCACTCGGTCTGTACTGGTGGAACAAGGGTGCATGCCTGGTCAACGGCGGCTCCCTGGCGGTGATGAACAACCTGCACGTGCCGGTGGGGCTGCTGCTGAACCTGCTGATCTGGAATCAGCATGAGGAACTGGGGCGGTTGTTCCTCGGTGGCGGCGTGATTCTGGCGGCGGTGTGGATCAGCCGGTTGGGGATTCGCAAGCCGGCGCCAGTTGCCCCACCAGAAACTCGATAAACGCCCGGGTCTTCTGCGGCACCCGCCGTGCTGACGAATACACCGCGTTGATGGTGATCGCCGGGGCTTGCCATTCGCACAGCACCGGCACCAGCCGCCCGGCGGCCAGCGCTTCTTCGACGATGAAGTCCGGCAGCAGCGCAATGCCCATGCCGGCCTCCGCCGCTTGCGCCAGCAGGTCGCCGTTGTTGGCGTGCAGCGGCCCGGTGACGTTGACTCGCTGGGTCTCCTTGCCGTTGCACAGTTGCAGGCTCACGCCGCTCTGCAGATAGCCGTAGTTCAAGCATTGATGCGAGCGCAGATCCTGCGGGGTCTGCGGCGTGCCCGCGCGTTCGAGGTAAGCGGGGGAGGCGACCATGATTCGCGGCGCTGGCGCCAGTTGTCGGGCGATCATGGTCGAGTCGGGCAGGCTGGCAATGCGGATGGTCACGTCGAACCCGCCGCGCACCGGATCGACCTGCTGGTCGCTGAGCACCAGTTGCAGCTCGATGTTCGGGTGCTGCTCGTGGAACAGCGGAATCAATTTGCCCAACCGTCGCAGGCCGAACGACATCGGCGCGTTCACCCGCAACACACCACGCAATTCGCCAACCCCGTCCCGGGCTCGCTGCTCGGCCTCGTCCAGTGCCGCAATCACTTCCCGCGCCGCTTCGAAATATTCGGCGCCAGCCTCGGTCAGGTGCAGGCTGCGGGTGGTGCGTTGCAGCAGTTGTACGCCGATGGCTTCTTCCAGCGCCTGAATCTGTTTGCTGACTTTCGACCGGGGCACGTCCATGGCCCGGGCGGCGGCCGCAAAGCCGTTTTCGCCGACCGTCACCACGAAGGCGCGCATGCATTCGATGCGATCCATGATTGTCCCTGTTTTAGAATCAATGATTCTCGATTTTAGTGAATTGTCCCTTTATCGGCTAGCCCCTAAAGTGACATCCAAGCCGAGACAACAACGCCGAAGACGGCAAGCGACTCGACTCACCCATTACCTAATCGAAACTCTGAATCGACATCAAAAGGAACGCGCCATGTCTATCCGTGAACTGCTGAACCCAACCAACTCCGCCCTGATCCTGATCGACCACCAGCCGCAAATGGCTTTCGGCGTGCAGTCGATCGACCGTCAGACCCTGAAGAACAACACCGTCGGCCTGGCCAAGGCAGCGAAGATCTTCAACGTGCCGACCATCTACACCTCGGTCGAAACCGAAAGCTTCAGCGGCTACATCTGGCCGGAACTGCTGGCGGTGCACCCGGAGCAGAAGCCGATCGAGCGCACCTCGATGAACTCCTGGGAAGACAAGGCGCTGGTTGACGCGGTGAAGGCCACCGGCCGCAAGAAGCTGATCATCGCCGCGCTGTGGACCGAGGTCTGCCTGACCTTCCCGGCCCTGGAAGCCCTGGCCGAAGGCTACGAGGTGTACATCGTCACCGACGCGTCCGGTGGCACCACCAAAGAAGCCCACGACATGTCGGTACAGCGAATGATTCAGGCCGGCGCCGTACCGGTGACCTGGCAGCAAGTGCTGCTCGAGTACCAGCGTGACTGGGCGCACAAAGACACTTATCAGGCGGTGATGGACCTGGTGCTGGAACACAGCGGCGCATACGGAATGGGCGTCGACTACGCCTACACCATGGTGCACAAGGCACCGCAGCGGCAGGCCAAGTAAGTCGGCAGGACAAAAAAAGACGCAACCGGGGTTGCGTCTTTTTTGTTGTCCGCGAGAAAGGTTTACATTCGTTGTTTTTCGGCCTCGGGAATGTGGCTTGCACCCAGGACTGCCGGCAACAACCCGGAGCGCAAATCCCCACCACTCGGCTGCTGATACAGGCTCAGGCCAAACTCAGGCAGCACCGCCAGCAGGTAATCGAAAATATCCCCCTGGATCCGCTCGTAATCGGCCCACACCGTGGTGGTGGTAAAGCAGTAGATTTCCAGTGGAATGCCTTGGGCTGTGGTCTGCATCTGGCGGACCATGCAGGTCATGTTCGGCTGAATCTCCGGGTGGCTCTTCAGATAGGCCAGCGCATAGGCGCGGAACGTACCGATGTTGGTCATGCGCCGGCGCGCAATCCAGATAGCCCCAGCTGTTTTTTCTGTTTCGAATGGACGCCTTCTCGCCGCGGATCCCCTCCAGCGATCGTCCCAGTCCAAATGACACACGGCCCGGCATACTGGCTGCTTGCCAGTCTTTACGTATATGCTCCGACCACGGCATCACGCCCGATCCCTCGTTTACGGGTATGGCACCGGCCTCTGCAAGGCTGCAATTGATGCGTCATTGCCGCCTAGGTACCTGCCGAGGCACTTGGTTCCTCTTGCCGGGCAGGAGGGTGCTGCTTATATGGAGATCGCATGAGTTTTTTTTCGGACGAAGAAATAGATTCACTTAAGATCACTCGGATGATCCTGCACGTGGTGGGTACCAAGAACTTCGAGTCTCAGCCAGAGCGCGCTTTGGAGGAGGAAGCATTCTTTATCGGTAAAATTGTAGACATGGCTGCTGCGCCGGTCTTTATGTTCAAGGCTGTATCTACGACCCGGGACGAGATTGAAGCCATTGCGGCCGGGATCACTTCGTTCGTCGATGGTGCTCAGAGCTTAGCTGCCAGCTTTAACCGAGCACACGTTGGTGGCAGTGCTGATGGGGTTTTGTTGATGTTCGAGCTGTCGGTCAAAGACCCCAGTGTGAAGATTTACAGCCTGATAAAGTACGACTACAAGCTGGCTCTGGAGCAAAACGACGGTGCTCCAGGCAACAAACTGCGCCGAATCGTGAACGCCTTGGTAGACGAAAAGAAGGCTATCCAGAAGACGGCGCTCGTCCGTGTGGTCAATGCTGTTGCTGACAAGAATGTTTCGGCCACAGACCGTACAAAGCATGGCGTAGATCTGGCAGATTACTTCGCCGACTTCCTGTCGGTGGCCAGGGATGTTTCGGACACGGAGTTGAGCGAGCTTACCCGAAAGGTACTCAAGGGGGCGCTCCAGGCCTGTATCGAGCACCTCCCAGGCAAAGACGTGGCTAAGGCCCTGAAGAAAGCCCAAGCAAACCTCGGCACTCGTACGCTGATCGATGAAAATGCGATCGTGGAGGCGGTGATGCTGGCTGCTGGTCATCCTGAAGATGAAAAGATAGCCGGTCGCCTTGAGAAAGAGACCCGCACGCGCGTTAAAAAGAGCAAGTTGCATGAGCTCAGCTTCAAGCCCGATCGCAAGATCCTCCGGCAGCCCTACATGCGCAAGATCGTCACGACAGAAGGCGTTACCATCCTGTTCCCCGACAGGGCGGAAAACCCTAACGTCAAGGTGGTGGAGCTGAAAGGGGGCAAGAAGCAAATCATCGTGGATACAGACAGAGTCACGGAGGACAGCGTTGTCACACCAAAAGCTGGCCAGCCTACTTAACGATCTGTCACGTAAAGGTCAGGCGCTGATCACTGAGGGAAATGTCACCCTCATTGTGTCTGACTTATCTGCTGGTACTGCTCGGTCAATTGCTCAGACCGCATCCGCTGCTGCCTGGTCGATCACCATGTATGACAGCGCTGGGGGCGAAACCGAGGTCGAAGAAGGGGATGAGGATTTCGGGCCATTTCGCGCAGAGCTCGTGAAGCCGCTTCCGCGGGAACATGATCAGACTGCGGCCTTGTACGTGGCTACAGAGGCAGGTTTTAGAGCCTTCCTCGCCAACGGTCATTCCGCATTACGATGGTACGTACTTGGCCTCCTGAAGCCATTCAATACTCGGGCTCGCGCGTATAGTGACTGGGGTATAAACGAGCCCTTTGTCGAATCTCAAGCGACGAAGTCGCCCCGGCTTTTGGTGAAAGAGTCAGCTGACGTCCGGACTGTGCCCGAGGATGTCAGCCACTGGTTGCTCGCAGAGGGCTATGAGCTCGATGAAGCTGACCCGTTGCACATGGTCTGGGCAACTCAAGCCTTTGACGCCCTTAGCCGCTGTTTCGCGAACGAGATCGACACGACGGGGAGCAAGCTCAGTTTCAAAGGGCCGCCCAAGCTTAATCTGACGCTCGTGGAAGCGGTCGATGGCGCCGCGCAGATCAAGCTGAATGACTTCAGGGCCGTACAGGATGCCGCAATTTGGGTGTTTGACAACGCACGTGAAGCCGAAGTGAAGCATATCCTGCTGTCCGCTGAGATCGCTCGATCGGGCAGAGCGGACGGAGAGGTACTTCAGTATTTCAGGGAGAACCTTGCTGCGGCGCTGGATTGCGGAAAGATCGCTTACCAGATGGCGATCTCGGAGATCACCAAGGACACCCTCAAATCCTTAGGAGATCTTCGAAAAGCTGTTACCGAGGAGACTTCAAAGGCGACAGATGCGACCCGGCAGGCGATTGCAGCGATCTCGACAGCTCTGACGTTAGGCTTGGGCTTAATCGTTGCGCGGCTCACTCTGCAGATCAATCCATACCTCATTTCACTTGTGATGGCGGTTGCATTCGGTTATGCGACTCTGAATGTGATGTCGGGACGTAAATTTATAAGCATTCAGCAGAAGCTGCGCCTGGATTGGCAATCGAAGCTGTATCGCTTCCTCTCGGAAGTCGAATTCAAAAAAATGGTAGGCGATCCGATTGAGCAAGCAGAGAGTTTCTTTTACAAGGTCAGTTGCCGAGGCCTAGTAATGCTCGGCGGCGCATCGCTGGGAATTGCAGTCTTCGCCTTCGTTTACACCACTCAGCCCGTCGTCTCGGCGGCAGCCTCTAAAGCGCCTATTGCTCCAGCAACATTTCCTGCAAGTCCGCAGCCACCAACCAGCGAACCGCCCCCTCAACCGAGGCCGGTGCCGAAACAGAGAACTCCAGCGAAGCCGTCAGAAAAAGGAGATGCCCCCTTTTTGAGCTTTGACCAAGGCATCCTTGCCATGCGCACAGCAGTGCCAGAACAGCGAAATTACTCTGCCATGTAAGGGGGCACCGTTGGTGCCTATGCCAGCTAAGTTTGTGGTGTTACATGAAGTGCTTTTCAGCGTCGGGTATGTGCGCCGCACCGAGGACTGCCGGCAATATCCCGGAACGCAAATCCCCGCCGCTCGGCTGCTGATACAGGCTCAGGCCAAACTCAGGCAGCACCGCCAGCAGGTAATCGAAAATATCCCCCTGGATCCGCTCGTAATCGGCCCACACCGTGGTGGTGGTAAAGCAGTAGATTTCCAGTGGAATGCCCTGGGCTGTGGTCTGCATCTGGCGGACCATGCAGGTCATGTTCGGCTGAATCTCCGGGTGGCTCTTCAGATAGGCCAGCGCATAGGCGCGGAAGGTGCCGATGTTGGTCATGCGCCGGCGGTTGGCCGACATCGCCGCGACATTGCCCTGCGCTTCGTTCCAGGCCTTGAGCTCGGCTTTCTTGCGGCCCATGTAGGCGGTCAGCAGGTGTACCTGGGAGAGTTTTTCTTCTTCATCGTCGCGGATGAAACGCACACCGCTGGCGTCGATGAACAGACTGCGCTTGATCCGCCGCCCGCCGGACTGCTGCATGCCGCGCCAGTTTCTGAACGACTCGGACATCAGGCGCCAGGTCGGGATCGAGACGATGGTCTTGTCGAAGTTCTGCACCTTGACCGTGTGCAGGGTGATGTCGACCACATCGCCATCGGCGCCGACCTGCGGCATTTCGATCCAGTCGCCGACCCGCAGCATGTCGTTGCTGGTCAGCTGCACGCTGGCGACGAACGACAGCAGGGTGTCCTTGTAGACCAACAGGATCACCGCCGACATCGCACCCAGGCCGGACAGCAGCAACAGCGGCGAGCGGTCGATCAGGGTGGCAACGATGATGATCGCGCCGAACACGTACAAGACCATTTTTGCCAGTTGCACGTAGCCCTTGATCGAGCGGGTGCGGGCGTGTTCGGTGCGGGCGTAGATGTCCAGCAGGGCATTGAGCAGGGCGCTGACCGACAGCAGCAGGAACAGAATGGTGAACGCCAGCGCGACATTGCCGAGAAACACCGTGGCGGTCTTGCTCAGTTCCGGCACCAGGTGCAGGCCGAACTGGATTACCAATGATGGCGTCATCTGCGCCAGACGCTGGAACACCTTGTTATGCCGAAAGTCGTTGAGCCAGTGCAGGGCGGGCTGGCGACCGAGCATGCGGCTGGCATGCAGGATCAGGTAACGCGCCACTCGTCCGAGAACCAGCGCGATCACCAGCAGCAGGATCAGCGCCAGGCCGGCGTGCAGGAGCGGGTGCTGATCGAGGGCACCCCAGAGGTCTTGGGCGTTGAGCCAGAGCTGTTTGAAATCCATGAGAGAGACGATTCTTCTGTAAGACGCGACGGGCGATTAGAGCATTTAAGACGCTGTGTATTACCGTTGGAGACAAATTGAGCAACAAAAAAGCCACTGATTACGGCTGATTTCACAAAGAAACTCGGCCTGAGCGCTCGAAACCGGTAACCTATGCAGCTGATTTTTTGCATATCTTCGAGGTAGCACCCGTGTTTTCCCAATTCGCCCTGCACGAACGCCTGCTCAAAGCCGTGGCCGAGCTGAAATTTGTCGAGCCAACGCCTGTGCAAGCCGCGGCCATTCCGCTGGCGCTTCAGGGGCGTGACCTGCGGGTGACGGCGCAAACCGGTAGCGGCAAGACCGCCGCGTTTGTCCTGCCGATCCTCAACCGCCTGATCGGCCCGGCCAAGATCCGCGTCAGCATCAAGACCCTGATCCTGCTGCCGACCCGCGAGCTGGCCCAGCAGACCCTGAAGGAAGTCGAGCGCTTTTCGCAGTTCACTTTCATCAAGTCCGGCCTGATCACCGGCGGTGAAGACTTCAAGGTCCAGGCAGCGATGCTGCGCAAGGTGCCGGACATCCTGATCGGCACCCCGGGCCGGATGATCGAGCAACTGAACGCCGGCAACCTCGACCTGAAAGAAGTCGAAGTGCTGGTGCTCGACGAAGCCGACCGCATGCTCGACATGGGGTTCGCCGAAGACGTACAGCGTCTGGTCGACGAATGCCCGAACCGTCAGCAGACCATGCTGTTTTCCGCCACCACCGGCGGTTCCGGCCTGCGCGAGATGATCGCCAAGGTGCTGAACAACCCTGAGCATCTGCAGCTCAACGCGGTCAGCCAGCTGAACTCGACCACTCGTCAGCAGATCATCACCGCCGACCACAACCAGCACAAAGAACAGATCGTGAACTGGCTGCTGGCCAACGAGACCTACCAGAAGGCCATCGTCTTCACCAACACCCGGGCCATGGCCGACCGCATCTACGGTCGCCTCGTCGCCCAGGAATACAAGGCGTTCGTGCTGCACGGCGAGAAAGACCAGAAGGATCGCAAACTGGCGATCGATCGTCTGAAGCAGGGCGGCGTGAAGATCCTGGTGGCTACCGACGTCGCGGCCCGTGGTCTGGACGTTGATGGTCTGGATCTGGTGATCAACTTCGACATGCCACGCAGCGGCGACGAATACGTGCACCGCATCGGCCGTACCGGCCGTGCCGGCAACGACGGTCTGGCGATCTCGCTGATCTGCCACGGCGACTGGAACCTGATGTCGAGCATCGAGCGTTATCTGAAGCAGAGCTTCGAGCGCCGCACCATCAAGGAAGTCAAAGGCACCTACGGCGGACCGAAAAAGGTCAAGGCCTCGGGCAAGGCCGTCGGCGTGAAGAAGAAAAAGACCGACGCCAAGGGCGACAAGAAGAAAACCGCCGCCAAGACCCCGACCAAGCGCAAGAGCGCCAACCGTCCGAAGCCGGATTCTCTGGTAAGCAGCGACGGCATGGCTCCGCTCAAGCGCCGCAAGCCGGTTGCACCTGCGGCCGAGTAAGGCGTTTCAGGCAGGCAATAAAAAACCCGGACACTGTCCGGGTTTTTTTATTCCCTGAGTTTGTCAGCTGCCCAGCTGCCCACGGGTGTCGGCATCAAAGCGCTGCTTGGCCTGATCCGCTTTTGGTTTGAGCTGTGCGAGCAGGGCTGCCTCACTGTACAGCCCGGGCAGCGCCAACTCCTTGGGTGTCGGTTCGATCGGGATCAGCACATCTTCACCTGCCGCGTGCAGCCAGATCGCTACGACATGCAGCGCCGAAACGAACAACACTCGCAGCTCAACGGTTTTGCCCTGCAACTGTGGCGATTGCTCGGCCAGTTTCAGTGCATCGACCGTGGCCGCCGCCAGGTTGCCGTGGTTCAACGAGGCGAACTCGACGTGACCACGGACTTCGGCCAATTGCGCATCGGCAATCGACACACCGTCGGCAAACACCAGGTAATGCCAGTCGCCGAGCCGGGCGTCCTTCAGGCCTTTGCCATTGCTCAGGTCTTCCAGGCTGAGCGAGTAGCCGCGATAGGCTTCGCTGAGGCTGATTTTCGCCGGTGCAGCACTGGCGAACTGGCGATTGATGCCAAAGCCCTGGGTTTGCAGCGCGGCTTGCAACACCGGACGCAAGGTCTGTACGCCGTTGGAAGGCGCCTTTGGATAAGTCAGTTGCATGATGTCGCCCTCCTAGTTTTTCGCCGTGAAGTAAGTGTGAGTCCAGTTGCCGCCACCGTTGTAGGAACCGGGGAACGAGTTCAATGCGCGGGTCGAATAGCCGTAGATCGAATCCGCGACCAGCACGTAGTTGCCGTTGGTGCCGTAGATCGTCAGGAAGTGCGCACCGCCGCCGTACCAGGCACAGCGCAGGCCAACAGGCCGGCCCATGTTGATCTGGTTCTGGATGGCCGACATCTGCAACGAACCCTGATTCATCCCGTTGTAGCTGCGGGTGGTTTGCAGGGCCGAATCCAGATAGCCGTAGACGTTGCACGGCCCCGGCTGGCTGCAGCAGTTGCGGTTCAGTTGGGTGCTGGCAACGCCGCACTGAGTCCAGGACCCGGTGCCGTAATAGTTGCCGACCGAAGCGGAAACCGCGGCCCAGCACCAGTTGGTCTGGGTCTGTTGCTGCATCGTGAAGTTGAGACTCGAGGCGGCCAGGGCCTTGGCCTGTGGGGCCGCTTCGACCTCGACCAGTTGCGCATCGAGCAGATGGCCGGTCAGGCACCCGGGCAGGGTGTTGCCGGTGAATTGCGTTGTTTCAGTGGTTAACATTTTTCAATCCTCCATGAATGAAAACAAACGTCCAACGTGTGGATGTTGCGAGCGATCGGTGGTGAATGGGTTGCCATCTCCGATGGCCGGTTCCGATCAGGCTCGAGGTAACCCTAGGTCTGAATATGCACTGATGCAAATACAAAAATGCATTAATGCAAAAATCCAGACGAAAGGACGCGGGCTTTGGCATCGATCCCGAGCGGTAGATGCCGAAGCCTGCGGCGTTGATCGGGATGTCAGCCCTCGGTTTTCTTCTCGGCCGAATCCAGTTCCTTCAGCCGCTGATCGATCAACTGGCATTTGTCCGGCAGGTCTGCCGATGCCGTGCCCAGGTCCATCTTCTGCAACTCGGCGTTGATTTCCTTGGCCTTGGTCGGGTTTTGCTCGGTGAGCTTGGCGACTTCCCTGGCCAGTTGCTCGCGCTTGACGGTGGCTTCTTCCGGGGTGCAGGCCCAGACGGGCAGGGCGCAGGCGAGCGTGGCGGCGAGTGTGAGTTTGAGCAGGGTTTTCATGGCGGCAGGCCTCAGATCCGGTTAAGGCGGGTTAACCGGTTGAGGGCTGTGGCCAATGAAAAGTTCAGGATCTTTGCTGGCTCAGTCCCCATGACAGCAACTGGATTTTTGTTCTCCGTCATACCGATCGTGATACCGCACCCACTCCATGATTTCGTCCTCGTTCCTGCCTTTTGGCGTGAGATCGAGGTAGTTGTAGGCACCGACCAGCATGTCCAGGCCTCGAGCGTAGGTCGAGTAGGTGTGGAAAATCTCGCCGTTGTTGGCGCGATAGAACACGCTCAGCCCCGGCATTTCCTCTTCGCCACTGTCAGTCTTTTCGTAGTTGTATGTAGCCTTTCCGGCTTCGGCATCATCAGCGTGGGCGCAAACGCCGAAGTCGTAGTTGAAATCGGAGCCGTCCGACGACACCCAGTCGAATTTCCAGCCCATCCGCCGCCTGAAGGCCTGGAATTCGGCGAATGGCGCATGGGACACCGCCACCATCGCAATGTCGTGATGGGCCAGGTGTTGATTGGCGCCGTCGATGTGGTCGCTGAGGAACGAGCAGCCCGGACAGCCTTCCTCCCAGCCTTTGGCAAACATGAAGTGATAAACGACGAGTTGACTGTGCTGGCCGAACAGGTCAGCCAGTTTCAATTCGCCGTTCGGCCCCATGAAGCGGTAGTCCTTGTCGACCTTCACCCAGGGCAGGGCGCGACGTTTGGCGCTGAGGCGGTCGCGTTCTTTGGTGAAGGCCTTTTCATCGGCCAGATGCTGCTTGCGGGCGGCGAGCCATTCTTCGCGCGACACCACCGGATGATTCTCAACGTTCATGATGATTTCTCCTGCGGGGGTTGAAACCGTCTGTCTCAGACTAGTCGCTCAACGCTGTCGGAAATCGACAGACCGCCGGTCGGCCGGGGCGGTAAATGAAGCTGAACGGCTCTTGTCCGCTCGGGTCACAACCTTTGAAGGCGCCATTAATCACGCGCACCGGAGGTTGAATCAGGATGACGACGTATAACTGGGATTTGATTGAACGCCTGCTGCATGAAGTACAGAACGGCGCAGGCCACAGCTTCGCACCGCGCTCTTACGCAGAAGACTATGCGGCGGAAAAAGCGGCGGCGGGCGAGCCTATCGAGAATCTGGATCATCTGAAAACCATCGCCTGCCAATATGAGCAACTGTTGCTGCTGCGCGGTTACATTGGGCCCCGTGGGGAGGATGAGGGCAGCACTGGCAACAACTTCAGCCTGACCCCGCGCGGTTCAAGTCTGTTGAGCCTGATCGACAGCAGCATTCCCGGTAATGATCATCCGCGCCAGGTGCTGGATGAGCAGCAGGATGCGCTGGATGAGGCGACGTTCGATCGTGTGGCGTCCAAGGCGCAGATTGCCTGAATCCAGGAAAGCAAAAGATCGCAGCCCTCGGTAGCTCCGCAAATTCTGCAGGAGCTACCGAGGGCTGCGATCTTGTGGTTTTCTAATTCTGTTTAGCGGCCTTCAAACACTTCAAATCATTGAAGTCCTTGCGCACCCCTTCGATTTTCTTCAACAAGCGCTGCCGTTGTTGCGGCGTGCTTTCAGCCATCAGATCCACCGCCAGCGAGCGCGCCTGGGCTTCGGTGTCGGCGTAGGCCTTGCGGTAATCCGCTGTCCATAAGCGCTCGCGATAGACCAGAAGGGTCTCGATCCGCTGTGGGAATTCCGGGCTGTTGCGCTGGGCGACGGCTGCACTGAACTGCTGTTGCCAGTGCGCGCGGTTGGCGATCCATTGAGTGTTCTGGTCGCCCAATGCTGTCGACCACGCCATCACGCGTTGTTCTTGTGTGGGACTCAGCGGCCCGAGCCAGTCGTTGAGGCGTTTGTCCATGCGTGCGCCGCGTTCGGCAATCTGCTGGGCCAGGGGTGGCTTCACATATTCCTGTTGGCGTTTGCGCAGATCCTTGGCAAACGCGTCGTTCATTTCCGCGACCTGTTTGTCATCCAGTCCTTGCAGCAACTCAATGGCCGACGGCGTGATCTCTCGGGCGGTCTCGGCAATTGCCTGCTTGGCCTCCAAGGTACGGGCCTGGAGCGCGGCGTCGGTGACCTGATTGGTCTCGACCATGGTTTGCAGGCGATCGAGCCAGTCCAGATAACCCGGCAACTGCGTGCTGCAGTGCCAGCTCAGGTGTTCCTTGAGGCGTTCGTTGAACCAGCCTTTCTGCTCGCCGTTCATGTCCAGGTAGTCGCTGAGCGTCCACGGAATGATCACGTCGAGATTGCGATAGGCGAGGCCTACGCGGCTGCAGGCGCCGAGGGCGAGGGTGAAAGCCAGCAGGGCGGCAATCTGTTTGAACCAGCGAGACATGGGCGAATCCTTGCGTGAGCCTGGCTTCGAAGTCTGATGCTTATGTGAACGCAGGATGAGCCCGGCAGTTCAGCCAATCAATAGAACGCGCGTTCGGCCTTGAGCGTGACCAGCCCGTCGCACTGGCTGTTGTGCCCGGAATAGGCAGAGCAATTGCTGCCGCTGAGGCTGGAGTTGCTGTAGATCAGGTCGAGGTCGACGCCCATCACCGGGCGGGAAAATTTCACCGACCAGTCGGTAAAACTGCTGACATACCCGCCGTCCACCGAGACCGGTGTATTGAGCTGATGGGTGGTGTATTTCATGCTGATCCCGATGCCGAACGGTTGGTTGCCGCGCAGATCGGCAAACAAGGTGTTGTTCTGTTTGTCCGGATCGTTGCTCAGTGCGATGCCGAAACGGCTGCCGAGCAGGGTCAGGCCGCCGAACAATTCCTGGCTGTCGAGGGTGTCGACCTTGGGATAGCTGTAGTGGATCATCCCGACTTCGTAGCCGAGGGTTTGATCGAAGGGTTGTTTAAAGCCGACGTAGGAATCGATCTCCAGATTCTTGCCCGGCGTCAGTCCCATGCTCGGCGCGTACTGGCCGACGTAGAGGCCGCTGTCATGGCTCAGATCGAGGCCGCCGTGGAACGAACCGGCGGCAGAAGGTTTGACCAGTCCCTGGGCCATGCTGCGGCTGGGCGTGGTGCCGAGCTTGAGGTCGAAGTCGCCAAGTTCACGCTGGAAAATCTGCGCGTGCGTCATCGGGCTCGCCAGCAGGCCTGCAAGAAATAAACAGAGGGGTTTGAGCATGCGTCACTCCTTGAACAGCGAGCGCAGTGCGATAAAGACTGCTGAAACGCTTGATCCAGACGCGTGCAAGGATACCGGCGAATGATCGGCATCGAGGGCCGTTCGTCGATTTCTGTTGTTTTGTCGGTTTGATTAAACGCGAGAGAGGTCTTGCGAGGGTTCCGGTCCAGACGCTTCGAAGCTCAAAGCGCCTTGGGACTGGTGTGTTGCGGGGTGTTACTTCTTGCCCAGGCTGATCTGCTTGGACGGGCCGAACGTCTGGCCGCTGACGCCCTTGGCAATTTGCTGGATTTCGCCGCCGGACTTGAGGAATGCCGCGATCTGATCGTTGATCGATTCGCTGGTTTCAACGGCTGGAGCTGGCTTTGCTTTGCTGGTGGATGCTTTTACACGCATGGCGGCCATTAACCTGTAGAAAAGTAACTCGGCCAGGCATCGTACAGGAATAACTTGACAATTGCTTGGTAAATATCCCCCGGAATAACCCAGCGTGCGGGTGGATTATTCTCGATTAATTATTCGAAATATCCCGCTAACCTGCTGTTTTAAATAACAACATTTATCGGGATCGGTGGCTTTTTCGAGGGGGCGGCGCGCCGGGGAGTCCTCCAGGTAGTCTGACGAGTGGCGCCCGCTCGGCGGCAAACCAAGGAAAATCAAGGCTTCGCGCAAATTTCCGTCGGCGAGAGGATCTGCCGGCCAACGAACCCGGCAAAACCGGGTAGAATGCCGCCCACGCAATGAGGGTATTGGAAATGGCTTTAGTCGGGCGCTACAACAGTTTGCAAGTGGTTAAACACACTAACTTCGGTTTATATCTGGACGGCGGTGCCGACGGCGAAATTCTTTTGCCCAACCGTTATATCCCTAAAGATATTCCCAGCGAAGATGAAGACTGGCTCAATGTTTTCATTTATCTGGACAGCGATGACAAACTTATTGCCACCACTGAAAAACCAAAAGTTCAGGTCGGTGAATTTGCCAGTTTGAAAGTTGTTGAAGTCAACAGCATCGGTGTGTTCCTCGATTGGGGCCTGCCGAAGGATCTGCTGCTGCCTTACTCCGAAGAAAAACGCCAGATGACCGCCGGCGAGTACTGCGTGGTGCATGTCTACCTCGACAAACACACCCGCCGCATCACCGCCACCGCACGTCTTGATCGCTACCTCGACAAGACCCCGGCCAACTACAGCGTGGGCCAGGAAGTTGATCTGCTGGTGGCCGAATCCACTGACATGGGTTTCAAGGCCGTCATCAACAACAAGCACTGGGGTTTGATTCACAAGAACGAAATCTTCAAGTTCATGCGTTCCGGCATGCGCGAGAAAGGTTTCATCAAGGAAGTGCGTGCCGACGGCAAGATCAGCCTGAGCCTGCAACCGGTGGGGCAGGAAGCGGCCAGCAGCCTGAGTTCGAAGATCCTCGCCAAGTTGCGCGAGAACGATGGCACCCTGGCCGTCAGCGACAAGAGCGACCCGGCGCTGATCAGCAGCCTGTTCGGTGTCAGCAAGGGCAACTTCAAGAAGGCCATCGGTTCGTTGTACAAGGAAGGCAAGATCGTCATTCATGCCGATCGCATTGAACTAACCTGAGCCTGACGTGGCCCATGTTGCATGGGCTCACTTGAGGTCGGGCAGATGAAAAAAGCGTTGATTGCCTACGTCGCCACGCTGCTGATGTTTCTTCTGCTCGACGGCGTCTGGCTCGGCGTGCTGATGGCGCCGACCTATCGCGAACTGCTCGGTTCGCTGATGCTCGAAAAACCGTTGCTGGTGCCAGCAGCGGTTTTTTATTGCCTGTACGTTTTCGGCTGTGTGGCGTTTGTGGTGTTGCCGGCAGTGAGCTGGCAGCGAGCCGCCCGCATGGGCGCGCTGCTCGGGCTGGTCGCTTATGGCACTTATGACCTGACCAATTGGGCGACGTTGCGCGGCTGGTCGGTGCAGGTGACATTGATGGATTGGGCATGGGGGACGTTTGCCACGGCGCTGGCCTGTTCGGTCGGATTTGTCGTGGCCAGCCGGTTTGGCAGATCAGCCATTCACCGCTGACGTTTGAGGAGCATGAAATGTCTCTTCCAGACGGCTTTTTCTGGCTGACTGGTTAATAATCCACGCATCATTTTTCGCCCCGGACGAAGAGCTGGGGCTTTGTTTTGACCTTTGGAAAAACTGCCATGTTGTGTGTGTTCGAGGTGTTGCGGTGAGCGTCAGTCGGCGCAGTGCCGACGGGTTTGCGCTGCAAGTGATGGTCGGCCTGTGCCTGATCTGGGGCGTGCAGCAGGTGATGATCAAGTGGGCGGCGACCGATATCGCGCCGGTGATGCAGGCGGCGGGGCGGTCGGGAATTTCCGCGTTGCTGGTAGGACTGCTCATTTGCTGGAAGGGCGGCTGGGATCAGGTCGGAGCTACATGGCGCGGCGGCTTGCTGGCCGGTGCCTTGTTCGGTCTGGAGTTCCTGTTTATTTCCGAAGGCTTGCAGTTGACCACGGCCGCGCACATGTCGGTGTTCCTTTACACCGCACCGATCTTCACCGCGCTGGGTGTGCATTTCCTGTTGCCCAGCGAGCGTCTGCGACCGGTGCAATGGCTGGGGATTTTCATGGCGTTCGTCGGGATCGCTGTGGCGTTTGCCGGCGGCGTGTCGTGGGACAACCTCGATCACCGCATGCTGTTGGGCGATGCCCTCGGCGTGCTGGCCGGGGCCAGTTGGGGCGCGACCACCGTGGTGGTGCGCGCCTCGCGCCTGTCGGAAGCGCCGGTGACGTTGACGCTTTTTTACCAACTGATTGTCGGCTTCATCGGCCTGCTGTTGATCGCACTGCTCAGCGGCCAGATCACCCACGTCAGCCTGACCGTCGTGGCGGTGGGCAGCGTGCTGTTCCAGGGCCTGGTGGTGTCGTTCTTCAGTTACCTGACCTGGTTCTGGCTGCTGCGCCGCTATCTGGCGGCCAATCTGGCGGTGTTTTCCTTCATGACGCCGTTGTTCGGCGTCACGTTCGGCGTGGTGTTGCTCGGTGAAAAGCTGAGCATGAACTTCATCATCGGTGCCGTGCTGGTGTTGCTCGGCATCACCTTCGTCAGCGCGGAACAGTGGGTGCGTCGGCGTTTGCGCAAAGCGCTCGGCCAGTCGTAAGCGGTTTCCACGCCAGGCCACCGGCAATCAGCAGCCCGCTGCCGGCGATCACCAGCGCCGGTTGCAGGCCGCCGCTGAAGTGGCTGCTGACCGCCGCCAGCAGCGGCCCGCTGAGCTGACCGACGGCGAAGCACGCGGTCAGCAGACCGGCGTTGCGCTGGGTGGCGTGGGGCGCCATTTCCCGGGAGCGTTGCATCACCAGTTGCATGCAGGCCAGGAACGGCGTGCCGCACAGGATCACGCCCAAAGCCAGACCGAGGCCGCTGCCCAACAGGCAGGCAAACACCCCGGCGGCCTGCAGCCACAACGTCGCCATCAACCAGTGACGGGTGGTGTCCGGATCATGCCGACGCAAACTCACCAGCAATACTCCGATTGCGGCGCCGAGGCCGAAGCATGGCCAGAACAGATCGGCCTGCCATTGCCCGTGAAACTGCGCGTTGGCCATCTGCGACAGGAACGTGGCCGGGATGATGTAGCCCACGCCGTACAAGGCATACACCACCGCCAACCGCGCAATGCCGCGATTCGAATGATCGACGGCGGAAGGTGTGACGGTTGCGCCGACGCCCGGTTGCGGCAGGATCCGCACGATTCCCAGCAACATCACCAGTGCCACGGCGGCATAGATCAGCCACAGGGTGGCGGAAGTCTGCTGCGCCAGATGTGAGAACAGCGCCAGCAACCCCGTCAGAAAAATCCCCAGCCCCGGCCCGGCAAATACCAGCGCTCCCAATCTCGGACGACCGGCCGCCGCAGCCAACGGCTGGCTCAGTGCAGTGATCATCACCAGCACCCACGCACTCGCCACGCCAGTACCGAAACGCAGCAGCAGATGCGACCAGAAACCGTTGGCCCAGAACGACGCCAGCGTCAGCAGCACGCATAACCACAAGCCACCGTGCAGACGCCGTTGCACTTGATCGGGCCGTCGGGAAAACATCGCGTCTATGGCACCGAGCAGATAGCCGAGGTAGTTGGCTGCCGCAATCAGACCGGCGGCGGTCAGGTCGATCTGCCCTTCGCTGATCAGGTGGGGAAGTTGCGGTGTAAGGGCGAAACGCCCGATGCCCATGGCCATCATCAGGGCAATGAAACTGGCGGATAAGCGAATCAGCGGCGACATGGTCTGGATTCCGTTGGAGGTTCAATGACCGTCAGGCTAGGACTGATTGACTTTCTTTAAAATTGAATAATAGTGAGTAACTTGTTCAGTTCAGGAGAATGGTTGTGGAGTTCAGCCAATTGCGGATCTTCCAGGCCGTGGCGGAGGAGGGCTCGATCACTCGCGCCGCCGAACGCCTGCACCGTGTGCCGTCGAACCTGTCGACCCGGCTCAAACAGCTCGAAGAGCAATTGGGCGTCGAACTGTTCGTCCGCGAGCGTCAGCGTTTGCAGTTGTCGCCCGCGGGAAAAGTCCTGCTGGACTACACCGGCAAACTGTTCGCCCTGCGCGATCAGGCCAGTGCGGCGGTGATGGGCGGGCAACCGGCGGGAGATTTCGTGCTCGGCACTCTGTACAGCACCGCTGCGATTCATTTGCCGGCGCTGTTGGCGCGGTATCACAAGCGATATCCGGCGGTGAATCTGCAGGTGCAGTCCGGGCCCAGTGGCGAATTGCTGGAAGGGTTGCTCACCGGGCGTCTCGACGCGGCGCTGGTGGACGGCCCGCCGCAGTTGGCCGGGATCGACGGAGTGCCGCTGTGCAATGAACGGCTGGTGCTGATCAGCGAGCCGGATCACCCGCCGGTGCACAGTGCCAAGGATGTCGAGGGGCGGGCGGTGTTCACCTTTCGCCATGGCTGCGCTTACCGTGCGCGGCTGGAGTCGTGGTTCGCGCACTATCAGGCGGCGATGGGCCGGGCGATGGAGATCGAGTCTTATCAAGGGATGCTGGCTTGCGTGATTGCCGGCAGCGGCGTGGCGCTGATGTCGGAGTCGATGCTCGCCAGCCTGCCGGGCCGCGAAAGTGTCGCGGTGCATCCGCTGGCCGAGCCGTTTGCCAGTGCGACAACCTGGCTCATGTGGCGCCGGGGCATGGTCGGCGCCAATCTCAATGCGTGGATTGAACAGCAGCAGGCGCTCTATCCCGTGGCTGGCGAAGACACCCGGGAAATCGCTTGAGCGATCGGTCAGGGATTCTGATCAATCTGGTAACAGATCATTGCGGATTTCACCGAGCATTGCGTAGGACTTCGGACTATTATCAGTGCGAAGCGGCCTCAGAATTCCGGACGCTCAGCACCACCCTGAAGGGGGCATGACGATGAAAGAGAAAATTCAAAACTGGCTGCACGATTTGGGTGTTGCCCTCGGCTTGATCGAACCGCCTCTGCAACCGGTCCCGATTCGCACTGATGACGAACAGCGTCGGCGTCAGCAGCGTCGGCGCTAATGCCCCGATCTGAATAACAAGGATTTGAAGATAGAGAGATCGCAGTCTTCGTCAGCGCCTGCATGAAACCGTGCAGGCGCTGACGAAGACTGCGATCTTTTGCTTTTCAGTGTCGCCCGATCTCGATCAGAAACCGGCTCAAGTCGTTCGCGGTTTTCGCGGTCTTGAGCATGTGATCTTCCTCGGCGGTGAATGCCGTCAGTCCGAATTCATCTTCCAGATGGAAGATCAGATCCTCGATATCCGCCTTCTCCAGACCCAGCTCCGCCAGGCTGGTGCGGTCATTGAATTCGCGGTTTTCCAGCAGACGCTTGATGAACCTGTGCACGGCGGCACGCACGGCAGCTCTTCTCATGGCAGATTTTCAAAAGTGGTGGGTCTGACTGGAGTACAGCAGGCCTCAGGCGTGCCGGCGCAACCATTCGTCAATCATCGAACGCAGATGCTCCCCTGAAAAACTGCCGAAATGCCCGCCATGCACGGTGCGGATCTTCAGAGCCTGCAAACGCTGCAGGCTGGCGGTGTAATCTTCGAGATTCGAGTGGTAGGCGTCCTCGATCAACGGCCCGTCGTAGATGATGTCGCCGCTGAACAGGGTTTCGCTGGTCGCTTCGTAGAGGCTGATGCCGCCCGGCGAATGCCCCGGTGTGTGCAGCACTTGCAGCGTGCGATTGCCCAGGTCCAGCACATCGCCGTCCTCGACAAATCCGGTGGCCGGCGCAGCCTTGACCCGGTATTCGGCGTAGCACAGCGGGCAATCCGGGTGCGCTTCGAACATGTCGTCGCCGACGAAGGCACGGCTCAAGTCATTCTCGCCATCCGGCGCCGCCAGAATGTCCGCCTCGGCAGGGTGTACCAGCCGCTCGGCAAACTCGTGATGCCCGGCGATGTGGTCGAAGTGGCAATGACTGGCTACCGCCACCAGCGGCCGTTCGGTCAGCCATGGCAGTTGCTCGCGCAGGCTGACCAGGCCGGAACCGCTGTCGAGCAGCAGATCCTTGTCACGCCCCTGAACATGCCAGAGGTTGCAGCGGTAGAAGGGACGGATGTACGGCTCGTGAATCAGGCGAATGCCGTCGCTCAGGGTTTGCACTTCGAACCACTGATCGCGAGAAACAATCTTCATCAGCACATTCCTTCAGACGAAAAAAAACGAGTGTGGCAACCGACGCCACACCCGTCGAAGAAAGCATCAAGTCGTTATGTTTCAGCTTAGATCGCGCTGGCCACCACGTTTGGGCGGCGGGACATCAGGCTGACCACCACGAAACTCACCAGACCCACAGCCAGGCTGTAGTAGATCGGGGTGTTGGCGTCCAGACCGTCCTTGACCATGAACAGCAGGGCGGTGGCAAAACCAGTGCCCATGCTGGCGATGGCGCCGGCGGTGGTGGCGCGCTTCCAGAAGATTGCACCGATCAGCGGGATCAGCATGCCGCCCACCAGCAGGTTGTAGGCCAGGGTCAGGGCGCTGATCACGTCGTTCACAACCAGAGCGATACCCAGCACCACGACACCGGTCAGCAGGGTGAAGAGGCGGTTGATGCCCAGGCTCGACTGTTTGCCGCCACGCAGTTTCGGCAGCAGGTCTTCGGTCAGGGTGGTGGCGGCGGCGAGCAGGCCGGCGCTGGCGGTGGACATCATCGCGGCCAGGGCGGCGGCGATCACCAGACCACGGATACCGTCCGGCAGCGACAGTTTGACGATCGCGGCGAAGGCGTTGTTGACGTTGTCCAGATCCGGGATCAGCACGTGCGCCGCCATGCCGATCAGGGCACAGGCCAGGCCGTAGAGAATGCAGTAGATACCCGCGATGCTACCGGCGTACTGAGCGACTTTGGCGGTCTTGACGGTGAACACCCGTTGCCAGATGTCCTGACCGATCAGGATGCCGAAGAAGTAGATCATGAAGTAGGTGATGATCGTGTCCCAGCCGATGGTGGTGAAGCTGAAGGCGGTGGCCGGCAGTTTCAGCACCAGCTCGTCCCAGCCGCCGACGCGGTACAGGCAGATTGGCAGGAGGATGAACATCAGGCCGACGGTCTTGATGATGAACTGGACGATGTCGGTCAGGGTCAGCGACCACATGCCGCCGATGGCCGAGTACACCACCACCACGCCACCGCCGAGCAGTACCGAGATCCAGAACGGCAGGCCGAACAGCACTTGCAGCACGGTGCCGATGGCGAGGATCGAGGTCACGCCGATCATCAGCGCGTAGGCCAGCATGATCGCCGCGCTCGCCGAGCGGGCCATCGGGTTGTAGCGTTTTTCCAGCACCTGGGTAACGGTGTAGATCTTCAGTTTCAGCAGCGGCTTGGCCAGGAACAGGTTCAGCGCGACGATGCCGCAACCCAGTGCCGCGCACAGCCAGAAACCGGAGATGCCGTGCACATAGCCCAGGCGGACGGTGCCGACGGTGGACGCGCCACCGAGAACGGTCGCAGCCATGGTGCCCATGTACAGGCTCGGGCCGAGGTTACGCCCGGCAACCAGGAAGTCCTCGTTGGTCTTGGCCTTGCGCATGCCGAAGTAGCCGAGCAAGAGCATGCCGGCGGCGTAGATGAGGACGACGAATAAATCCAAAGCCATGATGGCGTGTCTCCGATTGTCTTTTTTATGGGGTGGAACTCTGTGGGGGAAGGCTGACCCCCACAGGCGATTCGTTTATTCAGGCAGCCTGACGCAGCGCCGCTTCAGCCGGCGCATGCGCGCCTTTGCTCCGGGGATCCTTCGGGCCGTAGACCAGCGCCGGTTCCGGGAACAGGCTCAGCAGCATCAGGTACATCACCGAGGCCAGACCGAGGGTCACCAGCAGGCTGATGTCGATGCCGCCGGCCAGTTCACCCAGCGGGCCGACGAACTGCCCCGGCAGGTTGACGAAGCACAGGCCGACCGCCGCGCTCGGGATCCACGCGCCCAGGCCGCGCCAGTTCCAGCCGTGGCTGAACCAGTAGCGTCCGCCTTGCTCGCCGCGCGTGAACACTTGCAGGTCGTCCGGGCAGTAGAAGCCGCGACGCACCACCAGGCCGATGATCATGATCACCATCCATGGGGTGGTGCAGGTGATGATCAGCACGGCGAAGGTCGACACGCTCTGCACCAGGTTTGCCGCGAAGCGCCCGATGAAGATGAAGGCAATCGACAGCACGCCGATCAGCAACGTCGCCTTCACTCGCGACAGCAGGCGAGGGAACACGCTGGACATGTCCAGCCCGGTGCCATACAGCGACGTGGTGCCGGTGGACATGCCACCGATCACCGCAATCAGGCACACCGGCAGGAAGAACCAGCTCGGCGACACCGCCAGCAGGCCGCCGACGTAGTTGTTGGCCGCGATGTAGTCCGGTGCCTGGATCGCTACGATGGTCGCGGTGGTTAGGCCGAACAGGAACGGAATGAACGTGGCGATCTGCGAGAAAATCACCGCTGCCATGATCCGCTGACGCGAGGTTTCACGCGGGATATAGCGGGCCCAGTCGCCGAGGAACGCGCCGAAGGAAATCGGGTTGCTCATGGCCACCAGAGCGGCGCCGATAAAGGCTGCCCAGAAGCCTGGCTGGCCGAAGCTGACGGTGCCGGCGTAGTGCGAATCGAAAGGGCCGGCGAAAGCGAATATGCCCAGCAGGAACAGCAGGCTCGCGCTCCACACCGCGACCTTGTTCACCCACAGCAGGAAGCGGAAGCCGTAAATGCACACGGTCAGCACCAGAATCGCGAACAGACCGTAGGCCAGGCCCAGGGTCAGGTCGGTTTCCGGCAGGCCGATCAGGCGTTTCGCACCACCAATCAACGCATCCCCCGAACTCCACACCGAGAGCGAGAAGAAGGCGATGGCGGTCAACAGCGACAGGAACGAACCGACGATCCGCCCGTGCACGCCGAAGTGCGCACCGGACGACACCGCATTGTTGGTGCCATTGATCGGGCCGAACAGGCCCATCGGTGCGAGGATCAGCGAGCCGAGCAGTACGCCCGAGACAATCGCCCAGACGCCCGCCTGAAAGGACAGGCCGAACAGCACCGGGAAACTGCCGAGCACGGCGGTGGCAAAGGTATTCGCGCCGCCAAAGATCATGCGGAACAAATCCACGGGACCGGCGGTGCGTTCGTTGTCCGGGATCTGTTCGACCCCGTGGGTTTCAATCTGCGTAAGGCTTTGGTCTTTGTTGTTGTTATTCATGATCTGCTCCGATCATAAAGGCGCGCTCATCGTGCGTGAGCGTCACCTGTCTTGGCTAAGGGGATGGCAGCCCTTCCGGCATTGCGGACAAATGTTCGTGGCAGGCCAGCCAATGGCCTTGTTGTTCTAGGCTCGACGCTTGTTTCCTGAAAACAATCGTCTCGCGCTCCTGGCTGAAGTGTTGCTCCCCTTGCATGCGCAGCTCGGTGGCCACGTCATGGATGAAAATCGCCACGTCACCCTGCAGGCTGACGAAGGCGTTGCTCGAGATGCAGGACAGCACCTCGAAGCCATCCTCGGCGCGCCAGCTGTCCCACAACGCCTGATAGGCATCGCGCGACAGCAGGGGCTGTTCGAGGGTGTAGAACACGAAGCTCGCATCGGCGCTGAACGCGCCGAAGTAGGCTTCGCGATCGTTGCGGGCGAAGGCGGACACCAGATCGGCGGCCGCTTTCAGAACCTGATCGCGTTCGTTCATGACCCGACCCTCAGCGGTGGACGACGCCCGGCAGTACGCAGAGCATTTCGTACAGCAGGTTGGCGGCCAGCAGCGAGGTGTTGCCGGTGGTGTCATAAGCGGGCGAGACTTCTACCAGATCGCAGCCGATCAGGTCGAGGCCCTGGCAGCCGCGAACGATTTCAATTGCCTGAATGGTCGTCAGACCACCGATTTCCGGGGTGCCGGTGCCAGGCGCCCAGGCCGGGTCGATGCCGTCGATGTCGAAGCTCAGGTACACCGGGCCGCCACCGACTTTCTCGCGCACTTCGGTCATCAGCGGTGCCAGCGACTTGTGCCAGCACTCTTCGGCTTGAACAACGCGGAAGCCCTGATCGCGGCTCCAGTTGAAGTCGTCAGCGGTGTAACCCTGCGCACGCAGACCAATCTGCACCACGCGGTCGCAGTCCAGAAGGCCTTCTTCGACGGCGCGACGGAAGGTCGTGCCGTGGGCGATCTTCTCGCCGAACATGTGATCGTTCACGTCAGCGTGAGCGTCGATGTGTACCAGACCGACCTTGCCGTGCTTTTTGTGGATCGCACGCAGGATCGGCAGGGTGATGGTGTGGTCGCCACCCAGGGTCATCGGGATGACGTTGTGCTCGAGGATGTTGTCGTAGGCTTCTTCGATGATGCGCACGGCGTCGAGCAGGTTGAAGGTGTTGATCGCCACGTCACCGATGTCGGCAACCGACAGCGAGTCGAACGGCGCAGCGCCGGTGGCCATGTTGTACGGGCGGATCATCACCGATTCGGTGCGGATGTCGCGTGGCCCGAAGCGGGTGCCGGGGCGCAGCGAAGTACCGATGTCCAGCGGCACGCCAACGAAGGCAGCGTCCAGACCGGCAGCGGTCGGTACATGGGGGAGTCGGAGCATGGTGGCGATGCCGCCGAAGCGCGGCATTTCGTTGCCGCCCAGTGGTTGGTGAAGAATCTTGTCCACGGGTAGGGCCTCATCGTCTTTGTTTTATTTATGTCGGCGCGCCGCATTCGCAAGGTCACGGGCACCGCTGTGGGGCCGATTCTGCGAAATGTAGTGAGGCGAAAGAATCGCTACGGGCAAATACTTAGTTCAGATTTTTCTAAACTAATGCCAGACTTCCCCCCTACGTGCTCGTTCCCACGCTCTGCGTGGGAATGCATCCACGGACGCTCCGCGTCCAGCCGTAATCGCAGGTGACGCAGAGCGTCACGGGCGGCATTCCCACGCAGAGCGTGGGAACGATCCTTGGAGTAGACATGGCCAACGCTTTACCCGACCTGAAACTTTTGCGCATCTTCGTCAGCGTCGTGCGCCATCAGGGTTTTGCCAATGCGCAGCAGGAACTCAACCTGTCGACCTCGGCGATCAGCACCTACATGAGCCAGCTCGAAGCCGCGCTCGGTCTGGTGCTTTGCCATCGCGGGCGCGGTGGTTTCAGCCTGACCAGCAAGGGCGAGCTGTTCCATCAGGAAACCCTGCGTCTGCTGGCCGAACTCGAAGGTTTCGAGCAATACGCCGCGGCGCTCAAGGGTGAACTGCGCGGTACGCTCAACCTCGGGGTGATCGACTCCACCGTCAGTGACAAGGCCCTGCCGTTCGCCGAAGCCATCGGCGCCTACAGCCAGGAACACCCGGCGGTGCATTTGCACCTGTCGGTGATGAGCCCTTACGAACTGCAACTCGGCGTACAGGACAATCGACTCGATCTGGCCATCGGCGCGTTTTCCACACGCATGAGCGGTCTGGTGTACATGCCGCTGTACCGCGAGCAGCACTGGCTGTATTGCAGCAACCGTCACCCGTTGTTCAACGAACGGCGGATTCCCGAGCAGGTCATCACCCAGCAACGCATGGTCGGGCGCGGTTACTGGAGCCAGGCGGAACTGGCGCGCCACGGTTTCAAACACAGCGCCGCGACTGTGGAAAGTATGGAAGCGCAGTTGATTCTGGTGCTGTCCGGTGCCTACATCGGTTATCTGCCGGAGCACTACGCTCAGGCCTGGGCCGACAAGGGTGATTTGCGGGTGCTGCTGCCGGCGACCTTCGGTTATCAGGCGCCGTTTTCCATGATCATGCGCCGTGGCCGCAGCCGCGAGCCGCTGATCCAGACGTTCCGCGATCTGCTCAAAGCGCAGCTCAATCAGGCCTAGCTTTCAGGAACAAGAAGTATGTCCAGACCTCAATGCCCGCGCTGCCTGCGCCCACAAACCCACTGCCTGTGCCCGCTGATCCCCAGCCTCGACAGCCGCACTCGGGTGTTGCTCTTGCAGCACCCGAGCGAGGTCAATCACGCGCTCAACACTGCACGGCTGGCAGCGCTCGGTTTGAACAATGCCGAACTGATCGTCGGCGAAGTGTTCGAGGATCTGCCCGTGCTGCTGAATCGGCCGGGGTATCGGGCGCGGTTGCTGTTTCCGGCGGACGATGCGCAGCCGATGCAGGCTTATGCTACGTCCGATGAACCGTTGTTGCTGGTGGTGCCGGACGGCACGTGGCGCAAGGCGCGCAAGATGTTGCATCTGAATCCGCTGTTGGCGGCGTTGCCACGGGTGACGCTGGCGGAGGGCGGGGTTTCGCGGTATCGGCTGCGCAAGGCACCGGGGCCGGGGGCGTTGTCGACCATCGAGGCGATCGTTCAGGCATTGCAGACACTGGAAGCGCCGGCGTCATTCGAGCCGTTGCTCAAGCCGTTCGAGGCGTTGATTGAAGGGCAGATTGCGGCGATGGGGGAGGAGACTTTCCAAAAGAATCACGGATACTGATCGTTCCCACGCTCTGCGTGGGAATGCATACAGTGACGCTCTGCGTCACCGTCGCGAAGGGACGCGGAGCGTCCCGGGCGGCATTCCCACGCGGAGCGTGGGAACGATCAGACGAGTTCGACTACCGCTCGCGCATCGCCTCGGTCCGGGCCTTGAGCACCGGTTTGAGCAGGTAATCCAGCACGCTTTTCTCCCCGGTAATGATGTCCACCGTCGCCACCATCCCCGGAATGATCAGCAACGGTTTCACGTCCCCGCCCAAATGGTTTTTGTCGGTGCGCACCTGGATCAGGTAGAAACTGTTGCCCTTGTCGTCGGTGATGGTGTCGGCACCGATCAGCTCAAGTTTGGCGCTCAGCCCACCGTAGATCGTGTAGTCGTAGGCACTGAACTTGACCATGGCTTTCTGGCCCGGATGCAGGAACGCCACGTCCTGCGGACGCACCTTGGCTTCGATCAGCAGGTTGTCTTCCAGCGGCACGATTTCCACCATGTCGCTGCCCGGCTGGACCACGCCGCCGATGGTGTTGACCTTCAACTGCTTGATCACCCCGTGTACCGGCGAGGTCACGGTGGTGCGGCTGACGCGGTCGTCGATGGCGATGCTCGACGCCGTGATTTTCGACAGGTCGGTGCGCTTCTGGTTGAGGTCCTTGGCCGCGTCGGAGCGGAAGGTCTGTTCCGATTCGTCAATCTTGCTCTTGATCTCGTTGATCGCCGATTCGGCCCGGGGAATGGCCAGGGTCGTGGCGTTCAACGAGCCACGAATTTCCACTGCGCTACGACGTAGACGGAGGATCTCCACGGGCGACACCGCACCGGTTTTCACCAGTGGTTCCGACATGTTCATTTCCTGTTGCAACAGCGCCAGGCTCGAGCTGTATTGCCCCTGTTTCGAACGAAACTCCGCCAGCTCCTGAGTCTTCTGCCGCAGTTGTTCGCTGAGGGTGCGCTGTTCGCTGGCCAGCCGCCGTTGCCGTTGTTCATACAGCGAGCGCTCGTCCTCGGCGACTTGCGGAGCCTTGGCAATCACCTCGTCCGAGAGCTTGAACGGCCGGCCTTCGGCTTCGGCGGACAAGCGTTCGACCTGCGCGGTCAGGGCATAACGATCCGCCTCGCTCTCACCCTTGTTCGACAGAAACCGCGTGTCATCCAGGCGCAGCAGGGTGTCGCCCTTGTTCACTATTTGTCCTTCACGCACAAAGATCTCGGTGACGATCCCGCCCTCGAGGTTCTGGATCACCTGGACCTTGCTCGACGGAATCGCCTTGCCTTCGCCCATGGTCACTTCTTCGAGCACCGCGAATTTGGCCCAGACCAGCGCGCTGATCAGCAGTGCCGCCGCCAGCCACACGGTGATGCGCGACCAGCGTGGCGAATCCTGCAACGAAGCGCCGGCAGTTTCCGGCATGAATTCGGCTTCGGCGCTTTTGCCGAAACTGTCGAAGTAACCGCGCTGTTTTGACGATGAGGAAGCAGACATGGGCAACTCCTAGACCGCCGCCGAGCCGACCCGGCCCTTGCGCAGTGCATCGATGACCGCTTCTTTCGGACCGTCGGCGACGATCCGGCCGTTGTCCAGCACCAGCAACCGGTCCACCAGGCTCAGCATCGAGGTGCGGTGCGTGACCAGCAGCAAGGTTTTGCCCTGCACCCAGCCGTGAAGTTTCTGGCGCAGGACGTCTTCGCTGCTGTTGTCCATGGCGCTGGTGGGTTCGTCGAGCAGCATGATCGGCGGGTCGAGCAACAGCGCTCGCGCCAGCAGGACTGCCTGGCGTTGACCGCCGGAAAGCAATTGCCCGCGTTCGCCCACCGGCCGGTCGAAGCCTTGCGGGTGCTGGCGGGCAAGTTCGGTGACGCCGGTCAGTTCGGCGACTTCGAGCATCCGCGAATCGCTGACATAACGGGCGCCGAGGGTCAGGTTGTCACGCAGGCTGCCGGCCAGCAGTGGCAGATCATGGGCGACATAACCGATCTGCTGGCGCAGGTCGGCGACATCCAGTTGCCGCAGGTCGAGGCCGTCGAGCAGCAATTGGCCTTCTTCCGGTTCGTAGAAACCCATGACCAGCCGTGCGAGGGTGCTCTTGCCGGAACCGCTGCGACCGATGATGCCGATCCGCTCGCCGGGCTTGACGCTGAAACTGATGTTGCTCAGGGCCGGGGCGTTCTGGCCGTTGTAATGGAAAGTCACCGCATTGGCATCCAGCGCGCCTTGCAGTTGCGTGCGTTCCAGCGGCCGCTGTTTGCCGTCGCGCTCCTGGGGCAAAGACATCAGGGCGTCGGTACTTTTCATGGTCAGTTGCGCTTGCTGGTAGCGGGTGATCAACCCGGCGATCTGGCCCAGTGGCGCGAGCACGCGGCTGCCGAGCATGTAACTGGCCACCAGCGCACCGACGCTGAGGTTGCCGGCGATGATGCTGTAAACCCCGGCGACGATGGTCGCCATCCCCGAGAACTGCTGGATGAACAGCGTGCCGTTGGTGGCCAGCGCCGAGAGGTTACGCGCGTGGCTGTCGAGGCGGGTGAGGGCGCCGTGGGTGCTTTCCCACTTGTGCTGGCGCTCGCTTTCGGCGCTGCACGCCTTGAGGGTTTCCAGTCCGCCGAGGGTTTCGATCAGCAATGCCTGACGCTCGGCACCGAGGCTCAGGCTTTTCTGCACGGTGTCGCACAGGCGAACCTGAATGATCATCGCGAACACGATCGTGATCGGAAACGCCAGCAGCGGAATCACCACCAGCCAGCCACCCAGCAGGCCGATCACCACCAGCATCAGCACCACGAAGGGCAGGTCGATCAGGCTGGTCAGGGTCACGGCGGTGAGAAACTCCCGCAGGCCTTGAAAGTCATGAATGCTCTGGGCGAATCCGCCGATGGTCGCCGGCCGGGCCTTCATCGCCATGCCGGTGATGCGCTCGAATAAAGTCGCGGAAAGGATCACGTCGGTCTTCTTGCCGGCGGTGTCCAGCAGGTGCGCGCGCACCACCCGCAGCACCAGTTCGAAACCGGTGCCGATCAGCAATCCGATGGCCAGCACCCACAGGGTCGACGTGGCCTGGTTCGGCACCACGCGGTCGTAGGTCTGCATGACGAACAGCGGCACCATCAGGCCCAGCAGGTTGATCAGGAAACTGGCGAGGATCGCGTCGCTGTAGAGCCATTTCGACAGCTTCAGGGTGTCGCGAAACCACGCTTGCACCCTTGGCACCAACGGTGAACGCAGGTCTTCCAGTTCATGCCGTGGCCGGGCGAACAGGGCCTGGCCGGTGTAGTGTTCGGTGAGTTCTTCATGGCTGACCCACTGTTCGCCGCCATCGGCTTCACTGGGCAGAATCAGGGCCTTGCCGTCCTCGGCAAAACGCCGCAGCACAGCCGTGCGGCCATTGCCCAACAGCAACAGCACCGGCAGGTTGAGCGGGGAAATGTCCTTGAGGTCGCGGCGCAGCAGTCGCGCCTGCAAACCGGCCCGGGCCGCCGCACGGGGCAGCAGGTCCAGGCTCAGGCGTTGTTTGTCCAGGGGCAGCCCGGCACTCAGGCTGGCGCGACTGACCGTCGCGCCATGGAGTTTGCAGAGGATCAACAGACCGTCGAGTAACGGATCATCGAAGCTCAGCCGCGGATCGACCCCGGAAACACCGGGTTCCATGCTGGTCATATTGATCGCTCCCTGGCTACATCATCGGGACTACTTCAGTTCGGGCAAGCGCGCCTCGTTCTTCACTTCGGCAGCGGCAATCGCGTCGGCCGGCAGCACCACCCGTTGCTTGCTCAGCAACTGACCCATGTTCGCCAATACGCGGTACATCGAAAACTCCTCGGTGTAGCGGATTTCGGTGTAGCGGCGATTGGCGTTGTACAGCTCGTTTTCACTGTCGAGCAGGTCGAGCAGGGTGCGTTGGCCGAGGCCGAACTGATCCTGATACGCGGCGCGTACACGCTTGGTGGTCTCGGCGTATTCGCGGGCGGTCGGGGTCTGTTTCTTGGCGTTGACCATGGCGTTCCAGGCCAGGTGAATGTTCTCGTTGAGCTGGCGCAGGGCGTTGTTGCGGATGTCCATGGCCTGGTTGATCTGGTGCGCATCGGAGGCCAGTCGCGCCTTGTCGCTGCCGCCACGGAACAGGTTGTAGTTCATCACCACGCCGACGCGCCATTCATTGTCGTGGCCCTCGTCGCCCTGCACGTTGTTGTTGGCACCGACCGCCGCTTCGGCATCGAAGCGCGGGTAGAACGGCGACTTGGCGACTTCGTACTGACTCTCGGCCGATTGCACGTCGGCCTGGGCGGATTTCAGGTACGGGTTGTTCTCGACCATGCTCTGCTGGGCTTCGGGCAGGCTGGTGGGCAATTCACCACGGGTCGAAGCCGGCGCTTCCAGTTCATCGGGCATGCGCCCGACCACGGCGTAGAAGTTCGATTCGGCATCCGCCAGATCGACTTCGGCGGTGTCGAGGTTGTTCTGCGCCAGCGCCTTACGGGCGACCGACTGATCGGAGTCGGCGGTGCTGCCGATGCCGCGCTGGGTGCGCAGGCCGATCTGGTCATTGACGCGCAAATGCGCCTGCAGATTGTTCTTGGCCAGGGTCACCAGTTCGCGGCGCTTGAGCACTTCGAGATAGACCTCGATGGTGCGCAGGGCCAGGTCCTGGGCGGTGCCTTGCGCGTAATACGCGCGCGAGTTGGAAACGCCTTTGGTGCGCTCGACTTCGTTGGCAGTATTGAAACCGTCGAACAGCATCTGCCGCAGACGCAGCTCGGACTGGGTGTAGTTGAGAATTTCGGTGTGGTGGTTACCGAGGGCCCGGGTGTTGGTGTTGTCGCTGTAACCGCGCCCGTAAGCGGCGTTCAGATCCACCGATGGATAGAAGCCGCCCTTGGCGACTTTCACCTGTTCATCGGCCGACAGTTTGGCGTCTACGCGCGAAGCCAGTTCCGGGTGAGTCGCGATGGTGCTTTGTATCGCTTCGGTGAGGTTCATGGCCTGGGCTTGAGAAGTGCAAGCCATGGCCAGCAAAACCGCACTGCAAAGGGGGGTTAGAACGCGCATGGGTGCATCTCCCTGAGTCCTGATGGTGTATTGCTGTCGCCAATTTATTGACGATATTTTTTAGGTTTGGCGTTTCATCGCTGTTACAACAGAGCTAAGAACATCCTGAAGCGTAGCTAAGAAAAAATTTTCATATGGCTTATGCCAAAAAAAACTTATGCGCTTCGCCAAATCCAGCACATTGTTCCTCTCGAAAGCCTTTGTTTTATGTGCTTTAGGGAGTGCAGAAAGGCTTGAGGAAAGTTCCACTCACTTTGCGACATACGGGCGAAGTACTGCTAAAGGGGAGGGACGCGTAGCGGCCAATGAGCGACAGTTTTTTGTCACTCGGGTGATTCACCACCGTTACGTAGCGCTAGTGGGCGTGCTGCATCGATCAGAGATTCCAAGTGCTTGATGGCGCTGGGGTTTCTGAGTTTGCATACCCTGCGAAACGAACTGTCGAGGTGCGAGCGTCGCCCCGACAACCCGCTTGAGCCATGGGCTGCTTCGCGAACCAGTGCCGACGGTGGTCGGCAGCGGAGGAAATGCACATGGCAACGCTCATCGGGATCGTCACTAAAGTCATCGGTCAGGTTTTCGCTCAATCGGCTGACGGAAGTCGGCGCGCATTGGTTGAAGGCGATCGACTGTTTGCCGGAGATCAATTGATCACGGGCGCGGAGGGGGCGGTCGCCGTCCATCTGCAAAACGGCCAGGAACTGACCCTGGGCCGGGACAGCAGCCTGACCATGACCGGACAATTGCTGGCCAACCATGCGCCGCATGTGGATGCCCCGGAAGCGCTGACCCCGAGCGATGCTCAACTCACCGATGTCGCCCAGATCCAGAAAGCCATCGCCGCCGGTGAAGACCCGACCAAATCTGCCGAAGCCACTGCCGCAGGCCCCGATGCCCCCGGTGACACCAACGGCGGCAAGGGTGGCGGCCACAGTTTCGTATTGCTGACCGAAGTGGGTGGCCGGGTCGATCCGGTCATCGGTTTCCCCACGGCCGGTTTTGGTGGCATTCCCGAGTTTCCGGAAGAACGCCACAACGCGGTCATCGACAACGGTGACAACACGCCTGCGCCGGTCATCCCGCCACCGGTCAACAACCTGGTCACCCTCACAGGCCTCGACGTGCCGGGGGGGGAACTGACGCTCAACGAAGCCAATCTGCCGGATGGCTCCGCCGCCAATCCCGGCGCGCTGACCCAGGCTGGCAGCTTCAGCATTTCGGCGCCTGACGGTCTGACCAGCCTGAGCATCGGCGGCATCAGCGTGATCGTCGGCGGCGTGCCCGTCGGTTTCCCGCAATCGATCACCACGCAATTGGGCAACACCTTGACCATCACCGGTTACAACCCGGCGAACGGCACGGTCAGCTACAGCTACACCCTCAACGGCAACGACGCCCATCCGGCAGGTGACGGCGCCAACAGCCTCAGCGAACATTTCACGGTGATTGCTGGCGACAGCAATGGCGACACCGCCACCGGCTCGCTGGATGTGAACATCACCGACGATGTGCCAAAAGCGGTCGGTGACAGCAACGCCAGCACCGCGTCGGAAACCAACCTGACGCTGACCGGTAACGTCCTGACCAATGACGTACAAGGCGCCGACCGCGTCCCAACCGGCCCCAATGCCGGCCCGATTACTGCGGGCACTTTCACCGGGACTTACGGCACCTTGGTGCTGAATGCCAATGGCACTTACACCTACACGCTGAACACCAACGATGCGGACTTCAAAAACCTGCACGGCGGTGGCAACGGCACCGAGAACTTCACCTACACCATCACCGATTCGGACGGCGACACCAGCACCGCGAATCTGGTGTTGCAGATCCACAACAACGACGATCCGGTGCTCATCAACGGCTTGAACGTCGAGGGTGGCGAACTGGCGGTTTTCGAGAAAAACCTTTCCCTCGGTAGCGCCCCGGATTCGGCGGCGTTGACTCAGAGCGGCACGTTTACCATCACAGCTCTCGATGGCGTCACGACGCTGACCATTGGCGGAATCGCCGTGGTCACCAATGGCGTGGCTGCGGGTTTTCCGCAATCCGTCACCACCCCTTTGGGCAGCACGCTGACCATCACCGGGTTTAACGCGACCACTGGTGTCGTGAGCTACAGCTACACCCTCGACCACAACGATGCTCATCCGACTGCCAGTGGCGCGAACACGCTGAGCGAGCAGTTCGCTGTCACCGTGGTGGACGATAACGGCACCACCGCGAATGCATCGCTGGACGTCAACATCGTCGACGACCTGCCAAAAGGCGTGGATGACAGCAATACCGGTACTGCCTCGGAAACCAATCTGACGCTGACTGGCAACGTCCTGACCAACGACGTGCAGGGCGCCGACCGCGTCCCAACCGGCCCTGATGCTGGCCCGATCACTGCGGGTACTTTCACCGGGACTTACGGCACCTTGGTGCTCAATGCCAATGGCACTTACACCTACACCGTCAACCCTAACGATGCGGACTTCAAAGCGCTGCACGGTGGCGGCAATGGCACAGAAACTTTCACCTACACCATCACTGATTCGGACGGCGATACCAGCACTGCGAATCTGGTTTTGCAGATTCACAACAACGACGATCCGGTGACCATCAGCGGCCTCGACGTCAACGGCGGCGAGCTCACTGTTTTCGAGAAAAACCTCAGCACCGGCAGTGCGCCGGACGCCACAGCGTTGACCCAAAGTGGCACGTTCACCATCACAGCTTTGGACGGCGTGACCACGCTGACTGTTGGCGGCATCGCCGTTGTCACTAACGGTGTAGCCGCAGGCTTTCCGCAATCGGTCACGACTCCGCTGGGCAGCACGCTGACCATCACCGGCTTCAACGCCACGACCGGTGTCGTCAGTTACAGCTACACCCTCGACCACAACGATGCCCATCCGACGGCCAACGGCGAGAACAGTCTGAGCGAGCAGTTCGCCGTCACCGTGGTGGATGACAACGGCACCACCGCCAACGCCAACCTCGACGTGAACATCGTCGACGATCTGCCAAAAGGCGTGGACGACAGCAACGCCGGCACCGCTTCGGAAACCAACCTGACGCTGACCGGCAACGTCCTGACCAACGATGTACAAGGCGCCGACCGCGTCCCAACTGGACCGAATGCCGGGCCGATCACTGCCGGTACTTTCACTGGGACCTACGGCACGCTGGTGTTGAACGCCAACGGCACTTACACCTACACGCTGAACACCGACGATGCGGATTTCAAAAACCTGCACGGCAATGGCAACGGTACTGAAACCTTCACCTACACCATCACCGATTCCGACGGCGATACCAGCACCGCGAATCTGGTGTTGCAAATCCACAACAACGACGATCCGGTAACCATCAGTGGCCTCGATGTGAACGGTGGTGAACTCACCGTCTTCGAGAAAAACCTCAGCACCGGTAGCGCACCGGATGCCACCGCCCTGACTCAGAGCGGCACGTTCACCATCACGGCGTTGGACGGTGTGACCACCCTGACTGTCGGCGGCATTGCTGTCGTCACCAACGGTGTAGCCGCAGGCTTTCCGCAATCGGTCACGACTCCGCTGGGCAGCACGCTGACCATCACCGGCTTCAACGCCACGACCGGTGTCGTCAGTTACAGCTACACCCTCGACCACAACGATGCCCATCCGACGGCCAACGGCGCGAACAGTCTGAGCGAACAGTTCGCCGTCACCGTAGTGGATGACAACGGCACTACCGCCAATGCGTCGCTGGACGTCAACATCGTCGACGACTTGCCGAAAGGCGTGGATGACAGCAACGCCGGCACCGCCTCGGAAACCAGCCTGACGCTGACTGGCAACGTTCTGACCAATGACGTGCAAGGCGCTGACCGCGTCCCGACCGGACCGAATGCCGGGCCGATCACTGCCGGCACTTTCACTGGGACTTACGGCACCCTGGTGTTGAATGCCAATGGCACTTACACCTACACCCTCAACACCAACGATGCAGACTTCAAAAATCTGCACGGTGGCGGAAACGGGACTGAAACCTTCACCTACACCATCACCGATTCCGACGGCGATACCAGCACCGCAAACCTCGTGCTGCAAATCCACAACAACGACGATCCGGTGACCATCAGCGGCCTCGATGTGAACGGTGGTGAACTCACCGTCTTCGAGAAAAACCTCAGCACCGGTAGCGCACCGGATGCCACCGCCCTGACTCAGAGCGGCACGTTCACCATCACGGCGCTGGACGGTGTGACCACGCTGACCGTGGGGGGCATTGCTGTCGTCACCAACGGTATAGCCGCAGGCTTCCCGCAATCGGTCACGACTCCGCTGGGCAGCACGCTGACCATCACCGGGTTCAATGCCACGACCGGCGTCGTCAGTTACAGCTACACCCTCGACCACAACGATGCCCACCCAACAGCCAACGGCGCCAACACCCTGAGTGAGCAATTCGCCGTCACCGTGGTCGACGACAACGGCACCACCGCCAACGCCAACCTCGACGTCAACATCGTCGACGACCTGCCGAAAGGCGTGGATGACAGCAACGCCGGCACCGCCTCGGAAACCAACCTGACGCTGACCGGCAACGTCCTGACCAACGATGTACAAGGCGCCGACCGTGTACCGACTGGCCCCAATGCCGGGCCGATCACTGCCGGTACTTTCACAGGGACTTACGGCACCCTGGTGCTGAACGCCAACGGTACTTACACCTACACGCTGAACACCAACGATGCAGACTTCAAAAATCTGCACGGTGGCGGAAACGGGACTGAAACCTTCACCTACACCATCACCGATTCCGACGGTGACACCAGCACCGCAAACCTCGTGCTGCAAATCCACAACAACGACAACCCGGTAACCATCAGCGGTCTCGACGTAAACGGCGGCGAGCTGACGGTTTTCGAGAAAAACCTCAGCACCGGTAGTGCGCCGGATGCTACAGCGTTGACCCAAAGCGGTACGTTCACCATCACAGCTCTCGATGGCGTCACGACGCTGACCATTGGCGGAATCGCCGTGGTCACCAATGGCGTGGCAGCGGGTTTCCCGCAATCCGTCACTACACCTTTGGGCAGTACACTGACGATTACAGGCTTCAACGCTACGACGGGTGTCGTGAGCTACAGCTACACCCTGGATCACAACGATGTTCATCCGACTGCCAGTGGCGCGAACACGCTGAGCGAGCAGTTCGCTGTCACCGTGGTGGACGATAACGGCACCACTGCGAATGCTTCGTTGGACGTCAACATCGTCGACGACCTGCCAAAAGGCGTGGATGACAGCAATACCGGTACTGCCTCGGAAACCAATCTGACGCTGACCGGCAACGTCCTGACCAACGACGTGCAGGGCGCCGACCGCGTCCCAACCGGCCCCAATGCCGGCCCGATCACTGCCGGCCCGATCACTGCCGGCACTTTCACCGGGACTTACGGCACCTTGGTGTTGAATGCCAATGGCACTTACACCTACACCGTCAATCCGAATGACGCGGACTTCAAAGCCCTGCACGGTGGCGGCAATGGCACTGAAACCTTCACCTACACCATCACCGATTCCGACGGTGACACCAGCACCGCGAATCTGGTTTTGCAGATTCACAACAACGACGATCCGGTGACCATCAGCGGCCTCGACGTGAACGGCGGCGAGCTGACGGTTTTCGAAAAAAACCTCAGCACCGGCAGTGCACCGGATGCCACCGCACTGACCCAAAGCGGTACCTTCACCATCACCGCGTTGGATGGTGTCACGACGTTGACTGTCGGCGGTATCGCCGTGGTTACTAACGGCGTAGCCGCAGGGTTCCCGCAATCGGTGACTACGCCATTGGGAAGCACCCTGACCATCACCGGCTTCAACGCTACGACAGGTGTTGTGAGCTACAGCTACACCCTGGACCACAACGACGCCCACCCAACCGCCAACGGCGCCAACACCCTGAGTGAGCAGTTCGCCGTCACCGTGGTCGATGACAACGGCACCACCGCCAACGCCAACCTCGACGTCAACATCGTCGACGACCTGCCAAAAGGCGTAAACGACAGCAACGCCGGCACGGCATCGGAAACCAATCTGACGCTGACCGGCAACGTCCTGACCAACGACGTGCAAGGCGCCGATCGCGTCCCAACCGGCCCCAACGCTGGCCCGATCACCGCCGGCACTTTCACCGGGACTTACGGCACCTTGGTGCTGAACGCCAACGGCACTTACACCTACACCCTCAACACCAACGATGCGGACTTCAAAAACCTGCACGGCAATGGCAACGGCACCGAGACTTTCACCTACACCATCACCGATTCGGACGGCGATACCAGCACCGCGAATCTGGTGTTGCAAATCCACAACAACGACGATCCGGTAACTATCAGTGGCCTCGATGTGAACGGTGGTGAACTCACCGTCTTCGAGAAAAACCTCAGCACCGGTAGCGCACCGGATGCCACCGCCCTGACTCAGAGCGGCACGTTCACCATCACGGCGTTGGACGGTGTGACCACGCTGACTGTCGGTGGAATCGCTGTCGTCACCAACGGCGTGGCCGCAGGCTTCCCGCAATCGGTCACGACTCCGTTGGGAAGCACGCTGACCATCACCGGCTTCAACGCTACGACCGGCGTCGTCAGTTACAGCTACACCCTCGACCACAACGACGCCCACCCAACCGCCAACGGCGCGAATACCCTGAGTGAGCAGTTCGCCGTCACCGTGGTGGATGACAACGGCACTACCGCCAATGCGTCGCTGGACGTCAACATCGTCGACGACCTGCCAAAAGGCGTAAACGACAGCAACGCCGGCACGGCCTCGGAAACCAATCTGACGCTGACCGGCAACGTCCTGACCAACGACGTGCAGGGCGCCGACCGCATACCGACCGGCCCCAATGCCGGGCCGATCACCGCCGGCACTTTCACCGGGACTTACGGCACCCTGGTGCTGAACGCCAACGGCACCTACACCTACACCCTCAACACCAACGATGCGGACTTCAAAAACCTGCACGGTAATGGCAACGGCACCGAGACTTTCACCTACACGATCACTGATTCGGACGGCGATACCAGCACCGCGAACCTCGTACTGCAGATCCACAACAACGACGATCCGGTGATTCTCAACGGCCTGGACGTAAACGGTGGCGAGCTCACTGTTTTCGAGAAAAACCTCAGCAACGGCACTGCGCCGGATGCGACGGCGCTGACCCAAAGCGGCACGTTCACCGTCACCGCCCTCGACGGTCTGCAAACCCTCACCGTCGGCGGTATCGCCGTGGTGACCAATGGCGTAGCCGCAGGCTTCCCGCAATCGGTCGTCACGCCGCTGGGCAGCACGCTGACCATCACCGGTTACAACCCGGCCACGGGCGTGGTGAGTTACAGCTACACCCTGGTGGATCACGAAACCCACCCGACCGGCAACGGCGCCAACAGCATCACCGAGAACTTCAACGTGGTGGCTACCGATGGCGATGGCAGCACCGCGTCCGGGCAGATCAACGTCAACATCGTCGATGACCTGCCGACCGCCAAAGCCGACACCGGCTCGGTAGTGGAGGGCGGCACCGTCAATATCAGCGTGCTGGGCAACGACGTCACCGGTGCCGATGGCCCGGCGGCGGGCGGTGCGGTGGTGGGCGTGCGGGCCGGCAGCAACACCGCGACTTCGGCTATCGGCGGCCTCAACAGCAACATCAACGGCACCTACGGCTACCTGACCCTGGATGCGGCCGGCAACGCCGTTTATCACAGCAACCCGAATTCGGTGAGCCCAGCGGGCGCCACCGACACCTTCACCTACACCATCCGCGACAGTGACGGTGACGAAAGCACCACCACCATCACCGTCAACGTCGCCGACAGCAAACTCGTGGCCTCGGTCGATCAGGACGTGACCGTCTACGAAAAAGCCCTCGACCTGACCAAGGACGGGCAAGACCTAGCCCCCGGCACGGTCACCGGCAGCGATCCGACCAATACCGGCGAAACCGCCACCGGCACGCTGGTCGGCGCGGTCACCGGCGGCAGCGGTGCGATCACCTACACCCTGGTCGGCAGCTCCACCGGCACCTACGGACAGATCTTGCTCAACCCCAACGGCACGTACACCTACACCCTGACCTCGGCGCCGAAAACCACGCCGAACGCCAACGACGGGCCGAACACCCTGAGCGAAAGTTTCACCTACAAGGCCACCGATGCGCTGGGCAACAGCACCACCAGCACCATCGTGGTCAACATCGTCGACGATGTGCCAAAAGCGGTGGCGTCGGATCGGTCGGTGGCGGCGGTGGAGATCGACTCCAACATCCTGATCGTGCTCGACATCTCCGGCAGTATGGCCGACGCCTCCGGTGTGCCGGGCCTGTCGCGGCTGGACCTGGCCAAGCAGGCGATCAGTGCCTTGCTCGACAAGTACGATGATCTGGGCGATGTGAAAGTGCAGCTCGTCACCTTCAGCAGCAACGCCACCGACCGCACGACGGTGTGGGTCGATGTGGCGACGGCCAAGACCCTGCTCGCCGGCCTCAGCGCCGGTGGCGGCACCAACTACGATGCGGCCGTGGCGACCATGCAGACCGCGTTCAACACCTCGGGCAAACTCACCGGGGCGCAGAACGTCGGCTACTTCTTCTCCGACGGCAAACCCACCACCGGCCAGGAAATCGGCACCGCCGACGAGACCGCGCTGAAAAACTTCCTCGATGCCAACAACATCAAGAACTATGCGATCGGCCTGGGCAACGGCGTCAGCAACGCCAACCTCGATCCACTGGCTTACGACGGCATCAGCCACACCAACACCAATGCGGTGGTGGTCACCGACCTCAATCAACTCAACTCGGTGCTGTCCGGCACCGTGGTCGGCGCGCCGGTCACCGGTTCGCTGCTGGGTGACAGTGGTTCGTTCGGCGCCGATGGCGGTTTCATCAAATCCATCGTGGTGGACGGCACCACCTACACCTATGATCCGAAAGCCAACGGCGGCCAGGGTTCGCTGACGCCGAGCGGCGGCACCAACCACGGCACCTTCGACACGGTGAACAACACCCTGAGCATCGCCACCAACAACAGCGGCACCCTGGTGATCAACCTCGACACCGGCGACTACAGCTACACCTCGCAAAAAACCACCACGACGGTGATCACCGAGAACATCGGCTTTACCCTCAGCGACAACGATGGCGACCTCGCCAGCTCGACGCTGACGGTGAAAGTGATCCCCAACTCGCCTCCGGTGGCGGTGGACGACCACATCATCACCAACGTGCTGTCGAGCAATGTCGTGGTGCCAGGCGAGTTGCTGCTGGCCAACGACACCGATCCGGACAACGACACACTCAACGCCTCGCCAACCACCTTCAACACCGGTTGGGTCGCCAAGGGGGCGGACTTCACCGGCAGCGGGGCTATCAGCTTCACCGGCACCAGCAACACCGCCGCCAACCAGAACCTGGCGGATGTACGCAATTCCTTCGCAGCCAACACGGCGGCCATGACGGCGGTGCTGGTGGTCAGCGGCTACCTCGGTGCGGTGACCAACGCCAATGCCAACGATGAAGACCTCATCACCGTCAAACTGAAACAAGGCGAGACCCTCAACCTCGACCACAACCTGGCGGCCGGCCACATCACCATGGAGTACTCGGTGAACGGCGGGGCGTTCGTCAGCATCGCCGACGGCGGTACCATCACCGCCAGCGCCGATGGCACGTACCAGATCCACGTGACCAACATCACCAACACCAGCGGCAGCAACACCAATGCCGCGGAAAACTATCAACTGACCATGACGGTCAACTACGCCGGGGCCCACGACATCACCCCGGACTACCACGGCACCTACACCGCCAACGACAACCACGGCGGCAACGACACCGCCAACGTGACCATCAGCTATCAGGACGGCCACACCCTCACCGGGACTTCCGGCGATGACGTGCTGGTGGCGGGCAGCGGCGACAACATCCTCAACGGTGGCGACGGCAACGACGTGCTCACCGCCGGCTCCGGCAACAACGAACTGCACGGCGGCGCCGGCAACGACTTGCTCTACAGCGGCCCGGGCAACGACATCCTCGATGGCGGCACCGGAATCGACACGGTCAGCTATGCCCATGCGACGGCCGGGGTTACGGTCAACCTGAGCCTGCTCGGTGCGCAAAACACCCTCGGCGCGGGCATCGACACCCTCAGCAACGTCGAAAACCTCGTCGGCTCGAACTTCAACGACACCCTCACCGGCGACAACAATAACAACGTGATCAATGGAGGCCTGGGCAACGACATCCTCAACGGTGGCGGCGGTGACGATCTGCTGATCGGCGGGATGGGCAACAACACCCTGACCGGCGGGCCGGGCGCCGACACCTTCCAGTGGCTCAAGGGCAACAGCGGTCACGACACCGTCACCGACTTCACCCCCGGCACCGACAAGCTCGACCTGTCGCAACTGCTGCAAGGTGAAAACGGCACGTCGGCGTCACTGGATGACTACCTGCACTTCACCGTCACCGGCAGCGGCGCCTCGGTGGTCACCAGCATCGACGTCAGCGCCATGGCCGGTGCCACGCCGAACCAGACCATCGACCTGGCCGGCGTCAACCTCGCCAGTCACTACGGTGTAACGCCGGGCGCGGGTGGGTTGATCGCCAGCGGGCATGACACGGCGACGATCATCAACGGGATGCTGAATGATCATTCGTTGAAGGTGGATACGGTGTGAGCGGGGGCTGAAACGACAAAACCCGCCGTCCCGATCAACCGGGGCGGCGGTTTTTTTGCGCGTTGATCGTTCCCACGCTCCGCGTGGGAATGCAGCCCGGGACGCTCCGCGTCCCAAAGAGCGGACGCAGAGCGTCCATTGAGGCATTCCCACGCAGAGCGTGGGAACGATCAGGCGGCGGTCAAGCTACAGCGGGCGCTTCAGCCTTCAACTCCAGATTATCCAGCACCCGATTCACCGCCAGCTCACTCAGCATGATCAACTGCGCAATCCCCAACAGCACATGCCGCTGCGGCGTATCGATCATCCCGGCGAAATCATTGGCCATGGTTTTGGCCGAGGTCAGGGTTTCGCAGGCGTCGGCCAGCAGTTCTTCGCTGTCGATACCGGGGGCGATGAGGTAGCGGGTGTTGGATTTGAGCAGCGGTTTTCGGGGGAGGAGGGGATTGAGGTAGTGATCGAGGGCGCGTTCGGCGGCTTCGTGGAATTTCTTGGAATCGAGGGTTTCGTAGGGCGAAGTCGAATCGACTTCCGGCGGGTTTGGCGTGGGTTTGATCATGGGTAAAGCCTCTAGAGTAGTGGAGGCGCCACGCTTCGCTGCTAAACGAAAGAGGTGGCGGCCGTACGCGGGTTAGCAGACCAGGACTCTAGAACCCGGCGCACCGAAGTGCCCCACGCAAAGCCGCCATAACGTGAACGGACAGGCGTGAGCCTGATCACGAACGAACGGCATTGTGCGTCTAGAGTAGATCCGGGCTGCTAAACCCGATCGCTGCTTTTCAGCGACCGCCAAACAATAGAACCCGCCCCCAAAGCGCACAAGCCGGCGGATTCTGGCGGATGCGTAGGCAAAGGCGCAAGGTTGCGTGGCTTTGTGGACATAACATTCAACACTCTTCAACGAGGGTTTCCGAATGCGCGGAATCGACAAAATACGCGCTCCCGGTTGACCGGAAGCGCGGGTTTTCGTGTGGGGACTGTTAAATAAATGCGTCCCCATTTCTCTTTAAATAAATGCGTCCCCATTTCTCTTTTCTTTATTCAGACCTCAAACCAGAGGTGATCCAAAAGGAAACCGTCATTTATTGAGAGGATCTGAATTGATGTAATTTCAGGAAAAGAACCTTCAAAGTACGTGATTTGTGAGCTGTGCGAAAGTGGTTTTTGTCCTAGTAGTCCGCCAGTACCATAGAATAAAACCACCGTATTTGCATCGTTTACTCCGTAGTGCCAAAAACTCAATTTATTGATTTTTAAATTAAATAGAATGCTTACGTTGTTTTGAGTTGTTGGATCCTTTGGCACAATGTTTAAGATATTTCCACTCATTTTTCCAGGTTGAGGTGGCGGAGGAAGACTTGTTTTGCTCAGGTCAACTATTTTTATGGTCGCGTTCCCGGATAGTAAGAGGATGGTCAATAAGTTAGTTTTTATGTATTGGCCGAATTCAACAGATTGTTCCGGTTCAGAATCGAAGTCTTCAGAGTTTATGTTGCCTACCGTCAATGACCATTCGTCAGAGGGCAACGAACTGGAGTTTGGACGTAAACCGAAGGTGTGCATCCCTTCAGACAGCCCCTCCACGCGCATAAAGAACCGACCACTGTCGTTGTACTCGGCATTGGCTGGGCTTAGAACTTTAAGGGTGCCGTTATGTGTGTCGGTTATTTGCAATGGAGTTTTCGGCGGTCCGTCGGCACCGATTTCAATGTCTCTGGATAACGTGGTGTCAGGGGGCTTCAGAGGCTTCCCGCTGGGATGTTCAGTAGCATAGGAGAAATACGGATTCTGCATTTTTGGCCTTTTCTTCATGGCAAACGCTCCTTCGTGGGTTCAGCCATGTCTGCCGGAGCAGCAGCGGGCATGTCCCATGAAGCGCCATCAGTAGAACGTTACACACCTGTCAACTCTGACAGTCCCGACAAGCGGTCAAGACTTGCGCAACGTCTTCTGCCGCAAGATATAAACCGTCACCAGCACCGCACTGGTCAGCATGAACCCCCGCGCCCAAGGCAGCGGCACGAGGTAGCACGAAAACAGAATGCTCGCCCACATCAGCCCGATCGCGTAGGCCTTGCCTTGAAACGACAAAACCCGCCCTCCAGGTCGAATGGGGGGCGGGTTTTCATGATGGGAAAGACCGATAAATAAATGGGTAAATAAATGCGTCCCCTTTTCTGTTTTCTGTTCGTAAGAAAATGCATCCCGCTTTCGTTCTCGTTTATCACTTCGGTACAAACGCGATACCTCTTACTAGGTTTGTTGGGGATGAAGTTCCTGCTGAGAGATAAATTGGGCCGCTCGCTGACGCCATGAATATTTTCCACCCATAGCCCGGTCGTGCTTCGTACCCAACAACTCGGGCCTTGGGTAAGTCGAATTGCCCTTCGAATAGATCTAAAAGATTGTTGAAATTGTCAGCGAGTGAATCTGGGGTCACAACTTGTACAATTCCTGCATTGTCGATCCCCCCTACGCTACGCACCCATTGTTCTGCCATAGCTTTACCTGATAGGTCTCCAGGGTAATCTTGAGTGCCTTTATTGACTTCAAAAATATTTTTAACCGTTACCTGATATAAAACTGAAGCATTGGTTGCGTCGATTGCTCGGATGGTTGTCGTGCCCGTTTTAAGCCCGGTTACCTCACCGGTCGACGCTATTACTGAAGCCACCGCAGGGTTATCCGATTGGTAGGTGTAGGGTGGTACTCCCCCTTCTGCTTGGCGACTGGCTGTATTGCCTGAGACTTTTTTTGAACTCCAGCCGTAACTCTGCAGAAACTTAATTCCGTCCAGTAATAATGTTGTTCGATCAATAGTTAATGGTAAGCCCACCTTTAGCGTACGCGGAGTCGATACAGGGCCAGAATCATAGTTTCCTTCTATCGCATAACTACGAAGCCCCGCTGATTGAGTACCGGTGTTATAGGTCCAGTCGCCATTTCTATCCACGGCGATCAGCCCCGACGTCCGAGTTCCATCGTCAAGTAGATAAATGGTTGAGTTCGCCCTGGCTTTTCCACTCATCGCAAACAACGTTTCGGAAGTGCTGGTGCCCTCAGGAATCTCTACTCCGCTGATCAAACCTTTGATCGAAACAATCCTCAGCGACTCGACTGCGCCTACGGTCAACATCCAAACATCGGTCGCCGGCAAACTGGCATTTCCCCGCAGTTCAAAGCGATGCAGTCCTTGAGCCAGATTCACCAGTTGCTGGATGAATGCGCTGCTTGGATTGAACACTCCACTAGCCACTACCGCGCCGTTATCCGTAATCACAAATGGAGCACCCGCCGGCCCGCTTCCGCCAAACTCGACACCCGTGGAAGGGGTCGTGTCGCCAGGACTCAACGGGGATCCGCCGGGATACGTCGTGCAATAGCTAAAGAAAGGATTTTGAGTGCTCATGGGGAACGCTCCTTCGCAGGTTCAGCCGTTTTTGCCGGAATGGCAGCGGGCATGCACTATGAAGCGCCATCAAACGAACCTTACACACCTGTCAACTCTGACAGTCCCGACAACCGGTCAAGACTTGTGCAACGTCTTCTGCCGCAAGATATAGACCGTCACCAGCACCGCACTGGTCAGCATGAACCCCCGCGCCCAAGGCAGCGGCACGAGGTAGCACGAAAACAGAATGCTCGCCCACATCAGCCCGATCGCGTAGACCTTGCCCTTGAGCGGTATGCCGTTGCCGTCGAGGTAATCGCGGATCCATGGCCCGAGCCGGGGATGCTCGACCAGCCATTGGTAAAAACGCGGGGAGCTGCGGGCGAAGCAGGCGGCTGCCAGCAGGAGGAAAGGGGTGGTGGGGAGAACAGGCAGGAAAATCCCGATCACCCCCAATGCCACGCTCAGCCAGCCGATGGCCAGCAGGATGTAGCGCAACATCAGGGGGCGGTTGCCTATGGGGTTGTCCATAGGCCGGAGCTTAGTGGTGACGTGGCTTGAGGATCGCCGGTTTTTCGTCGGGTGCCTGGCACAGCAGGTACAGCGCGGTCAGGGCTTCCGGGATCTGCACGATCATGTCGTCCATCAGGTTGGCGTCCTTGGCGATGTCTTCGAACTCGGGCTGTTCGTCGAACAGACCCGAACCGACCATGATCGGCAGGAGCATTTCGCTGACTTCTTCTTCGGCGGTTTCGAACCAGGCCGCTTCGCGCAGGAACACGCCTTCCATGAAGCCGATGCACCAGCCGCGCAGTTCGGAATCGTCCGGCTCGTCGCCCAGGTCCAGCTCGCATGGCAGCTCGAATTCTTCATCCGATGCCAGTTGGCGGGCGATGTGCGCTTTCAGGCCGATCAGCGTTGCTTCGATCTCTTCGCGCTGGGCTTCGCTGCTGTAGTGCGGCTCTTCGGCGAACAGGGCGTCGATCCACTCACGATCCGGCACCACGTCGGCGCAGATCGACAGCGCGGTCAGGTAACCGTGAGCGGCCACGTAGTCCAGCGCCTCTTCATGCAGCTCGTCGGCGTCGAGGAAGACTTGCAGGCGGGTTAGTTGCTCGGCGAAGGACATTAAAGGGCTACCTTGGGGGAATAAACAATGCGGGAATTCTAGGCCTTCTTGAGCCCTCAAGCCAGCCGCACGGCAGATTTGCGCCCACAAGCTTCTTATCGGCGGTGCCCTTTGCCGGGGAGGGCTCGGGTATACTGCCGCGCTTTGCGATCCCTGCCGGTGTCGCGGCTGAATCTGTACGGCGTCATGCAATGCGCCCTTACGTTTTGTTTAAAGCAGCCTCGGCTGTCTTGAACCAGCCTGTGCAGGGATGTTTCGGTGGATTTTTGGAGTTTTTATGCTCGAACAGGCTCAACGCGTCCTCAAGGACATCTTCGGCTACGACAGTTTCCGTGGCCGTCAGGGTGCAATCATTGAGCGCGTGGCCAGTGGCGGCGATGCCCTTGTCCTGATGCCGACCGGCGGCGGCAAGTCCCTGTGCTTCCAGGTGCCGGCGCTGCTGCGCGACGGCCTGGCGGTGGTGGTGTCGCCGCTGATCGCGCTGATGGACGATCAGGTCGCCACCCTCGAAGAGCTGGGCGTGGCCGCTGCCGCGTTGAACTCCACGTTGAGCGCCGAACAGCAGCGCGACCTCGCCAACCGGATCAAGCGCGGCGAAGTGAAAATGCTCTATCTGGCGCCCGAGCGTCTGGTTCAGCCGCGCATGCTGTCGTTCCTGCAAGGCTTGAACATCGCGCTGTTCGCCATCGACGAAGCGCACTGTGTATCGCAGTGGGGCCATGACTTCCGCCCGGAATACCTGCAACTGGGGCAGTTGGCGGAAATGTTCCCCGACGTGCCGCGTATTGCCCTGACCGCCACCGCCGACAAGCGCACCCGCGAAGAAATCGTCACCCGCCTGCATCTGCAGAATGCCGAGCGTTTTCTGTCGAGCTTCGACCGACCAAACATCTTCTACCGCATCGTGCCCAAGGAGCAGCCGCGCAAGCAGTTGCTGGCGTTCCTTGCCGAGCGGCGCAGCGACGCCGGCATCGTCTACTGCCTGTCGCGCAAGAAGGTGGAGGAGGTGGCCGCGTTTCTCACCGAGCAGGGCTTCCCGGCGCTGCCGTACCACGCCGGTCTGCCCAACGATCTGCGCGCCTATCACCAGAAACGCTTCCTCAACGAGGAAGGCCTGATCATGGTCGCCACCGTGGCGTTCGGCATGGGCATCGACAAACCCAACGTGCGTTTCGTCGCTCACCTCGACCTGCCGAAATCTCTGGAAGCCTATTACCAGGAAACCGGACGCGGCGGCCGTGACGGTCTGCCGGCGGACGCGTGGATGGCCTACGGTCTGCAAGACGTGGTGATGCTCAAGCAGATGCTGCAGAACTCCGAAGGCGACGAGCGCCACAAGCGTCTGGAGCAGCACAAGCTCGACGCCATGCTCTCGCTCTGCGAAGAAACCCGCTGCCGTCGTCAGGCGTTGCTGGCGTATTTCGACGAAGATATGCCCGAGCCATGCGGGCACTGCGACAACTGCACCGACGGCGTGCAGACCTGGGACGCCACCGAGCCTGCACGTCAGGCGCTGTCGGCGATCTATCGCACTGGCCAGCGTTACGGTGTCGGCCATCTGGTGGACGTGCTGCTGGGCAAGGACAACGAAAAAGTCCGCAGCTTCGGCCATCAGCACCTGTCGGTGTACGGCGTCGGCAAGGCGCTTAGCGAGAGCGAATGGCGTTCGCTGTTCCGCCAATTGGTTGCTCGCGGCCTGGCGGATGTCGATCACGAAGGCTACGGCGGGTTGCGTCTGAGCGACACTTGTCGGCCGCTGCTCAAGGGTGAAGTGAGCCTGGAGCTGCGCCGCGACCTCAAGCCGCAAGTCACCGCCAAGAGCGGCAGCAAGAGCCCGGCCAGTCAACTGGTGCGCTTTGAGGAGCGCGAACAGTGGGAAGCACTGCGTGCCCTGCGCCGCAAACTGGCGGAAGAACACGGCGTGCCGCCGTACGTCATCTTCCCCGATTCGACCCTGCTGGAAATGCTCCGCAGCCAGCCGACCTCGCTGGCGGAAATGGCCCAGGTCAGCGGCGTCGGCGCACGCAAGCTGGAGCGCTACGGCGAGGCTTTCCTCGAAGTGCTCGGCGGCGAGGCCGAGACACCGAAAGTGGTGGCCGACGTACGCCACGAATTGATTACCCTGGCCCGTGCCGGTATGACGCCGTTGCAGATTTCCGGTCAGTTGCAGTGCTCGGAAAAGAACGTTTACACCATGCTTGCCGAAGCCATCGGCAAGCAGCAATTGTCGCTGGAACAGGCGCTGGACCTGCCGGAAGACCTGATGGGCGAAGTCCAGGATGCGTTCCTCGACGGCGAAGGCGAGTTGCCGTCGGTCGCTGAAGTGGCGGAGCTGTTTGCCGGCCGCGTACCGGAAGGCGTGCTGTATTGCGTAAGGGCTGCGCTGCAATCTGAATTCGAGATGTGAGCCAAGGCTTACACAAACCGTTATACAGATGTAACGATTCAGTACAGGGCGGCTCTTGCCTATAGCCAAATGTCATGCTTAGCTGACTAATAATTAGTTTTTCTCTATTTCTTCAGTCTAACCATGAGTGTTTTATGCCGTTAACCGATCAACACCGCTTTGGCATGCAACTGGCCCAGATGTCCCGTGGCTGGCGTGCCGAACTGGATCGCCGGCTGGCCGGCCTGGGTTTGTCCCAGGCGCGCTGGCTGGTGCTGCTGCATCTGGCGCGTTTCGAAGACGCCCCGACCCAACGGGAGCTGGCGCAAAGCGTTGGCGTCGAAGGGCCGACCCTTGCCCGCCTGCTCGACAGCCTGGAAAGCCAGGGCCTGGTGCAACGCCAGTCCGTGATGGAAGACCGGCGGGCGAAAAAAATCGTGTTGTGCGCCCCGGCACTGCCGCTGATCGAACAGATCGAGACCATCGCCACGCAACTGCGTCACGAATTGTTCGAAGGCGTCGACGAAGCGGATTTGAAGGTGTGCATGCGGGTTCACGGGCACATTCTGGCCAACCTGGAAAAATCTTGAGGCACAACCGCGTGCCGTTTTTTTGAGAGATCGCGCTGGGCAGACTATAAGAACTACTGGGCAATATCGTGTTCGTACCGGATGTGCGAACCCATAGAAGTCGGTTTTGCTTATTTAAGGGATGCTCATGCTCGACAGTCGGCACGTGGTACTGCGTTGCGCCAACTCACTGCTGGTGGCCGGTGTTCTCACCTGGTCCACGGCGTCACTGGCGCTGGGGCTCGGTGACATCACCGTGCACTCGGCCCTCAATCAGCCGCTAAAGGCCGACATCGCGCTGGTGGATGTTGCCGGGCTCAGCGAAAGCGAGCTCTCGGTCCGTCTGGCCACGGCGGACGAATTCGGCCGTGCCGGGGTCGAGCGGGTGTTCTTCCTCAATGACCTCAAGTTCACCCCGATCCTGCGTGGCAATCGCAACCTGATCCGGGTGACCTCCAGCAAACCGGTCAACGAACCCTTCCTGAATTTCCTTGTGCAGCTCAATCAGCCGAACGGCCACCTGCTGCGCGAATACACGGTGCTGATCGATCCGCCGGGTTCGCCGGGCGTCGTGCCGGCCACCGACGAGCCTGACGTCCGTGCGCAATCGTCGGAGTTTCCAACGCCTGAGGCACCTGCTGCCGGCACCCAAAGCAAGCCTGCTGCGCCACCCGCCGCGCCAGTGCCGCAAACGGCTGCGACCAACGACGCGCAAGCCGAGCAGTTGGCCGCCAGCGTGCTGCAGAACCAGCAACTGCAGAAAACCATCGATGAGCTGAACGTGAAGCTTCAGGCGCAGGAAATCCTGATCGCCGACGGCAAGAAACAGCTGGGTGATTTGCAGGCCCGTCTGGCGGAAGTGCAACAGGCGCCGCCGGCTCCGGTAGCACCTGTGCAAGCCCCGGCTCCGGTTGCTGCACCGGTAGAGTCGCAGGAAGACTCCGTCAGCTGGCCGCTGCTTGGCGGTTTGCTGGTGTTGTTGGGCGGGTTGGGGGCGGTGTTGTATGTACGCCGCCGACGCCAGTCTGAAGCGAATCTTGTCGGGCCTGCGGCGGTGGCACCCCAGCGAAGCGAACCCGCGCTCAACGAACCCGAAGTCGTTCGTCAGAACGTGGTTCAGGAGGCCGTCGAGCACCGTGACGAACAGGCCGCAGGCGATGTACTGGAGGCGGTCGGCATTTATCTGGCGTATGGGCGGCTCGGTGAAGCGCTCGGTTTGCTGCGCGACGCCTTGCAAAAGGAGCCGGAGCGCATCGATCTGGGTGTGCAGATGCTCGAGGTACTGGGGCGCCAGGGCGACCAGTCAGCCTATGACGAACAGGAAAATCACCTGAGCCAGCTCGGTGTCGAGGAACAGCGATTGCTCGATATCCGGGCCCGCTACCCGAAACTGACCAGGACTGAACCTCCGGCTGCGGCGGCTCCGGTCATTGCCGCGCTGCCCGTTGAGCAAGCTGCGCCCACCACACCGTTGGCCGAGGATGATTTCGAGCTGAATCTGGAGCAGCTGTCGATGGATTCCAGCTGGGATCTGGAAGACCGTCGCCCGGCAACGGACACACCTTCGTCGGCCCCGTCGGCACTGGGCTCCAGCCTGCAAGTGCTGCCACAGGATTTCGAGCTGCCGCAAACCGCCAACGATGACGCTGAGGCGACGGAGCTGGAGTGGATCGCCGAACCGGATGTGCAGCCGATAGACGATGACTTCCTCAACGAATTTGGCGATCCCGGTCAGTCGCTGAAACTGGAACCACTGGATCTGCAATTACCGGAAACCGAGCCGGGCCCGACCGAGGCGGCTAACGCCGGAAAGCTCGAGCAGGCTCAGACCTGCATCGACGACGGCGACCTCGACAGTGCGATCGCCTTGCTCAATGAGCTGCTGAAGGAAGGCGATGAGCCCCTCAGGCAAACGGCCCGAACCCTGTTGGCGGGGATTCGCTGATCCGGGTCAGAAGGTCTGCCCCAGATTCAGGTAAACCGCCTGTTCGTTGGCATCGTTCAGGCCATAACTGAAGTTCAGCGGCCCCAGCGGTGTGTCGAAACCGATGAATACGCTGGCGGCATTGATGTAGCCGCTGTCGAACTCGTTGTCGTTGTTCCAGGCCCGGCCGCGCTCCAGCGAGCCGCCGGCATACAGCGGGAAATCCAGCGGCAGATAAGCGCGCGGCGTCAAACGGCGGTAATACACCGCCCGCATGAGGCTGACGTTCTGCCCGGAGATGGCATCTTCGCGGAAACCGGACAGTTGTCGGGCGCCGCCCAGCAGGAAGCTCGACGTCACCACATTCGCATCGTCCAGCGTGCGCCCGTAACGACCGCCCAGAATCAGCGTATTCGGGCCGCTGCTCATGGCCTTGTCCAGTTTGAACTCCCATTGCCGGTAGCGCGTGTCGGAGCCCAGGCTCGGTTCGAATTGCATCAGGGTCAGGCTGATGTCCTTGCCGTCGTGGGGGAAGTACACATTGTCCAGTGAGTCGAATGAGTACTTCAGCGCATAAAACCCTTCGTTGAAGTGTTCGCTCGGCAGATTCTGATCGCCGATTCGCACATCCGCTTTGCCCCAGGCCTCGCCGACACCGAAGCGGATTTCGCCGTTGTTGCCAATCTGGCGGCCGACATTGAGGCCGAAGCCATAGCGCTCGACGCGATATTGGGCGATCGGGTCGTTGTCGAGCACCGAGTCGACGTTCTGGGCTTCGAACGCTGCATACGGTGCGACGAAGTAGCGCGAGCCGACGTCCAGCGGCTGATAGAACTCGGTGTAGAGCTCCTGCTTGTCGCCGATCTGCGCCCGGGTCAGCCATTCAGCGCCGAGTCGGTTGATGCCGTTCATTCGGTAACTGGCGCCGAGGTTGAAGGCGCTGTCGCCGCGCATGTCGTCCGACAGGTTCAAGCCAACCCGCAAGTAATCGGTGCCGCTGCGCTTGCCCCGGGCGCTGATCACCAGCGTATGTTCCTGGCCCTTGTGCACCACGCGGTATTGCACCTGTTCGAAGTAATCCAGGCCGTACAAGGTGCCCATGTCCGAGTGCAGCCGCCCAAGGTCCAGCGGCTCGCCGATGGGCTGACGGATGTAGTAACGGATCACGTCGTCGCCGACTTTCGAGTCGTTCTCGACTCTGATCGCGGTGATGATCGGCGTGCGCTGGCCCGGTGCGCGGGCGGCGTTGAGCTCGGCGTCCTGAGAGTCGGCCGGTTTCAATCGGGCGAGGTGGGTGTCGAGGGCCTTGGCGGCGCGGTAACCGGCATCGATCATTTCCTCGGCGCGACCGAAATCAGTGGCGCCGAAACTGGCCAGCGGCGGCTGGATCAGGACGTCATTCGGGTGCAGCGCCGCCAATTGTTCTTCGGAGTTGCGCCGGGTCATCAGGGTGATCGACTGGTTCAGTACATCGACCACGGTGGTCAGTTGCTTGCGGTTGCGCAGCGGGGTGCCGATGTCGACCACGATGGCCACGTCGACGCCCATTTCCCGGGCCACATCAAGGGGAATGTTGTCGGTCATGCCGCCGTCCACCAGCAGCCGGCCATCAAGCTCGACCGGGGCGAACACCGCCGGGATCGACATGCTTGCGCGGATCACCTGGGGCAGGTGGCCTTTGCGAAACACCACTTTTTCGCCGTTGGCGATGTCGGTGGCCACGGCGCGGAACGGGATCGGCAGCTTGTCGAAATCACGGGTGTCGCTGGTGTGGGCCAACAGGCTTTCCAGCAGCAACGCGAGGTTCTGCCCTTGAATCACCCCGAGCGGCAGGCCGAGGCTGCCGTCGTCGCGAAAGCTCAGTTTCTGCTTCACCAGAAAATCGCGGTCATCCTGTTTGCGTCGAAACGGTACGTCTTCCCGAGGTGGAGCATCGGACAGGGCCTGCTGCCAGTCGATGCTCAGGGCGAGTTTTTCCAGTTCGTCGATCTTGTAACCCGAGGCGTAGAGGCCACCGACCACTGCACCCATGCTGGTGCCGGCAATCGCATCGATCTTGATGCCTTGCTCTTCCAGCGCCTTGAGCACGCCGATGTGTGCCAGCCCGCGGGCCGCACCGCCGGACAGCACCAGGCCGACTTTCGGTCGCGGCGCTTCACTGGCATGAACGAACAGCGGAAGGAAACCAAGCAAAAGGCAGATCAGCAGACGACGCATTGTGAGTCTCGGGGCAAGCGTTAAAGCCGGCTATTATAGCGGCGCCCTCTGGCTCAGGAGTTTCAACGATCATGACCGCCACAAAACCGGAAATCGTCATCACTTATTGCACGCAGTGCCAGTGGCTGCTGCGCGCCGCGTGGCTGGCGCAGGAGTTGCTCAGTACCTTTGGCGACGACCTTGGCAAAGTGTCACTGGTGCCGGGTACCGGCGGGATCTTTCACATCAGTTGCAACGATGTGCAGATCTGGGAGCGCAAGGCCGACGGTGGTTTCCCCGAGGCCAAGGTGCTCAAGCAGCGAGTCCGCGACCAGATCGACCCTGACCGCGACCTCGGCCATAACGACCGCACTCAATGAGACGCAGCCTCGGCCTCCACCGTTTTTTTGCTGGCGCTGCCTGACATCTGGCTCGACACAACGATGGCGACGATGATCAGCGCGCCGCCGAGCAGCATCCGCAGGGTCGGGTTTTCATCGAACAGCAGCCACGCGACGGTAATGCCGTAAACCGGCTCCATGGCGAACACCACCGCCGCAGTTCGCGCCTTGATCACGGCGAGACTGGCGACGAACAGGCTGTGGGCGACGCCGGTACAGAACACACCGAGCAGGGCGATCCACAGCCAGTCGATGGCGCGCACATCACTCAGTTGCGGCGCTGCCACCGGCAGCAGACACAACGCCACCACCACGTTCTGACACAGCGCTGCCTGCACTGCCGGGATGCGCCCGGAACTGGCACGGTTGGTCAGCGACAACAGTGAAAACAGCAGGCCGGAAAGAATCGCCCAGAGCAGCCCGGTGGTGGCGCCGCTGGCCAGGTCGAACGCCGGGGTCACCAGCACCAGGCCGACACTGACCAGCGCCACCAGAATGATTTCGTTGGCACGGATGCGTTCGCGGAAGATCAACCCTTCGAGGATGACCGTGAAGGCCGGGAAACTGGCGAAACCCAGGGTGGCCACCGCGACGCCGGCCACCTTCACGGCAATGAAGAAGCTCACCCAGTGACCGGCCAGCAGCACACCGCTCAGGGCCAGTCGTCGCCAGTCCACGGCTTGCAGTTTTTGCCAGCCGTGCTGGCTGGCGAAACGGGCAAAGAACGCCAGCGCAAGAACGGCAAAGGCGGCCCGTCCAAAGACGATGACCGCCGGCGTTGCGGCGGCGAGTTTGCCGAAGACGCCGGTCAGGCCGAACATCAATGCGCCGATATGCAGGGCGCCAAGGGCAGTACGGGGAGTCATTGCAGTCCTTTTTCCAAACACCATTTCAGGCACACATTGAAGCGTGTAGCGGCCGAAAAGTCTGTCGGCAGACTATCGACTTTTGTCGTCAGCCTCGCGTCGCAATTGTGTAGGAGAGGTACCGAATTCACGCAGGACGGCGGCCGAGAACGCACTTTGCGATCCATAGCCTACACGGCTGGCCACTTCCCCGATGGCTAGCGTGGTTTCCCGCAACAGCGTGACGGCCTTATGCAGCCGTCGACTGCGAATGTAATCCATGGGTGTCTGCCCGCATTCGGCGACGAACCGCGCATGCAATCGGGCGCTGGAGAGTCCGGCGACACGCGCCAGATCCGCGACCTGCAGCGGGTAGGCCGCGTACTGCTCGATGTGCGCATCGAGGGCCGCGTAGGGCAGGCGACGGGCGCAGACCTCGGCAGGTTGCGCGTGATTCAGGCTCGCCAGCAACAGCACCGCGCCCTGTTGCGCAATCAGCGGATCGTCCACCGGGCTGTTCGCCAGCCAATTGACCAGTTGGCCCTGGCCGGCATCCAGTGACAGCCGCGCGGCGTTGTCCAGCAGGCGGCGGCTGGCGTCGGCGTGATCGCCCAGTGAGCGTGACAACCATTGATCGTCCGGCACGTCCAGTACCAGGCAACGGCTGCCCTTGGGGCTGCCGCACGCGTGATGCGCGCCGGAGGGAATCACCACGAAGCTCTGCTGCAATACCTGGCTGCCATGCCCTTCGACCTCGAAATCCAGCGCACCCGACAGGCCGAACACCAGTTGGGCGTGGTCGTGACTGTGGACGATCAGGTCGTGGGTGTAATGGCGCAGGGTCAGGATCGGTGGCATGGCGGTCTCCGGGTGAGCTGCCAGTCTACACCGGCGCAGGGGCGACGCGTTTGTCACAAGACTGACGCACGCCTGTCATGGTCGATTAACCGGGCTCGCGCACAGTGGCGAAAACATCGCAGAGGGTTGCCCATGACCAGCGCCGAGCTCGCCAGACCCAGCCGTAAACAAAGGGTTCGCACCTTGTGGATTTCCGACGTGCATCTGGGCACGCGGGATTGCCAGGCCGAGCATCTGTCGCAATTTCTCAAGGGTTATCACGCCGACAAGATCTACCTGGTCGGTGACATCATCGACGGCTGGAAACTGCGCGGCGGCATGTACTGGCCCCAGGCGCACACCAACGTGATCCGCCGCTTGCTGACCATGAGCAAGCGCGGCACCGAGGTGATCTACGTCACCGGCAACCATGACGAATTCCTGCGTCGCTATTCGAAGCTGATCCTGGGCAACATCCAGTTGGTCGACGAAGCGGTGCATGTCACGGCCGATGGCCGGCATTTGCTGGTGATCCACGGCGACCAGTTCGACGTGATCACCCGTTATCACCGCTGGCTGGCGTTCCTTGGCGATTCGGCCTACGAATTCACCCTGACCCTTAATCGCTGGCTCAATCACTGGCGGGCGAAATACGGTTACGGCTATTGGTCGCTGTCGGCCTATCTCAAGCACAAGGTGAAGACCGCGGTGAGCTTCATCAGCGACTTCGAAGAAGCCATCGCTCACGAGTGCGTGAAGCGCGAATTGCACGGCGTGGTCTGCGGGCACATTCACCATGCCGAGATCCGCAAGGTCGGCGAGGTGGATTACCTCAATTGCGGTGACTGGGTGGAGTCGTGCACGGCGCTGATCGAACACTGGGACGGCACGATCGAGCTGTATCGCCTGGCGGATGCGCAGGCGCGGGAGGCCGAACTGAAAGCGGCCAAGGTTGCCGAGCTGGCCTGAGTGTCCAGATCAACTCAGGCCGGCGCGTGTTCTTCCATCGCAGCCTTGTAGATGGAGTTCTTCGGCCGGGCGAACAGGCGCTCCATCATCGGTTCGAAGAAGCTCAGCGGCAGGGTGTCGTAATCCGGGTCGAATGCCGCCGCGTCGTATTTCGCGCAGAATTCCGCGGTCGCCTGATACTGCGGATGACCGCTGAACTGCTCGCGCAGGTGCCGATCCATGCCCAGGTGATGGAAGAAGTAGTAGCCCTGGAAGATCCCGTGCTTTTCCACCATCCACAGGTTCTCGGCGCTGACGAACGGCTTGAGAATGGCGGCGGCGATGTCCGGGTGATTGTAGGAGCCCAGCGTGTCGCCGATGTCGTGGAGCAGGGCGCAGACCACGTATTCCTCGTCGCGTCCGTCGCGATATGCACGGGTCGCGGTTTGCAGCGAGTGGGTCAGGCGATCCACCGGAAACCCGCCGAAATCACCTTCGAGCAATTTCAGGTGCGCCATGATCCGGCCCGGCAGTTGACGGGCGTAGGCGCTGAAGTCCGCCGCGATAATCGCCCAGTCTTCCTGCGTGCCGTCCTTCATATGGGTGAAACGGGCATTGGCATTCATCGGCAATCCTCTTGGTCAGGGTTTCTAGAACGCCACGCGGCCCAGGATCATGTCGCGGTACATGACGAAATCCCCCAGCAGGCTGTAGAACGGATGCTGGAATGTCGCCGGCCGGTTCTTCTCGAAAAAGAAATGGCCGACCCAGGCGAAGCTGTAGCCGGCCAGCGGCAGGGCCAGCAACAGCAGCCAGGCGCCCTTGGCGATGGTCATCGCGAGAATGAAGATCACCAGCGTCGTCCCGATGAAATGCAGGCGACGGCAGGTGCTGTTGCTGTGTTCGCTGAGGTAATACGGATAGAACTCGGCGAAGCTGTTGAAAGGCTTGATGGTTTCCACGACCGCGATCTCTGTGGTTATTGTTCTGATTGCAAGTTGTTCGGTGGGTAGCTTATTTGAGTCTAGAGTGATCATTGGCGTCGGCCAGTGACAATCGGCGCCACTTTACTATCCTTGGGAAATCGGCCGTAGTATGCGGCTCACCATGTCATCCAAGAAAAAACGCCATGAGCGAACGAACGACATCTGCAAGCTGGGCGATGGGGATTGTCAAGGCACTGGAAATGGACGGCCTGGATTGCCGGGTTCTGTTCAAACAGCTGGGGCTCGACTACGCGGCGCTGGAGGATCCGGACGCACGCTTCCCGCAGGATTCCATGACCCGACTCTGGCAACGGGCGGTCGAGCTGTCCGGCAATCCCGCCATCGGTCTGAACATGGGCAAGGTGGTGCGACCGGCGTCGTTCCATGTGGCGGGCTACGCGCTGATGTCCAGCAACACCCTGGCCGAAGGCTTTCAGCGACTGGTGCGTTATCAGCGGATCATTGCCGAAAGTGCCGACTTGAGTTTTCGTCTGCTCGACGAAGGTTATGCATTGATTCTGACGGTGCACGGCGATCATCTGCCTCCGACCCGGCAAAGTGCCGAAGCCTCGCTGGCCTGCGCACTGGCGCTGTGCGGCTGGCTGACCGGGCGCACGCTGCACCCGCGCAAAGTGCTGGTGCAGGGCGACGAGCCCGATGATCTTCAACCCTACAAGCAAGCCTTCCATGCACCGCTGGTGTTCAACGCGCCGTATGACGCGCTGATCTTCGAACGCGCCGACATGGAAGCGCCACTGCCTACCGCAAACGAGGCGATGGCGCTGCTGCACGACCGGTTTGCCGGGGAATATCTGGCGCGGTTTTCCGAAAGTCGTGTGACCCACAAGGCGCGTCAGGTGTTGTGCCGCTTGCTGCCGCAGGGCGAGCCCAAGCGCGATACAGTGGCGCAGACGCTGCACCTGTCGCAACGCACCTTGCAACGGCGCTTGCAGGAGGAGGGCACCAGTTTTCAGCAGTTGCTCGACGACACGCGCCGAGAACTCGCCGAGCAATACCTGGCGCAGCCGAGCATGACCTTGCTGGAGATTGCCTATCTGCTGGGGTTTGCCGATCCGAGCAATTTCTTCCGTGCCTTCCGCCGCTGGTTCGACACCACGCCCGGCGATTACCGGGCGCGGTTGCTGGAGGCGCCGAACGCGATCAGTGACGCCAGAACGCCGGAATACACAGCACAAACACCGTAATGATCTCCAGTCGGCCGAGCAGCATGCCGAACGACAGAATCCACTTGGCCGCATCCGGCAGGCTGGCGAAGTTGCCGGCCGGGCCGATGGTTTCGCCCAGCCCCGGGCCGACGCCGGACACGGTGCTGGCGGCGCCGGTCAACGCGGTCATCCAGTCCACGCCCAGCAGCGACAGCAGCAGGGCGATCACGCAGATGGTAATGGCGAAGAAGAACGAGAACGTCAGGATCGACCGGACGATTTCCTCGTCGAGGCGATGACCGTTGTACTTCTGCTTGATTACCGCGCGTGGGTGGATCAACTGGTTAAGGTTGGCCTTGAGCAGGATGTAGGCGACCTGGAATCGGAAGATCTTGATCCCGCCCGCCGTCGAGCCGGAGCAGCCACCGACGAAGCCCAGATAAAAGAACAGCATCAGTGAGAAATTGCCCCACAGGCTGTAATCCCCCAATGCGAATCCGGTGGTGGTGACCACTGACGTCACGTTCAGCGCCACATGGCGAAGGGCGTCCAGCCAATGCAGGTTGGTGGTCCACCAGTACCACGTGCCGAGCACCAGCCAGGTCACCAGCAACATGCCGAGCAAACCCTGCACCTGTTGATCCTTGATCAGCGCCCGACGGTTGCCGCGCAGCGTCGCCACGTACAGGGTGAACGGCAGGCTGCCGAGGATCATCACCACCACTGCCACCCAGTGCACCGCCGGTTGCGTCCACTTGGCCAGAGATTGGTCGGAGGTCGAGAAACCGCCGGTGGAGATCGCCGACATCGCGTGGTTGATCGCATCGAACGGACTCATGCCCGCCCACCAGAACGCCAGGCTGCCGAGAATGGTGATGCCCACGTATGCCGCCACGATCAGCCGCGCCACCATGTGCGAGCGGGGCATGACCTTTTCCGAGCGGTCCGAGGATTCGGTCTGGAACAGGCGCATGCCGCCGATGCGCAGCAGCGGCAGAATCGCCACCGCCATGCCGATGAAACCGATGCCGCCGAGCCAGTGCAGCAGCGAGCGCCACATCAGGATGCCCGGGGACATGGTGTCCAGCCCGCTCAATACGGTCGAGCCGGTGGCCGTGATGCCGGACATGCTTTCGAAGAACGAGTCGGTGTAGCTGATGTGCTGGGTCAGCAAAAACGGCAGCGCGGCGAAGATGCACACCACTAGCCAACTGGTGACGGTCAGCAGGTACATGTCGCGGGGACGCAGGTGAATGTGTTCCGGGCGCCCGGGAATCACCAGCGCGAGGCCGGCGAGGAAGGTGATCATGCTCGCCCAGAGGAACGACGGCAGATCGCCGGTGCGGTCGAAAATCACCAGGGTGGCCATGGGCACGACCATGGCGATGGCCAGGGTGATCAGGAAGATGCCGATGATGAAACCAATGATCCGTAAGGTCGGCAACGCCATGAAGTCCGCTCGGGCTGATGTGGGAAGGGCGCCATTCTACCTGCGGGGCAAGGCATGTAAACCGACGCGGCCGGATCACTTGCAGCTAGAATAGCCGGACATTTTTTTCAGGAGGTGGCCGATGCAGGCTCTCGACGCTTTGCTCAACCGTGTTTCCGTTCCACGACTGATCGATCCGGCCCCCACCGCCGAACAGCGCGAAGTGCTGTTTGCCGCCGCGACCCGTGCACCGGATCACGGGCATTTGCAGCCGTATCGCTTCCTGACCGTCGAAGGCGCGGCGCGTGAGCAAATGGGCGAGTTGCTGGCCGAAGCGGCGCAGATGCAGGAAGGCGAAGTCACCGAAGCGATGATCGACAAGGCGCGCAACGGCCCGCTGCGGGCGCCGCTGGTGGTGGTGGTCATCGCCAAGTTGCAGGAACACGTCAAATACCCGAAGGCCGAGCAATTGCTGGCGGCGGGCTGCGCGGCCCACGGGATTCTGCTGGCGGCCTACGCGCAGGGGATTGGTGCGGTGTGGCGCACCGGTGATCTGGCGTACTCGAAGCATGTCGCCAAGGGTTTGGGGCTGACGGATGGTGAAGAGGTGATTGCGTTTCTTTACCTTGGGACGCCGCAGAAGGAGCCGCGGGTGGCGGAGAAGGTTGATCTGGCGGAGTTTGTCAGTGCCTGGCCGGGTAAGGCCTGAAAGCGTTAAAAGCAAACCCCTCACCCTAACCCTCTCCCGGGGGGAGAGGGGACTGACCGGGGGATGCTCCCGAGGTTCACCGACCTGAAAGAACTTTGCCGAATCCGAATTGACTTGGTTCAGGTGCTTTGGCCGAATTCAGAATTGACTCGGTTCAAGTGCTTTTACAGAACCATAATCGACTCAATTTTTCAGGTCGATGTATAACGCAAGACTACCCGGTCGGCTCCCTCTCCCTCCGGGAGAGGGCTGGGGTGAGGGGCTGCTTCTAGGGCTGGACCACCGCTCCAGGCTCCAACGGCAACTCAAGACTCGCCACAAACCCACCCTGCGGATGATTCGCCAGCACCAGCGTCCCGCCATGTCGCTCCGCCGCCCGCCGGGCAATCGCCAATCCCAAACCATGCCCAGCCGCAGTCTGCCCCGGCGCCCGATAAAACGGCTCGCCCAACTGGCTCAAATGCTCCGCCTGCACCCCCGGTCCATGGTCGCGCACGCTGACCACGATTCGCTCGCCCTGACGTGAAGCCTGCATTTCGATCGACTGCCCCACCGGGTTGAAGCGCTGGGCATTGCGCAGCAGGTTGTCCACGGCGCGCTCGATCATGGTCGGCCATCCGGTCATGTTGAGCTGCGGCTCGGCCTCCAGGCGGACGGTCTGCTCGGGCGAGCCGAGTTGTGCGTCCTTTTGCAGAGAGCCCAGCAGGGCATTCAGATCCACGGCTTCGGCGCTGGCGTTGTCGGCATCTACCCGCGCCAGTACCAGAATCTCACTGATCAACGCTTCCAGCCGATCGCACTCGCGGGTCAGGCGTGGCCAGAGTTTTTCCCGTTCTTCCGGGCTCGCCCGTTCAGCCAGTGCAAGTGCGATGCGCAGACGTGCCAGCGGTGAGCGCAGCTCGTGGGACACGTCGCGCAGCAGTTGGCGCTGACTGCCGATCAGGCTTTGCAGGCGTGCGCCCATGCGGTTGAAATCGTTGGCGAGCACGCCGAACTCATCGCGACGGTTGGCCAGTTTCGCCAGGCTGTTCTGCTGATAGGTGGTCTGCCCCAGATCGTGCACCGCGCCGCGCAAACGGCTGAGCGGACGGGTGATGGAGAAGGTCACCAACAGGCTGAACAGGGTCAGCACCACCAGCGCGATTCCCAGCGCACTCAATGGCCAGAGCAGGCTTTCGCGGTGCCAGGCGTCGAGTTCCGGGTGCGGGATGCGGTAGATAAAGAGGTAGGTGTCGCCGCTTTTTTCGCTGGTGAATTCATCGGTCAGCCGTCGCCATGGCAGGCGTCGGTCGTCGTTGTTCTGCCGTGCTTCGAAAGCTGCCGCGCGACGGGGGAAGGTGCCACGCACCACCGGGTCGCCGCTTTCGTTCAGCACTTGCACGTCGATGTGGTATTGGCGTTTGCGTTGTTCGAGGATGTCCTGGGCAGCGTCTTCGCCCTGGGCTTCGTAGGTCTGCGTCCAGTCGGCGGCCAGGGTGTTGAGGCCCGGATGGCGGCTGAGGATCCACGCGTCCTGGTTGAGCATGTGCCCCAGCAGAATGGAAAGCCCTGCAACCAGAGCGATGGCCAGCCAGAAGCTCGCGAGAATACGCCAGAACAATGAACGCACGGAAAGTCCTCAAACAAAGAAAACCCAACGGCGGCGAGCCGTTGGGTCGGGGCGTGACGCTAGAACATTATTGCGCCTTTTGCGGTTGTTGCGCTTTCCAGGCCTTGAATTCAGCCCATTCGGCGCGACGCTCGGCCTGTTTCTTCTGGATCTCGTCGAATTTCTTCTGTTGATCCGGCTTCAGCACGGCACGGACATCGGATTCGGCTTTCTTGTGGTTGGCCGCCATCTCGTCTTTCATGGCTTTCTGGTCGGCTGGCGAGAGTTTCTCCAGGTATTTCTCGACCGTCTGCTTACGTTCGTGCATCTGTTCGCCCATGATCTTGCGGATCTGCTCGCGCTGTTCACGGGACAGGTCCAACTGGCTGTACGGGCCTTTGCCGTGCATGCCGTGCATCTGACCGCCGTGGCGCCAGCCACCGTCCGGCCCGCCCATCGGGCCACCATCCTGCGGCACGGCCATGGCGACGGTTGGCAGAGCGGCAGCGAACATCAGAGCGATAAGAGTCTTGCGCATGGTGTATCTCCTTGTCTCGTTCCCGGTACGTTCCGGATGAGTCCAGATTACGGAGATCAAGGTCAGCGGCGGTCAGCGCTGGGTAAAGCTTGGGTAAAGACGCTTTGTCATCAAACTGACAAAGCGTCCGGGTGCGGGGATTCAGAGGCTGTAATAGTAGCCGCGGCTGCGCAGGGCGACGATGCGCGGGCGGCCGTCGGCGTGGGGGCCGATCTTCTTGCGCAGGTTGCTGACGTGCATGTCCAGGCTGCGGTCGTACAGGGTCAGCTTGCGGCCGAGGGCGATCTGCGCCAGTTCCTGTTTGTCCAGCGGCTCGCCGGGTTGCTTGAGCAGGGCTTCGAGCAGGCGGCTTTCGGAAACGGTGAGGGTGAATTCCTTCTCGTCGATGCTGACGACACCGCGTACCGGGCTGAAGCTCAGGTCGCCCAGCTCAAGTTGGGTCGAAACGGCGGCCGGATGACTGCGGCGCAAAACGGCGCGCAGGCGGGCGGTGAGCTCGCGCGGGTCGCACGGTTTGGCCAGGTAATCGTCGGCGCCCAGTTCCAGGCCGAGGATGCGATCCAGCGGCTCGCCGCGAGCCGAGAGCATCAGCACCGGCAGGTCGGGGTGGTCGTTGCGCAGTTGCTTGAGCAGTTCCAGACCGCTGCCGTCAGGGAGCATCACGTCCAGCACCACGGCGGCGGGCGCGGTTTCAGCCAGTGCCTTGCGGGCGCTCTGGCCGTCGTGACACGCACGGACCTGAAAGCCTTCCTGGCTCAGCCAACTGCTCAGGAGCTCACACAGCTCCTCGTCATCATCAATCAGTAACAGCTCGCTCATGACTCACTCAATTTAGCCATTGTCGACGTTTTCGACTTGCACCACTGGCAAAGATACCGCAGAGCAGGGCCAATAGCGCTACCCCGGCACCGGTGACGAACCATTGCTGCTGTTCGGTCAGCAGGCGCGGCAGCGGGCTGGCCTGGGCTTCCTTGAGTTGCAGCTTCAGGCGCTGGTTCTCTTGGCGCAACCGGGCAAGCTGGGCGCTTTCGCGGGTGTTGTCGGCATCTTGCAGTTGTTTGCTCAGTTCTTCCCGCTGCTGCTCGCTGGCCTTCAGGCGCTGCTGCAACTCGGTGATCTGGCTGCCGGCGCTCAACGAAAGCGGCGTGGAGTTGCCGCTTTCGGTGGTTTCTACACCATGGGCGGGCGCCACGATCGACAACGTGACCAACATCAGACACAACGGACCCTTGCGCATCGCGACTCCTGTTACCAAATGGATATTGGGCAGGTTGTCGGCCGGCAAACGAGAATAATGAGCGATTGAGAACGCGATGAACCGACAAGGTTCATCGCGTGGGGACACGGGCGGGGGAAAGTTACGGCAGGACTTGCTTGAACGGCTTTACGACAACATTGGCGTAGACGCCGGCGGCGATGTACGGATCGGCATCGGCCCAGGCTTGCGCGGCGCTCAGGGAGTCGAATTCGGCGACGATCAGGCTGCCGGTGAAACCCGCAGCGCCCGGATCATTGCTGTCGACGGCCGGGTGCGGGCCGGCCAGGACGATGCGGCCTTCGCCCTTGAGCACTTGCAGACGTTCAAGGTGGGCCGGGCGGGCGGCGAGGCGCGCGTCCAGGGAGTTGGCGACGTCGGTGGCAATGATTGCGTAGAGCATGTCAGTCCTCGGTTTTTGGCGTTGTGGTATCGGCGTCGTGCAGGTGACGGGTCAGGTAGATGCCCTGAGCGACCAGGAACAGCACGGTCAGGCCCAGGCTGCCGAATACCTTGAAGTCCACCCAGTAGTCCTGGAAAGTGAAGGCGACGAACAGGTTGGCGGCGCCGCAGAACAGCAAGAAAGCGATCCAGGCGATGTTCAGGCGCGCCCAGATCGGTTCCGGCAGCGTCACTGCGTGACCCATGATGCGTTTGATCAGCAGGCGGTCACCGATGAAATGGCTGCCGAGGAAGGCCAGGGCGAACAGCCAGTTGACCACCGGGGCTTTCCACTTCAGGAAGGTTTCGCTGTGGAAGGCCAGGGTCAGGCTGCCGAACACGAGGCAGGCGATCAGGGTCAGCCACTGGCTCTTTTCCAGCTTGCGCTGCTTGATGAAGAGCGCGCCATAGACCACCAGAGAGCTGATGATCAGCACGGCGGTGGCGCTGTAAATGCCGCCAACCGTCAACTCATGACCGGCGACGTCGACGGTGCGTGGATCGAGTTTGTAGACGATGAAGAACAGCAGAAGCGGGATGAAATCGATGAATTGTTTCACAGTGAGAGCCAGAAGCTGGATGTGGCGGCATAATAACAAACATATGGGCGCGCGATAGCGCCAGCTGATTTGAGGTTACACATCCCCGTGAATGTTGATTTGCACTGCCATAGCACGGCCTCCGATGGCGCCCTGGCGCCTGCGGCACTGGTTGCGCGTGCGTTCGAGAACGGCGTGCGAGTCCTGGCCCTGACCGATCACGATACCCTCGAAGGCCTCGCCGAGGCGCGCATCGCGGCCACGGAACTGGGGATGCAACTGGTCAACGGCGTCGAGCTGTCCTGCACCTGGGGCGGTGCCACCATTCATGTGCTGGGCTACGGTTTCGACGTCAACGCCGCGCCATTGGTCGAGGCGATTGCGAAGCTGCACGATGGCCGCTGGCTACGGTCTGAAGAAATAAGCCGCAAGCTCGCCCTCAAGGGCATGCCGAATGCGCTCGACGGCGCGCGGCAGATCCAGCAGGAACTGGGTGACAGCGGCAACGCGCCGGCCCGTCCGCATTTCGCCGACTGGATGGTGCGTGAAGGTTTTGTAAAGGATCGCGCCGAGGCGTTTCGTAAATGGCTCGGCGCCGGCAAGCTGGGGGACGTCAAGCAACACTGGCCGACCCTCGAAGACACCGTCGGCACGCTGCGCGCCGCCGGGGCGTGGGTCAGTCTGGCGCATCCCTGGCACTACGATTTCACGCGCAGCAAGCGCCGAAAGCTGATTGCCGACTATATTCAAGCGGGCGGGCATGCGATCGAAGTGGTCAACGGTCATCAGCCTGCGGAACAGGTGGGCAGCCTTGCAATCCTTGCCCGTGAGTTCGGTCTGCTGGTCAGCGCCGGCAGTGATTTCCATGGCCCTGGTGGCTGGTCCGAGATCGGCCAGTACCGGCCGGTGCCGGAGGACCTTCCACCCCTGTGGTGTCGGTTCAAACATGACACAGTTATTGCCGCCGTCTGAACAGGTAGAGAATGTGAGTCAATTTTTCCAGATCCATCCGGAAAACCCGCAAGCGCGCCTGATCAAACAGGCGGTCGAAATCATCCGCAAAGGCGGGGTGGTGGTCTATCCAACGGACTCTTCCTACGCAATCGGTTGCCAGATCGGCGACAAGAACGGCATCGAGCGCGTTCGACGCCTGCGTCAGCTCGACGAAAAGCACAACTTCGCGCTGATCTGCAGCGACCTGTCGCAACTGGGCAATTACGCCAAGATCGACACCGGCACCTTCCGTATTCTCAAGGCTCATTTGCCGGGGCCTTACACGTTCATTCTCAACGCCACCCGCGAAGTGCCACGGCTTTTGCTGCACCCGAAGAAGCGCACCATCGGCCTGCGGGTGCCGAGCCATCCGATCGCTTTGGCGTTGCTTGCCGAACTGGGCGAGCCGCTGATGAGCGTGACCCTGATCATGCCGGGCGATGAAGACCCGCTGAGCGATCCGTACGAAATGCGCCAGTTGCTCGAGCATCAAGTGGACCTGATCATCGACGGCGGTTTCGGTGGCATCAAGGCCTCCACCGTGATTGACCTGACCGGCGACGATCCGGAAGTGGTCCGCGTCGGTTGCGGCGATCCGGCTCCGTTCATGGTCGAGGCCTGAATGTCCGCAGTGGAAACCGTTGATCCCCAGGCCGGTGCCCAGCAGGAACTGCCGTTTGCCATGGTCTATGGCCAGGCCGTCACGGAAATGCCGCTGGACCTGTACATCCCGCCGGACGCCCTGGAAGTCTTCCTCGAAGCCTTCGAAGGCCCGCTCGATCTGCTGCTGTACCTGATCCGCAAACAGAACATCAACATCCTCGACATCCCGGTGGCGGAAATCACCCGCCAGTACATGGGCTATGTCGAGTTGATGCAGTCGGTGCGCCTGGAACTGGCCGCCGAGTATCTGGTGATGGCGGCGATGCTGGCCGAGATCAAGTCGCGGATGCTGCTGCCCCGGGCCGAAACCGTCGAAGAGGAAGAGGACGACCCGCGCGCCGAACTGATCCGCCGCCTGCAGGAATACGAACGCTTCAAGGCCGCTGCCGAAGGTATCGACGGCCTGAGCCGCGTCGGTCGCGATGTGATCGTGCCCAAGCTCGACGCCCCGGAAGCCCGGGCGCGCAAGCTGTTGCCGGACGTGGCGCTGGAAGAAATCCTGATGTCCATGGCCGAAGTGCTGCGCCGTGGCGACATGTTCGAAAGCCATCAGGTCAGCCGCGAGGCACTGTCCACCCGCGAACGCATGAGCGACGTGCTGGAACGGCTCAAGGGTGCCGGATTTGTGCCGTTCGTCGAGCTGTTCACCGCCGAGGAAGGTCGGCTCGGTGTGGTGGTGACCTTCATGGCGATCCTTGAACTGGTCAAGGAATCCTTGGTCGAGCTGGTGCAAAATGAGCCGTTCGCCGCGATCCACGTGCGAGCCCGAGCCGAATAACGAGTCCCGATATGAACCTGAGTGAACCCCGCGAGCTGGCGCCCCTGCTTGAAGCCTTTCTGTTGGCCTCGGGAAAGCCGCAAACCCTTGAACGCCTGTACGAGTTGTTCGAGGAAGGCGAACGGCCGGAACCGCCGGTCTTCAAGAAAGCCCTGACCCTGCTCGGCAAGTCCTGCGAGGGGCGTGCGTTCGAGCTCGTGGAGGTTGCCTCCGGCTATCGCCTGCAGATTCGCGAGAAGTTCGCGCCATGGGTCGGCCGACTGTGGGAAGAGCGCCCGCAGCGTTATTCCCGGGCCCTGTTGGAAACCATGGCGTTGATTGCCTATCGCCAGCCGATCACCCGCGGCGAGATCGAAGACGTGCGTGGCGTGGCGGTCAACACCAACATCGTCAAGACGCTGATGGAGCGTGAGTGGATCCGCATCGTTGGTTACCGCGATGTGCCGGGCAAACCGGCGATGTTCGCCACCACCAAGCTGTTTCTCGATCACTTCAACCTCAAGAGCCTCGACGAGTTGCCACCGCTGGCCGAACTGCGCGAGATCGAGCCGGATCCGGTGCTCGACTTCGACGACGCTCCAGTGCCGCCGGGCTTGCAGGAACTGGCCGATGCCAGCGCCGAGCCGGAAGAGCCGAAAGAGGAAACCAGTTTCCACACGCTGCTGCTGGAACTGGACAGCATGGAGGAGGGGATCAAGACCGACTTCGACGATTTGCTGCGTGATGTTGCGGATGGCGAGCCGATGCCATCGGGGTTTGAGTCCGACCTGATTGAACCGCCAGTCGATGTGGAGCCTGAAGTAGAGCCAGAGGACGATTTTGAGCCTGAATCGGAATTTGAGCCTGAGCCCGAGCAGGAAGACGATGTGCTCGGCGTGGCCGAAGCCCGGGAAAAACTGCTGGCCGCCGTCGCCCGGCTTGAACAACCCGCACCAGATCCGGAACCAGAACTGAGCGAAGAAGAAGCCGAAGCCCGCGCCCTGGCCGAGGCCATCGAAGCCGAGCGCCGCGAGTTCGAAGATTGAGCATGAGCTCAGCCAAGGACCCGTGCGTCAGCCTCTGCAAGTTCAGCGACGACGTCTGCCTTGGCTGCGGTCGCAGCAAGCGCGAGATCAGGGTCTGGAAGAAACTCGACAAGGACGACAAGCGCACGGTGCTCGCCGAAGCTTCGCTGCGCCTGATCAAGCTCGGTGCCACCGGTCGGCGGAAAAAGAAATAACCTTGCCTCGATCGACTAGTCTCTGATGCGCGAACGAACACATCCGCGTATGATTCGCGACCCTTCGGCGATCCCTTCGCCCGAAAACCCAGATTTCAACGTTTCAGCGGGCTCAATCCTGAGCCGCTGAACAGACCACACCGGGAGGTGCCCAGATGAGTGACAACCAGAAAGACGACCAGGAAATCGGCCCAGCAGGCGAAAAACTGCAGAAAGTCCTCGCCCGTATCGGCGTCGGCTCGCGCCGTGACGTGGAAGCGTGGATCAGCCAGGGCCGGATCAAGGTCAACGGCAAAGACGCCACCCTCGGCCTGCGCGTCGACATGCACGATGCAATCACCATTGATGGCAAGGTCATCAAGCGTGAAGAGGCTGCCGAGTCGGTCCGCCGCGTGATCATGTATAACAAGCCCGATGGCGAGATCTGCACCCGTGACGACCCGGAAGGCCGTCCGACCGTGTTCGACAAGTTGCCGCGTCCGAAAGAAGGGCGCTGGATCAACATCGGTCGTCTCGACATCAACACCACCGGCCTGCTGATGTTCACCACCGACGGTGAGCTGGCCAACCGCCTGATGCACCCGTCCTACGAGATGGACCGTGAGTACGCGGTCCGTGTTCGCGGCGAAGTCGATGACGAGATGATCGAACGTCTGAAGGCCGGCGTTGTGCTGGAAGACGGCCCGGCGCGTTTCACCGACATCAAACAGGCACCGGGTGGCGAAGGCTTCAACCACTGGTATCACTGCGTGGTGATGGAAGGTCGCAACCGTGAAGTGCGTCGTCTGTGGGAATCCCAGGGTCTGGTGGTCAGCCGTCTGAAGCGCGTGCGTTTCGGTCCGGTGTTCCTCAACTCCGACCTGCCGATGGGCCGCTGGCGCGAAATGAGCCAGTACGAAGTCGATATTCTGAGTGCTGAAGTCGGCCTGACCCCGGTAGCCATGCCGCAACTGAACGCCAAGAGCAAAGACAAGCTCGACCGCATGCAGCGCAAGTCGTCGCGCCCGATGGCCCGTACCGAGCGTGTGCGCACCCTGCGTCCTGCCAATGGCGCACCGGCGGCTGCCGGCCCGCGTCAAGTGCGTGAGCCACAGATCGAAGGCGAGCGTCCAGGTCGCAAGCCTGCAGCACGTGACGGCGAGCGCGCTCCGCGTCCGGCCAATGGCCGTACCGAGCGTGGCGAGCGGGGTGCTCCGGCCGGTCGCGGTACGCCGGTGGCGGATCGTCCAGCCGACACCAAGCGCCCGGCCAAGCCTGCGCCGAAGCGTCCAGGCATCAAACTGGCTGACGATGACAAGCCGTCGGGCAAGCGTCGTGGCGCACCGGCCGGTTCCGGCCAGCGTCCGGGTTTCGGTCGCAAGAAGCCTGAATGATCGTATTCAGCGCTGAATGAAAAAACGCCAACCTTCGGGTTGGCGTTTTTTTTGGATTTTTTATTTCTTTTTTTCAGCGGTTTTTTCTGATTTGAAAACAAAAAACCTGAAGCACTTTCAAATAGTTAGCGAGCTAACAGCCACGGATGGACCCCTTCTCGATTCGTCTGCTGTGGAAACTTTACGTTACGCGCTGTCAGTAAATATTTACGGAAAAAGCCCCGGAGTCCCATGGATCGTGCGCCTTTGCAAGGCTGTAAGGAAAACCTGCCGAAGCCCTGTCGATATGGGCCGGCGCAGGGCTCTGGCGTGCTTGTTTCAGGCTCGTTTGAGAGGTGAGATGCGCCCCATGCCTGTCGTGCAGGTGCATAACAAGAAGGAGGCGCAATGAACGCCGATATCCATTTTCACTTCTCTACGTGGGACGGATTTTTCATCGTCCACGCCGATGGCCTGCAAAGGCCTGACTCAATTTTTGCAGCCGCCCGAGCCTCTCAGGGCGGACACACGCAATCCCGGCAACCGACACGCTGATCCAGCGGGGTCTGGCAGCAGGGGGTTAGCGGTGTACAATGCGCCGCGTTTTAACTGTGACCCTCTGCGTAATCGCGCATACCTCAAGGCTATCCGCCTTGTTCACTCCGTCGCGTCACGAGCGTGTCGGGTTCGATTTCGTCACAGATAAAAACAAACAGGTGACGCATGACCGTTGTAAAAAAGCTGAATTCCTGGTGCCTGCGCTGGGGTTTGATCAAGGTTGGTTGAAATCGCAACCTTGCAGCAACGTCTACTGAACATCATCAAACCTTGCGTGAGACCTTTTTCATGAGTGGACAAAACTCGCAATCAGGCGAGCTGAAACGCGGCCTGAAAAATCGCCACATTCAACTGATCGCCCTCGGTGGCGCGATCGGTACCGGATTGTTCCTGGGCTCGGCCGGGGTGCTGAAATCCGCCGGCCCGTCGATGATCCTCGGCTATGCCATCTGCGGCTTCATCGCTTTCATGATCATGCGCCAGCTCGGCGAGATGATCGTCGAAGAGCCGGTGGCCGGCTCCTTCAGCCACTTTGCGCACAAGTACTGGGGCGGCTTCGCCGGTTTCCTGTCGGGCTGGAACTGCTGGATCCTGTACATCCTGGTGGGCATGTCGGAGCTGACGGCGGTCGGCAAGTACATCCACTACTGGGCGCCGGAGATCCCGAGCTGGGTCACCGCCGCCGCCTTCTTCCTTCTGATCAACGCGATCAACCTGGCCAACGTCAAAGTCTTCGGTGAAGCCGAATTCTGGTTCGCGATCATCAAGGTCGTGGCGATCGTCGGCATGATTGCCCTGGGCAGCTATCTGCTGGTCAGCGGCCATGGCGGCCCGCAGGCTTCGGTCAGCAACCTGTGGTCCCACGGCGGCTTCTTCCCGAACGGCGTCAGCGGTCTGGTGATGGCCATGGCGATCATCATGTTCTCCTTCGGTGGCCTGGAAATGCTCGGTTTCACCGCAGCTGAAGCCGACAAGCCGAAAACCGTGATCCCGAAAGCGATCAACCAGGTGATCTACCGGATCCTGATTTTCTACATCGGCGCACTGGTGATCCTGCTGTCGCTGACCCCATGGGACAGCCTGCTGGAAACCCTCAATGCGTCGGGCGACTCCTACAGCGGCAGCCCATTCGTGCAGGTGTTCTCGATGCTCGGCAGCAGCACCGCCGCGCACATCCTCAACTTCGTGGTGTTGACCGCCGCACTGTCGGTGTACAACAGCGGTACCTACTGCAACAGCCGCATGTTGCTGGGCATGGCTGAACAGGGTGATGCGCCGAAAGGCCTGGCGAAGATCGACAAGCGCGGTGTGCCAGTGCGTTCGATCCTGGCCTCGGCGGCGGTAACGCTGGTGGCCGTGTTGCTGAACTACCTGATCCCGCAACACGCGCTGGAACTGCTGATGTCGCTGGTGGTTGCAACGCTGGTGATCAACTGGGCGATGATCAGCTTCTCGCACTTCAAGTTCCGCCAGCACATGAACAAGACCAACCAGAAGCCGCTGTTCAAGGCGCTCTGGTACCCGTACGGCAACTACATCTGCCTGGCGTTCGTCGCGTTCATTCTGGGTGTGATGTTGCTGATCCCGGGCATCCAGATCTCGGTGTATGCGATTCCGGTGTGGGTCGTGTTCATGTGGGTCTGCTACGTGATCAAGAACAAGCGTGGTGCGCAGCAAGCGCTGACTGCAGCAGGCGCTTCCAAATAAGCGACTCTGCAGAAACAACAAACCCGGCCAAGTGCCGGGTTTTTTGTTTCTGCAGAGTCTGGAGGCTTTTCCGAGTTACGAGCCACTCCAGCTGCTAAGCGTAGTCAGCGATGGGATACAGCGTGCACAGCGCTTCGGTCTGTAGGCGGAATTGCTCCCTCAGTGTGGGTTCCAGCGTGTAGTCCTGCTCGCCGAGCGGCGTCACGTTGTCCAGAATCCGGCACATCAGATCGACAATCTGCCGGCATCCCCGGGCGTCGATGTGGCGTTGCGCGATGGAGCCAGTGCCGATGCGCAGCCCACTGGTCACGAGGGATGATCGGGTCTCGCCGGGGACGCGGTGTTTGTTGACGATGATCCCGCAGTGCTCCAGCGCTGACTCCGCAATGGCGCCGGTGATACCGCTGCGCAACCGAAGCAGAATCGCGTGGTTCTCACTGCGCCCGCCCACGACCTCGTAGTCATGTGCCTGAAACGCACTGGCGAGTTCATCGGCCGTGCTCCGGATCCGCGCCATGTAGGCGTCGAACTCGGCCGACCTTGCATAGCCCAGTGCCGCCGCCTTGGCCGCGATCATGTTGACCGCCGGCGCGCCCTGCATTCCGGGAAACACGGCTTGATCAAGGGCACGACTGAAGGTTGTCCGCAGGCCGGGTACCTTGGTGTTCGCGTCCCGGCCGGAAAGGATCAGGCCGCCGCGGGGGCCCATGAGTTGCTTGTGCGTGCAGGTCGTGGTGACGTGTGCAACGTTGATCGGGCTCGGATGTCGCCCGGTGGCAACCAGTCCGGCGATGTGCGAAATATCAGCGAGCAGAATCGCTCCGGCCTCATCGGCAATCTCACGGAACCGTTCGAAGTCCACAACCTGTGAATAGGCGGTGGCGCAGCACATGATGATGCGCGGGCGGTGGTCGAGGGCCAGTCGGCGTACGTTGTCGTAATCGATCAGGCCGTCGGCGGTCGTGCCGTACTGGATCGCCTTGTAGTGGTCGCCCGAAAACGCGGCGGTGCTGCCGTGGGTGAGATGACCTCCGTGTTCGACGGCCATTCCCAGCAGCGTATCTCCCGGTTCAAGCAGGCCGGTGAGCACCTGGTAGTTGGCGTTCGACGCCGAGTGTGACTGCACGTTGGCGTACTGGGCGTCGAACAGCTCCCGGGCTCTTCGGATGGCCAGCGACTCGACCCGGGTGACGTTCTCGCACCCGGCGTTATAGCGCCTGCCGGGCATGCCCTCGGCCGTCACGTTGACCAGTGCCGACGCCGATGCCACCAAGGTGCGAGGCTTGACTGCGCAAGAGGAGGAGACCAGCGAGAGAGTCCGGTGTTGACGCGTGACTTCAGCGTCGAGGATCTGTGCGAGTTCGGCGTCTTCCGCCCGGAGATCCGCCAGGCCACGTCGCAATAAGTCGGCCTGGTTCGTAAGCTGTTCGGTATTGACTGGCATTGTCTGTATTCCTTCCCTGTTTGTTGCGCGCAACGAACAACCGCGCGTCTTCCCTGGTCTTGCGTGTGCGTACCTGCGTCCATGTTCTGCCAAGCGCCATACAGGCCGATCCGTGTTCTGGCGGCGATGCGCGCAAAACTAAAGCCTGTTTAAACAGCCGGTTTTCATGACCTCTGCTCGTAACCGTGAGGAGAGAATCACCGGATGCATCATAGATTTTTTGCTTGGGAACGCCACAAGATTAATCAGAAAAATGAACATTGTTCAAATAAAATGATTCTTTTTGTCCCCCTGAAGGGTGTAAAACTGCAGCTCGGCAGGCGTGATTTTTCAGGTGTCACGGGTGACGACAAGGAGAACTAACAAGTCAGTACAGATTTGCTGACCTGGACTATGCGGTGTCGTTTAGTCACTCAAGGAGGGAGGATGCTATGATCGCGCGCGGCTTTGATACGGATAAAACTGTAATGACCCACTTGACTTGAGTGATCCATGAGTGAGCGCTCGGGGTGTGATGTCAATTACAGTTATAAATGGATGGTAAGCACTTCATGCACAGAAGAGAAAGATCGGAGAATCTGAAAAACAACATCAAGTACTTGATTAAAAGTCGTGGGGAGACGCAGCTGTCCTTGTGCAACTCCAGTGGCCTGACCCGAACCACCATCTATAATATTCTCGAAGGGAAGGTGGTCAACGTACAGCAGTCCACGGTTCGCAAGATTTCTGATTTTTTCGGCGTTTCCTATGAGGAAATAGAAACGATCGATTTTGAAGAGAAGGAAATAATAGAAAGCAGTATTTCTCCGCAGGGGAATATGAATCCGGCGGCAGTGCCTATCATAAAAGAGAGCCTGGTTATCCAGAGTCTGGATAAAAGGATAGGCGAGTTGGCCACGATTTACCCGTTGACTTACTATTTCGGCACCTCCTTCAACTTGATAGGTGTGCTGCTGGAGAACGAGATCAATGGTTTACATGAGCCAGGCGATCTATTGATCGTGCAGAAAGGCTCGTCGACCGGCGATAGGGAAAAGCTGGTGTATGACAAGATCACAAACAGGCTGCTTATAACCAAAGAGATCAGCGTTGCTACGGATCGCATTTGTGTTGTCGGGGATATAATCGAGGAACGATTTAATGGGTTGTAGTGTTGAAATGGAAAACAGCAAGTACAAGCTATTGGGGTTTGAAAATGGAAAAAGCCTGGCCGTCATCATGGTCATCGCGACCGGCAAGATTATTAAAATAAAACTGAGTGAAGTGTTGAATAGTGAGATTATGGACAATCTGAACAAGATAGAAGTCAAAAACCTGTACAAGAAGTTTTATTCCCAGGGAGAGACGCTCACCGCCTATGATCTGAATGATCGTCATGAGAGTTCCTGGATGATCTATATCATTCTGAACCTCATGTTGTTTACGCTGTACATCTTTACCAGTATCGCCGCGACCAAACCGATCTATCTGGAATACTTTGATATTATCGTAACGCCGGGTACCTTTCTTTATCCGTTGACCTTTCTGATCGTCGATTTGTTGAATGAGACGTTCGGTCTCAGGCTTGCGCGAAAAGCGATACTTTTTGCTTTTATCAGCAACGCGGCCATCATCATTTTGCTGGCCATCACGACACATCTCCCCGGGCTGCCGGGCTGGAAGCTCGATGGGCCTTACAATGACGTTATCAGTCAGTTGTCTTCTGTCCTGGTAGCCTCTTCTGTTTCATTTCTGGTTTCCGAGAATATCAACTCGTACTTGTTGTGCAAAATCAAGGAGCTCACGAACTCCAGATTCCTGTTTTTGCGCGTGTTTTTAAGTACGTTGTTTGCGGTGATCATCGACAGCTTTCTTTTCTGCTTCATCGCATTTTATGGCGCGATGGAAACCAGCGCGATACTGAACATGATCTACGTCCAGATTGCGATAAAGGTAGGCTTCGCTTTCTTTAATGTCTTGCCTGCCTACGGGGCAAGGGCATTGTTCAAGAAGTACCTGACTGGCGGTCAGACGCAATAATGCAGGATGGCGCTCACCGGGTGTGTTGTTGCTGTCATGCCGGGTGAGCGCTTGATGTGTCGTTATATACTCAGTTCAGATTCAGTTTTGCTTTCAGGCTGTGCGCAACCTGTTCTTTGTTGTTCAGGAATTCGTTGAGGCCTTTGGCACGAAGATTACAGGCATCGCAATTGGAGCAGCCGTTACCTTTGATGCCGTTGTAGCAGGTCAGTGTCTGGTCGCGAATGAACTCCAGCCGGTTATGGTAATCGGCCAGCGCCCAGGTTTCCGCTTTGTTCAGCCACATCAGCGGAGTGTCCAGGGTCAATTTGTAATCCATACCCAGTTCAAGGGCTTTGTTCAGTGCCTTTACAAAGTCATCTCGGCAATCCGGGTAGCCAGAGAAGTCTGTTTCACAAACACCGGTAATGACGGTCTTGGCCTGAACCTGGTACGCATATATGGAGGCCAGGGTCAAAAACAGGATGTTCCGGCCCGGCACAAATGTACTCGGCAGGCTTTCACCTGAACTATTGATGGTCGGGACTGGTATGTTGTCGCGCGTCAGGCTGCTGATGGCCAGTTCATTCAGCAGCGACACGTCCATGGTCTTGTGTACGGTCACACCAAGTTCTTTTGCGAGTTGCTGTGCAACTTCAATTTCTGCGCGATGGCGCTGGCCATAGTCAAACGTGATGCAGTGGATTTCATCGTAGTGGGTCAAGGCATGGATCAAACAGGTTGTTGAATCCTGCCCGCCGCTAAAAACGATAACTGCTTTATTGCTCATGGTTATGCTTCCTGCATTGATCGAGTAAGTGCAATGTTTGAACAATAATCGAGGAGGTTCTTGTCTCGGTTGCTCATTGCCGTGGCGATATTCTACGTAGTACGGCGCTCGTTGGCACTGATTAATGCCCCCCATGTTGACGGGGCATTTCTCCCGGACGTTTTCCCGTTTCGCCTGCCCGTTTCGCCTGATAGTCGCCGTGTATAGTGAAAAGGCGCGACACTGAAAGCACACCCAAGGTCAAGCTGACCGTAGCCGCTACAGGTACGGCGAAACAGGCTCTACGATGAGAATGCAATGCTGAAGATTTCCAATAACGTGCATCTGCCGGATGCCGAGATCGAACTGACTGCCATCCGCGCCCAAGGGGCCGGCGGGCAGAACGTCAACAAGGTCTCCAGCGCCGTGCACCTGCGCTTTGATATTCCCGCCTCGTCCTTGCCCGAGTTCTACAAGGAGCGGCTGTTGGCGCTTCGCGACACTCGCATCACCAGCGACGGCGTGTTGATCATCAAGGCTCAGCAATACCGCACGCAGGAACAGAATCGCGCTGATGCACTGGAGCGTCTGACCGAACTGATTCTCAGCGCCGCCAAGATCGAAAAGAAGCGCCGTCCAACCAAGCCGACGCTGGGGTCGAAGAAGCGTCGGCTGGAGTCGAAGACCAAGCGCGGCAGCATCAAGGCCGGGCGCGGCAAGGTGGATTTCTAGTCTTCGCGGTACTTCGACGTGTGGCGGTACAGATAGACGCTCAACGCCAGGCCGCTCAGCGCGGCAATCGCGGCGAACAGGAAGATCGAGGCAAAACCGAAGCCCGCCGCAATCGCTCCGGCCAGCGGCCCGGTGATCCCCAACGACAAGTCGATGAACAGCGAGTAGGCGCCAACCGCCGCGCCACGGCTGGAAGCCGGCACCAGGTTCACCGCTTCCACGCCCAGCGCCGGGAACACCAGCGAGAAGCCGAAACCGCTCAGCGCCGCACCCGCCAATGCCCAGTGCGCATCCGGCGCCAGCCATAGCAATAGCAGCCCCAGTGTTTCCACCGACAGGCAGGCAATCGCCACGCGAAAGCCGCCGAGACGGTTGATCAGGTTGCCGAACAGCAGTCGCGCGCCGATGAAGCTGGCACCGAACAGACTCAGGCACAGCACCGCGTTATCCCAATGCTGGGTGGCGTAATACAACGTGATGAAGGTAGCGATGGTGCCGAAACCGATCGAGCCCAGCGCCAGTCCGCAGCCGTGGGGAAAGACGCGACCCAGCACGTGCATGAACGGCAAGCGCTCGCCAGCGACAATCGGCGCGGCGGTTTTCGGCCAGGCCAGCAGCAGGCCCAGCGCTGCAAGCAACAGAATGCTCACGCCCATGCTCCAGAGACCGAAACGGCTGACCAGCCACACGCCCAGCGGCGCACCGATCGCCAGCGCGCCGTAACTGGCGATGCCGTTCCACGAGATGACTTTGGCGGTGTTGGCCGCGCCGACGCGGCCGATGCCCCAGCCGATGGATCCGGAGCCGACAAGACTTTCCGCGCTGCCGAGCACCAGACGGCCGACGAACAGGCTGATCAGGCTGAGCATCGGCAGGTTCGGGGTCCAGGCCGAAATCAGCATGAACACACCGCTCAAGCCACAACCGGCCAGACCAATCATCACCGCGCGTTTGCTGCCCTTGTTGTCGATGATCTTGCCGGCATATGGGCGGCTGAGCAGGGTGGCGAGGTATTGCACGCTGATCACCAGACCGGCGATGACCGCCCCGAAGCCCAGGTCGCTGTGCACGTAGCCGGGTAGCACGGCCAGCGGAATGCCGATATTCAGGTAGCCGATGAAGGTGAACAGGACAATGGAAACGACTTGCAGCGTGACCGCCAGGGGGCGCTGGGGTTCTGGCATAGAGGACGACATGGGTAACGATCCACGGGGAGAGCAGAATAGATAGGCTGCTCATGATACCGGCGTGGACGATGCTGCGGCGGGGAAAAGTAAAACTATTTGGCCGGGGCGACCAGTTGCGTGGTGACCAGTGCGGCGAGGGCATTTTCTTCGCTGCCGAAACGGGCGAGCAGGGCGGCTTGCTTCTCGGGCGAGAGGCGGCTCCAGATCTCGATCATCTTCTCGGTGGCGCCGATGAGGATTTCAGCCTGTTGTTCGTTGAAGGATTCGTCGGTCATGGCAGGCTCGGGCTTCAGGCAGTGTGGAAAGCGCATGTTAGCGCTTTCCACACGGTCTGTACGGCGGGTGTTACTTACTCTTTGCTGTCGGCCGGACGGCTTTCGGCGGCTTCTTTCGGCTCGGGCTGTTGGGCACCGGCTTGTTGCGTGGTCGTCTGCTCAGGTACGTGCAGGCTTGGGAAGGGGAGATTGGGAATCTCGTGCATGGTTGCGCTCCTCGCTAAGTCTGTTGATAGATCTGGTAGATCCGCGCTTTCAGAAAGCCTGCGAAGGATACAGCAGTAAAAATGACAAACAGATTTTTAATTCCGCTTGTTGCGACGGGCGGGATTGTCTAGACAAGTGCGACAGGCTGACGCAGGGCAAATGCGGGAGCGGCGGTGTGCCCGCCGCCCCTGACATTCGTTTATTTGCAGACGCTAGCGATCGCTTCGGCCAGCAGATCCAGGCGTGTCGCATCAATCCCGGCGACGTTGGCGCGGCCCGAGCTGACCATGTACACGCTGTGATGCTCGCGCAGGTTTTTCACTTGTTCCGGCGACAGGCCGGTGTAGGAAAACATCCCGCGTTGCACGCCAATGTGCGCAAAGCGCTCGCGCAGACCGTGCGGTTCCAGCGCTTCCACCAGACCGCTGCGCAACTGGGCGATGCGCAGACGCATGGCTTCCACTTCGTCGGCCCAGCGGCGTTTCAGCTCCGGGTCGGCGAGGATTGTTGCGACGACGGCCGCGCCGTGATCCGGCGGCGTCGACCACAGGTTGCGGGCGATGTGCGCCAGCTGGCTGCGGATGTCGATGAGTTTGTCAGCGGTTTTCGCGCAGACGATCAGCGCACCGGTGCGGTCGCGGTACAGGCCGAAGTTCTTCGAGCAGGAACTGGTGATCAGCAGCTCAGGCAACTCGGCGGCGAACAACCGGGTTGACCATGCATCCTGCTCCAGACCGTCGCCAAAGCCCTGGTAGGCGAAGTCGATCAGCGGCAGCAGATTGCGGCTGCGCACCACGTCCAGCACCCGGTGCCAGTCGTCGTGACTCAGGTCGAAACCGGTCGGGTTGTGGCAGCACGCGTGCAGCAGCACCACATCGCCTTTCGGCACTTCGTTGAGCACAGCGAGCATCGCGTCGACGTCGAGGCGGTTGTCGCTGCCGACGTACGGGTAATGGCTGATCTTGACCCCGGCGGCCGCGAAAATCGTTTCGTGGATTGGCCAGGTCGGGTTGCTCAGCCATACGCCTTTGCCCGGCAGGCATTGCGCGATGAAATCCGCTGCCAGACGCAGGGCACCGGTGCCGCCCGGGGTCTGGGTAGCGCTGGCGCGTTGCTGGGTGATCAGTGCCGAATCGGCACCCAGCACCAGCTCATTGATGACCTTGCCGAACAGCGGATTGCCGTGGCCACCGATGTAGGTCTTGGTGTCCTGGCTTTCGACCAGACGCGCCTCGGCGATTTTCACCGCTTCGGGAATCGGCGTCAGGCCCTGGGCGTCCTTGTAGACGCCCACGCCGAGGTCGAACTTACGCGGGTTGGAATCCTGCGCGTAGGCCTCCATCAGGCCGAGGATCGGGTCGCCGGGCACCCGGCCGATGGCGTCGAAGTGCATTACTTGCGTCCTTCTGCGGTCTTGGCCACTTCGTCAGTGCGTGCGGCCATGATGAAGTCGTTGCGGTGCAGGCCTTTGATCGAGTGGCTCCACCAGGTCACGGTGACTTTGCCCCACTCGGTCAGCAGGCCCGGGTGATGACCTTCGGCCTCGGAGATCTCGCCGACGGCGTTGGTGAAGGCCAGCGCGTGCTTGAAATTCTTGAACAGGAAGACTTTTTCCAGCTGCATGATGCTGTCACGCACTTCGATGTTCCAGTCAGGGATCTGCTTGATCAGGATCGGCAGTTCTTCATCGCTGACTTGTGGGGCATCGGCACGGCACGCTTCGCAATGGGCTTGGTTCAAAGTGGACATGGTTTGATTCCTGAGATCGGATGTCTTTTTTATAAGAGCTGTTACGGTCGTCAATGTCGTCACGCTAAACCAAAGCCGCGACGACTGACAGACTCACTTGTAAGTAAAAGCCACGGTTCACGCAGCTTTTGGTTTCGGCGGAAATTTTGGCGCGTGCAGACCCAACTGCATGCCTTGCTTGACCATGCCCATGATGTCTTCGTGGGCGAGGTCGAACAGGCGCTTGAGGTTCGGCAGGACAAAGTACAGCGGTTGCAGGATGTCGATGCGATACGGCGTGCGCATGGCTTCCAGCGGATCGAAGGCCTGATGTTCAGGTTCGTCCGACAGCGAGTAAACAGTTTCCTTCGGCGAGGACAGGATGCCGCCGCCGTAGATGCGTTTGCCTTGCGGGGTGTCGACCAGGCCGAACTCGATGGTCATCCAGTACAGGCGCGCCAGATAAACGCGTTCTTCCTTGGTTGCCTGCAGGCCGAGCTTGCCGTAGGTGTGGGTGAATTCGGCGAACCACGGGTTGGTCAGCAGCGGGCAGTGACCAAAGATCTCGTGGAAAATGTCCGGCTCTTGCAGGTAGTCCAGTTCTTCGCGGGTGCGAATGAACGTGGCTACCGGGAACTGCTTGCTGGCGAGCAATTCGAAAAAGGTCTGGAACGGAATCAGCGCCGGGACGCGGGCGACCTGCCAACCGGTGGTCTCGCCGAGCACCTTGTTGATCTCGCCCAGTTGCGGGATGCGGTCGTGGGGCAGACCGAGTTTTTCGATACCGTCCAGGTATTCCTGGCACGCGCGACCCTCGATCACTTTCAACTGGCGGGTGATCAGCGTGTTCCACACCGCGTGTTCTTCGGCGGGGTAGTCGATAAAACCTTGCGCATCGGGCTCGCGGGCCACGTATTGCGTCTGCTTCATACTGCTCTCCTGCGAGGGGAATTCGTTCTTGTTATGTCCTGCTATGCACTGAGAAATACCCCAGAGCGTGCCGTGTTGCAGCAGGTTGATGACCGGCCGAGTAGGAAAAGTCTCTTTAAATCGTAAAATTATCGTTACGCTTTGTGCGATAAGTCGTGATTACGGTGATTGGCGGGTTTGAAATGGCCGGTGTCTGTCACATAATCTTGACGACTATCTTGCGGGCGGCAGAGAAAAATCCGCCCCTCTACATGTTTCGGGCCTTTATATGCGTATCAAAGTCCACTGCCAGAACCGCATCGGCATCCTGCGCGACATCCTCAATCTGCTGGTGGAGTACGGGATCAACGTTGCCCGCGGCGAGGTCGGCGGTGAGCATGGCAATGCGATCTATCTGCATTGCCCGAACCTGATCAACCTGCAGTTCCAGGCATTGCGGCCCAAATTCGAAGCCATCGCCGGGGTGTTTGGCGTCAAGCGGGTAGGGCTGATGCCCAGCGAGCGCCGACACATGGAACTGAATGCGTTGCTCGGTGCGTTGGAGTTTCCGGTGCTGTCGATCGACATGGGCGGCTCGATCGTTGCCGCCAACCGTGCGGCGGCGCAGTTGCTCGGCGTGCGGGTCGACGAAGTGCCGGGGATTCCACTGTCGCGTTACGCCGAGGATTTCGACTTGCCGGAACTGGTGCGCGCCAACAAATCGCGAATCAACGGCATGCGGGTCAAGGTCAAGGGCGATATCTTTCTGGCCGACATCGCTCCATTGCAATCGGAGCACGACGACAGCGAGGCCATGGCCGGTGCGGTACTGACGCTGCATCGGGCGGATCGGGTCGGCGAGCGCATCTACAACGTGCGCAAGCAGGAGTTGCGTGGTTTCGACAGCATCTTCCAAAGCTCGAAAGTGATGGCGGCGGTGGTGCGTGAAGCCCGGCGCATGGCACCGCTCGATGCGCCTCTTCTAATTGAAGGCGAAACCGGCACCGGTAAAGAGTTGCTGGCTCGGGCTTGTCACCTGGCGAGCCCACGTGGCCAGTCGCCATTGATGGCGCTCAACTGCGCGGGGCTGCCGGAGTCGATGGCCGAGACCGAGTTGTTCGGCTACGGCCCCGGTGCCTTCGAAGGGGCGCGGGCTGAAGGCAAGCTCGGGCTGCTGGAGCTGACGGCGGGCGGCACGTTGTTCCTCGATGGTGTCGGCGAAATGAGCCCACGCTTACAGGTGAAATTGCTGCGCTTCCTGCAGGACGGTTGCTTCCGTCGTGTGGGCAGTGATGAAGAGGTTTACCTGGATGTACGGGTGATCTGCGCCACCCAGGTCGACCTGTCCGAGTTGTGCGCCCGTGGCGAGTTTCGCCAGGATTTGTACCATCGCTTAAACGTGCTTTCGTTGCACATCCCGCCACTGCGCGAATGCCTCGACGGTTTGACGCCGCTGGTGGAGCACTTCCTCGATCAGGCCAGTCGGCAGATCGGTTGCCCGTTGCCGAAGCTGGCGCCGGCGGCGATGGATCGGCTCAGTCATTACCACTGGCCGGGCAACGTGCGACAACTGGAGAACGTGCTGTTCCAGGCGGTTTCGCTGTGTGATGGCGGGACGGTCAAGGCCGAGCATATTCGTCTGCCGGACTATGGCGTGCGTCAGCCGCTTGGCGATTTCTCGCTGGAGGGCGGGCTCGACGAGATTGTCGGGCGCTTCGAGAAAGCAGTGCTTGAGCGACTGTATTCCGAACATCCGAGCAGTCGGCAGCTGGGCAAGCGGCTGGGCGTCTCGCACACCACGATTGCCAACAAGCTGCGTGAGTATGAGGTGGGCAAGACCGAGTCTTGATCCCTGCGCGATCACTCCTGCGCAAGGCACGGGGTGATCGCGCCTCTCCATTGCCGCCAAGCGGCATGACACCGCCGGTTTTTCGACTTCGATACATTTCCCCAATCCCTGCTGAATCCCTCAAGTCCTTTGTTTATCGGGTCCTCGACCGCCAGAAAAAAGTTGGTCTGCAAATTGCTTGTGGCTCAGCAGTACAGCGGTGGGCGGCAAACGTCCGGCATGCAGAGGAAAGAGTGTGGACAAGTACCTTTATGTGGCAATGACCGGCGCCAGCCAGAACGCACTGGCGCAAAAGGCTCATGCCAACAACCTGGCGAACATCTCCACCAATGGTTTTCAGCGCGACCTGGAGCAGGCGCGTTCGATGCCGGTGTTCGGTGACAGCTTTCCGGCGCGTGCGTTTGCCATGAGCGAACGGCCCGCCACCGACTTCACCGCAGGCTCCCTGGTGGAGACCGGTCGCGACCTCGACGTCGCCGTGACCGGCAACGGTTTCATTGCCGTGCAGAACCCCAACGGCGGCGAAAGCTACGTGCGCACCGGCAGCCTCAATATCGACGCCCTGGGCGTGCTGCGTGCCGGCAACGGCATGCCGGTCATGGGCAACGGCGGACCGATTGCCGTGCCGCCGCAGCAGCAGGTGGAAGTCGGTGAAGACGGCACCATCAGTATTCGTGCGATGGGCGAAGGCCCGCGCGTCATGGCCGAAGTCGACCGGATCAAACTGGTCAATCCGGACATCAAGAACATGAACAAGGGCCTGGACGGTTCGATCTACACCAAGGACGGCCAGCCTGCGCCGGCCGATGCCAACGTCAAACTGGTGTCGGGTTTCCTGGAGTCGAGCAACGTCAATGCCGTGGAAGAAATGACGTCGGTGCTGGCCCTGGCCAAGCAGTTCGAGTTGCACGTCAAGATGATGAACACCGCCAAAGACGACGACCAGGCCATGGCTCGGGTCTTGCAGATCAGCTAATTATCAGAACGTCGCGCCGTAAAACAGGCGCACGAGGAGAATCGAATGCTTCCGGCTCTATGGGTTGCCAAAACCGGTCTGTCCGCCCAGGACACCAACCTGACCACCATTTCCAACAACCTGGCGAACGTGTCGACCACGGGTTTCAAACGTGACCGCGCCGAGTTCCAGGACCTGCTGTATCAGATCAAGCGTCAGCCAGGCGCCCAGTCGACCCAGGACAGCGAACTGCCGTCGGGTCTGCAAGTGGGTACCGGTGTGCGCATCGTCGGCACCCAGAAGAACTTCACCGCCGGTAGCCTGCAAACCACCGAGCAGCCGCTGGACATGGCCCTCGACGGCCGTGGTTTCTTCCAGATCCTGCAACCGGACGGCACCACGTCCTACACCCGTGACGGTACTTTCCACCTCGACTCCAATGGCCAGATCGTCAACGCCAGCGGTTTCGCTCTGGAGCCAGCGATTGTCATCCCGAACAACGCCCAGACCTTCACCGTTGGCCGTGACGGCACCGTGTCGATCACCGTTGCCGGCAACGCCGCCTCGCAAGTGATCGGCAACCTGCAAACCGCCGACTTCATCAACCCGGCCGGTCTGCAAGCCGTGGGCAACAACCTGTTCCTGGAAACCGCCGCTTCCGGCGCGCCACAAATCGGCACTCCGGGCCTGAACGGTTTCGGCACCACCCTGCAGAACACCCTGGAAACCTCCAACGTCAGCACCGTGGAAGAGATGGTCAACATGATCACCACTCAGCGCGCTTACGAGATGAACTCCAAGGTGATCTCCACCGCCGACCAGATGCTCTCGTTCGTAACGCAGAATCTGTAATCAAGTCTATGAGGCGGCCATGAGGCCGCCTGCAACACCGTGAGGTAAGGGTCATGAAACGCTTCGTATCTGTTCTGGCATTGGGTGGGGTGGTCTCGCTCGCGGGCTGCGTCGCTCCGACGCCCAAGCCCAATGACCCTTACTACGCCCCGGTGTTGCCGCGGACGCCGTTGCCGGCGGCCGCCAACAACGGCTCGATCTATCAGGCCGGTTTCGAACAGAACCTGTACAGCGACCGCAAGGCGTTCCGGGTCGGTGACATCATCACCATCACCCTGAACGAGAAAACTCAGGCCAGCAAGAACGCCAACTCGCAAGTGGCCAAGAACAGCAAGACCGGCATCGGCCTGACTTCGTTGTTCGGCGGCAGCGGCACCACCAACAACCCGTTGGGCGGTAACGACCTGAGCCTGGACGTCGGCTACAGCGGCGACCGTGCGACCAAGGGCGACAGCAAGGCGGCCCAGGGCAACACCCTGACCGGTTCGATCACCGTGACCGTCGCCGACGTGCTGCCCAACGGCATCATCGCTGTGCGCGGCGAGAAGTGGATGACCCTCAACACCGGTGATGAGCTGGTGCGGATCGCCGGTCTTGTTCGTGCCGATGACATCGCCACCGACAACACCGTGTCGTCGACCCGGGTCGCCGATGCGCGCATCACCTACTCGGGCACCGGTTCGTTCGCCGATGCGAGTCAGCCAGGCTGGTTCGACCGTTTCTTCCTCAGCCCGCTGTTCCCTTTCTAGGTGGCTACGTTGAATTTCAAGAGCCTCATGCTCGCTGCGGCGTTGATGTCCGCAGCCTTTGGTGCCCACGCCGAGCGGCTGAAAGATATCGCCAGCATCTCTGGCGTGCGTTCCAACCAGTTGATCGGCTACGGCCTGGTGGTCGGGCTTAACGGCACCGGCGACCAGACGACGCAAACCCCGTTCACCCTGCAGACCTTCAACAACATGCTCTCGCAGTTCGGCATCAAGGTGCCGCCGGGATCGGGCAACGTGCAGTTGAAAAACGTCGCGGCGGTATCGGTGAGTGCCGATCTGCCGGCGTTCGCCAAACCGGGTCAGCAGGTCGACATTACCGTTTCGTCCATCGGTAACTCCAAGAGCCTGCGCGGCGGCACCCTGTTGCTGACCCCGCTCAAGGGTATCGACGGCAACGTCTACGCCATCGCTCAGGGCAACCTGGTGGTCGGCGGTTTCGATGCTGAAGGTCGTGACGGTTCGAAGATCACCGTCAACGTTCCGTCGGCCGGTCGCATCCCGGGCGGTGCATCGGTCGAACGTTCGGTGCCGAGCGGTTTCAACCAGGGCAACAGCCTGACGCTGAACCTCAACCGTTCCGACTTCACCACCGCCAAGCGCATCGTCGACAAGATCAACGACATGCTCGGCCCTGGCGTTGCCCAGGCCATCGACGGTGGTTCGATCCGCGTCACCGCGCCGCTCGATCCGAGCCAGCGTGTCGATTATCTGTCGATCCTGGAAAACCTCGAGGTCGACCCGGGCCAGGCCGTTGCGAAAGTCATCATCAACTCGCGTACCGGCACCATCGTCATCGGCCAGAACGTGAAAGTTTCGCCGGCCGCCGTGACCCACGGCAGCTTGACCGTGACCATTACCGAAGACCCGATCGTCAGCCAGCCGGGCCCGCTGTCCAATGGTCAGACAGCCGTGGTGCCGCGCTCGCGGGTGAATGCTCAGCAGGAAGCCAAGCCGATGTTCAAGTTCGGCCCGGGCACCACCCTCGACGAAATCGTGCGTGCGGTGAACCAGGTCGGCGCGGCGCCGGGTGACCTGATGGCCATTCTCGAAGCACTGAAGCAGGCCGGCGCGTTGCAAGCCGACCTGATCGTGATCTGAGGACGGCACTCATGGATATGCGCAAAAGCGGTCTGGTCAGCAGCAGCGATTCGGGTTCGTACTCCGACCTCAATCGTCTGAACCAGCTCAAGGTCGGCGACAAGAACAGCGACGGGAACATGCGCAAGGTTGCGCAGGAATTCGAATCGCTGTTCCTCGGTGAAATGCTCAAGTCGATGCGCTCGGCCACTGAAGCACTGGGCCAGGACAACCCGCTCAACACGCCGGCGGCCAAGCAGTATCAGGAAATGTACGACCAGCAACTGGCGGTGTCCCTGTCCCGCGAGGGCGGTGGTATCGGTCTGGCCGACGTGCTGATGAAGCAGATGTCGAAGAACAAACCGATGGCGCCGGGCGAGGCCGCCGCCGCGTCGGCTGCCAAGCAGCAGGAAGCCCTGGCCAAGGCCGCTGCGGTGGAAACGCCGATTGCCGCTGGCACCGTAGCCACCAACGGTCCGCTGTCGCGCCTCAATGGCGAGCGTCCGTTGTGGGCTTCGCGTTCGGTGCATGCGCCGAACACTCAGCTGGCCCATCGCAACGACATGGAAATGATCAACCAGCGTCGTCTGGCGCTGCCGCCGAAACTGGCTGATCGCTTGCTCGCCGGTCTGGTGCCTTCGGCCACGCCGACGGCGGCCACTCAATTGCCGCAACGCGCCACGACGGCCGCTGCCACCGGTTCCGGCCCGCTGTACAACGGCGACTGGCTGGCCCGCGCCGAGGCGGACAAGGCCTCTGGCGGGCAGATGCAGATTTACGGTCGCGCCATGGCACAGATTCCGCTGGCGCCGGCGAAGAAAGCGTTCAGCAACGCCGACGAATTCGTCAACACCATGCTGCCGATGGCCAAAGAAGCGGCCGCGCGCATCGGTGTCGATCCGCGTTACCTGGTGGCTCAGGCCGCACTCGAAACCGGCTATGGCAAGTCGGTCATGCGCGCCCAGGACGGCACCAGCAGTCACAACCTGTTCGGCATCAAGGCCAGCAGCAACTGGCAGGGCGATTCGGCCCGTGCGATCACCAGCGAGTTCCGCAATGGGCAGATGGTCAAGGAGACGGCGGAGTTCCGTTCCTACGCCTCGTACAAGGACAGCTTCCACGATCTGGTGACTTTGCTGCAGAGCAATAATCGCTATCAAGATGTGCTGAAGTCGGCCGATAACCCAGAACAGTTTGTACGCGAGTTGCAAAAGGCCGGTTACGCAACCGACCCGAACTACGCAAGCAAGATTTCGCAGATTGCCAGGCAGATGACGGTAAATCAGAACTACGCTGCGGCCGGCGTTTCAACAACGCCTTTATAAACACAAGGTAAGGTTTGAATCATGAGTTTGCTCAATATCGGGATGTCGGGGTTGGCCGCGAGTTCGTCCTCTCTGGCTGTGACAGGTAACAACATTGCCAACGTCGACACCGCCGGTTATTCACGCCAGCAAACCGTGCAGGGCACCAAGTCCTCGCAGCAGTTCGGCAACGTCTTCATCGGCACGGGCACGACCCTGGCCGACGTGCGCCGGGTGTACAACTCTTACCTCGAAACACAACTGCACACCGCCACCTCGCTCAACAGCGAAGCGGCCGCGTACGGTGCCCAGGCGACCGCGCTGGACGCCTCGCTGTCCGACACCAACACGGGCCTGACCGGTGTGCTGCAGAAATTCTTCACCTCGATGCAGGGTGTAGCGACCTCGGCGACCGACGACACTTCCCGTCAGTCGGTACTGACCGGTGCGCAGGCCCTGACCAGCCGCTTCAACGCGCTGGCCAAACAGCTGAACGATCAGAACACCACGATCAACGGCAACCTGTCGGACATGACGTCCCAGGTGAACAAGCTGGCCACCGCGATTGCCAACCTGAACCAGAAGATCGGTGAGGTTTCCACCAGCGGCGGCCAGCCGAACGATCTGCTCGACAGCCGTAACGAAGCCGTGCGTCAGCTCTCCGAGTTGACCGGTGCGCAAGTCGTCGAGCGCGGCAGCAGTTTCGACGTCTACGTCGGCAGCGGTCAGCCACTGGTCATCGGCAACACCACCAACACCCTGAGCACCGTGCCGAGCAAGGACGACCCGTCGCGCATGGGCATCCAGATGGATCGCGGCTCAAGCACCCTCGACATCACCTCGGTGATGAGCGGCGGTGAAATCGGTGGTCTGCTGACCTATCGCAATGAAGTGCTCAACCCTTCGCTCAACGAGCTGGGCCGTGTAGCACTGGTCATTGCCGACCAGATGAATCGCCAGCAAGCCCAGGGCATCGACAAGAACGGTGACTTCGGCGCGGCCATTTTCAACGACATCAACAGTGCCGCACTGATCAGCCAGCGCAGCATTGCCCAGTCGACCAACAGTGCAGGTTCCGGCAACCTTGATGTCACCATCAAGGACACCGGCAAGCTGACCACCAGCGACTACCAGGTCACCTTCACCAGCGCGACCAACTACTCGGTCAAGCGCTCGGACGGTACCGACATGGGTTCGTTCAGCACCACGACCACGCCACCGCCAGTGATCGACGGCTTCACCCTGGCCCTCAATGGCGGTGCGTTGAGCGCCGGCGACACCTTCAAGGTGACCCCGACCCGTAACGCCGGCAGCACCATCCAGACCGTGCTCACCGATCCGAAGAAAATCGCGGCGGCAGCACCGTTGACCGGTGTGGCCAGTGCCAACAATTCCGGCACCTACACGCAGCCGACGCTGGTCGACACCCTCGACATCACCAACCCGGCCTCCCAGGCTGAGCTGCAGAATGCGCTCAAGTACTCGACGCCGGTCAAACTGGTCATGGGGGCGGTCGCCAGCGGCAGCCAGTCGTACAACATGGTCGATGCCAAGGGCAACACCATCGGTTCCGGCACCATCGTGCCGGGGCAGGCCAACACCCTGAACCTGAAGATCGGCATGGTCGACTCCACCGGTGCTCCGGTAATGGATACCTCGGTCACGCCGAACGTGCAGAAAACCTTTACCGTGCAGACCACCGTGGGCGCGACGCCGAAGCCAGGCGAAACCTTCACGATCAACCTGACCGGCGCGGCTTCTTCGGACAACCGCAACGCGCAGGCGCTGGTTGGCTTGCAGACCAAACAGACCGTGGATACCGGCACGGCGAGCAAGGGCATCAGCCTGACTGACGCCTACAACAAGCTGGTGACCAACGTCGGTACCAAGGCTGCCCAGAGCAAGTCCGACAGCGCCGCCACCACGGTGATTCTGGATCAGGCCCAGGGTGCGCGCGATTCGCTGTCCCAGGTCAACCTGGACGAAGAAACCGGCAACCTGGTCAAGTATCAGCAGTACTACACCGCCTCTTCGCAAATCATCAAGGCTGCGCAGGAAACCTTCGCAACGCTGATCAACAGTCTTTAAGGAGCCGTAATTCATGCGCATTTCCACCGCCCAGTATTACGCGACACAAGCTGCTCAATATCAGCGCAACTACAGCAAGACTGTCGCGACCGCCAACGAGGCGAGCAGCCTGCAGCGCATCAACACCGCTGCCGACGATCCGATCGGCGCCGGGCGTCTGCTCAAGCTGGGCCAGCAGGCCTCGATGCTCGAGCAGTATCAGGGCAACATCGATACCACCAAGAGTGCGCTGACCGTGCAGGAGTCCACGTTGAACTCCATCACCACGGCCTTGCAGCGCGCCAAGGAAATCGGCCTGGCCGCCAACAACGGCATCGCCACTGATACTGACCGCAAGGCCTACGCCGCCGAGTTGAGCCAGATCCAGCAACAAGTGCTGGGCCTGATGAACTCCAAGGACGCCAACGGCAATTACCTGTTTTCCGGTTCCAAGACCGATACCGCGCCGTACTCGCAAAATGCCGATGGCACTTACACCTACAATGGTGACCAGACCCAGATCAACCTGGGCATTGGCGACGGTCTTTCGGTGGCCTCCAATACCACTGGCTGGGATGCGTTCCAGCAGACCATCAACACCAGCCGCACCACGACCAGCATGACCGCGCCAACCCCCGATGATGGCCGCGTGGTGCTGACCAACGGTATCGTTGGCACCGCCGCGACGTACAACGCCAAGTTCGCGGCCGGTCAGCCGTACACCGTGGATTTCATCAGCAGCACTCAGTTGAAAATCACCGATGCCCTGGGCAACGACGTGACGACCGAAGCCAGCCAGAACGGCGCGATCACCAACAGCAACGGCGCCAACCAGACCGTCAGCTTCCGTGGCGTCGATCTGAAGTTGAACATCAACCTCAAGCCTGGCGACACCAACCCGGATGCGGTCATTGCCGGCCACAGCTTTCAGCTGGCGGCCACGCCTGACTCGTTCACCACCTCGCGCAGCGCGGGCAATGCGTCGACGGCGGTCATCACCGGCTCCGGCGTGACCAACCAGGCGGCCTACGACGCGGCATTCCCGTCGGGCGGCGGTGCGATCCTGAAGTTCACCAGCGCCACCAACTTCGACCTGTATGCAGCGCCAGTGACAGCTGACAGCAAGCCAGTGTCGTCGGGCACCATGGTCGGCGCCAACGCCACGGCCGCGGGTGTGACCTTCACGTTCGGCGGTACGCCGGGTGCGGGTGATCAGTTCTCGATCCAGTCCAACAACCACCAGACCCAGAACGTGCTCGACACCCTGGGCCAGATGGTCACGGCACTGAATGCGCCGATCGACGGAAATCCGGTGGCCAAGCAGAAATTCCAGGGTGCCATGGAGTCGGCGCTGGGCAACATCGACAGCGCGGCCAATCAGATTGGTTCGGCGGTGACTTCGATCGGTGCTCGCGGACAGTCGCTGGATGACCAGAACACCACCAACCAGAGCCTGACTCAGGCGAATACCACCACTCAGGGTTCGATCCGTGATTCGGATCCTGCCGAAGTGATGACCCGCCTGACCTTGCAGCAGACCATGCTGCAGGCCTCGCAACTGGCATTCAGCAAAATCAGCCAGCTGGGTCTGTTCAACAAGATCTGACGGTAGCCGGGCGCGCTGGCGCCCGTTCTGCCCTGTCCCTTCAATAGTCAATGTCTTTAGCGGTTTCAAGGGCTCGCTTTTCTGAGCGGGCTCGCACCGCCTGTGAGCCCGCCGTGAATTCACTTCCTCTCGTCAGCCTGGTCATTCCTGCCTTCAATCCACGTTTCTTCGAACGGGCATTGCTCAGTGCGGTGAGCCAGGGCTATGGCAATCTTGAAGTCATTGTCTGCGACGACAGTCGCGGCAACGAGATTGAAACCACCGTCGCCTCGGTGATCGAGAGTTCCGGCGTGGCCGTGCGCTACGTGCGCAATGCGCGCACGCTCGGGCTGGTCGGCAATCTGCATGCGTGCCTTGAGCAGGCGCAGGGCGAGTTCATCAAGTTTCTGTGTGATGACGACCAATTGTTCGGCACGTGCATCGAGCGCCAGGCGCAGGTGCTCATCGATCAGCAGGACGTCAATCTGGTGCTCGCCCAGCGTCTGTTCTGGGATGCCGACGACCGCCCGTTGCCTTCACGCCTGGAAAATACCCCGTTGTCGCCGGTGTGCGGACTGTTCAAGGGGGATGACCTGCTGGCGATTTTCGAGAATTTCCCGGTCAACATTCTCGGCGGTTTCAGCAATGCACTGTTTCGCCGGGCCGATGTGCTGGAGCTTCTCCCGGCCTTGACCACTCCCGAAACCTGCTTTGTCGCGACCCTGGATTTTGCGTTGTACGTCTGCCTGTTGCGTCGCGGCAACCTGGTGGTTTCGAATCACGTCCTGAGCGTCGAGCGCCTGTACGCCGAGCGCTTGAGTGGCCAACAGGCAATGCGCGATGCTGCGTACACCGAACGCCAGTGGTTGTCGCAGATGCTCAAGGCGCGCAGTGGCGAATCGGCCCCGGCACCGGGCTGGGTGCGTTATGTGCCGATCACCAAGGCGCAGGAAACGCCGCGAGTCTGGGAAGAGTTGCCGCTGAGCCGGACGTTGGGCACCAAACAGACTACCCAGGATTGGCATGTCGGCGTTTCCAGTGTCAGTTTTGCCGAGTTGTATGCGCAGTGGCTGGCATGCCGCAACTTGACCGAAGGCCAGCGCGAACTGCTGCCGGACACGCTCGCGGCATGGCCGCGCGTACCGAAAATCGTGCCGCTGATCATTGACGAGCAGGGCAGTCGCTCGGCGCTGGATCTCACCCTGCAATCGCTCGAGGCACAGGAATACCTGCCCGAGTTGACCCTTGTGTTGTCCGCCTCCTGCACCGAGACGCAGCTCGAAGAGCGCGTCTTGCGCATGCCGTTGCAGGATGACTGGCAACAGCAGATCAACGAACTCTTGCCGCAGCTGGAAGGTGCCGACTGGTTCTACCTGCTGCGTGCCGGTGATCGTCTGGTGGTGCCGGCGCTGCTGGTGATGGCCGAGCGCATTGCGCTCTCGCGAACCGTTACCTGCCTTTACAGCGATGAAGGTGGTTTGAGCGAGGGCGAGTCCACCGAGCCGGTGTTCAAGCCGGACTTCAACCTGGACCTGATGCGCAGCTACCCCTATGTGGGCCGGGCCCTGGCGTTCGAGCGCGAACGGTTCCTGGCACTCGGCGGTTTCGATTCCGCGTTTGGCGAACTGGCGCCCCACGATGTGTTGTGGCGCATGGTCGAGAACGACGGCACGCAGGTCATTGGCCATATTTCCGAAGTGCTGCTGGAGTCGGCATTCGACCTCGCCAAGTGGCTGTCGGAACCGCAAATGGCTGATGGCAATTCGCAGTTGATCTCGGCGCACCTTGACCGTCTGGGCATTGCCCATGAAATCCGCAACGGCGCCTCGGCGCTGCTGAACCGCGTGGATTACCACCATGGCCGGCAACCGTTGGTGTCGATCGTCATTGTCAGCAAGGATCAGACGGCCGCCGTGCAGCGCTGTGTCGAGAGCCTGCTGGAGAAGACCGCCTACGCCGAGTACGAGTTGCTGCTGGTCGACAACGGCAGTCAAGGCGTCGAGGCGCAGACCTGGTTTGACGGCATGGCGCAATTGGGCAGCGAGCGGATTCGTGTCCTCGATTGCCCGCAGCAAGACAACATGGCTGCTGTGCGCAATCTCGCGGTGAGCCAGGCGCGGGGCGAATACGTCTTGCTGCTCAACCCTTACGCCGTGATCACCCATGGCGACTGGCTGGCGGAAATGCTCAATCACGCCCAGCGCCCCGAAGTCGGTGTGGTGGGTGCCAAACTGTTCAACCCGGACGGGCGAGTCTTGCACGCCGGCTTGATCCTCGGCCTGCAAGGGCCGGCCGGCGTACCGTTTTACGGCGAGTCGTTGCAGGCGACGGGTTACATGTACCGGCTATTGGTCGCTCACGACCTGAGCGCCGTCGGCAGTGATTGCCTGATGGTGCGCAAGGCTGTGTTCGATGCCGTCAACGGGCTCGATGAGCAGGCGCTGGCGCAGTCGCTCAACGAAGTGGATCTGTGCCTGCGAGTCGGCCAGGAAGGTTACCTGGTGGTGTGGACGCCTTACGCGCAGCTGGCGTTGGGCGCGCAACCGGCGCAAGCCCCGAAGGAAGGCGAAGAAGCAGCGCTTGGCCAGGAGCAGGAAACTTTCTACAAGCGCTGGCTGCCGGTCGTCGCACGGGATCCGGCCTACAACGCCAACCTGTCGCTGAACGGCCTGGGGGGCTCGAGCTTCAGTCTCGATCCTGGCCTGCGTACCGGCTGGAGTCCGTTTTCGCAGCCGCAATTGCCCAAGATTCTCGCATTGCCGGTCAACGCATCGGCGATCGGTCACTACCGTGTGACTCAGCCCCTGATCGAGCTGGAAGCAGCGGGCAGGGCGCTGGGACGGATTCATTACAACCTGCCGACCATCATCGAAGTCGAGCGCCAGTCCCCTGACGTGATCATTCTGCAGGGGCGTTATGCCGAAGCACCGATCAACGAAATTCCAAGCTTGCAGAAGTACTCGAGTGCCCGGCGGATCTACGAGCTCGATGACTACGTGATCGACGTTCCCCATCGTAATGCGCACATCCGCAACATGCCGAACAAGGACGAAATGGAAAAACTGGTCCGGCGTGCGATCGGCATGTGTGACCGGGTCGTGGTGTCCACGGCGCCGTTGGGTAACGCACTGTCGAGCATGCACAGCGACATCCGCGTGGTCCCGAACATGCTTGCCAAAAACATGTGGAGCGATTTGCGCAGCCAGCGCCGTACCTCGAAAAAACCTCGGGTCGGCTGGGGCGGTGGCACCAGCCACCACGGTGACCTGGCGGTGATCGCCGATGTGGTGCGCGAATTGGCCAATGAAGTCGACTGGGTGTTTTTCGGCATGTGCCCGGACGATCTGCGGCCGTACATGCATGAGTTCCACGGCGTGATCGGCCTCGATGTGTACCCGGCGAAACTGGCCAGCCTCAATCTGGATCTGGCGCTGGCACCGCTGGAGTTCCACATCTTCAACGACTGCAAGAGCAACCTGCGTCTGTTGGAGTACGGCGCCTGTGGCTACCCGGTGATCTGCACCGACACCGAGGCCTATCGCGGTTACCTGCCGTGCACCCGGATCAAGACCAACACCACGGATGAGTGGCTGCAGGCGATCCGCATGCACCTGGCCGATCCGGACGCCAGCTACCGCATGGGCGACGAGTTGCGCGAGGTCGTGTTGCGCGACTACGTCTTGCGCGGCGACAACCTGCGTTACTGGGAAAACGGCTGGCTGGCGGACTGATCGGTCCACGGACGCTACCCCCCAAAAAAACAGGCGACTTTTGCAGTCGCCTTTTTTTCACCTCGAAATTCGTATTTGTATCAACACTGATACTTTTTTTGCCCGGCACCTCAAGCCGCCACAATCCTCTGTCGATACCCCTTGATAGCCGGTCTCGGACGATTGACGCAGAGGGGGCGAGCGGTGCCCGGGATTGCAGGTTTCCAGCCTCAACAACAACGCAAGGAAGAAGCAAATGTCAGTAGTAAATGGAACGAGTGATGTGGATTACCTGATGGGCACCGATGGTAATGACGAACTCTATGGACTGGAGTCGGATGACCAGTTGATCGGCAGTGGCGGATCGGACGTGCTGGATGGGGGCGAGGGGTTTGATACGGCGGACTATCGCGTGTTGTCTTCGGCAGTCAATGTCGAGATCGGCAATGACGCGTGGACTGTCACCGGCGTCGAGGGCAAGCGCGATACCTTGCTCAATGTCGAGAAAGTCATCGGTACATCTTTCAACGACACCTTCACCGGCAACGTTGCCGGTGTGATGCTGGACGGTAGCTGGGGTGACGATGTGTACATCGTCGGCAGCGAAGGCGTGACCATCATCGAAGAAAGCTACGGCGGTTACGACGAACTTCGCACCAGTCTCAACACCATCAAGATGGACCCCTTCATCGAGAAACTGACCTTCACCGGTACGGGTGATTTCAAGGCCTACGGCAGTGACACCGACAACGAAATCATCGGCGGTGCCGGCAACGACTGGCTGTGGGGCGGCGACGGGGCGGATCACTTCGTGGGTGGCGAGGGTTTCGATACCGTCAGCTACAGCGACAGTCTCGAAGGGGTGAGAGTCGGGGACTGGAGCAACTATGACTGGTTGACCATTGCCTACGGAGATACCTTCACCGGTATCGAAGCCATTGAAGGTTCGAAGTTCGATGATCTGATCTATCGCTCCGAAGGGTCGATGATCATTGACGGTTCCGATGGCTACGACACGGTGAGCTATTTCCAGACCGCGGGGCCCGTCACCATCGAGATCGGCAGTGGTATCAATGCAGTGGGCGACACCTTTCGCAATGTCGAAAAGATCATTGGCACCAACAATGCGGATCAGTTCACTGCCAACATCGGTGGCGTGACCCTGGCCGGTGGCGATTGGAACGATGTGTACTTCATCAACAGCACCGGTGTGACCATCGAAGAAGTCGAGGGCTTCATGGGTGGCACCGATCAGGTGTACACCACGCTGTCTGTGATGCACCTGGATCCGTTCGTTGAAAACCTCACGTACACCGGGACCGGCGACTTCACCGGCTACGGCAACGACACCTGGAACACGATCGTCGGCGGCAGTGGCAACGACGTGCTGTTCGGCGGTGCCAAGGGTGACTCCTTCGACGGTGGCGACGGTATCGATGTGCTCAGCTACGGCGACAGCACGGTGGCCATGACGCTGAACTGGGCAACCCGGGAATTCTCGGGGATCGCTGACGGCGATACGTTCCAGAACATCGAGATCATCCGTGGCAGTGACTTCAACGACACCTTTTACGCCAGTGGCATGTCCTGGTTTTTCGGCCTGGATGGCGGACGGGGGCAGGATCTGCTCAGTTTCAAATACGCCACCATGCCGATGGCGATCGACCTGAGCGGTGCCGCCTACAAGCCCTGGGACCCGATGCCTGAATACACCAGCATCGAATTGATCGAGGGCAGTCAGTATTTTGATGACTTCATCGGTTCGGCCGGCAACGAAACGTTCATCGGTGGTGGTGGCGGTGATGCAATCGATGGCCGCGACGGCGTCGATAACGTCTGGTACCTCACCAGTGCCTCGGCGGTAGAGATCAATCTGCAGACCGGCATCAACCTGGGTGGTGATGCGCAGGGCGATGCGCTGACCAATGTCGAAGGCGTGATGGGCAGCCATTTCGACGACACCTTGACCGGCAACGAAGCGGACAACTACCTGGAAGGCGGGCGCGGCAGCGATCTGATCAATGGCGGTGACGGCAACGACGTTATCTACGGCGGCCTGGTGTCCGACATCGGACCGTTCAGCCTCGAAGGTGTGGCCGATAATGCGCAGGCCGATCAGTTGTATGGCGGGGCGGGCGACGATGTGATTGTCAGTGCCGAAAACGATCTGGGTACCAATGCATTCGGTGAGGACGGCAATGACACCGTGACAGTGTTCAACGGCAGCGCCATCGGCGGTATCGGCGACGATGTATTGACCGGCAAGGGCAGCGCCTACTCGTTGTTCGGTGGCGAGGGTAACGACCGGTTGATTCTCAATCTGGCCGGCCAGCAGGCCTCCGGTGGTTTCGCCAATGGCGGTGAAGGTGATGACACTTATGTGGTGAACACCTCCGGTCTGGTGGTGATTCAGGACGGCGGCACCAGCCTGAACGACACCCTGATCCTGAACACCATTGCCAATGCCAGCCAGTTGAACGTGACCCGCATCGGCGACGACGCCTATTTGCACAGCGCCAATGACGGCAGCGTCGGTGCGCCCACCAGTGGTGTGAAACTGGCAGGCTGGTATGCGGGTTTCAACAGCATCGAGCACATCCAGACCGCGGACGGCCAGGCCTACAGCCTGCCAACCGCTGCCGACGGGTTTGCCCTGTTCGGTTGATCCGGTCGATTCACTGAAACCGCTCGATGAAAGGGATGGGTCCGGCAACGGACTCATCCCTTTTTTCATGCCCGTGTCCCCATCGACGCAGCGTCGGCGGAGCTGGCGCGTTTCCTGCAAGTCCCCCTCAAATCGCCATAAAACGAGCGCTCGCGGTCATTGCACCTGCGCCCGGACCGGCAGAAAGGTTTAGCCAGAAGGCCGCAAAGCTCATAAAGCCGCGCGCAGCCCTGTGACGAACGAGAGGGGAGACCATGAAGGCAGTTATTTTGGCGGGTGGCCTGGGCACTCGCATCAGTGAAGAGTCGCACCTCAAGCCGAAACCGATGATCGAAATCGGTGGCAAGCCAATTCTCTGGCACATCATGAAACAGTATTCCGCACACGGAATTCATGACTTCGTGATTTGCCTTGGCTACAAGGGCTACGCGATCAAGGACTTCTTCGCCAACTACTTCCTGCACACCTCCGACGTGACGTTCGACATGCGTGAAAACCGCATGGACGTTCACCAGAACTACAGCGAGCCGTGGCGCGTGACGCTGATCGACACCGGCGAAGAAACCATGACCGGTGGCCGTCTGCGCCGCGCCGCACGCTATCTGGAAAACGAAAAAGCCTTCTGCTTTACCTATGGCGACGGTGTCTCGGACCTGAACATCAGCTCGCTGGTGGATTTCCACCTGACCCACGGCAAGTTGGCGACTGTCACCGCCGTACAGCCGCCGGGACGTTACGGCGCGCTGAACCGTGAAGGCGATCGCGTACTGGGGTTCACTGAAAAACCCCGTGGCGACGGTGGCTGGATCAACGGTGGATTCTTTGTGTTGTCGCCGAAAGTCCTGCCGCTGATCGAAGGCGACGAGACGTCGTGGGAGTCCGGTCCGCTGGATGGCCTGGCCGAGCGTGGCGAGCTGATGGCTTATCAGCACGACGGTTTCTGGCAACCGATGGATACCCTGCGCGACAAGAATCACCTCGAAGCGCTGTGGCAGACCGGGGAGGCCCCATGGAAGCAATGGGACTGAGTCCGGAATTCTGGCGCGGCAAGCGGGTTCTGGTCACCGGTCACACCGGTTTCAAGGGCAGCTGGCTGACCCTGTGGCTGCAAAGCCTCGGCGCGCAAGTCAGCGGTTTTTCCCTCGACCCGTCGACCGAGCCGAGCCTGTTCGAACTGGCGCGGGTGCACGAAGGCATCAACGACCAGCGTGGCGATCTGCGTGACCTCGGCGCCTTGCTCGAGATCATCGCCGACACCGAGCCCGAGATCGTCCTGCACCTGGCGGCCCAGCCGCTGGTGCGCGAAGGTTATCGCGATCCGCTCGGCACGTATTCCAGCAACGTCATGGGCACCCTGAACCTGCTCGAAGCGATTCGTCAGGTCGGTTGTGTGCGGGCCTGTGTGCTGGTGACCACCGACAAGGTCTACGCCAACAAGGAATGGCTGTGGCCCTACCGCGAAGACGAAGCCCTCGGTGGGCACGACCCTTACAGCAGCAGCAAGGCCTGCTGCGAGTTGTTGGCGCAGTCTTATGCCGCGTCGTTCTTTCCGGCCGACAAGTACGCCGAACACGGTCTGGCCCTGGCCACCGCGCGAGCCGGCAACGTCTTGGGTGGCGGTGACTTCGCCCCAGAGCGCCTGATTCCCGACGTACTGAAAGCCTGGTCGGCCGACGAGCCGGTGACCCTGCGTTACCCGCAAGCCGTGCGCCCATGGCAACACGCGCTGGAGCCGCTGGCCGGCTACCTGCAGCTGGCCGCCGGGCTCTACGAAGAGGGCCCGGAATACGCCGGGGCGTGGAACTTCGGCCCGGGCGAAACGGACATGTGCAGCGTCGGCGAAGTGGTCGAACTGCTCGCCAATCGCTGGCCACAGGCCCGTGGTCTGCGCATCGAGCCGAGCGAACTGCACGAAGCCGGTCTGCTGCGCCTGGACAGCAGCCGCGCCCGTCAGGTCCTTGGCTGGCAACCGCGCTGGTCGCTGCAGCAATGCCTGACCCAGACCCTCGACTGGCACCTGGCGTGGCAGAACGGCGACGACATGCGCACCGTCACTCTCGGTCAACTGAACCTGTACCGGGGCGCGCTGTGAGCGAGTTTTCCTTGAAACAGTTGCCGCTGGCCGGGTTGTTCAGCGTCCAGCACAAGCGCTTCGAAGATCAGCGCGGGCACTTCGCCCGGCTGTTCTGCGAGGGCAGCCTGAGTGCGTTCGGCGCCGAGTTTCACATCCGCCAGATCAACCACTCCTGCACTCGCGAAAAGGGCAGTGTGCGTGGTCTGCATTACCAGAACGCCAACGCGCCGGAAGCCAAGTTGATCACCTGCCTGCGCGGTGAAGTGTGGGACGTGGCGGTGGACCTGCGCCCGGACTCCGAAACCTTCCTGCACTGGCACGCCGAGCACCTGAAGGCCGGCGACGGTCGCAGCCTGTTGATTCCGGCCGGCTTCGCCCATGGCTTCCAGACCCTCACCGAGGATGCCGAACTGCTTTACCTGCACAGCGCCGATTACGCGCCGGAGCACGAAGCCGGCCTGTCGGTGAACGATCCACGGCTGGCGATTGCCTGGCCGTTGCCTGTCAATAATTTGTCAGCGCGTGATTCCAGCCATCCCGCGCTCGATCAACACTTTGCTGGAGTGCGTCTATGAACTGCCGTGGGTGCGCCGCACCGCTGAGCCTGCCGCTGATCGACCTCGGCACCTCGCCACCGTCCAACGCCTACGTGCACGCCGATCGGCTGGAACAGGCCGAACAATGGGTGCCCTTGAAGGTCGCCGTGTGCCAGCAATGCTGGCTGGTCCAGACCGAGGATTACACCAGCGCCGACAGCCTGTTCGATGCCGAGTACGCCTACTTCAGTTCGTTCTCCAGCACCTGGCTGGCCCATGCCGAGCGTTATGTGGCCGAGATGGTCGAGCGCTTTGGCCTGACGGCTGACAGTCGCGTGGTGGAAGTCGCCGCCAACGACGGTTACCTGCTGCAGTACGTGGCCGGTCGCGGCATTCAGTGCCTGGGCGTCGAGCCGACTCGCAGCACCGCGCAGGCAGCGCGGGAAAAAGGCCTGGAGATTCGTGAACTGTTCTTCGGTCGCGACACCGCAGCACAGTTGAAAAGCGAAGGCTGGGGCGCCGATCTGATGGCCGCCAACAACGTGCTGGCCCACGTGCCGGACATCAACGACTTCCTTGGTGGTTTCGCCGCGCTACTGAAGCCGACCGGAGTTGCCACGTTCGAATTCCCGCAACTGCTGACGCTGATGGCGGGCGCGCAGTTCGACACACTGTACCACGAGCACTATTCCTACCTGTCCCTGACCGCCGTGCAAACGCTGTGCGAGCGCAACGGTCTGGAAGTGTTCGACGTCAGCCCGTTGACCACCCATGGCGGATCGTTGCGGGTGTTCGTGCAGCGCAAGGATGGCGAACGCCGCGCCGTGCAGCCTGCGGTTCAGCAGCAGTTGCAGGCCGAACTCGATGCCGGCGTGAAAACCGCCGGGTACTACGCGACGCTGGCGCCGGCCGCCGAAAACATCAAGCACCAGCTGCTGCGCTTCCTGTTGCAGGCCAAGGCCGAGGGCAAGCGTGTGGTCGGCTATGGCGCGGCAGCCAAGGGCAACACCTTGCTCAACTACGCCGGCGTGAGAGCGGATCTGTTGGCGTGGGTCGCCGATGCCAACCCGCACAAACAGGGCAAGTTCCTGCCGGGCAGCCGCATTCCGATCGTGGCACCCGAGCGCATTGCGCTGGAGCGGCCGGACTACATTCTGGTTCTGCCCTGGAACCTGTTGAGCGAAGTGACGCAGCAACTGGCCGAAGCCAAAACATGGGGTGCACGCTTTGTCGTCGCCGTTCCGGAGTTGAGCATTCAATGAGCAGAATCCACTACACCAAACCGAGCGTCGGCGAACTCGAAGCGCAATATGCCCTGGATGCCGTGCAGAACGGCTGGGGCGCACGTTGCTACGAATACCTGACCCGCTTCGAGCATGGCTTCGCCGAACATCTGGGCGCGACCTATGCAATCGCCACCTCCAGTTGCACCGGGGCCTTGCACATGGGCATGGCGGCATTGGGTGTCGGCGCCGGCGATGAAGTGATCCTGGCCAATACCAACTGGATCGCTTCGGCAGCGCCGATCACTTACCTGGGGGCGACCCCGGTCTTTGTCGATGTGCTGGCCGATAGCTGGTGCCTGGATCCGCAACAGGTCAGAAACGCGATCAGCCCGCGCACCAAAGCCATTCTGGCAGTTCACCTCTACGGCAATCTTTGCGACATGGATGCCTTGCTGGCCATCGGCAAGGAGTTCGGCATTCCCGTGATCGAGGACGCGGCCGAAGCTATCGGCTCGCAATGGCGTGGGAAACCAGCGGGTTCGCTCGGGGCCTTCGGCGCCTTTTCGTTCCACGGCACCAAGACCATGACCACCGGCGAAGGCGGCATGTTCGTCACCTCGGACAAGGCCTTGTACGAGCGCGTGCTGACCCTGTCCAACCACGGCCGGGTCGCGGGCAGTACCAAGCAGTTCTGGCCGGAATTCGTCGGCTTCAAATACAAGATGAGCAACCTGCAGGCGGCGGTCGGCTGCGCTCAGGTCGAGCGCATCGAAGAGTTGATCGAGCGCAAGCGGGCGATTTTCGCCAACTATGCGCAGGCGCTTGAAGGTGTGCCTGGCGTATCGCTCAATCCGGAACCGGCCCATGGGCGCAATGGTTACTGGATGCCGACCGTGGTGTTCGATGCCGACACCGGCATCCATCGCGATCAGTTGATTGCGGCTTTCCAGGCGGCGGATATCGACGCCCGGGTGTTTTTCTGGCCGCTGTCGTCGCTGCCGATGTTCAGCGAATACGTGGTCGACACCCCGCTGGCGTTCGCGTTGCCCGAGCGTGCCTTCAACCTGCCGAGTTATCACGAAATGACTGACGCCGATCAGCAGCGCGTGGTGCAAGTGGTGCTCGACTTGCTGGCCAGCAGGAAAGCACCGTGAAGATGTATCTGCTGGGCGCCGCCAACCCGGAAGCGGTGCGCATGCTGCAGGCCGTCAAGCGCAGCACGCCGAACATCGAGTTTGCGTTTCTCGACAACGATCCGCGCAAGCACGGCACGCTGTTTTATGGCGTGCCGGTGGTCGGCGGTTCGGAGCGGGTGGCCGAGCTCAATGGGCCGGACGTGCGCTTCGTCAATCTGATCACCGGCAGTACCCGTTTACGCTACGAAACCACCTGCCAGTTGGTGGAAGCCGGTGCGCGATTGGGTCAGTTCATCCACCCCGGCATCGACCTGAGCATGATTCGCATGGGGCAGGGCAGTTACCTGCAGGAAGGCGTGTTGATGCAGGCCGAGGTCGAACTCGGCGACAACACCAGCATCAGCGCCGGCAGTGTCGTGGGGCATGAGGGACGGATCGGCCACTCGGTGTTCATGGCGCCCGGCGTCTGTATCGCCGGCTGCGTGGAGATCGGTGACGGCACCTTTATCGGTACCAACGCCACGATCCTGCCGCGCCTGCGCATCGGTCGCTGGGTGACCATCGGCGCCGGTGCCGTGGTGACGAAAGATGTCCCGGATTTTTCGGTCGTGGTGGGCAATCCCGCCAGGATCATCAAGAACAACACGGTGCCTTACCCGGACGCCAAGGTGTTCAAGTAAGCCGTTTCCCGAATTTTTGGAGAGTTGCAATGAATCCACATGAGCAGTTTCGCGAAGAAGTAAAAGCCAACATCGAAGGCCTGCAGGAAGACAAGGCACTGCAAACCGAGTCCCTGGACTGGGTCGCCACCACTGCCAAACACAAATACACCTACAACTTCAGCTGGATGGGCCGGCCGATCATTCAGTTCCCGCAGGACATGGTCGCCATGCAGGAAATCATCTGGAACCTGCGTCCGGACGTGATCGTTGAAACCGGTATTGCCCACGGCGGTTCGCTGGTGTTCTACGCCTCGATCCTGGAACTGATCGGCCACGGCGAAGTGCTGGGTGTCGACATCGATATCCGCCAGCACAACCGCGAAGCCATTGAGTCGCACCCGATGTTCAAGCGGATCAGCATGATCCAGGGTTCGAGCATCGACACCGCGATTGTCGACCAGGTGCGTGAACGCGTGCAGGGCAAGAAAGTGCTGGTGGTGCTGGACTCCAACCACACCCACGAGCACGTCCTCGAAGAGCTGCGCCTGTACGCACCGATGGTTTCGGTGGGCAGCTACTGCGTGGTCATGGACACCGTGGTCGAAGACATGCCGGAAGACGCGTTCCCGGATCGTCCGTGGGGCAAGGGTGACAACCCGAAAACCGCCGTGTGGGCGTATCTGGAAGAGAACCGTGATTTCGAAATCGATCAGGCCATACACAGCAAGTTGCTGATCACAGTCGCGCCGGATGGTTATCTGCGCCGCGTACGTTAATCGACAAACAACGTAGAGTTTTCGGCGACTCGCCGCTTGTGGGGAATATATGCAAGGCAAGAACAGTTCTGGACACGGTTTGGCACTCAACGAACAGTTGACCGTTGTGCTGATATCTCACGAACGCCCGGCGTTTCTGCGCAGGGCCGTGCGTTTCTACAGCACCCTGCCGTGCAGGATTCTGGTGCTGGACTCGTCCGCCGAGGCATTGCCGGGTGTGGCCGGGCAATTTGCCAACGTGGATTATCAGCACCTGCCGCAGTTCGGCTATTGGGGCATTCGCGCCAAACTGGCCTACGGTATCGAGCAGTTGCAGACCCCTTACATGGTGTTCGCCGCCGACGATGACTTCCTGGTGCACGATGCCTTGCACGAAGCCGTTGCCTTCATGGACGCCAACCCCGATTACAGCATGTGCCACGGCTACAGCATGATGTACCTGGCACTGGCCAACGGCGTCAGTTACTACCGTCGTGACAAGAAAGTCTGCGAGGACTACTCGGCCGATCTGGCCCAGGATCGTCTGGTGGATTACATGTACCAGTACCTGCCACCGTTCTACGCGGTGCAGCGCTCCGACATCATGCGCGACTGGTACAAGGCGATGCCCGAAGACACGATCTTCCAGTGGCAGGAAGTCGGTCACACGTACTACATGCTGGCGCGGGGCAAGGCACGGATTCTGCCGATCCCTTACGTTGTGCGTGAAATCAACTATCAGCACTCCGACCACAGCACCGAGATTTTCCACTCGCTGGCGTACACCGACGCCAAGTCCGTCGCCGAGCGCGAGGCCTTTGCCGAGTTTCTGGCCGGCCTGCCGACGCAAGTCCGGCATGAAAGCCCGGAGCAAGGCAAAGCCTTTGTCCTGAAGAGTTTCGAGGCGCTGGCCGACAGCCTGCGCACCGGTCGCGCACTGACCGCCGAGCTGATTCTGGAATCGGCGTGGACCAATATCGAGGCCGGCCCGCAGCGCCGCTTCGGCCCGAAACAGTACGTCGAAATGCCGTTCTACAATCAGGCGTTTTTCGATCAACTGACCCACTTCGAGTTTCTGTTGCACGCCATGCCGGCCGGGCGCATTCAGTTGCAAGGGCTGGAGGGCATCTGGGCCCGTCAGGAGAACCTGATGCTGGCCCGCAACAACGACACGCCGGAAAGCGTGGTGGACCGTTTGTGGCAAGCCCACGACAGCAACGTGTTCAACCGCACCGTGATCAAGCGTCTGGTGGCGCAGTTGCAATTGCTGGGTGAAGACGAGGACGCCGAAAAACTGCGTGAGTGGAATGCGCGTCTGGAAGCGGCATCGCTGGAAGGCAATCAGGCGACATTCAGCAAAATGCGCACCGGCCGGTTGCTCAAATGGCTCGATGCGCGTCAGCCCGATGACGAACAGGCCGGGGCGATTGCCCGCGACCTGGCAGCCAATGGCGGTGGTCCGCAGTTCGGTATTTTCCTGCTCGACCTGGATAACGACATCGACAAGTTGCAGGTCACCCTGGACAGCTTGCTCGAAGGTCACAGCAAGGCGTTCAAAGTGGTGGTGTTCACCACGGGCGAACCGCCGGCGGCGACCACCGCGCAGAACACCCTGCACTTTGTGCGGGTCTCGTCCGGCAACTTCGTCGACAAGCTGAACCAGAGTGTTCGTCAGTCGCCGTGCGACTGGCTGCTGCTGGCCGAAGCGGGCGACGAGTTCACCGCTGGCGGTCTGCTGCGCGCCGGTCTGGAACTGGCGTCGGCCGAAGGTTGCCGCGCGGTGGCCACCGATGAAATCCAGCGCAACGCCGAAGGCGCCCTGGTGGATGTGTTCCGTCCGGGCTTCAACCTCGACCTGCTGCAAAGCCTGCCGGCGCTGATGGCGCGGCACTGGCTGATCCGTCGCGAGGTGCTGATCGAGGCGGGCGGTTATCAGGCGGACTTCAGCAAGGCGCTGGAATTCGATCTGCTGCTGCGCATCATCGAACAGGGTGGCCTGGGCGGTCTGGCGCACCTCGACGAGCCGCTGCTGATCACTCGCAGTTCGGTCCTGGAAGAAAACGCCGACGAGCGTCAGGCCCTGCTGCGGCACCTGGGCAATCGTGGCTACAAGGCCAAGATCACCTCGAAGGAGCCGGGCACCTATCAGATCGATTATCGCCATGCCGAACAGCCACTGGTGTCGATCATCCTGCCGGCCAGCGATGATCTGCCGGCCCTGCAACGCTGCCTGGACGGTGTGCTGCTGAGAACCCGCTACACCCGCTATGAAGTGTTGCTCGCAGCCCGACCGAATCAGTCGGCGGCCGTCAACGACTGGCTGGGCACCTTGAACCATGCCAAGGTCCGCGTTCTGCACGCCGATCAGCCGCTTGGCGATGCGGCCCTGTGCAACGCTGCCAGCCAAGAGGCGCAGGGTGAATACCTGGTGCTGATGGCGGCCGACAGTGAGGTGGTCAACCCGAACTGGATCGAGTCCTTGCTCAACCATGCTCAGCGTCCTGAAGTCGGTATCGTCGGGCCGAAACTGGTCGATCGCGACGGGAAAATTTCCCAGGCCGGTCTGATTCTCGGCAAGGAAGGCACCGTCGGTTCGGCCTTCATTGGCGAGAAGCACGACGCCGAAGGTTACATGCACCGTCTGCAGGTTGATCAGAACTACTCGGCCGTATCGGGCGTGTGCCTGATGGTGAACAAAGAGTTGTTCGACGCCCTGGGCGGCCTGGACACCGAAAGCTTCGGCGACGGTTTCAGCGATGTCGACCTCTGCCTCAAGGCCGGTCAGGCCGGTTACCTCACCGTGTGGACGCCGTTGGTACAGGTGCTTCATGGCGGGCAGTTGCCACAAGCGCCACAGGCGCTGGAAGCACTGGCTGAGAAATGGTCCTCCGTCTTCGCTCAGGACCCGGCCGGCAACCCGAACCTGATCCTGAACGGCAAAGACTTTGCTCTGAACGAGCGTGCTGCGGTGAACTGGGCGCAGTGGCTCGGCTGACGCCTTGGGGCACAGGAAACAGGACTCTAGACATGTTCAACGGTAAATCGATTTTCATCTCCGGTGGCACCGGCTCATTCGGGCGCAAGTTCATTGCGCGCCTGCTCGAGCAATACCAGCCCAAGCGGGTGGTGGTGTTCTCCCGGGATGAACTCAAACAGTACGAGATGCAGCAGACGTTCAACGCGCCGTGCATGCGTTACTTCCTCGGTGACGTGCGCGACGCCGAGCGTCTGCGCCAGGCCATGCGCGGCATCGATTACGTGGTGCACGCCGCGGCGTTGAAACAGGTGCCGGCGGCGGAATACAACCCCACCGAATGCATTCGCACCAACGTCAATGGCGCGGAGAACATCATCGCCGCCGCCATCGACAACGGCGTGAAGAAAGTCGTCGCGCTGTCCACCGACAAGGCGGCGAGCCCGATCAACCTGTACGGCGCCACCAAGTTGCTGTCGGACAAATTGTTCGTCGCCGCCAACAACATTGCCGGTGAGCAACAGACGCGTTTTTCCGTGGTTCGCTACGGCAACGTAGCGGGCTCGCGCGGGTCAGTGGTGCCGTTTTTCAGCAAGCTGATTGCCGATGGCGCGACAGAGCTGCCGATCACCGACGAGCGCATGACCCGTTTCTGGATCACCCTCGATCACGGCGTACAGTTTGTCCTCGACAGCTTTGCGCGGATGCACGGCGGTGAAGTGTTCGTGCCGAAGATCCCGTCGATCCGTGTGGTCGATCTGGCTCGCGGCATGGCCGAGCATCTGCCGCACAAGAACGTCGGCATCCGTCCGGGCGAGAAGCTGCACGAACTGATGGTGCCGTTGGACGATGCGCGGATGACCCTGGAGTTCGCCGATCACTACACCATCCAGCCGTCGATTCGTTTCACCAGCGTCGACGTGGATTTCGCCGAGGACAAACTCGGCGAGCATGGCGTGCCGGTCGGTGAAGATTTCGAATACCGCTCCGACACCAACCCGCATTTCCTCTCGGTGGGGCAGATCGCCGACCTGCACGCGAAGCTGTCGGTATGATTCCCTACGGTCGGCAAAGCCTCGACCAGACGGACATCGACGCGGTCGTCGAGGTGTTGCAGTCCGACTGGTTGACCCAGGGGCCGACCATCGAGCGCTTCGAGCAGGCGATGGCCGAGCGTTGCCAGGCCGATTTCGCGGTCGCGGTGTGCAACGCCACGGCAGCGCTGCACATTGCCTGCCTGGCGGCGGGGCTGGGAGCGGGCGACCGCTTGTGGACCACGCCGAACACCTTTCTGGCGTCGGCCAACTGCGGCCGTTACTGCGGCGCCGACGTTGACTTCGTGGACATCGATCCGCTGACCTGGAACCTCGATGCCGAGGTGCTGGCCGGCAAACTCGAAGCCGCCGAGCGCGACGGCAGCTTGCCCAAAGTGCTGGTGGCGGTGGCGTTTTCCGGGCAGAGCTGCGACATGCGGCGAATCGCCGAACTGGCCGAACGCTACAACTTCACCGTGATCGAAGACGCTTCTCACGCCGTCGGCGCAAGCTACGCCGGGCGCCCGGTGGGTTGCGGTGAGTTCGCGGCGATGACCGTGTTCAGTTTCCATCCGGTGAAGATCATCACCAGCGGCGAAGGCGGCATGGTGCTGACCAATCGCCCGGAGCTGGCCGAGCGTCTGCAACGCCTGCGCAGCCACGGCATGACCCGCGATCCACAGCAGATGACCGAGCCCAGTCACGGGCCGTGGTATTACCAACAGGTCGAGCTGGGTTTCAATTATCGGATCACCGATCTGCAAGCTGCGCTGGGCTTGTCACAGCTGAGCAAGCTGGACGAATTCATCGCCCGTCGCCGGGAACTGGCCGCGCGATACGAGCGCTTGCTGGCGTATTTGCCGGTCACCGTGCCGAGCATCCAGCCGGACGCCGAATCGGCCTGGCACCTGTACGTGGTGCGCTTGCAGACCGATCGCATCAACCTCAGCCACCGTCAGGTGTTCGAAGGCTTGCGCGCGGCCGGCATCGGCGTGAACCTGCACTACATTCCGGTGCATCTGCAGCCGTACTATCGTGAACTGGGTTTCGCCGAGGGAGACTTTCCCGAGGCCGAGCGTTATTACGCCGAAGCGATCAGCCTGCCGCTGTTTCCGTTGCTGAGCGATCAGCAGCAGGATTACGTGGTCGAGCAATTGCGTCGATTGACTGAATAAGTGCCGCTGCGGCGGTGGATGGAAAACGGCAATGCGTGATCTGAGCGAGCAGGAACAATTCTGGCAGGGCGAGTTCGGCAACCAGTACGTCGACCGCAACGTCGGGCAACCGCTGGTGGCGGCCAATCTGGCGTTGTTCGCCAAAGCGCTGAGCCGGGCCGGACGGATCGACAGCCTGCTGGAGCTGGGCACCAACGCCGGCAACAATTTGCAGGCGCTGCGTCAGCTGTTGCCGCGCTGTGAGTTGTTCGGCGTCGAGATCAATGCCAGCGCCTGTGCCCAGGCGCGTGCGCTGGAGATTGCGAACATCTGGCACGGCTCGCTGTTCGATTTCCCCCGCGAGCGCCGCTACGACCTGACGCTCAGCAAAGGCGTGCTGATTCATCTGGCCCCGGAGCTGTTGCCGACCGCCTATGCGCAATTGTACGAGCTGAGCCAGCGCTACATCCTGATCGCCGAGTACTACAATCCGTCGCCGGTGGAAGTGTCCTATCGCGGCAACAGCGGCAAGTTGTTCAAGCGCGATTTCGCCGGGGAAATGCTCGATCGCTATCCCGATCTGCAACTGCTGGATTACGGCTTCGGTTATCACCGTGATCCGCAATTCCCGCTGGACGACGTCACCTGGTTCCTGCTGGAAAAACGCCCTTGAGCAACGTCGCAATCATCCCGGCCCGCGGCGGAAGCAAACGCATTCCGCGCAAGAACCTCAAACCGTTCGACGGTGTGCCGATGATTGCCCGTTCGATTCGCACAGCGCTGGATTCGGGGTTGTTCGACCAGGTGGTGGTCAGCACCGATGACGAAGAGATCGCCGAACTGGCGCAGGCCCATGGTGCGCAGGTGCCGTTCTTGCGTCCGGCAGAGCTGGCCGATGATTTCACCGGCACGGCTGCGGTGATCGTGCATGCCTTGCAGCAACTGCCGCACTTTGACTTCGCCTGCTGCGTGTACGCCACGGCGCCGTTGTTGCAGGCGCGGTTCCTGCGCCAGGGGCTTGAGTTACTGGAGCAGCATCCCGACAAGTCCTTTGCTTTTTCGGTCACTGATTTCGGTTTTCCGGTGCAGCGTGCCTTGACCCTCGACGGGCAGGGCGCGCTGACGGCGTTGTACCCCGAGTTTCGCAATACCCGTTCGCAGGATCTGCCGGCCGCCTTTCAAGATGCCGGCCAGTTCTACTGGGGTCGCAGCGAGGCCTGGCTGCGTGGCGAGATTCTGTATTCGCCAGCCAGCCTGCCGGTGATCCTGCCCCGGCATCTGGTGCAGGACATCGACACCACTGAAGACTGGAAACGCGCCGAATACCTCTACGCCGCACTCAAGGCTGGCGGAGAGCTGCAATGAGAGTACTGATCCGCGCCGATGCTTCGCCGACCATCGGCAGCGGCCATATCGCCCGTTGCCTGACGCTGGCGCGGGTGTTGCGCGCCCAGGGCAGTCATGTCGCGTTTGCCTGTCGTCGTTTGCCGGGCCATCGGCTCGATGCGTTGCAGGGCGAAGGCTTCGAGACGTTCGCCTTGCCGGATCGATACACCGACGAGGACCCGGAACAGGCCATCGAGTCGATGCTGCCGTGGCAGGCGGATATCGATGCACTGGCGACGCAGCTGGAAGGTCAGGCCGAATTCGACTGGGTCATTGCCGACCACTACGGCCTCGATCATCACTGGCAGAACGCGGCCCGTCGCTTCGCGCCACGGATCGCCGCCGTCGACGATCTGGCGACCCGCCGTTACAGCGTGGACCTGCTGCTCAATCAGAACCTCTCCGGTCTCAGCGAAAACTATCAGCCGCTGCTGCCGGCAGGTTGCCGAACGCTGCTTGGTCCGCGCTTTGCCATGTTGCGCGAAGAGTTCAGCGGCCCGGTTATCGAGATCAAACCCGTGGCGCGACGGGTGCTGGTGAACTTCGGCGGTTTCGACGCTGCCCGCCAGACCCACCACGCGATGCTGGCGCTGGCGGATTTTTCCGGGCTTGAAGTGGACTTCGTCGCCGGTGCCGACAACCCGGCATGGGCGCAGATGCAGGCACTGGCCGCAAGCCGGCCGAACTGGCGCCTGCACAGTTTCGTCAGCGATTTTCATCGGCGCATGACCGAAGCCGACCTGTTTATCGGCGCTGGCGGTGGCACCAGTTGGGAACGCGCGGCCATGGGCTTGCCGACGATCTGCATCGCGGTGTCGAACAACCAGCAGGCCAACGGCGAGGTGATGGCCGCGGCCGGGGCGCATGTGTTCATGGGCGCGCGGGAGCAGGTCAGCGTCGAACAACTGCGTGATGCCGTCGGTTTTGTCGTGGGCAACTTTTATCTGCGCCAGAGCCTGGCCGAGCGTTCGCGGCAACTGGTCGACGGGCGCGGCGCGCTGCGGGTTGCGGCGGCACTGGCCGGCGCGGTGCTCACGCTGCGGGGCGCGACGCTGGACGATGCGCAGGTGTTGTTCGACGGACGCAACGCCGACGCTGTGCAGCGCTGGTCGGTGAAGAGTGGCGCGATCGAGTGGTCGCAGCATCTGAACTGGTTGAGCGCCAGTCTGCGCAATCCTCAACGGCTGTTGTTGATCGCCGAGGCCGATGACGGCCCGGTCGGTGTGTTGCGCTACGATCTGCGCGGCTTTGAAGCCGAGGTTTCGCTGTATCTGCTGGAGGGGCGTTTCGGTCTCGGCTGGGGCAGGGCGCTACTGACGCGGGGCGAGGCGTTCGTCACGGCGCACTGGCCGCAATTGACCGCAATCAGCGCACAAGTGTTGCCGGCCAACCAGGCCTCATTGAATGTATTTCGTGACGCCGGGTTCACCCAAAGTGCCTGCGCGTTCACCAAGGATTTGAAGGAACACCGTTCATGAACAGTTTCAAGATTGGCGATCGCCTGATCGGTGCCGACGCACCGCCGTTCATCATTGCCGAAATGAGCGGCAACCATAACCAGTCGCTGGACGTCGCCTTGCAGATTGTCGAGGCGGCGGCCAAGGCCGGTGCCCATGCCTTGAAGCTGCAAACCTACACCGCTGAAACCATGACGCTGGATCTGGCGGAAGGCGAATTCTTCATCAAGGATCCGAACAGCCTGTGGGCCGGCACGTCCCTTTACGACCTGTACGAAAAGGCCCACACGCCCTGGGAATGGCACGCACCGATCTTTGCCCGGGCCAAAGAACTGGGCATGCTGGCGTTTTCGACGCCGTTCGATGACAGCGCCGTGGATTTTCTTGAAAGCCTCGACGTGCCGGCCTACAAGATCGCCAGTTTCGAAAACACTGATCTGCCACTGATTCGCCGTGTTGCGGCGACCGGCAAGCCGCTGATCATTTCCACCGGCATGGCCAGCATCGCCGAGCTCGACGAAACCGTGCGCGCTGCCCGTGAAGCCGGGTGCAAGGATCTGGTGCTGCTCAAGTGCACCAGCACCTACCCGGCGACGCCGCTCAACAGCAACGTGCGCACGATCCCGCATCTGCGTGAGTTGTTCGGTTGTCAGGTGGGGCTGTCCGATCATTCGATGGGCGTTGGTGTGTCGGTGGCGGCTGTGGCACTCGGTGCGACGGTGGTTGAAAAGCACTTCACCCTCGACCGCGCGGCGGGCGGGGTGGACGCCAGTTTCTCGCTGGAGCCTGCGGAAATGGCCGCTCTGGTGCTGGAAACCGAACGCGCCTGGCAGGCCATGGGCCAGGTGCATTACGGCGTGACCGAGGCTGAGAAAAAGTCTCTGGTCTACCGTCGGTCGCTGTACGTCACGGCCGACATGGCGGCCGGTGAACCCTTCACGGCGGCCAACGTGCGCGCCATTCGTCCCGGTCTCGGTCTGCCGCCCAAGCACACCGACGCCGTCCTCGGCCGCCGCGCGCGCGCGCCGATCAAGCGCGGCACGCCGCTGGACTGGTCACTGGTCGAATAACCCGATCTGCACCGATTCGGCAAAATAGCGTGACCTGCGAGTCATAACGCGCATCTTCACTGTATTGTATTGACCGGGGAGATGGCGCCTGGCCCGTTATCGGTTGCAGTGATAGCCCTTTGCGCTCCCCGTGGCTGCCCGTTGTGGCGGCCGTTTTCTGTTTGTCGGCGCCCCTCGAAATCCTTGCGAGCGGTGGTATTGGGCTGTTTATTATTGGGAAGCCGTAATGATTGGCATAAAAAGCATTGCGAGCTACGTTCCTGTAGCCGGCGTGGACAATTACGCACAAGGTGCAAAATTCGAGAAGGATGAAGAATTCATCCTCGGCAAGATCGGTTCGGCCTTCCTCCCACGTAAAGACGCGGAACAGGAAACCTCCGATCTGTGCGTTGAAGCGGCCAATGCGCTGTTTGCCAACAACCCTGAACTGAAACGTGAATCCATCGATGCACTGATCGTCGTCACCCAGAACGGTGACGAAGAAGGCTTGCCGCACACCGCTGCGATCGTCCAGGACAAGCTCGGCCTGCCGACCAACGTCGCCGCGTTCGATATTTCCCTGGGTTGCTCCGGTTACGTCTATGGCATCTACGCGATCAAGGGCTTCATGGAAGCCGCCGGTCTGAAGAACGGCCTGCTGATCACCGCCGACCCGTATTCGAAGATCGTCGACCCGGAAGACCGCAACACCACCATGCTGTTCGGCGATGCCGCTACCGCGACGTGGATGGGCGAAAATCCGGCCTGGGCGCTGGGCAAGGCCAAGTTCGGCACCGACGGTTCCGGTGCGCCGCACCTGAAAGTCACTGATGGCGTGTTCTTCATGAACGGTCGTCAGGTGTTCAACTTTGCGCTGCTGAAGGTCCCGGCGCACTTGCATGAGTTGCTCGACGATTCCGGCCTCAAGGCCGATGACATCGATGCATTCTGCATTCACCAGGGCAGTGCGGCGATTGTCGATGCCGTGGCACGACGCTTCGAAGGCGAGCCGGAGAAGTTCATCAAGGACATGGTCGAGACCGGTAACACCGTGTCGTCCAGCGTTCCGCTGCTGCTGGAAAAACACGTGCTGGATTCCGACTGGCAGCGCATTGCGATCAGTGGTTTCGGCGTCGGTCTGTCGTGGGGTTCGGCGATTATCTATCGTCCTTGAAACGGCTAAAAACGACGGATACAAAAATAGCGTTCAAGGGTTAACCTTGAACGCTATTTTTTTGCCTGAATGGAGCGTGAGGCACCATGAGCGAATTCTTCCAAGCCAACGCTGAAGTCATCGAGCGACGCTGGCCGGCACTGTTCGCACGGTTGATGAACGAAGACAGTTCGGCGATCGAAGCCGAGCTGACGCAGGGGCTCGGTTCGACGCTGAGCATCGGCGGGATTCAGCTCACCAGTCGCCATGACCGCCTCCACGAAGCCCGGATCCAGGCCGCCAGCCTGCCGGCGGACAAGCCGCAATTGCACGTCTACGGCACCGGTCTCGGGGATTTGCCGGCGGTACTGCTGGAGCGCGCCGGGCTCGAGCGGCTGTATGTTCACATTCTCAATGGCGCGCTGTTCGCCCTGGTGTTGCAACTGATCGATCAGCGGCAGTGGCTGGAAGAGGCGCGGGTAGAGCTTCTGTACGCCGGAGACCTGACGGACATCTGCACGCCGTTTTTTGCCTTGCCGACTGAAATGCTGCTGGCCGATGACTTCAACGCGAAGATTCGTGATCGGCTGGTCAGTGAGGTGCACCTGAGTTTCAACAATCGTGAGTTCGATCCGCATTCGCCCTTCATTTTGCAGCGTCTGCAGGACTGTCTGCCGGTGCTGCTGGCTGACGATGATGTGGCGCAATTGTTCGGTACTTGTGCCGGCCGGGAAGTCTACGTGATCGGCACCGGGCCGACGCTTGAGCAGCATTTCGAGCGACTCGCAGCGATCCGTGAGCGCGACGAGCGCCCGCTGTTCATTTGCGTGGATACCGCTTACCGACCGCTGCGCGAGCACGGGATCGTGCCCGACTATGTGGTGAGCATCGATCAGCGCATCAGCTTTCGGCATTTGCCTTTCGAAGAATCCGACGGCATCCCGCTCGTGTATCTGCCCATGAGCGACCCTGAGGTATTGAGGGCCTGGAAGGGCAAGCGCTACGGCGGCTATTCGCTCAGCCCGGTCTATGCGGCGTTGCGAGAGCAACATCCACGGGCGCTGCTGCATGTGGGCGGCAGCGTGATTCATCCGGCGGTGGATCTGGCGGTGAAGATGGGGGCAGCGCGGATCACCCTGTTCGGTGCCGACTTCGCGTTTCCGATGAACAAGACCCACGCCGGCTGGCGTGATGGTGATCTGGGGCCGTCGGTGAACCAGGCACGGCACTGGGTGCGTGACGGCTTCGGCGAGCGCGTCAGTACGCAGCTCAATTTCCGCGGCTATCTGTGTGTGCTGGAGCGTTACATTGCCAGCCAGCCCCAAGTCGAGTTCTTCAACAGTAGCCGCGCAGGTGCGTTGATTGCCGGGACGCGCTTCAACCAGGAGTTCGTGCAATGAGTGCGCTGCAAGGCTGTGTCGACGAATGCCGGCGGTGTGCCGGCCTGTTTCGCCTGGGGCGTGATGTCGAAGCGGCGCTGGACATGGTCGATGTATTCGAGGGCGCGCAGCAGTTGCTGGTGTCCGCCTCGCCGGATATCCAGCAGTCGTGGGCGCACCTGCTCACACAAATGCTCGATTGCCAGGAGCGTCAGGACTGGCTCGGGCTTGCCGACTTCATGGAGTACGAGTTGATCCGGTTGCTGGAAAGTTCTGCGGCTTGAGGAAAGCCGACAGCGCTGGCCCGCAGGTTTGCGCGGCGGACGGTTTTATGGCGTCATTTTTTCGCAGGTAAAGTGCTGCTAAGTCTTTGTTTTCAGGGGGGTGGCAGGGTGATGGCAAAAATTTTCAAAAAAGCCCTCAAGCAACCTGCAAACCCGACGATAACTATTACGAAGGTTCTCTAGGCCATACCCGGCGGTTGCCAGGGCCGGAAGCCGCAGTACCCAACCAACGAGGAATTCGTCATGGCTTTAACAGTAAACACTAACACCACGTCGTTGAACGTTCAGAAGAACCTGAACCGCGCCTCCGACGCTCTGTCGACTTCGATGCAGCGCCTGTCTTCCGGCCTGAAAATCAACAGCGCTAAAGACGACGCTGCTGGCCTGCAAATCGCTACCCGTATGTCCTCGCAGATCCGTGGTAACACTCAGGCGATCCAGAACGCCAACGACGGTATCTCCGTTGCTCAGACCGCTGAAGGCGCTCTGCAAGCTTCGACCGACATCCTGCAGCGTATGCGTGAACTGGCTGTTAAAGCTCGTAACGGTACCAACGGCACTGCTGACCAGACCGCAACCAACGCTGAATTCGCTCAGATGTCTGACGAAATCACCCGTATCTCGGCTGCTACCAACCTGAACGGCAAAAACCTGCTGGACGGTTCGGCTGGTACTGTGACCCTGCAAGTTGGCGCCAACACTGGCTCCGCCAACCACATCGACCTGGTACTGAGCGGCAAGTTCGACGCCGTCAGCCTGTCGGTAGGTAGCGGTACTGTTGTTCTGACCGGTGCTACTTCGGCTGCCGCCGCTTCGAACATCGACAACGCGATCACCGCGATCGACGCTGCAATTGCGAACATCAACGCCACTCGCGCCGCTCTGGGTGCTTCGCAAAACCGTCTGACCAGCACCATCCAGAACTTGCAGAACATCACCGAGAACACCACTGCTGCACAAGGTCGCGTACAAGATACCGACTTCGCCGCAGAGACTGCTAACCTGACCAAGCAGCAAACCCTGCAACAGGCTTCGACCTCTGTTCTGGCTCAAGCCAACCAACTGCCTTCCGCTGTACTGAAGCTGCTTCAGTAATTTCGGAATGAGTTTTGGCGGGGGAGTGCGCTTGTCGTGCTCTCTCGCTTTTTCACGTTAGGAGGTGATGAGCATGGACATGAGCGTAAAGCTTAACGTGACTTATCCGGCTCCCAAGCCAGCCAATACTGTCACTGACAAGCCCTCGGAAGCGAAGCCGCAGGCTGCTGACGCCGTTACTGCCGTGAAAGACAGTCAGGAAACGGATGAAAGCAAATTGAAGCTGGCGGTGCAGGAGATCGAAAAGTTCGTACAGTCGATCAAGCGCAATCTGGAATTCTCGATTGACGAGCATTCCGGGAAAGTCATCGTCAAGGTGATTGCAAGCGAGACGGGCGAGGTCGTACGACAGATCCCCTCCGCAGAAGCGCTGAAGCTGGCAGACAGCCTCGCCAACGCGAGTCACGTGTTGTTCGACGCCAAAGTCTGATAGCTGGCATGAATAGTGTTTGAAGTTCTTTAGGCGCCGACAAGGGTCAAAAGACTGGCAACAACCCCAAGGGAGATGCACATGGCAAGTCCAATTTTACCGGGTACGGGCCTGGGCTCCGGCCTGGACATTGGTGCGATCGTTACTGCGCTGGTCAATGCCGACAAGTCGCCGAAGCAGACGCAGATCGATGCCACGACCAAAACCAACACGCTGAAGATCTCCGGTATCGGTACGCTGAAGAGTGCGCTGACGACATTCCAGACGGCGATGGCCAACCTGGGCAGCAAGACCAACCCTGCGTTTTCCGGTTACACCGCCACGTCGGCGACTCCGACTGTTCTGGGCGTGACTTCGGATAACACCGCAGTATCGGGTACATACAGCGTAGTTGTGCAGAAACTGGCCACAGGCTCGAAAGTAGCCAGTGCATCCTTTGCCGGTGGTGCTGCCAGTGCCATTCCGAGTGGTACCCTGAAAATCAGTCAGAATGGCACTGATTACAATGTCGCGATCCCGGCGAACGCGACTTTGCAGAGCACTCGCGATGCAATCAACTCGGCTCAGGCTGTCAATGGTATTTCCGCGAACATCGTGACCGACAGCTCCGGATCTTCTCGTCTGGTGATCAGTTCGAGCAAGACGGGTGCGGGTTCTGATCTGACAGTCAGCGGTATTGCCGGTCTTGAGATCGATGGTACCCAGCCGATGGGGGCGACCCCGGCACCAGGTGCCTCCGGCTCGGTCAATGGCCTGGCACAGGATGCGCAGCTGACCATCGACGGTCTTCAGGTAAGCAGCAAGAGCAACACGGTCACTGGCGCCATCAGCGGTTTGACGATGAACCTGCTGACTGTTCCTGCTACGGCCGGAACACCGGTTACGGTAACCGTTGATGCCAACACCAAGGGTTTGCAGACGTCCGTTCAGTCTTTCGTCGACGCCTACAACACCCTGAAGAGCACCATCGATACGCTGTCCAAGGCAACGCCGGACGAAAATGGCAAGCTGACCGTTCAGGCGGCGTTCACCGGTGATTCCCTGCCGCGTTCGCTGATTGCCGACATTCGTGCGCAGTTGACTGCTCCGAGCGCCACGGCGGGCACCTCGATGGCCTATCTGTCGCAGATGGGTGTCATGACCGACAAGCTCACCGGTAACCTGACGTTCGATACCGTTGCGTTCAACAAGGTCATGTCCACGCCAGGCATGACCGGCAAGGTCCAGGACATGTTCACCGGCACCAACGACACCAATGGTCTGTTGACGCGCATGAGCAAGGCGGTTGATCCGTATCTCAAGCCATCGGCTGATGGCAAGACCACTACGGGTCTGCTTGATCAGCGCATGACGATCCTGAACAACAACACCAGGAACCTTACCAACCAGCAACTGGCACTGGACCTGCGGGTCGCCAACCTGACCAAGACGTTGACTGCCAAGTACAACGCCATGGACTTGCTGGTAGGGCAGATGAAGGCCACAGCGAGCAACATTACTTCGTTCTTCAGCTCGCTGAACGCTCAGCAATCTGCGAAGTAACATGCAAGCGCGACAAAAACCCGGCTACGCTTTCGAGCGTGTGCCGGGTTTTTGTCTTATGGTCTAAAGTTTTTCGACTCGCAGGCGATACACTGTTCATACGAGTCATTGTGGCAAATGAGGTAGAACATGAATCCGATGTTAGCCCTTCGGCAATACCAGAAAGTTGGCGCCCACGCTCAGACGTCCGAAGCGAGCCCTCACCGACTGGTGCAAATGCTGATGGAAGGCGGTCTGGACCGCATCGCTCAGGCCAAGGGTGCGATCGAGCGCAAGGATATTCCAGCCAAGTGCACGTCGATCAGCAAGGCGATCGGGATCGTCAGTGGTCTGCGTGAGGGTCTGGACCTGGAAAAGTCCGCGGACACGCTGGCTGATCTGGATGGCCTTTATATCTACATGATGAAGCGTCTTGCCGAGGCGAACATCAGCAGCGACCCGCGCATTCTGGACGAGGTCGCCGGCTTGCTGAGCACGGTAAAAGAAGGCTGGGACGCGATCGCTCCTGCGCCCGCTCCTCAGTTCTAAGGAGATCACCATGAGTCTTGTATTGCAGCGAATCGAAGAAACCCGAGAGGCGTTGGTCGGTGCTCTGGCCGAGCGCAACTGGGAGGCCATCGGTCAATTGGATCTCGATTGCCGTTCCTGCATGGAAGATGTCTTGAGTGAAGCTTCGCTGGATGAAGTGGCACTGCGTGACAATCTTGAGGAGTTGCTGCATGTCTACAAGCAGCTTCTTGAGGTCGCCATGGGTGAGCGTCAGGCGATAGTCGACGAGATGTCGCAGATCACCCAAGCGCAGAGCGCGGCAAAGGTTTACCATCTGTTTGGTTAATTAACCCTCAGTTAATCCAGACATGTGCGCCATAAATTTGACTGTGCACGGTTTTTTGACTTAACTAGTGGCTGTTTTCAGATTTCAGGCGTCTACAGGCACAAGGTGTCCTGCAAGCGTCTCGCTTGCCCCTCGTTTCGGGCATTGAGTTGACTAGGGAAGTTGCTATTGCATGTGGCGTGAAACCAAAATTCTGCTGATCGATGACGATAGCGTCCGCCGCCGCGACCTGGCGGTGATTTTAAATTTTCTTGGCGAAGAAAATTTACCCTGCGGAAGCCATGACTGGCAGCAGGCAGTCGGCTCTTTGTCGTCTAGTCGTGAGGTCATTTGCGTACTGATCGGGACGGTCAATGCTCCTGGTGCGCTCTTGGGCCTGTTAAAGACACTCTCAACCTGGGATGAGTTCCTTCCGGTTTTGCTGATGGGCGATAATTCTTCGGTGGACTTGCCCGAAGACCAGCGCCGCCGGGTGCTTTCGACCCTCGAAATGCCGCCGAGCTACAGCAAACTGCTGGACTCCCTGCACCGTGCCCAGGTCTATCGCGAAATGTACGACCAGGCCCGTGAGCGCGGCCGTCATCGCGAACCCAACCTGTTCCGCAGTCTCGTCGGCACCAGCCGGGCTATCCAGCATGTGCGCCAGATGATGCAGCAGGTGGCCGACACCGACGCCAGCGTGCTGATCCTTGGTGAGTCTGGCACCGGCAAAGAAGTGGTTGCGCGCAACCTGCATTACCATTCCAAGCGTCGTGACGCGCCGTTCGTGCCCGTCAACTGCGGGGCGATCCCGGCAGAGCTGCTGGAAAGCGAGCTGTTCGGCCACGAGAAGGGCGCCTTTACGGGCGCAATCACCAGCCGCGCCGGTCGCTTCGAACTGGCCAATGGCGGTACGCTGTTCCTCGATGAAATCGGCGACATGCCGCTGCCGATGCAGGTCAAGCTGCTGCGCGTGCTGCAGGAGCGCACCTTCGAGCGCGTGGGCAGCAACAAGACCCAGAGCGTCGACGTGCGCATCATCGCCGCGACCCACAAGAATCTCGAAAGCATGATCGAGATCGGCACCTTCCGCGAAGACCTCTACTATCGCCTGAACGTGTTCCCGATCGAGATGGCGCCGCTGCGTGAGCGCGTCGAAGACATTCCGCTGTTGATGAACGAACTGATTTCGCGGATGGAGCACGAGAAGCGTGGCTCGATCCGTTTCAACTCCGCCGCCATCATGTCCCTGTGCCGCCATGGCTGGCCGGGCAACGTTCGCGAGCTGGCCAACCTGGTGGAGCGCATGGCGATCATGCACCCGTACGGGGTGATCGGTGTGGTCGAGCTGCCGAAGAAGTTCCGCTACGTCGACGACGAAGACGAGCAAATGGTCGACAGCCTGCGCAGCGATCTGGAAGAGCGCGTGGCAATCAACGGCCACACGCCGGACTTCACCGCCAACGCCATGCTGCCGCCGGAAGGCCTTGATCTGAAGGACTACCTCGGTGGTCTGGAGCAGGGGCTGATCCAGCAGGCACTGGACGATGCCAACGGCATTGTGGCGCGCGCGGCCGAACGCCTGCGTATTCGCCGCACCACGCTGGTGGAGAAGATGCGCAAGTACGGCATGAGCCGACGTGAAGGTGATGAACAGGCGGATGATTGACGCCTGTTTTTCAACTGCTTCATTTATAAGCAGTTTTTTTTAGGCACGGGTATTGCTACGTCCCTCGCAACGTTCCGTTTAACTGACGGTCAGCCAAGCGAGAGAGCACAATGCCCCAAGCCTCCCAGATGTCTTCTGTTCCCGAGTCCTCGGGGCAACTGCCGTCCGTAGAGCAGGCCAGTCGGCAGGGTCTTGAGCAGGCGTTCGCGCTGTTCAACCAGATGTCGAGTCAACTGACCGATTCCTACAGCATGCTTGAAGCGCGGGTCACCGAGCTCAAGGGCGAGTTGGCCGTGGTCAGCGCCCAGCGCATGCAGGAGCTGGCGGAAAAAGAACGTCTGGCCAACCGTCTGCAAAATCTCCTTGATCTGTTACCTGGTGGCGTCATCGTCATCGACGGTCACGGCATCGTGTGCGAGGCCAATCCGGCCGCCATCGATCTGCTCGGTTTACCGCTCCAGGGCGAGCTGTGGCGCCATGTCATCGCACGCTGCTTCGCGCCCCGTGAAGACGATGGTCATGAAATCTCCCTGAGAAACGGTCGGCGCCTGTCGATTGCCACTCGCTCGCTGGATGCGGAGCCCGGGCAATTGGTGCTGCTCAACGACCTGACTGAAACCCGTCACTTGCAGGATCAGCTCGCACGCCACGAGCGGCTGTCGTCGTTGGGGCGCATGGTCGCCTCGCTGGCTCATCAGATTCGCACGCCGCTTTCCGCCGCGCTGCTTTATGCCAGTCATTTGACCGAACAGGCGCTGCCGGTCGCCACTCAGCAGCGTTTTGCCGGGCGTCTCAAAGAGCGTCTGCATGAGCTGGAGCACCAGGTGCGCGACATGCTGGTGTTCGCTCGCGGTGAATTGCCGCTGACCGACCGCATCACGCCCAATGCCCTGATGCAGTCGTTGCAGGCCGCCGCGCTGACCCATGTGCAGGATCTGCCAATTCGCTGGCAGTGCGACAGCCATGCCGGTGAGTTGCTGTGCAATCGCGATACGCTGGTCGGAGCCATCCTCAATCTGATTGAAAACGCGATTCAGGCCAGTGGCGGTGACGTGCGCCTGAAAGTGCATTGCTACACCCGCGACAACACCCTTCGCCTGTGCGTCAGTGACAACGGCGGCGGTATTGAACCGGCGGTGCTGGCGCGGCTGGGCGAGCCGTTTTTTACCACCAAGGTCACCGGCACCGGCCTGGGCCTGACCGTGGTCAAGGCCGTGGCCCGTGCTCATCAGGGACAATTGCAGCTGCGCTCGCGGGTCGGGCGCGGCACGTGCGCGCAGGTGATCCTGCCGATGTTTTCCGCTGTACAGGGAGCTGAGTGAAGGTCATGGGCATCAAGGTTCTGCTGGTCGAGGATGACCGTTCATTGCGCGAGGCACTGGCCGATACGTTGCTGCTGGCCGGCCACGATTATCACGCAGTGGGTTCGGCCGAGGAGGCGCTGAAGGCAGTGGAGTGCGAGGCGTTCAGCCTGGTGGTCAGCGACGTCAATATGCCGGGCATGGACGGTCATCAGTTGCTCGGCCTGCTGCGCGCCCGCCAGCCGCAACTGCCGGTGTTGCTGATGACGGCTCACGGTGCCGTCGAGCGCGCGGTCGATGCCATGCGCCAGGGCGCGGCGGATTATCTGGTCAAGCCTTTCGAGCCCAAGGCACTGCTGGATCTGGTCGCGCGCCATGCCTTGGGCAATCTCGGTACAGCCGACACGGAAGGGCCGATCGCGGTCGAGCCGGCCAGTGCGCAGTTGCTGGATCTGGCAGCGCGGGTGGCGCGCAGTGATTCCACCGTGTTGATTTCCGGCGAGTCCGGCACCGGCAAGGAAGTGCTGGCCCGCTACATTCACCAGCAGTCCCATCGCGCCCGTCAGCCGTTCATTGCGATCAACTGCGCGGCGATCCCGGACAACATGCTCGAAGCGACACTGTTCGGTCACGAGAAGGGTTCGTTCACCGGCGCCATCGCGGCGCAGGCCGGCAAGTTCGAACAGGCCGACGGCGGCACCATTCTGCTCGACGAAATTTCCGAAATGCCCCTGGGCCTGCAAGCCAAGCTGCTGCGCGTTCTGCAGGAGCGCGAGGTGGAGCGGGTCGGCGCGCGCAAGCCGATCAGCCTCGATATCCGAGTGGTTGCGACCACCAACCGTGATCTGGCGGGCGAAGTGGCGGCGGGGCGGTTCCGTGAAGACCTTTTCTATCGTCTGTCGGTTTTTCCGCTGGCCTGGCGTCCGCTGCGTGAGCGAACCGCCGACATCCTGCCGCTGGCTGAGCGTCTTTTGGCCAAACACGTCAATAAAATGAAGCATGCAATGGCGAAGTTCTCGCCCGAGGCGCAGGCGTGCCTGATCGGTTATCCATGGCCGGGCAACGTACGCGAGCTGGATAACGCGGTCCAGCGGGCGTTGATTCTCCAGCAGGGCGGGTTGATCCAGCCGCAGGATTTCTGTCTCTCCGGGCCTGCGCTGTTCGCCCCGTTGCCGGTGGCGGTACCGACTGCGCCAGTCATTCGTGAAGTCGACATCGAGGCGGATTCGGCCGGCGCGCTGGGCGATGACCTGCGTCGTCGCGAGTTCCAGATGATCATCGACACCCTGCGCACCGAGCGCGGACGACGCAAGGAAGCCGCCGAAAAACTCGGTATCAGCCCGCGTACGTTGCGCTACAAACTGGCGCAAATGCGCGATGCCGGGATGGACGTCGAAGGGTATCTGTTCGCCACCTGACGGGTGGCGCAAACGTTTGAAAACGCATTTCTCGAAGCGGTGCCCGTGAGCTGGCACCGTTGTTGCTAACACCTGAGTACCCGCCGAGTGAGTGTCAAAAAATTGCGGGCCGCCCAAGAGAGTAGACCATGAGCCAAGGTATTGAAATTAATCGGTTGATGACGGACATGAAGGCCATGCAAATGGACGCCATGTCGAAGCCGAAATCGACTGCCGCCGTCCCAGAAGTGGCGGGCAGCAGCTTTTCCGACATGCTCGGTCAGGCCATCAACAAAGTGAACGATACCCAACAGGCTTCGAGCCAATTGGCCAACGCGTTCGAAATCGGCAAGAGCGGCGTCGATTTGACGGACGTAATGATTTCCTCGCAGAAGGCCAGCGTGTCGTTCCAGGCTCTGACCCAGGTGCGCAACAAACTGGTTCAGGCTTATCAAGACATCATGCAGATGCCGGTTTAAGGACGAGATTGAGTCATGGCAGAAGCAGTCGCCGATAACGTTCCGGCCAAGGCCACCCCGATAGACGGCAAACCGCCGCTGTTCGGCCTGTCCTTCCTGGAAAACCTCTCCGAGATGACCATGCTGCGTCAGGTGGGCCTGTTGGTCGGCCTGGCTGCGAGCGTGGCGATTGGCTTTGCCGTGGTGCTGTGGTCGCAGCAACCGGACTACCGGCCTCTGTACGGCAGCCTTGCCGGTATGGACGCCAAGCAGGTCATGGACACTCTGGCCTCCGCCGATATTCCGTACACCGTTGAACCGAATTCCGGCGCCTTGCTGGTCAAGGCCGATGACCTGTCCCGTGCGCGCCTCAAGCTCGCGGCCGCTGGTGTCACTCCCAGCGACGGCAATATCGGTTTCGAGATTCTCGACAAGGAACAGGGTCTGGGTACCAGTCAGTTCATGGAAGCGACCCGTTATCGTCGCGGCCTCGAAGGCGAACTGGCTCGCACCATTTCCAGCCTGAACAACGTCAAGGGCGCGCGCGTTCACCTGGCGATCCCGAAAAGCTCGGTGTTCGTACGTGACGAGCGCAAGCCAAGCGCTTCGGTACTGGTCGAGTTGTACTCCGGTCGTTCGCTGGAGCCGGGTCAGGTTGTCGCCATCATCAATCTGGTGGCCACTTCCGTCCCTGAGTTGAGCAAGTCGCAGATCACCGTCGTCGACCAGAAGGGCAACCTGCTGTCGGATCAGGCGGAAAACTCTGAAATGACCATGGCCGGCAAGCAGTTCGATTACAGCCGCCGCATGGAAAGCATGCTCACCCAGCGTGTACACAATATTCTGCAACCGGTACTGGGCAACGATCGTTACAAGGCTGAAGTGTCGGCCGACGTCGACTTCAGTGCCGTCGAATCGACCGCCGAACAGTTCAATCCGGACCAGCCGGCGCTGCGCAGCGAACAGTCGGTCAACGAACAGCGTACTGCCAGCAATGGCCCGCAAGGCGTTCCGGGTGCCCTGAGCAACCAGCCGCCGTCGCCAGCCTCGGCGCCACAAACCACCGGCGGTGCAGCAACCTCGACGAGCATGGTGCAACCGGGCCAGCCACTGGTTGATGCCAACGGTCAGCAGATCATGGACCCGGCCACCGGCCAGCCGATGCTCGCGCCGTACCCGGCAGACAAGCGTCAACAATCCACCAAGAACTTCGAACTCGATCGTTCCATCAGCCACACCAAGCAGCAGCAGGGTCGCCTGAATCGCCTGTCGGTGTCGGTGGTGGTGGACGATCAGGTCAAGATCAACCCGGCCAACGGCGAAACCACCCGTGCGCCGTGGAGCGCCGACGAATTGGCGCGCTTCACTCGTCTGGTGCAGGACGCGGTCGGCTTCGACGCCAGCCGTGGCGACAGCGTCAGCGTGATCAACATGCCGTTCTCCGCCGAGCGCGGCGAAGTGATTGCCGACATTCCGTTCTACTCCCAGCCATGGTTCTGGGACATCGTCAAACAAGTGCTGGGTGTGTTGTTCATCCTGGTGCTGGTGTTCGGCGTGCTGCGTCCGGTGCTCAACAACATCACCGGTGGCGGCAAAGGCAAGGAACTGGCCGGTCTGGGCGGTGACGTGGAGCTGGGTGGCATGGGCGGTCTGGACGGTGAACTGTCCAACGATCGCGTCAGTCTCGGCGGCCCGACCAGCATCCTGCTGCCGAGCCCGAGCGAAGGCTATGACGCTCAGTTGAACGCAATCAAGAGTCTGGTGGCAGAAGACCCGGGTCGTGTGGCCCAGGTCGTGAAAGAGTGGATTAACGCAGATGAGTGATAACCGAGCCGCCGTCGCCAAACTGTCCCGGGTCGATAAAGCCGCGATTCTGCTGCTGTCCCTGGGTTCGACCGATGCTGCACAAGTGCTGCGCCACATGGGCCCCAAAGAGGTTCAGCGAGTCGGCGTGGCCATGGCCCAGATGGGCAACGTCCACCGTGAGCAGGTCGAGCAGGTCATGAGCGAGTTCGTCGACATCGTCGGCGACCAGACCAGCCTGGGCGTCGGCTCCGACGACTACGTGCGCAAAATGCTCACCCAGGCCCTGGGTGAAGACAAGGCCAACGGCCTGATCGACCGCATTCTGCTGGGCGGCAACACCAGTGGCCTCGACAGCCTGAAATGGATGGAACCGCGCGCCGTTGCCGACGTGATCCGTTACGAGCACCCGCAGATCCAGGCGATCGTGGTCGCGTACCTCGATCCGGATCAGGCCGGTGAAGTGCTGGGTAACTTCGACCACAAGGTGCGTCTGGACATCATCCTGCGCGTCTCGTCGTTGAACACCGTGCAGCCGGCGGCACTGAAAGAATTGAACCAGATCCTCGAGAAGCAGTTCTCCGGCAACTCGAATGCCTCGCGCACCACCCTGGGTGGCATCAAGCGGGCGGCGGACATCATGAACTTCCTCGACAGCTCGATCGAAGGCCAGCTCATGGACTCGATTCGCGAAGTCGACGAAGACCTGTCCGGTCAGATCGAAGACCTCATGTTCGTGTTCAACAACCTGGCCGATGTCGACGACCGCGGTATTCAGGCGCTGTTGCGCGAAGTGTCCTCCGATGTGCTGGTGCTGGCCCTTAAGGGTTCGGACGAAGGCGTCAAGGAAAAGATCTTCAAGAACATGTCCAAACGTGCTGCCGAACTGCTGCGCGACGACCTCGAGGCCAAAGGCCCGGTGCGCGTCAGCGACGTGGAAACCGCGCAGAAGGAAATCCTCACCATCGCCCGCCGTATGGCCGAAGCCGGAGAAATCGTGCTCGGTGGCAAGGGCGGCGAGGAAATGATCTAACACCATGGGCAAGAACGACGACGATGTAACGGACCTGATCCGTGCCCGGGACGTCCGCGGTTTCGAAACCTGGGCAATCCCGAGTTTCGATCCGCCGGCACCGGAACCCGAGCCGGAACCGGAGCCCGAACCGCCGGAAATGGAAGAAGTGCCGCTGGAGGAAGTCCAGCCACTGACCCTGGAAGAACTCGAAAGCATCCGTCAGGAGGCTTACAACGAGGGCTTCGCCATCGGCGAAAAAGAAGGCTTCCACAGCGCCACCCTCAAGGTGCGCCAGGAAGCCGAAGTGGCCCTGACAGCCAAGATCAACAGCCTTGAGCAGTTGATGGCGAACCTGTTCGAACCCATCGCCGAACAAGATACCCAGATCGAAAAGTCCCTGGTCGACCTCGTGCAGCACATCGCCAGACAGGTGATTCAGCGCGAACTGGCCATCGACTCGACGCAGATCGAACACGTCATGCGCGACGCCCTCAAGCTGTTGCCGCTGGGTGTGGGCAATGTGCGGCTGTACGTCAATCCGCAGGATTTCGAACAGGTCAAAGCCCTGCGCGAACGCCATGAGGAAACCTGGCGTATCGTCGAGGACGAATCGCTGCTGCCGGGCGGTTGCCGGGTCGAAACCGAACACAGCCGGATCGATGCGAGCATCGAAACCCGCGTCAGCCAGATCATGGCCAAGCTGTTCGATCAATTGCACGAACAAGCCCTGCACCCGGCCGAGCCGGACCTGAGCCTGGATCTGCCGGAAACGCCGAAACCGGCACCTGTCACCGACGAGCCGCTCGCGGACGCCCCCGATGCGCCTTGAACGCACCAGTTTCGCCAAGCGCCTGAGCACCTACGCTGAAGCCGCCGAAATTCCCGGTGCGCCTATTCTCGAAGGGCGCCTGCTGCGCATGGTCGGCCTGACGCTCGAGGCCGAAGGCTTGCGCGCTGCAATGGGCACCCGCTGCATGGTGATCAACGACGACGGCTATCATCCGTCGCAGGTTGAAGCCGAAGTCATGGGTTTCTCTGGCAGCAAAGTTTTCCTGATGCCTGTTGGCAGTGTTGCCGGTATTGCGCCGGGCGCCCGTGTGGTGCCGCTGGCCGATACCGGTCGCTTGCCGATGGGCATGAGCATGCTCGGTCGCGTGCTGGACGGCGCCGGACGTGCGCTGGACGGCAAGGGCGGCATGAAGGCCGAAGACTGGGTGCCGATGGACGGCCCGACCATCAACCCGCTCAACCGTGACCCGATCAGCGAACCGCTGGACGTTGGCATCCGTTGCATCAACGGTTTGTTGACGGTCGGTCGCGGTCAGCGTCTGGGCCTGTTCGCCGGTACCGGTGTCGGTAAATCGGTATTGCTCGGCATGATGACCCGCTTCACCGAGGCTGACATCATCGTCGTTGGCCTGATCGGTGAGCGGGGTCGAGAAGTTAAAGAATTCATCGAGCACATCCTCGGTGAAGAAGGCCTCAAGCGTTCGGTGGTGGTTGCATCCCCAGCGGACGACGCGCCACTGATGCGTCTGCGCGCGGCGATGTACTGCACGCGGATCGCCGAGTATTTCCGCGACAAGGGCAAGAACGTCCTGTTGCTGATGGATTCCCTGACCCGTTTCGCCCAGGCCCAGCGGGAAATCGCTTTGGCCATTGGTGAGCCGCCGGCGACCAAGGGCTATCCGCCGTCGGTGTTCGCCAAACTGCCGAAACTGGTGGAGCGCGCCGGTAACGCGGAGAAGGGCGGGGGTTCGATCACGGCCTTCTACACCGTATTGTCCGAGGGCGATGATCAGCAGGACCCGATTGCCGACTCGGCGCGAGGCGTGCTCGACGGGCACATCGTGTTGTCCCGGCGTCTGGCCGAAGAAGGTCATTACCCGGCCATCGATATCGAAGCTTCGATCAGCCGGGTGATGCCGGCGGTGGTCTCGCCGGAGCACATGACCCGTGCGCAGTACTTCAAGCAGTTGTGGTCGCGCTATCAGCAGAGTCGCGATCTGATCAGCGTCGGTGCCTATGTTGCCGGCGGTGATCGTGAGACGGACCTTGCCATCAATCTGCAGCCGCAACTGGTCAGATACTTGCGTCAGGGCCTGAACGACAGCATCAGCCTGGGTGAAAGCGAGGCGTACCTCGAAACGATTTTCGCCCCTGCGGCCGGCGGGTAACCGGCCATGGCCCTGAGCCGAGCCGCGCGTCTGGCGCCGGTGGTGGAAATGGCCGAAAAAGCCGAGAAAACCGCCGTGCAGCGCCTGGGTTATTTCCAGGGGCAGGTGAAGGTGGCCGAAAGCAAACTCGCCGACCTGCATGCCTTTCGTCTGGATTACTCCGAACAATGGATCGTGCGCGGCAGCACGGGCGTGTCCGGGCAATGGCTGCTGGGTTTTCAGGGCTTTCTGGCGCAACTCGACACCGCGGTCGATCAACAGCGGCAAAGCCTGCAATGGCACCAGAACAATCTGGACAAGGCGCGTGACGCCTGGCAGCAGGCGTTTGCCCGGGTCGAGGGGCTGCGAAAACTTGTACAACGCTACCGCGACGAAGCCCAGCGCGCCGAAGACAAGCGCGAGCAGAAGCTGCTGGACGAGTTGTCCCAACGCCTGCCGCGCCGTGATGCCTACTGACGGGTTGATCTCTGACAGTTTCCGGCGACTTCCTGCCTTGCCCCTTACCCTTGCAAGTGCTAAACCTTGTACAGGTTCGTCAATGACAAGGAAGCCAGTACATGTCAGTCGTTACAGAAGTCTCTCCGGATGGGCAAAAGCTGACGATTTCGATCAAGGGCCGGTTCGATTTCGGACGCCATCAGGAGTTTCGCGAGTCCTACGAGCGACTCAATAAAAAGCCCGACGCCATCGTGGTGGATCTCAAGGATGCCACCTATCTCGACAGTTCGGCTCTGGGAATGCTGCTTCTGCTGCGCGATCACGCGGGTGGCGACGACTCGGACGTACGAGTGATCAACAGCAATTCGGATGTGCGCAAGATCCTCGCCATTTCCAACTTCGACAAACTGTTCGACATCAGTTGACGGCCATGCAGCCGCAAGAACCGCTGACGATCCTGATCGCCGAAGACAGCGCCGCCGACCGGCTGCTGTTGTCGACGATCGTGCGTCGTCAGGGGCATGTCGTGCTGACGGCTACCAATGGGGCTGAAGCGGTCGCGGTGTTTTCTGCTCAGCAGCCGCATCTGGTGCTGATGGATGCCATGATGCCGGTCATGGATGGCTTCGAGGCGGCGCGGCAGATCAAGGTGCTGGCGGGTGAAAACCTGGTGCCGATCATTTTCCTCACGTCGCTGACCGAGAGCGAAGCCCTGGTGCGATGCCTGGAGGCTGGCGGTGACGATTTTCTGGCGAAGCCTTACAACCAGGTGATCCTCTCCGCCAAAATCAAGGCGATGGATCGCTTGCGCCGCCTGCAAGCCACGGTGCTTGAGCAGCGCGACCTGATTGCCCGGCACCACGACTACCTGCTCAACGAGCAGCGGGTCGCCAAGGCCGTATTCGACAAGGTCGCGCATTCCGGTTGCCTGAGTGCGCCGAACATCCGCTATCTGCAATCACCCTACGCACTGTTCAACGGCGATCTGCTGCTGGCGGCCTACACGCCGGCCGGTGACATGCATGTGTTGCTCGGTGATTTCACCGGGCACGGTCTGCCGGCGGCGGTCGGTGCCATGCCCCTGGCGGAAGTGTTCTACGGCATGACGGCCAAGGGCTATGGCCTGGCCGAAACCCTGCGGGAAATGAACGCCAAGCTCAAGCGTATCCTGCCGGTGGACATGTTCTGCTGCGCGACGCTGCTCTGCCTGAGTTTTCAGCGCCGCAGCGTGGAAATCTGGAACGGCGGCATGCCCGACGGTTATCTGCATCGCATCGCCACGGGCGAGCGGGTGCCACTTGCGGCGCGGCATCTGCCGCTGGGTGTGCTCAGTCCGCAGGCCTTCGACGATCAAACCGAAGTGCTGTCGATGGCGGTGGGTGACCGTGTGTTCCTGTTGTCCGACGGCGTGATCGACACCTGCGATGCCAATGATCAGTTGTTCGGCGTCGAGCGCTTGCAGCGGGTATTTGCCGACAATCGCCAGCCGGATCGGCTGTTTGCCGAGATCGAGCAGGCGTTGCAGGATTTTCGCGGCGAAGCCCGGGACGATGTGAGCATGGTCGAGGTCAGCCTGCTGGAAATGGCGCAGGTCAATCCGTCGGCGCCGGTGTATTCCGACAGCGGTCAGTCGTGCCCGCTGGACTGGTCGGTGAGCTTCGAATTTCGCGGTTCCACCCTGAAACGCTTCAATCCGTTACCCTACCTGCTGCAATTGCTGCTCGAAGTGCATGGCTTGCGCACGCAGAGCGGGGCGTTGTACAGCGTGCTCGCCGAGCTTTACTCCAATGCGCTGGAGCACGGGGTGTTGGGGCTGGACTCCAGTCTCAAACGCGATGCTTCAGGCTTTGCCCGCTATTATGAGCAGCGTAATGCTCGACTGGATGCCTTGCAGGATGGCTATGTGCGCGTGCACTTGCAGGTCCGTCCGGAGGGCGAGGGTGGTTGTCTGATCGTGCGGGTGGAAGACAGTGGCAAAGGCTTTGACGTGGCCCGGGTGATGGAGCGGCCACTCGACGGTGTCCGTTTGTCGGGGCGTGGCGTCAGCCTGATCCGGCAACTGAGCAGGAATCCGAGCTGGTCAGACGATGGTCGCAGTGCTCGCGTGGAGTTTTTCTGGGAGGCTCTGGCATAATCCGCGCATTCTTGATCAAGGAGTGAACAAGTGACTGATGCCTGTGTAGATCGCGACGTACTGAGTGCGTTGCAAGAAGTCATGGAGGATGGCTATCCGGAGTTGCTGGATACGTTCCTGGCAGATTCCGAAGCGCGCCTGCGTGAATTGCAAAAGACCGCGGATGCCGACGCCTTGTCGTCGGTGGCTCATAGCTTCAAAGGCAGCAGCAGCAACATGGGGGCGACCCGTCTGGCTGAGCTTTGCCAGGAGCTGGAGCTGCACGCGAGGGACAAGAGCCCGTCCGAAATCATCAAGCTGGTGGCCGACATCCATAACGAGTTTGCGGATGTGCGCCCCGTCTATGAAGCCGAGCGACAGCGCTCTCCCGCCCATTGAGCCAGCCGTCCGGCGTTTTTATTCGGCGCCGGACGAAACTGGCCCGGCACTTGCAGTCATCTCGTTCAACTGTACCTACGATCCCAGTGCAGCGGAGACCGTGCCATGCCTGCAACCCCTAACATTCTTATTCAGACTGCCGCCCAGGCCAAGGCGCAAGCCGCCTCTGCCAAACCGTCAGTGGTGGCCGCAGGCCCCGGGGACAAGGCTTCAAGCTTCGCTCAGGTGTTTGCCGATCAGGGACAGAACAAGCCTTCCGTTGCGACCGATAACTCGGTGAAACCTGCACGCGACAAGGACACTGGCAGCGTCAGCAAGAAGGATAGCGGCAAGGATCAGTCTGCCGCCCCCGAGCCGGCCGTTGCCGATAGCGGCAATGCCTTGCCCGCCGACAAAACCTCGTCAACCGCAACGGATGACGCGGTGGCCAGCGACGATACGTCCGATACATCGACCACGCCGGTCGCCGACACCACGCCTGTCGTAGATCCGACGCTGGATCCGGCGCTGATGCAAGTCGCGCAGCCGGTCGTCACGCCGCCGGTCGTGGCGGCGCCCGTCGTCGAAACACCCGTGAAGCCTGAAACCCAGGCGCCAGCGGTGGCTGCATTGCCGGCGGCCGCCACGGCGGCGCCTGCCGCCGACAGTGATTTCGATCCCGAGGCCGATCCGCTCGACTCGATGCCGGCCGTGCGTATGGCGATGGAGCAGAGTGGTCACATTTCCGCGTCCAGCCAGTCGCAGCCCAAGGCGACGCCGGCCCAGGCCCAGGCTGATGGCGAGCTGACCTCGGCTCAGACCTTCGCCGCCGGCATGGCCAGCATGCTGGATGTGCAGGCTGACAAGGACAGCACCAGCCAGGGCGGTGAAAAGGCCTTCAGTGGTCTGATCGACGATGGTTTGAAAGACCTGAAATCCGCCACCAGCGATACCCGCGTGGATGATTTCGCCAACCGTCTGGCGGCGCTGACTCAGGCCGCCACACCGAAAACCGCCAACGCGGTGCCGGTGAACCAGCCGATCGCCATGCATCAGAGTGGCTGGACCGAGGAAGTGGTCAACCGCGTCATGTACCTGTCGAGCAACAACCTGAAGGCCGCCGATATCCAGTTGCAGCCGGCTGAACTGGGCCGTCTGGACATTCGGGTGAACATGGTGCCGGACCAGCAGACCCAGGTGACCTTCATGAGCGCACACCCGAGTGTTCGCGAAGCGCTCGACGGCCAGATGCATCGTCTGCGTGACATGTTCACCCAGCAAGGCATGGGGCAGGTCGATGTCAACGTTGCCGACCAGAACCGTGGCTGGCAGGGGCAAGGCCAGGAACAGGCGCAACAGGGGCAGCAGGGTGGTCGCACCAGCGCCGCCGGCGGTCGCCTGGACTCGTCGGAAGAAGAGTTGACGCCTGCGGCCGTGGCTGAAGCCGCCGCTCAAACCACTAGCGTGATCGGCAGCAGCGCCGTCGACTACTACGCCTGATTCATCCTCCCTCGAGGGAGCGGCCCTGTCCGCTCCCTCGTCTGTTTTGCCACCGCTCTCCATTCCCCTCCGGCACTTCTGGCATAACACTTGCTCTTGCCTTGCCGTGCGACTGTGAAAACCCGATTAGTGACGGATTATTGGCATGGCGAAGAGCGAAGCAGCAGCAGTAAAAGACCCCGCAACCAAAGGCAAACTCAAGATGATCATTGTGATCGTGCTCGGGTTGCTGCTGGCCATCGGCGCGTCTGTGGGGGCGACGTGGTTCTTCATGCACAGCGCCCAGAGCAAACCTGCGGCTGCCGCGGAAACTGCTCCGGTCGGCAAGCAAGCGGCGATTTTCGAGCCGATGGCGCCGGCCTTCGTGGCCAACTACAACCAGAACGGCCGTCAGCGCTACATGCAGGTGAGCATCACCATGCTGGCGCGCAACCAGGCCGATCTTGAAGCGCTCAAAGTGCACATGCCGGTGATCCGCAACAACCTGGTGATGCTCTTCTCCGGTCAGGATTTCGCCACTTTGGCGACGCCGGTCGGTCAAGAGATGTTGCGTCAGAAGGCCACGGCCAGCGTCCAGGAAGTGGCGCAGAAAGAGCTGGGCAAAGTGGTGATCGAACAGTTGCTTTTCACTAATTTCGTACTGCAGTAGGAACACGACATGGCCGTGCAGGATCTGCTGTCCCAGGATGAAATCGACGCGCTGTTGCATGGCGTCGACGATGGTCTGGTACAGACCGATAACGCTGCCGAACCCGGCAGTGTCAAAAGCTACGACCTGACCAGCCAGGATCGCATCGTCCGTGGACGCATGCCGACTCTTGAGATGATCAACGAGCGTTTTGCCCGTTACACCCGCATCAGCATGTTCAACATGCTGCGCCGCTCGGCGGACGTTGCCGTCGGTGGCGTGCAGGTGATGAAGTTCGGCGAATACGTGCACTCGCTGTACGTGCCGACCAGTCTGAACCTGGTCAAGATCAAACCCCTGCGCGGCACCGCGCTGTTCATCCTCGACGCCAAACTGGTGTTCAAGCTGGTGGACAACTTCTTCGGCGGCGACGGCCGTCACGCCAAGATCGAAGGGCGTGAATTCACCCCGACCGAACTGCGCGTGGTGCGCATGGTGCTGGAACAGGCGTTCGTCGACCTGAAAGAAGCCTGGCAGGCGATCATGGAAGTCAACTTCGAGTACATCAACTCGGAAGTGAACCCGGCCATGGCCAACATCGTCGGCCCGAGCGAAGCGATCGTGGTCTCCACGTTCCACATCGAACTCGACGGCGGTGGCGGCGACCTGCACGTGACCATGCCGTACTCGATGATCGAGCCGGTGCGCGAAATGCTCGACGCCGGTTTCCAGTCGGACCTCGACGACCAGGACGAACGCTGGGTCAACGCCCTGCGCCAGGACGTCCTCGATGTCGACGTGCCGATCGGTGCCACCGTGGCTCGCCGCCAGTTGAAACTGCGCGACATCCTGCACATGCAGCCGGGTGACGTGATCCCGGTCGAGATGCCGGAAGACATGATCATGCGCGCCAACGGCGTGCCGGCCTTCAAGGTCAAGATGGGCTCGCACAAAGGCAACCTCGCGTTGCAGGTGATCGAGCCGATCGAGCGCCGCTGAAGCGGCGCAACACCCCTTTCGCATTTAACTGAATTGTTGCCCGCCGAGGACAAATGATGAACGACGATATGAACGCCCAGGACGATCAGGCACTGGCCGACGAGTGGGCTGCCGCCCTGGAAGAAACCGGTGAAGCCGGGCAGGCCGACATCGACGCGCTGCTGGCCGCCGACGCTGGTGTTTCCAGCTCCAACCGTCTGCCGATGGAAGAGTTCGGCAGCGTGCCGAAGAACAACGATCCGGTGACCCTTGACGGTCCGAACCTGGACGTGATTCTCGACATTCCGGTGTCGATCTCGATGGAAGTGGGCAGCACCGACATCAACATCCGCAACCTGCTGCAACTCAACCAGGGTTCGGTGATCGAGCTCGATCGTCTGGCCGGCGAGCCGCTGGACGTGCTGGTCAACGGTACCCTCATCGCTCACGGCGAAGTGGTTGTGGTCAACGAAAAGTTCGGCATCCGCCTGACCGACGTGATCAGCCCAAGCGAACGCATCAAGAAGCTGCGCTGAGTGAAAAAGGTTCTGGGTTCTTTGCTGGCCTCGGCGCTGGCACTGCCATCGATCGTGATGGCCGCCGAGCCGGCGGCTGCCACCGCTGCGGCGGTGACGCCTGCGGTCAACAGCGGTGTCGCCGGGCAATTGACGCAGCTGGTGTTCGGTCTGCTGCTGGTGCTGGGGTTGATCTTCTTCCTCGCCTGGCTGTTGCGTCGGGTGCAGCAGGCAGGCCCGGCGGGCAAGGGCCAGGTGATCGAGCTGATCGGTTCCCGGGCGCTCGGTCCGCGTGACCGACTGATGCTGGTGCAGGTCGGCAAGGAGCAAATCCTGCTGGGTCTCAGCCCCGGCACGATCACCGCGCTGCACGTACTCAAGGAACCGGTGGACGTCCCGGCGACCTCCGAAAAAGCGACTCCGGAATTTGCCCAGCATCTGTTGAAGATCCTCGGCAAGGATCAAAAGGATACGAAGTAATGGGTGCGTTGCGCATCGTCTTGACCCTGGCCTTGATGTTGGCCGCGCCACTGGCGTTCGCCGCCGATCCGTTGTCGATCCCGGCGATCACCCTGGGCACCAACGCCAACGGTGCGCAGGAGTATTCGGTCAGCCTGCAGATCCTGCTGATCATGACGGCGCTGAGCTTTATTCCGGCGGCCGTCATCCTGATGACCAGCTTCACCCGGATCATCATCGTCTTCTCGATCCTGCGTCAGGCCCTCGGTCTGCAGCAGACGCCGTCGAACCAGATCCTCACCGGCATGGCGCTGTTCCTGACCATGTTCATCATGGCCCCGGTGTTTGACCGGGTGAACAACGACGCTCTACAACCGTATCTGGCGGAGAAACTCACCGCCCAGCAAGCGGTGGAAAAGGCTCAGGTGCCGATCAAGGATTTCATGCTCGCGCAGACGCGCTCCAGCGATCTTGAGCTGTTCATGCGCCTGTCCAAGCGCACCGATATCGCGACGCCGGATCAGGCACCGCTGACCATTCTGGTGCCGGCCTTCGTCACGTCTGAACTGAAAACCGCGTTCCAGATCGGCTTCATGATCTTCATTCCGTTCCTCATCATCGACCTGGTCGTGGCGAGTGTGCTGATGGCGATGGGTATGATGATGCTCTCGCCGCTGATCATTTCCCTGCCGTTCAAGATCATGCTGTTCGTGCTGGTGGATGGGTGGGCGCTGATCATCGGCACCCTGGCCAGCAGTTTCGGAGGTGTATCGCCATGACGCCAGAAGTAGCGGTCGACATTTTTCGCGAAGCCTTGTGGCTGACCACGATGATGGTCGCGATTCTGGTGATCCCGAGTCTGCTGGTGGGCCTGCTGGTGTCGATGTTCCAGGCCGCCACGCAGATCAACGAACAGACCCTGAGCTTTCTGCCGCGTCTGCTGGTGATGCTGGTGACCCTGATTGTCGGCGGTCCGTGGATCATCCAGACCTTCATGGAATACATCATCCAGCTGTACAAAAACATTCCGCTGGTCATCGGCTGAGTCATGCAGTCGCTGCTTCAGTTGACCGACACGCAGATCAGCACTTGGGTGGCGACGTTCATGCTGCCGCTGTTTCGCATCGGCTCGATGCTGATGGTGATGCCGGTGTTCGGCACCACGCTGGTTCCCAAACGTGTCCGTCTTTACCTCGCCCTTGCGATCACCGTGGTGATTGCGCCAAGCCTGCCGCCGATGCCGGCCGTCAGCCCGCTGGATCTGAGCGGTCTGCTGTTGATTGCCGAGCAGATCCTGGTTGGCGCCGTGTTGGGCTTCTCCTTGCAGCTGTTCTTCCAGGCCTTCGTGGTCGCGGGGCAGATCGTTGCGATCCAGATGGGCATGGGCTTCGCCTCGATGATCGACCCTACCAACGGCGTGTCGGTGGCGGTGATCGGGCAGTTCTTCACCATGCTGGTGACGTTGCTGTTCCTCGGCATGAACGGCCACCTCGTGGTCTTCGAGGTGCTGACTGAAAGCTTCACCACGCTGCCGGTCGGCGCAGGCCTGATGACCGCGCATTACTGGGAGCTGGCCGGCAAGCTCGGCTGGGTGCTGGGCGCGGCATTGATGCTGGTGCTGCCGGCCGTCACTGCGCTGCTGGTGGTCAACATTGCATTCGGTGTGATGACCCGGGCGGCGCCACAGCTGAACATTTTCTCGATCGGTTTTCCGCTGACCCTCGTGCTCGGCCTGTTCATTGTCTGGGTCGGGCTGGCGGACATTCTCAATCAGTATCAGCCGCTGGCCGTCGAGGCCTTGCAGTTGCTACGCGAACTGGCACAGGCGCGCTGAGTCATGGCAGAGAGCGAGAGCGGTCAGGATAAAACAGAAGACCCCACGGAGAAGCGCAAGAAGGACTCCCGGGAAAAAGGCGAGATTGCGCGCTCCAAGGAGCTCAACACCTTGGCGATCATGCTCGCCGGTTCCGGTGCGCTGCTGGTGTTCGGCGGCATGTTGGCGCAGGACTTGATGGAGCTGATGCGCCTGAACTTCACGCTGTCGCGCGAAGTGATCATGGATCAGAGCTCCATGGGCAAGTTCCTGATGAATTCCGGGGTGATCGCACTGGTGGCGATCCAGCCGATCATGATCACCTTGCTGCTGGCGGCGTTTCTCGGGCCGATCGCCCTCGGCGGCTGGCTGTTTGCGGCGGGTTCCCTGGCGCCCAAGTTCAGTCGGATGAACCCAGGCGCGGGTCTCAAGCGCATGTTTTCCATGAAGTCGGTGATCGAACTGCTCAAGGCGCTGGCCAAGTTTCTGATCATTCTGGCGGTGGCGCTGGTGGTGTTGTCCGGGGATGTCGACGACCTGTTGCGCATTGCCCATGAACCGCTGGACCGGGCGATCATTCACAGTCTGCAACTGGTGGGCTGGAGCACTTTGTGGATGGCGTGCGGTTTGATCATCATCGCGGCCGTCGATGTTCCGGTGCAGCTCTGGGAGAGCATTAAAAAGCTCAAGATGACCAAGCAGGAAGTGCGCGACGAGCACAAGGATCAGGAAGGCCGGCCGGAGGTCAAACAGCGGATTCGTCAGGTCCAGCGCGAGATGTCGCAGCGGCGGATGATGGCGGCGATTCCGGATGCCGACGTGGTCATCACCAACCCGACGCACTACGCCGTGGCGCTCAAATACGACTCGGAGAAGGGCGGGGCGCCGATGCTGCTGGCCAAGGGCAGCGACTTCCTGGCGCTGAAAATCCGCGAAATCGCCGTGGCCAACAACGTCATGCTGCTCGAATCGCCGGCCCTGGCGCGTTCGATCTACTACTCCACCGAGCTGGAAGAAGAAATTCCCGGCGGTCTGTACCTGGCGGTCGCACAGGTACTGGCCTACGTCTACCAGATCCGCCAGCACCGCGCAGGCAAGGGCAAGTTCCCGGAACCGCTCAAGGACGATCTGCCGATCCCGCCGGATCTGCGGCGCGATTCCTGATAGTGATGAAGCAAAAAAACCGCCCCCTGTTGAACCCGGTGGCGGTTTTTTTATGCCCGATGACCTGTGTTGATCGCGAAGGTGTCAGCCGCCACGACGCATTTCTCAAGCCTTTACACGGAGCTCTGCGACGGCGGTAGTTCCAGATTATTCAGCACCCGATTCGCTGCCAGCTCCCCGAGCATGATCAGTTGCCCAATGCCCATCAATGTCCTGCGCTGCGAGGCGGGCATGAGGTGAGCGAAGTCATTGGCGATGGTTCTGGCGGAGGCGAGGGTTTCGCAGAGCTCGACCAGCAGCTCTTCGTTTTTGAAGTCTGCGGTGACGGCATACATTCTGCGGGTTTTGCGCGGTGGTGGCGTGGATCCGGGCGGGCAGAGATAGTGATCGAGGGCGCGGTCGGCGGCTTCGTGAAGCTTTCTGGAATCGAGGGATTCGTAGGGCGAGGCGGGGTCGGTTTCGGGTGGATTGGGTGTTGGTTTGATCATGGTGAAGCTCCTGAGTTATGGAGCCACTCTTTCCCTGTCGCTAAACAAGTGAGGGTGGCAGCTGTACGCAGGTTAGCGAACCGGTCTCAGGCACCCCGGTAGACCCAAAGGTCTCCCGCATACAGCCGCCATAACGTAATTGCGGACGAAGAGTCCCACAACGAAGCCATGAACGCTGATGCGCTGAGAAAGTTCGAGTCGCTAAACCCGATCGCTGATTCGTCAGCGACCGACCCACAATAGAACTCGACCCCCAAAGCGCACAAGCCGGCGGATTCTGGCGTAGCTGTAGGCAACGGCGCAAGGATTCGTAGCCTGTAAGGCGTGTCTGAAGGTGTCTTTTAAACACCAGAGTTTAAACGGCATTTTGTGCTGACTTCTCGGGCCCCTTCGCGAGCAAGTCGAATCGTTGCACTGTCGCTCCCCACATTTGGAATGCATTTCCCTGTGGGAGCGAGCTTGCTCGCGAAAGCGGCATCGCGCCCAGCAGAAAAATCACGCTCAAACCCTCTGTTTCCTTGGTAAATAAATCCGTCCCCTTTTCCGTGTTTTTCCGCTCGTCGGAAATCCCTCATCACCTGTTAGTTCTGACAGTAGACAGTCGCCACCCTCTGGCGCCCCATTGGCCTTGTCCTCGTCCCGCTGAATGCTTTCGTATTGAGAGCGCCGGGAATGAGTCATCCACTCAGGGCTGAAGGAATCATTATGACGACGCGTTTATACAAACATCTGGACGGGATGGAGTTGAAGTTCATTGCAGGGAAGCTGGAGCGGAATGTGGCGCAGCGGGCCATTTTTTACGAAATGATCTGGGAGCTGACTTTGGATTTTGCCAAGTTCGAGGCAATGGCAAATCTCTACATTCCCGGTTATTTATCAAAACCGCTCAACGCGATTCGGCCCGAATTGGCTGGATCGGCGTATCACTATTCCTACAATTACTTGTTTGGTGCAGCTGGCAGCATCGTCGATAACCAGACGCTGTTGGCACTGTTCAGCAGCCCCGGTTATTACATGGATCAATGGTCGAGTGGGGGAGGTCCGGTGGAGCGTCGTTATGACAGACCGGTCTTTGAAATGGTTGGAGGCAATATTCAAATCACTTCCAGGCAATACTTTCGGCTCGGGGCGGGAGATCCGCCAATCGAGATCGGTGATTTGCCGTTCATCTGGTTCGAGTGGGCGCTCAATCTGATGAGGGGCGAGACGAAAGCCTCCGCCGTTATCCCGGAGACTGTGGTGGTGCTCATGCAGGCCGGGGAAACTCTGGTTGATGTGGGTGGGTCGCACCCTCTCTACAAGCGCACGCCGTACCTTGATATCGATTCCCTTGCATTCGGTCCGATCTTCGCAAAACAAATTCTGATCGCATGAGCACTGGGTCCCTCCCTGTAGAAACTCCCTGCCTGAGGCGAACCCCGCAGTACGCCTTGGACCGGGCCATCTCCCCTCTATTTCAATCTCCCGCAAAAGTTGGAAGGCTTCTTGCAGTAGCCGCCGTGCGCCCGCTCTGGGCGTCAAAAGTTTGCTTTAAAGGAACGGGGAAAACCGGTGGATCGCTCTCAGTTAATCAACAGTGCTCGCTCGAACATTGCCGATCTCAGTCGGGGCAATCTGGGTGTGCCGCTGTTGCTGCTGGTCATGCTGGCGATGATGATGTTACCGGTGCCGCCGTTCCTGCTCGACGTCTTCTTCACCTTCAACATTGCCCTGTCGATCGTCGTGCTGCTGGTCTGCGTGTACGCGTTGCGGCCGCTGGATTTCGCGGTGTTCCCGACGATCCTGCTGGTGGCGACGCTGTTGCGGCTGGCGCTGAACGTGGCGTCGACGCGGGTGGTGATGCTCCACGGTCAGGATGGCCACGCCGCTGCCGGTAAGGTGATCCAGGCCTTCGGTGAGGTGGTGATCGGCGGTAACTACGTGGTCGGTATCGTGGTCTTCGCGATTTTGATGATCATCAACTTCGTCGTGGTCACCAAGGGTGCCGGGCGGATTTCCGAGGTGAGCGCGCGTTTCACCCTCGACGCGATGCCCGGCAAACAAATGGCAATCGACGCCGACCTCAACGCCGGTCTGATCGACCAGAACCAGGCCAAGGCCCGTCGTTCCGAAGTCGCCCAAGAGGCTGAGTTCTACGGTTCGATGGACGGTGCCAGCAAGTTCGTTCGCGGTGACGCCATCGCCGGCCTGCTGATTCTGTTCATCAACCTGATCGGCGGCATGGCCGTCGGTATCTTCCAGCACAACATGACCTTCGCCGACGCCGGCAAGGTTTACGCCCTGCTGACCATCGGTGACGGTTTAGTGGCGCAATTGCCATCACTGTTGTTATCTACAGCGGCAGCAATCATGGTGACCCGTGCTTCCGGTTCGGAAGACATGGGCAAGCAGATCAATCGCCAGATGTTCGCCTCGCCGAAAGCGCTGGCGGTGGCGGCCGGTCTGATGGCGGTCATGGGCCTGGTGCCGGGCATGCCGCACTTCTCCTTCCTGAGCATGGCGGCCCTGGCGGCTGGTGGCGCGTACCTGTTCTGGAAAAAGCAGAACGTCGCCAAGGTGCAGGCGCTGCAAGAGGTTCAGCGTCAGCAGGAGCTGCTGCCTTCGCCGGCCCGCGCCATGGAAACCAAGGAGCTGGGCTGGGACGACGTGACGCCAATCGACATGATCGGCCTGGAAGTCGGTTATCGCCTGATTCCGCTGGTGGACCGCAACCAGGGCGGGCAATTGCTGGCGCGGATCAAGGGCGTGCGCAAGAAGCTCTCGCAGGATCTGGGCTTCCTGATGCCGACCGTGCACATCCGCGACAACCTCGACCTGGCGCCGAGCGCCTATCGCCTGACCCTGATGGGCGTGATCCTGGCCGAAGCCGAGATCTACCCGGATCGCGAACTGGCGATCAACCCGGGGCAGGTCTACGGCACGCTCAACGGCATCACCGCCAAAGATCCGGCTTTCGGGCTGGAGGCGGTGTGGATCGAAGTCAGCCAGCGCGCCCAGGCACAATCGCTCGGTTACACCGTGGTGGACGCCAGTACCGTGGTCGCCACGCACTTGAACCAGATTCTGTACAAGCACTCCAGTGAGCTGATCGGCCACGAAGAAGTGCAGCAACTCATGCAATTGCTGGCCAAGAGCTCGCCAAAACTGGCGGAAGAGCTGGTGCCGGGTGTGGTGTCGCTGTCGCAACTGCTCAAGGTGCTGCAAGCACTGCTGGCCGAACACGTGCCGGTGCGCGACATCCGCAGCATTGCCGAAGCCATCGCCAACAATGCCGCCAAGAGTCAAGATACCGCCGCTTTGGTGGCCGCTGTGCGGGTCGGCGTTTCTCGCGCCATCGTCCAAAGCATTGTAGGGACTGAGTCGGAGCTGCCAGTTATCACGCTGGAGCCAAGGTTGGAACAAATATTGCTCAATAGTCTGCAGAAGGCAGGACAAGGCTCGGAAGAGGGCGTTCTGCTGGAGCCAAGCATGGCCGAGAAGCTGCAGCGTTCGCTCATCGAAGCGGCGCAGCGTCAGGAAATGCAAGGTCAGCCGGTGATCCTGTTGGTAGCAGGCCCGGTTCGCGCGATGCTCTCGCGCTTTGGCCGCCTGGCAGTCCCTGGACTGCATGTGCTGGCCTACCAGGAAATTCCGGACAACAAGCAAGTGACCATCGTTGCGACAGTAGGGCCCAACGGCTGAGGTAGTGGTTTATGCAAGTTAAGCGTTTTTTCGCCGCCGATATGCGTCAGGCCATGAAGCTGGTTCGTGATGAGCTGGGCGCTGATGCCGCCATCATTGGCAACCGCCGCATTGCCGGCGGCGTCGAGCTGACGGCGGCGCTGGATTACAAATTGTCGGCGCTGGCGCCACGGGTTCCGAACATGGAACTCGAAGATGAGCTGCGCAAGACCCAGTCGCGCATCGTCACCGCCCAGGCCGAACTGAGCATGCGTGGTGAAGCCGACGGCAACACCAATCGCCAGTTGTTCTCCGGTCTGCCATTGACCGCCGGCCTGCCGCTGACGGCTGCCGAGCCTCTGACAGAACCGACTTACGCTGCTCCAGCGCGTCCGGCACCTGCGCCTGCACCGGCTGCCGCTGGCGTTGATCCGCGTGCGCTGGATTCGATGCGTTTCGAACTCAACAGCCTGCGCGAGCTGATGGAAGTGCAGCTCGGCACTCTGGCCTGGAATCAGCTGCAAGGCAGCCGTCCGGCTCAGGCGAACCTCTATCGTCGTCTGCAACGCATCGGCTTGTCCGGCCCGTTGTCCCGCGACCTGCTGGCGCTGACCAGCGATATCGAAGAACCTCGTCAGGCCTGGCGCATGTTGCTGGCGCACCTGGCGCGGATGATCGCCACGCCGGAAGTCGAGCCGCTGGAAGAGGGCGGGATCATTGCCATGGTCGGTCCTGCCGGCATGGGCAAGACCACCACCCTGGCCAAACTGGCCGCCCGTTACGTGCTCAAGTACGGCGCGCAGAACATTGCGCTGGTGAGCATGGACAGCTTCCGCATCGGTGCTCAGGAACAGTTGAAAACCCTGGGCCGGATCCTCAATGTGTCGGTGACCCACGTCGACCCGGGCCAGTCCCTGGTGCAGGCGCTGGATCCACTGCTGCGCAAACGCGTGGTGCTGATCGATACCGCCGGCCTGCAGGCCAGCGATCCGGCACTGCGCATGCAGCTGGAAAGCCTGGCCGGTCGTGGCATTCGGTCGAAAAATTATCTGGTACTGGCAACCACCAGCCAGAAACAGGTTCTAACCGCCGCTTATCACAGTTACAAGCGTTGCGGGCTCGCCGGGTGCATCCTGACTAAACTGGATGAGACGGCCAGCCTTGGCGAAGTGCTGAGCCTGGCGATCAGTCATGAACTGCCGGTCGCCTACCTGACCGACGGCCCACGGATTCCGGATGATCTGCATCTGCCGCGCCGTCATCAATTGGTCAGCCGCGCCGTCAGTGTGCAAATGCAGGAAGAACCCAGCGAAGAAGCCATGGCTGACATGTTCGCTGATATCTACCACAGTCCCACCAAGCAGGTTGGCTGAGGTAATGAACAGTTTTTGTACCTACATCGATGGTCTGCCATGCATTGTTCCGGTTGTGAACGCGCAGCCAGTAATGTGGCCTCCGTCTATGCAAGACAAGGTAAAGAAATAACATGGGCAGCATGCATCCCGTACAGGTGATCGCGGTGACCGGCGGCAAAGGTGGCGTCGGCAAGACTAACGTGTCAGTGAACTTGTCCCTGGCGCTGGCAGAGCTTGGCCGTCGGGTCATGCTGCTGGACGCCGACCTGGGTCTGGCGAACGTCGACGTTCTGCTGGGCCTCACGCCCAAACGTACCCTGGCCGATGTGATCGAGGGCCGCTGCGAGCTGCGCGACGTGCTGTTGCAAGGCCCCGGCGGGATCCGCATCGTGCCGGCCGCTTCCGGCACGCAGAGCATGGTTCACCTGAGCCCGGCCCAGCATGCCGGTCTGATTCAGGCGTTCAGCGACATCGGCGACAATCTCGACGTACTGGTGATCGACACCGCTGCGGGTATTGGTGACTCGGTAGTCAGTTTTGTTCGCGCTGCGCAAGAAGTGTTGCTGGTGGTCTGCGACGAGCCGACCTCGATCACCGACGCCTACGCGCTGATCAAGCTGCTGAACCGCGATTACGGCATGAACCGCTTCCGCGTCCTGGCCAACATGGCCCAGAGCCCGCAGGAAGGTCGCAATCTGTTCGCCAAGTTGACCAAGGTCACGGATCGCTTCCTCGACGTCGCCCTACAATACGTCGGTGCGGTGCCTTACGACGAAAGCGTGCGCAAGGCGGTGCAGAAGCAGCGTGCGGTCTATGAAGCCTTCCCGCGTTCCAAGTGCGCACTGGCGTTCAAGGCGATCGCGCAAAAGGTCGACACCTGGCCGCTGCCCGCCAATCCGCGCGGCCACCTCGAATTTTTCGTCGAGCGCCTCGTGCAGCAAACGGCAGGACCTGTGCTATGACCGCCAGCGGTATGAATTTCTACAAGAAGTCGGCACGTGACGCGCAGTACGAGCTGATCGAGCGTTACGCGCCACTGGTCAAACGCATTGCTTACCACTTGCTGGCGCGATTGCCGGCCAGTGTGCAGGTCGAAGACCTGATCCAGGCCGGAATGATCGGCCTGCTCGAAGTCTCGACCAAATACGACGCCAGCAAAGGCGCCAGTTTCGAAACGTACGCGGGCATCCGGATCCGCGGCGCGATGCTCGATGAAGTACGCAAGGGGGACTGGGCACCGCGCTCGGTTCACCGCAACACCCGTATGGTCAGCGACGCGATTCGCTCGATTGAAGCTAAAACCGGCCGTGACGCTAAAGATCACGAGGTTGCGGCCGAACTCCAATTGAGTCTCGACGATTACTACGGGATTTTGAACGACACCCTGGGCAGCCGACTGTTCAGTTTCGACGACCTGTTGCAGGACGGCGAACACGAAGGGCTGCACGAGGATGGCGCAAGTGCTCATCTTGAGCCGTCGCGCGATCTGGAAGATGAGCGCTTCCAGGCTGCGTTGGCGGACGCGATTGCCAATTTGCCGGAGCGTGAGCGACTGGTGTTGGCGCTGTACTACGACGAAGAGCTGAACCTCAAGGAAATCGGTGAAGTCCTTGGCGTCAGTGAATCGCGGGTCAGCCAGTTACACAGCCAGTGCGCGGCCCGCTTGCGGGGGCGTTTGGGGGAGTGGCGAGCGCGCTGAAGGCAGTGTGGGGACGCTGCGAACGAGGCTGGTGCGGTGGTGAACGGCACCGGTCTTGCTCTGTTGTGCTCCAGACAGTCATCGAGTGCTTTGCCGGATTGATTGAAATGGCGCGTCCAGGTGCTGGGCGCGTTTAAGACTGCTTGGAGGTCGAATTGAACAAAGACATGAAAATCCTCATCGTTGATGACTTCTCAACGATGCGGCGGATCATCAAGAACCTGTTGCGTGACCTTGGGTTCACCAACACCGTTGAAGCCGACGATGGCACCACTGCCATTCCGGTGCTCAACAGCGGCAGCATCGACTTTCTGGTGACCGACTGGAACATGCCTGGCATGACCGGTATCGACCTGCTGCGTCACGTGCGCGCCGATGAAAAGCTCAAGCACCTGCCAGTGCTGATGGTGACTGCTGAAGCCAAGCGCGAGCAGATCATCGAAGCGGCCCAGGCCGGCGTTAACGGCTACGTGGTCAAACCTTTCACGGCTCAGGCGCTGAAAGAAAAAATCGAGAAGATTTTCGAACGCATCGGCTGATGACGCGCGGGGGAGCTATGGAGCATAACGAATCTTCACAGGGCGACTTCGAGTCGACTCTGAAAAAACACGCGGTCGAACTGGTCGAAAGCCTTGAAAAAGGCAGGTTCGGCGACGCTGTGCAACTGATCCATGAGCTCAATCAGACCCGTGACCGTGGCCTGTACCAGGAAGTGGGCAAGCTCACGCGCGAACTGCACAGTGCAATCGTCAACTTCCAGATCGACCCGCATATGCCGCAGGCCGAGGAAGTGTCGCAGATCACTGATGCGACCGAGCGTCTGGGCTATGTGGTCAAGCTGACTGAAGCGGCGGCCAACCGCACCATGGACCTGGTGGAAAGCGCCACGCCGGTGGTCAATGGCCTGGCTGACGAAGCCCAGGCATTGAGTGCCGACTGGGGACGTTTCATGCGCCGTGAAGTCGGGGCTGAAGAGTTCCGCGAGCTGGCGCGTCGGGTCGACGGTTTTCTGGCACGCAGCAGCGCGGACAACCGCGCGGTGTCGAGCAACCTCAACGACATTCTGCTGGCCCAGGATTACCAGGACCTCACAGGTCAGGTGATCAAGCGCGTGACCCAGTTGGTCACCGAAGTCGAAAGCAATCTGCTCAAACTCGTGCTCATGGCCAGTCAGGTGGACCGCTTTGCGGGCATCGAACATGACCGTGCGGCGATGCTCGCTGAAAAAGATCCACAAAAACATCTCTCGCAGGGTGAAGGTCCGCAGATTCATGCCGATAAACGAGAAGACGTTGTGTCCGGTCAGGACGATGTGGACGATTTGTTATCCAGCCTTGGATTCTAGAGTTTTGGAATTATAGGTTTTTTGGGTTTTTAGACCTGTAGGAGCACCCCCTAATGAGCTTCGGCGCCGATGAAGAGATCCTTCAGGATTTCCTGGTTGAGGCCGGCGAGATTCTTGAGCAACTGTCCGAACAACTGGTCGAGCTGGAAAGCCGTCCGGATGACGCAGATCTGCTCAACGCAATTTTTCGCGGTTTCCACACTGTAAAAGGGGGCGCCGGCTTCCTTCAGCTCAATGAGCTGGTGGAGTGCTGTCACATCGCCGAAAACGTGTTCGACATCCTGCGCAAGGGTGAGCGTCGCGTAGATGCAGAACTGATGGACGTGGTGCTCGAAGCGCTGGACGCGGTGAACAGCATGTTCAGCGAAGTCCGCGATCGCAGTCCGATTACTGCCGCAACGCCGGAACTGCTGGCCGCCCTGGCGCGTCTGGCTGAACCGCAATCGGCGGATGAAGCCCCGGCTTCGCCTGTTGCCGAGATGATCGAAGAACTGGTCGTCGAAGGCGATTCGGGCGATATCACCGATAACGAATTTGAACAGTTGCTGGACTCGCTGAACGCCGTCAAGGCCGAAGCTGAAGCCCCGGCGGCTGCCGCTGCGCCTGCTTCCGATGAAGCAGCCAGCGATGAAATCACCGACGCCGAATTCGAGTCGCTGCTTGACCAGTTGCACGGCAAGGGCCAGTTCGCGGCCGACGCCGTGGCACCAACAGCCGCTGCACCGGCTGCTCCGGCGGCGGGCGACAGCTCCGACATCACCGACGACGAATTCGAAGCCTTGCTCGATCAGTTGCACGGCAAGGGCAACTTTGCCGTCGATGCGCTGGAATCGGCGATTGCTTCGGTGCCTGCATCTGCTGCTCCGGCAGCGGCTGCGGCCGGTAGCGATCTGATCAGCGACCATGAGTTCGAATCGCTGCTCGACGATCTGCATGGCAAAGGCAAGTTCACTGACGTCGCCACCGGTGCCGTCGTGACGGCCGGCAATGCTTCTGCTGTTGCAGCGCCTGCCGCCAAGGCCCCGGCCGCTGCGGCAAAACCTGCTGCAAAAGCGCCTGAGCCTAAAGCCGAACCGGCCAAGCCAGCCGCCGCTGCTGCACCGGCTCCGGCCCGTGCGCCGGCGACTCCGCCACCGGAAAAGCCGGCGAGCGAAGCCGAAACCACCGTTCGTGTGGACACCGCACGTCTCGACGAAATCATGAACATGGTCGGCGAGCTGGTACTGGTGCGTAACCGTCTGGTGCGCCTGGGCCTGAACAGCGGCGACGAATCGATGCAGAAGGCCGTGTCGAACCTCGACGTGGTCACCGCCGACTTGCAGACTGCGGTAATGAAGACCCGGATGCAGCCGATCAAGAAAGTCTTCGGCCGCTTCCCGCGTCTGGTTCGCGATCTGGCGCGTCAGCTCAAGAAAGAGATCAACCTGGAACTGGTGGGCGAAGAGACCGACCTCGACAAGAACCTCGTCGAGGCTCTGGCCGACCCGCTGGTCCACTTGGTGCGCAACGCGGTCGACCACGGTATCGAGTCGCCGGAAGAGCGCGAAGCCTCGGGCAAGGCCCGTGGCGGCAAGGTCATCCTGGCCGCCGAGCAGGAAGGCGACCATATCCTGCTGTCGATTTCCGATGACGGCAAAGGCATGGACCCGAACGTCCTGCGTGCCATCGCCGTGAAACGCGGTGTGATGGACAAGGATGCCGCCGATCGCCTGAGCGACACCGAGTGCTACAACCTGATTTTCGCCCCGGGTTTCTCGACCAAGACCGAGATCTCCGACGTGTCCGGCCGTGGTGTCGGCATGGACGTGGTGAAGACCAAGATTTCCCAGCTCAACGGTTCGATCAACATCTACTCGACCAAGGGCGCCGGCTCGAAAATCGTCATCAAGGTGCCGCTGACGCTCGCGATCATGCCGACCCTGATGGTGATGCTCGGCAACCAGGCGTTCGCGTTCCCGCTGGTGAACGTCAACGAAATCTTCCACCTCGACCTGTCGACCACCAACGTGGTGGATGGCCAGGAAGTGGTGATCGTGCGGGACAAGGCGCTGCCATTGTTCTACCTCAAGCGCTGGCTGGTCAGCTCCGCCGCTCACGAAGAGCAGCGTGAAGGCCATGTGGTGATCCTTTCGGTGGGCACTCAGCGGATCGGCTTCGTCGTCGATCAACTGGTCGGCCAGGAAGAAGTGGTCATCAAGCCATTGGGCAAAATGCTGCAGGGAACCCCGGGCATGTCCGGCGCCACCATTACCGGTGACGGCCGCATTGCGCTGATTCTCGATGTTCCAAGCATGCTCAAGCGTTACGCCGCACGGCGTATTTGAATCCGGGGCGGCGGGGCGACAACGTCCCGCTGCACCTAATGGAGTGTTTATGGCAGTCAAAGTCCTGGTGGTGGACGATTCGGGTTTTTTCCGCCGCCGCGTCTCGGAAATTCTTTCAGCGGATCCGAGCATCCAGGTTGTCGGTACGGCAACCAACGGTAAAGAGGCGATCGATCAGGCCCTGGCCCTCAAGCCGGACGTGATCACCATGGACTACGAGATGCCGATGATGGACGGCATCACGGCAGTGCGGCACATCATGCAGCGCTGCCCGACACCGGTGTTGATGTTCTCCTCGCTGACCCATGAAGGCGCCCGGGTAACCCTGGATGCGCTGGATGCCGGCGCGGTGGATTTCCTGCCGAAGAATTTCGAAGACATCTCCCGCAATCCGGAGAAGGTCAAGCAACTGCTGTGCGAGAAGGTGCACAGCATCTCGCGCAGTAACCGTCGTTTCAGTGCCTACAGTGCGCCGGCGCCTGCCGCTGCACCTGCACCTGCACCTGCGCCGACTCCGGCAGCGGCGCCGTCGAGCTTTGGCAGCCACAGTGCTCCGGCTCGTCCGGCACCCGCGCCTGCACCGGCTCGCGCTCCGGCGGCCAGCACTTCGTCGGCAGCGCCGAAACGCAAAGCCTACAAACTGGTGGCTATCGGCACGTCGACTGGCGGACCGGTTGCCCTGCAACGGGTGCTGACCCAGTTGCCGGCCAACTTCCCGGCGCCGATCGTGCTGATCCAGCACATGCCGGCAGCCTTCACCAAGGCGTTCGCCGAGCGTCTGGACAAGCTCTGCCGCATCAGCGTCAAGGAAGCCGAGGATGGCGACATCCTGCGTCCGGGCCTGGCGCTGCTGGCGCCGGGTGGCAAGCAGATGATGATCGACGGCCGTGGCGCGGTGAAAATCCTGCCGGGCGACGAGCGTCTGAACTACAAGCCTTGCGTGGACATCACTTTCGGTTCCGCGGCGAAGTCCTACAACGACAAAGTTCTGGCGGTCGTGTTGACCGGCATGGGCGCCGACGGCCGCGAAGGCGCACGCCTGCTCAAACAGGGCGGCAGCACGGTCTGGGCCCAGGATGAAGCCAGCTGCGTGATCTACGGCATGCCGATGGCCATCGTCAAAGCTGACCTCGCGGATGCGGTGTACGGCCTGGACGATATCGGCAAGCACATCGTCGAGGCGTGTATCTGATGGATGTTCTAAGCCTTATCGGGATCATCATGGCGTTTGTCGCCATCATCGGCGGCAACTACCTTGAAGGCGGCCACCTCGGCGCGCTGGCCAACGGCCCGGCGGCGCTGATCGTGCTGGGCGGCACCATCGGTGCCGCGCTGCTGCAATCTCCGATGAGCGCGTTCAAGCGCGCCATGCAGATCCTCGCCTGGATCTTTTTCCCGCCGCGTGTGGATCTGGCCGGCGGCATCGACCGCGTGGTCAACTGGAGCCTCACCGCCCGCAAGGAAGGCCTGCTGGGTCTGGAAGGCGTGGCGGATGCCGAGCCTGATGCCTACTCGCGCAAAGGCCTGCAACTGCTGGTCGACGGCGCCGAGCCGGAAGCGATCCGCAGCATCCTCGAAGTGGATTTCTACACCCAGGAAGCCCGCGACATCGAGGCCGCCAAGGTCTTTGAAAGCATGGGCGGCTACGCGCCGACCATCGGTATCATCGGTGCGGTGATGGGCCTGATCCACGTGATGGGCAACCTGGCCGATCCGACGCAACTGGGCAGCGGCATCGCCGTGGCGTTCGTTGCCACCATCTACGGTGTGGCCAGTGCCAACCTGATCCTGCTGCCGGTGGCAGCCAAATTGAAGTCAATCGCGTTGCGGCAGTCGCGTTATCGCGAAATGTTGTTGGAAGGCATTTTGTCGATCGCCGAAGGTGAAAACCCACGCTCCATCGAGTTGAAGCTTCAGGGCTTCATGGATTAAGGGACTAACCTCATGGCACGTCGTCGCCAACATGAAGAGCATGTAAACCATGAACGCTGGCTGGTTTCCTATGCCGACTTCATCACCTTGCTGTTCGCTTTTTTCGTGGTGATGTACTCCATCTCGTCGATCAACGAAGGCAAGTACAAGGTCATCTCCGAAGCGCTGATCGGTGTCTTCACCGACTCCGACCGCTCGCTCAAGCCGATCCCGATCGGCGACGAGCGACCGAAGACCGTGACCCCGGCCAAGCCGCTGGTCAAGGACGCCGAACAGGTCGATGCCGGTATCGCCGGTGCCAGCGATCCGCTGAAAAGCATCGCCGACGATATCAGCGCGGCGTTCGGCGACCTGATCTCCTCGAACCAGATGACCGTGCGCGGCAACGAGCTGTGGGTCGAGATCGAACTCAACTCCAGCCTGTTGTTCGGCAGCGGTGATGCGATGCCGAGCGACATCGCGTTCAACATCATCGACAAGGTTGCAGCGATCCTCAAACCATTCGACAACCCGATCCACGTCGAAGGCTTCACCGACGATCAACCGATCCGCACCGCGCAGTACCCGACCAACTGGGAACTGTCCTCGGCGCGTTCGGCGAGCATCGTGCGGATGCTGGCGATGCAGGGCGTCAACCCTGGCCGCCTGGCCTCGGTGGGCTATGGCGAATTCCAGCCGGTGGCCAACAACGCCACGGCCGAAGGCCGGGCGAAGAACCGTCGCGTGGTGCTGGTGGTGTCGCGCAATCTCGATGTTCGTCGCAGCCTCACAGGCACCGGAACCGCGAATGCGCAACCGGATGCCGCGTTGAAGCGTGCTGGCACACAAACTGCACCGACCCCGGTCAAGACGCCGGGACGCGAGAGTGCCGTCAATTCTCCGTCGCCCGCATTAATACGCTGAGCCATGTCTCGGCCGAGCATCTCGGCCGGGAGGAACAATCCGAATGAGAGTCTGGGCAGTCGCCAATCAAAAGGGTGGTGTTGGTAAAACCACTTCTTCCATCGCTTTAGCCGGTTTGCTGGCAGAGGCGGGCAAACGCGTGGTCGTGGTCGATCTCGACCCGCACGGCTCGATGACCAGCTATTTCGGTTACGACCCCGACAGCCTGGAACACAGCAACTACGACCTGTTCCTGCACAAGGGCAGTGTGCCGCAAGGCCTGCCGGGCCAGTTGCTGCTGTCAACCAGTGATGAACGCATTTCCCTGCTGCCGTCCAGCACCGCGCTGGCCACCCTCGAGCGCCAGTCGCCGGGGCAGAGTGGCCTGGGCCTGGTGATCGCCAAGAGTCTGGCGCAGCTGTGGCAGGACTTCGATTACGCGATCATCGACAGCCCGCCGTTGCTCGGCGTGCTGATGGTCAACGCCTTGGCCGCGAGCCAGCAACTGGTGATCCCGGTGCAGACCGAACACCTGGCCGTCAAAGGCCTGGAGCGCATGGTCAACACCCTGGCGATGATCAACCGCTCGCGCAAACAGGCGCTGCCGTTCAGCATCGTGCCGACCTTGTTCGACCGCCGCACCCAGGCGTCGATGGGCACCTTGCGCGTGCTGCGCGACAAATTCCCCGAAGAGATCTGGCAGGGTTACATCCCGGTCGATACGCGTCTGCGCGACGCCAGCCGTGCCGGTGTCACGCCTTCGCAATTCGACGGCAAGAGCCGTGGCGTGCTGGCCTACCGCGCGCTGCTCAAGCATCTGCTGGCGCAACAACTCGTTCCGCAGGTGGCCTGAGCATGAATCGGCCGATCAAACTGACTTCGCGTCCGCAACTGGCTTTGCAGTCCTATCTGGACAGCTTGCTGGAGGATGTGACGGAAGAGATCCCGCAGGAAATCGAAGCGCCTGTCGAGGTGGTTGAAAGCACCGCCGAGCTCGATGAGTTCCAGGCCGCGGTGCTTGAAGAACAGGCCCGCGATGCGCAGAAAGCCGCCAGGCCTGCTACTCCGGTTGCAGCACCCGCCGCTGTGGTGGCCAAAGCGCCGGCACCGCTGATCAAGGAACCCGAGCCGGTGCGTGTGGTGTCGACCCTCGCGCCGCTGCTGCAAACCCAGCTTCTGCAAGCGCAACCCGAGCCGGCCCCGGTGGAGCCGCCCGCGCCGGTGCCAGTCGTTGCGCCGGTCGAGCAGGTCGTCGAGCAGGCATTGGTTGCGCCGCTAGTGGAAGTGCATCTGCCACCGAGCAATACACCGCCACCGGTAGAGACTGATGGTCGCCCGGCCTGGGCGTCGGAAGCGTTCGAATGCCTGTTGTTCGATGTCGCCGGGCTGACCCTGGCGGTGCCGCTGGTGTGCCTCGGCTCGATCTATTCGCTGGCCGGCCATGAGTTGACGCCGCTGTTCGGTCAGCCGGAATGGTTCCTCGGCATCCTGCCAAGCCAGGCGGGGAACCTGAAGGTGCTGGACACCGCACGCTGGGTCATGCCGGATCGCTATCGCGATGACTTCCGTCAGGGCCTGCAATACGTGATTTCGGTACAAGGTTACGAGTGGGGGCTGGCGGTGCATCAGGTCAGCCGCTCGTTGCGTCTGGATCCGAACGAAATCAAATGGAGGACTCACCGAGGTCAGCGGCCATGGCTCGCGGGCACGGTGATTGAACACATGTGCGCCTTGCTCGATGTCTCCGCACTGGCCGAGTTGATCGCCAGCGGTGGGGCAAAGCACATGTCCGGCAGTAAGCCGAACCACAAACCGACATAACACTTACATAACAGACACGCACCGGCATGCAATGCCGGCACACGAGACACACACCGCCATTGCGGTATTTCGAGGGGCTAGGGTATGAACGACAAGGCGACGGCGGCAAAGGGTTCCGAAGATCCGATCCTGCAATGGGTAACCTTCAAGCTGGACAATGAAACCTACGGCATCAACGTGATGCGCGTTCAGGAAGTCCTGCGCTACACCGAAATCGCTCCGGTTCCGGGTGCACCCAGCTACGTGCTGGGCATCATCAACCTGCGCGGCAACGTGGTGACCGTGATCGACACCCGTCAGCGCTTCGGCCTGATGAGCGGCGAGATCAGCGACAACACCCGTATCGTCATCATCGAAGCCGACAAGCAGGTTGTGGGCATCATGGTCGACAGCGTCGCTGAAGTGGTTTACCTGCGTCAGTCGGAAATCGAGACCGCACCGAACGTCGGTAACGAAGAATCGGCCAAGTTCATCCAGGGCGTGTGCAACAAGAACAACGAGTTGCTGATCCTGGTCGAGCTGGACAAGATGATGAGCGAAGAAGAATGGTCGGAACTGGAGAATATCTGATTGATTCTCGAGGTAGCGGTCATTGTCCTGTTCCTGTTCTGGGCAGGCACGCTGGCGATGTTTCTGGCGTACATCAAGGCGCAGCGCGTGATCGCTGCGCAACAGGCCCAGGGCGATGCGCTGCGTGATCAGCGCATCAAGGACCTGGCCAAGCGTGTCGACGATTACCAGAACGGCAACGTGCGCATGGGCGAAGCCCTGCACGAGCTGCGCGCGGTCGTCGGTCCGATTCCGGACAAGCTCGCCCAGCTCGAACAGCGCGATCCTTCCAGCCTGTCATTCGCTCAAGCGGCGAAACTGGTCGGGATGGGCGCGAGTGTCGATGAGCTGACGCAGTCCTGCGGGTTGACCCAGGCTGAGGCGGAGTTGATGCGCAAGTTGCACAGAAGCAGCTAAGCGCTTCAAGCGGCAAGCCAGAACGAAAAATCGCAGTCATCGATGACTGCGATTTTTTTTGCCTTCAGTAATCGTCGCCGCGCTCGGTGATGTCCTTCTCGACCATCGGTGCATTCGGGTCCTGTCCCGCCGGGAACTTGCCCTTGAGGTTCCAGGCAAACGCGATGATCTCGGCAATCGTCAGGTACAGCTCCTGCGGAATGCTGTCGCCCAGCTCCATTCGCGCCAGCAACTTCACCAGCTCGGCGTTCTCGTAGATCGGCACTTCATAGTCGCGGGCAATCCGCAGGATTTCTTCGGCCAGCTCTTCGTCGCCCTTGGCGGTGAGGGTCGGGGCGTGGCTGCCATCGTATTTGAGGGCGATGGCCTGGCGTGGAGCAGTGGAATCGTTCATGCGGTTTCGTCGACCCAGCGGTGTTCGAGACGGGTTTGGTTGCCTTGTGGCGGGGTGCCGAGGTGGCAGTCGAGATCGCCGACGTTGAGGCCCGAATCCAGCAGGCGCTGGCGCAGGGCGCTCAGGTTGTTTTCGATCAGGCTTGCCGTGAACGGCCGCTCGGCCCAGAGCTGACTCGACAGGCTGCCACTGATCAGTTGCGCCTGAATCTGCATCGGCCCCAGCGGTTCCATGTCGAAGGCCAGATCGACGCGCCACAGTTGTTGCTTGGTTTCGCGTTCGCTGTCACGGCGATCGTTCTGTTGCTCTTGCTGCGGAGCTTCCTCGCGTTGGAACTTGACCTGCAACGGCACGATGTCCTGCATATTGCGCATCGGGATTTCCAGTTGCCAGGTGCTGAGCAGTCGACCGTCGTCGGTCACGCCGGTCTGTTCCAGGCTCGACAGCTGATGGCTTTGCAGGCGCGAGACAGCGGCGGCCGCCAGGCGCAGCAGATGTTCCAGATCACCTTCACCTTCCAGGCTTTGCAGCAGCCGGTCCGGCAACGGGAAGCTGCTCGGCACCGGTTTGGCGCTGACCTGACCGAGCATGCCGAGGGCATTGCGCACGAAGCTCGGCATCGCCTGGGCCAGGGTGTTGGCGGCGATGATGGCGTTCAGATTGGTATTGCCGGGCAGGCCGGGGGTGAGTTGCGCGATCAGCTTGAGCAGATCGGCTTTCATGTCCGGGGTCAGCGTCGGGTTTTGCCCGGTCAACAGTTTGGCTTCAAGAAACGCGCCGCTGTTGAGCAGTGCCTGGGCCATGCCTTTGGGCGTGGTCAGTTGCTCGACGTCTGGCAGATTGGCCAGCAGCCGGTCCACGGCGGCGCGCAGATCACTGGAGGTCTGATCGTCGGCGGGCGGCAGGCTCTGGAGCATTTTCAGCAAACCGTCCAGCGAGCCCTGGCGGCTCTGCTGGCTGACCAGTTGCTGACTGACCGCCAATTGTTCCTGGCGATTGCTCAGCGGCAGGAATTTCAGGGTCTGGGAATCCTGTACCAGCGCCGACAGCAGGGTGCCGATGCGTAACGGTTGCGGGCTGTCGAGGCTCAGGGTGCTGCCGCTCAACACCGTGTTGAGCAGGCTGACCGTCGAGCGGAACACCGTCGGCTGTCCCGGCACCTGCGGCAGCGCCTGATTCGTCAGCACCTTGCCTTGCAGCAGCGTGCCGACCGGCAATTGCGCGGTATCGATGCGGGTTAGGGTGGCGACAGCCGTGGCGATGGCCTGTTGCACGGTGACCGCCAGATTGCCCGCCGACGGCTGGGTGACGGCCAGGTTGGTGCCTTGCGGCAGCGGCAGGGGGCTGGTCGCCTGCACGGTGGTCTGACGGCCGCTGTCGAGGGTGACCTTGAGCAGCACCTGAAAGGCCTGGTCCGCAGGCTTGAGCGACAACACCTCGGCCTTGGCGCTCTGGCCGGCGGCAATCAGTCCGTCCATCGGCGTCAACAGCTTGAGCAGCTCGCCGCTGACCTGCAAACGTGAGTTCGCCGGAGTGGGTTGCGGGAGCGGGAGGATGTTCATTTCGCCTGTCATACGCGGACACAACCTGAGGAAAATGCGCTCGGGAGAGGGGGAGACGCCATGTATAATGCCGCCCGTCTTTCCGTTCGTTCAAAAAACATAGCAATTGTTTGACGCAGCTCTCTGGATTGAGCCGTCATTGCATTTATGCTGCAACTCTTTAACGGCCGCCCCAGAGCCGACTTGAACCGTATAAGGCCCGTGAACCCTTGACCAGTCCTGTCCTGCAAACCGTTGGCCTCGCGTGTGAGCGCGATCTCAGGCTGCTCTTCGAAAATCTCGAATTGAGACTGGCCAGTGGCGATATGGTGCAGATCAGCGGTCCCAACGGCAGCGGCAAGACCAGTCTCTTGCGTTTGCTGTCCGGCCTGATGCAACCGACCGACGGTCAGGTGCTGCTCAACGGCAAACCGCTGAGCGAGCAACGCAGCGAACTGGCGCGCAACCTGCTGTGGATCGGCCATGCCGCCGGCATCAAGGACCTGCTCACCCCGGAAGAAAACCTCGCCTGGCTCTGCGCCCTGCATCAACCTGCCGAACGCGACGCGATCTGGCTGGCACTGGCGGCGGTTGGATTGCGCGGTTTCGAAGATGTTCCCTGTCATAGCCTGTCCGCCGGTCAGCAGCGCCGCGTGGCGTTGGCGCGCCTTTACCTCGACAGCCCGCCGCTGTGGATTCTCGATGAACCGTTCACCGCGCTGGACAAGCAGGGCGTGGCGCAACTCGAAGAACATCTGGCCAATCATTGCGAGCAGGGCGGTCTGGTGGTGTTGACCACCCACCACACGCTGAGCCGGATGCCGGCCGGTTATCGCGACATCGATCTGGGGAATTGGGCGGTATGAGTGTGTTCGGCCTGCTGGTTGCCCGTGAATCCCGACTGCTGTTCCGCCGCCCGGCGGAGCTGGCCAATCCGTTGATTTTCTTCGCCATCGTCATCGCGCTGTTCCCGCTGGCCGTCGGACCGGAAACTCAAGTATTGCAAAACTTGTCCCCGGGGTTAGTCTGGGTGGCGGCTCTCTTGTCGGTCCTGCTCTCGCTGGACGGGCTTTTCCGCAGTGATTTCGAAGACGGATCCCTTGAACAGTGGGTCCTTTCGCCGCACCCCCTGCCACTTCTGGTATTGGCCAAGGTGCTGGCACACTGGCTTTTTTCCGGGCTGGCACTGGTTTTGCTCTCGCCGTTACTGGCGTTGATGCTCGGGTTGCCGGCTGCGTGTCTGCCGGTATTGCTGCTTTCGTTGTTGCTGGGTACACCGGTGCTGAGCTTGCTCGGCGCGGTGGGCGCGGCGCTGACGGTCGGTCTGAAACGCGGTGGCCTGTTACTGGCGCTGCTGATTCTGCCGTTGTACATCCCGGTGTTGATCCTCGGCAGTGGCGCCTTGCAGGCGGCACTGCAAGGCATGCCGGCGATGGGTTATCTGTTGTGGCTTGGCAGCCTGACCGCCCTGGCGATAACCCTGACACCCTTTGCAATAGCTGCTGGCCTGAAGATCAGCGTCGGCGAATAATGAGGTCTGGTTAAAATTTAACCAGCAAAGACCCTGAGACTGCTCACACCGATGAGCGGCACCCGTGATGGAAACAGTATGAACTGGACCTGGTTTCACAAGCTCGGCTCGCCCAAGTGGTTCTATGGCATCAGCAGCAGGCTGTTGCCGTGGTTGAGCATTGCCGCGTTGTTGCTGATCACCGTTGGCGTCGTCTGGGGCCTGGCCTTCGCGCCGCCGGACTATCAGCAAGGCAACAGCTTTCGCATCATCTACATCCACGTACCCGCTGCGATGCTCGCTCAGTCGATCTACGTGATGCTGGCAGTGTGCGGCGTGGTCGGGCTGGTGTGGAAGATGAAACTGGCCGACGTCGCCCTGCAATGCGCCGCACCGATCGGCGCGTGGATGACCGCCGTGGCGCTGGTCACCGGGGCGATCTGGGGCAAACCGACCTGGGGTTCGTGGTGGGTCTGGGACGCGCGGCTGACCTCGATGCTGATTCTGCTGTTCCTGTATTTCGGCGTGATCGCCCTGGGCAACGCCATCAGCAATCGCGACAGCGCCGCCAAGGCCTGCGCGGTGCTGGCCATCGTCGGCGTGATCAACATCCCGATCATCAAATACTCGGTGGAGTGGTGGAACACCCTGCACCAGGGCGCGACTTTCACCCTCACCGAAAAACCGGCGATGCCGGCCGAAATGTGGCTGCCGCTGCTGCTGACGGTGCTGGGTTTCTACTGTTTCTTCGGCGCCGTGCTGTTGCTGCGCATGCGCCTTGAAGTGCTCAAGCGCGAAGCCCGCGCCAGTTGGGTGAAAGAAGAAGTGCAGAACAGCCTGGAGGCCGCTCGATGAGTTTCGCGTCATTCGGCGACTTCCTCGCCATGGGCCATCACGGCCTGTATGTCTGGTCGGCCTACGGCATCTGCCTGGCGGTGCTGGCCCTCAACGTGGCGGCGCCGATCCTGGCCCGCAAGCGGTATCTGCAACAAGAGGCGCGTCGTCTGCGCCGGGAGAACGGCAAGTGAATCCGCTGCGCAAAAAGCGTCTTATCATCATTCTGGCGATTCTGGTCGGGGTCGGCGCTGCCGTCGGCCTGGCCCTGAGCGCCCTGCAGCAGAACATCAATCTGTTTTACACCCCGACCCAGATCGCCAACGGCGAAGCGCCGCAGGACACCCGCATCCGCGCCGGCGGCATGGTCGAGAAAGGTTCGCTGCAACGCTCCTCGGACTCCCTGGACGTCAAATTCGTGGTCACTGACTTCAACAAGTCCGTGACCATCACCTATCGTGGAATCCTGCCGGACCTGTTCCGCGAAGGGCAGGGCATCGTCGCACTGGGCAAGCTCAACGCCGACGGCGTCGTGGTCGCCGATGAAGTGCTGGCCAAGCACGACGAGAAATACATGCCGCCGGAAGTGACCAAAGCACTGAAGGACAGCGGTCAATCCGCGCCAACCCCTGCGAAGGAGGGTTGATCGATGACATCCAGCATTTTCATTCCTGAGTTGGGCCATCTGGCCATGATCCTGGCGCTGTGTTTCGCGCTGGTGCAGGCCGTGGTGCCGTTGCTCGGTGCCTGGCGCGGCGACCGTCTGTGGATGGGCCTCGCCCAGCCAGCGGCGTGGGGGCAGTTTGCGTTCCTGTTGTTTGCCTTTGGCGTCCTGACCTACGCGTTCATGACCGACGATTTCTCCGTGGCTTACGTCGCGATGAACTCCAACAGCGCGCTGCCGTGGTACTACAAGTTCAGCGCGGTGTGGGGCGCCCACGAAGGGTCGCTGCTGCTGTGGGCCTTGATCCTCGGGGGCTGGACCTTCGCGGTGTCGGTGTTCTCCCGGCAACTGCCGCAAGTCATGCTCGCCCGCGTGCTGGCGGTGATGGGCATGATCAGCACCGGTTTCCTGTTGTTCCTGATCCTCACCTCCAACCCGTTTTCGCGGATCCTGCCGCAGATCCCGGCCGACGGTCGTGACCTCAATCCGTTGCTGCAGGATATCGGCCTGATCGTCCACCCGCCGATGCTGTACATGGGCTATGTCGGTTTCTCGGTGGCGTTTGCGTTCGCCATCGCCGCACTACTCGGCGGCCGTCTCGATGCGGCATGGGCACGCTGGTCGCGTCCGTGGACTATCGTCGCCTGGGCTTTCCTCGGCATCGGCATCACCCTCGGTTCGTGGTGGGCTTACTACGAACTCGGCTGGGGCGGCTGGTGGTTCTGGGACCCGGTGGAAAACGCCTCGTTCATGCCTTGGCTGGTGGGCACGGCGCTGATCCACTCGCTGGCAGTCACGGAAAAACGTGGCGTGTTCAAGAGCTGGACGGTGTTGCTGGCAATTGCCGCCTTCTCCCTGAGCCTGCTCGGCACCTTCCTCGTGCGTTCCGGCGTGCTGACGTCTGTGCACGCGTTTGCCTCCGATCCGGAGCGCGGCGTGTTCATCCTGATCTTCCTGTTGTTCGTGGTCGGTGGTTCGCTGACGCTGTTTGCCTTGCGCGCGCCGGTGGTCAAGAGCCAGGTCGGTTTCAACCTGTGGTCTCGGGAAACCCTGCTGCTGGGCAACAACCTGGTGCTGGTGGTGGCTGCGTCGATGATCCTGCTCGGCACGCTGTATCCGCTGATTCTCGATGCCATCAGCGGCGCCAAGCTGTCGGTCGGTCCGCCGTATTTCAACGCGTTGTTCATTCCGCTGATGGCCTTGCTGATGGTGGTGATGGCGGTCGGTGTGATCGTGCGCTGGAAAGACACACCGGTGAAATGGCTGGTCAGCATGCTCACTCCGGTGCTGCTGGGCAGCGTGGCGCTGGCCGTGGTGGCCGGTGTTGCCTATGGCGATTTCAACTGGGCGGTGCTGGCGACGTTCCTGCTGGCGGCCTGGGTGTTGCTGGCCGGCGTGCGCGACATCTTCGACAAGACCCGCCACAAAGGCCTGATCAAAGGTCTGCCAACTCTGACCCGCAGCTACTGGGGCATGCAACTCGCTCACCTCGGGATCGCCGTCTGCGCCTTGGGCGTGGTGTTGTCGAGCCAGAACAGTGCCGAACGTGACCTGCGTCTGGCGCCGGGCGAGTCGATGGAACTGGCCGGTTATCAGTTCGTGTTCGAAGGCGCCAAACATTTTGAAGGCCCGAACTTCACCTCCGATAAAGGCACCGTCCGGGTGATCCGCGATGGCCGCGAAGTCAGCGTGCTGCACCCGGAAAAACGCCTGTACACCGTGCAGAGTTCGATGATGACCGAAGCCGGGATCGACGCCGGTTTCACCCGCGACCTCTACGTCGCATTGGGTGAGCCACTGGGCGATGGCGCCTGGGCAGTGCGGGTACACGTCAAACCGTTTGTGCGCTGGATCTGGTTCGGTGGTCTGCTGACCGGTTTCGGTGGTTTGCTGGCGGCGCTGGATCGGCGCTACCGGGTCAAGGTCAAAGCCAAGGTGCGTGAAGCGCTGGGCATGGAAGGAGCCGCTGCATGAGACGTTGGTTAATGCTGGTGCCATTGGCGATTTTCCTGCTGGTGGCCGTATTCCTTTATCGCGGTCTGTACCTGGATCCGGCGGAGCTGCCGTCGGCGATGATCAACAAGCCATTCCCGGAGTTTTCCCTGCCGGCCGTGCAGGGCGACAAGACCCTGACCAAGGCTGACATTCTCGGCAAACCGGCGCTGGTCAACGTCTGGGGCACCTGGTGCATTTCCTGCCGGGTCGAGCACCCGGTGCTGAACAAACTCGCCGAGCGCGGCGTGGTGATCTACGGCATCAACTACAAGGACACCAACGTCGATGCGTTGAAGTGGCTGGCCGAATTCCACAATCCGTATCAACTGGACATCCGCGACGACGAAGGCTCCCTGGGCCTGAACCTCGGTGTCTACGGCGCACCGGAAACCTTCTTCATCGACGCCAAGGGCATCATCCGCGACAAGTACGTCGGGGTGATCGACGAGCAGGTCTGGCGGGAAAAACTGGCGGCCAAGTATCAGGCGCTGGTTGACGAGGCCAAGCCATGAAGCGCTTTTTAGCTGCCATGGTGTTGGGCTTGAGCCTGGCCGGTGTGGCTCACGCCGCCATCGACACCTACGAGTTCGCCAAAGAAGGCGATCGCGAGCGTTTCCGTGAGTTGACCAAGGAACTGCGCTGCCCCAAATGTCAGAACCAGGACATCGCCGACTCCAACGCGCCGATTGCCGCCGACCTGCGCAAAGAGATTTTCCGCATGCTCGGCGAGGGCAAGGACAATCAGCAGATCATCGACTTCATGGTCGACCGCTACGGTGATTTCGTGCGCTACAAACCGGCGCTCAATGCCAAGACCGCGTTGCTGTGGTTTGGCCCCGCCGGATTGTTGCTCGGCGGTTTTGTCGTCATCGCCGTGATCGTCCGCCGCCGTCGCGGGCAACGTGCCGAGACTCCGCAATCGCTGTCTCCTGAAGAGCGTCAGCGCCTCGACCAACTGTTGGATAAAAACCAAGAATGATTGATTTCTGGCTTGCCGCAGGGCTGTTGCTTCTGGTCGCCCTGAGTTTTCTGCTGATCCCCGTTCTGCGTGAACGTCGCGCCCAGCGTGAAGAGGATCGGACTGCCCTGAACGTCGCGCTGTATCAGGAACGTGTCGCCGAGTTGCAATCGCAGCAGGCCGAGGGCGTTCTCGACGCTGCGCAAATGGACAGCGGCCGTGCTGAAGCGGCACGGGAACTGCTGGCCGACACCGAAGGCGTGGCGCCGGCGCGGGTTTCGCGTCTGGGCAAACCATTGCCGCTGCTGGCGGCCGTACTGGTGCCGGTGTTGGGCCTGGGCCTCTATATGCATTTTGGTGCCGCCGACAAAGTCGAACTGACCCGGGAATTCGCCCAGGCGCCGCAGTCGATGGAAGAGATGACCCAGCGTCTGGAACGCGCCGTGGCCGCGCAACCGGATTCCGCCGAAGGCCTGTACTTCCTCGGTCGTACCTACATGGCTCAGGATCGTCCGGCAGACGCGGCGAAGATGTTCGAACGCGCCGCCAACCTGGCCGGTCGTCAGCCGGAACTGCTCGGCCAGTGGGCGCAGGCGCAGTACTTCGCCGATGGCAAGAAGTGGTCGGACAAGATTCAGGCCCTGACCGACGAAGCGCTGAAGGCTGATCCGAAAGAAGTCACCAGCCTCGGCCTGCTGGGGATCGCCGCGTTCGAAGGCGAGCGCTATCAGCAAGCCATCGACTACTGGAACCGTCTGCTGGCGCAACTGCCGCCGGAAGACAAATCCCGTGAGCCTCTGCAAGGCGGCATCGCCCGCGCCACTGAAAAACTTGAGGCCAGCGGCGGTAAGGTCGCCCAGGCTCCGGTCGCGAAAACCGCGCTGCTCAAGGTCAGCGTCGATCTGGCCGCCGAGCTCAAGGGCAAGGTGCAACCGGGTGACAGCGTGTTCATCTTCGCCCGTGCAGTGTCTGGCCCTCCAGCACCGTTGGCCGCCAAGCGACTGACCGTCGCCGACCTGCCGGTGACTGTCGAACTGGGCGATGCCGACGCAATGATGCCGCAATTGAAACTGTCGAACTTCCCCGAAGTCCAACTGGTTGCGCGCATCTCCCGAGCCGGTCAACCGACTGCCGGTGAGTGGGTCGGCCGCAGCGGGCCTCTGGCCAGCAGCACCACCGCGCCACAAAAACTGACCATCGACAGCCCGGACAAATAGCCGGAACCAACAGGAAAGCACCGCCATGAACGCCATCGCCCGAATCACAGTCCTCACACTGGCCCTGGGCTTGAGCGCATGTGCGGTGCAACGACCGGAGCCGACCACAAGGCTGCCGCCGATTCCGCCATCACAACCCGGCCCGACCCCGTCGACCACCCCGACGCCGGGCAAACCGGGCATCCCGGCCAAACCCGCCAAGCCAGTCCCTCGCACCTCCGCCAGCTTCGCCCCACCACCGGGCGGCAATAGCCACTGGGATCAGAAGCTGGGCGTCTATGTTCTCGACGATCAGACCAACACCTTCTACCGCCAGCGCACCTACTACCGCTGGAACAACGGCTGGAGCCGCTCGATCAGCCCGAACGGACCGTGGGAAGAAACCAATATCCACGGCGTACCGGCGGGGCTGGGCAAGCAGTTCGGGGAGTAATGGAAAACGGCGATCTTTGGATCGCCGTTTTGCTGTGTGGGTTAATGAACTTTCAAAGGATCACGTGATAGCCGCTGAGTGCCTGGACCGACTTAACCAGGCCTTGTCGTTGCAGTAGATCAAGAAAGGGTTTGACGTCCATGGCAGGCATTTTCAGCTGCCGACGCTGCTTTTGGGCCGCAGCAACCACAGATGCAGGATCAAGCCCAAAGAGGTTATCGACGAACTCGTCCGGATGCTGCGCCTCGATGCCGAAAGGCTCCAGCGTTCTGCATGGAAAGTCTCTCTGGTTGAAGGTCACTATCACACTTGCGCCGCAACGGATGGCCGCTGCCAGAACATGACGATCATCGCAGTCAGGCAACGTGAGTCCGGTAATCAGATCTTCATAGTCATGGACGCAGGCGTCGGGTATCGCTTGATCCATCAGGCCGGACGTACGATCCAGCTGTTCCATCGTCAGGTCAGGGCGGTTCTTCAGCAGATTGCGTTTCCATTCGCAGTGAATCTCCTGAGTCCATCTCGCCCGAAATCGTCCTGAGAGCGCAAGCCACATCAGAAAATCTCTCAAGGGAGCGGGGTACAAGACGCATGCATCGTATACAACTGTGAAAGAGGAATGCCTCACTCGTATCCTGTCCTTAACGCCTGGGCTTGTTCCGCGAGAAGCGCCATTGCCTGCTCGCTGGCGGTGGTGCGCCGGTTCTTATAGTCCATCAGATCGGCAAAGCGCACACGTCGGTGCTTGCCTGTTTTGTGGTAGGACAACTCGCCGCTTTCCAGCAGTTTTATGAGGTGTGGACGTGAGACGTTGAGCAGGTCGGCGGCTTCCTGAGTCGTCAATTCAGCATGCACCGGAACGACCTGAACCGCGTTGCCGGCTGCCAGCTCCGCCAGAATGTCGATCAGCAGGCGCAGGGCGGAGGTGGGAAGTTCGACGCGATGAGCTTCGTTCCGCTCGTCGAAAATCTGGATGTGCTGAGTCTCGAAATGGGTCGCGAGGTAAGCCGCCAGGGCACGCTGCCCTTCAATGGCGGCTTTTACTTCGCGTTCTACAGGGAGGCTGATCGAGGGATGAATAACGGTCGACATGGCGAGTCCGGCTTTGGGAATGAGGAATGCCGGAACGTTATTCGAAATAAGCGAAAATCGCAATAAACGAAACGAGTGCAGGTTTTACGACATTTCCGCCAACACCCCCTGCACATATTCAACAAACGCCCGCGCCTTCGCGCTGGCCATCCGTCCCGTCGGAAACACCGCCCACAATTCCTGCTTCGGCAACATCCAATCGCTCATGACAGCCTTCACTGCGCCACTGGCCAGTTCCGGTGCAAACATCCACTCCGAGCCCAGCCCCAGGCCCTGATGGGCGAGAACCGCCTCACGCAAACCTTCGGCAGCACTGACGCGCAGGCGGCCATTGACGGTCACGGACTGTTCTTCGGCATCCTTGTTGAAATGCCAGGTCGCGCCACCGCCGCGGTTGTAGATGACGGCGCGATGTTGAGGCAGATCGGCAGGGCAGGCGGGTTCACCGTGACTGGCAAAGTAGGCCGGCGTGCCCAGCACGACGCGCCGGCATTCGGCGATCTTGCGTACGGTCAGGCCGGAGTCGCTGAGCGGGCCCAGGCGCAGGGCGATGTCGATGCCTTCTTCCACGAGGTTGATGTTCTGGTCGTCGAGCAGCAGGTCGACATTGAGCTGCGGGTGTTGATCGAGGAACGGCCCCAGGTGTGGAACCACATGCATCCGGCCGAAGGTGACGGCGGTGCTGATGCGCAGGTTGCCACTCAGGCCGCTGGCGGTGCCGCGAGCTGCATTGTCGGCCTCGTCGGCTTCTTCGAGGGTGCGTTTGGCCCGTTCGAAAAACGCCAGCCCGGCTTCGGTCGGCGTCAGGCCTCGGGTCGAACGCAACAGCAGGCGCACGGCGAGTCGGGTTTCGAGTTGGGCGATGGTTTTCGACACGGCCGGCTGACCGATATTCAGCCGCCGGGCGGCAGCGGAAAACGAGCCGGTTTCCACGACGTAGACAAAGGTTTCCATGGCGGCGAGGCGGTCCATCGGGTGTCCCTGTGCCAGTGATCAGAACGCGGCTTTGCCCACCGAGGCGCCGCCGTCGACAAACAAGGTCTGTCCGGTGATGAATCCGCTTTGCTCGGACAACAGAAAGGCAATGGCCGAAGCGATCTCTTCCGGTTGCCCGAGACGGCCCATCGGCACCCCGGCCAGATACCGCGCTTCACCTTCGCTGCCCGGCGGATTGTTGGCGCGGAACAGTTCGGTCTCGGTCGGCCCCGGCGCGACGGCGTTGACGGTAATCCCGGTCTGCGCCAGTTCCAGCGCCCACGAGCGCGTGAAACTGACCAGCGCCGCTTTCGCCGCCGCATACGCGGTGCGCTGAGCGATACCGAGCACGGTCAGGCTGGAAATGTTCACCACCCGACCCCAGCCGCGCGTGCGCATGCCCGGCAACAACGCCTGAGTCGCCTGCAAGGCCGAATGCAGGTTGACCCGCATCACATCGTCAAACGCATCGAGATCGATGTCCCCCAACGCTTGCGGTCGCACCAGCCCGACATTGTTCACCAGTCCGTCGAACTCATAAGTGCGCGCCAGATCCGTCAGCACTTCACCGGCGAGCTTGCGATCACTCAGATCCAGCGGAAACAGGATCCCCGGAAAGCTCAGGTCCGGCTTACGGGCAATCCCCACCACCCGATGCCCGGCCCGATCCAGATGCTCGGCCAGCGCCCGCCCGATACCCTTGCTGGCGCCGGTGATGAGGAAGGTACGACGGGTCATGGCAACTCCTTGGGGCAGGCTGCGGCTCGGGCAGCCATTAATTGTTTGAAGATGCCGAGTGTAATGCGGATTGCTTGCGTTGATTTATGCCGTTGCCAAAACACCCTTTTGCGAAACACTCAAGAACCGCACCAGCGCCAGTAACGGGAACACGCTGCCGACGATCACGATCCACAGCCAGCCGCCGTGCTCATACACCGCGCTGGCGATCGACGAGCCGAAGGCACCGCCGATGAAGATGCTGGTCATGTACAGCGCGTTGAGGCGACCGCGGCTTTTGGCGTCGAGGGAGTAGACCGCGCGCTGGCCGAGTACCATGTTCATTTGCACGCAGAAGTCGAGCACGACGCCGGTCACGGCCAGGCCTATCACGCTGTAGGCCGGGTGGATGAAGGCGGGCAGGAAGCTCAGGCTGGCGAACAGCATGGCCAGCAGCGAGGCGACGCGAGTGTGGCCGGCGTCGGCCAGGCGTCCGCTGATCGGCGCGGCAATCGCACCGATGGCGCCGACCAGGGCGAAGATCGCGATTTCACTCTGGGACAGGCCATAGTTGCGCGCCAGTTCCAGCGGCACGGCGGTCCAGAACAAGCTGAAGGTGGCGAACATGCAGGCCTGGTAGAACGCCCGCTGACGCAGCACCGGTTGCTTGCGCAGCAGTGTCCACAACGATCCGAGCAACTGGCCGTAGGAAGCGCTGTGATCCGGTTGGCGCTTGGGCACGGTCAACGCCAGGACGACGCTGATTGCCGCCATCAACCCTGCCGCGATCATGAACATCGCCCGCCAGCCGAAATGGTCGGCGACTACACTCGACACCGGACGCGCCAGCAGAATGCCCAACAGCAGGCCGCCCATGATTCCGCCGACGACACGTCCGCGAGATTCCTCCGGCGCCAGGTGCGCCGCCAAGGGCACCAGCACCTGCACCGAAACCGAACTGAAACCCACCAGCAACGAAATCAGCAGGAACACATTGGGCTGATCGGTGAACGCCGCGCCCAGCAGGCTGGCAATCGCCACCAGCGTGGTGATGATCATCAAGCGGCGGTTTTCCAGCAGATCCGCCAGCGGCACTAGGAAGAACAGGCCCAGCGCATAACCGATCTGGGTCAGCGACACGATGAAACTGGCCATGGTGTCGGTCAGGCCGATGTCCGGGGCAATCAGGCCGATGATCGGCTGGGCGTAGTAGATGTTGGCAACGATGGCGCCGCAGCAGAAAGCGAACAGCAGCACCATGCCTCGGGTCATTGCGTGAGTTGTGGCGGTCATAGGGTTTCTCGATCCAGCGAAAAGGAATGCGGTGAGGCTAAGGGACGAACCGGGTCGGCGGTAGAAGCCTTGGATCGATATCAGTTATTCCGTTGCGGAATAGGTGGCGGCCGGTGAGGTGTCGTCCATCGGCGAACCTTGCGTCCGACCGGGGAGGGGCGATGATACATTCACTTACATCTTGTTCGATAGCGTGCTTATGTTGTCAGTGGATTTCCACCTGCAAACAACCGGAGGATTGCGATGTTTCGTCAGCTGCTTCGCCACACCACGACTCTTGCATTGATCGGCGTGCTCAGCGCCGGCAGCGTCTACGCCGGTGACGCCCCGGGGATGCGCATTGGCGTGCGCGGCGAAATCACCGGGGTCAGCCCCGAGTCGCTCAAGGTTCACGTCAACAGCGGTGAAAACGTGGTGGTTCAGTTGACCCCGGACACCAAGGTCCGCGCGGTTACCCTGGCCAATATCGAAGACATCAAGCCCGGCAGTTACATCGGTTCGGCAGCCATTCCCCAGGAGGATGGGACGCTCAAGGCGCTGGAGGTGCATGTCTTCCCGCCGGAGCTGGCCGGCAGCGGCGATGGCCATCGGCCGTTCGACCTGGCCAAGGGCAGCAGCATGACCAATGGCAGCGTCGGCGATCTGGTGGTGAGCAACGGCCGGGTGCTGACCGTCAACTACAAGGGCGGCCAGCAGAAGATCCTGGTGCCGGAGGATGTGCCGATCGTCAACCTGGCGCCCGGCGATCGCAGCCTGCTCAAGGTTGGGGTGAAGATCGTCACCTTCGTCACCCAGAGCGCGGACGGCACGTTGACCGCGCAATCGATCTCGGCCGGCAAGGATGGCGTGAAACCGCCGATGTGAACGCATAAAAAAGGCGACCTCTTCAGGTCGCCTTTTTCATGTCAGCTCACGCCTTACTGGCCGCTGTAGATCTGGTCGAAGATCCCGCCATCGTTGAAGTGGGTCTTCTGCACGGTGCGCCAGTCGCCGAAGGTCTTCTCGACCGACAGGAAGTCGACTTTCGGGAAGCGGTCGGTGTACTTGGCCAATACCGCCGGGTCACGTGGACGCAGGTAGTTGGCTGCAGCGATTTCCTGGCCTTCCGGCGACCACAGGTACTTCAGGTATTCCTCGGCAGCGGCGCGGGAGTCTTTCTTCTCGACGACTTTGTCGACCACCGACACCGGCGGCTCGGCTTCGGCGGAGACGCTTGGGTAGATGACTTCGAACTGGTCGCGGCCGAACTCGCGGGCGATCATTTCGGCTTCGTTTTCGAAGGTCACCAGCACGTCGCCGATCTGGTTGGTCATGAACGTGGTGGTCGCGGCACGGCCACCGGTGTCCAGCACGGGCGCTTGCTTGAACAGCTTGCCGACGAAGTCTTTCGCCTTGTTCTCGTCACCGCCGTTTTTCAACACGTAGCCCCAGGCGGACAGATAGGTGTAGCGGCCGTTGCCCGAGGTTTTAGGGTTCGGCACGATCACCTGCACGCCGTCCTTGAGCAGGTCCGGCCAGTCTTTCAGGGCTTTCGGGTTGCCTTTGCGGACGATGAAAACGGTGGCCGAGGTGAACGGTGCGCTGTTGTTCGGCAGACGGGTGACCCAGTCCTTCGGCACCAGTTGACCGTTGTCCGCCAGGGCGTTGATGTCGGTGGCCATGTTCATGGTAATGACGTCAGCCGGCAGGCCGTCGATGACCGAGCGCGCCTGTTTGCTTGAGCCACCGAAAGACATCTGCACGGTGATGCTCTCTTTGTGTTCGGCCTGCCAGTGTTTCTGGAACGCAGCGTTGTAGTCCTTGTAGAAATCGCGCATCACGTCGTAGGAAACGTTGAGCAGGGTCGGTGCGGCTTGAGCCACGCTACCGAAGGCAAGACCAGCGGCGAGAAGTGAGGCGCCAAAGAGTTTTTTCACTGCGCATTCCTTGTTCTGTAGGGGGTGTCTTTACAAAGATGAGGCCATTTGCCAGCGACTATAGCGGGGCGCGCATAGTCACTTAAAGATTTAAAAGAACTTTGCTTATTCCATTTTCTTGAATAGCGCATTACCACAACGGGAGCAGAACGACGCTTCCTGTTCATGGCTGTTTTTTGTGCACACCGGGCAGTCGTGCTGCAACTGACCCCCGCGCATGGCCGTGGCCAGTTCAGCGGTGAAAATCCCGGTGGGCACGGCGATGATCGAGTAACCAGTCACCATCACCAGCGACGAAATCACCTGGCCGAGAACGGTCTTGGGCACGATGTCGCCGTAACCCACGGTGGTCAGGGTCACGATAGCCCAATAGATGCCTTTGGGAATGCTGGTGAAACCGTGCTCCGGGCCTTCGACCACGTACATCAAGGTGCCGAACACCGTGACCAGGGTGCAGACGCTGAGCAGGAACACGAGGATCTTCTGTTTGCTGCCGCGCAGGGCGTCGAGCAGGTAATGCGCCTGTTTCAGGTAGGGGCCGAGCTTGAGTACACGGAAGATCCGCAGCATCCGGATCACCCGGATGATCAGCAGGTACTGGGCATCGCTGTAATACAGCGCGAGGATGCCGGGCACGATCGCCAGCAAGTCCACCAGCCCGTAGAAACTGAAGGCGTAGCGCAGCGGCTTGGGCGAGCAGTACAGGCGCAGCAGGTACTCGCCGAGGAAGATGACCGTGAAGCCCCATTCGATGTACGCCAGCACATTGGCGTAGTTCTGGTGGACGTCGTCGATGCTGTCGAGGATCACGATCACCAGACTGGCGAAGATGATCAGCAGCAGGGTCTTGTCGAAACGGCGGCCAGCCACCGTGTCGGTCTGGAAAATGATCACGTACAGGCGATCACGCCACGTGTTGTTACCGTTCATGCACATCGCCTTGGCCATCAATCAGCGCAGCCTAGGTTGATTCTCCCCGTTAGCGCAAGGCGCGGCGTTGATCTGCGGTTGGCGCATCAGGCGAATGCCGGTGCGCAGCAGCCAGCAGGCGAGAATGAAGGGCGCCGTGAGGGTCGCCAGACCCAGGGCGCTGAACAGTGGCGTCAACAACAGTGCCAGGCCGATGCCGAACAGCGGCAACCACGGTTGCTGGCGTTGTGCGCTGAAGGCGAGGGCGGCGAGCACCGCGTTGTAGCCACCCAGGCCCAGCAGCGCGACCTGGCTGTCGTGGTGCAACAGGCTGGAACCCAGGCCAATCGCCGAAGCCAGCAGCGCCCAGGCGAAGGCTCGGCGATCGGCGATCAGCAAACCGGCAGCGATCAATCCACCGGCCAACGGATGGTCGAGGAACATCACCTGACCAAAGCCTTTCAGGGCAGCACCGAGCAGGTTCAGGGTGTTCAGTTCAAGTGCCGGCGCCGGCGTCGAAGGCTCGGCGAAACACAGGAACACCCAGCTCAGCAATACGAACGGCGCGGTGTAGGCGGGCAGGTATTCGGTGAGGCGTGCGCGTTTGAGCCACTGCTGCGTGATCATCGCGCTCAGACCACCGGCCGCCAGAATCAGCGGCGGCAGCATCGGCGACCAGGGGAAATACAGGCTCAGCAACAGGCCGACCAGGACGCCGTTGTAGCTGAACAGTCCGGCCTGGCGATCCGCCTTGGCATAGTTGCGGCGTTGCGCGGTGAGCAAACCGGCGACCGCGCCGAGCAGCGCGCCGGCGAACAGCACCGGCGCGGTGAATAAAATGGCCAAAAGGCACAGGAGTCCACACAGCGGATGGCGCTGGAGGAATATCTGACTGAAGCCGTTGAGCAAAGCCTCGGCCCAGTCGGGGCAGTGGGTGTTGAAATGGTTGGCAGGCATGGCAGGTCATTCGGTACTGATCGTTCCCACGCTCTGCGTGGGAATGCCTCAAAGGACGCTCTGCGTCTGCTCTTGGGACGCAGAGCGTCCCGGGCCGCATTCCCACGCAGAGCGTGGGAACGATCTTGGTCAGTGGTTAAATCAATGTTTCGATCCGCAGCGAATTAGTCGACCCCGGTTGCCCAAACGGCACACCCGCGGTGATCAGCAACGTATCGCCACGCTCGGCCATTCCTTGAGCCTGAGCGATTTCCAGCGCGGTCGAGCACACCTCATCCACCTGACGCAGGCGATCATTGACCACCGAGTGAATGCCCCACGCCACGCTCAAGCGGCGGGCGGTCTGCAGGTTCGGTGTCAGGTTGAGGATCGGCGCCTTTGGCCGCTCCCGAGCCGCACGCAGACTCGATGCACCGGACTCGCTGTAATTGACCAGTACAGCCACCGGCAGCACGTTGCTGATGCGACGGATCGCGCAACTGATCGCATCGGACACGGTCGCTTCGGCTTTCGGCCGGCTGACGTCGAGTTGGGTCTGGTAATCCGGACCGTTCTCCACCTGGCGGATGATCTTGCTCATCATCTGCACGGCTTCCAGCGGGTATTCGCCGGACGCGGTTTCGGCCGACAGCATCACCGCATCGGCACCTTCGGCCACGGCATTGGCAACGTCGGTGACTTCGGCGCGGGTCGGCGCCGGGGAGAAGCGCATCGATTCGAGCATCTGCGTCGCCACCACCACCGGTTTGCCGAGCTGGCGGCATGTGGTGATGATGTTTTTCTGGATCTGCGGCACGCTCTCGGCCGGCACTTCCACGCCGAGGTCACCGCGAGCCACCATGATCGCGTCGCTCAGTTCGGCGATTTCGCGCAGTTGCTCCACGGCCGACGGCTTCTCGATTTTCGCCATCAGGAACGCTTTGTCGCCGATCAGTGCGCGGGCTTCGATAATGTCCTGCGGACGCTGCACGAACGACAGCGCGACCCAGTCCACACCCAGCTCCAGACCGAAGCTCAGGTCGCGGCGATCCTTGGTGGTCAACGGGCTCAGGTCGAGTACGGCTTGCGGTACGTTCACGCCTTTGCGATCCGACAATTCGCCGCCATTGAGTACGGTGGTGTCGATCGCATCGGTGTATTTGGTGACGACGCGCAGACGCAGTTTGCCGTCATCCAGCAGCAGATCCATCCCGGCTTCCAGCGCGGCGATGATCTCCGGATGCGGCAGGTTTACCCGGCGTTCGTCGCCCGGCGTCGCGTCCAGATCAAGGCGGAACGCCTGGCCGCGATGCAACTGAACCTTGCCGTCAGCGAACTTGCCGACCCGCAGTTTCGGCCCTTGCAGGTCCATCAGGATCCCGAGCGGATAGTTGAGCTGGCGCTCGACTTCGCGGATCCACTGATAGCGCTTGGCGTGGTCGGCGTGATCACCGTGGCTGAAGTTGAGGCGGAAGATATTGACCCCGGCCTCGACCAGCTCGCGGATGTCTTCGATGCCGTCGACGGCAGGCCCGAGGGTGGCGAGGATTTTGACCTTTTTATCAGGCGTCATGATTTAGAGCTCTCGAGGATCAGGATGGCGCGGAAGTCGTTGACGTTGGTGCGGGTCGGCTCGGTGTCGATCAGCGCATCGAGCGCCTCGAAGTAGCCGTAACCGTTGTTGTTATCCAGCTCGTCGCTGGCGCTCAGGCCCAGGGCGGTGGCGCGGGCGTAGCTGTCCGGGGTCATGATCGCGCCGGCGTTGTCTTCCGAACCGTCGATGCCGTCGGTGTCACCGGCCAAGGCATAGACGCCCGGCTGGCCCTTGAGGCTGTCGGTGAGGCTGAGGAGGAATTCGGCGTTGCGTCCGCCACGGCCATTGCCGCGCACGGTCACCGTGGTTTCGCCGCCGGAGAGGATCACGCACGGCGCTGCCAGCGGCTGGCCGTGATGAATGATCTGGCGGGCGATGCCGGCGTGGACTTTCGCCACTTCGCGGGATTCGCCTTCCAGGTCGCCGAGGATCAGCGTGCTGAAACCGGCCTGACGGCATTTCACCGCTGCGGCATCCAGCGATTGTTGAGGGCGGGCGATCAACTGGAAGTGACTGCGGGCCAGGCTCGGATCACCGGGTTTGACGGTTTCCGATTCCGGGCTTTGCAGCCAGCTGCGCACCGATGCCGGAATCTCGATGCCGTAGCGCTTGATGATCGCCAGCGCTTCGGCGCTGGTGCTCGGGTCGGCCACGGTCGGGCCGGAGGCGATGACCGTGGCGAGGTCGCCCGGTACATCGGAAATCGCATAGGTATAAACAGTCGCCGGCCAGCAGGCCTTGCCCAGGCGTCCGCCCTTGATCGCCGAGAGGTGCTTGCGCACGCAGTTCATCTCGCCGATGGTCGCGCCGGATTTGAGCAGGGCTTTGTTGATCGACTGCTTGTCGGCCAGGGTGATGCCTTCGGCCGGCAGCGCCAGCAGGGCAGAGCCACCGCCGGACAGCAGGAAAATCACGCGGTCGTCTTCGGTCAGGTTGCTGACCAGTTCCAGCACCCGTTTGGCCACGGCCAGGCCGGCAGCGTCCGGCACCGGGTGCGCGGCTTCGACCACTTCGATTTTTTCGCACGGGGCGCCGTGACCGTAGCGGGTCACCACGAGGCCCGAGACTTCACCTTCCCAGCATCGCTCGACCACTTGCGCCATGGCGGCGGCGGCCTTGCCGGCGCCGATGACGATCACGCGACCGCTGCGATCGGCAGGCAGATAGGCTTCGAGGACCTGGTTCGGATGGGCCGCGTCGATGGCTGTGGCAAACAGCTCGCGCAGCAGTTGTTGCGGATCGACCGACATGGCGGGCTCCCAATCTTATTGTTCTTGGTTAGTGCAGGTGATCGTTCCCACGCTCTGCGTGGGAATGCCTCAATGGACGCTCTGCGTCCGCTTCGGCAGGGACGCGGAGCGTCCCGGGCTGCATTCCCACGCGGACGGTTCGACGCCTCGACGTGGGAACGAGCGACGGGGCAGGGCTTACTTCTTGTCGCGAATCGAGAAGTTGGCCATGTGTTCCAGGCCCTTGATCAGCGCCGAGTGGTCCCAGTTGCTGCCACCGATGGCCGCGCAGGTGCTGAACACTTGCTGGGCGTTGGCGGTGTTCGGCAGGTTGATGTTCAGCTCCTTGGCGCCTTGCAGGGCCAGGTTCAGGTCCTTCTGGTGCAGGCTGATGCGGAAGCCCGGATCGAAGGTGCCTTTGATCATGCGGTCGCCGTGCACTTCGAGGATCTTCGAGGACGCGAAACCGCCCATCAGCGCTTCACGCACCTTGGCCGGATCGGCACCGTTTTTCGAAGCGAACAGCAGGGCTTCGGCGACGGCCTGAATGTTCAGGGCGACGATGATCTGGTTCGCGACTTTGGCGGTCTGACCGTCGCCATTGCCACCGACCAGGGTGATGTTCTTGCCCATGGCCTGGAACAGCGGCAGTGCGCGTTCGAAGGCATCGGCGTCGCCACCGACCATGATGCTCAGGGTCGCAGCCTTGGCGCCGACTTCACCACCGGACACTGGAGCGTCGAGGTATTGCGCGCCTTTTTCGTTGATCTTCGCCGCGAAAGCTTTGGTGGCGGTCGGCGAGATCGAGCTCATGTCGATCACCACCTTGCCTTTGCCGATGCCGGCAGCGACGCCGTCGGCGCGGAACAGCACGTCATCGACCTGCGGGGTATCCGGCACCATGACGATGATGAATTCAGCTTCCTGCGCCACTTCGCGTGGGTTGGCCAGGGCGACGGCGCCAGCGGCGACCAGGTCGGCAGGGGCGGCGTCGTGGTGCGCCGACAGGAACAGGCTGTGACCGGCTTTCTGCAGGTTCGCCGCCATTGGGTGGCCCATGATGCCGGTGCCGATGAATCCGATTTTAGCCATGAGAAATTCCTCTTGTTTTTGTCTTGCTCAAGCAAATAGGGGGTCAGATCGCGTTGTGGGTTTTCAGCCAGCCAAGGCCCGCTTCAGTGGTGGTCAGTGGTTTGTACTCGCAGCCGACCCAGCCCTGATAACCGATGCGATCGAGGTGTTCGAACAGGAAGCGGTAGTTGATCTCGCCAGTGCCCGGCTCGTTGCGGCCCGGGTTGTCGGCGAGCTGCACATGGTTGATCTCGGCCAGGTGCGATTGCAGGGTGCGGGCCAGATCGCCTTCCATGATTTGCATGTGATAGATGTCGTATTGCAGGAACAGATTGGCGCTGCCGACCTGTTCGCGAATCGACAGGGCCTGCGCCGTGTTGTTCAGGTAGAAACCCGGGATGTCGCGGGTGTTGATCGCTTCCATCACCAGTTTGATACCGACGGCTTGCAGCTTGTCGGCGGCGTACTTGAGGTTGGCGACGAAGGTCTTTTCAACGGTGGCATCGTCCACGCCCTGCGGACGGATACCGGCCAGGCAGTTGACCTGGGTGTTGCCCAGCACCTGTGCGTAGGCGATGGCCAGATCGACCCCGGCGCGGAACTCTTCGACCCGGTCCGGCAGGCACGCGATACCGCGCTCGCCCTTGGCCCAGTCACCGGCCGGCAGGTTGAACAGCACTTGGGTCAGACCGTTGGCATCGAGTTTGGCCTTGATTTCGGCAGAGCTGAAATCGTAGGGGAACAGGTATTCAACACCGCTGAAGCCAGCCTTGGCGGCGGCGTCGAAACGGGCAAGGAAATCCTGTTCGGTGAACAGCATGGACAGGTTGGCTGCGAAACGCGGCATGGTGGTCTCCCGTTCTAGATTCTCGTTCCCACGCTCTGCGTGGGAATGCCTCTATGGACGCTCTGCGTCCGCTTTGGGACGCAGAGCGTCCCCGGCTGCATTCCCACGCAGAGCGTGGGAACGATCAAACAAAAGCAATCAATCGAGCAACGAAATCGCCGTTGGCGCATCGTTGCCGACCAGCGCCAGGTCTTCGAATTCGTTGACGGCGTTGATCTCGGTGCCCATGGAGATGTTGGTCACACGCTCCAGAATGATCTCGACGATCACCGGCACCTTGAACTCTTCGATCATCTGTTCGGCCTTGCGCAGGGCAGGGGCGATTTCAGACGGTTCGAACACACGCAGCGCCTTGCAGCCCAGGCCTTCGGCGACTGCGATGTGGTCGACACCGTAACCGTTGAGTTCCGGCGCGTTCAGGTTATCGAAGGACAGCTGCACGCAGTAGTCCATTTCGAACCCGCGCTGGGCCTGACGGATCAGCCCCAGGTACGAGTTGTTCACCACGACGTGGATGTACGGCAGATTGAACTGAGCGCCGACCGCCAGTTCCTCGATCATGAACTGGAAGTCATAGTCCCCCGACAGGGCCACGACTTTACGGTTCGGATCGGCCTTCACCACGCCCAGCGCTGCCGGAATGGTCCAGCCCAATGGGCCCGCCTGGCCGCAGTTGATCCAGTGACGCGGCTTGTAGACGTGCAGGAACTGCGCGCCGGCAATCTGCGACAGACCGATGGTGCTGACGTAGCAGGTGTCTTTGCCGAACACCTGGTTCATTTCTTCATACACGCGCTGCGGCTTGACCGGCACGTTGTCGAAGTGGGTCTTGCGTTGCAGGCTGGACTTGCGCTGCTGGCAGTCTTGCAGCCATGCACTGCGGTTTTTCAGTTTGCCGGCGGCTTGCCATTCACGAGCGACTTCGATGAACACGGTCAACGCGGCGGCAGCGTCGGAAACGATGCCCAGGTCCGGGGTGAACACGCGGCCGATCTGGGTGCCTTCGATGTCGACGTGAATGAACTTGCGACCTTCGGTGTACACGTCGACCGAACCGGTGTGACGGTTGGCCCAGCGGTTACCGATGCCCAGCACCACGTCGGATTTCAGCATCGTGGCGTTGCCGTAACGGTGCGAAGTCTGCAGACCGACCATGCCGACCATCAGCGGGTGATCGTCCGGAATGGTGCCCCAGCCCATCAGGGTCGGGATGACCGGGATGCCGGTCAGCTCGGCGAATTCCACCAGCAGATCGCTGGCGTCGGCGTTGATGATGCCGCCACCGGCCACCAGCAATGGACGCTCGGCCTGATCGAGCAGTGCCAGGGCCTTTTCAACCTGCACGCGAGTCGCGCTTGGCTTGGCCAGCGGCAGTGGCTGGTAGGCGTCGATGTCGAATTCGATTTCAGCCATCTGCACGTCGAACGGCAGATCGATCAGCACTGGGCCCGGACGGCCGGAGCGCATTTCAAAGAAGGCTTTCTGGAACGCGTAAGGCACTTGGCCCGGCTCCAGAACGGTGGTTGCCCACTTGGTTACTGGCTTGACGATGCTGGTGATGTCGACCGCCTGGAAGTCTTCCTTGTGCATGCGGGCACGCGGCGCCTGGCCGGTGATGCAGAGGATCGGGATCGAGTCCGCGGAGGCGCTGTACAGGCCGGTGACCATGTCGGTGCCGGCAGGGCCGGAAGTACCGATGCACACGCCGATGTTGCCGGCCTTGGTGCGAGTGTAGCCCTCGGCCATGTGCGAGGCGCCTTCAACGTGGCGAGCAAGGACGTGATCGATGCCACCGACTTTCTGCAGGGCGGAATACAGCGGGTTGATTGCAGCGCCCGGAATGCCAAAAGCGGTATCAACCCCTTCACGGCGCATCACCAGAACGGCGGCTTCGATTGCTCTCATTTTGCTCATGGTTTTGTGCCTCTTTACGTTTTGTAATTGTATACAAGTGGCTTTGCGCAGAGTGTATTCACGGCGGACGGCGCAGGTCAATCCATTTTCTCAAGCGGCTGTTTCATTCGTCGGAAGCCTGTTCTGCTGTGGCTTTTCGTCGCATGGAGCGCTTTCCGAGAATTATTGTATACAAAAAAATAATTCATTGTGTTCTATTTGTTGCATCGGGCTGCGGCACAAACGCGCAGCCCAACGGCTTTCCCAATAACAAAATGAGGACGGCACCATGAGCGCTTTAACCTTGAAAGTCGCAGTCAACCTGGTCAACGAAGCCATCAGCGCAGGGCGGGCGATCTCCGCCGCGCCGCTGACCATTGCAGTACTGGATACCGGCGGCCACCTGGTCACCTTGCAACGCGAAGACGGCGCCAGCCTGCTGCGCCCGAACATCGCCATCGGCAAAGCCTGGGGCGCCATCGCTCTGGGCAAGGGCTCACGCCTGCTGGCGCTGGACGCGCAACAACGTCCGGCCTTCATCGCTGCACTCAACAGCATGGGGCAGGGCAGCGTCGTGCCGGCACCGGGTGGTGTGTTGATTCGTGATCAGGCGGGGAACGTGCTGGGAGCGATCGGCATCAGCGGCGATCTGTCGGATGTCGATGAGCAAGTGGCGATCAAGGCTGTGGAGGCCCTGGATCTGCGGGCGGATGCGGGGGTGGCGGCCTGACGGGAACTGAATCACCCCGGTTGGTATTGAGGTGATGACGAATCGGGGTGGCGTCGATAGACTGCCGCCCCGTTTTTGTATCAAGGAAGATCAGCGTGAAGACGCTACTTGGCTTTTCTCTGGCCACGGCCATGACCCTCATCACTCCCTTTCTGCACGCCGCCGAACCGCTGGACGCCGAAGACATCGCGTTCCAGGCGCTGAGCCCGGTGGTCACCGCGCTGATCAATGCCGACGATGTTCCTGAATTGATGGCGCGGGCCGAGAAGCTCGAAGACACCGATACCTTGCAGGCCATTGCGGTTTATCTGGCGGCCACTCGTGAAGACCCCAAGCAGATGCTCGCGCCTTATCAGGTTGCCGCGCTGTTTGCCCGCCGTGGTGACGACAAACTGGCCTTGCGCTTCCTGCAAGAGGCTGACGATCGTGGCATGTGGTTCGGCCCATTGCTGGCCGGCGACGAGGATTTTTCCGACCTGCGCGAGACCGCCACCTACAAAGCCGTATTGGCCAGTGCGCAGCAGCGCTACAAGACCATCGCTCCCGGCAAGGTCGGCGCCATTTCAGTGCTCAACCCGTCGGCGGATATTCCCGCGCCCAAGGCGTGCCGTCCGGTGGTGGTCTGGCTGCACGGCTACGGTATCAACGGTGAGCTCGACGAGAGCTACCAACCACTCGCTGATACCGGGGCCACTATCCTTGGCATCAACGGTACAGAGATGATCAATGCGGTGGACAGCTTCCGCTGGATCGGCCCGGGCTTTGAAGGCACTCATCAAACGGTGCAGAACGGCTTGAAGCAATTGGAGGCGCAGCAATGCATCGATCGCAAGCACGTCTACCTGATGGGCTTCTCTCAAGGCTCACAACACGCGGGCGCCTTGCTGGCGCAACATCCGGATGACTACGCGGGTGCTCTGTTGCTGTCACCTGGCGGCCGGCAGCCGACACCGACGGTGAGCAAGGCGCACGGCAAAAGGGTGTTTGTGATCAACGGCAAGATGGAAGGGTCGGGCAATCAGCAGATGGCCACGGACTTCCGCAAACTGTTCAGTGACGGCAACGAAGTCAAATCCCGTACCCATGAAGGCGGGCATTCCTTCCCGGACGACTGGAGCACCTCCTTGCCGCAAGCGCTGCGCTGGTTGATGGGTAGCGACGCCTGAAACAAAAAAATCGCAGGTCTGGCCACGTCTTCAGGACGCTTTGGCCAGGCCTGCGATTTTTTTTGCGTGTGTGTCGCGCTGTCAGTCCGGTTCGCAGCCCTTGAGGACCAATCGGATGATGGTTTGCGCCGCGGCTTCATAGTCGGCTTCGTCGAGCTTTTCCTTGCCGGTCACGGCGGAGATCTGCCAGTCGAAGTCGGCGTAGGTCTGGGTCGCGGCCCAGATGCTGAACATCAGGTGGTTGGGGTCGATCGGGGCGATCTGGCCGCGGTCGATCCAGCTCTGGATGCAGTCGATGTTGTGCTTGGCCTGACTGTTCAGCTGCTCGACCAGGTCGGCGCTCAGGTGCGGGGCGCCGTGCATGATTTCGCTGGCGAACACCTTCGAGGCAAACGGCAGGTCGCGGGAGATGCGGATCTTCGAGCGGATGTAGCCGCTCAGCACTTCGCTCGGTACGCCGTCCGGGTTGAACGGAGTCGAGGCCTGCAGGATCGGCACGATGATGCTTTCCAGAACCTCGCGGTAGAGGTTTTCCTTGGACTTGAAGTAGTAGTAGACGTTGGGCTTGGGCAATCCCGCCTTGGCGGCGATGTCGCTGGTTTTGGTCGCAGCGAAGCCCTTGTCGGCGAACTCCTCACTGGCGGCACGCAGGATCAGTTCTTTGTTGCGCTCGCGGATTGTGCTCATAAACCCGGTGGTTCCTTGCCTGTACTGGCGGTTGCGCATGGTAGCACCGGCCTCGCGCGGCGCTCAACAATGCCCCGTGTGGTCTGCAGTCGCGGTATGCTGCGCGGCATTATTCACATAAGGAAACAAGATTCATGGCAGGAAGCAGTTTGCTGGTGCTGATCGACGACATCGCCACCGTTCTGGATGATGTGGCGTTGATGAGCAAAATGGCCGCCAAGAAGACCGCCGGGGTGCTCGGCGATGACTTGGCGCTCAATGCCCAGCAGGTCTCGGGCGTGCGCGCCGAGCGGGAAATTCCCGTGGTGTGGGCGGTGGCCAAGGGCTCGTTCGTCAACAAGCTGATCCTGGTGCCGTCGGCGCTGGCCATCAGTGCCTTTGTGCCGTGGCTGGTGACGCCGCTGTTGATGGTTGGCGGCGCGTATCTGTGCTTCGAGGGCTTCGAGAAACTCGCGCACCCGCTGCTGCACGGCAAGGACGAAGATCAGGCCGAGCATGCGCAGTTGACTGAAGCGGTGGCCGATCCTGCAACCGATCTGGTGGCCTACGAGAAGGACAAGATCAAAGGCGCAATCCGCACCGACTTCATCCTCTCGGCGGAAATCATTGCCATCACCCTCGGCACCGTGGCCGAGGCTTCGCTGACGCAGCAAGTGATCGTGATGTCGGGTATCGCCATCGTCATGACCGTGGGCGTTTATGGCCTGGTGGCCGGCATCGTCAAACTTGATGACCTCGGCCTGTGGCTGACCCAGAAACCCGGCGCTGCGGCGAAACGCATCGGCAACGCGATCCTGCGCGCCGCGCCTTACATGATGAAAGGCCTGTCGGTGATCGGCACGGCGGCGATGTTCCTGGTTGGCGGCGGCATCCTGACCCATGGCGTACCGGTGGTGCATCACTGGATCGAGAGCATGGGGGCTGCGGCGGGCAGCGTAGGGTTTGCTGTACCCGTGTTGCTCAATGGCGTGGCGGGGGTTGTCGCGGGTGCGGTGGTGCTGGCTGTTGTATCGGTCGTCGGCAAGCTCTGGAAAGCGCTGAAGGGCTGATTTACGGCTCAATGAAAAAGGCCATTCGATTTGCATCGAATGGCCTTTTTTGTGGCTGCCGGTTTTACTCGGCAATCTGCAGTTTGCGCGATTCGGTGTACACGTAGCGCACCTTCTCGTACTCGAACGGCGAGTTCATCTGACCGTAGCGGAAGTGGGTCTGATAGCGCTTGTCGACTGCACGCAGCGCCCAGATTTCCGGGTGGTTTTCGCTGACTTTCGACACGTTCAGGTAGTTGATCGCCGATTCGGCGGTGTAGTCCACGGCGAGGCCGGCGGTGTCGCGGATGTTCGACGGGCCGAGGATCGGCAGTACGAAATAGGCGCCGCCCGGTACGCCGTAGAAGCCCAGGGTCTGGCCGAAGTCTTCGCTCTGGCGCGGCAGGCCCATGGCGGTGGCCGGGTCCCACAGGCCGGCGATGCCGATGGTGGTGTTGAGCAGCAGGCGCGCGGTGGTTTCCATCGAACGCTTGCCCTTGAACTGCAACAGGCTGTTGACCAGGTTCGGCACGTCGCCGAGGTTGTTGAAGAAGTTGCTCACGCCGGAACGCACGAAACCGGGCGTGACGTAGCGATAGCCGTCGACTACCGGCAGGAACACCCATTGGTCGAAGCGGTAGTTGAAGTGGTAGACCCGACGGTTCCACGACTCCAATGGGTCATACACGTTCAGCGCGTTGAGCGTAGAGCGCTCGAACTCGCGCTGGTCCAGCCCCGGGTTGAACTTGAGTTTGGACAGCGGCTCCTTGAAGCCGTCACTGTCGACTACCACGGGTGCGTTGGCTTTGCTGTTGTCGGCCTGGGCCACGCCTGCACAGAGTAACGCTGCAAACAGCAGGAGATATTTAGCCACGGAAGAACTCCAGCATGGCGTCGCTGTTGACGCGGTAGTTAAGGTTGCCGCAATGGCCGCCCAGTGGATAAACCGTCAGGCGATCGCCGAAGGTCTTGCGCAGGAAACCGAGGTCGCCCGGGCCGAGGATCACGTCGTCGGCGTTGTGCATCACGGCGATTTTCGGGCTGTCGTGCAGGTAATCCTTGAGGGCATACAGGCTGACCTGATCGATCAGTTGCAGCAGGCTGCCGCCATCGGTGCGGGCGCGCCACATCGGGATCACCTGTTCGGTGAGGTAGCAGTCGAAGTCACATTGCAGCGCACGCTTGAGGAACGGCGTGAGGCTGGTGCCTTCGGTGATCGGGAATTTCGGCGGGGTGATCAGGCCGCGACGGTTGATCAGGTCCGAGGTGAAGGCAATGTCCGCCGCCGAGAAGCGGAACGAGGTGCCGATCAGCATCGCCATCTGCTCGTTGCTCAGGTGCTGCTTGGACTGTTGGAAGTCATAGAGCAGGGCATCGTTGAGATCGATGTAGCCTTTCTGCTGGAAGTAACGGGTCAGCTTGCCCAGCACCAGTTCATAGAACGTGGTGCTGTTGTTGATGCCCTTGACCTCGGTCTGCACCAGCTTGTCGAGGTTGGTGACCGAGGTGTAGAGGTTGACCGGCGGGTTCAGCAACAGGACTTTCTTGAAGTTGAAGCTGCGACGGGTTTCGTCCAGGTGGGCGACGAACGCCGCGTCCAGCGCACCGAGGCTGTAGCCGCTGAGGTAATAGTCGGTGACCGGCAGTTTCGGGTTCTGAGCACGCACGGCCTGCATCACCCGGTACATGTCTTCGGCGTCTTCCTTGGTCATGCCGGGGGTGGCGAAACGCGAGGCGGCGCTCATGAAGTCGAAACTGGTCGGGGAGGACAGCTGCACCACGTGGTAGCCGGCCTTGTAGTAGAGCTTTTTCAGGTATTCGTTGAGGGTGCTGTCATAGCGTGCGCCGGTGCCGGCGATCAGGAAGATCAGCGGGGCGGCCTTGTCCTGGGTGGCGATGCGATACGTCAGTTTTTTCACCGGCCAGAAATTGTCCGGCAGGATGAATTCGCGTTCCGGGCGCAGGGTGACGCTGCGGTCGGTCTGATTGATGTCGTCGTCCGACGGCAACTCCGGGCGCAGGTCCGGTGGCGTGGTGGCGATGGTCGCTTCGAACGGGTTGGTCAGGGGATAGCCATAACTGGCGGCGTCGATATCCACCGCCAGCGCGGACGCACTCAGAATAAGGCCGCCCAGCAGGGCGACGAAGCGCAAGGATCGGAGCATGACTGAATCCCTTAAAGGAAGGTGCCGAATGAGGTTCGCAGGCTATGACCACTGGGTTTGCGCCAAAGTGCCACGCATCGGCACCAATCAGACGGAATTCGGGGTAATAGTAGCCGGACGATACACTTTGCACGGATTGAATGACCAGTTAAGAGTTGTTAGTCCTTGCGTATGTGCGGCGGCAGATTAAGCTGGCCGCCGATTTCATCGTTTGGAGTGTTCCATGTCCCGCCGCTTGCCCGTGATTCTGCTGCTCGTTCTTTTGCCGTTATGGCTGGCCGCCAGTTATGGCGCGCGTTTTGGCTTCATGGAGGACGCGCAGTGGGTGGGCATCTGCGTGGATGAAGCGAGTCGTTGGGAGTGCTCGGTGCGCTCGAACCTTGGCCTGATGATTCATTTCCAGATGCTGGGCTGGGCGGCGATCGCGGCTGCGGTGATCGGTTTTGTCGTGCCGGGGCGGGCAGGGTGGTGGCTGGCGGTGCTGGCGCTGGTGTTCGGGTTTCCGGCGCTGGCTTTGTACAACACCACGCTGGCGGTGTTTGCGGTAGTGATTGCCGGGTTGCGGCTGGTGCGGGAATCGCGCGACGCCAGGTAGTCATGCATCGCGGGCTCGCCCGCGATGCAGTACTTTCAGGTGCTGAAGGTCAGCCTTTGCGAACCCGCAGGCAGCGCCATAGCGCGGCCACCATCAGCACACTGACCAACGCCCAGCCCCAGGCCTGCTGATTCTGCAGACCTTCACGGTACAACTGCGGCGCAATGCACGCACCGATGATGAAGGTCAGCAGGGCAATCTCCCGGCGGGCCACCGGCACCGGGCGGCACAGGTAAACCAGTGCCGGCAGAATGAACGCCGCACTCGCAAAGCTGCGATAGCGTGGATCGAACACCATCTCCAGCGCCATCACCGCACCCGCGAAACCGACGGCAGCGGCCAGCCAGCCGGCGTGTCGTTCGAAGGCGTTGAAGGCGCGCTCACGCCAGCCGTTGCGGGCGCTCAAGGTCAGCGCGGCGTGTGCCAGCACCAGCAAATTCAACGCAGTCAGCAAACCGACCCACACCCATTCGCTGGCGAACCGCGTGGTCAGCCATGCCAGGTTGCCCCAGGCGCCGATCGAGCACGCGGCGAGGGCGCCGAGCAATGGCAGCACCAGCGCTGAACGTGTCGTGCGAATCCGACCGCCAAGCATCAACGTGCCGACAAAGATCAGACCACCGAGCGCCAGCCAGCGCGACCAGTCGGGTACGTTCGACACCGGCCCGGCCAGTACGCCTTTGTCCTGACGATCGGCATCGAACAGTCCCCAGTAACCGCCGACCGCGCCTTCGCTGCCGCGCTTCCACGGCTGGTCGAACGCTTCGATCAGGTTGTAATGCCAGCCCTGCTGTTCGGCGAGGGTGACAAAACCACGAATGAACTTGGCTTCGTTGACCCTGCTCGGCAACGCGGTCTCACGCTGGCGGCCTTCGCTCGGCCAGCCGGTTTCGCCAATCATCACGTCCTTGGGCGCGAACTTGTTGCCGAACACCTGGCGTACATCCGCCACGTGTTGCAAGGCGGCGTCGATGTTCGACGGATCATCTTCCCAGTACGGCAGCAAGTGAATGGTCAGGAAATCCACCGCCGGCGCGACTTCCGGGTGCTTGAGCCAGAACTCCCAGACATCGGCGTAGGTCACTGGCTGCTTGATATGGCGCTTGACCTTGTTGATCAGCTTCGCCAATTGCGCCCCGGTGACTTCCTTGCGCAGCAGGGCTTCGTTGCCGACGATCACCGCGCTGACCACATCCGGGTTGGCGTTGGCCGAGGCGATCAGCAGATCGACTTCTTTCTCGGTGTCCACCGGGTTGCTGTTGACCCAGGCACCGATCATCAGCTTCAAACCATGCTTGCGCGCCAGATCAGGCAGGGCTTCGAGGCCGGTCATGGAATAGGTGCGGATGCATTCGAAACGAGTCGCGAGCAGGGCGAGATCGGCGTCCATGCGCTCCGGGCGCAGTCGGAACGGTACGTCGAACGGCGACTGATCCTTGTCGAACGGGGTGTAGGAGGCGCACTGCAACTTGTGGGTCGGGGTGGCGACGTCCGGCAGGATCACCGGTTTGCCGAGTCCGTACCAGAAGCCGCAAAGCGCAAACAGGCCAAGCAGGCAGGCGAACAGATAAGGAAGAAAAGGGAAGCGGGAGGATGCGGACATGGTCAGGCCGAGTGGCTGCAAAGCGACGCATGTTACCTGCATTTATAGAGGGGTTGGTGGCCCGCATGATTTTGACATGCAAAGTTTGGGCGGATTGTCTGGCGCCAATTATTCAGGCGCAGTTAATGGCTTTCTGATGTCGTTTCTCGTTGCTTCGAGGTCGCTGGCAGAGCAGGTCGCTGAGTGCGTCAGGTTGATGATCGAACTCATCAGTACTCCGCTGATGTTCGAACGAGTTTGCGGTCAGGCGTGATGGGGGCGCTGTGCACCATAACAATACGTTGACGATGCCCGGCATCCGTCGGGCGCAGCATTTCGGGGAAGTAACGATGAAGATGCGACGACTTTTAGGCGCAGGTGCCGCTCTGGTGCTTGCGATGAGCTCCACTTTCGCCAGCGCTGAAAAACAGACCCTGAACATCGGTTACGTTGACGGCTGGTCCGACAGCGTGGCGACCACCCACGTGGCGGCCGAAGTGATCAAGCAGAAACTCGGCTATGACGTGAAGCTCCAGGCCGTCGCTACCGGGATCATGTGGCAGGGCGTTGCCACCGGCAAACTCGACGCCATGCTGTCGGCCTGGCTGCCTGTGACCCACGGCGAATACTGGACGAAGAACAAGGATCTGGTCGTGGATTACGGCCCGAACTTCAAGGACGCGAAAATCGGCCTGATCGTGCCGGAGTACGTCAAAGCCAAGACCATTGAAGACCTGAAGACCGACGACAGCTTCAAGAAACGCATCGTCGGCATCGACGCCGGTTCAGGCGTGATGCTCAAGACCGATCAGGCGATCAAGGATTACGACCTGACCGGCTATCAACTCAAGGCCAGTTCCGGCGCCGGCATGATTGCCGAGCTGACCCGTGCCGAGAAAAAGAACGAATCCATTGCCGTGACCGGTTGGGTGCCGCACTGGATGTTCGCCAAGTGGAAACTGCGCTTCCTCGACGACCCGAAAGGCGTGTATGGCGCGGCTGAAACCGTGAACAGCATCGGCAGCAAGGAACTGGCGACCAAGGCGCCGGAAGTGGCCAAGTTCCTGAAGAACTTCCAGTGGGCGTCGAAAGACGAAATCGGCGAAGTCATGCTGGCGATTCAGGACGGCGCCAAACCTGACGCAGCGGCCAAGGATTGGGTGGCCAAACACCCTGATCGCGTGGCTGACTGGACCAAGTAATATAAGTCGAAGCGTCTAGTCTGCGCTTCCCAGGGCCGCCCGGCGTCACAGCCGGGTGGCCTTTTTTATGGCGTTTCTTTTTATAGGGAAAGTGGGCCGTTTTCGGGCGGTCTGGAAATTGGCAAAAACGCCATGGCGTTCTACTACTAAGGTCGTCTGGAAGCCGGCTCGCAGCCGCATAGAGTGGCTATGTTCCAAAAATAAAAATCTGTGCTGCGAGGATAAAAACAATGAACGACAGCATTTACCTCTCTATTCAGAACAGCCCGCGCTTCAAGGAGCTGGTGAAAAAAAGGGAAAGGTTCGCCTGGATACTCTCGGCGATCATGCTAGGGCTCTACTCCGGATTCATCCTGCTGATCGCGTACGGGCCACAAGTGCTCGGGACCAAAATCAGTGCCGGCTCATCGATCACCTGGGGCATCCCCATCGGTGTCGGGCTGATTGTCTCGGCCTTCGTCCTGACCGGCATCTACGTACGCCGCGCCAATGGCGAGTTCGACGACCTGAACAATGCGATTCTCAAGGAGGCTCAGCAATGATCCGGCGTCTACTGGCTCTTTTGAGCATCGCAGCGTTCGCTCCGGCCGCCTGGGCCGCTGACGCCCTGACCGGCGAAGTCCACAAACAACCGCTCAACGTTTCCGCGATCGTCATGTTCGTGGTGTTCGTCGGCGCGACCCTGTGCATCACCTACTGGGCCTCCAAACGCAACAAGTCGGCTGCCGATTACTATGCGGCAGGCGGCAAGATCACCGGTTTCCAGAACGGTCTGGCGATTGCCGGTGACTACATGTCGGCGGCGTCCTTCCTGGGGATTTCCGCGCTGGTGTTCACCTCCGGCTACGACGGCCTGATCTACTCGATCGGCTTCTTGGTGGGTTGGCCGATCATTCTGTTCCTGATCGCCGAACGTCTGCGCAACCTGGGTAAATACACCTTTGCCGACGTGGCGTCCTACCGCCTCGGGCAAACCCAGATCCGCACGCTGTCGGCCTGCGGCTCGCTGGTGGTGGTGGCGTTCTACCTGATCGCGCAAATGGTCGGTGCCGGCAAGCTGATCCAGCTGCTGTTCGGTCTCGACTACCACGTTGCGGTGATTCTGGTCGGTATCCTGATGTGCCTGTACGTGCTGTTCGGCGGCATGCTGGCGACCACCTGGGTGCAGATCATCAAGGCCGTGCTGTTGCTGTCCGGTGCCTCGTTCATGGCGCTGATGGTGATGAAGCACGTCAACTTCGACTTCAACACCCTGTTCTCCGAAGCCATCAAGGTTCACGCCAAGGGCGAAGCGATCATGAGCCCCGGCGGTCTGGTGAAAGATCCGATCTCGGCGTTCTCCCTCGGCCTGGCACTGATGTTCGGTACCGCTGGCCTGCCACACATCCTGATGCGCTTCTTCACCGTGAGTGATGCGAAAGAAGCGCGTAAGAGCGTGCTGTATGCCACCGGTTTCATTGGCTACTTCTACATCCTGACCTTCATCATCGGCTTCGGCGCGATCCTGCTGGTCAGCACCAACCCGGCGTTCAAGGATGCAGCGGGGGCTCTGCTCGGCGGCAACAACATGGCGGCGGTGCACCTGGCCAACGCCGTGGGCGGCAGCATCTTCCTCGGCTTCATCTCGGCCGTGGCGTTCGCGACCATTCTGGCGGTAGTGGCCGGTCTGACCCTGGCCGGTGCTTCGGCGGTGTCTCACGACCTGTACGCCAGTGTGATCAAGAAAGGCAAAGCCAACGACAAGGATGAGATTCGCGTTTCGAAGATCACCACCATCGCACTGGGCATCCTGGCCATCGGCCTGGGCATTCTGTTCGAAAGCCAGAACATTGCGTTCATGGTCGGCCTGGCGTTCTCCATCGCGGCGAGCTGCAACTTCCCGGTGCTGCTGCTTTCGATGTACTGGAAGAAGCTGACCACTCGTGGCGCGATGATTGGCGGCTGGCTGGGTCTGGTGAGTGCGGTGGGGCTGATGATTCTTGGCCCGACCATCTGGGTGCAGATTCTGCATCACGAGAAGGCGATTTTCCCTTACGAGTATCCGGCGCTGTTTTCGATGATCATTGCGTTTATCGGGATCTGGTTCTTCTCTGTTACCGATAAATCGGCGGCGGCAGAGAATGAGCGTGCGCTGTTCTTCCCGCAGTTTGTGCGTTCGCAGACGGGGTTGGGGGCTAGTGGGGCGGTTTCGCACTGAGGCTTTGTAGGTTGAGTTGAATGGAAAATGCCCTGGTCGAGAGATTGGGGCATTTTTTATTGAGTACATATCCGTTGCTTCGGGTGCTGCCGCTGGCGGTTTCGCTCTTACAGCGAGTCACTTTTGACAAACGCCTCAAAAGTAACCAAAAAGTCTAAGCCCCGGCGTACGGCACTTCGCTTAGGCTCAGTGTTCCCTCGCTACGGTGCCCATCAGGGGGCATCGCCTACGGTTTGCTTCGCTGCACCTCCTCTCGATGTATGCGGCTTCGCCGCACGGCGCTGCGCGCCTACCCCCTGATGAACACCTCCGCTCGGCCTGCCGAAGGGGCAAAAAATCAAAAGCCAGAGCCAGAGCAAAAGCCAGATCAAAAGCCCCTCACCACGATGAGCGTTAGCTCAAGTACCGCTTTTGATCTCAAGGCCCATCGGCAGGCTGAGTGGAGGGATTGATTCGGGGTGGGAGCGCAGCGACCGTTTGGCGAAGCCAAACACATCGAGAGGAGGTGCAGCGAAGCAAACCGGAGGCGATGCCCCCGGATCGATCCCGGAGCGAAGGAACCCCGAGCCTCAGCGAGGGGCCGTACGTCAGGGTGAAGCCTTTTGGGTTACCTTTTCGGCGTTTGGAAAAGGTGACTCGCCGTAAGGGCGAAACCCTAAGAAGTCGTTACCGCAGCAACGGATATACACCCAATCCAAAAGACAGCGAAAACCCGCAAAAACAAAAAAACGGCCCCCATTCACATGGAGGCCGTTCCCGGTACAACGTTAAGACGTTATCGCAAGACAGGTCTTATTTGCGGTCTTCCAGCTTGGTAATGTCACGCGACTCGTAGCCGGTGTACAGCTGACGCGGACGGCCAATCTTGTACGGGCTGGAGAGCATTTCCTTCCAGTGCGAGATCCAGCCGACAGTACGTGCCAGGGCGAAGATCACGGTGAACATGCTGGTCGGAATGCCGATCGCCTTGAGGATGATCCCCGAGTAGAAGTCGACGTTCGGGTACAGCGAGCGTTCGATGAAGTACGGGTCGGTCAGGGCGATCTCTTCCAGGCGCATCGCCAGTTCGAGTTGCGGATCGTTCTGGATGCCCAGTTCCTTCAACACTTCGTCGCAAGTCTGCTTCATCACGGTCGCACGTGGGTCGCGGTTCTTGTAGACGCGGTGACCGAAGCCCATCAGCTTGAACGGGTCGTTCTTGTCCTTTGCCTTGGCGATGAACTTGTCGATGTTCGAGACATCGCCGATTTCATCGAGCATGGTCAGCACGGCTTCGTTCGCACCGCCGTGGGCAGGGCCCCACAGTGCGGCGATACCGGCGGCGATACAGGCGAACGGGTTGGCACCCGAGGAACCGGCCAGACGCACGGTGGAGGTCGAAGCGTTCTGCTCGTGGTCGGCGTGGAGGATGAAGATCCGGTCCATGGCCTTGGCGAGTACCGGGCTGATCGGTTTGATCTCGCACGGGGTGTTGAACATCATGTGCAGGAAGTTTTCCGCGTACGACAGGTCGTTGCGCGGGTACATCATGGGTTGGCCCATGGAGTACTTGTAAACCATCGCGGCCAGGGTCGGCATCTTGGCAACCAGGCGGATCGCGGAGATTTCGCGATGCTGCGGGTTATTGATGTCGAGGGAGTCGTGGTAGAAGGCCGAGAGGGCGCCGACTACACCACACATGACGGCCATCGGGTGGGCGTCACGGCGGAAGCCGTTGAAGAAGGTTTTCAGCTGTTCGTGAACCATGGTGTGGTTCTTCACGGTGCCGACGAACTGGGCCTTTTGCTCTGCAGTCGGCAGTTCGCCGTTCAGCAGCAGGTAGCAGGTTTCCAGGTAGTCCGACTTTTCAGCCAGTTGTTCGATCGGGTAGCCGCGGTGCAGCAGGATGCCGTTGTCACCATCGATATAGGTGATCTTCGATTCGCAGGAAGCGGTCGACATGAAACCGGGGTCGAAAGTGAAGCGGCCCGTGGCCGTCAGGCCCCGAACATCGATTACATCGGGACCAACGGTGCCGGTTAAAATGGGCAGCTCGACGGGGGCTGCGCCCTCGATGATCAACTGCGCTTTTTTGTCAGCCATGTGGCCTCCTATTTATGCTTGAAATCATCAGACAGACCCCCCACGCAGGGCCCGCACCACTATAGTGAGATAAATTCGAATGTCAATTTGCCTAAAGTCTTGCTCCAGAAGGCTTTAACCGCACTTTTTCCTCGAAATTGACTGCCATTTACGCCTTTTATACAACTTGTGCAATCAGCTATTGGGGGTAGGCGATTGCGTTGTCATTAGTAGCCTAACTGTCTATACTCGGCGACCGACCGCCAAGGGCTTTTGGGCTTGCTTTCATTGGGGGTCGCATCCCTGGGTGGTGGTTACCTGACCAGTGCACTCCCCAACAACTTTGCCCTGATTGTTAGGGGCTCTTCAGTGTGAAAAAAAAGCCGTGAAAAGCCAACGACCTGTAAACCTAGACCTAAGGACCATCAAACTCCCCATCACCGGCGTTACGTCGTTTCTTCACCGTGTTTCCGGCATCATCCTCTTCCTGGGCCTTGGCATCATGCTTTATGCATTGGGCAAATCCCTGGGTTCCGAGGAAGGTTATGTCGAGGTGAAGGCATGCTTGACCAGTCCGCTGGCCAAGTTCGTAGCATGGGGCCTCCTGTCCGCTCTGCTATATCACCTGGTTGCCGGTGTGCGCCACTTGATCATGGACATGGGCATCGGTGAGACGCTGGAAGGCGGCCGCCTGGGCTCGAAAATTATCATCGCCGTTTCCGTGGTGCTGATCGTTCTGGCAGGAGTTTGGATATGGTAACCAGCGTTACGAACCTTTCGCGTTCGGGCCTCTATGACTGGATGGCACAACGTGTGTCTGCGGTTGTTCTCGCGGCTTATTTCATCTTCCTGATCGGCTACCTCGCCGCTCACCCGGGCATTGGCTATGAACAATGGCATGGCCTGTTCGCCCACAACGGAATGCGTATCTTCAGTCTGCTGGCACTGGTTGCCCTGGGCGCTCACGCCTGGGTCGGCATGTGGACCATCGCGACCGACTACCTGACGCCGATGGCGCTGGGCAAGTCCGCGACTGCAGTACGTTTCCTTTTCCAGGCAGTATGCGGCGTTGCGATGTTCGCTTACTTCGTCTGGGGTGTGCAGATTCTCTGGGGTATCTGAGTCATGGCTAACATTCCAACGATTTCTTTCGACGCCATCATTATTGGTGGTGGCGGTGCCGGCATGCGCGCTGCGTTGCAGCTGGCACAGGGTGGTCACAAGACTGCCGTGATCACCAAGGTCTTCCCGACCCGTTCGCACACTGTATCCGCCCAGGGCGGCATCACTTGCGCCATCGCGTCCGCTGACCCGAACGATGACTGGCGCTGGCACATGTACGATACCGTCAAGGGTTCCGACTACATCGGTGACCAAGACGCTATCGAATACATGTGTCAGGAAGGCCCGGCTGCCGTTTTCGAGCTGGACCACATGGGTCTGCCGTTCTCGCGTACCGAGCAAGGCCGTATCTACCAGCGTCCGTTCGGCGGTCAGTCGAAGGATTACGGTAAAGGCGGGCAGGCTGCCCGTACTTGCGCCGCATCCGACCGTACCGGTCACGCGCTGCTGCACACCCTTTATCAGGGCAACCTGAAAGCCGGTACCACGTTCCTGAACGAGTACTACGCTGTCGACCTGGTGAAAAACCAGGAAGGCGAATTCGTCGGTGTGATCGCAATCTGCATCGAAACCGGCGAAACCACCTACATCCGCGCGAAAGCCACCGTACTGGCGACCGGCGGTGCAGGTCGTATCTATGCATCCACCACCAACGCCCTGATCAACACCGGTGACGGCGTCGGCATGGCTCTGCGTGCTGGCGTGCCGGTACAAGACATCGAAATGTGGCAGTTCCACCCGACCGGCATCGCCGGCGCCGGTGTACTGGTTACAGAAGGCTGCCGTGGTGAAGGTGGTTACCTGATCAACAAGCACGGCGAGCGTTTCATGGAGCGTTACGCTCCGAACGCCAAAGACCTGGCTGGTCGTGACGTGGTTGCCCGTTCGATGGTTAAAGAAATCATCGCCGGCAACGGTTGCGGTCCGAATGGCGACCACGTAATGCTCAAACTCGACCACCTGGGCGAGGAAGTGCTGCACAGCCGTCTGCCAGGCATCTGCGAACTGTCGAAGACTTTCGCTCACGTTGACCCGGTGGTTGCTCCGGTTCCGGTTGTTCCGACTTGCCACTATATGATGGGCGGCGTTGCCACCAACATTCATGGCCAGGCGATCACCCAGGACGCCGAAGGCGTGGATCAGATCATTCCTGGTCTGTTCGCGGTCGGTGAAGTGGCTTGCGTATCGGTTCACGGCGCCAACCGTCTGGGCGGCAACTCGCTGCTCGACCTGGTGGTCTTCGGTCGCGCTGCCGGCCTGCACCTCGAAAAAGCGCTGACTGACGGCATCGAATACGATGACGCCACCGAAGCCGACATCGAAGCTGCACTGTCGCGCCTGAACGCACTGAACAACCGTACCGACGGCGAAGACGTCGCTACCCTGCGTCGCGAGCTGCAAAGCTGCATGCAGAACTACTTCGGTGTATTCCGTACCGGCGAATACATGCAGAAAGGTATTGCCCAGCTGGCTGATCTGCGCAAGCGCATCGCGAATGTGAAGATCAACGATAAGTCGCAGGCGTTCAACACTGCACGTATCGAGGCGCTGGAACTGCAAAACCTGCTGGAAGTGGCTGAAGCTACCGCCATCGCTGCCGAAGTACGTAAAGAGTCCCGCGGCGCTCACGCCCGTGAAGACTTCGAAGATCGTGACGACGAAAACTGGCTGTGCCACACCCTGTACTTCCCGGGTGACAAGCGCGTCACCAAGCGTGCCGTGAACTTCTCGCCGAAGACTGTTCCGACTTTCGAACCAAAAGTCCGGACTTATTAAGGGTGACCGCCATGTTGCAAGTCAGTGTTTATCGTTACAACCCTGATCAGGACGCTGCGCCGTTCATGCAGGAATTCCAGGTCGATACCGGTGGTAAAGACCTGATGGTGCTGGACGTGCTGGCCCTGATCAAAGAGCAGGACGAGGGTTTCTCCTATCGTCGCTCTTGCCGTGAAGGTGTCTGCGGCTCCGACGGCATGAACATCAACGGCAAGAACGGCCTGGCGTGCATCACGCCGCTGTCCGCTGTCGTCAAAGGTAACAAGTTGATCGTTCGTCCTCTGCCAGGTTTGCCGGTTATCCGTGACCTGGTTGTCGATATGAGCATCTTCTACAAGCAATACGAGAAGGTTAAGCCATTCCTGCAGAACGACACGCCGGCTCCGGCCATCGAGCGTCTGCAGTCCCCTGAAGAGCGTGAAAAGCTCGACGGTCTGTACGAGTGCATCCTGTGCGCCTGCTGCTCGACCTCTTGCCCGTCCTTCTGGTGGAACCCGGACAAATTCCTGGGTCCAGCTGCCCTGCTGCAAGCGTACCGCTTCCTGGCAGACAGCCGTGACACCAAGACGTCCGAGCGTCTGGCGTCCCTCGATGACCCGTTCAGCGTCTTCCGCTGCCGGGGCATCATGAACTGCGTCAACGTATGTCCGAAAGGCCTGAACCCGACTAAGGCCATCGGTCACATCCGTAACATGCTGCTTTCGAGCGGCGTGTGATTCAGAAGCTGTAAATGTAGTACTGCTTCACCGTAGAGGCTGTGGCGCGGGCTTCAACCCGCGCCAGGGCTATAACCAGAGCAACAGCCATAAGCTGCGGCTCTTATTTTGAAGAAATGAGACAAGCAGGGGCATCCGGGCTGGTACCCGGACTATCAGTGTGATCCTAAGTGGCTTGTTTTGGTCGCTGCATTCGGACTTCTGCAAGTTTGCTCGGTGTCGACACACGATGGTGTTCCCCTAACCGAGGGTGACCAAGCATGCAAGAAAGCGTGATGCAGCGCATGTGGAACAGCGCCTACCTTTCAGGTGGAAACGCTGCCTATGTGGAAGAGCTTTATGAGCTCTACCTGCACGACCCTAACGCTGTGCCAGAAGAGTGGCGCACCTACTTTCAGAAGCTGCCCGCCGACGGCGGCTCTGCCACCGATGTTTCGCACTCCACAATTCGCGATCATTTCGTGCTGCTGGCAAAGAACCAGCGCCGCGCCCAACCGGTTTCCGCCGGCAGCGTGAGCAGTGAGCACGAGAAGAAGCAAGTTGAAGTGCTGCGATTGATCCAGGCCTACCGTATGCGTGGCCACCAGGCAGCCCAGCTTGACCCGCTGGGACTGTGGCAGCGTCCTGCACCTGCAGACCTGTCGATCAATCATTACGGCTTGACCAATGCCGATCTTGATACGACCTTCCGTGCCGGCGACCTGTTCATCGGCAAAGAGGAAGCGAGCCTACGCGAAATTCACGAAGCGTTGCAGCAGACATATTGCCGCACCATCGGCGCTGAATTTACGCATATCACCGATTCCGTGCAGCGCCAGTGGTTCCAGCAGCGTCTGGAAAGCGTACGTGGCCGTCCGACCTACTCCGCCGACATTCAGAGCCACCTGCTCGAGCGCGTCACCGCCGGTGAAGGTCTGGAAAAATACCTGGGTACCAAATACCCGGGCACCAAGCGTTTCGGTCTGGAAGGCGGCGAAAGCCTGATTCCGATGCTCGACGAACTGATCCAGCGTTCCGGTTCCTACGGCACCAAGGAAGTCGTCATCGGCATGGCCCACCGTGGCCGTCTGAACGTGCTGGTCAACACCTTCGGCAAGAACCCGCGCGAGCTGTTCGACGAGTTCGAAGGCAAGAAGAAGGTCGAGCTGGGTTCCGGTGACGTTAAATACCACCAGGGCTTCTCGTCCAACGTGATGACCGCCGGCGGTGAAGTTCACCTGGCCATGGCGTTCAACCCGTCCCACCTGGAAATCGTTTCCCCGGTGGTTGAAGGTTCGGTTCGCGCCCGTCAGGATCGTCGTAACGACCCTACCGGCGAGAAGGTTCTGCCGATCTCCATCCACGGTGACGCTGCATTCGCCGGTCAAGGCGTGGTGATGGAAACCTTCCAGATGTCGCAGACCCGCGGTTTCAAGACCGGCGGTACCGTGCACATCGTGATCAACAACCAGGTTGGTTTCACCATCAGCAACCCGCTGGACTCGCGCTCCACCGAGTACGCGACCGACGTTGCGAAAATGATCCAGGCGCCGATCCTCCATGTGAATGGAGATGATCCGGAAGCCGTATTGTTCGTGACCCAGCTGGCCATCGACTACCGCATGCAGTTCAAGCGTGACGTGGTGATCGACCTGGTCTGCTACCGTCGTCGCGGCCACAACGAGGCCGACGAACCAAGCGGCACCCAGCCTCTGATGTATCAGCAGATCACCAAGCAGCGCACCACCCGTGAGCTGTACGCTGATCGTCTGACCCAGGGCGGTGTGCTCGACGTTGAGCGTGTTCAGGCGAAAGTCGACGAATACCGCAACGCGCTGGACAACGGTCTGCACGTAGTGAAATCGCTGGTCAAAGAGCCGAACAAAGAGCTGTTCGTGGACTGGCGTCCGTATCTGGGCCACGCCTGGACTGCGCGTCACGACACTCGCTTCGATCTGAAGACCCTGCAGGAACTGTCCGCCAAGCTGCTGGAAATTCCGGAAGGCTTCGTGGTTCAGCGCCAGGTTGCGAAGATCTACGAAGACCGTCAGAAGATGCAAGCCGGCGGCCTGCCGATCAACTGGGGTTACGCCGAAACCATGGCGTACGCGACCCTGGCGTTCGAAGGTCACCCGATTCGCATGACCGGTCAGGACATCGGCCGCGGTACGTTCTCGCACCGTCACGCTGTTCTGCACAACCAGAAAGATGCCGGCACCTACATTCCGTTGCAGAACCTGTACGACGGTCAGCCGCGCTTCGACCTGTACGATTCGTTCCTGTCGGAAGAAGCCGTACTGGCGTTCGAATACGGTTACTCGACCACCACGCCGAACGCGCTGGTGATCTGGGAAGCCCAGTTCGGCGACTTCGCCAACGGTGCGCAGGTTGTTATCGACCAGTTCATCACCAGTGGCGAGCACAAGTGGGGCCGTCTCTGCGGTCTGACCATGCTGCTGCCGCACGGCTACGAAGGTCAGGGCCCTGAGCACTCCTCGGCACGTCTTGAGCGTTACCTGCAGCTGTGCGCCGAGCACAACATTCAGGTGTGCATGCCGACCACGCCGGCCCAGATCTACCACTTGCTGCGCCGTCAGGTGATCCGCCCGCTGCGCAAGCCTCTGGTAGTGCTGACTCCGAAGTCGCTGCTGCGTCACAAACTGGCAATCTCGACGCTGGAAGATCTGGCCGAAGGTTCGTTCCAGACCGTTATCCCGGAAGTCGATGCACTGGACCCGAAAAAGGTCGAGCGCGTTGTTCTGTGCAGCGGCAAGGTCTACTACGACCTGCTGGAAAAACGCCGTGCCGAAGGCCGCGAAGATATCGCCATCGTGCGTATCGAGCAGCTGTACCCATTCCCTGAGGACGACTTGAAAGAAGTCCTGGCTCCTTACACCAACGCCAAAGCGGCTGTCTGGTGCCAGGAAGAGCCGATGAACCAGGGCGCCTGGTACTGCAGCCAGCACCACCTGCGTCGCAGCATCAGCAACCTCAACAAATCTCTCGTACTTGAGTACGCGGGCCGTGAGGCTTCTGCTGCACCAGCATGTGGTTACGCATCGATGCACGCCGAGCAGCAGGAAAAACTGCTGCAAGACGCGTTTACCGTTTAACGCCTTCGCGCACCTGAAACCGAATTTAAGGAACCACAGACAATGGCTATCGAGATCAAAGCCCCCACTTTCCCGGAATCGGTTGCCGATGGCACCGTTGCCACCTGGCACAAGCAACCGGGCGACGCCGTCAAGCGTGACGAACTGATCGTCGACATCGAAACCGACAAGGTTGTCCTGGAAGTGCTGGCTACCGCCGACGGCGTGCTGGGCGCAATCGTCAAGGGCGAGGGCGACACCGTCCTGTCCGACGAAGTCCTGGGCTCCATCGTTGAAGGCGGCGCTGCTGCTGCCGCTCCGGCTGCCGCTGCTGCACCGGCCGCTGCTGCCGCTGCTCCAGCTGCCGGCGCTGACGAAGACGCTATCGCTGCTCCTGCCGCTCGCAAGCTGGCCGAAGAGAACGGCATCAACCTGGCTTCCGTAAAAGGCACTGGCAAAGACGGCCGTGTGACCAAGGAAGACGTGGTTGCCGCTGTTGAAGCCAAGAAAGCCGCTCCGGCTGCTGCGCCTAAGGCTGCTGCTCCAGCCGCTGCCGCTCCTGTGTTCGCTGCTGGCGACCGCGTCGAGAAGCGCGTTCCGATGACCCGCGTTCGCGCTACCGTGGCCAAGCGTCTGGTAGAAGCTCAGTCGAACATGGCGATGCTGACCACTTTCAACGAAGTCGACATGACCGAAGTCATGGCGCTGCGTTCGAAGTACAAGGATCTGTTCGAGAAGTCCCACAACGGCGTACGCCTGGGCTTCATGTCGTTCTTCGTGAAGGCTGCCACCGAAGCGCTGAAACGCTTCCCGGCTGTCAACGCTTCGATCGACGGCGGCGACATCGTTTACCACGGCTACGCCGACGTTGGTGTTGCTGTTTCCAGCGACCGCGGTCTGGTGGTTCCGGTTCTGCGTAACGCCGAACTGATGAGCCTGGCTGAAATCGAAGGCGGCATCGCCACTTTCGGCAAGAAAGCCCGTGACGGCAAACTGTCGATGGACGAGATGACCGGCGGTACCTTCACCATCACCAACGGTGGTACCTTCGGTTCGATGATGTCGACTCCGATCGTCAACCCGCCGCAGGCAGCGATTCTGGGCATGCACAACATCATCCAGCGTCCGATGGCCATCAACGGTCAGGTCGTTATTCGTCCGATGATGTACCTGGCACTGTCCTACGATCACCGTCTGATCGATGGCAAAGAAGCTGTGACTTTCCTGGTGACCATCAAGAACCTGCTGGAAGATCCGGCTCGTCTGTTGCTGGATATCTGATAGAAGCAGTCACGCGCTGCAAGCTTCAAGCTGCAAGAGAACGCAGCCTGGCTTGCAGCGCGCGGCTTGAAGCTTTTCGCTAAAGAGGATTTTTTGAATGTCGCAGAAATTTGACGTAGTAGTGATCGGTGCGGGCCCTGGCGGCTACGTGGCTGCCATCAAGGCCGCGCAACTCGGTCTGAGCACTGCCTGCATCGAGAAGTACACCGATGCTGAAGGCAAGCAAGCCCTGGGCGGCACCTGCCTGAACGTAGGCTGCATTCCTTCCAAGGCGCTGCTGGACAGCTCCTGGAAATACAAGGAAGCGAAAGAAAGCTTCAACGTCCACGGTATCTCGACCGGCGAAGTCAAAATGGACGTCGCTGCGATGGTTGGCCGCAAGGCTGGCATCGTCAAGAACCTGACCGGCGGTGTTGCCACCCTGTTCAAGGCCAACGGCGTTACTTCGATCCAGGGCCACGGCAAACTGCTGGCCGGCAAGAAAGTCGAAGTCACCAAGCCAGACGGCTCGGTTGAAGTCATCGAAGCCGAAAACGTCATCCTGGCTCCAGGTTCGCGTCCGATCGACATTCCACCGGCTCCGGTCGATCAGAAAGTCATCGTTGATTCGACTGGCGCTCTGGAATTCCAATCCGTACCTAAGCGTCTGGGCGTGATCGGCGCTGGCGTGATCGGTCTGGAACTGGGTTCGGTCTGGTCGCGTCTGGGTGCAGAAGTGACTGTCCTGGAAGCCCTGGACACCTTCCTGATGGCAGCGGACACCGCTGTTTCCAAGGAAGCGCTGAAAACCCTGACCAAACAAGGTCTGGACATCAAACTGGGCGCTCGCGTGACCGGCTCGAAAGTGAACGGCGACGAAGTCGTTGTGAACTACACCGATGCCAACGGCGAACAGACCATCACTTTCGACAAGCTGATCGTAGCCGTTGGTCGCCGTCCGGTGACCACTGATCTGCTGGCTGCCGACAGCGGCGTGACCCTGGACGAGCGCGGTTTCGTGCACGTTGACGATCACTGCGCCACCACCGTACCGGGCGTATTCGCCATCGGTGACGTGGTTCGCGGCATGATGCTGGCTCACAAAGCCTCGGAAGAGGGCATCATGGTTGTCGAGCGCATCAAGGGCCACAAGGCTCAGATGAACTATGACCTGATCCCTTCGGTTATTTATACTCACCCGGAAATCGCATGGGTGGGTAAAACCGAGCAGGCCTTGAAAGCTGAAGGCGTTGAAGTTAACGTCGGCACCTTCCCGTTCGCAGCATCCGGCCGTGCCATGGCCGCCAACGATACCGGTGGTTTCGTCAAGGTCATCGCCGATGCCAAGACTGACCGCGTATTGGGCGTGCACGTGATTGGCCCGAGCGCTGCAGAACTGGTTCAGCAGGGCGCGATCGGTATGGAATTCGGCACCAGCGCTGAAGACCTGGGCATGATGGTTTTCTCCCATCCGACCCTGTCTGAAGCCTTGCACGAAGCAGCTCTGGCAGTGAATGGCGGCGCCATCCACATTGCCAACCGCAAGAAGCGTTAAGACACAATAAGAAACCACGGCGGTACGGCCCGTCGTGAGCCTTGCGTGCAAGACTCACCGCGGAATGTCCGCTGGACGCAGCCTTGCGTAGCTGCACCGGGTATCCGGAAAGGCTACGCAAGCAGCAGTCACAGGTGGCGCGGCACTCATCAAGAGCGCAGCGCCGAATGCGCAGTACCTAACGAAGACGGTAAAAAGCATGAATCTTCACGAGTATCAGGGTAAGCAGCTGTTCGCTGAATACGGCCTGCCAGTTTCCACTGGTTATGCAGTAGACACCCCGGAAGCAGCAGCAGAAGCTTGCGACAAAATCGGCGGCAGCGAGTGGGTTGTCAAAGCCCAGGTCCACGCCGGTGGTCGCGGTAAAGCGGGCGGCGTAAAGCTGGTTCGCAGCAAAGAAGACGCCAAAGCCTTCGCACAGCAGTGGCTGGGCAAGCGTCTGGTGACTTACCAGACTGACGCCAATGGCCAGCCAGTCACCAAGATCCTGGTTGAATCGTGCACTGATATCGCTAAAGAGCTGTACCTGGGCGCTGTCGTTGACCGTTCGAGCCGTCGCATCGTGTTCATGGCCTCCACCGAAGGTGGCGTGGACATCGAGAAAATCGCTCACGACACTCCAGAAAAAATTCTGAAAGCCACTATCGATCCACTGGTTGGCGCTCAGCCATTCCAGGGTCGCGAGCTGGCATTCCAGCTGGGTCTGGAAGGCAAGCAGGTTGCTCAGTTCGCCAAGATCTTCGTAGGTCTGGCCAAGCTGTTCAAGGATCACGACCTGGCTCTGCTGGAAGTGAACCCGCTGGTGATCAAGGCTGACGGCGATCTGCACTGCCTGGACGCCAAGATCAACATCGACGCCAACGCAATGTACCGTCAGCCTAAGCTGAAGACTTTCCACGATCCGTCGCAGGACGATCCGCGCGAAGCGCACGCTGCCAAGTTTGAACTGAACTACGTAGCGCTGGAAGGCAACATCGGCTGCATGGTAAACGGTGCCGGCCTGGCCATGGGTACCATGGACATCGTCAACCTGCACGGCGGCAAGCCAGCCAACTTCCTCGACGTAGGTGGTGGTGCTACCAAAGAACGCGTTACCGAAGCATTCAAAATCATTCTGTCCGACACCAACGTCGCTGCAGTACTGGTTAACATCTTCGGCGGCATCGTTCGTTGCGACATGATTGCCGAAGGCATCATCGGTGCAGTGAAAGAAGTCGGCGTGAAAATCCCGGTTGTTGTTCGTCTTGAAGGCAACAACGCTGAACTGGGCGCTAAAGTACTGGCAGAAAGCGGTTTGAACATCATCGCTGCTACCAGCCTGACCGACGCTGCTCAACAAGTCGTTAAAGCTGCGGAGGGCAAGTAATGAGCGTCCTGATCAATAAAGACACCAAAGTTATCTGCCAGGGTATTACCGGTTCGCAAGGTAGCTTCCACACCCAGCAAGCCATCGAATACGGCACCAAGATGGTTGGCGGCGTAACTCCAGGCAAAGGCGGCACCGAGCACCTGGGCCTGCCAGTGTTCAACACCGTGAAAGACGCCGTAGCTGCCACTGGCGCCACCGCCAGCGTGATCTACGTTCCGGCTCCTTTCTGCAAGGACTCGATCCTGGAAGCAGCTTTCGGCGGCATCAAGCTGATCGTCTGCATCACCGAAGGCATTCCTACCCTGGACATGCTGGACGCTAAAGTTAAGTGCGACGAGCTGGGTGTCATCCTGATCGGCCCTAACTGCCCAGGCGTGATCACCCCAGGCGAATGCAAGATCGGCATCATGCCAGGTCACATTCACTTGCCAGGCAAGGTCGGTATCGTTTCCCGTTCCGGCACCCTGACCTACGAAGCTGTTAAGCAGACTACTGACGCCGGTTTCGGTCAGTCGACTTGCGTCGGCATCGGTGGTGACCCGATCCCGGGTTCGAACTTCATCGACATCCTGAAGCTGTTCCAGGAAGACCCGAAGACCGAGGCGATCGTGATGATCGGCGAGATCGGCGGTTCGGCTGAAGAAGAAGCGGCTGCCTACATCAAGGCTCACGTGACCAAGCCGGTTGTTTCCTACATCGCTGGTGTGACTGCTCCTCCGGGCAAGCGCATGGGCCATGCTGGCGCAATCATCTCCGGCGGCAAAGGCACTGCAGACGAGAAATTCGCTGCTCTGCAAGACGCAGGCGTGAAAACCGTGCGTTCGCTGGCGGACATCGGCAAGGCCCTGGCCGAGCTGACTGGTTGGGCTGTCAAGTAAGCCTCGCGCTTAGCTGACGCTTTACCAAACAAAGGCCACCTTCGGGTGGCCTTTGTCGTTTCTGATGTTTGTTTGACGATAGCGATTTATAGGCTCTCGCCCAATAACATGCAAAAACGCGACACAGACACGTCGCGTATCGGATAGTTCGCCCTCAAACAGTGCGTTTGTCAGACAAATTCGTTAGGCTAGCAGCCATTTTTGCGTCTGCCGCCCACAAGGCATGCAACGCGCTAAACGGGTCAGTCCCATACGGATTGACAGCATTTCCCTAACCCCACAGGGAAATCCCCCTCTAAATTCCGATTCAGTAGTGTGGTATTTCCTTAATGAAAGTTTTGAAAGGTCAGGACATCCTGGCACTTGGTTTTATGACATTCGCCCTGTTCGTCGGGGCCGGTAACATCATCTTCCCGCCTATCGTCGGTTTGCAGTCCGGACCCAACGTCTGGATGGCGGCGCTGGGCTTCCTGATCACGGCGGTCGGTCTGCCGGTGATCACCGTCGTGGCGCTGGCCAAGGTCGGCGGAGCGATGGATTCCCTGAGCAGCCCGATCGGCAAGATTGCCGGTGGCGTGCTGGCAGCAGCGTGCTACCTCGCGGTCGGCCCGTTGTTCGCAACGCCGCGTACCGCGACCGTGTCGTTCGAAGTAGGCCTGGCGCCGCTGACTGGCGAAAGCCCGCTGGCGCTGTTCCTCTACAGCTCGGTGTACTTCCTGCTGGTGTTTTTCATCTCGCTCTACCCGGGCCGTTTGCTGGACACCGTAGGGCGCTTCCTTGCGCCGCTGAAGATCATCGCTCTGGCGGTACTCGGCATCGCTGCGTTCGCGCTGCCGGCGGGTGATATCGGCGTGGCCACTCCGGAGTACGTCGCGGCACCGTTCTCCCAGGGCTTCATCAATGGTTACCTGACCATGGATACCTTGGGCGCACTGGTGTTCGGCATCGTCATCGTCAACGCGATCCGCTCCCGTGGCGTCGAGTCGCCGGCGCTGATCACCCGTTACGCAATCATCGCCGGGCTGATTGCCGGCGTCGGTCTGGCGCTGGTGTATGTCAGCCTGTTCCGTCTGGGTTCCGGCAGCCATGAAGTGGCCGCTGGCGCTACCAATGGCGCGGCGGTGCTGCACGCTTACGTGCAACACACCTTCGGTTCGCTGGGTAGCGGTTTCCTTGCGGTGCTGATCTCGCTGGCCTGCCTGGTGACGGCGGTCGGTCTGACCTGCGCCTGTGCCGAGTACTTCAGCCGCGTGTTGCCACTGTCCTACAAGACACTGGTGATCATCCTGGCTGCATTCTCGCTGCTGGTGTCCAACCTGGGCCTGACCAAGCTGATCGCGTTCTCGATCCCGGTGCTGACCGCGATCTACCCGCCGTGCATCGTGCTGGTGGCCCTGAGCTTCTGCGCCGCTTTCTGGCATGAGCAGAGCCGCATCATGGGCCCGGTGATGCTGGTGTCGTTCGTGTTCGGTACCATCGACGCCTTGAAAGGCGCCGGTCTGGCTGACTGGCTGCCGTCGCAACTGGCCCACCTGCCGCTGAGTGAGCAGGGCCTGGCGTGGCTGGTGCCATGCGTGATGACCCTGGTAGTTGCCGTTGTTTGCGACCGCCTGCTGGGCAAGCGCGCCGAAGCCCTGGCTTAAGATTGCCCGGCCGCCACTAGCGGCTTCCGAGCGATTAAACAGAAATGCCCCGTATCAATCGATACGGGGCATTTTTTATGGGCGAGAGGCAGTGTCTTTTTCCCTGAGCTAACGTCGAAGGGTTGCCGAAATCTTCATCACAGGGAATTGCATGTCATTCATCCAAGCCAACCAGATCCATCTGCTTGCCGCGCTCTGGTTCGTCATCTGCTGGGGCGGTTACACCCGTTATGCCATTTGGAAGGGTCGCGACACTGCGTGCCTGGCCAGCGTGTTGCACTTGTACCGCGAAGACTGGATGCGCCGCATGCTGCTGCGTGACAACCGCATCGCCGACACCAGCGTGATCGGCAACCTTGAGCGCAACGCCTCGTTCTTCGCGTCCAGCACCCTGATCATCCTGGCGGGCATTCTCACCGTGCTCGGCGCCTCGGAACGTGCGGTGTCGTTGCTGGCGGATATTCCGATGGTGCAACAGGCCTCCCAGGGCATGTCGGAGATCAAGTTGCTGTGCCTGGCGCTGGTGTTCGTCTACGCCTTCTTCACCTTCAGCTGGTGCATGCGCCAGTACAACTTCGCGGCGATCCTGATCGGCTCGGCGCCGATGATCGGCGAGCGGCACGTGTCCGAGCAGGAGCGCAAGGCGTTCGCTTCGCGGGCGGCGCGGGTGATTTCGATGGCGGCCAACCAGTTCAACTTCGGTCTGCGCTCCTATTACTTCGGCATCAGCATGCTGGCGTGGTTCGTCAGCCCGTGGCTGTTCATGCTGATGAGCGCGGGCGTAGTGCTGGTGTTGTATCGCCGCGAGTTTCATTCCGACGTGCTTGATGTAATGGTCTATACCCCTACAGAGGCGCCATTGCCCGACACGATCAAAGAGGCTGCTTGATGAGTATTCCGTTCTGGTGTGTGTTTATCAGTGCGTTGTTGATCTACGTGGCACGTATGCCGGTCGGCAAGGCCATGAAAGAGCAGGGCGGTTACAACAACCACTTGCCGCGTCAGCAACAGGCGCAACTCACCGGTTACGGGGCTCGCGCACTGGCAGCGCATCAGAACAGCATCGAAGCATTTATCTTGTTTGCTGTGGGTGTGTTGATGGCGCATACCACGCAGACGGCGGGATGGCTGATCGATACATTGGCGATCATCTTTGTGATCGCACGGATTCTCTACTTGTGGTTTTACCTGGCCGATATCCCGAAGCTGCGCAGCCTGGTCTGGCTGATCGGCTTAGTGTGCTCATTGTTGCTGATGATTAGTCCGACTTTTAGAACTGTCTTGCTCTAATTCGGTATTAGCAAAAAATGACAGGCAAAAGAAAACCCGCACTTGGCGGGTTTTCTTTTTTGCCATCGAGAAGCGGCTTATTGCTTCTTGGCCGCTTCGTCTGCAGCGGCTGCGTTCGATTCGGCCTGATCTTTGGCGGCTTCGGCGTTTTCTTTCGCCGCGTCGTTCACTTTATCCTGAGCTTCATTCATTTTCTGCTGAGCTTGTTCAGCATGTTGGTTGGCATCTTGAGCTTTGTCCTCGGATTTTTTATCGCAGGCTGCGAGACCGAGGGAAGCGGTCAACATCAAGGCAATAGCTAAAGTCTTACGCATGGGGTGTTTCTCCTTATGGAAAATAACTACTGGCCTTAAGAACGCAGCCCCAAGGGTTAAGTTCCTCATTTCTCACAGATATATAAGTTTGTTTTGCAATGGAACTTTTGCTGTTCTTTCCACTACCGGGAACAGTGACTAACAAGAGTAATTATCAAATGGCCGAAAACCCTGTTTTTGAGCGCGCGACCCGCTTTCTTTCGGCCCTGCGCCACTGCCAGGTGCTGGGCTTGAAAGTGCACAGCGCCAGCAGCGAAGGCCTGACCGTGGTCTTGCCGTACAGCCCGCAGATCGTTGGCAATCCGCTGACCGGCGTAGTCCACGGCGGGGCGATCACGTCGCTGATGGACACCGCGTGTGGCATGGCCACCCTGTGCGTGCTGCCGGAATTCGAAGTCTGCCCGACCCTGGATTTGCGCATTGACTACATGCATGCCGCCGAACCGCATAAAGATGTCTATGGCTTCGCCCAGTGCTACCGAGTGACCACCGATGTGATCTTCGCCCGGGGCTTCGCCTATCAGGATGATCCCGAACATCCCATCGCCCATGTCGTCGGCACGTTCATGCGCATGGGCAAGGGCCTCAAAGGCACAAAAGGCTTTGGTGGCGCGATCAAGGGGGACAGCCAATGAACGATGATTTCAAACAGCAGCTGCAAGAGGCTCACGCGAAGGCTGACTACGCGCCACTGCTGAAGCTGATTCCCTACGCCGGGCTGATCGGCGTCGAGTGTTCGCGAGTCGGTGATGACCTGCTGTTCAAGTTGCCGGCCAACAAGGACAACATTGGTAACCCTTTATTGCCGGCGATCCACGGCGGGGTGATTGCCGGATTCATGGAGCTGTCCGCCGCCCTGCATCTGCTGATTTTCACCGGTGCGCCCGGTGTGCCGAAGATCATCGACTTTTCCCTCGATTACCTGCGGGCCGGGCAGTTTCGCGATACCTGGGCCAGGTGCCAGGTCTGCCGTCAGGGCCGGCGGGTGGCCAACGTCGCGGTCACGGCCTGGCAAAGCACCGAGAGCGAGCCGATTGCGACTGCCCGCGCCCACTTCAAAATCGACGAGCCCTTGAAATCCTGAACACCGCCCCCAACTCAGTGAACAACCCGCCGCAGACCATTTGGGTCGCGGCCAATGCCATCTGATTGGAGTTTGATGACCATGAGTGTGGAAACTCAAAAGGAAACCCTGGGCTTCCAGACCGAGGTGAAGCAACTGCTGCACCTCATGATCCATTCGCTGTATTCCAACAAGGAAATCTTCCTTCGCGAATTGATCTCGAACGCCTCCGACGCCGTCGACAAGTTGCGCTTCGAAGCCCTGGCCAAGCCTGAGTTGCTCGAAGGTGGCGCTGAACTGAAAATCCGTGTGAGCTTCGACAAGGACGCCAAGACCGTCACCCTCGAAGACAACGGTATCGGCATGAACCGTGACGATGTGATCACCCACCTGGGGACCATCGCCAAATCCGGCACCGCCGATTTCATGAAGAATCTCTCGGGCGATCAGAAAAAGGATTCGCACCTGATCGGCCAGTTCGGTGTGGGCTTTTACTCGGCCTTCATCGTTGCTGACAAAGTTGATGTGTACAGCCGTCGCGCCGGCACCGCTGCCAGCGAAGGTGTGCACTGGTCGTCGAAAGGCGAGGGCGAATTCGAAGTCGCCACCATCGACAAACCAGAACGCGGCACCCGCATCGTCCTGCACCTGAAATCCGGTGAAGACGAGTTCGCCGATGGCTGGCGTCTGCGCAACATCATCAAGAAGTACTCCGACCACATCGCGCTGCCGATCGAGCTGCCGAAAGAAGTGGCCGCTGCCGAAGGCGAAGAGAAGCCTGAAGTTGAATGGGAAACCGTCAACCGCGCCAGCGCCCTGTGGACCCGTCCTCGCACCGAAGTGAAGGATGAGGAATACCAGGAGTTCTACAAGCACATCGCCCACGACTTCGAAAACCCGCTGGCCTGGAGCCACAACAAGGTCGAAGGCAAGCTTGAGTACAGCTCGCTGCTGTACGTGCCGGCCCGCGCTCCGTTCGATCTGTACCAGCGTGAAGCGCCGAAAGGCCTGAAGCTGTACGTACAGCGCGTGTTCGTGATGGATCAGGCCGAGTCGTTCCTGCCACTGTACCTGCGCTTTATCAAGGGTGTGGTCGACTCCAACGACCTGTCGCTGAACGTGTCGCGGGAAATCCTGCAGAAAGACCCGATCATTGACTCGATGAAGTCGGCGCTGACCAAGCGCGTGCTGGACATGCTGGAAAAACTGGCGAAGAACGAGCCTGAGCAATACAAAGGCTTCTGGAAAAACTTCGGTCAGGTCATGAAAGAAGGCCCGGCAGAAGATTTCGCCAACAAGGAAAAAATTGCCGGTCTGCTGCGTTTCGCATCGACCAACGGCACCGACGGCGAGCAGATCGTGGGTTTGGCCGACTACCTGGCCCGCGCCAAGGAAGGTCAGGACAAGATCTACTACCTCACCGGCGAAACCTACGCGCAGGTCAAGAACAGTCCGCACCTGGAAGTCTTCCGCAAGAAAGGCATCGAAGTGCTGCTGCTGACCGACCGCATCGACGAGTGGCTGATGAGCTACCTGAGCGAGTTCGACGGCAAGAGCTTTGTCGACGTCGCTCGTGGTGACCTGGACCTGGGCAACCTGGACTCGGAAGAGGACAAGAAGGCCGCAGAAGAAGTCGCCAAGTCGAAGGAAGGTCTGGTTGAGCGTCTGAAAACCGCGCTGGGCGAGTCCGTTGCCGAAGTCCGCGTTTCCCATCGCCTGACCGATTCGCCGGCCATTCTGGCTATCGGTGAGCAGGATCTGGGTCTGCAAATGCGTCAGATCCTCGAGGCCAGCGGGCAGAAAGTGCCGGATTCGAAGCCGATCTTCGAATTCAACCCGAGCCACCCGCTGATCGCGAAACTCGACAACGAGACCAGCGAAGAGCGTTTTGGCGACCTGTCGCACATCCTCTTCGACCAGGCCGCCCTGGCGGCTGGCGACAGCTTGAAAGACCCGGCCGCTTACGTGAGCCGTCTGAACAAGCTGCTGGTTGAGCTGTCCGCTTGATCAAACTGTAGAAAAACCCGCTTCGGCGGGTTTTTTCATTCTGGTGTTCAACCAATCAGGAGTCAGAAATGAGCCAAGTCACTGTACGTTCCGTGGTCTATCAGATTGACGGCCAGCCTTATGAAGGTCGTCTGGCGTTCGACGCCGAGCACAAAGGTGCGCGTCCGGGGCTGTTGATGGCGCCGAACTGGATGGGTGTCAGCGCTGGCGCTGAAGATATCGCCAAATCGGTGGCGGCCAAGGGCTACGTGGTGCTGATCGCCGACGTGTACGGGCAAGCGGTGCGTCCGCAGAACGGCGACCAGGCTGGCGCGGCGATGATGCCGCTGAAAAATGACCGTGCGCTGCTGCGCAAGCGTATGCAGGCTGCGTTCGAACAATTGCAGAAGCAGGGTGAAGCGGCGGTTGATACCTCGAAACTGGCGGTGTTCGGTTTCTGCTTCGGCGGTTGCTGTGCGCTGGACCTGGCCCGCACCGGTGCGGCGCTCAAGGCTGCGGTATCGTTCCACGGCACGCTGGATTCGCCGAACCCGGCGGATGCGAAAAACATCAAGGGCTCGGTGCTGGTGCTGCACGGCGCTTCCGATCCGTTGGTGCCGAAAGAGCAACTGCCGGCATTTGAAGACGAGATGAATGCGGCTGGCGTGGACTGGCAATTGCTGAGCTACGGCGGTGCGGTGCACTCGTTCACCGATCCGCACGCCAATGTGCCGGGCATGATGATGTACGACGCGAAAACCGCTGCGCGGGCGTTCAAGTCGATGCATGACTTGTTGGAAGAAGTGTTCAAGGGCTGATTCGGTTGAAAGCACTCCCACGCCTGGCGTGGGAGTGTTCGTTTACAGCGGTGTCGGCTCGCTGCGCGATTTCGGCAGCTCGATCCGCTCGACTTCCCCCGGTACCGTCGGCCAATCCCCGGCCGCCCACTTGCGCCGGGCCTCATCGATCACCGTCGGATCGCTCGCGACAAAATTCCAGTTGATCCGCCGTGGCCCATCCAGTGGCGCGCCGCCGAACAGTACGGCATGACTGTCGCTCTCGGCGAACAGGCTCATCTCTTCCCCGGCCGGCAACACCACCAGCGCATGGGGTTCGACCGCTTCGCCATTCAATTGCACATCACCGCTCAACACATACAGCGCCCGCTCTTCATGTTCGGTCGGGATCAGCAGGGTGGTCGCGGTTTGCATCTTCAATTCGGCATACAGCGTCGGAGAAAGTACCGGCACCGGCGATTCCAGACAAAAGCCTGACCCGGCAATCATGCGGATCTGCACGCCGAGGTTATCGCTGACCGGCAATGTCGACGCCGGGTGATGGCTGTAATGCCCGGGACCCTGTTCGTGATCCTTGGGCGAGGCGAGCCAGATTTGCAGCCCGTGCATCTTGAAGCTTTGTTCCCACAGTGGTTCGGGCGTGCGCTCGACATGAGCAATCGCGCTGCCCGCCGTCATCCAGCTGACATCGCCGGCGCTGACGACTTGATCGGAGCCGAGGCTGTCCTTGTGCTGGATCTGCCCCTCAAACAGATAGGTCAGGGTCGACAGGCCGATGTGCGGATGCTGTCGGATGTTCATCCCTTTGCCTGCGGGATAAACCGTTTCTAGCATGTGGTCGAAAAACACGAAGGGCCCGACGCTGCGGCATTTGGCTGACGGCAGCGGGCGCAGAATCGGCTGGCCTTCGACGTCTTCGGCGCGCGGGCGGATGATCAGGGGTTGGGTGTCCATGGTCCATTCCAGGCTGAGCGGGTGATGCGTGGAGCATAACCCGCCGGTGTCGTGGTGGTGATTACTGGCTGTCGAAGCCTTGTGGGGCATGGGTTTCGATGGTGACTTCGCTGGTGGTCATCAGTTTATGAATCGGGCAGCGATCCGCCACTCGCAACAGCTCTTCGCGTTGTGCGTCGGTGAGCACGCCTTTAAGTGTCAGGGTGACGTGCAGGGCGTATTTGCCTTTCTGTTCCTGACTGTTGTCGCGCTTGACCTCGACACCGACGCCGGTGAGCGGGATGTCTTTTTTCTTCGCGTACAGCTTCAGCGTCAGGGCCTTGCAGGCGCCGAGGGCGGCGTCGAAGTAATCGTGTGGCTCCGGCGCCGAGCCTTCGCCGCCGGCAGTCGTCGGGATATCGGCAAACAGTTCGTGCTCATCGATCTGTACGGTGTGACGGAAACCTTCGGCGGAGATGGTATTGACGGTGACGGTCATGTGAACCTCGCAAGCAGTAGGAAAAGTCATTCGATCAAATAAGACCTTGCAGGTATAGAGCATTCCCGCAGGGGCGCGTTCCACTTTCTTGCGGGTGCGCGGCAGGGCGACAGGTTATGCCGTTGAGTCGAAGATTGCTTGTGTCGGTGTTTCACCTGCGGGGTTGTTTCAAGGTTTTCCAATAATTTCCCATTGATCTTGCAGCGAACGGCGTTCAAGTCCGGCCAATCGACGCTGAATCGTTAATGCCAAGGGTTCGAAGTATTAAGGCCTTTTGATATCACGTTTTGGTCTTACGCAAATTTTCGCCGGGCCGATACCTTCTAAAGCAGCCAGCTGCAGGGTTGATGCAGCGCTTTTGGAAGGAACCAGAGCAATGAGTATCCGTAGTCTCAATATTGCCCCCCGTGCGGGGCTGGGCTTCGGCCTGTTGGCGCTGATGGTGTTCGGCCTTGGCGCATTCGCCTTGCTGCAAATGTCGAACATGCGCGCTCAGTCCGATGAGGTCGACAACAACTGGTTGCCGAGCGTGATGGCGGTGGGTGAAATGAGTCAGGACATGTTGCGCCTGCGCGCCCTGACCATGCGCCTGTTGCTCAATCGCGATCCCCAGGCCCTTGATCAGAATGTTGCAAAGCTCAATGAGCTGCGCGGTGTGTTGAGCGAAGCCCAGCAGCGTTACGACGTATTGATCGTGTTGCCCGAGGAGCGGGCGTTGTTCGACCGCTTCAAGGTGGCCGAACACAAGTATCTGGAGCTTCAGGCCCAGGTGATGGCGCTGTCGGCCCAGAATAGGGTGGAAGAGGCGGCGAGCATTCTCAATGCGCAGATGAGTCCGTTGGCCGATGACATCGCGGTCACCCTGAAAGAGCTGGTGGAGCTGAACAAGCACAATGCCAACCTCGCCACAGAGGCGGCGCGGCTGGTGTTCATCAATTCGCGGGTCTGGGTCGGGGTAATGATCGGCATCACTGCGCTGATCACCATTGGCCTCGCGCTGCTGTTGACCCGCAGTATCGTGGTGCCGCTCTCGCAATCGCTGGGGGTTGCCGAAGTAGTGGCCGGCGGCGATCTGACCGGTGACATCAGCATCATCGGCAAGGATGAGCCGGCGCGGCTGCTGCACGCGCTCAAGAGTATGCAGCACAGCCTGCGCGACACCATCCGGCAGATCTCGGAGTCTTCCAGTCAATTGGCCTCGGCGTCGGAAGAGCTGAGCTGCGTCACCGAAGATGCCACGCGAGGGCTGCATCAGCAGAGCCTGGAGATCGAGCAGGCTGCAACGGCAGTGAATCAGATGACCGCTGCGGTGGAAGAGGTTGCCAGCAATGCTGTGGCGACCTCCGAGGCGTCGCGTGAGTCGGACCGCATCGCCCAGCATGGCCGTGAGCAAGTGCAGCAGACCGTGTCGTCCATCGAGTTGCTGGCGGACGATGTCACTGCCAACGCCACGCAGGTGGAGGATCTGGCGCAGAAGGTCTACAGCATCAGCAAAGTGCTGGAGGTGATCCGCTCGATTGCCGAACAGACCAATCTCCTGGCATTGAACGCGGCGATCGAAGCGGCCCGCGCCGGTGACGCCGGGCGTGGTTTCGCGGTGGTGGCCGACGAAGTCCGGGCGTTGGCCCATCGCACCCAGCAATCGACCCAGGAAATCGAGCAGATGATCGGCGGTATCCAGCAGGGCACCGATTCGGCGGTCAGTTCGATGCAGCAGAGCAATGTCCGCGCGCGCTCGACTCTCGATCTGGCGAAGGCTGCCGGGGTGGCGCTGGAGGAAATCGCTTCGGCGTTCACCTTGATCAACGAGCGCAACCTGGTGATCGCCAGTGCGTCGGAAGAGCAGGCTGCCGTGGCGCGGGAAGTGGATCGCAATCTGATGAATATCCGCGATCTGGCGATGCAGACCTCGGCCGGGGCCAATCAGACCAGCGCCGCGAGCCAGGAATTGTCACGGCTGGCGGTGGATCTGAACAATATGGTGGCCAAATTCTCGGTTTGATCACTGAATGACAGGCGAAAAAAAGCCCCGCAATTGCGGGGCTTTTCGTTGAATCAGCTGCCTTTGACAGGCTTGCCGTTGACCGTGCCGTCGAGGAGCATGATGTTGTACTCCTTGCCGTCGGTTTCGACCTGTTGCAGGCGGACCAGCAGGTAATCCCAGTCCTTGGCGAACCACATCACGGTGGTGCGTTTGCTTTGTGTCGGATCGCGCACGCGCTCGACCTTGATCGCGTCGATCTTGCCGGCCTTGGTCTCGACTTTCTCGGAGCCCAATACGCGGAAGTCATAGGTATCGACTTCACCGCCGTCGACCACTTGATAGCTCATGGTCTTCTTGCCGGAGGCGACGTCATGCTGCAGTGCCAGCTGGTAAGTGGACTTGTCGACCATGCCACGGTTCAGCGGGACTTTTACCGCGTCGCCGCGATCGGTGCCGGTGACCATCTTGGTGGTCCAGTCGAAGTCCAGGTCAGCCTTTTTCGCTTTGCCCAGGCCGCCACGTTCGAAGTGGTAGGACTGCGGGAGCAGGGTGTCCTTGTCCAGGGTCAGGGTGCTTTCTTCGGACAGGCTGGCGATCATCATCGAAGCCTTGAAGGTGAGCTTCCAGACGCCGTTGGCTTCCTTGGTCAGGCTGCGTTCGGCAGTGCCGCTCATGGGCAACTGTTTCCAGTCGGCGGTGTAGCTGGCGGAGAACGGTTGAAGGTCTGCCGCCTGGGCGAAAGGCAGGGCGAGCAGAGCGCAAGCGAAGAGCAGGGCGCGACGCATAAAATCTCCTAGTTTCGAATCAAGTGACCGCTGGCCCCAAGTAACTGGCCATCCAGTAAAGCACCTTGCTCGCCGAGGGTCAGCCGTCCTTCGGCAAACCAGCGTACGGCCATCGGGTAGATCAGGTGTTCCTGAACGTGAACCCGTTGCGCCAGACTCTGCGGCGAATCGTGCAACTCTACCGGTATTACTGCCTGTACGACCAGTGGTCCGCCATCGAGTTCCTCGGTGACGAAGTGCACGGAGCAGCCGTGTTCGGCGTCGCCGGCCTCCAGCGCGCGCTGATGAGTGTGTAACCCTTTGTATTTGGGTAGCAGCGACGGGTGGATGTTGAGCAGGCGACCCTGGTAATGACGGACGAAGTCAGCGCTGAGAATGCGCATGAACCCGGCCAGTACCACGAGTTTGGGCTTGAAGGCGTCGATCAGTTCGATCAGGGCGGCATCGAAGGCCTCGCGGCCTTCGAACCCCTTGTGATCCAGCGAGCGGGTGGCGATACCCGCGTCACTGGCGCGTTGCAGGCCGTAGGCGTCGGCGCGGTTGGAAATCACCGCAGCGATGCGGACCGGGCTGTCGCCGGTCCGCGTGCTGTCGATCAGAGCCTGCAAGTTACTGCCGGTGCCGGACAGCAGCACCACGACATCACAGGTTGCGGACATTAATGAGCCTTAAGGTTCTGCAGGTCAACCTGGGCAGCGCCTTCGGCGGCAGCAGCGATCTGGCCGATGACCCAAGGCTGCTCGCCGGCGTCACGCAGGGTGTTCAGGGCAACTTCAACATGCTCCTGAGCCACGCAGATCACCATGCCCACGCCGCAGTTCAGCACGCGGTGCATCTCGGTTTCGTCAACGTTGCCTTTCTCTTGCAGCCAGTCGAAGACGGCCGGGCGAGTCCAGCTGGCCACGTCAACCACCGCCTGAGCGCCTTTTGGCAGAACGCGCGGGATGTTGTCCAGCAGGCCGCCACCGGTGATGTGGGCCATGGCTTTGACGGCGCCGGTGTCTTTGATCAGCTTGAGCAGAGGCTTCACGTAGATGCGGGTCGGGGCCATCAGCAGCTCGGTCAGCGGCTTGCCGTCGAGCTGAACGGTTTCGATGTCGGCACCGGACACTTCGATGATCTTGCGGATCAGCGAGTAGCCGTTGGAGTGCGGGCCGGACGATGGCAGGGCGATCAGGGCGTCACCGGTAGCGACTTTCGAGCCGTCGATGATTTCCGCTTTTTCCACGACGCCGACGCAGAAGCCGGCCAGATCGTAGTCTTCGCCTTCGTACATGCCAGGCATTTCAGCGGTTTCGCCGCCAACCAGGGAGCAGCCAGCCAGTTCGCAGCCTGCACCGATACCGGTGACGACGGTGGCGGCAACATCAACGTTCAGCTTGCCGGTGGCGTAGTAGTCGAGGAAGAACAGCGGCTCGGCGCCGCACACCACCAGATCGTTGACGCACATGGCGACCAGGTCCTGGCCGATGCTGTCGTGCTTGTTCAGGTTCAGCGCCAGGCGCAGCTTGGTGCCGACGCCGTCGGTGCCGGAAACCAGTACTGGCTGTTTGTAGCCGGCCGGGATTTCGCAGAGGGCGCCGAAACCGCCCAGTCCGCCCATGACTTCCGGGCGCGCAGTGCGCTTGGCGACGCTCTTGATGCGTTCGACCAATGCTTCACCGGCGTCGATGTCTACACCGGCGTCCTTGTAGCTCAGGGAGGGTTGCTTGCTCATGATCCAGGCCTTTAGGGGAGGGGATTCAGGGGTAACGACCGAGTCCAGCGGGAACGCCGAAAACGACAGAGGCGATTGCCTCACGCGAAATCGATGTGCCCGGCTGTTGCCGGTCTGCGAAGGCGCGCGATTTTATCAGGCTTGAGGGGCAGCGGCCATCCTCACGCCGACGGGCAGGGGCATATCGGCCGAAAAATTTTGCAATTGATGCTTCGGGTGACATCACAGGTGCCTGTATAAGGAACCGTCTATCGTTAGGGCTGTGCAAAAACTTATCGCCAGCGTGTGAATGTTTTGCAACGGCCAGTGGTCACAGGCTTGCTCAATCCGGTTCACGCGGCCTGTTCCAGCCGCTCTTGTCGACGGGAATTCTCCATGCGTTTGTGTAAATTGCTGTTAGTGGGTTGCTTGTCTCTGGTCAGCCTGGTGAGCCAGGCCGAAAACGTCAAAGGGCTTTATCAGGTGCGCGAACCGGTCAACGGCCAGTCACCGGAGGAGCGTGATCGCGCCACTCAATCCGCGCTCGACACACTGGTGCTGCGTCTCACCGGCGACCCGAAGGCGCCGCAGAACCCCGGGCTGGCGCCGATTCGCAAGGACCCGCAGCAGATCATCAGTCAGTTCGGCTTCGATGCCGGGCCGCCGGAGGTATTGAAAGTTGATTTCGACCCGGCCACCACCGAGCAGGCATTGCGCCGTGCCGGGCTGGCGCTGTGGGGTGCCAGCCGGCCGTCGATCCTGAGCTGGTGGCTGAACGACTCCGCCGAAGGCTCGAGCCTGGTGGGCGACGGTCAGGCCAGTGCCGCGCCATTGCGGCGTGCCGCCCAGCACCGAGGGTTGCCGCTGCGCTTGCCACTGGCGGATTTGAGCGAGCAATTGGTCGCGACCGCGCCGACGCTCGAAGGCACCGATCCCGCGCCGTTGCATGCCGCCTCGGAACGCTACAACGCTGACGCCTTGCTCGCCGTGCATGCCCGCGAAGAAGGCGGTCAGTGGCAAGCCAAATGGCATTTGTGGCTGGGCGATCAAAAGGAAGCGGGCAGCGTGCAAGGGGCTGATCAGGCCGCTGTCGCCGATGCTGTGATGCTGGCGGTCGCCGAGCGCCTGGCGCCTCGTTTTGTCGCCAAGCCGGGCGCTTCGGGTCAGCAGACTCTGGAAGTGCAAGGCATGAATCTGGAGCATTACGCGACGTTGCTGCGGATGCTCGAACCCTTTGGTGTGCGTCTGCAGAGTGTCGATGCCGATCGCATTGTGTATCGGGTGAACGGCAGTGCCGATCAGTTGCGGGCGCAGTTGTCGCTGGCGAAGTTGCAGGAAATGCCGGCCGAGGCACCGGCTCCGGTGGCTCCGCAACCCGCAGTGCCGGGTGGTGCGCCTGTCGTTGCGCCGGCACCGATACCTGCGGCGCCGTCGTTGCGGTTTCGCTGGTAGGTTTTTCTTTCATATATAGAAGCAATGGAGTGTTACATGGCCGATACGCGGCGTTGGTTCTGGCTCGGTGGGGTGCTCCTGCTTTGCGCGTTTTTCTGGTTGCTGCATCCGATCCTCACGCCGTTTCTGGTGGCGCTGTTGCTCGCTTATCTGTTCGACCCTTTGGTGGATCGTCTTGAGCGACTTGGCTTGTCCCGTACCTGGGGCGTGATTGCGGTGTTCGCCTTGTTCACCCTGATCGTCACCACGTTGCTGCTGGTGCTGGTGCCGATGCTCGCCAAACAGTTACTGCGCCTGTATGAGCTGGCACCGCAGATGCTCGATTGGCTGCAGCACACAGCGCTGCCGTGGGCGCAGTCGAAGCTGGGGCTGTCGGAGGGCTTCTGGAAATTCGACAAGGTCAAGGCGGCGATCACCGAACACATGGGCCAGACCACCGACATCGTCGGTGTGGTGCTGAGTCAGGCCACGGCCTCAAGTCTGGCGCTGATCGGCTGGTTGGCGAATCTGGTGCTGATCCCGGTGGTGAGTTTCTACTTGCTGCGCGACTGGGACGTGATGATGGCCAAGATCCGCAGTCTGTTGCCGCGTGACCGCGAAGAGCGTGTGGTGGCTCTGGCCGGCGAGTGTCACGAGGTGCTTGGTGCTTTCGTGCGCGGCCAGTTGCTGGTGATGCTGGCGTTGGGCGTGATCTATGCGGCGGGCCTGATGATTGTCGGCCTGGAACTGGGTCTGTTGATCGGCCTGATCGCCGGTCTGGCGGCCATCGTGCCTTATATGGGGTTTGTGATCGGGATCGGTGCGGCGTTGATTGCCGGGCTGTTCCAGTTCGGCGGCGATCTGTATCCGATGATCGGGATCGTGGCGGTGTTCATGGTCGGTCAGGCGCTGGAAGGCATGGTGCTGACCCCATTGCTGGTGGGTGATCGAATCGGTTTGCATCCGGTGGCGGTGATCTTTGCGATCCTGGCCGGCGGCGAGTTGTTCGGTTTCACCGGTGTGCTGCTGGCGTTGCCGGTGGCGGCGGTGATCATGGTGTTGGTGCGTCACGTCCATGACTTGTACAAAGACTCCGACATTTATAGCGGAGTGGATGATCCGAAGCTGTAAGGCGAGGGAGGGTCGCCCGGTGTATTGCCGGGTTGGCCCGTCTCATGCAGGCAATGCTGGCACTCGTGCGCCAAAGAAACTGTCATAAAACCAGCGTGTTAACGCAAACCTTTGATTTTGCTTGGGGTCTGTCGCATTGTGCGCTCCGCTTCACGGGTATAAACTTCGCACACTTTACACAGAGGCCACTAACGGTTCCTTGGGAACTGTTCAGTCAGCATGAAACCGATTCAGCTGCCCCTAGGTGTGCGTCTGCGTGACGACGCCACCTTCATCAACTACTACCCAGGCGCCAATGCCGCTGCACTCGGCTATGTCGAGCGTCTATGCGAAGCCGACGCCGGCTGGACCGAAAGCCTCATCTATCTGTGGGGCAAGCACGGGGTAGGGCGTACGCATCTGTTGCAGGCCGCGTGCCTGCGTTTCGAACAGATGGGCGAGCCGGCGGTGTACCTGCCGCTGGCCGAGTTGATGGATCGCGGCATCGAAATCCTCGACAACCTCGAACAGTACGAACTGGTCTGTCTGGACGACTTGCAGGTGATCGCCGGCAAGCCCGACTGGGAAGAGGCGATGTTTCACCTGTTCAACCGTCTGCGCGACAGCGGTCGCCGCTTGTTGATCGCCGCTTCAACCTCGCCACGTGAATTGCCGGTAAAACTGGCGGACTTGAAATCGCGCCTGACCCTGGCGCTGATTTTCCAGATGCGTCCTCTCTCCGATGAAGACAAATTGCGTGCCCTGCAATTGCGTGCATCCCGTCGCGGTCTGCATCTGACCGATGAAGTCGGGCATTTTATTTTGACTCGCGGGACCCGCAGCATGAGCGCGCTTTTTGACCTGCTCGAGCAGCTCGATCAGGCCTCTTTGCAGGCTCAGCGCAAGCTGACCATTCCCTTCCTGAAAGAAACCCTGGGCTGGTAAAACCGGGGCTTTCAGCGGGTTTCGGCATATTTCAGGCGCCAGAAAATCCGCTTTCCTGTGCACTGCGCAGGCCGCGTCTCGATTCAAATAGGCTTAAGCGCTTAGATGTAAACGAGAAACCGAGAAGTCACAAAAAGATCGATTGAATTTGCAAATGAGGCTGATAGCGGGCATAGTCTCGGCTTCTTTACAACTATCAGCCACGGTCGTGCCCATGCTAAAGCGCTTCGCACCCCTCGTGCCTCTCGCACTCGTCACCCTGTTGTTCGGTTGCGCTGCTCATTCACCTGTTAATCAAGAGCAGCAACAGGCTAAAAATTCTGCCACCGCTCAGTCTTCCGTTATTTATCAGGAAGAGCTGGACACCGAGAAAGAACTCGCCGCTTTCAACGGCAAGAAGCCTTATCAGCTTCCGGTTCTGGCAGACAGTATTCTTGAACGCGGCATGTCCCTGATCGGTACCCGTTACCGTTTCGGCGGTACCTCTGAAGCCGGGTTCGATTGCAGCGGTTTCATCGGCTATCTGTTCCGCGAAGAAGCCGGCATGAACCTGCCGCGCTCCACCCGCGAAATGATCAACGTGGATGCTCCGCTGGTATCGCGCGGCAACCTCGAGCCGGGCGACCTGCTGTTTTTCGCCACCAATGGTCGTCGCGGTCGTGTAAGCCACGCCGGGATCTACCTGGGCGACAACCAGTTCATTCACTCCAGCAGTCGTCGCAGTGGCGGTGTCCGCATCGACAGCCTGGGTGACAGCTACTGGAGCAAGACCTTCATCGAAGCCAAGCGCGCTTTGGCGAACGCTCCAACCGTGGTTACCGCTCGCAAGTAATCTCGCCTTGGTCGCCACGCTCGTGGCGACAAGCGGTCCTTCAGGGGCAATAGACTTAAACTTTACAAGGTGAAGTTAAAGTCTTACTTGAAGTTTGCCGCGTAGCCGCTAGAATCCTGATCTATATTGATGGCAAACCGCCTGCGTCCCAACGCAGGCGGTTTTGTTTTCTGTCGAATCGGCAGTAAAAGCCGCAGCCAGATCAGGATGTTCTGCTTATGACGATGCCGGCCCGCCTCGCCCTGATGTTCTTCGCAGCGCTGCTCAGCGCTTGCGCCAGTCGCACTCCGCCGCCAGCCCCCGTGGTTCGCGCGCCGATTGTGTTCGGATCCTCCCAGGCCTTTTCTCCTGCTGCCGAAGACGTGCTGTTCCGTGCACTCGGGCTGGTGGGTACGCCTTATCGCTGGGGCGGCAACACGCCGGACTCGGGCTTCGATTGCAGTGGCCTGATCGGTTTCGTTTACCGCGATGCCGCCGGCATCAGCCTGCCGCGCTCGACGCGCGAGTTGATCGTCATGCAGGCGCCGAATGTCGGCAAGGAAGGGTTGCAGACCGGCGACCTGATCTTCTTCGCCACCAATGGCGGCTCTCAGGTCAGCCATGCGGGGATTTACGTCGGGGAAGGGCGCTTCGTTCACGCACCGGCCACCGGCGGCACGGTGAAGCTGGACAGCCTGTCGAAAGCGTATTGGCAGAAGGCCTACCTGAGTGCCAAGCGCGTTCTGCAGCCGGAGCATCTGGCGCATAACCCGTAGTCAGCAAACTACTCTCTTTCCATTCTGTTATGTCCATCGTTCGATGGGGTAAAGAATGCGACGATTTGTAAACCACAACTCCGTGGCGAATTACCGTCATGGCCGACTGTTGTCGTGACTGCGCCGAGAGCGCTCATATCTGTTTCGTTCAGTAAAAGCTTTGTAGTTTCGCTCTCGTGCGTCGCACGAGTTCTATTGATTGCTCTAGGAAGATCATGAAGTTCATTTTTAGGAAGTGGAAGCTCAGAGTGCTGACATTTGCCATAGTGCCAGCGTTGATTCTAGTTGTTTTTTGCTTGCTTAAAATGGGTTGGGCAGATGCCTCGACCGAAGTTCCCGGTTGGGCGGTTACACCTTTGAATTCACTGGTTTCAGCTCATAAATCTATCTGGAAGCTAGTGCTCTGCGTGGTTGCAACAACGTTGGCGTATATCTACTTCAACATCCATGAAATGCCTAGGGCCGAAGCCGTGCGGGCAGCGCGTGTTTTTGACGTCATCGGTGGCACCGTGGGCAATGTATTTTATCTTTGGGGTGGAATTCTATTTGCGTGGTCAGTGGGATCGCGTTTTATCAGTTTTATCGAGCGGATTCCCGATCAGGAAATGGCTGCATTGATGTCGGTGCTTGTGGGTGTATTTTTTGAAGTAGCGATGCGCAAACTGAAGCATTCGGTTCTTCGCCACTGATCAATTGCGCGGCGTCTTTGGTTGGGCATGCCCGCGATAGCGAAGTGCGGATCTCGCTATCGTGGGCATGAGGTTTCTGGCTCACTTTGCCGCCGAAACTCGCCACACCTTGTTCCCCACATCATCCGCCACCAGCAACCCACCTTGTTGGTCGATCACCACGCCGACAGGGCGACCCAAGGCGTTTTCATCTTTATCGAGGAAGCCAGTCAGCACATCCACCGGCGTTCCGCTCGGTTTGCCTGCGGCAAACGGGACGAAGATCACCTTGTAGCCACTGTGCGGCTTGCGATTCCACGAGCCATGCTGGCCGATGAATGCGCCCTCCTTGAATTGTGCTGGCAACGTGTTGCCCTCGGCGAACGTCAGCCCCAGTGAGGCGGTATGCGGGCCGACGGCGTAGTCGGGAGCGATGGCCTTGGCCACCATCTCTGGCTGTTGTGGTTCGACGCGGACATCGACATGCTGGCCGTAATAGCTGAATGGCCAGCCATAAAACCCGCCGTCCTTGACCGAGGTGATGTAGTCCGGCACCAGGTCGCTGCCGATCTCGTCCCGTTCGTTCACTGCTGTCCACAGCGCGCCGCTTTTGGGTTCCCAGGCCAGACCGTTGGGATTGCGAATGCCCGAGGCGAAGATCCGGTGATTGCCGGTCGCACGGTCCACTTCCCAGATTGCCGCGCGGCCTTCTTCCTGATCCAGGCCGTTTTCGCCGACGTTACTGTTCGAGCCGACTGTGACGTACAGCTTGCTGCCGTCCTTACTGGCGATGACGTTCTTGGTCCAGTGATGGTTGAGCGGGCCGCCCGGCAGATCCACGACCTTGATCGGCTGGTTCTTGATCTCGGTTACGCCGGGTTCGTAGTGAAAGCGCAGCAAGCGGTCGGTGTCGGCGACGTACAGATCGTTGCCGACCAGGGTCATACCGAACGGAGAATTCAGATTTTGTAGAAATACCGTGCGGGTTTCGGCCACGCCATCGTGATCAGCGTCGCGCAACAGGGTGATGCGATTCGGGCTGGGAACCCCGGCGCCAGCGCGGCCCATGATTTTCTTCGTCACCCAGCCACGTATCCCGTTGCCATCGTCCGGTTTCGGCGGAGCATTGGTTTCCGCCACCAGCACATCGCCATTGGGCAGCACGTAGAGCCAGCGCGGGTGATCGAGGTTTTCGGCGAATGCAGCCACTTGGGTGCCTGCGGCTGGCGTTGGTTTCGCACCCGCCGGCCAGCCGATCGCCGGGGCGATGTTCACCGTCGGGATCAGGGTCTTGTTCGGTTCGGGCAGTTTGGGGGACGGGCCGGTGCCGTCCGAGACTTGCAGGCTGGAGGATTCACCACAGGCGGTGAGCCCTCCGGCGAGTGCGATGACGAAAACGAGGTGGGGCTTGCGCATTACTGATCTTCCCTATGAATGCATTCCTAATCATAGAGAAGTACACAAGCCCGATGGTTCAACCGCTCAGCCGCGCGCCTCCTTGAACAGTACGGCAATGCCGGGGTGGTAGTTGCCGGCCTCGCTGCGCAATTTGCGATAGGCGTAGGGGAAATACCAGGCGACGGCGCAGGTGTGTTCCTTTTGCAGGTCGTCGACCATGTCCTGCAGTTCCTCGGGGCTGGCGCTGTGCTGGGCTTTCTGTGGGGCGACGAACAGGCAGCCGAGCTTGAGATCGCTGGCGTAGCTGATGCGCTTGGCGTCGCTGGTGATATCGGCCAGGGCCTGGGTCAGATTCAGGCTGTTGACGCGCGGCCAGCGTTGCGTCGCCTGGATGTAGGCGCGATCTTCGGCGCCGGCCAGGAACAGGTCGGCGCGGGCATTGCGCTCGCCTTCCTCGTTCTGCTTGCGGGTGGCGGTGTCGCGCAGGGTGACCAGCTCGGCCATCCACGCGGCGGCGGACAACAGGCCGAGGTTGGCTTTTTCGTCGTGCCAGTACGGCGTGTCGTTGTCGCCGCGCACGGCGTTGTAGCGGTCGATACAGTCAAACCAGCGTTCCAGCACCGGGCGCAGGAATTCCAGCCGCGGATTGCTGATGATCATGCCTTGCATGGTGCTCTCCCTTGTTATTGTGATGTGCTCTCTGCATTCAAAAAGCATGGCTCTTTGATATCACTGCTGACAGTGTGGCACAAGATTGGCGTCAGATAATTGATCGACGGCAGTTATTCGCTTTCAGGGGGCCTCTTCATTTGACGCTCCACCCCCAACCCTCTAACCTTCGCGGCTTGTTTCAGGTGCTCTGTGACCGCTGTCGACAGAGTGAAACAGGGAAGCCGGTGAGGATGGTCTTCAAGCGAAGAACCATCACGATCCCGGCGCTGCCCCCGCAACGGTAAATGAGTAAAAGCTGCGTCTAATGCCACTGCTGCAAAGCGGGAAGGCGCGCAGCCAGGCCAAGGCCGCTCATGAGCCCGGAGACCGGCCTGATCCATCCAGCGGCATCACGGTGGGCGATGCCAGGCTTGTTGCCGTCTATTCTTGTGCCTGCCCGCCGTTATCCAGCCTCAACGGAGAGCTCCCCCATGACTGATTCCCCCGAACGCGACGAGCGCCACCTGGCGCGCATGCAGCGCAAAAAAGCCGTGATCGACGAACGCATCGCCAATTCGCCAGACGAATGCGGCCTGGTGCTGGTGCTGACCGGCAATGGCAAAGGCAAAAGCAGCTCGGCGTTCGGCATGCTCGCCCGCGCCATGGGCCACGGCATGCAGTGCGGCGTGGTGCAGTTCATCAAGGGCCGCAACAGCACCGGGGAGGAGCTGTTCTTCCGCCGCTTCCCCGAGCAGGTACGCTTTCATGTGATGGGCGAAGGTTTCACCTGGGAAACCCAGGATCGCCAGCGCGACATCGCCGCTGCCGAAGCTGCATGGGAAGTGTCCCGCGAACTGCTGCGTGATCCGTCGATCGGTCTGGTGGTGCTCGATGAGCTGAACATCGCTCTCAAGCACGGTTACCTCGATCTGGATCAGGTGCTCAGCGATCTGCAGGCCCGTCCGCCGATGCAGCATGTGATCGTCACCGGCCGCGCTGCCAAGCCGGAAATGATCGAGATGGGCGACACCGTCACCGAAATGGGCATGATCAAACACGCCTTCCAGGCCGGTATCAAAGCGCAGAAAGGCGTCGAACTTTGAATCAACCACGTCACTGCCCGGCGGTATTGATCGCCGCGCCGGCCTCCGGCCAGGGCAAGACCACCGTCACCGCCGCGCTGGCCCGTTTGCACCGCAATCAGGGGCGCAAGGTTCGCGTATTCAAATGCGGCCCGGATTTTCTCGACCCGATGATCCTCGAGCGCGCCAGCGGTGCGCCGGTCTATCAACTGGATATGTGGATGGTCGGCGAGCAGGAAAGTCGACGTCTGTTGTGGGAAGCCGCCGCTGAAGCCGATCTGATCCTGATCGAAGGCGTGATGGGCTTGTTCGACGGCACACCGTCGAGCGCCGACCTGGCGCGGCATTTCGGCGTGCCGGTGCTCGGCGTGATTGATGGCACGGCCATGGCCCAGACGTTCGGCGCGCTGGCGCTGGGTCTGGCGCGCTATCAGCCGGACCTGCCGTTCGCCGGCGTGCTGGCCAACCGCGTCGGCACCGTGCGCCATGCGCAATTGCTCGAAGGCAGCCTCACTGAAGGTCTGCGCTGGTACGGCGCGTTGTCCCGGGAAACCGGGATCGAACTGCCAAGTCGCCATCTCGGTCTGGTGCAGGCCAGCGAACTCAATGACCTCGATGTGCGCCTCGACGCCGCCGCCGAAGCGCTGGCCAGCACCTGCGAGGTAGCGCTGCCACCGGCCGTCGAATTCGCCGCACCGGAAAGCGTGAAGACCGAAAGACTGCTCGACGGCGTGCGGATTGCCGTCGCCCGTGACGAGGCGTTTGCCTTCACCTATGGCGCCAGTCTCGATCTGTTGCGGGCGATGGGCGCGGAGCTGAGTTTCTTCTCGCCGATCCGCGATACGCAATTGCCTGAGGCCGACAGCTTGTACCTGCCCGGCGGTTATCCGGAACTGCACCACGTGGCCTTGTCGCAAAACGCCGACATGCTCCGTGCGATCCGCGCGCATCACGCCGCCGGCAAACCGTTACTCGCCGAATGTGGCGGCATGCTCTATCTGCTGGATTCGTTGACCGATGTCGAAGGCACCCGCGCTGATTTGGTCGGCCTGCTGAGTGGCGATGCCGTGATGCAGAAACGTCTGGCCGCGCTGGCCTTGCAAGAGGTCGACATGCCGGAAGGCCTGTTGCGCGGCCACACCTATCACCATTCCCTGACCACCACCGAACTGACACCCATTGCCCGTGGCCACAGCCCCAATGGCGGGCGCGGTGCCGAAGCGGTGTACCGGGAAGGGCGGATGACCGCCTCGTACGTGCACTTTTACTTCCCGTCGAATCCGTCGGCGATTGCCGCACTGTTGGTGCCATGACCGACAACGCATTCACTGAAACCGAGCGCGAAGCGGTCTACCGCGCCATCGCCGAACGCCGCGACATGCGCCACTTCAGCGGCGGCACGGTCGAGCCTGAATTGCTGCGCCGATTGCTTGAAGCCGCACATCAGGCGCCGAGCGTCGGTCTGATGCAGCCGTGGCGCTTCATCCGTATCAGCGACCGCGCGCTGCGTGGCCAGATCCAGAACCTTGTTGAAGAAGAACGTGTACGCACCGCCGAAGCCCTCGGCGAGCGCAGTGACGAGTTCATGAAACTCAAGGTCGAGGGCATCAACGACTGTGCGGAAGTGTTGGTCGCAGCCTTGATGGACGATCGCGAACGGCACATTTTCGGCCGTCGCACGCTGCCGGAAATGGACATGGCCTCATTGTCCTGCGCGATCCAGAACCTGTGGCTGGCGGCGCGCGCCGAAGGCCTGGGCATGGGCTGGGTGTCGCTGTTCGAACCGCAGGCGCTGGCCGATCTGCTGAAACTGCCGGCCGGGGCCAAGCCGCTGGCGGTTCTTTGTCTGGGGCCGGTCAAGGAATTCTATCCGGCGCCGATGCTGGTACTCGAAGGGTGGGCGCAGGCGCGTCCGCTCAGTGAGCTGCTGTATGAAAACTTCTGGGGAGTGAGTCAATGAGTGTGGCGTTGTTGAGTGTCGCCGCGGTCGCGCTGGATGCGCTGCTGGGTGAACCGAAACGCTGGCATCCGCTGGTGGCGTTCGGCAATTTCGCCGGGCGCATCGAGCAACGTTTCAATAGCGGTGGTCGCGGCTGGCGCAGCCATGGCGTCACCGCGTGGGTGATCGCGGTGCTGCCGCTGACCCTGCTGGCCACGGCATTGTCCTGGGCGCCGTATGTGGGCTGGTTGGTCGAGATTCTCGCGCTGTATTGCGCCCTCGGCATGCGCAGTCTCGGCGAGCACGTCGAGCCGGTGGCCAAGGCCCTGCGCAGCGATGATCTGGAAGAAGCGCGCAAACGCGTGGGTTATCTGGTCAGCCGTCAGACCAGTGAGCTGGACAGCACCGCTGTCGCCCGTGCAGCCACCGAGTCGGTGCTGGAGAACGGCAGCGATGCCGTGTTCGCCGCACTGTTCTGGTTTGCCGTGGCCGGTGCGCCGGGCGTGGTGCTCTATCGTCTGAGCAATACGCTCGACGCGATGTGGGGCTATCGCAACGAACGCTTCGAGCGTTTCGGCTGGGCGGCGGCGAAGATCGACGACGTCCTCAACTACATTCCTGCGCGGCTGGTGGCGTTGACCTACGCGCTGCTGGGCAAGACCCGACTGGCGTTGAAATGCTGGCGCACCCAGGCGCCGAAATGGGACAGCCCGAACGCAGGTCCAGTGATGGCCGCCGGCGCGGGTGCGCTGGGCGTCGAGTTGGGCGGGCCGGCGATCTATCACGGCGAGCTGCACGAGCGTCCGCAACTGGGCGAAGGCACGCCAGCCGACGCCGATTCCATCGATCGCGGCTGGCAATTGGTCCAGCGCGGGGTATGGTTATGGCTGCTGATTCTCTGCGTGGGGGCTGAATTCTATGCTTGAGCACGGTGGCCGGCTGCGCAGGGCGGCGCTCGAATACGGCATCGCGGAAGAAGACTGGCTCGACCTGTCCACTGGCCTCGCGCCATGGCCGTTTCCGGTTCCGGACATTCCGCTGCGGGCCTGGGCGCGTTTGCCGGAAACCGATGACGGTCTGGAGCAGGCGGCGTGCGACTACTACGGTGCCGCGCAAGTGTTGCCGGTGGCCGGTTCGCAGATGGCCATTCAGTTGCTGCCGCGTTTGCGTCGGGCTGGCAAGGTCGGTGTGTTGTCGCCGTGTTATGCCGAACATGCCGAAGCCTGGCGGCGCAGTGGTTACATCGTGCGCGAAGTGCTGGAGCAGGAAGTCGATTTTTTCCTCGACAGCCTCGACGTGCTGGTGGTGGTCAATCCGAACAATCCCACGGGCCTGAGCCTGACCCCGGCGCGCTTGCTCGACTGGCATGCGCGGCTGGCCCAGCGCGGTGGCTGGCTGGTGGTCGACGAAGCGTTCATGGACAACACGCCGCAGTTGAGCCTGGCTCCGCATGCGCATCAGGTCGGACTGATCGTGTTGCGTTCGTTCGGCAAGTTTTTCGGCCTGGCCGGTGTGCGGCTGGGGTTCGTGCTGGCCGAGCGCAAACTGCTCAGGTTGCTGGCCGAGCAGGTCGGACCCTGGGCCGTCAGCGGGCCGACCCGCGTGTTGGGTCAAGCCTGCCTGCAAGACACCGAAGGTCATACCCGCCAGCGGATCCGCAGTGACGAGGTCAGTGAACGGCTGGCTGCGCTGCTCGAACGCTACGGCTTCAAGCCTCAGGGTGGTTGCGCGCTGTTTCAGTGGCTGATCACCGAACACGCCGCCGCGCTGCACGAGTTCATGGCCCGCCGCGGCATTCTCCTGCGCCTCTTCGCGCACAACAGCAGCCTGCGTTTCGGCCTGCCCGCCAACGCCGCCGATGAAGTGCGCCTTGAGCAAGCCCTGCAAGCCTTTGCCCTGGACCGCTCTATGGAAAACCAACCAGCATGACCACATTAATGGTGCAGGGCACCACCTCCGACGCCGGCAAAAGCACGCTGGTGACGGCGCTGTGCCGCTGGGCAACCCGCCAGGGCGTTGCCGTGGTGCCATTCAAACCGCAGAACATGGCGCTCAACAGCGCGGTGACTGCTGACGGCGGCGAGATCGGCCGGGCACAAGCGGTGCAGGCGCAAGCGGCTCACCTTGAGCCGCACACCGACATGAACCCGGTGCTGCTCAAGCCCAACAGCGACACCGGCGCCCAGGTCATCATCCACGGTCGCGCGGTCACCAGCATGAACGCTGTCGCCTATCACGACTACAAAGCCATCGCCATGCAGGCGGTTCTCGCTTCCCATGAACGCTTGAGCACTGCTTATCCGTTGGTGATGGTCGAAGGCGCGGGCTCGCCGGCAGAGATCAACCTGCGCGCCGGCGACATCGCCAACATGGGTTTCGCCGAAGCGGTGGATTGCCCGGTTTTGTTGATTGCCGACATCAACCGTGGCGGCGTGTTTGCCCATCTGGTCGGCACGCTGGAGCTGCTGTCGCCGAGTGAGCAGGCGCGAGTCAAAGGCTTCATCATCAACCGTTTTCGCGGTGACATCGCCTTGCTGCAGCCGGGCCTCGACTGGCTGGAACAACGCACCGGCAAACCGGTGGTGGGCGTGCTGCCTTACGTGATGGATCTGCATCTGGAAGCCGAGGACGGCATCGATCAGCGCCAGACCGACAAGGCCGAGCAAGTCTTGAAAGTGGTGGTGCCGGTGCTGCCGCGCATCAGCAACCACACCGATTTCGATCCTCTGCGACTGCATCCTCAGGTGGATCTGCAATTCATCGGCCCGGGGCAAGCGATTCCGCCGGCCGATCTGATCATCCTGCCAGGCTCGAAAAGCGTGCGCAGCGACCTGGCGTATCTGCGCACCAATGGCTGGGAAACCGCCATCAGCCGACATCTGCGTTACGGCGGCAAACTCCTGGGGATCTGCGGCGGTCTGCAAATGCTCGGCGAGCAGGTCCATGATCCGCTGGGCCTTGAAGGCGCGCCGGGTTCCAGTGCCGGTCTGGGGCTGCTGGCGTTTGAAACGCAGCTCGAAGCCGAGAAGCAATTGCGCAATGTGCGCGGGCGTCTGGCGCTGGAAGATGCCGAGGTTAGCGGTTATGAAATTCATGCCGGCGTGACCACGGGAGCTGCGCTGGAAAACGCCGCTGTGCATCTGGACGACGGCCGTTGCGACGGCGCGCAAAGTCTCGATGGACAGATTTTCGGCACTTACCTGCACGGCCTGTTCGAATCGCCGGCAGCCAGTACCGCGCTGTTGCGCTGGGCCGGTCTGAACGATGTGCAGGAAGTGGATTACCACGGCCTGCGCGAACGCGACATCGAGCGGCTGGCGGATCTGGTGGAGAAGCATCTGGATACCGGGCTGTTACGTGAACTCTGTGGAATGTCCCCATGCTCCAACTGATCCTCGGCGGCGCCCGCTCCGGCAAAAGTCGCCTGGCTGAAAAACTCGCCACTGACAGCGCGCTGGCCGTGACGTACATCGCCACCAGTCAGCCGCTGGATGGCGAGATGAATGAACGCGTCGCTCATCACCGCGCCCGTCGTCCCGCCGAATGGGCGTTGATTGAAGAGCCGCTGGAGCTGGCCCGGGTCCTGCGCGAAACCGCCAGTGCCGAACGTTGCCTGCTGGTGGATTGCCTGACCCTGTGGCTGACCAATCTGCTGATGCTCGAAGACGCCGAACGCCTCGCTGCCGAACGCGAAGCCCTGCTCGAATGCCTGGCGTCGCTGCCGGGTGAAATCATTTTTGTCAGCAACGAGACCGGAATGGGTGTCGTGCCGCTGGGCGAATTGACTCGCCGCTACGTCGATGAAGCCGGTTGGCTGCATCAAGCTCTGGCCGAGCGTTGTCAGCGAGTCGTCCTGACGGTTGCCGGCCTGCCCCTGACTCTGAAAGGACCTGCGTTATGACCCAAGCCTGGTGGCTGAACCCGTGCAAACCGGTGGATACGGACGCCGTTGAAAACGCGGCGGCGCGTCAGCAGCAATTGACCAAACCCGCCGGCTCCCTCGGGCAGCTCGAATCGGTGGCGGTGCAACTGGCCGGATTGCAAGGCCAGATCAAACCGCGCCTGGATCAGGTCTGGATCACGATTTTTGCCGGTGACCACGGCATTGTGGCCGAAGGGGTTTCCGCGTTCCCGCAGGAAGTCACCGGGCAGATGCTGCTGAACTTCGTCAGCGGCGGCGCGGCGATCAGCGTGCTGGCGCGACAACTGAGTGCGCAGCTGGAAGTGGTGGATCTCGGCACCGTGACCCCGTCGCTGAATCTACCGGGAGTGCGCCATTTGAATATCGGCCCGGGCACGGCGAATTTCGCCAAGGGTTCGGCGATGACGTCGGCCCAGGGCGATCTGGCCCTGCAGGCCGGCCGCGACAGCGTACTGCGCGCGAAGGCGGCGGGTGCGCAACTGTTCATCGGTGGCGAAATGGGCATCGGTAACACCACGGCTGCCAGTGCGCTGGCCTGTGCGCTGCTCGATTGCCCGGTGGTTCATCTGACCGGTCCCGGCACCGGGCTGAATGCCGACGGCGTCAGCCACAAGGCGCAGGTGATCGAGCGGGCACTGGCGCTGCACGCGGCGCAACGCGGTGATGCGTTGCAGACCCTGTTCAATCTCGGCGGCTTCGAGATTGCGGCTTTGGTCGGCGCGTATCTGGCCTGTGCTCAGGAAGGCGTGGCGGTGCTGGTGGACGGTTTCATCTGCACGGTTGCGGCGCTGGTGGCGGTGCGGCTGAATCCGGCCTGTCGTGAATGGCTGCTGTTCGGGCATCGCGGTGCGGAACCGGGTCATCGTCATGTGCTGGAAACCCTCAGTGCCGAACCGCTGCTCGAATTGGGCCTGCGTCTGGGCGAGGGCAGTGGCGCGGCGCTGGCGGTGCCGTTGCTGCGTCTGGCCTGCGATCTGCACGGCCAGATGGCGACCTTCGCCGAAGCCGCGGTAGCGGATCGCCCGGCATGACCTTGCATCTGGACCTGCTGCGCCACGGTGAAACCGAACTCGGCGGTGGCCTGCGCGGCAGTCTCGACGATGCACTGACCGAAAAGGGCTGGGCACAGATGCACGAGGCGGTGATCGGGCAGGGGCCGTGGGATCGGCTGGTCAGTTCGCCGTTGCAGCGTTGCGCGCGATTCGCTGAAGAGTTGGGTGCGCAACGGGATCTGTCGGTGTCTCTGGACAAGGATCTGCAAGAGCTGCATTTCGGTGCCTGGGAAGGGCAGAGCGCGGCGGCGTTGATGGAAACCGATGCCGAAGCGCTTGGGCTGTTTTGGGCAGATCCGTATGGGTTTACCCCGCCGCAGGGGGAGCCGGTCAGCGATTTTTCTGCGCGGGTGTTGGCGGCGGTCATGCGCTTGCACGCGGCTCATGCGGGGGAACGGGTGTTGCTGGTCAGTCATGGCGGCGTCATGCGTCTGTTGCTGGCTCGCGCCCGTGGTTTGCCCCGTGAACAACTGCTCAATGTCGAAGTCGGTCATGGCGCGTTGTTTTCGCTGATCGTCGAGGCTGATGGTTCGCTCAAGGAAGTACGCTGACATGCTGCCCCTGTGGATTGCCCTGCAATTTCTCAGCAGCCTGCCGATTCGTCTGCCGGGCATGCCGGCACCTGAACAACTCGGCCGCTCGCTGCTGTTTTATCCGCTGGTGGGATTGCTGTTCGGCGTGATTCTCTGGGCGCTGAACGTTGCGTTGGCTGGCGCGCCGTTGCTGCTGCATGCCGCGTTGCTGCTGACGGTGTGGGTGCTGCTCAGCGGCGCGCTGCACCTTGATGGATTGGCGGACAGCGCCGATGCGTGGCTCGGCGGTTTCGGTGATCGCGAGCGTACGCTGACGATCATGAAGGATCCGCGCAGCGGGCCGATAGCGGTGGTGACGCTGGTGCTGGTGTTGCTGCTCAAGTTCGCCGCGTTGCTGGCGTTGATCGAGCAAAAACAAGGCCTGGCGTTGATCATTGTGCCGCTACTTGGGCGGGCAGCACTGCTCGGACTGTTCCTCACGACAACCTATGTGCGGGCTGGCGGGTTAGGGCAGGCGCTGGCCGATCATCTGCCGCGCAAAACGGGTTGGCAGGTGCTGGCGATGAGTGCGGCGGCGTGCGTGTTGATTGCCGGGTTCAATGCTGTCGTGGCGCTGCTGCTTTCGGTCGTCGTATTCATCTGGCTGCGGCATTTGATGGTGCGGCGACTGGGCGGAACCACGGGCGATACGGCCGGCGCACTGCTGGAATTGCTGGAGATGTCAGTGCTGGTCGGGCTGGCCTTGTTTTGATAAGTAACTTTGATCTGTAACTTGATTTAACACAGTCGCGGGTATATACACGCATCATGCTTCCTTCTCAGTGTTTGTGCACCAACCTGCGTCGCGCCGCGCGTGGCGTCAGCAGGCATTACGACGGCGCTCTCGACGGCTTCGGGATCAACGTTGCCCAGTATTCTCTGCTGTGCAACCTGCAGCGTCTGGATCAACCGAGCATTTCCGAACTGGCCGAGGCCATGGGCCTGGATCGCAGCACCCTGGGGCGCAATCTGCGAGTGCTGGAAGGCGAGGGCCTGGTGGCGCTGGCCGAGGGCGAAGACATGCGCAACCGCATCGTCCGGCTCACCGAAACCGGCGCACAACGCCTGGCAGCGGCCCTGCCGGCCTGGGAAGCGGCGCAACAGCGGTTGATCGACCGACTGGGTGCCGAGAAGCGTGAAACCTTGCTGCGGCTATTGGATGAACTGGCCTGAGGGCCGGTTTTTTCCGAATCTAAGCGGGTATATACCCGCGACTGGAGAATAACAATGAGTTCGATGTGGCGTACGTGCGGTTGGGTGTTGCTGGGGAGTGCGCTGATTCTGGCGTTGTCATTGGGCGTGCGGCACGGCTTCGGATTGTTCCTGTCGCCGATGAGCGCCCAGTTCGGCTGGGGGCGTGAAGTGTTCGCCTTCGCCATTGCCTTGCAGAACCTGATCTGGGGCCTGGCGCAACCGTTCACTGGCGCACTGGCTGACCGTTTTGGTGCAGCGAAAGTGGTGCTGATCGGTGGCGTGCTCTACGCCTTGGGGCTGGTGTTCATGGGCCTGTCGGAAACAGCGTTGGGCCTGTCCCTGAGCGCCGGTTTGCTGATCGGTATCGGCCTGTCCGGCACATCGTTCTCGGTGATCCTCGGCGTCGTCGGCCGCGCCGTGCCGCCGGAGAAGCGCAGCATGGGCATGGGCATTGCCAGCGCCGCCGGCTCCTTTGGCCAGTTCGCCATGCTGCCCGGCACTCTCGGGCTGATCGGCTGGCTGGGCTGGTCTGCCGCGTTGCTGGTGCTGGGTTTGCTGGTGGCGCTGATCGTGCCGCTGGTGAGCATGCTCAAGGACAAGCCACTGCCGGTGCTCGGGCATGAGCAAACCCTGTCTGAAGCCTTGCGCGAGGCCTGCTCGCACTCCGGGTTCTGGCTGCTGGCGTTCGGTTTCTTCGTCTGCGGTTTCCAAGTGGTGTTCATTGGTGTGCACCTGCCGGCGTATCTGGTCGATCAGCATCTGCCGGCTACCGTCGGCACTACCGTGCTGGCGTTGATCGGGTTGTTCAACATCTTCGGCACCTACACCGCTGGCTGGCTGGGCGGGCGCATGTCCAAGCCGCGTCTGCTGACCGGTTTGTACCTGCTGCGAGCGGTGGTGATCGGGCTGTTCCTGTGGCTGCCGGTGACGACGACCACAGCGTATCTGTTCGGCATGGCCATGGGTTTCCTGTGGCTGTCGACCGTGCCGTTGACCAACGGTACGGTGGCGACCTTGTTTGGCGTGCGAAACCTGTCCATGCTCGGTGGGATCGTGTTCCTGTTCCATCAGCTCGGCTCGTTCCTCGGCGGCTGGCTGGGCGGGGTGGTGTATGACCGTACCGGGAGTTATGACTTGATCTGGCAAGTGGCGATTCTCTTGAGCCTGTTGGCGGCTGCGCTGAACTGGCCAGTGCGCGAGCGCCCGGTCGAGCGTCTGCAAACCCACGCGAGCGCTGCATGAACGGCTACTGGCCTCGAATGCTGGCCATCGCAGTCGGTGCCGCGTTGCTGGCGCTGGTGTGGTGGGGCTGGCACCAGGGCGGCCTGGCGCTGATGCAGTTGGGCTTGGGCGCTTGCTTGTAGGCTTTGAGGGCGAGTAACGTCGGGTTCTGACGAATGCATCAAGGAAGCCCGACATGCTCAAGCGCTGGTGTGCTGTTCCCGCGTTGCTGATGGCGTTGACCGGACTGGCCCAGGCCGCGGACTGTCCGGAGCTGCTGCAAGGCTCGTTGCCCAAGTTGCGGGCCAAGGAATCCATCGACCTGTGCCAGCACTACGCCGACAAACCGCTGGTGGTGATCAATACTGCCAGCTTCTGTGGTTTCGCTCCGCAGTTCGAAGGCCTTGAAGCGCTCAATCAGCGCTACAAGGCGCAAGGGTTGGAGATGCTTGGCGTGCCCTCCAATGACTTCAAGCAGGAGTCCAAGGACAGCGCCGAGACCGCCAAGGTCTGCTACGCCAACTACGGCGTGACCTTCACCATGACCGAGCCACAGAAAGTCCGCGGTGACGGTGCCACCCACCTGTTCCAGGTACTGGCCGCGCAAAGCAGCGCGCCGAAGTGGAATTTCTACAAATACGTGGTCGACCGCCAGGGCAAGGTGATTGCCAATTTCTCCAGCCTGACCAAGCCTGACGATCCGGAGTTTTTGGCGGCCATCGAGAAAGCCATCGCATCGAAACCCCTGAAACCCTGATTGACGCCCATTAAAAAGCCCCGCCTCTGTCGAGAGAGCGGGGCTTTTTAGTGGGCGAGGGGTTAGCCTCGCCGTACAGCATCAGAAGCGGTAGGTTGCGCCAACACCGAAACCGTTTGCCGAGTTTTCATACTTGGAATCGTAGGTCTGGCCGCGATCGTTCTCGTTGCGGATGCTGACTTTCTCTTCCTGCAGGTACGAGTAAGCGACGTCGATGGTCAGGTCTTCGGTCGGGCTCCAGCCGGCACCGATGCTGAAGATCGTACGGTCGCCGGTAGGGATGCGTGGCGAACGGTCGACGTTGTTGGTCGGCGACTGGTCGAAGGTCAGACCGGTGCGCAGTACCCATTCCTTGTTCAACTGGTAGGACGTGCCGATGGCGTATGCCCAGGTGTCATGCCAGTTCTGTTCTTCGGTGATCTCGCCGAACTGGCCAGCCAGTGCAGGTTGAACGCCGGAGTTCTTGACGGTGATTTTTTCCAGCTGGCTCCAACGGGTCCAGGTAGTACCGGCGTAGACGTTCCAGCGATCGTTGATCGCCTGAGTGACCGAGAAGTCCACGGATTCAGGTGTGGTGATCTTCAGCGAAGCGTCGTACTTCTGGCTGGAGCTGAGGCCGGCCAGGGCCAGAGCGCCGTAGTTGACCTTGGTGTTGCCTTCGAGCTTGTAGTCGACTTTCGAGTGGTAAGTCAGACCCAGGCGAGTGGTGTCGGTCGCTTGTACCAGCACACCGATGTTGTAGCCCAGTGCAGTGTCGTCACCCTTGATCTTGACCTTGCCGTCCGGCAGGGCCTGAGTGATCGACAGGTTGGATTCCAGGGTGCCGTCGATACGGTTGATGGTCGGACCGAAGCCGATCGACACGACGTCGTTGAACTTGTAGCTGACAGTCGGCTGGAAGGTGATGACTTGTACTTCGGACTTGCTGCCGAAGTAACGGCCGGCAAAGCCTTTTTCATAGTCGGTAATCAGGCCGAAGGGTACGTAGACACCCAGGCCGAATGCCCAATGCTCGTCGATCGGCTTGACGTAGTAGCCCATAGGTACGGAGGTAAAGGGCACCATGTCGCCTTTGTTGCTGCCGCCGTTAGGGCTGGAGCGACCATCGCTGATATCGGTCTTGGCGTCGAGGAATGCAACACCACCGGTGACTTGTTCGCGCGTGATGCGCGACATGCCGGCAGGGTTGCCATAAACAGTGCTTGCGTCGTCGGCAGAAGAAGATCGCCCGGCGTACCCAGTCCCCATCCCGCTGATGCTGTGTTCGTTGATGGCAAAGCCAGCTGCGAAAATCTGGGTGGATGCCAAGGAAACGGCGAGGCTAAGGGTGGTTTTGAGCATTACTTTTTTCATTATTAGAACTCCTGGTGATCACCGGGGCGAAAATTACCAACATTTTCGTCCCAGCGCTATAGTCCGTATGGCTTGAGTTAGAGCGGTTTTGTAGGACAATCCGACCAGATTCGCGACCCGTTGGACGATCTTGCGAAACTGGCGAGTCAGCACGCGACCTGATTCAGCGGTGAAACACAGGTCTGCCATGCACAGGTGAAGTCACGCAGACGACCCTGGGGCTGAAAGGTCTGACGCCAGATACGCGCCATTCCCAGCAGATCATCCGGGTCGGGGAGGGTGGGATTCTGTTCTTCGACCAGCAGCCAGGCGATGGCGGTGGCGTAACGCAGGTTGACGGTAAGTTCGAGGTGCGGGCCGCTGAGAAAGGCATGCTGGCTGGCGAGGCCGCGAACCAGGCTGGCGCGCTCCGGATCGAGCGCCAGATAATGATCCCAGAGCGCCTGGTGGCGATGCTCGGCAATCCGGTACAGGCCGTGGCCACGGCGGTCATGCAGGGCGGAACCCAGGGCGGACTGGCTGGCGGCGATGCCCAGCAGCAGGGATTCGGCGGTGGCGCAGTGACGTCCCAGATAAATCAGCGTTGGACGGATCACATAGCGGCACAGTTCGCTGGCAGCGATACCCATAAAACCCTCGGATCTTGTTATTGGGCGGCGAGACCTGAAGGGGAGCTTGGCAGCTGTGAATCGACTCAGGCTCGCCGGAAGCGGATCACGCCGCTTGAGTTGAAGTGTAGTGTCATATTTGCGACGTAAAGGCCTGTTTTTAAAATATTTCCGGCGAGCAGTTATAACCGTTATATCGGTTGGTGCTTAACCGTGAGTGGCAAAAAGAGAAACATCGGGCAATAAAAAGCCCCGCGTTTCAGGCGGGGCTTTTGCTTTTGCAGCCATTTCGGCCTCTCAGGCGATCAATGCCTGGCGGGTGCGATCAATCACGGCCTGCAGCGGTTCGGCGCTGGAGTACTGATCGGGGTACAGACGCTCGCTGTGGCGGGCGATCCCGTGTTCATTGACCACGGTGAAGCTGAAGCAGCCTTTGCGAGCGGCCATGATCAGGCAGTTCATTGGAGCAAAAGCGTTGGTTAGGGTGCGAATGGCATCCTGAGTCTGGATTTGAGTAGACATAGTTATTAGGTGTTCCTACAAATGACACGGATAAGAACCGTGCAACGTTAAAACGTTCCAGTAACGTCGACCACCATTGGTCGAACGAAGAACCCGACTGGAACAAAGCAGCCAGTTTGAAGCGCTGATAAGTTGGCGCTTGGGCTGGCAGGTAGGTACTTAGGAGGGCAGGCAACACATCGAGGGCAAAGGTTCTGGGCCCGGGGTGAAGATCCTGATCAATTTGCAGGTTGGTTCGGTCAGAGTAAGTGGTCTTCGCAACACCCTTTGCATTCGATTCAAAGGCTGTGTCGTCGCAAGATTTACCTGGAAACCATCGAGGGGTCGGTCCCGCTTTGTCGGAGGAGGCTTCTCGGGGAGAAGGCTGACCGTGGGGTTTGTTCGACCGGAATTGACTTTCAGCTTGGTACTAACGCCGCGGATACTAACGGAACACTTCGAGGAAGGCAAACCTGATTTTTAAAAAGAACCAACAGACGGTGCCTCGAGCCCCGGCCCCGCCCCGATTTGGCTCACATTCCGACCGTCGGTCGTCGCAGAGGGCAAGCCGAACCCGCGAAGCGCAAGGGCTTATCCCCAACCCGGCTGCCAAAACGACCCGAAAAAGCGCACCGATATAACCGCGTAACAGGTACTTGTGCACATTAGTTGCGCGGACGGTAACGACGCTGTCACATCGATCCTGACCCCGGTGGCTGCCTGTAACGAAAGTTTAAGTCAATGAAAAACATCGCTTTTTTTTACTGGTGAAAAAATCGTCAGTTTGACTGCGGGCCCCATTCCACAAGGCTTTGCGGCGAGTCAGGGACGGTTGTCCACTGAGTTATCCACAGCTTCTGTGGATTGTCCCGAGCGCTTGCTCTAGCACGGGCGTGCCGGGTTTTTTTCGACTTTACCTGTGCGAAAAAAAGAGTAGAGTGGCGCGCCCTCCGATCTGTCCCACAGTGCTTTATGAAGTTTCGCTCAGCTCCAGATTCTGTTACCTCCCAACCCTCTCGTGTTACCGCTCCCAAGCGATTTTCCGTGCGCGTGGCCGAATGGCTGCTGGACAGCCCGCGCCTGGGCGACAGCCAGAACGCCAAGCACCTCGCCGGCCGCCTGCTCAAGCAACCGGCCCGGGAAGGCGTGGTCGCTGCACAAAGTCGCCTTGGCCAGTTGATGTGCCGTGAGTGCGGCAATGCCCGGGATCGTCGTATCGGCCAGGACCTGCTGCGTCAGGCTGCCCGTGCGGGTGATCGACGTGCGCAACAGGAACTCGGCCTGATCGAAGACTGAGCTGTCCAAGACCTGACGCCTTGGTTAACCTTCAGGCTTTATCGGATCGGCGGGAATGACTATGGCGATGGACTTGACCAGCATCTTGCTCGGGTTGGCGGGCGCGGCCGTGCCGCTGCTGGCGCTGGCCTGGCAACTGCAGCGCCGGGCCAGTCATGGCGAGTCCGAAGTCGCGTTGCTCGAAGAGCGACTGGCCATGGCACAAATGGCCCAGGACGGCCTCAACGCCCAGCTCGAAGCCAGTCGCGACGAAGTCGCCGACCTCGGCCAGGCCAATGCCTCCAAACAAGCGGATCTTGCGGCCGTGCGCCGGGAAGTCGAACTGTTGCAGATCGAGCGCGACGACGCCCGTGACGCCGCTCATGCCTGGAGCCTCGAGCGCGCCAACAAGGAAGCCGAGCTGCGGCGCCTGGACGCCCAGGCCGCCTCACTGAGTGCCGAGTTGCGTGAGCAGCAGGAAAGCCATCAGCAGCGTCTCGATGACCTGCAAGGTTCCCGTGACGAGTTGCGCGCCCAGTTCGCCGAACTGGCCGGCAAGATCTTCGACGAACGTGAACAGCGTTTCGCCGAAACCAGTCAGCAGCGTCTCGGGCAATTGCTCGACCCGCTGAAAGAACGCATCCAGTCCTTCGAAAAGCGTGTCGAGGAAAGCTATCAGGCTGAGGCCCGTGAGCGCTTCTCGCTGGCCAAGGAGCTTGAGCGCCTGCAGCAACTGAACCTGCGCTTGAGCGATGAAGCGACCAACCTGACCCGCGCCCTGAAAGGCCAGAAAACCCAGGGCAACTGGGGCGAGCTGATTCTGGAACGGGTGCTGGAACATGCCGGGCTGGAGAAGGGCCGCGAGTACCAGACCCAGGTCAACCTCAAGGGCCCGGACGGCGAGCGCTTCCAGCCGGACGTGATCATTTATTTGCCGGGCGACAAGCAGGTGGTGGTCGACTCCAAGGTCAGCCTCACGGCATACCAGCAATACGTGGCGGCCGACGACGATGCCATCGGCCAGATCGCCATGAAGCAGCACGTGCTGTCGCTGCGCAGCCACGTCAAAGGCCTGGCCGGCAAGGACTACAAGCGTCTGGAAGGGCTACACAGCCTCGATTTCGTCTTGCTGTTCGTGCCCATCGAAGCGGCGTTTTCCGCAGCGTTGCAAGCCGAGCCGACGCTGTTCCAGGAAGCCTTCGACCGCAACATCGTGATCGTCAGCCCGACCACGCTGCTCGCCACCCTGCGGGTCATCGACAGCCTGTGGAAGCAGGAGCGCCAGAGCCAGAACGCCCGGGAAATCGCCGAGCGTGCCGGATGGCTGTACGACAAGTTCGTGTTGTTCATTCAGGATCTGGACGAAGTCGGTAATCGTCTGCAACAGCTGGACAAAGCCTACAGCGCAGCGCGAAACAAGCTGACAGAAGGGCGCGGCAACCTTGTCAGCCGCAGCGAGCAGCTCAAACTGCTCGGCGCACGGGCCAGCAAGAGCCTGCCGGCAGATCTGCTGGAACGCGCAATGACCGATGCCGACGGCTTGGTCGAGCTGCCTGAATAAGCGGCGTTGTCAGAGCGGCGCTTTTAGAGAGGCAAATAGCGACTCAACAACGCCCGTAACGCCGCCGGTTTCACCGGTTTGGCCAGGTAATCCAGCCCCGCCGCGTGCACCCGTGCCACGGTTTCCGGATGTCCGTCGGCGCTGATCACCACGCCGGGCACCGGTTCGCCCAGGCTCGTACGCAACCAGGCCATCAGATCGGTGCCGGTCTCGCCGTGGTCGAGGTGGAAATCCACCAGCGCCAGTTGCGGCCGCACCCCATCGTTGAGCAGCGCCGCGCATTCCTCGCGGTTGCGCGCCGTCCACACCTGACAACCCCAGCGCGTGAGTAGGCTGTTCATGCCGATCAGAATGCTGTCTTCGTTGTCGATGCACAGCACCTGCGCGCCGCTGTGCAACTTGCCGTTGAGTTCGACCGCAGCGCTCGGCTGGGCAGTCTGCGTGCGGGCCAGCGGCACCCGCACACTGAACACGCTGCCGCGCCCCGGCCATGAACGCACGCGCAATGTGTGCCCGAGTACCCGGCACAAGCCGTCGGCAATCGCCAGGCCCAGCCCCAGGCCTTTCTCGGCGCGGGTCTGGTGGCTGTCGAGGCGTTTGAATTCCTCGAAAATCACTTGTTGCTTGTCTTCCGGAATCCCCGGCCCGCGATCCCAGACCTCCAGGCAAATCTCGCCCTGTCGCCGGCGCACGCCCAGCAACACCGGGCCTTTTGCATAGCGGAAGGCATTGGTGAGGAAGTTCTGCAGGATCCGCCGTAGCAGTTTGATGTCGCTGTCGATGCGCAAATGACTGCCACGCACCCGGAAATTCAGGCCCTGTTCCTGCGCCAGCGCCTTGAACTCCGCGCCGAGAATATCGAACAGCTCATTGACCGCGAACGGCTTGCGATCCGGGTTGATCTTGCCGTTTTCCAGGCGGGAAATGTCCAGCAGGTCGCTGATCAGGTCTTCGGCCGAGCGCAGCGAACTGTCCAGGTGCTGCACCAGTTTCTGCGCTTCGCCGCTCAAGCCGTCGTCCTGATGGGAGAGCGCGGCGGAGAACAGCCGCGCGGCGTTCAGCGGCTGCATCAGGTCATGGCTGACCGCTGCCAGAAAGCGGGTTTTCGACTGGTTGGCCGCTTCGGCGTTGCCCTTGGCTTCGGTCAGCGCGACGTTGAGTTGTGACAGCTCCTGAGTCCGTTCGCTGACCCGTTGTTCCAGCCCTTCGTTGGCCTCGGTCAGCGCCTGCTCGGCTTCGCGGAACGCGGTGATGTCGGTGAAACTCATGACGAAACCGCCACCGGGCATCGGGTTGCCGATCAGCTCGATCACCCGGCCGTTGGGGAACAGTCGTTCAGACGTGTGGGCGCGGCCCTGACGCATCCAGTGCAGACGTCGGGCGACGTGGACCTCCGCTTCGCCGGGGCCACACAAGCCGCGTTCGGCGTTGTAGCGAATGATGTCGGCGATCGGCCGGCCGACGCTGATCAAACCGTCCGGGTAGTTGAACAGCTCCAGATAGCGCCGGTTCCAGGCCACCAGTTTCAGCGACTGGTCGACCACGCTGATACCCTGCGTGATGTTCTCGATGGCGCCTTGCAGCAGCGCGCGGTTGAACTGCAGAACTTCCGAGGCTTCGTCGGCGATCCGGACGACATCCTCCAGCTGCATTTCCCGACCTTCGATGGCGGCTTTTACTACAGCCCGTGTCGAAGACGCGCCGAGGACACCGGCCAGCAAACGTTCGGTGTGGGCGATCCATTCACCGTCGGCGTTCTGGTTCGGGTTGAAGCCCTTGCCTTGGCGATAAGCGAAGCGGATGAAGCTCTGCCGCGCACGCTCTTCACCGACAAACCGTGCGGCCAGTTGCAGCAAGTCGTCGATCTGCACCGCCAGCATCGAGCGTGCGCTGGGCCGGGCACTGATTTCCTGACCGATGAAACGCCCGGCCTGCCAGTGTTCCGACACCCGGGTGCGCGACAACACCGAGACCCAGGCGAACAACGTGAAGTTACCCGCCAGCGACAGCACCACGCCTTGGGTCAGCGGGGTGATCGGCAGGTTCAGCGGATTGCTGTGCAGCCAGGCCAGGCCGGGAAACGTGTCCAGCGACCAACCGAGACTGCGGGCGGCAATCGGCAGAATCAGTGTGTAAAACCAGAGGAAGGTGCCGGCGGCGAGACCAGCGAATACACCGCGGCGGTTGGCCTGTTTCCAGTACAGCGCGCCGAGCATGGCCGGCGCCAGTTGGGTCACGGCGGCGAAGGCGATCTGGCCGATGGTTGCCAGGCTCGCGGTGGAGCCAAGCAGGCGGTAGCTGACGTAAGCCAGCAACAGAATGACCACGATGCTGACCCGGCGCACCGAGAGCATCCACTGACGGAACACTTCGAACGGCCGCTCGGCATTGTTACGCCGCAACAGCCACGGCAACAGCATGTCGTTGGAGACCATGGTCGACAGCGCCACACTCGCCACGATCACCATGCCGGTGGCCGCCGAGGCGCCGCCAATGAACGCCAGCATCGCCAGCGCCGGGTGGGCCTGGGCCAGCGGCAGGCTGATGACGAAGGAGTCCGGGATGACGGAGCTGGGCAACATCATCTGACCGGCCAGGGCGATAGGGACTACAAACAGCGCTGCCAACGCGAGATAGGCCGGGAACACCCATTTGGCCAGACGCAGGTCCTGCGGATCGATGTTTTCCACCACGGTGACGTGAAACTGCCGGGGCAGGCAGATGATCGCCATCATCGCCACGCCGGTCTGCACCACCATCGACGGCCAGTTGATCGTTTCTTTCCAGTATTCCTCAAGGCGCGGGGCGAGCATTGCCTGATTGAACAGGTCGTCGAAGCCGTCATACAGGCCATAAGTGACGAAGGCGCCGACGGCGAGGAAGGCGAACAACTTCACCAGCGACTCGAACGCAATCGCCAGCACCATGCCCCGGTGGTGCTCGGTGGCGTCGAGGTTGCGCGTGCCGAAAACAATGGTGAACAGCGCCAGCACCAGTGACACGATCAGCGCCGTGTCCTGGGCGCGGGTGCCCATGGCGTCGGCACCGGCGCCGATCAGAAGGTTCACGCCAAGGACAATGCCTTTGAGTTGCAAGGCTATATAAGGGAGAACGCCGACCAGACAGATCAGCGCAACCACCACCGCCAGCGATTGGGATTTGCCATAACGGGCGGCTATGAAGTCGGCAATGGAGGTGATGTTCTCCTGCTTGCTGATCATCACCATTTTTTGCAGGACCCACGGCGCGCCCAGCAACAGCAGGATCGGCCCGAGGTAGATCGGCAGAAATGACCACAACTGTTCGGCCGCCTGACCGACCGCGCCGAAGAACGTCCAGCTGGTGCAGTAGACCGCCAGCGACAGGCTGTACACCCAGGCACGCATCCGCGGCGGCAACGGCGCGCTGCGACGGTCGCCGTAGAAGGCGATGGCGAACATGATGGCCATATAGGCCAGGGCGACGGCGGCGATCAGCCCGCTGGACAACGACATGGAGCACTCCCGACAAAATACGACCGGACTCGCGCCCGGCCAGACAGTCTCGCATGTGCGCGGCGGTTAGTCAGTGTCGACCAAGGTCGTGGCGTGGCGGGGTGTCGCAGGCGCAGAACCGGGCGGTTCTGCGCTGTCAGTCCTGGCGCAGCGCGATGTCGATCAGCCGGTGCAGTTCTTCGACTTCCAGCGGCGCCACGGCAAACAGGATGCGGAACACCGTTGGCGAAACCACCAGGTTGATCAGGTGATCCACGCTCGGTGGCGACTCGTCCGGGAAGCGGTCGACGATGGTCTGCAACTGATCGGCAATGATCGCGATGCAGAATCCCGGTGTGGCGCTGGCCTGCACGTCGCGCATGACATTGCGCCCCGGCTCGGAACTCATTTCGTCCAGATACTGCTCGGCCCAAGCGCGGATATCGCCGCGCAGGCTGCCGGTTTCCAGCGGATCGCTTTCAGGGCGCAGGCGGGCGAGGGCGACGTCGGCGAGCAGCGCCGACAGATCGCCCCAGCGCCGATAAATGGTCGAGGGCGTGACCCCGGCCCGCGCGGCAATCTGCGGAACGGTCACGGTGGAGCGCTCCTGCTCTTCGAGGAGTGCGCGCACGGCGCCGTGAATCGATTCCTGTACCCGGGCGCTTCGGCCGCCGGGACGGCTACTTTCTTTAATAGGCATGTGCCAGACCTTAACACAAAGAATTTGCTTTAAGCGCAAGTCGGGAGCACACTCCGCAAAAGCAAAAAAATAGCTTTTAAGGAGTATGTCCATGACCCGCCTTGCTTCCAACCGTTCCAGCCTGTGGTTTCTGGCGATCACCTTACTCAGTTTTCTCGCCGCTTCCACCGCGCCGACGCCGTTGTATCACCTGTACCAGGATCACCTGCATTTCTCGGCGGCGGTGCTGACCCTGATTTTCGGCGTTTACGCGCTGAGTCTGCTGGCCGCGCTGCTGACGGTCGGTTCGCTGTCGGATCACCTGGGCCGCAAACCGGTGATTTTCACCGCCGTGGTCCTGAATGCCGTGGCGATGCTGCTGTTTGTCTACGCCGACAGCGTGGGCTGGCTGATCGGCGCGCGGGTGCTGCAAGGGTTTGCCACTGGCATGGCCACTGCCGTGTTGAGCGCGACACTGCTGGACACCGATCGCCAGCAAGGGCCGCTGATCAACAGCGTCGCGCCGTTGCTCGGCATGGCGCTCGGTGCGATGGGTTGCGGTTTGCTGGCGGAATTCGCGCCCGCGCCACTGCAACTGACCTATTGGCTGCTGCTCGTGCTGTTTGTGTTGCAGGGGATCTATGTCTGGCGCTTGCCGGAAAGCGTCTCGCCGCAAGCGGGGGGCTGGGCCTCGTTGTGGCCGACCCTGCATGTGCCGGTTCAGGCGCGTTCGACGCTGTGGCGAGTGTTGCCGCTGAACACCGCGACCTGGGCGCTCGGCGGATTTTATGCCTCGCTGGCCCCGTCACTGGTGCGCACGGCGACCGGTTCCACCTCCAATCTGATCGGCGGCGCGACTGTGGCGGCGTTGACCGTGACCGGTGCGCTGATGATTTTCACCTTGCGTAACCGTCCAGCCTCCCGGGCACTGCAACTTGGCGCAAGCCTGTTGCCGGCCGGCATCGTGCTGATTCTGTTGGGGGTGCACAGCGCCAGTCTGTCGCTGTTCTTTTTCGGCACGCTGGTCGCCGGTTGTGGATTTGGCTCCGGTTTTCTTGGTGCGGTGCGCAGTCTGGTGCCGCTGGCGTTGCCCCATGAACGGGCCGGGTTGATGTCGGCATTTTATGTGCTGAGTTACCTGGCGTTCTGCCTGCCGGCATTGCTGGCCGGGCACTTCACCCACAGCCTGGGCCTGCTGGCCACCACCGATGTGTATGGTGCGGTGCTGATCGTGCTGGCAGTCGGCGCGCTGCTGATGAGTTTCCGTCCACAAGCGGCCAAGACCTGTAGCGCGCCATAAGCCGGCGGATTCGGTTAGCCTTGGCCAGCCCATTCTTCTCACGGATCGATTCATGAAGATTATCCGCAGCAAGACCTTCACCGCCGAGCGTGCCTGGGGCGCGCTCGACATCGCCAACATGAACGGCATCACCACGCGATTGCACTGGACTGATCAGCCGTACAAATGGCACGTCAACGATGGCGAGGAAGTGTTCGTGGTGCTCGACGGTCAGGTGCTCATGCACTACCGCGAAGAAGGCGAGGAAAAGCAGGTGCAGCTCGATGTCGGTGACATCTTCTACGCGTCCATCGGCACGGAGCATGTTGCTCATCCGCAAGGCGCTGCGCGGATTCTGGTGATTGAAACCGAAGGCAGCGTCTGACTGCATATCTACAAAACAGATAACAGTTAGAGATATTACCCGTTATATAGATATTCGATTCGGTTCTACCATGGGCTCAACCTCACCTGAGGACAGGAGTTCATGATGACTTGCCCCAACAGTGCCAAACCCGGCATCAAGCCTTTCAGCCAGCTTCAGCATCCGCGTGAAGTGATCCGTCAATTCACACCGAACTGGTTCGCCGCGACCATGGGTACCGGCGTGCTGGCGTTGGCGCTGGCACAACTGCCTTTCGCCATCCCGGGGCTGCACGCCGTGGCCGAAGGGTTGTGGATGTTCAACATTCTGTTGTTCGTGCTGTTTACCGCTGCGTACGCCGCGCGCTGGATTCTGTTCTTCGACGAAGCGCGGCGGATCTTCGGGCACTCCACGGTTTCGATGTTCTTCGGCACCATTCCCATGGGCCTGGCGACCATCATCAACGGTTTTCTGTTGTTCGGCCTGCCGCGCTGGGGCGACGGTGTGATTCACCTCGCCGAAGTGCTGTGGTGGCTGGACGTGGCGATGTCGCTGGCCTGCGGTGTGCTGATTCCCTACATGATGTTCACCCGCCAGGAACATAGCATCGATCAGATGACCGCTGTCTGGCTGTTGCCTGTGGTGGCGGCAGAAGTGGCGGCAGCCAGCGGCGGACTGCTGGCGCTGCACCTGGCCGACGCGCACTCGCAACTGGTGGTGCTGGCGACGAGCTACGTGCTCTGGGCCTTTTCCTTACCCGTGGCGTTCAGCATTCTGACCATCCTGCTGTTGCGTATGGCCCTGCACAAACTGCCCCACGAAAACATGGCGGCGTCGAGCTGGCTCGCTCTGGGGCCGATCGGCACCGGTGCCTTGGGCATGCTGCTGCTGGGCGGTGATGCGCCGGCGATCTTCGCGGCCAATGGCATGCCGGGCATCGGTGAAATCGCTTCGGGCCTGGGCCTGATAGCCGGGATCACGCTCTGGGGCTTTGGCTTGTGGTGGATGTTGATGGCGCTGCTGATCACCGTGCGTTATCTGCGCGACGGCATCCCGTTCAACCTTGGCTGGTGGGGATTTACCTTCCCGTTGGGCGTGTATTCGCTGGCGACCCTGAAATTGGGCAGCACCTTGAACCTGACGTTCTTCAGCGTGGCCGGTTGTGTGCTGGTGACGTTGCTGGCAGTGATGTGGCTGATCGTCGGCAAGCGCACGCTGCAAGGCGCATGGCGCGGCGAGCTGTTTGTTTCACCGTGCATTGCAGGTTTGAAGAAATAACCTGAAAAGTTTAGGTAAGGTGTGGCCTGGATCGCGGATCGACATTCCAATAAACGTATCCAGGCCACTCGTTACCCAACATCAGGGACACACGGAAGATGAGTCACCCCTCACAGTTCAACCTGCTGCGTACCCGGCGCTTCCTGCCGTTCTTCATCACCCAGTCGCTGGGCGCGTTCAACGACAACGTGTTCAAGCAATCGCTGATCCTCGCCATTCTCTATCGTCTGACCATCGAAGGTGACCGCTCGATCTGGGTCAACCTGTGTGCGTTGCTGTTTATTCTGCCGTTCTTCCTGTTTTCGGCGCTGGCCGGACAGTTCGGCGAAAAGTTCGCCAAGGATGCGCTGATCCGTCTGATCAAACTCGCAGAAATCGCCATCATGGCGGTGGGATCGGTCGGCTTCCTGTTCGACCATCTGTCGCTGATGCTGGTGGCGCTGTTCGCCATGGGCACGCACTCGGCGCTGTTCGGGCCGGTGAAGTACTCGATCCTGCCGCAGGCCTTGCACGAGGATGAACTGGTCGGCGGCAACGGTCTGGTGGAAATGGGCACGTTCCTGGCGATCCTGGCCGGCACCATTGGTGCCGGGGTCATCATGTCCTCGTCGCACTATGCGCCACTGGTGTCGACCGCAATTGTCGGCATCGCCGTACTCGGTTACCTCGCCAGCCGCAGCATTCCCCGCGCGGCGGCCGCTTCTCCGGAAATGCGCCTGAACTGGAACATTTTCAGCCAGTCCTGGGCCACGCTGAAACTCGGGTTGGGCCAGACCCCGGCGGTGTCGCGCTCGATTGTCGGCAACTCGTGGTTCTGGTTTGTCGGGGCGATTTATCTGACACAGATCCCGGCCTACGCGAAGGAATGGATGCACGGCGATGAAACCGTGGTCACCCTGATTCTCACCGTGTTTTCGGTCGGCATCGCCCTCGGTTCCATGCTTTGCGAGAAGCTTTCCGGGCGCAAGGTCGAGATCGGTCTGGTGCCGTTCGGTTCGTTTGGCCTGACGGTTTTCGGGCTGTTGCTGTGGTGGCATTCCGGTGGAATCCCAGAGAGCGCCGTTGGCCATAGCTGGACTGAAGTGCTGGGCTTCGGCCACGCCTGGGCGGTACTGGTCGACATCCTCGGCCTCGGCATCTTTGGTGGTTTCTACATCGTGCCGCTGTATGCGCTGATCCAGTCGCGCACCGCCGAGAACGAGCGGGCGCGGGTGATTGCGGCCAACAACATTCTCAACGCGCTGTTCATGGTGATTTCGGCCATCGTTTCCATCGTGTTGCTGAGCGTGGTCAAACTGTCGATTCCACAGCTGTTCCTGGTGGTGTCGCTGCTCAACATCGGCGTCAACGCCTACATCTTCAAGATCGTCCCCGAGTTCAGCATGCGTTTCATGATCTGGCTGCTCAGCCATTCCATGTACCGCGTCGAGCATCGCAACCTTGAAGCGATTCCCGATGAGGGCGCGGCGTTGCTGGTGTGCAACCATGTTTCGTTCGTCGATGCGTTGCTGATTGGCGGCGCGGTGCGTCGGCCGATTCGCTTTGTCATGTACTACAAGATCTACAACCTGCCGGTGCTGAACTTTATCTTCCGTACGGCGGGCACCATTCCTATCGCCGGACGCCAGGAAGACATCCAGATTTACGAAAAGGCCTTCACCCGGATTGCCCAGTATCTGAAGGACGGTGAGCTGGTGTGTATCTTTCCGGAAGGCAAGTTGACCGCCGATGGCGAGATCAACGAGTTCAAGGGCGGGCTGACACGGATTCTCGAAGAGACACCGGTGCCGGTGATTCCGCTGGCGTTGCAGGGGTTGTGGGGGAGTTTCTTCAGTCGCGATCCCAAGAAAGGGCTTTTTCACCGTTTGTGGTCGCGGGTAACGCTGGTGGCGGGTTCGCCGGTGGCGGTCGAGGCGGCGCAGCCTGCCGAATTGCAGGCGTTGGTGGGAGAGTTGCGCGGGACAGTCAGATAGTTGTTTGTGAAGGCGCCATCACCGATACATCGGTGATGGCGGCAACGGCTCAGGCGCTGACCTTGAGCCCGATCAATCCGGTGATGATCAGTGCAACGCTGGCCAGCCGAATCAATGCCATCGACTCACCAAACAGAATGATCCCGGCAATCACCGTGCCCACGGCACCAACGCCAGTCCAGATCGCATAAGCCGTGCCCAGCGGCAGTTCTTTCATCGCCAGACCCAGCAGGCCAAGGCTGACAGCCATGGCCGCGACGGTGAGAACAGTGGGCAGCGGACGGCTGAAACCATCGGTGTATTTGAGGCCGACGGCCCAGCCGACTTCGAACAGGCCGGCGAAAAACAGAATGATCCAGGACATGAAAGACCTCCATCGATTGACGGGGCCGTCCCCAGATTGAAAACTCGATTGAGCCGCAGGGTCGTCCCCGCGTGGCGCACATACTACCTAAAATTGTGCGCCGCGCATTGATCCGGGCTCAGTCGGCTGCCTGTTGGGCCAACGTTTCACGGTCTTCCTTTTCGCTCATTCGGCGGAAGTACGTCGACAGCAGCGCCCCGGAAATGTTGTGCCACACGCTGAACAGCGCGCTCGGCACCGCCGCCAATGGCGAAAAGTGCGCACTGGCCAGCGCGGCACCCAGCCCCGAGTTCTGCATGCCGACTTCCAGCGCCAGGGACTTGCGCTGAGCCAGCGGCAAGCCGAACAGGCGCCCGGTGAAGTAACCCAGCAAATAGCCGAAGCTGTTGTGCAGCATCACCACCGCCATGATCAGCAGGCCGGATTCGGCGATTTTCGCCTGACTGGCAGCAACCACCGCGGCGACGATGATCACGATGCTGACCACTGACACCAACGGCAACACGTCCACCGCATGCCGAACCTTGTCACCGAGAAGTCGTTGCGCCACCACGCCGAGGATGATCGGCAGCAGCACTACTTGCAGGATCGACCAGAACAATTCCATGAACGAAACCGGCAACCACGCGGAGGCCAGCAGCCAGATCAGCGACGGTGTCAGCAGCGGGGCGAGGAGGGTGGTGACGGCGGCGATGGCCACCGACAGCGCCAGATCGCCCCGGGCCAGCCAGGTCATGACGTTCGATGACGTGCCGCTCGGGCAGCAACCGACCAGAATCACCCCGACGGCGATTTCCGGCGGCAGGTGAAAAACCTGGCAAAGCAACCACGCCATCCCCGGCATGATCACGAAATGCGCAACCACGCCCAGCGCCACGCGCCAAGGATGGCGGGCGACGGCGGCGAAATCGTCGAGTTTGAGGGTCAGGCCCATGCCGAACATCACCAGCCCAAGCAGCGGCACGATTGCGCCTTTCAGACCGAGGAACCAGGCCGGTTGCAGAAACGCGACCACGGCGAAAATCAGAACCCAGTAAGCGAAGGTGTTGCCGACAAAACGACTCAGTGCAGCCAGTGCGCGCATGGCCTGTTCCTTATTATGTGAAAACGCCACCGAAGCGGTGGCGTTTGAAGATAACTCAAAGACTGCTAAGAGGCTTAGATCCCCTGTGGCGTCTCTTCACCACCCAGCGCTTCGACCAGCGCCGACAGGAAGTCGCCGAACGTCAGCATCATCAGGGTGAAGCTGGCGTCCAGTTGGCCGAGGGCTTCGTCGCCGCCGTCCTGTTCCGCCTGATCCTGCAACAGATCTTCGAACTTCAGGCGTTTGACGGTCATTTTGTCGTCGAGCATGAACGACAGCTTGTCCTGCCAGGCCAGCGACAGTTGAGTCACCACTTTGCCGGTGCTCAGGTGCAGTTGGATTTCTTCGCTGGTCAGGTCCTGACGCTTGCAACGCACGATGCCGCCATCTTCATGGGTGTCGCGCAGTTCGCACTCGTCCAGGACGAAGAAGTCCGGAGCGGCTTGCTGGGTGGTGACCCATTCGGTCATCACGGCGGTCGGTGCGGTTTTCACGGTCAGCGGACGAACCGGCAGGGTGCCGATCACTTCACGCAGGGTGGAAAGCAGGTCTTCGGCGCGTTTCGGGCTGGCGGAGTTGACCAGGATCAGGCCCTGTTTCGGCGCGATGGCGGCGAAGGTCGACGAGCGGCGGATGAAGGCGCGCGGCAGGAAGGCCTGAATGATTTCATCCTTGATCTGGTCGCGTTCCTTCTTATAGACCTTGCGCATCTGCTCGGCTTCGATCTCTTCGACCTTTTCCTTGACCGCGTCGCGTACGACGCTGCCCGGCAGAATGCGTTCTTCCTTACGGGCGGAGATCAGCAGGAAGTCACCGCTGACGTGCACCAGTGGTGCATCTTCGCCCTTGCCGAACGGCGCGACGAAACCGTAGGTGGTCAACTCCTGGCTTGCACATGGACGCGCCAGTTTGGTGGCCAGTGCAGTTTCCAGCGCCTCGGCATCGACAGGCAGGTCTTGGGTCAGGCGATAGATAAGCAGGTTCTTGAACCACATGGGGTGAGTCTCTCCTTTATACAAAGGGGGGCATTATTGTCTTCGCCGGGTCATAGGCCAACCCTTCTCTAAGCCTTTGGAAGGCCTGATAAAATTAATTAAAAAAGTGCTTGCCAGAGGTTGGGTCGCTCCGTAGAATGCGCGCCACACCGAAGCGAAGGGTGATTAGCTCAGCTGGGAGAGCGTCTGCCTTACAAGCAGAATGTCGGCGGTTCGATCCCGTCATCACCCACCATTCGTTTCAAGCGTTTCGCGCAGCGGTAGTTCAGTCGGTTAGAATACCGGCCTGTCACGCCGGGGGTCGCGGGTTCGAGTCCCGTCCGCTGCGCCATATTCGGTAACCTGGAACACTGAACGCCAGGTCACCACGGAAAAACCCGCCAAGGCGGGTTTTTTTCTGCCTCGAGTTGTACATGCGGAATGTGTCGTTTCACCGGTTTTCGGATTTATTTGAAAAAAACTTCAATTAAATCAACACTTTACGAAAACTTGTGGCATAATGCGTCCCGTAACGAAGCGAAGGGTGATTAGCTCAGCTGGGAGAGCGTCTGCCTTACAAGCAGAATGTCGGCGGTTCGATCCCGTCATCACCCACCATTCGTTTCAAGCGTTTCGCGCAGCGGTAGTTCAGTCGGTTAGAATACCGGCCTGTCACGCCGGGGGTCGCGGGTTCGAGTCCCGTCCGCTGCGCCATATTCGGTAACCTGGAACACTGAACGCCAGGTCACCACAGAAAGCCCGCCCAGTGCGGGCTTTTTGCTGTCTGGCGATTGGCTTTTTTGCTCGTCCGGGCATGAAAAAAGCGACCTTCGGGTCGCTTTTTTCGTTTCTGCGGTTTGTTACTGGCTGGCGTTGCGACTGTGCCGGTAATCACTCACCGCTTCATACACCGCTTTACGCAGACGGTTGATCCCGCCAATCGGGCGGTGGGCCTCGATCCCAAACCATGGATTGAACGACAGGTTGTCGCATTGCAGGTTCAGAGCCGGGGTGTCGAAGTCCTGTGGGGGCAGGGTGATTTTGGCTACGGTCTGGAATGGACTGTCCTGTTCGCGCCATTCGATGCTGGTGTCTTCGATCGGCATGAACCGATTGGCGTCCTGACGCTGGATCTGCAACACAAAACACGCGGGCACCCGATCCGTGGACAGTTGCTGATTCAGCGCACTGCGCAGGAAATTCGGCAGATCCTGGTTTTGCTTTGGCAGCGTGTACGCCGGGCAGTTGTCCGGATCCGGCATCACCCGAAACTTCGCATTGGCCTCACCAAATTTGTAGGGCGATACCGAAAAGTAGGTCGTACGTGTCGGGCTCTCTGGTGGCGGAGAAAGCGTCGCCAGCGCAATGAACAAATGCCTGATCTGCCAGTTTCGCGGGTCCCAGCCCGGAAAAAACGCCATGACCTTTTTGCCGTCAGCCTGCGCCGCCACATTCTGACGATATTCAGCGACGTCGCTGACGAAGAAATTCGGATGGCTGAACATCACGAAATCCTGTTCGTGCAGGCCCTGACGGTCACTGAGCAACTGTTTGCCCGGCACATCGAGCAATTTGATCGCCATGCCCCGGGCATCGCGGATGCTGTCGAACTGCGGATAGGCGTTGCCGTTGGACAGGCGCATTGTCGCCTGCCAGACCTTGCCCGGCTCGCTGAAAACACCTCGGCGCAGGTCCTGAGCCAGATCTGGCAGCACTTGCACGTCGGCCTTCACACAACCGTGGGCCTTGGCATGGGCGTCGCGCAGAAAACGCGTGCTTTCCCGATGCTGATCGACAATTCGCACAGCAGTCTGGATCACGTCCTGCGTCATGGCTGCTTCGCCGTCCGGAATCTGCTCCGTCGCCGACACTGGGCCTCGGTGTTGCCAGGCAAACCAGGCGGTTGCCAAAGCCCAGCCGATCAGGCCGACCACCAGCAAAAACAGCAGGGTTTTGCCCAGCAACCGCCCCAGCCACAACCAGAAACGCGCCAGCATCGATGGTTTCTTGAACGAATTGAAGATCATGGCAGTTGCGCCTCCAGCGGGCCGCCCAGCACTTTCAGGTATTCCAGCAGCGCCCAGCGTTCCTCGGGCTGCAGCAACCGTCCGATAACCCCGTTGCCGCGCTCGCCGGCGCGGAATTCATGGCCACTGTTGTGGTTGCCGGTGATGCGTGTGTCGAACAGGAAAGCGTTGGTAAAGGCTTCGGTGCGATAACCCAGATGCCGAGGGTCATATTCGAAGGTGCCCTTATAGAAAGTGGTGGCGCGTTCATCCTGAGGCGACAGCAACTGATAGAGACTCGGCACCGAGCCGTTGTGCAGGAAGGGCGGTGTAGCCCACACGCCTGCCAGCGGCCGGGCCTTGTAGGCCACTTTTTCCCGGACACCGATCGGCAGGCCAAAGCCGTCGAGCTGAGGTTTTTCAGCGGCAGTGACGCCAGCCTCGCGATAGGCGCGGTTTTCAACGAACGCCGTGACGTAAGCCAGGCCCTTGGCCACGGATAACTGGCTGAGGTCGAGTTGTTCTTTGGGAGTGGGGTGCAGCTTTACGTCCATCTGCTCCAGCTCTGCTGGATTCCATTGCAGGGCTGTCAGGTCGAAACGGTGGTTGGCGATGTTGTTGGCCGCGTTCGGATCGGTGCCGATGACGTCGACGGGCAACATGTGCAGGTGCTGGACCCAGCGTTCACCCTCTTGCGTCACCCGTGGGACGTGGCAGCCAGCGCAGTTTTCGGCAAATAACGCTCGACCCTTGGCCGCCAAAGGTTTGTCGACCTTGCCCAACAGCTCCTCTGGCCAGGCGGGTGGCTGAAGTTTTTGCAGGGTTTCTTCGATCTTGTGCAGATCGCGCACACGCACGCTTGATGCGTAACGTTCATCACCCTGTAGCGGCTGGCCATTGGCATCGAAGAAATTCAGGGTAGCGCCTACCCCCAGCGCCTCGCCGATGTTGCGTGCCATCGGCTGCTGCGCCGAGCCGTTCCACTGCACCCAGTCGAACGTCCACATGTCCCACAGTTGCGGGTAATCCACGGGAGCGTTGGCCACGCGATAGTTGGCGGGGGAGATCGCATCGCCGAAGGTTGCGTTGGCGATTCGTCCGAAAGCATCGGTTCGGCCAGGGCCTTCCTCGGTGGGGTAGAGGCCGCGATGGGTGTCGTTCCACGCCACTTTGAGGAAGGTATTCAGTGAGCCTTTGAAGTCTTTGCGCAGTTGTTCATGGCGGGCGTCATAGTCGTTGCCCAGTACGTTGCGGGCGAACCGCTCGAATTTCCACGGGTTGTAGTAAGTGGAGGCCAGACTGGCGACCAATGCCTGTCCGAAACTGCCCCCGCGCAATGTAGGAACGCTGGAAGGCAGCACATGCTGCGCCGAGCCGCCGTCGATGCGCACGGCATGGCCATTCAGGTGCAACTCGCCGGTGTGGCAGGCCGCACAGGTGATGTCCAGATATTGCTCAGAGCTGCCGGGATTCTGATGGCGGGCGAAACCCACTGGCAGATTCCCCGGGTTGTTCGACGTTGCTTTCTGCTGTGGGTCGATCAGAAAGCCGAAGCGTGCAAGATATTCCGGAGAGGCAAAGCGTTGCTGCGAGAACGGCAGCTCCAGGGCCTGGAACCACTCATAACGCAGGCCTTTGACCTGGGTGCCTTGCGGCGTGAAGTAGTAGGTCTGGCGCTCTTCGTCAGTCCATTGTTTGAGGTAGTGGACCTGTTTGGCGGGCGTCGGGAAGGGCAGTTTCGGATTGGCGACATAGTAGAGAATCACCGCCAGGACCAGTCCCAGCAGTACCACGATCAGCGTCAGCACACGGAATATGAGGCGCAAGATGAACATCCTTGTCGAGTTGTTGCGCTGTTATGCCTGAGCCGAGCCGTGTGCGGCAAGTGGCCATTACGCCAAGTGTTGTGGGAAGGGGCATCGGTTAATGTCAGATCAAGATGACAGAAGCTTCATCATGCCTTTGCCCAAATGCTTTTTAATCCCTGAACTTATCGGAAGATTCCTGCTCTCATGCCGGTAGCCATTGGTCGTGGCGGCCTGATAAGCTCGCGGCTTTACTCGATTGCCCTTTCGGCGCATGAACAAGGAAATAGCATGAAACAGCATCGGTTGGCGGCGGCGGTAGCCCTGGTTAGCCTGGTACTCGCGGGTTGTGATTCGCAGACCAGCGTAGAGCTGAAAACCCCGGCGCAAAAAGCTTCCTACGGTATCGGCCTGAACATGGGCAAAAGCCTTGCTCAGGAAGGCATGGATGATCTGGACTCCAAAGCGGTAGCCCAGGGCATCGAAGATGCCGTCGGCAAGAAAGAACAGAAGCTGAAAGATGAAGATCTGGTCGAAGCCTTCGCTGCACTGCAAAAGCGTGCCGAAGAGCGTATGGCCAAGATGAGCGAAGAGTCGGCAGCCGCCGGCAAGAAATTCCTCGAAGAAAACGGCAAGAAAGCCGGCGTGACCACCACTGCTTCCGGTCTGCAGTACGAAGTGGTCAAGAAAGCCGACGGCCCACAGCCTAAGCCTACCGACGTAGTGACCGTTCACTACACCGGCAAGCTGACCAACGGCACCGTATTCGACAGCTCCGTCGAGCGCGGCAGCCCGATCGATCTGCCGGTCAGCGGTGTGATCCCGGGTTGGGTCGAAGGCCTGCAACTGATGCACGTTGGCGAGAAGTACAAGCTGTACATCCCTAGCGATCTGGCTTACGGCGCACAATCGCCAAGCCCGGCAATCCCGGCCAACTCGGTTCTGGTCTTCGACCTCGAACTGCTGGCCATCAAGGATCCAGCCAAAGAAGACGCTGCCGCCGCCAAGTAACAAGCGTCGGTACCGGCTTCAACAACAACGCCTCGCTTATGCGGGGCGTTGTTGCATCTGGGTCACGGCGAGCGTAAACAGACCGAACCGATACGCATCGCGACAGTCCTAGACTTTGAGGCCGCCCGCGCTAGACGCCCTGAGCCGCCAAGTCAATGAAATAATGGGGTTTTTTATGTGAGTAAAAAACGCCCGATCTGAGCGCAGCCCTTATGAACCGGGGCTCTCAGCGTCGAAATGCAGCTCTGTTCACAAGGTTATCCACAATTTGTGTGGATAACATTTCAACGGGAGAAATAGATGAAAGCTCCGTGGAATTTCGCCCGATTCCTGCCGTTGGCCGGACGACTCCTGGCCCGTGGCCGTTTGCCGACGCTGTTGTTCGCCGTGGCCAGCAAAGGTGCCGCCCAAGGCAATCGTCTCGGCAAACTGAAGGATGACCTGCGATTGCTCCAGGCGCTGTGCCTGGCGTACTGGCGCGGCGAATATCGCGCGATCAGTCCCAAGGCGATCGTTTCGGTCGTTGCGGGCCTGATGTATTTCCTCAGTCCGGTGGATGCGATCCCGGATTTCATTCCCGTTTTCGGCATGCTCGATGACATTGCCGTCCTCGCCTGGCTGATGAAAACCCTCGACGACGAGCTCACTGCGTTCCGTCTGTGGCGTCAGCGTCAGGCGCCGGAAAAGCTCAGGGTTGTCGAGCGCCTGCCCGATACGCCCGAACAACTTCAGCTTCAGGGTCCGAAAAAGTCCTGAATCGCGACAGCCTCTTATACAGATAGATACCCCCCACGACCTTGGCCGCTGTTAGGATTACACTTCTAGGGAAAAGTGCCGACTCGCTAAGCGTTGTTGTCCTACGGGGTAGTCATGGATATTCAGATAATTGCACGCGATGGCGAACCCGAATATGCGGTTCTGCCATGGGCTCAGTATCAGGCTCTACTGAAAGCAGCAGGCATTAACGAAGCACCGTCGCAACCGGCTCCAGCGCCGCTTGCGGCCACACCGGACCCGATTCTTCCAGGTCTGGATCAGTTACGCAGTTTGCGCGAAGGGAAGGGCATCGCCATCGAGGCGCTCGCCCGCACGGTAGGCATCAGCCCGTCTTACCTGCCATGATCGAAAGCGGTGAGCGTCTGCCCGACGCTGCGATTCGCCGCAGCCTGGCCTGGGAGTTGACGGTGCCAGGGTGGAGGGAACAATCGTGAGCGTACGCATCAGTCGTCAACATTGGGACGGATTGCTGGGGGAGCTGGACCAGGCGCGCAGGCAGCGCCATCTTCTGACCTATCGAGCCTTGCTCGAGCGTCTGCAACTGCCCACGCCGGCGATGCAGACATTGACCGCTGCACTGGAGCATCTCGCTGCGCTGGACGCAAAAGCCGAACAACCGTTGCGCAGTTCGCTGGTGATCAGCCAGGGCGCCAGTCGCCTGCCACGCACCGGTTTTTTTGAGTGTGTCGAGCGTCTGGGGCGTTTTTCCGGGCCATCCGATGGTGTTGCCGCAGCTTCGTGGCATGCCTCGGAAGTGGTGCGGGTTTTTGAATACGAATACCCGGAATCGGCGGAGGCCTGAGTGTTTTTACGACTCAAGGCGCGGGCAAGTTACTGGCTGGCCCGTAGGCTGTTTCACTGGTCGTGGTTTGTCCGTCAGCCCCGAGGCTGGCGCTGGCTCGAAGGGCAGTTTGCGCGTATGGCCAACCTGGGCGATGTCGGCGCGCAAAGCTTTTACGGACACATCCTGACGTTTCGCGGCGTTGGCCTGGGCGCGCGTGAGGAGGGTGTTCGATTGCTGCGGCTGGCTGCGCTGGCCGGAGATGGCAAGGCGGCGTATCAGGTGGGTGTCATCAGTCTTGCAGGTACGCCCAGTAAAGCGCCGGATCCTTCGGAAGCCGCTCGCTGGTGGACCATGGCTGCCAAGGCCGGGCATCCGCTGGCCGAGCTCAAGTTGAAAGAGCTGGCCGGTCGGGATCATTCTCGGTAAGCGATTTTTGTGTTCCCTGAACGGGGCGTGAGGGAAACCTCCCGCCCCGTTTTTGCGTCTGCTGTTCGATAAAGATCAGTTACAGACTTCTCCTACATCCATCGCCTACTCGCCTGACTTCTTTTCTGTTTGATCCCCCGCAAAGTCCTTCGCCTGATTTTTGCGCGAGGGAACGCACATGTTCGACCCGGTTTTTCATTTCGTCATGCGCCTGGGAATGCGCTGATGGAAGCCATCACCCGCATCGAGCAAGCACTCGACAGCTTTCCCCACACCCTCGATCTCTATCGCGAACAGCTCAGGCACTGGTTCAGTCGCTCGGCAGACAGCGTCAGTCATGCGGCCGATCTGCCGTCGCTGATGGGGATGGAGCGGATCATCCGTTTCGGCGAACACAGCACGGCGGTCGCCATTGATGACAACCGTTTCTCTTCGGCTGTCGTGCAATGCCCGGAAACCGGGCGAATGGAGATCGAGAGCAAGTTTGAGTCGGTATACGACATTCCGTTGGGCGACATCGTTGTCGATGTGGTGGCGGTGGATGGCGGCAAGGTCAAGTCCGTCACGCTCGATGCTCAGGGCAAGGGGTTGTTCACCGGAGAGGCGGGCAAGTTCTATCGGGTGTTAGTGCACAGCGAGGCCAGCGAGAAGCAGGTCGACGCGCTTTTCGATTCCTACGATGGCCTGACCCGGCAGCTCGACAGTTGGCTGCGTAGCGAATGGCAGGGCTTCAAGCCGCAGTGGTCACAGTCGGTGGCCACTGCTGCCGGCAACGGCCTGCTGGCCGGCAGTTGGGCGGCGATTGAGGGCGTGTGGGACAGCATCGGGTTGCTGTCGGAGATTCTCAAAGATCCTCTCGAGTTTGCGGGTCGGCTGGGAGATGGCGCGACGGCGTTGGCCGAATTCGCGGCGTCGATGCCGGAAAAAATGGAGCAGCTCCAACTGCTCGTCAGTGACGAAGCGGCGCTGTGTCTGTTGTTGCGTACGGCCAGTCTGTGGCTCGAGATGCTGCCGCCCGGCGAACTCGCCGGGAAAACCGCCGAAGCCGTCTCGATGGTGGTGGTGCAACTGCTGATCGACGTTTTGATCGGCATTGTGCTGACCTTCGTCGGCGCCGGGGCGGGGATTGCGTATCTGACCTTTCGCCTGGTGGATCGTGGCGCTCAGTTGTTGTCGGCGGTGACGCGTCTGGTGAAGGCGTTGTTCGGCATTGTCAGCACCTTCATCGGCTACGTGAACCAGTACAAATCCGTCGCCGCACGAGGTATCGCAGCCGGGGTGAAAAAGGGCCGCATGCAATTGCGTTGGGATGCCAAACGCAACGCTTCCCTGAAAAAGGACGAGCATCACGACGACAAGCCTGATCAGGCGAAAAACCCCAACGGCGACAGCGCTGACTGTGTACCCCGGACCTGCACCAATGGCTGCCCGGTGTCGATGGTCACCGGCGAAGAGCTGCTGACGCTGACCGATGGCGTGCTCGATGGGCTGCTGCCGTTCGAGTTCAGCCGGTTGTATCGCACCAGTGCGGTCGAGATCGATGTCGGGCTGGGGTTTGGCTGGAGCCATTCGCTGGCGCATCGGCTGGAGGTTGA